>Ga0181532_10000001_pt1 | contig 500197 bp, 459 predicted proteins | sample PEATcosm2014_Bin_33_FD_119768 | JGI IMG/M metagenome (GOLD analysis project Ga0181532, IMG submission 119768) | Peatland microbial communities from MTU Mesocosm Facility, Houghton, MI, USA - PEATcosm2014_Bin11_30_metaG | ecosystem: Environmental > Terrestrial > Soil > Wetlands > Peat | place...
AGCCTTGCACGTCCACGATTGGCGCTGTTGCGAAGTCTGGTAGCGAGCAAATTCCGTAGTGCAGCGGCACTGATGACACACGGCATGGATTCCGTCTTTCGAGTACCGATTGCGCCACAGCCATTCAAGGCAAGAGGCGTCATCGGGAAACTCAGCCATGAATTCCATCAGAGCGAACTCGGAATCCGAGGACTTAGCGCGCTTTGGGTTGTTTCTATTTACCGGCGGCATCGGAGTATTACACCATGATTCGCTTATACAGTCAAGGGATATTTGCCATTGCTAATTGCTAGTTGCTTCCTTACAAACTCCCCATGTTCGACAGGAATTCGCCGTTGGAGCGGGCCTTGCCGAGCTTGTCGATCAGCAACTCCATCGCTTCCACCGGCGACAGCGGATTGAGAATCTTGCGCAGCACCCAGATGCGCGCCAGATCTTCCTTGGGGATCAGCAACTCTTCCTTACGCGTGCCCGAGCGCTGAATATCGATGGCCGGGAAGGTGCGCTTGTCGACCAGTTTGCGGTCGAGGATGATTTCCATGTTGCCGGTGCCCTTGAACTCTTCGAAGATCACGTCGTCCATCCGCGATCCGGTTTCGATCAGCGCGGTCGCGATGATGGTCAGCGAGCCGCCTTCCTCGATGTTGCGGGCCGCGCCGAAGAAGCGCTTCGGACGCTGCAGGGCGTTGGAATCGACGCCGCCGGAGAGCACTTTGCCTGACGGCGGAACGATGGTGTTGTAGGCGCGCGCCAGTCGCGTGATCGAATCCAAAAGAATCACAACATCGCGCTTGTGCTCGACCAGGCGCTTGGCCTTCTCAATCACCATCTCGGCGACCTGGACGTGACGCGCTGCGGGCTCGTCAAACGTCGACGAAATAACTTCGCCCTTCACCGAACGCTGCATATCCGTAACTTCTTCCGGACGCTCGTCGATGAGCAGCACGATGAGCACGATCTCGGGATGGTTGGTAGTGATCGAGTTGGCCAGATTCTGCAGCAGCATGGTCTTGCCGGTACGCGGCGGAGCGACGATGAGGCCGCGCTGTCCCTTGCCGACCGGCGTGAGCAGATCCATGACGCGGACGCTGATGTTCTCGCGCACCGTCTCCAGCTTGATCCGCTCCTGCGGATACAGCGGCGTCAGGTTGTCGAAGAGGATCTTGTTACGCGCCTCTTCGGGCGACTCGAAGTTGACCGCTTCAATCTTGACCAGCGCGAAATACTTTTCGCCTTCATGCGGCGGGCGCACCTGGCCGCTGATGGTGTCGCCGGTCTTCAGATCGAACTTGCGGATCTGCGACGGAGAAACGTAAATGTCATCCGGACCGGGCAGGTAGTTGTAATCGGGCGAGCGGAGAAAACCATAACCATCAGGCAGGATTTCCAACACGCCCTCAGCGAAGATGTGTCCTTCTTTTTCGCTTTGGGCTTGGAGGATCTTGAAGATGAGGTCCTGCTTGCGCAGGCCGCTGGCGCCGGGTAGCTCGAGAGCCCGAGCTATACGGGTCAACTCGGTGATGTTCTTTTCTTTCAGTTCTGAGATTGTCATTATTCACCTACGAGGATTTTGCAGAAGGGCGGGCCGGAGGGACAGCAGGAGGAAAGCGCCCAAAGGCGCGGCGCGCTTATGCTGCGCGCCGCTGCGCTTCGGTAGCCATCTCCGGTTCGAGAATCAAAGTTTGCCGCTCGGAATCAGCGATGCGGTGCAGGACTTCATTGGTCGTGTCCTGAATACGCGTGCTGGGCTTATGGAACTTCCGCGTCGCCTTGGAAGCCAGCTGACACAGCGTGTAACGGTTACGCAGAGTATGGACTGCCTCAAATACCAGTTCCGATCTCATCGATGTATGTCTCCTGTTGGTATATGAATGAACTTTCCGGAGCCCGGCCAGTGTGGATCGACTACTGCTGGCGCTTGAATTCAGGCGTTGGGAACCGAATTCATCACGAAGCGACGAAAGCCAACTTATTCGATGCTCGCGGGATGCTTCCGGTTCGGCAAATTTTTGCCCGGTACGTTCTGGCTCCGACAATACGTAAAGCGAACTACACCAAATACTTACCCTTGCGACGGCCAGTTTCCAGCATGAAGTAGCGCGGGAAAAACTTATAAATTCCCAAATGGTGGCGTTCAGTGGGGGCCGTTTCAGGCAGGACGTCGTAGACTGGACCTTACTCGGGGACGCCTCTGTGCAAAGACAGTAAGGTAGTCGCCCAGGGCCTCGCAGTCAAGCGAAATTTTCTGCCGGGAACAAAATTTGCAATCTCGACGGCCCGAGACTGGGACTTAGACGGGATATGCCCATAAAGGTCCCTAATTTTTTCTAACCCTCCTGTGATCAATAAGTTGCTAGGGGCAGTCGCCGGTCTTTCACAGCCTCCGTCTGGCCGACGAAAGGCTCCTAAGTGCCTGAAAATGCGTAATGCGCGTCATATTCTGACGTGACCCGTTTCACACAATTACGTGACCGGTCGCGCCCGGAAACGGTGTTCACCACGGAGGCACGGAGGCCACGGTGTTTGTGGGCTTTGAGGTCCTGGTCTCACCTGCTCTCCAGCGCGTGAATCTGTTAACGCCCCTCGGCCTCTTGCGATTCTGCTATCGCTACAAAACCCTTCGCACAACTCCCTTGCGGAGGACAGGGACATTGGAATTAATGAGCAAGCCCACTCGCAGTTTGCTGAGTCGTAGATAGGTGAGCAGTTGTGCTTCATGGACGGAACAGAAGCGCTCCACAGACTTTAGTTCCACAACCACCCGCTCATTTACCACGAGGTCGATTCGGTAGCCACAATCAAGGAGAAGGCCTTTGTAATGCACTGGCAGGTCGACTTGGGATCGAAACGGAATCGTTAGAAGCGATAGCTCGCGGCACATGCACGCCTGATAGGCAGATTCCAACAATCCAGGTCCCAGTTCTCGATGGATAGCAACCGCAGCTCCGATGATCTCCTCCGTCAGCTCGCCTTCCATCAGGTGATGACGGTCCGACGTGCCTTCCTGTTGATCGGTAGTAAGCCGTTCGACTTTAAATTCCACTTTCAAGACTCCGTGTCCTCTGTGCCTCCGTGGTGAAATGCTCCATTCACGCCCAGAAAGTCCGGTCCAAAGTCCGGTACTGGATAGCTTCGGCGATGTGCCCGGGCTCGATGACTTCGCTGCCGATCAGGTCGGCGACGGTTCGCGAGACTTTGAGAATTCGATCATGGGCGCGGGCGCTTAGTCCTTGCTTCATCATGGCGCGCTCCAGCAGGTGCTCGGAGTCCGTGCCCAGCTCGCAATATTTGCGGATCTCGCGCGAGCCCATCTGGGCGTTGGCGTAAATGCGCTCGCCCTCAGACTTGAAGCGCTGAAGCTGTACCTCGCGGGCTTTGATCACTCTCGCACGGATTTTGGCTGAACTTTCGGGCATCGCGCCTCCACGTAGCTCGCGATAGTTCACTGACGGCACGTCGATGTGGATGTCGATGCGATCGAGCAGCGGTCCGGAGATCTTCGATACATAGCGCTGGATCATCATCGGAGTGCAGCGGCAGTGATCGTTGAAGTAGCCGCAGGGATGCGGTTCACGGCAGTGCCGAAACCCAACTCATTTATGTACCGCTGCTCCCTCGCCCTACCGGCCCCGCGGAGGCTCATCAATGACGGCGGCGCTCGAATTCCCGGCCACTCGCAGGTCAAGCGCCGTAGAAGTGATTTCCGCAGTCCCGCCGCAGTCTTTCAATCCGACTGCGATGAGTCGGTCAGAGGGGCGTCCAGTTGTTTGCTCCCCAAAACAACTGCGGCTGCATCGGGCGCTGGAGGAACTCGGCTGGATCGGTCTACTGGACGAGTTCAACGACGCCGCCCGACCGACAAACCCATCTGTAACTGAGCCGATTCTGATCACGACCAACGGGACGATACTCGCCGGATTTGGACGCTGGCGCGCAGCGGTATTGAACGGTGGACACGAAATCAACTGTATCGAATATCCGCTCACTGAGGACGAAGCCCTACAGTTCATCATCAGTCGCCATCGACCCGAACGCGGTTGGAATGCGTTTGTCCGTATTCGCCTGGCGCTGACGCAGGAACCCTATTTTCAACGAAGAGCGCTCGACAATATGCGCGCTGGGGGAAAGTACAAGGGTTTGGCAAATTTGCCGGAAGCTCAGCATATTGATGTACGCCAGGAGATTGCCAGTGCAGTGGGGGTCGGCGCCCGAAACGTCAGCAACGTTAAGACGATACTAAAGAATGGGCACCCTCGACTAATCACGGCGTTGCTAAACGGTGCGCTAACCATCAACGGCGCGATGCCGTTCTGCAAATTGCCGAAGGCTGATCAGTTGGAGCACTTCATCCGTCACAGTGAGGACCGCGAGATCACCAAGGTGATTCGCAGGTCCGTTTCGCGCGCCAAAGAAGAAAAGGCCGCGGCCGACGTCGCCACTGTGCTCGACGCTTTGCAACAACAGGAGGCGCGCCGACCTGGATCGGTTCTGCTGCAGGTCGGTCGGTTTCAACACACGGTAATTCTTATCGGTCAGGATCTGCTAACTGGACCGTATTCTCAAAAGGAGCTCGACATACATGAAATACCGCGACCCTCTCCGACAGATTCTCTCTCAAACCCGCCCATACTGGGACCGGGATGAGACCCGTCCCGCAGTTCGTTGGGCCTTTGGTAGGGCGTTGCAGTGCCGTACTCCAGAGTTAGGCGGCGAGGTCTACGGTTCTGACAAAGAAGAGCGAACCTTCTATCACACATGCAAATCACCCCCCTGCTCTAGTTGTGGCTACCGCGCCATGGTCCAGTGGCTGCGCGAGCGATGGGCCGCACTGCCAGATGTGCTTTACAAGGGAATCACCTTCACGATGCCGGATGTACTCTGGCCTCTTTTCCGCGACAATCCCCTCTTGGCTAAAGCTCTGCCGGCTCTAGCCGCGAAGGTCATACAGGCACGGTTGAGTGCGAAACACGGTTTGCGGGTTGGCGTCATTGCCATCCTCCACACGTTCAACGGGAAGTTAGAGTTCAACTCACATGTCCACGCTATGGTTACCGGTGGAGGGCTGTATGGCTCTTCCGACACCTGGGTTTCTAGCGCGTACTATGATCAGGACCTACTGATGGGCGCATGGCGAAGGGCCGTGATCGCGCTTATCCGCGCGGCCCTACGAGCAGATCAGCTTCGCACGAACATGGCTGCTGATGAGATAGAAGAAATGCTTACCGAACAGGAGAATCGTTGGTGGAGCATTAAGATTCAGTCCTTGAAGTCGAAAGAGCATTTCTTGCGATATGCCGGTCGGTACGGAAGGCGGCCACCCATTGCGCAGCGTCGTATAACCGACATAGCACAGCGGACCGTCAGGTTCTGGTACAAAGACAAGAAGCTGCGTCGCCGGGTTTACGTGCAGTGCTCGCTGGAAGAGTTCATCGATCGATGGTCGCAACACATTCCGGAGCGCTATCAGCACGCTATTCGCAGCTTTGGACTTTTTGGCCCGCGCGCTCTCAGTCAAACCTCGGCAGCCATCTTTACAATTTTGGGACAGGAGCGAAGGCCACGCCCCAAACCTCGCCGCTGGGCGGATTCCCTCAAACGAGACTTCGGACACGATCCTCTCCTCGACGAAACCGGCGAAAGGATGAAGTGGGTGCGACGAATACCTCCAAGGGTGTCTCGCTAGTCAGAATCCAGCCGAGAATGCCCCACACGTTCGTTACCCTAAGGGGAGACTCCAGTTCCCGTCGCCTTTCCGCTCTTCAACTCGAATCAGTCCCCAGTTTCAGGCCACCGACGGTCTGACTTGCTTCTCCGCCCAGCAAGACTCGCACGCCGAACACGAAATTTTGATTTTCCTATACTTCCAGTGTTCGTTGAACGTTTTCGTGTGCTCGGTGACCCATGTGTAGGTATCGCGCACGGCATTCTGAACCTCTGCGCCCTGAGCCTCGCGTTGTTGTGCGGCCTGCAGTTCGGCCAGCATGACCCGGACGGCGGCTCGCGATTCCAATGATCGCCGGAGTCGTTTGTGAGAGCAAATACGTAGGAAGCCGATGGGAACGCTAGTTATGTTGGACGATTAATTCGAAGGTTCTCCAGAAAATGTGACATGCCTCGCAAAGGGCGCCGTCCTAGTTCGGTCCTTTGAACGACCCTAGCTGCCGCTGCTCGAACCCCTGATCACAAAAAAGATGGCCTGTTTCCTCTCTCTTTCACGCCTTACCAGTCAGACGCGAACTTCCCGCGTTCTCCGAAACTGACGAGACTCCAGCGAGGAAAGAGGTTCGAAATGAGCAAGTGGAAAAGAGTGTGGGTGCTGGGCTTCACGGTCCTGTTGGGAATCGCATCCGGCACATCGCAATCCCAGGATAAAACTGCCCAGTCGCAAGCTGGTGCAAACCCCACGAATCCGCCGGTCCAGGTCTCAGTCCAGGACGCAGCGCTGAAAGATGCGGCGCAAAAGGGCATTCCCATGACCGTGGTCAGCAACGTGTCCGACGAGACCTCAGTTGAAGCGGTGCTGATTCCGGCGAGCCTGGCCCGGCGCATCTTCGGCAAGGAGGTGGCGAACAACTACGCCGTCATCGAGTTGATCGTCTCTAATCGCGATTCCAAGGCAGCGCTGATCGTGCAGAGCGTCTTTCTGGACTACAGCCAGTGGCTGCTCAGCGGGCTCTCCAACAACTTGCCGAAAGCCCCCTCGCTGGAGAAGACGCAGAAGGAGAACCAGCCGTGGCAGGTGGCCAGTGTCGAGTCCCGCCTGGTGCGCGGCGAGTTGCTGGACGCTCAGCAATGGACAGCGCGTAACTGGACGATCCGTGCGCTGACAGCGATCGGCAGCGTCGCGGCCGGCTTTCAGTTCCCCTTCTCCGCCGATGTCTCGAAAGGCATCGCGGCGTTCAACGGCGTGGTCGTGCCCGGCGTGTCGACCCTGTGGCCTGACGGTACGGTGAATCAGCTCAATCGCATCAGCGACGTCGGCTTCCAGACCAACAAAGTTATTCCCAAGCAGGCGTCGGACATCATGGTCGCGTTCTTTCCCATTGATCGGTTTCTGACCCCTACGTTCCGGAAGATGTTCCTGCAGAATCCGGCAGGCTTCTTCGTTCCAGGCGAACTGATCAACGAGCCGAAAACCCACGAGCAGATCTCTGGTCTCCTGCTACCCATGGCTCAACAGCTCGATTCGTCGATCAATAGCGAAAACGATCTGAAAGCTGCTGTCCTGAAGGCCTTCCTCGAGTGTGGCAGCTCGGAAACCAGCTCTTCGCAGGGCAAAACGGGAGGGAATACTTCCTCAGCATCGACGCAGCAGCAGTCGCCGGAGGAAGCCAAGCTCTGCAAGATCCAGCAGTTGTTCACGCGGATCAGCCTAAACAGCGTTCGGGTGGTGATCGGGGGCGTGATGACGGTCGATCAGTCGGCCGTGCCGGCGACGATCTATGGCGTCAACTTCGCCGACGGAAACACCAATCCCGTCATCTGGAACACAACCGGGGTGGAGCGTGATGGAACCATCACCGGACTCTATCTGAGCGGCGGCACGCCCTATGTGGTCGACGAGACGGGAGCCCCCATTGACGGCATCGCCATCGACAGCGTGGCGGACACGTCGAACGACACGCAGCTCGCCTTCAAGATGACGGTATCGAAGTGCATTCCCTCATCGACCAAGGTGTTCTTTGTAGTGGCCAAGCAACCTGATACCACCACCACCAGTGGGGGCGGAGCCAAGGGCCAGTCTTCTGCGGCAAGCAACAAGAAGGCTGTGACCGGCCTGCCGAGCACCCCTTACCAGTTCCCGATGCAGGCGTACCAGTGTCCGACGGACTCGCAGGGCACCGCAAACCAGGGAGGCAGCACTTCCTCGAGCACTCCGCCGACGACTCCGGCGTCGGCGGGGCAGCCGAAGAAGTAGTAAGCGGGGGCGAGGCAATGGCAGCACCGGTTCGGCTGACGGTGCTGCCGAATAACTCAACGGTGACTTTTCCTAAAGGAGATTGCCATGAATCGCATGGAGAGAGATATAGCGAAGGCCGCCGACCGCGGAGATTCGCGAAACATTGTGATTTGCTGTAACGGCACGGGCAATGAGTTTGGCGATGAGAACTCGAACGTGGTCAAACTCTACGCCACGCTGGTCATCGACGACCACCAGCTCGGCTACTACCATCCCGGCGTCGGAACCATGGGCGCACCCAACGCCCGCGGCAAGCTGGAGAAAGCCTGGACGCGAGCCACTGGTCTCGCTTTCGGCACCGGGCTGATGGCGAACCTGGCCGACTCCTACCGCTACCTGATGAACACCTATCGCGAGGGAGACCGAATCTTTCTCATCGGCTTCAGCCGTGGCGCCTACACTGTGCGCGCCCTAGCCGGAATGCTGGACGTCTGCGGCCTGCTCTGTCCCGGCAACGAGGGTCTGATTCCTTACGCCATGCAGCTTTTCGCCAGCAAGAGCCGTGCCGTGGGCAAATCGGCACACACCGTCGACGTCGCCCACCGCTTCAAAGATACCTTCTCGCGCGAGGTGCTGATCGACTTTGTAGGCGTCTGGGATACGGTGAGTTCGGTTGGGTGGATCTACGATCCCATCATTCTGCCGGACGAGAGCAAGAACCCCATCATCAGGGTAGGACGGCAGGCGCTCTCCATCGATGAGCGCCGCTGCTTTTATCAGGACAAGATCTGGGGCCGGCCATACACGCCCGATGAGCCCGAGTTCGTGGTCGAGCAGGACATTCGGCAGGTGTGGTTTGCCGGTGTTCATTCCGACGTGGGCGGCAGCTATCCGGAAGTCGAAAGCGGGCTGTCGAAAGTGGCTCTGGAATGGATGCTGTGCGAGGCTGCGCGCTTCGGCATGGTCATTGATGTCCACCGCGCGGATGTGGTGCTGGGGCGTTCGCCGCTGCCTGACCTGCGGTCGACGTATGTGCCGCCCGATGCCTGCGCCGACATGCACCAGTCGCTGACTCCGGCGTGGTGGCTGCTGGAGTTCCTGCCCCATGAGTATTACAACAAGCCGGATGGGCGGCGTGAATACCGAATTCCGCTGGGCGCACGCCGGACCATCCCCGAAGGCTCGCTGCTGCATGAGAGCGTGCTGGAGCGACTGAAGTGCCGGCCGGACTATTGTCCGCCCAACCTGCCGGAACACTACCTGGTGGAACCGCGAGTGGTGTATCCGCCGGCGCCGGCCGTGGCTGCCAGGGAGTTCTGGAAGCATCCGGCGGTCACATCCTGAATGAATTTTGTCTTGAGGCGTCGCATGGGATCGGGGCAGAGACCCAGATCGAAAGACCGCTCTCCAACCTAGCCAAGAGAGGTTCTCTTAGTGATCCAGTCCAAGAGGATGGTGGTCGTTTTGGTTTCGTGGATTTCCAATGCTTGTCGTAACCCTTCCGGCTGGAGCGATGTATTTGATGCTTTCCCATTTCGAGGGTTCGATCGACTCTACGAAAGCTCGACGTTGCCCAGACGTGGACACGACGATTCCGGCAGTGTTTCGACTGGGCCAATGGGTTTCTAGCAAAGAACAGCGGAAGGGAAACGTCAGTACTTCTTAGGCAGCGGACAACCACCGGGAGCAGCTGGAATAGATGGATGTGCAGGCTGTCCTGGCGTTTGTAGAAAAGCTGGTGGAACGACCTCGAGAGCTATGGTCGGAATCGACGTTGGAAAAACAACTTTGGCGTCCCGATAGGATTTGAACCCGTGTTGCCGCCATGAAAGGAGTTGGTTTTCAGGTAACTTATTGAAACTAGAGGCTGCGAACGGGTCCCAAGCTGCCGAACGGGCTTCATTCTGCGCTAACTCGCCGGTAAAACCACCTGCAATGGTTTCCCGGCTAACCAAAAAGTTCTTCGATTCGGACGATTGATAGCAGTATCGTAGAGCAGCGGATGAGAGGGCGATACAGCACATCGCTTTAGGAGATCCATGAGTTTAGCTGACCAGTTGTGGTGCGTTTGGGATCGATTGCGCGAAGCTTGGTCGCCATACTGCACGGCGACCGGCCTTGACTTGACCGAGGCCAAACCAGAGGATCTTCTCTCGAGGTTAAGACGTCCGGTTGAAATCGATCGAAGCCTTCCCGGACTTGAAGAGCTTGCGGCGAATGCAAATTGCGGCATCGAGCCGTCCGATCCTGCACGAAGCCTCTTCTATCACGTCCTTGCCTCGCCGCACGTCACCCCGGAGGGGATCGCAGACAAGGATTACCCGACCATTGCCGATCTCAACATCGTTGAGAACTGCATATATTCGGCGACCAACCTGGATGTTAGCGGCCTCCTGAGGAGCGCGGACGGTGCTCCGCTCGCCGTCGGTGTTTTCGCTTACGAATACGTTCCTGCAGCGGAAACCATCCATCGATGCCACGCCGACATGTGTTTCTCGCGAACGGGCATAGCAAGAGTTGGCAATTCGAAGCCGCACTATGTCGCGAAGGCGCGCGGCTTCTTTCCAGATTCCGGAACGCCTGGCGAAGTCCACGTGGTGCCGGTAAGATATGGCGCATTCGTTGCCGCTAAGCTGCCGGCAAGCCCCGAGACTTTTGGTCCCCTGAATCATGTTCCTTCCGACAAGAACCGCAGCTTCTGGGTCCCGCTGCATAAGCTGTTTGCCGGCGACGAATGCATTCGCGGCATCAACGTAAGACTCGACTTCGAGTCGTACCACGTCAACGAGAAGATCAAGAGAGTACATCTCGCTCTGCAGGCGGAGGGTGTTGATACAGGCTGGAATGCCGAACAGATGCAGGAGTTTCCCTTCGTCATCCAGCAGGGCCTAGCCGAATTCTGCCAGCAAACATGTTTGCTGGCGCCGGTCCCTCACCTACCCATCATCGAGCCTGCCAAAACCGCTGCGGGAAAGCTGGTTGGATTTCCCGTTCCGCCCGGGCATAAGGTGCTTTCGGCTTCGCTATGGTTTCCCAGTACTGTGGATGCCCGTTCATCGTCCGAATTCGTGCATGCAAAGCACGCCATCACAATTGATTACCAGGGTGCAGAGCATGTGACTTATCTTCCCGACATACTTTCCGAGGATATCTCCGAAGTCGTCAAGAAAGGAGGCTACAAGGCGGCCAATTTCATGGATTGGACGGCAGACGGTTGGCTCAAAGTGAGCTGTCCCTCTCTTACGCAGCATATCCATCGGCATCTTTCGGCATATTCCGTGCTGGCCCAGCCGGATTTCTTCCCGATGGTGCGGCAGGAAGATATCGCTCAATGGTGGGAGCACACTGTCCCGCAAGAGCTGAGAGGTTACATCTGGCCGGATCGCGGCATCGTGCCGACCTCTTTGTCCGACGCGAGACTCCCAGCCAATATGACTCTGCATAACTCGAATTTCGACAGCGAGGACGACACCTTGACTACCATCGTTGGCTTGCACGGATTGCCGCATCGCATTCGGTGAACTAGTCATGGCTTCGCGAATGCCTGCCAGAGGTGCGCTGGAAATGAGGTCTACGGAACCGTCGGATTTGCGTTGGATCCCCAGGCTCTGCCATAGAGCCGCAAGATCGACGGGTATTGGGTTGTCGCGCATCTGGGAATAGAGATCGGTAAGCACCGTCGTACCGGTTGCCTTGTCGCCCACGGCCAGCGCGCGCTCGATGCTCCAATCCTGGGTGATCACCCCGCCAGCATTGAGAATGCTACGCAAGGCATCCTGCAAGCCTTTGCGATTGTGCGTTTGCTCCCGAATCTGCACGTCGGCGAGCAGACAAAACATGGCGCCACCCCAATAGGTGCGTCCCCAGGTGTGGGTACGATCGAGCCCCTGATCTCCCGCTTGCGGTTCGCCTTGTGGCATGTCGCGAAGCAGATCAGCCCACATTTGTTTGGCAGCAAGCTGGCCGGCTTGTACCCGCGCAATGGGTTCAACGTAAACCGCTATGCCTTCTTCGATCCAATGGTGGTTTTCCGCCATAGAGGGGAACGTCAGATGGATCATCTCGTGCGTCAGTGTCCAGTCACTGTCGAACCGTGCCAGGGTAGTCGCAGCGCCAACAGAAATCCTGATCAAACCACCCGTGCCGGCGGGATAGGTGACGCCGTGATGAACGCCAGGGCCGCCATGCACATGCACTTTGAGAGCAACATCAGGGACAGGATACTTGCCGTAGTAGGTGCAGACGGCAGTGGCGGCGCGCTTGACCCAGTTCACTAAAACATCGCGCGAGATGTCCTGCGTGTCGCCCTTCAGGCTGATGTCGATGTCAGAACCACAAACGGAGATTGTTTGTGTGCTATCGGCGGAGTTAGCCGCCCACGACACGGGAACGCACAGCTCCCTACCTGAGAACAGAATCAGCAACGTCACTAGAGAGAAAAACTTCAGACGGACCTACCGAGCGACGGTACGCTCACCCTGCGTCGGTGTTGGCGATGAAGACGAACCCGAGCTGGAGAATAAGGATGGCCACTGGCGCTCAATAAGAGCATCTAAGGAAAAAAGCCCCGAGCCGAAAATCAAAACGATCAGCGACGCCATGAGGTAAGTGAACGGAGCAGCCGCGGCGAACTTGTCCGGGTTGGAGAAGATGGACAACAACGCCTCGCGATCGCCAGTGATGTATGCCACGGTCATGTTAGCGGTCAACAGCAGGGCGATGAAACGACTTCCGACTCCCAGCGCGAGTAAGACACCGCCGACCAATTCGAGAATCGAGATGAAGAGCGCTGTCGGACCGGGCGCCGGCAACCCAAGGCTGGCGAAGTATTCGATGACTTTCGGTAAGTTGTGGAGTTTGCCCCAGCCATCTACCGCGAATTGCCATCCCCAGTAGAGGCGCACGAAGAGAAGAAATGCGGATTGCAGCGAGTTGGCGCTGTGCAGGAAGAGGGAGTAAGCCTTCTGGATACGACTTGTGATCGTTGTCATTGTTCCTAACCTTGCTTGTTGTCTGTCTTGCAGAACCAGCCCTGCGCGGCCCAGTAGGCGAACCATTGTTGTACGGCCGCCGAGGCCTCCTCGAGAGGCCGGTCGCTCCAGTCCACCGCATCGATGGCATCGGAAAGTCTCTTGCCGTCGCGCAGAGCACACAGGATGGTGTACGCTTCCTGGTCGATTCGCTTGAAGTACACAGAATTGTCTGTGCGATGCACGGACAGGAAAATGCGCTCCGGCTTCGGTAGCCGCCGGCGCCTTGCACTCGAGCGAACCAGTTCCGTGACTGCGTTGCTAACGAACTCGGCTCCTTCTCCTGCGTGGCGAACACGGATCAGCAGATCGTCAACCGGATAACTTAGATCGAGCAGCCGGACGTAGGGCTGCAACTCAAACTTCGGATCGGGGCCAAGGCCAGGCAGTTCGGCCTCAGTCAACCTGGACTTGGCTGCCTCGTCGAAAGCCTCGATTTCAGCCCACTCCAGGCGCACCATGTCGAGAGCGATCTTCTCGAACTTCGCGATGGGTTCGGGATGTGCGCGCAGCCACACTTCCAGCCGTGAGCCCAGATTGCGCATGGTGAACGACCGAGACGGGCAGTCCAGCAGATACGCAACGGCCAGTTTCTCGAATCGACGTTCGCCGACGATGGCTCTCAGTCCGGGAAAGTCTTCCGACAAAGCTGCCAGAATCCGGAACCAGTACTGCCGGTTGTAAATCTCTAGGCGCTCAAAGGAAGTCAGCCGGTCGTTGGGCCTGATGATCTCGTTCGCGATCGAAGAGAGCGATTTGCCGTCGCGCGTACGTTGACGCATGCCTTCGTCAGCGGTCAAAGGCTGCCGGATGGCATCGAACATCGTGCGTTGGATGCGATCGAGCTCCACTTATGCACCCACTTTCTCAGTAAGGTAATGGTTCGCCTTCAACGCCTCGTCATGAACCTCGTCGAATGACGGAATGCGGTCGTCCCACTCCAGTAGGGTCGCCGTCGGGCCGGTCAGTTCGATAGCACGCGCGTACAAGTTCCACACCGGATCGATCACCGGGTGGTCATGCGTGTCGAGGATGTACTTCTCAAATTTTGAGTGGCCGGCGATATGGATCTGTGCCACCCGGTCATGTGGCACGCTGTTCACGTACTCGAACGGATCGAAGCTGTGATTGCGCGAAGAAACGTAGATATTGTTGACGTCCAGCAGAATCCCGCAATCGGCGCGCTCCACAACTTCCGTCAGGAATTGCCACTCTGTCATCTCCGAGGCGTGAAACTCGGCATAGCTGCTCACGTTTTCGACTACGATCGGAACCTCGAGGAAATCGCGAGCCTCACGAATTTTCTCAGCGGTCTTCGCCGCAGCTTCGAAGGTATACGGCATGGGCAGCAAGTCGTGCGAGTAGGTGCCGTCCACGCTGCCCCAGCAGAGATGGTCGGAGAGCCACGGAGTTTTGGTGCGGCGCACCAGCGCCTTTAGCCGCCTGAGGTGATCGCGGTTTAGCGGCTCAACCGAACCGAAATACATGGAGACACCGTGCTGGACGACGCGGTACTGCTCCAGAATCTGGTCGAGCACCGCTAGCGGGCGTCCACCGTCAATCATGAAATTTTCGGAGATGATTTCGAACCAGTCGACGACCGGTTTCTTCTCCAGGATGTGGCTGTAGTGCGGAATGCGCAATCCAATCCCGACGCCATATTGTGTGAAACCATTGAAGCGGTTGGCTGGCATAATCTCTTAGGTTGATTCCTTTGCTTGGCGCGTCACCCGGCCAAGCGGCTGATGCTGCCGGGACGAGAGAAAGACAAAGGCCACAGCGCCGATCGCTCCGGCCCTTGTACTTGGTTAGCCTGCTTACTGCGCCGGAGGCTTGGAACCATCGGTGGCGCAGCCGCCCTTGCCCTTGCAGGAGTTCTTGCCCTTGCAACCGTTGTCGCCAGATTTGCAGCCGCCGTTGCCCTTACAGGAATTCTGCCCCTTGCAGGCGTGCTTCTCTTGAAAGAACTTGGCGGAAATCTGGCCGTGGTTGGCGGAGGAAAAGCTATCGGTAGAGGCTGTGTTCTGAGCGACCACCATATTGCCGCCCATGAAACCGGCCAGCGCGGCGCCCATCATCAGTGACTTCATCGACTTCGTCATCGTAATTCTTCTCCTAAAGGTAGTTTGGGTTGTAGTTGAGTGGTTCGTTTTAAGCTTGCTCATACTATTAACGTGTGAGCCGTCGTCTAGGATTTCCTCCCACAGGGGAAATCTCTTATCAGAAACAATCTTTTCCTAGAGCCCTACTTAGGTGAGGCCGTTAGCCCGGACGGGCGTCCTTCCCACTGCATCGCACGCCGTACTAACTTGCTGGCCGATAGGATTAGTGTTCTCTGCAAAAGTTACGGAACGCTTGAAGAATTTTTCGAACTGGCGCATCTCACTGGCATCGCAACGCGAGCAATTCACTGTTCCTGCTCTGATGGCGTATCAAGAGCCCCTGGACAAACTGCGTTGTAACAATCTTCCCTGAAGGTAAGGCGAGCAATGATATTGCACACAACGACGACGCGTCCGGAACCGTGGCAAGCACAGCGTGTCGGGTTGCGACATTCCTGGCTGGTTCCACTACTGGCTATCGACTGGGTATTCGAGTGGACCGCTTTCGTGCTCAGCCGCTGGTCGTTCCTAGAAGTTCTGGAATACTTGGGTAGCTTCTCGGTATTGGTCGCGGTGATCTTTTACTTCAGCGAATCGGGTGACCGTCTGAAGCAGAAGCATTACCAGGCCTGGCAGGTCATTAACACGGCGCAGGGCAAGGGCGGCAGTGGTGGCCGGATCGAAGCTTTGCAGGAATTGGACCAAGACGGTGTTCCGCTGGTGGGAGTCGACGTTTCCGGCGCGTTTCTGCAAGGGATTCGATTGCCACGAGCACACCTGTTACGCGCCGACCTTAATGCGGTGGATGCTCGCAATGGCGATTTCCAGGCCGCGGACTTCACCAGCGCAAACTTGCACTCCGGGAACTTTCGCGAGAGCAACTTGAGCGGCGCGAACTTGCGGGATGCAGACCTGGGCGATGCGGACTTTTGTTCCGCGAACCTGAGCGGCGCTGTTCTAGACGGGGCAACGCTCGACACCGCGGACTTGGGGAACGCCGATCTTAGCAAGGTGAAGTGGCGAACGATAAAGAGTCTGCAGGGTGCGAACATCCGGCAAATCCGCAATGCTCCCGAAGGTTTTATCCAGTGGGCAACGCAGCATGGCGCCCTGACGACGGAGTCGCAGTCAGATTGCCGTTAGCGCGAATCAGGCTCCATATTGAAAACGTAACTTCTCCCGGGACTGCGAATCTCACGGCCTATTAGCATCAACCTCGCAACGGACTGAACGGGAAGCGCAATGAACCGCATGATTCGGAGAAGCATGATCGGCATGCTGGCGGGCGGGGCGGCCTCGGCTGCTCTGATCGCAACCGGTGGTCATTTCGGCGTAAGCCTGCTGCTCGGTTTGGCGATCGGCGCCGCCTTTGCGGCCAGCATAGGGCAAACTCCCGGCGCCTATGTGGACAACCTGATGGGTGGTGGCGCCCTCGGCGTTCCCCTCTGGGGAATTCTCAATGTCATCGCTTTGCCGTTGCTGTCCGGACAAATGCCTGAGTGGAGTGCGGCACAGATGCGCGCGCACTTTCCCGCCCTTGTTGGATGGGTGCTTTATGGCGCAACTCTCGGCCTGCTGGTGCAGACGTTGAACGACGTCGCTGAGCGCGTGCTCGGCCCCGAACCAGCATCCCAGCCTCCTAGTCCGGCGCTGAAGAAACACATCCTGATTCTCGGTGGTGGGTTCGCCGGGATGAAAGCGGCAGAGTGTCTGGAAGGGGAGCTGGAGAAGGATCTGTCAGTGAGCATTTCCCTGGTCAGCGAAACCAATGCGCTGCTTTTCACACCGATGCTCGCGGAAGTTGCAGGTGGCAGCCTGGAGCCAAGCCATATCAGCACGCCCCTGCGCACCGCGCTGCATCGCACGGACTTCGTCCGTGGTCGCGTCACGGCGGTTGACCTGGAGAACAGGCGCGTCGTCCTCGATGCCAGCGTGGGCGACAACGAAAGCTGCCGCAGCGAGCTCACCTACGATCATCTTGTGCTCGCGCTCGGGGCGGTCTCCAACTATCTCGGGCTGACCAACGTCCAGAAGCTGGCATTCGACTTCAAGAGCCTGGTGGACGCTATTCGCATTCGCAACCACGTGATTGAAATGTTCGAGCGTGCCGACCGCGAAAACGATCTGGCGGTGCGCCAATCGCTACTGACCTTCGTCATTGCCGGCGGAGGCTTCGCCGGCGTCGAACTGGCGGGGGCGCTGAACGATTTCGCGCGCGGGATTCTCGCCGACTATCCCAATCTGCGCCGCGAAGATGTGCGGGTGGTACTGGTGCATGCGCGTGATCGCATTTTGCCCGAGCTGAGCGAATCGCTCGGCCGTTATGCGCAAAGCCGCATGGAAGCTCGCGGTGTCGAGTTCCGCCTGAATATCCGGCTGACCGACGCGAGCGCCGGAGCGGTCGTTCTAAGCGACGGCGAGATACGCGCTGAGACGCTGGTGTGGACGGCCGGAACCGCACCGAACCCACTCACCAAGTCGCTTCCGCTCGAAAAAGACAAGCGCGGCGCGGTTATCGTCGATGCCACACTCGCCGTCCCTGGCCACGCTGGCGTTTGGGCATTGGGCGATTGCGCCGCCGTGGAGGATGCCAAGTCAGGTAAGTCCTGTCCGCCGACAGCACAGTTCGCCCTGCGTGAAGCGGCGACGCTGGCAAAGAACATCAGAGCCAACTTGCAAGGCCGTCCAGCTCGCCGGTTTCACTTCGACTCTCTCGGTGCTCTCTGTGTGGTTGGACACCAGACGGCGTGCGCCGAACTTACTGTGCCTTTCGCGCGCAGCAAGTCGATGCGCTTCTCAGGGCTCCTTGCCTGGGCGATGTGGCGGGGCATCTATCTCGGGAAGTTGCCGGGGCTGGAACGGAAGATCCGCGTGCTGGTCGACTGGACGGTGGAGCTGTTCTTCCCGAAGGACATCGTCCAGACCATCGACTTGCGATAAGAGAACGTGCAACATGTCTGCCATGGAATCGCTTGCCGTGCTGAAGATTGAAACCAAACCGAGGAGTTGGGTGCAAACTGAACGCGCTCTCGGCCTCGTGGTCGGCCTCGGCGGAGGGATGTTGCAGAGCCTCGCGCTGCGGGCGCCCATCACGCAGGGCCTGGCGGTCGGGGGTGCATTTGGCCTGGTGTTCGGCATTCTTTTTGCGCGGCGCGCCACCAGCGCCGGCGCCGGATTGATCTGGGGACTAGCGGCCGCGTTCCTCATGTGGCTGGTCTTCCCCGCTGGACTACTCCCGCTCTTCACCAGGGGCACCCACGCGATGGCGGCTCTTGGTGACGCACGCGAGCAGTTTCCCCTACTGGTGGGCTACCTGGTTTGCCTGGGAATGCCCGTCGGCCTGGTGCTGGGCATCCGCGGCGGCCTACGCCCAGGCACGACCGATCCTCAGTTCCATTGGACGCGCGCCATAGTGGCCGGTGGAATGGCTGGGCTGCTGGGGGGCTTCATCTTCGATCGCTGGATGTCGGCCGGCGAATTTTTCCCGCTGCTCTCCGGCCTGAGAGAGTTGCCGTCACGCTCCATTAGCCTGACCCTGCAGTTTTTCATTGCAGTGCTGATGGGCGTAATTTTCGGACTGCTGTTCCAGCGAGACGTACGCAGCTACGGTTCGTGCATGGGCTGGGGCGTGGGATACGCGATCCTGTGGTGGTTTCTAGGTCCACTGACGACTTTGCCGTTGCTATCCCACACTCCGCTCGACTGGTCCGCCGGGAACGCCAGCGCCATGTTCGGCGCTTTGGTCGGCCATATCCTCTATGGGTTGATTCTCGGTGTGAGTTACGCGACTCTCGACAAAATCTGGGTACGGCTGTTCATTCAGTCGGATCCGCTGAACCGCGAAGCGCACGGCCCCGGCCTGCGTGTGTTGCAGTCACTGGGATGGGGTGCATTAGCCGGATTCGCTGGAGGCATCGTCTCCAGCCCCATCATGCTGAAGACCGGGGTGCTGTCGAAGGTCGCAGGCCTGGACACCAGCCTGACCAACTGGCACGGACTGCTGATCCACCTGCTGGTAAGTTCCCTCATCGGCATGACCTTCGGATTGCTGTTCCGCAACGAGGCGTCTAACTTAGGAGCGGGCGTGGCATGGGGGTGGCTGTTCGGCCTGATGTGGTGGTACCTGGGACCCATGACTCTGCTGCCCCTGATGCTCACTGGCGTGTGCGACTGGAGCACCGACGCGGCCTCGGCGCTATTACCGTCGCTGATGGGGCACCTGATTTTCGGAGCGATGACGGCGTACGTGTTTCTTCTGCTGGAACACCGCTACACTCGCTGGCTGCTGCTGGACCCGCGCATTGCCATGCGCGAGAAGCGGCGGGTGCGCCCACTGGGAACACCCGCGCCTGCGCTTTGGTTACTGGTCTTGGGCCTCGGCGTACTGTTGCCGATCTTATTGGGTTGAAGGTGGCATTCCTGGAGTTTGAATTGTTCCCCGGAGCGCGAAATTTCGAGCTGGGATGGCAATTATGGATGATGTGTATGCAATCAACGTAGCCAAATCGAATTACCGCGAAGGGTTCGATACGGCCGATGTGGAGCGCATTCTGTCTACCTTTGCACCCGAGTTTACGGACATGTCCGACTCGCGTCCCAGCCGCTATCAAGCAGATGCCGCCGTGAAGCTTCGCCGTTTTCTTGCGGAGCTCTTCGCTGAATATGAAGCCAATCTCAACGTCATCATTATTGCCATCTCGGTCTTCGGAAACAATGCCTTTGACTACGGATGGCACGAGTTGGCGCTCAAACCAAGAAACGGTGGCGAGCCGGTTTACCGTCGTACCCGGTACTGTGAGTTGTGGAGCAAACAACCGACCGGCGATTGGAAGATTTCGAAGTTCATGGACAATGAGGATGTGTCGGATACCGTTGACTAAGTCACCAGGATTGCTGCCTAACTCTTTCCCAAACGGCGGTCCAGCTTGCCGTAGATACGTTTGCTCAGGTTGGAAGGAACTTCAAATTCCGCCCCATCCGCGATCAACTTGACGACATTCTTCGTTCCATCAAGAACGGCCGAGCAGTGCTTGCACACCTTAAAGTGTGCTTCCATGCGCGAACGCAATTCGGGTTCAGTCGTTTCATCGACATAATTCGATATCTCGCGCCAGACCTCAACACAGCTGATCTCAATCACCATACGGTAGATGCCTCACGCGAGGGTATGTTTCGTTGCCACACATAAACTTTCACCAAGGACGAACTTTCTTGAATTCGGCCCTGCCTGTGGTCCAGGAGCCGTCTATGCCAGGGGCAAGGGCGTCGCGCATCTGCAGCCGCGCGCGCAGGAGCCGAGTCTTGACCGAGGCTTCGGTAATGCCCAGCACTTCAGCGGTTTCAATGATGCTCATGTGCTGGACGTCGCGAAGCACCAGCACCTCACGATACTTTGGATCCAGCGACGCCAGCGCTCTCTTCAACGCTTCGCGCAACTCTTTGCACTGCAACTCCTCCGAGGGGATATCCCGCCAGTCCGCGAAATCTCTAGGCAAGTAATCGCCTTCTTCATCACTCTTCTGCTCGTCGATCGACTCATACAGGTGGCTGCGGTCCTTGCGGAGCCGCATCCGCGCTTCATTGATTGCGATCTGAATAAGCCAGGTACTGAACTTCGACTCGCGGCGAAATTTGGAAAGATTATTGAAAGCCTTCAGTACGGCTTCCTGTGCTACCTCTTCCGCGTCTGCGGGGTTGTGGAGCACACCCATTGCAGCAAAGTAAATAGCGCGTTCGTACGGACGCATGAGCTGGTAAAAGGCCTCATGGTCCCCTCTGAGGCAGCGGTCGATCAACTGGCCTTCGATCGGGCCAAATGGCGATGCTGACGTAGACATGTCGTACGAGCCGACTACTTGGACTGCCTCAGAGTATGGTGCACGGAACGAAGAGACGCAACGATTTTCGTGATTCTTCAGGCAAGGGCAAACGCTACCGTCCGTTGACTGCGTGGTAGACGATTTTGACGCGGCATCGCCTCGAGATCGGCACAAAGTCGCTCATTACCGTTGACTGACGGTTCCTGGAGCGCTACCCCCGAGATTGCTTGGCACATGTAACCTTTTTCCCGATGCCGAATCCCAGCGCACATGGCAAGTTGCACCCAATGCACTCCAGACAGAGCGGTGAGACTCTTTGCAGCGCACTATCAAAAGAAGGTCTGACTGCCAAAACCGGGCTATTCCACGAGTATTTCCAGGGCGACACCGGCGCCGGCGTTGGCGCCAGTCATCAGACGGGCCGGACCGCCCTGGTGGCAAAACTGATGCAGCAGAACGGCGAGAAGAAATTGCAACTGGCCGGTGCAGGTGCGGCTGTACCTGCCGACTAACCAAGGAGATCAATCGCGACCCAGAACTATTCTCCGGCATCCCTGCGCAAGCGATGTAAACTTTCTGCGTAGTAACGGTTACCGGTGAAATCCAGAAATTCGTCCCTGGCATGACTTGTCAAGAAGTACAACGCGAGCTCTCGAACTACCTCGATCGTGAACTCCCGGTAGAGGTACGTGCGGAAATGCAGGACCACCTCCGCACCTGCGAGCGATGCGCCAGGCTTCTCGAGGACACGCGCGATATCGTTCTCGCGCTGGGCGACGAACGACTGGTCGATGTTCCACGCGGGTATCGCACACGCCTATATAGCAAGTTGAAGGCTCAGGTGGGAGGGCCAGGGTCTAGTGTCGGCCGCAATATATCGCCGAAGATTCCTCTAGGGATAACAGATGATGAAGTCGATCTGGGTTCCCATCTGATTTATTTCTGGCAAAGTGACGAGGAATTCGCCCACGGCGTGCGCTTCCTCGAGCCCGGCCTCATGGGGGAGGATCACTGCGTTGTCTTTGGTCATGATGAAGCCACCGAGCGGGTTTTCCAATTACTGCATACTAAAGGGTTCGATGCCGAATCTCTCACGAAGCAACGCAGAATCACGCTGCTTCGACGGGAATCTCCCGCGGGTACAACGCTTTCGGATATTGAAGATGTGTTCAGGGCTGCGATACGGGCGGGAGCGCCGGCTATCCGGTATCTGGGAAATCTGGGCTTTGGCGAAGCTCCCCTGCCTGGCAAGGGGATTGAGGATGTGCTCGAACTCGAGGCTCGGGTGACGAGCCTCACGAGGCGGTTCCCCGCGGTCGTGGTTTGCATGTACGACGCGAATACCCTGCCCGGGCGGCTGATTCTGAAAGGTGGGTTCCAAACCCACCCCGTAGCGGTCTGCGGTGATCACGTCATCCGCAACCCGTACTACATTCCGGAAGACGACTTCATGCGCGAGATCCACCGCACAGCATAACCCGCTTGCAATCTCAGAGCGTTAAGCGTTCGGACCGTTGGTAGTGGTGCCGTTTGATTTCCACAGGGGTTGAACGTCGGCACGGACAGCGTAAACTTGGGCATGGCACAAAAGAAAATTGACCCCAAGGAACAAGCGAGAAAAGACCGCATAGCCGCCGCCAAGATGAAACAGATGGCTGAAGCGACCAAACCATCTCGCCGAGAGCCGCACTTGATAGCCGATGGCAACCAGCAACGCTGCTCGGTTTGCGGCTACCCCTTCCCGGCTGACGTACACCCTTCAATGAGCGTCGCGTTCGCTGCGCACCTGCGGAAAGCCCACCAACCCGGCCAGACGACCGAGGACTCAAACCAAGCTGCTCTCCGAATCGTGCGTGAAGCCACGGAGAACAAGTAGGTCTATTCTTCATCGCCAATCTTCTCCTGCATTGCCAAAAAATGCTCGTACTTCAACAGCACAGCTAACGGCTCGTCGTTGTCTTGGATGACGAGGGTCTTGTCGAGCGCCCGTCGCTGACTGACGTTTAACGCTCGCAGTCGGCTGATTCCAACGTGCTGAACGCTTGGGTCAACATACGGAATAGATACCTTGTCCGCTTTCGCCATAATCCCCCTTATGCTGATTCGCCAAGCGCCTTCCGCAACATCTCTTTGTCGGCGCTGGCGTTCGGTTTGCGTTCCGGCAGTAATCCGCACAACTCTTCCAGCGTCCAAACATGATCGGTCGACAACTGATGCCTCAGGAATTATGTCTTGGCAGCGAACTTGTCGTAGAGCGCTGTGTTGACTACACTCCGCCTGTGACCCGCCGGCAAAACACTGAGGGCGTCGCGCGTGATTCTGATCGTCTGCCGCCGCTCCGCACCCGCGTGGCTTTTTCGCTGTTCGAAGGCGATTTAGTCAACCGCGGGTTCGACGCCATCGGACTGCGCAGCCGGCGCGGCATCGACCTGATACTGCGCAGTCTGCTGCTGATGGGCACGACCTGGGGCGTGGTGGCCGTTGCCGCACTCCTGGCCACTCAGGTTCGTGGCGTACCGGCCAGCGAAAACTTCTTCGAGGACTTCGCCGCCTACCTGCAATTCATCATTGGGCTGCCGCTGTTCGTCGTCGCCGAGTACATCGTCAATGAGCACACGCGCGAAGCAGCCAACTACTTCCTCGTCTCCGGCGTGGTTTCCTCTGCCGACACTCCGCTCGTAGAAGCGCTTCACCGTCAGATCGAACGGCTCAGAAAATCGAAAGTGCCGGATGCAATTTGCATAATTCTCGCCTACAGCCTTGCCATCGCAACCATCTTGCCCAAGACGGCCAGCATCTGCCCGAGTTGGCACACCACGCCGAATCCCGAAAAGAAAGCGACCGCCGAACAAGTTCGCCAAGCGCAGCGCACAGCCTGCAGTGAGCTGCTGCGACAGCGGCAAGCGGAGGTGTCGGCCCATGAGGCAGCCCAGGGGGCCGCAAAGGAGCCTGCTGCGGAGCTGAAGCTTTATCCGTCGCACCTCAATCTGGCGGGACGGTTGGAGATGTTGGTTGCGCTGCCGCTGCTGAATTACTGGTGGCTACGCTGGATATGGAAGATATTCCTGTGGTCATGGTATCTGTGGCGGATATCGCGGCGCCACCTGGTGCTGACACCTGCGCATCCCGACGCGACCGGCGGCATCGGTTTCATCAGCGACGTACAAACCAAGTTCGGCCTTGTCATCCTGGCCTACGGCGTCAGCAACATCGCCTCGAGCGTCTCCTATCAGGTGGGCGTCGAGCACAAGTCTTGGTCGCTGTACACCGTCTGGTGCCCGCTACTGATCTTTGTGGTCGCTTCACCCGCGCTGTTCACGCTACCGTTGTTCATGTTCACCAAGCAGCTTTACCGTGCCAAGAAGCGCGCCCGCGAGGAGCTGTACGAAAAGGTCGGTGAGCGTGCCCGCGCCTTCGAGAGTGCCTGGCGAAGCGCCGAGCCAGGTGTGACTTTGCAGAACGAACTGTTCGCATGGCAGCAGCTTCGGCATCTGTTTGTGCACGTCGAAGAGATGCGCATCGTTCCGTTCGATCTGCGTTCCCTGAGCGAATTGCTCGGCCAGACCCTGGGCTCGCTTGTCCCACTGCTTGCCTATCTCAACCTTCCCGAATGGATAACGAAGTTGCTCGAGAGCACCTCGCACTGGTTCCATGGACCCGGGTAACCTGTTGCAGGTTGAGTACTCCGAAGTGAGTGAAATAATGGAGGCCCGGTTCCGCTTCAGAACTTTCCTAACCCAGGAGTGGCCACGCCTGCAACGCTATCTGTTTGCAAGTGCCCGCAAAATCCCCATAGCGCAAGTTGCGTGCGTGCATCAAAAACTGATGTTTGTGGGCAGGCTAGGCCCACGATCTCGCGTGTTACGGTGTCAAGCACTTAGAGGGAGCAGATTTCGCGGGGTAATTGGGCAAGCCATCGAATGCCGGTCGGAGCGTTCCGGTGTTGGCACCGAATCCATCCCCATAAGAAAGAACTGGGGTTGTTGATGAATAACGTCCTTTATCGTTGAATATCTGAGTTAGGAAGCCCGCGACAAGTTTCCGAGTCGATTGTCCGAGATGGGAGTTATCCAGGGCCAACTCTCGAATCGAGTACCCCGCTCCGGTGCGTCCGAGTGGCCTCAGCCACGCTGGACATACGCTATGCAACGGAAACTTGTCGGGAGCTCGGAGATAACGGCGTTCCAGGTGCGCGCCGATCCACCCCAGTAGTGAAAAAATAACAACGCCGGTTCTCTCGAACCACTTTCCAGCACATTGAACGACAGATCACCAGCCTTCGGTTTCATGAGTGGCCACTCCCGTCTCTATCAAGCCGCACACTGGCGAAGGAGGTTCTCGACCTTACCATCCAGTTCGCGTGCCACCGCGCTTGCGGCAGCATTTGCGTAGGGCGCCAGAAAGCTAGCCATGCGGTCATAAGACAAGTGGACACCATCCTCTCGCTCGTCGACCAATACTGTGACAGGAGCGTAGGATCCGGCGTCGGGCACGTGTTTGGCCATTTCCTTCATGACAAGCGGATTGCCGAGCACGAGGCGCACGATCTTCGGCTTATCGAGCCCAGTCTCCTTACGCAGCACTGCGCCATGGTCTAATTCGACGAACAACATTAGTCCTGCTGCGCCCAGGTTTCGACCAATCAGTTGTTCCAGCTCGGAGAAACTTCCGGACGACTTGGACGTTTTTGCGAACTCGTCTAAATCGAGCCGCCCAAGTGCGGCTTTCAGGGCGGCCACGATTGCCTCGAATGGCTTGGAGGAGGTCACGCTGAATCGCTCGATCTCGACTTTTCTGATCATTCGACTCTCTCTATTTGGGAAACTCACTGCCGAACATGGGCAGCCCACTCTTAGATTGTTCCTTGGTAGCTTCATCCTGGATGACATCCCAATGCTCTTCGAAGACGCCGCCCTTTATGCGCATCACGTCGACGACAATCCAACTCGGTTCGCCAGGCCGTGTGTAACGGCCGTGAGCCATCACATAGTCGCCTTCCGCGACGGTGATGCCGTTTTCATATCTCATTTCAAGAGGCAATCCCTTCACAAGATTGAAGAGTCCTTCTCTTCCCGGAGGTATGTGTGCGCTGTGCTGCACGTAATTTGGAGACCAGTATTGCCTGGCCGCTTCATAGTTACGTTGATTGAACAACAGATCGAAGCCTTCAAGTAAGCGTGCTTTATTCTTCTCCTGCGTGGCCTTCGCCATTGTCATCTCCTTCCGTACACACACAACAGATTGCGCTCACATTCCTCCGGCGGCTTGGTTATCCGCAAACCTCGTGCGGCGCGGCTTGGGTCGCTATGCGACCGTAGCGCGGCTCTGAACGCCCTTTGCCGCAGCACGAATGACATTGATCACCACGTCCGGATGAGACAGCATGGGGACGTGACTACTGGCCACCTCGGTGACAGTGGCGCCCATGCGCTTTGCGACGAACCGTTCCATGTCTGGGTGCACGGTACGATCGTTCTTCCCAACGATGTACCAGCTTGGTTTCGATTTCCAGGCGGTTCCTCCAACTTTTGCGTCGAACAGGTCGGGTTTCGGAACACCCTGCGTCGCCAAAACGAGCTTCTTTTCCTGGTCGAGCAAATCGCCGGCGAAATCGTCGATACCCTCCGGGAGCAACCAGATGCGTCCGTCCTTGACCTCGATGTGGGAGAAGACCGCTGTCTTCGGGAAATTGGACTGCTGCGTCGGCGAAGTCTCGTCCGCGTCCGGGGCGAGCGCACAGATGTAGACCAAGGCGGCAACGCGCTCGTCGGTTCCAGCCCCCGTGATGACACTTCCGCCGTAAGAGTGGCCGACAAGGACAACAGGGCCGCTGACCCGGCCGATCGCTGCTTTTGTTAAGGCGACGTCTTCTGCCGTTGAGTTGAGGCCGTACTGCGCCGCAATGCACTCGTGCCCCTCGGCCTGCAGAGGAACGATCACCTTGCTAAAGCACGATCCGTCGGCCCAGAGCCCGTGGCAGAAAACGATGCTTGGTTTGGTATCAGTAGATTTCATTTCTTCTCCTTGCCTTGAATTTGGTAGTTCGTGTTGTCTCCTTCTTTAGCCGCGCTGATACGTGTGCGCAATTCGATGATCGGGAGGTCGTCTATTCGGAAAATGGTGCATTCGCGACGACATCGGCAAAGTTGATTCCTGCTAAAACCATTCCCTACCTCTCTCGCTTTCGTATAGTCCGTGGTCGGTGATTGGCTTAATGCGCCGTTCAGTTCGTGCACAGATCGGTGATCAGTACCCAACCGTGACTCGTTGGCGAGAGTGCTTCGCTCCATCACACAGCGCTCGCCTGGATATTGTTGAGGACGGTGTTGTCCCAGTAAGCATCGAGCCGAGTGATCTTGGAATTCGAGTCGAAACGCAGAATGTAGCAGTGCGGGATGTGTACGTCCTGGCCCTTCTTTGCGACCCCCGGAACTTCTGCAGGTATGGGCCCGCTCATTTCAGCTTGGATCACGACGGTGTTCCCGTCGGCAGGGATCAACTCGATCACTTTGACTCGAAAGTTCGGAACGGCATTCGGAAAGCCGACGCCCAAGTACGTAAGAATGTCATCCGGCACCTTTCGCCACACCCGTCCGCTCGAGCGGCGAGTCGGTTCCTCCGGCAAGTGAACCAGAAATTTACCTCCGCACGCCCCAAGGCAGATAGTGAATGATAAAGGACATTGTCATTCAGGATCATGACCAACCCAATGACGGAAATTGTGTTTTCGTGTTCTGTAGCGCAAAAGCTCAGAGCGCTTTTTAGTAGCACCGACAAGGGAGATGCTGGGCCGGCGGAGGGCATTCTCCCGCTTGCCCAATTACCCTCGCGGATGCGCCCGGCTAAGTGTCTGATATTGCGGGTTCAGAAAATCTGGCGTTCACTTGGGACGTAAATGTGCGCACATCGGAGGCGAATGGAATGCAATTTGACAGCGAATGTCTGGCGAATTCCGGCTTTACTTCTGGCGCTCCATTAACTTCCGCCTACCGACGATCTGGGGCGTCGGCTACTGCCCGACCCAAGAGAACGCTTCCTGGCTACGCGGAGGATTCGGCAGCGAGCGTCAGCTCACTTTCGCGTAAGTCGAGCTCGCGTTCGATCAGGCGTAGCACCTCGTCGCTGATGCGGCCAGCGGCACGCAGCGACAGCGCTGCTTCACGCTCCGCCCGCAATAGATCCCGGTTGACCTCGAGGACGCGACCATACTGTTGCAAGCTTTCGTTGCGGTCCTCACTCTTCCCTTCCAGCCGCTGCAGCCGCTGCTCATAGTGCTGCTTCAAATCGTCGTAGACTGGCGCGAGGTCGGCAGTATCCTGTGCACGCGCCTCGTCCAGCCGTTGCAAGGCCGCTCGCGTCATGATGCGGCGTGCCTCGCGCGCCTCGCAATTTGGGCCACTGGCACCAGCCAGCCCCAACCTGCGAATCACCCAAGGCAACGTCAGCCCTTGCAGAACCAGCGTCACCAGAATCACGCTGAAGGTGAGAAAGATGATGAGATTGCGCTGCGGAAAAGGGCTTCCGTCGGAGAGCTTCTCCGGCAGAGACATGGCGGCGGCCAGAGCAAGTACTCCGCGCATTCCCGCCCAGCCCAGAACAAAGATCCCGCCCGACGACGGGCGAGGATAGTCTTGATGTAGAACACGGGTGCGAAACCAATAGCCGAAACGGGCGCCGGGATACATCCACAGCAAGCGCAACACAATCAGCAATGCGCTGAAGGTCGCGCCGTACACCAGCAGCTGCTTCATGCTGTAAGAGCGAATTCCCGCCAGCACATAAGGTAGTTGCAGACCGATGAGCACGAAGACCAGACCGTTCAGCGCGAAGGTCAGTGACTCCCACACCGCCCAAGCCTGCAAGCGCACGTTCGCGGAAAAGAAATGCGCGCTCTTGCGGCTGAGATAGAGTCCGCAGGCGATTACCGCAAGCACACCCGAGGCATGCGCCGCCAGCGCGGCCAAATAGGTTGCGTAAGGGACGAGTATGCTGACCGCGATTTCGATCGGCCCATCATCAATATGCCGCTCGAATCCGTCCACCAGCTTGCCAATCCCCAGCCCGATCACGATTCCCGCCACTGTCAGATAGCACAATCGCCCTAACGCCTCACTCGCGGTCGGGGTCTGCGAGCGCAGAATCATCGCCAGACCAAACTCCAGAGCGACCAGGCCGCTGGCGTCATTCACCAAGCTCTCGCCTTCCAGGATGTCGATGATGCGCCGCGGCAACGCCAGGCTTTGGGCGATGGACGTGGCCGCGATTGAGTCGGTGGGCGACACCACTGCGCCCAACAGGAATCCCAGTTGCCAAGTGAAGCCCGCAAAGACAAGCGGCGCCGCAAAAGCCACTCCGAATACTGTGAAGGCTACCAGTCCAAAGGCCAGCATGGAGATGCTGAACAGGTTGAAGCGGAACTCACGCCAGGACGTAAGCCACGCGGCCGAATAAAGCAGCGGCGGCAGGACGATCAGGAAGATGATGTCGGGATTAAGGGTAACTTTGGGAACCCGGGGCAGAAAGCTGAGCAGCAGTCCGGCAACCACGAGCACGATGGGATACGGCCGGTTGAGCTTGCGAGCGACCGCGGCGAATAACACCACGAACGCCAACAGCGAAAGGAAGACCAGTTCGACCGCGTGTACTCCACCCCCGTGCATTCAGCCTCCACTACCAGGAAGATATCGCAACCAGGGCGCAAGCTGCTTCCCGGAAGTCCGCTCAGAGGAATGCCACGCGACCAAGCTATCTCATTATTTCCTGTCTAGCAGGAGAGAGGCTTGGTTGTAGGGGTCATCAACGCCAACAGCGAGCTGCGGTTGACCATCGTTGCAGCGCTGTTGGCGTCCGGCTGAAGCGAAGCTGCAGCACCCTTGGTCAACTCACCAAGAAACCCAATGGGGTATCCTATGGTGGGGTATTGCGGCAGATGAATGATGGCGGCCCACTCGCGAGCAGAGGTTGGTGGAGAACTCCGCTCTTGCATCGTGTGGCCAAACTCCAGCAACGTGAAGACCAGGTTTTTCTTGTCTTGGCGCTAGTGATCGGCGCGTTGACGGGCTTAGCGGTCGTGGCTTTCATCCTGCTGACGCAACGAGAGGGGATACGCCTGTATCCGGCGGGCAGTGATCGGTGGCGGCGTGTGCTGTTCCCGGTTATAGGTTCATCGGCCATCGGCTACCTCCTATTTCGCTATTTCCCCAATGCCCGAGGCAGCGGAGTGCCACAGACGAAGGCTGCGCTGTTCGCCCGCGAAGGCCGTATCACGATGCGCACCGTCTTGGGAAAGTTCTTTTGCACCTCAGCGACGCTGGCCAGTGGAATCCCTCTCGGACGCGAAGGGCCTTCGGTTCAAGTGGGTGCCGGGATCGCTTCAGTGCTGGGGCGCTTTCTGGGATTGCGTCCAGAAAAAGTCAAGGGACTTATCCCCGTCGGGGCGGCAGCGGCAATTGCAGCCGCGTTTAACACACCTCTGGCCGCAGTACTATTTGCGCTCGAGGAGATTATGGGGGACCTGAATGCACCTGTTTTGGGCTCAGTGGTGCTGGCCTCGGCTACGTCCTGGCTGGTGCTTCGCATGCTGCTCGGCAATAGTCCTCTATTTAAGGTTCCACAATACCAACTGGTTCATCCCGTGGAGTTTGCCGTATACGCGGTGCTTGGCGTGGCCGGCGGTCTAGTCTCCGTGGTCTTTACGAAGCTCCTGCTCGAAATGCGGAGGCGCTTCCTGCGCTTCCCCCAGAAAACCGTCTGGTTCCAACCTGCAGCAGGCGGGTTGGTTGTGGGTCTGATGGGATGGTTCGTGCCGCAAGTCTTGGGAGTGGGTTACAGTTACGTCGGCGATGTGCTGAACGGGCGAATGGCGTTCAAGCTAATGGTGTTGCTGGTTGTTCTGAAACTACTAGCGGTTACCACAAGCTATGCTTCAGGTAACGCGGGCGGCATTTTCGGTCCCTCGCTGTTCATCGGCGCCATGCTGGGAGGTGCCCTGGGTACGGTGGCGCATCATTTCTTGCCCGCTCAAACTGCCACGCCAGGGGCTTATGCATTGGTGGGGATGGGAGCAGCTTTTGCGGGAATCGTCCGCGCTCCCATGACCTCAGTGGTGATGATCTTCGAAATGACGCAAGACTATGCGGTCATCGTCCCGTTGATGATTGCCAATCTGGTGAGTTTTTTCATCGCTTCGCGATTCCAGAGGCAGCCTATCTATACGGCCCTGGCAGTCCAGGATGGCATACATCTGCCTGCGGCGGAGATGCGTCACCGGCACGGACAGCACCAGGTAACTAGAGTCCTGCGCACTGCGACCGAGTTGCTGCCAAGTGAGATCACGGTTGAAGAAGCTCTGAAACGGGTCCGTTTGAGTGAATTCCGAACTTGGCTGGTGACCGATCGACGAGGTGTAGTTGGTGTTATCAACCTTTCCGTGCTCGAACGGGAGCGACCAGAAGGCAACGCCAGGAAGCTGTGTGACCTCGTGGATGGGCTTGTGTTTCCCCATCTCCACGGGGACCAAGGGATGGACCTGGCGCTCGAGCGTATGGGCGCAAACGAGATCGAAGTCCTGCCGGTGGTGAGCCGGGCTGATGTACACAAGCTGGAAGGCATCGTCACTCTGCAGGATGTTCTGGATTCTTACGGAATCAGCATGCCTGGCCCGGCCTTCAAGAGCAAAGCTGCGCCACGCGGCTAGCGCGACCGTTCCGCGATCCAGTTGTAGAGCCACGCAAAAACCAGTCCCGCCGAGCCGCCATCAACCAGCGCATACCCGGTGCCGACTAAGACGTCGGCGAATGTGCGCGAGGCATGGAAGCCGGGGTAGATTGAGCTGAGAACTCTCAGGAATTCCGCGCCATAGGAGCCGCTGATCACATTCGAAAGTCCGCTTATGAGGAAGGGCGCCGCTCCACAGCGTTGCACCGACGATCCCGGCACTGATCTAACGGATCGTTGCTGAAATGAGCTGTCTGGATGGGAACGAGCTCATATAAAGGCGAGCCAATGTCGTCACCGATACGATCTGGACGATACGGGATTTGTTGGCATGGTCATAAGAATTCTAGAAACCGCAGGAAAGATCATCTTGGCCGTGATCCTCGTTACTCTTTGGGTAGCGCCTCACCCGGTTGCCTTGATTCGAAGAGTGATCGTCAGAGTGCGGCGATTCTTTCGTGGAGCGACAGCAACAATCCGTCAGATCAGTGCCACGATCCCGAGTGCCTTGACTGAGAGACGCATGATGGTATCTCCTTCCGTGCTATGTACATCCTGCTCCAGGGGGGCGGTTTACTTCGCCAGCGGGATGGTCAAGACTGGGCAAGGTGCTTGCGAGATTACCTCATAGGTCGTCGAGCCAGGTATGTGAGCGGCGATTCGAGCCTTCAGGCGACCACGGTGGCGGAGCCCAAGAACAATAAGGTCAACTTGCCGATTCTTAGCGTGTTCCAAGATAAGATCTGCGCGGGGCCCGAAGTCCACTTTGAAATCAATTCTGTCCGCGAGCCGATGATCCGAGTACTCGCTGGAGTATTGACGGAGAGATTTGGAGGACTTAGAAACAGCCTCAGCTGCAGATTGCTCGCTGTTCCCATCGTCTACGTGCAGAACCAGCAGATCAGCGCCGTACGTCTGCGCCACCGAGAGCGCGTAGGGCAAAGCACCCACACCGGCCGCCATGAAATCTGGCGCGTACAGGATGTGTCGGAAATCCAACCGCCCGGACACTCTGGGCCCGACAGTCAAAACCGGCCGAGTGGCTAAGCAAGCGACTTCTTCAGCAGTCGATCCCTTCAACAGTTTCCTTATCCCTCGCCAGCCGTGGGTTCCGATCACAATCAGGTCAATCTTGCACCTGTCCGCGGTCGCCAGGAGCCTTGCGCAGATGTCTCCATGATCAAAGAAAACTTCGTGAGGAATGTCTGGAAGACGCCCCTTTGGGTCGTGGAGACTCGCTTCTGCAGCCGTCTGCAACAATTTACCCAAATAGGCTCGTTCTGCCTGCGGAAGCGAAGTGGACTCTTCAGGCGGCAGCACGTGTGCCACAAGAACTTTGCCGCCGTAGCGATACGCGATGCCGGCTGCAAACGGATAGGCGCGCAGCGAGCCAGGCGAGAAATCCATCGCGAACAAGATGTTCTTCAGTGAAATCGGCGCGAGTCGGAGTTGTCCAGCAGTACCCATAGTAGGAGTCCTGAAATACGCAGTGACTGCGGCACGTCAAGCTGCTCTCACGCATCGCTACGTGCATTAGCGTACACCTTCCGCGGAGGATGCGGAAAACCCTCGCAACACTCGGTAGTGGGCTAATTGTGTTGGTTCGGATGCGGTTCCTTCGTGGCCGGGTATAAGGCGATAAACAGAAGAAATCCAGCCGGGATCAGCGCAAGCTCTTGATGTTCAGTCATGCTGCCCTTGCCAGCCCTCCGCTCGTACTGCTCCCACAGAGCAACCAAGTCCGCCACGTCCCACAGCCGATCTGTGACGCCAGCCAGAGGCCATGAACTGCTCCAGCTTGAAGTGAGATCGTAAGGCCATTGTCTTTCTCCGGTAGCTGTATGGCAGAAGTGTACGGCTTGACGCGCTGTGGTATAAGGGGAAAAAGTAAAGCCCTCGGTGCCAGCCGAGGGCCAAAAATCGCGCAGTCTCTAAATATCACAGGAGAAGTGTGCGATGCAAGCCGAAGAGGAAACGCAAGAATGAGCACAGCGAAACAATCAGTCCAGAGAATCGGAGTATTTCTGGCTGTTCTGTTTCTGATCTTGGGAGCGGTCATGATTTACACAGGCGTGCGCCCCAATGGTGATATTTTCTATGCCACGACAGGAGTGGCGCTGTGCGCGCTTGGATTGACTTACTTCTGCGTGGTTGACGTATCAACACGGAATTAGATCAGTACCAAGCAAACGAGGTTCCAAACTGACGACAGCACTTTACACCCGATTGGCGGCGGCTCAGCAACAAGAAGGATTGTTGACAATAACAGTGAAATTTCGAGTTCGTGTTGATCCCGACCTGCACATCTGCTTCCACGTCTGGAAAGTATTTCTTCTGAAAAAAGTTTGCCCATGATGCAAGATCCTGCGTCGTGATCGGCGCCTTAACCATATTCCACTCTTCATCGAGATAGTATTCAGGCATCCCTCACTCCTTTCCCAGGCAGAGTACTGCGTCATTACGCTTTTCAGCTAGGACGGATTCAACTGTTCGCAAAGCCGATACAAAGTGGCAACGCCCACCCCGGTCTTCCGCGAGATCGCTCGCCAGGAAGCGCCAGAAGCACGAAGAGCCGCAACCTTCGCAGAGTCCACGATTCGCCGCGGGCGTCCCAATTTCCTGCCTTTCGCCTGCGCGTTGCGCAAGCCGGCGCGGACGCGCTCCTGGATCAAGGCTCTTTCAAATTCGGCCATGGCGCCGATAATCTGAAACATCAATCTTCCAGAGGGAGTGCTGAGGTCCAAGTTGTCGCGGAGGCTAACGAACGCCACTCCGTATGCGCTGAGATCAGCGAGAGCATTGACCAAATGCTTCAGAGATCGGCCGTAGCGATCGATCTTCCAAACCAGCACAGCATCAAACACCCGACGATGAGCGTCTGTTGTAAGCCGATTCAACTCGGGGCGCGATTCCTCGGAGCCGGATACGCCCTGGTCGACGTACTCGCCGGAAATGGTCCAGCCGCGGCGCGCTGCATATTCGCGCAGCTCCGACAACTGCATTTCGGGATCCTGTCCATTCAGAGTGGAAACGCGAGCGTACAGCGCCACGCGATTGATGGTGAGTGGGACTTCTTGAGTGCGTGTAGAGGGGGTGTTACGTTTGCTGACAGCCATGGGTGCCTCCAATCCAGGTGCCCTGGTTAGCGTCGTGTCGGTGTTAGCCGCACTGGCACGGCGCGCTATTGTTGCGTTTCAACGCGGGTTCCTCCGCGTCCCTTCCAATAATTCAATTCCTTGTACGTTCGGACACGAGACACGTCTCGCTCGCGCCAGATGCGGACATCCTGCCCACCATTCATGAGACGGCGCGGCTCGGAGACCTTTCCAGAGTACAGCCAGCGCAACAGCGTATTCTTGCTGACTCCAATCAGTTTCGCCACTTCGGCTGTAGAATAGGTTCTCATAATGTGTATAGTATACACAATGCTTAACGTGAGCCACCACGACAGTGAGCTCTGAAGCGGAAAACTCTTCATAAAGCGCATTTGAGCGCTCTTAGGGATACACAACGTCTAACCCGAGACCAAAGCCGCCGAGTGTTGCCACCAAAGGCGGAAACACCGAAGATCTTGGACGGCAACGAAGCACGAGCAAGCGGGCGGTCTCCGCTTTGTATGCTCGTTTACCCGCAGATATTGCAAACGTTGTGCGTAAGAAAGTTATGGATTTCAGAAGCGTAAGCGTGTTTTGCAGGCGACAAGCCGAATGCGCGGCCTTGTTCGGAAAAATCGTTGAAGTCGAACCAGGCATGTTCGTCCTCAAATCTCCATTCAAGGAAAATTTCATTGGCTCGATTCACGTTTGGCTCTGGCGGAATGCAAAATTCAGCCCGGAAGAAGTGGTAGCGAATGCACTGGTTCGGCACGCCCAGTGGTACCTGTCGATACACGACACGGACGCACTTCGAGAAAGAGCCGGAAAGCCAATACGGCCGCGCCTGCTTCGCGGCCCAATGGCGTGGACGGAAGGGATAATTCGGCCCACGGGCGAGTTCACTACTGACCCAGAGGCGGATGGGAACCCGGCAATTCTGGCTTGGCAAGACAGTGCCGGAGATCCTCCAGCGATCGCAATCGAGGTATCTGGCCTTGGCGCAGCTTTTAACCGAAGGCTTCTCGAAAGCATGATCGAGTGCCTATGTATCGCACTGAATCTGAAGCGTCCCACCGCGGGACGGCCGCCTCTGTCACCGATCGCGGAATCAGCAGCTTACCACCGGGACCACCTCAAGGTCGGAAGGGGGCAAATCGCAAAGGTACTGTGCACGTGCGGTAACTCACGCCACACGCAGAAGTGTTTCGACAGATTGAACAAACTGGCTGATAGCTTTTACCGCAAGCAACGAACAGACTTCACGAAACTGGTTCGAGAGCAAACAAGAAAATATCCAGAAATAAATTCTTAGAAGATTTTATCTGGGAATTTTCTCCATCTTCCCTCCTTGCTGCGATTTCCCCTACAACATAGAGCATGAGAACGATTCGTTCTTCCGAGCAGGGCACATCAAAAAGGACGAGCAAGAAACTTGTCAGCGAGACGTGCGAAACGGTATCGCCGCAAACTTGTGGGGATGTTCCAGAAACTCGTGTGCTCACACTCGCGCAACCTACTGATCCTGCAACAGGTACAAAGAGCGAAAAGAACGTTCTGAAAGCAGATGTTTTCGGAACTCAACATTCCGGTCACGTTTTCCACTTTTCCACGGTGCCTACTGTTGGCTACTGGTTTTATAGGTTTTCTATTTGATATAAGGCGATTAGCGATGAAAAGCTTAATTGAAGCGGCGCTTGAAATCAGTATGCGACGACGGGAAGTATTGACGTCCATGCGAAAGGCGCTGGAGGCGGGCGACCATAAGGGTGCCCTGGATCTTGCAAAACAGATATGCGGCTTACAACATGAAATCAAAACGAGCAATCGAGCTAATTCGAGTATCAACTGAGAGCCAAGCAGGCGACGATCGCGCGAGCATTCCAGCCCAGCGCGCGGTGAACCGACGCACCGCGGTCCAGTACGGGCTCGACATTATCCGCACCATCGAGATCTCCGATGTGTCGGGTGCCGCGGTGCTGCTAGCTCCGGAAATGCAGGAGCTACTCCGCTTGATGGCATCTCCCGAGGTTCACGGTGTGATTGCCCGCGAGTTTTCGCGCCTCATGCGACCCGAGAACTTTTCGGATTACGCGCTCCTTCAAGCGTTTGCCGACACAAAGACGGTCTTATACCTCCCGGACGGTCCGATAGACCTGTCAAGCAAGTCGGGGCGCCTGTTGGGCACTATACGCGCAGCGATGGCCGGTCTAGAAAGGACTGAGATATTAGAACGCATCTGGAGCGCCAAGGAGGAGAAGCGCCGCGCCGGCAAGATGCCACAAAGCGCCATCACCCTGCCATTTGGGGTCGGCTATGACAGAGGCGCAGAACGATGGTACTACACGCCGGAGGCCGAAAAAGTACGTGCAGCATTTAGGCTTTTCCTGTCAGGGGAGATGAGCTACTACTCCATAGGGAAGGCCCTGAGCATTGACCCTTACAGCTTGCGAGTCATCATGCGTAACCCAATTTATACGGGTTGGCGAATCATAGACAAACGCAGGGATCCATCCGCGGCCGCCCATAAAGCTGGCAAGGACGGAAGACAGGCGGATCGCCCGAAGATACTACGAGCTCCTGAAGAGGTGATTCGGGTCCGGGTCATCGATGTGGGTCTTATAAGTGAAGCCGAGTTCCGCCAGGCTCAAGCGCTAATGGACATTAAGAAAACTCGACACTGGCGGACCCGGTCCAACTACGAACATCGTTTTGTTTACAACGGCTTTCTGACGTGCGCAGAGTGCGGCGAGGTCATTTACACCCACTTCCGGAGGCGTGACTACTACATCTGTTCGGGGCGTAAGCGGAAGGCCGGCTGCCTTACTCCGTACATGCGACGGGAGACGTTAGAGCCAATCATTGATTCCTTGCTCTCTGATCAGCTTACTAATCGCACCTTCTTGGACAGCCTGAGCGAGTCTTGGGCCGTGAAAAACGAGAACAGCAGATCGGAATCGGAAACTGTGCGTCTGCAATCACAATTGACGGCCTTGGCGGCAAAGCGCGAACGAGTCGTAGATTTGTTCGTTGAGGGCGTGATTTCTCGTGAGCTGCGGGACGAGCGTCTGGCCGTAATAGACCGCGATCTCCAGGTCTACAGCGGCCTGTTAATGCGAGAATCCCCTGTCCAGCAGCCAACGCCAGAGCAATTAGCGCACGTCTTTGCGCCGTTCTTCGAATGGGAATTCTTGGGCCGCGACGACAAGCGTCAACTCTTGACAGTCACCATACCAGAAATTTGCGTAAGCAAGTACCGCGTTGTCGGACTCAAGCTGCTGCCGTCTGCCATCGGCACTGAAGTAAGTCACACGGGCAGGGATTCATCGCTGCGACCAGCATGAATCGCGCGGGAAAGCTGAGCGACATGGCCGCGCGCGCGATCGTCACGGTGCCGTCCTCGAGTGGCTGGCGCATGACTTCAAGCACGTTTCGCGGGAACTCCGGCAACTCATCGAGAAAAAGCACGCCGTTGTGCGCAAGCGAGACTTCGCCCGGCCGCGGAATCATGCCACCACCGATCAGGCCGGCGTCGGAGATGGTGTGGTGCGGCGAACGAAACGGCCGCGTGCCGACCAGGCCGCTGGTGGCGTCGAGTACGCCGGCAACACTGTGAATCTTGGTCGTCTCCAGAGCTTCGTCGAAGGTCAGCGGCGGAAGCACGGTGGCCATGCGCTTGGCCAGCATGGTCTTGCCCGAGCCGGGCGGGCCGATCATCAGCAGGTTGTGGCCGCCGGCCGCAGCGATTTCGATGGCGCGCTTCGCGGTTTGCTGGCCGCGCACGTCGCTGAAATCGACCGCGAACTTCTGGGAGGTTTCCAAAAGCGCGCGCGTGTCCACCTTGACCGGCTGGATTCCGTTGCCGCTATTCAGGAGCTGCACCACCTCGATCAGCGAGTGGACGGGATAGACATCAACACCTTCGACCAGCGCCGCTTCGCGGGCGTTGACTTCGGGCACGATTAGCTTGCGAATGTTATTGCTGCGCGCGGTGACGGCGATGGGCAAGGCGCCGCGTACGCCGCGCAGCCCGCCGTCGAGAGAGAGTTCGCCGACGAAGAGCGCGTCAGAAGGCGGCTTGTTGTTGAGTCCGCCATAAGCGCCAAGAATTCCCAGCGCCATCGGCAGATCGAAGCCCGAGCCTTCTTTGCGAATGTCGGCAGGCGCGAGGTTGATGGTGGTCGTCGTCTGAGGAATGTCGTAGCCGCTGTTCTTCAGCGCGGAGCGGATGCGCTCACGGCTTTCGCGGACGGTCGTATCGGGCAGGCCGACGGTGCAGAAGGTATCCTTGTCGGATTTGATGGGCGCGATATCGACCTCAACCTCGATGAGGCTGGCGTCAATGCCGTACACCGCAGCGCTTAGAGTTTTGTAGAGCATGCGAGGAGCCGCATCCCTACCACATTGTCGCTAGAAATATCAGATTGCGAGCAGGAAAGGTGTGACAGGGCACACGGCCGACTGTGACTAGGCCTTTGGCTTTTGGCTCTTACGCTTTTAGCAAGCGCGATAGGAACACAGTAGCGATATGGGGAAAGCTGTTCGATAGGTTTTCTTGCTAAGAGCTCAAGGCCAAGAGCTGAAGGCCCAAAATTAAAGGGCGGAATTCTGTCCGGAAGCGCAGCGCCCAGTTGCACATCCGATGCCGTGAGGCCAAGAATTCCGCCAACCCACGAGAAGAACCGCACAAGGAGGAGCCGAACTAAGTGAACTTTCGTATCGCCTTCCAACACCGTGATCTGCGGCGCAGGATCTTGACGAAGCAATTGTGGCAGTCCACCACCTGAATGCCAATGCCCCAAGGGCAGTAGCGAAGTACAACTTCTGTTGTAGAAGGGGCATTTGGCAATTGGCACTTAGCATTTGGCGTTGGCCGCCGGCAATTCGTCTTTAGCCAAGTGCCAACTGCCAACTGCTAATTGTGGGAGTCCTAAGCGCTGCATCTTTGGTATCTTGAACTCATGCCCCTCTCGCCCAATATTTGCGGCGTGATTCTGGCGGCGGGATTCTCCAGCCGCATGGGTCGCGACAAGGCGCTGCTTCCCTGGCCTCCGGTGCCCGAAGGCGCGCCGGCGGCGAATACCTTTCTGGGCGCGACCATCGATCTCCTGCAGATCTACAGCGAGCTGGTCATCGTGGTGGCGGGCAAGAACGAGCCGCACATCATGCCCGTTGTCTACGCGCACGGCGGCTTCCTGGTGGTCAATCGCCAACCCGAGCGCGGGCAGTTCAGCTCGCTGCAGGTGGGCCTGCAGGAGGTGATGAATCATGGGCGCGACGCGGCGTTCATTTCGCTCATCGACCGGCCGCCGGTACTGCCGCGCACGATGAAGACGTTGCGTGAAGCGTTCCTCTACGCCGACGCCGATGTCTGGGGCGTTGTGCCGGAGGTGAAGCGCGGCGACGAGACCATCCACGGGCATCCCATCCTGATCGGGCGCGAGCTGATCACGGCCTTCCTCAGCGCACCTGCGACCGCAACTGCCTGCGACATCGAGCACCAGTATCAGAAGTACATTCGTTACATCCCGGTGGACGATCCGCGGCTGGCGATGAACGTCGACACTCCGGAAGACTACGCGCGGTTGACGAGCCCGGAAGTGCTGGCGGCGGAGAAAATTGTTTGAGTTCGATTGCTCCGCGTGCGGCGCAATTTGTCGACTCCGTTCTGGCGCTGCGGCCGTCGATCGCCGTCTTCGACTGCGATGGCACGCTGTGGAGCGGCGACGCCGGCGCAGACTTCTTCTACTGGGAGATCGAACGCGGGCTGGTGAGTCCGGAGATGGGCGAGTGGGCGCTCGCTCGCTACAAAGACTACGAAGCCGGCATCACCGGCGAGGAGCAGATGTGCGGCGAAATGGTCACCATCAATCGCGGCCTGTCGCACGAAAAGCTGCAGCGCGCGGCAGAAGAATTCTTCGACGAGATAGTCAGCCATCGCATCTTCCCCGACCTGCAGGAGTTGACGCGCAAGCTCGCTGAGCAGGGCTGCGAGCTGTGGGCGGTTTCCTCGACCAACAACTGGGTGGTGGAAGTGGGCGCGGCGCGATTCGGCATCCCGATGCAGCGGGTGCTGGCCGCGTGCGTTCACATCGAAGACGGCGCCGCCAGCGATCGGCTGATCCGGGTCCCGACAGATGAACTGAAGGCGGTCACGATTCGCGAGGTCATCGGCAAGCCGATGGAAGCGGTCTTCGGCAATTCCGTTCACGACCAGGCAATGCTGGAAATGGCAAAGTGGCCCTTCTGCGTCAACCCCAATCCGGACCTTGAGCAGATCGCGCACGAACGCGGATGGACGGTGTATTGGCCGGAGGGATAAAGCCAAGAGTCCCGCGATGGCAACAAGCAACACCGGCTTGGGTGGAGCACCGCAGCGTTTATGCGCAATATTGCTCAGACAGCGGCCATTTGCGGCGTGTATTGATGAGAGAGACTTGCCGCGTTTTGCCAAGGCGGATGACCGCCGTGCCCGCGGCGTGAGCGCAGCAGGCAGGAGGGCACTATGCGTCGAGAACGGGTGTTGAAGGTTGTACTGGTGTTGGTGGGATTGATTTTTTCGGCTGGCGTATACCCCGTGACGGAATCTTTATGGCACCAGGATCATTCCATGTATACCTTCGATATGATGCTAAGCCTCTATGTCGCGCTCGGCATTTTCCTGCTGATAGCAGCGCGTAACCCTTCGGCAAATCGCAGCCTGATCGCCTTCACAGCATGGTCGTGTTTCGCTCACGCTGCTGTTATGGCGGCGACTTCATTCTCGAAGGGAGGTTATCGCGGAGACATGTGGGGCGTGGCTGTGCTTGTCATCATCGGTGTAGCCCTGCTCGTGCTGGGTCCGGCAAAGCAGTCAGGCGAACGGGTATCGGCAGCGGTTGTGTAGGCTCGCACTCCAACAGCGCCAGGCACGCTTGATCCAAGCCCTCGCTAAGAAGGTAAACAGTATGAACACAGCTGTTTTGACCAACCGTTTGGGGAGAGCGTCGCCGCGTCCCAGGGCCAGGATTACCGGCGTCGTTTATTTGCTTTACTTTCTGACGGCAATATTCGCCCAGCTCCTGATTGGCCGCAAACTTGTTGCTTATGGCAATGCCACAAACCTGATCGCGACCGGCTGCTACGTCGTTTTGACATTGCTCTTCTATTTCATGTTCAAGCCGGTGAACAGGGGCCTTTCTTTGCTCGCGGCTCTCTTCAGCCTGGCGGGATGCGTGGTGACGATTCTAGACATCTTTCATCCCGACTCCATTCCCATCAGCCCGTTGCTGTTTTTCGGACCGTATTGCCTGCTGATCGGCTACCTCATTTTCCGGTCCACGTTTCTGCCTCGCATTTTGGGCGTGCTCATGGCATTAGCCGGCATGGGCTGGCTGGTATTTCTGTTGCCCACCCTCCCAAAATATCTGTCCCTTTCCATCGAGGGTCTCGGCATCCTCGCGGAAGCATCGCTGATGATATGGCTCATCGTTATGGGCGTGAACGTTCAAGGATGGAAAGAACAGGCCAGCGCTGCATGAAAGCTCCAGTCCATCTCCGTACGGCTACGCCACAGTCGTTAGCCGATCAGATCCGCATGCACTGGGCTCAATATCGCGCGCAAGGAGACTGAGCATGAGCAAAGCAGTCATGATAGAACGGATTCGAGGAGCGTCGCCGCGTTCCGTGGCCAGGACCGCCGGCGGCCTTTACGTGTTCAGCGTACTGACGGCGCTATTCCTCGAGTTGTTTCTTGGCGGCAGGCTGGGTTACGCAGCGAACATCATCCAGATCTCGGGCATGGCTGCGGTGACGCTGCTCTGCTATCACATCTTCAAAGCGGTGAACAAGAACCTGGCATTGCTGGCTGCGTGCTTCAATTTCGTAGGACTCATATTTGAGGCTTTCCTATTGACTCCTCACGGCGTGAACCTCGCCATTGTGTTCCACGGACTCTTTTGCGTCGTGATCGGCTACCTCATTTTCAGGTCGGCCTTCCTGCCTCGAGTTCTAGGCCTGCTGATGGTGTTTGCTGGATTGAATTGGCTGACGTTTCTCATCACCTCGCTGGCGAACCACTTATCGCCCTACAATCTGGCCTGCGGCCTTCTCGGAGAGGCCTCGGTATTCCTGTGGCTCCTGATTATGGGCGTTAACGTTCAACGTTGGAAGCAGAAGACCGAAGCAGCAAGCGGCGTCCATGCACACCTGAAAGCCGCCGTCTAAATCAGATATAGGGAGCACTCCAGTATCAGGGCATGCCTTCATAGGCATGCGCCGAATCGCGGGAACTAAAGCTCTGGGAATCAGCCTCTGCACAGCAGCGGCTGATCCCGCGCGTGGCCGGCTTTATGGGACACTTGAAAGCCAGAACTCAGTTCGCAGGTGGGTAATGCCGGGGTGGTGGAAAGATTTTTTTGACGCCGATTACATCCGAGTCTGGGGCAACTTCACGAACGCAGAGAGGACAGCTAGCGAGGCGGAAGGCCTGTGGCAAGTCCTCGAGCTGCACGAAGGAAGCCGGGTGCTCGATGCACCCTGCGGCTTTGGGCGCCTCTCGCGGCCGCTCGCCGAACGAGGCGCGGTAGTGGTGGGGGTCGATCAGTCCGATGCGTTACTACAATACGCCGAAAAAGATCGCTGCAACTTGAGCATGGAGCGTCTTCGCTATCTGCAACACGATTTGCGGCAGCCGTTGCCCGAAGGCAGGTTTGATGCCGCGATTAATATCTTCTCGTCCCTCGGATACGGTACCGAGGAAGATGATCTGGCGATCCTTCGCAATCTGCGCTCGGCTTTGCGACCAGGAGGGCGGTTGCTCGTCGAAACCATGCACCGCGACCTGGCCGTCGCGAACCTATTGCGCGGCACTGGGCTATCACAGCGCCTGCCCGATGGCACCCTGGTCATTCACGAGCCGACCTTCGACGCCATCGCCGGCCGGTCTTCCGTGACCTGGTACTGGGCTGGACCCGGCGGCAGCGGCCAGAAATCAGCATCCATGCGAACCTATTCGGCGACCGAGTGGGTGGCGCTCATCGAACGCGCGGGATTGCGCTTCCGCTCAGCACTGCGCGGCTGTTCCCCTGAGCCGTTTAAGTTCGAGCCGCCGGATATGAGTGCGGTTAGGGATTCTGGCTGAGCGCGTGTAAAAGGTTCGCAGAAAGAGCAGGTTGGGAGAACGCTTCCCTTACGCCGTCTCCAGGTTTAGCGCGCGCTTGAAGGAGCCGTGGTCGTTCTTGATCTTCTCCTGCAGCAGCATGATGGCGTAGATCAGTTGCTCGGGACGCGGCGGGCAGCCGGGCACATAGACATCGACCGGGATCCACTGATTGACGCCCTGCACCAGAGCGTAGTTGTTGAAGACACCACCGGAGGTCGCGCAGGCGCCCATCGAGATGACCCACTTGGGCTCGGGCATCTGCTCATAGAGCTCGCGGATCACGGGCGCCATCTTCTGCGAGACGCGGCCGGCGATGATCATCAGATCCGACTGGCGCGGCGAGGGACGGAAGACTTCGGCGCCGAAGCGCGCGATATCGAAGCGCGATGCGCCCATCGACATCATCTCGATGGCGCAGCAGGCGAGGCCGAAGGTCATCGGCCAGATGGAGTTGCGGCGCACCCAGTTGACCACCGCGTCGAGCGAAGCCAGAACCACGCCTTCATGCTGCTGCTCGCCGAAGGTGGCGCGCAGCACGGTGCGGCGGTTCTCCTCCGAGCCCAGCAGGTTGTCGTAGCGTTGGCTTCCCGTTTCGGGATTGTCGAAGTGTGGAAGTTGATGTTCGGGTGCCATCTTGGTTCTATTATCCCACTTTTTCAGCCGCCGAAGGCGATCACCCACCAGCCGGCTACTTATATCGATACCGGATCCCTCGTGAGAGTTGCGGATCGCGCATATGCCGTTCCCCCAAAATCAAACCAGCGTTGCCGAATCCGGACTAGGAAAAGAAAATGCTCGCCTCCCTAGCCAAGAAAGTATATAGTTTGGCGCTATCGGGGTAATATCTGCCGACCAGCCGGTCTCATTTACAAAAGGTTTGGGGCTAAAGAGGAGGAAGACTGTACATGCGAGGTAACGAGCATTTAGGAAAGGTGTTGGCATTTGTTGCGGTAACGCTGCTGGTGACCAATGCCTGGGCGAGCGATCATGTGGTACGGAACTTCAACGGCAGTGATGGAGCCAATCCGGTAGCCGGCTTGATCGCCGATTCTTCCGGGGACTTTTATGGCACCACCGACTTTGGTGGCCAGTATGGCTACGGAACGGTTTATGAGCTGTCGCCCAACGGCAGCGGCGGCTGGACGGAGACTGTGCTGCACAGCTTCCAGGCCAACGGCGTCGACGGCACCCATCCTTTCAGCACCCTGACCTTCGATACCGCCGGCAATCTCTACGGCACGACCTACAGTGGTGGCATACACAGCTTCGGAACGGTGTTTGAGCTGTCACCGGCAGGCGGCGGAACCTGGACCGAGAGCATCCTGCATAACTTCAACATCGTCGACAACGTGGGCGACGGCGCGTTCCCGCAGGCCGGGGTGTTCTTCAATTCGGCGGGCGACATCATTGGCACGACCTACGCGGGCGGTTCGCAGGGTTACGGCGAGATCTATAAGCTGACGCCCAACGGCGACGGCACCTGGGCGAAGACCAGCATCCACTATTTCGGCCAGGGCAACGATGGCAGAAACCCCAACACTAACCTGATCGCTGACGCCGCGGGCAACTTGTATGGCATGACGTACTCGGGTGGCACGACCAATACGGGCACGGTGTACGAGTTATCGCCTAACGGCAGCGGCGGCTACACAGAAAAGGTGCTTCATAACTTTACTATGGGAACGGACGGAACGTACCCGTTGCAGTCTGGTCTGGTCTTTGATACCAACGGCGTTCTGTACGGTACTTGCAGCCAGGGCGGCGGACACAACTTGGGGACAGCCTTTAAGCTGACGCCCAACGGCAGCGGCGGCTGGGCTAAGGTGATCATCCACAACTTTGGCGCGGGCACCGATGGGCAGAATCCGTACTCCGGGCTGATCATCGACGGCCAGGGCAATTTGTATGGCACCACCTACAACGGTGGCAGCCTTGGTTACGGCACGGTCTTTGAGATAAGCCCCAACGGCAGCGGCGGCTTCACGGAGACAGTGCTGCACAACCTGTTCGCCGGCAGCGACGCGTCGCATCCGTACGGCCCACTCATTCTGGATTCGCAGGCAAATCTCTATGGCACCAGCTACTACGGTGGCGCCAGCAACGACGGGACGGTCTTCGAGATCACACCGTAGAGCCTTGCAACCAGGGACGAACCTTAGGATCACCACGGAGGCACAGAGGTCACGGAGTTTCTTTGATCTTCAGATTTTTCCGTGAACTCCGTGCCTCCGTGGTGAAAGCGATTCTGAAGACCTCCTACACCGTCAGCACCACCTTGCCGAACATCTCGCTCTTCTTCAGATACTCATGTGCGGCGCGCGTCTCGCTGAGCGGGAAGGTGCGATCGACCACCGGCTTCAACTTGCCGGCGAAGACATGCTTCAGCACCTGGTGCAGCTCGCCCATCTCTCCCATATAGGACCCTAGTAGGCCGATCTGCTTGGCGAAGAGCACACGCAGATCGAGCGTGGCCTCGTAGCCCGTGGTCGCGCCGCAGGTCACCAGCGTGCCGCCAGGCTTGAGCGAGCGCACCGAGTCGGGCCACGTCGCGATACCAACGTGCTCGAAGACGATGTCGACGCCCTGCTTGCTGGTGATGCGGCGCACTTCATCGGCAATCTTCTGCTTGTAATGGTCGATGGTGTGATCGGCGCCCAGTTCGCGCGCTTTGGCCAGCTTGCGCTCGTCGCCGGCAGTGGTGATCACTTCCGCGCCCAGCATCTTGGAGATCTGAATCGCCGCCGAGCCCACGCCAGAGCCCGCGCCCAGCACCAGTACGGTTTGTCCGGCGCGCAGATGAGCGCGGCCTGTCAGCATATGCCAGGCAGTCAGAAAAACAAGCGGGACACTGGCGGCGTCGACGACGTCGAGCGAGTCGGGAATGGGGATGACGTTCACTCGCGGAATGGCGATCAGCTCACAGTTGCCGCCGTCGACGGTGTTGCCGAGCACGGCAAACTGCGGGCACAAATTGTGATGGCCGGCGACGCACTGCTCGCAATGGTTGCAGAAGACCATCGGCGCCAGTAGCACACGCGTCCCCGGCTTGACATCGGCGATGTACTCGCCCGATTCGACAACTTCGCCAGCGATGTCGCTGCCGAGAATGTGGGGCAGCGTGACGCCGCGCAGGCCGCCGCGCACCCAGAGATCAAGATGATTCAGGGCACAGGCCCGCACACGGACCAGGACATGATCTTTGCGCAGGATAGGATCGGGCGCGTCTTCGTACTTAAGAACTTCGGGCCCACCAAATTCATGAATGCGAACGGCTTTCATTTATGTATCTCCATACAACCTGCGATCACTTTTCGATTGGACAGGGCCAGCAGCCCCGTATCAGGGCACGACTTCAGTCGTGCCGAAAGAGCTCGCAAAAAATGACGGCTTTAGCCGCTGAAAAAGGCGCAGGGGCTAAAGCCCTATTTTAATGGTCGTCGTTGGCACGGCTGAAGCCGTGCCCTGACACGAGGCAGGACTGAAAAGTCTACCATCCAGTTCGGCCAACATCCTGGAGTTCATCAGCGCAGTTAGGGGCTATTCGTGCTGGGAGATGGTCAGCGTCTTCCCGTCGGTGTTACAGAGCCACAACTTCCCATCGACAACACTGCCGCAGGTGGGCCGGAAGTCGATCTGCACGGGCGTGGACTTGTCGGTGGTTATGTTCCACACCAGCCTATAAGGAGGCTTCTCGCCGGCGTTGTCGAAGTATTCGGTCATCACTTGCGTTTTGTCGGCCAGGAAATCAATGCTGCCAACGGACGACGCCGCTTCGGTCGGCAGCTGGCGCAACTCCTTGCCCGACGCGACGTCGAAAACCGTGATTCGCGAGTCGGCGCCGCCCGCTAACAAATATTTTCCATCGGGCGTGAACGTCAGCGCGAAAGTATCCAGCAGGAAACCGTTGTACTCGCGCGTCTTCTGCCACGTGGCCGTGTCGTACCAGCGGATGACGGTGTCGCCGCCGCCGGCGACCAGCAACTTGCCGTCCGGGCTTACCGCAACCGACGACACTCCACCGAACTTGTCCGCCAAGGTGACGCGCAAAGTTGGCGTTTCGGTCAGCTCCCAGATCGTGCCCGGATGGTTCATCGCGCTCACGAAAAGCTTCTTCCCATCGGCAAAAAAGTAGAGGTTGTCGATGCGGTTGGAATCTGCTTTCCACTGGCGAGTGGCGCCAGCGCCTTGAGCGGGCAGCACTTCCACCGTGCCATCGGGAAAGCCGGCCGCCATCCATTTTCCATCCTGCGAGAAGGACAACGCGTTGACGTCGCGTGCTGCCGGGAAGAGCAGCCGCTCGCTTCCATCCGGAAGATTGACCACGTGGATGCTCTTGTCCTTGCAGAATAAGACTGCCTGCGCGCCGGTGGGCGAGAGCATCTGATAACTCGATTCGCACGGCAATTGCACTTTGACAGCCGCTGGCGAAGCTACGGCTGCGGTCGCGGCAGACAGCATCAGAACTGCCGGCACGAGGCCGCGCATCACAGCGTCTCCATCACGAGATCGAAGTTCACGACGGCGACCATCTGCTTCGGATCGCCCTTGATCATGACGGGACGGACCAGTTCCCGGCTGGTGATAAGCGGATCGCGCGTGTAGTTCTTGTCGGGATCGCCGTCGAACACCGGATCGGTGGCGAAGTACATCTGTGTGATCAGCGGCTTGTGCCCCGGCGCGGTGACCAGGTAATGCACATGCTGGCAGACGCGCTGGGGATAGTGTCCAGGCATGACGGTCTCGATCGCGTAGCTGGCCTTCGTGCCGGGCTCTAGCACCGCGCGGTAGCGATAGCCTGCGATGTCGTAGTGGCCGAGGTTATCGGTCTGCCAGATCTCGAGCTTGGCGTCGGGGACAACCTCTCCGCGTACGTCGTAAATCATCCCCGCAAGCGCCAGTGGCATACCGGAATCGCCGGGCGCGCGCAGCATCGACGTGCTGGGAGCCTCGCGCTTGTAGAAGGGACCCAGTTCGCAGAACGGGGTAGGTGTGCGTTTCTTTTCGGCTTCGTCCCATGCGTAAGCCAGTGAAGAGAGCGGAATCGAAGTGGCCAGCGTAATCGCGCCAAACGCGGCGCAGCGTTCTAACAGCTCCCGCCGGGTGAAGCTCATGCCATCTCCTGGAATGTGGTATGGGCATGGAATATAGCGCGATCCTGCGGGTCTTGTCTAAGTAATTCGCTCGGTCCGCTGATCCGAGTCGCGAGACCGTTTTTCGATAACATCCCCGCTTTAGCGGCTGAGGTAAGTCTTGCTTGACCTCGGCGGCTGAAGCCGCGATCCCCAGAGATTCTGAACTGCACGCCTGAAGGCGTGCTCCACCCAAGAAACCGAGCACAATTTCGGACGGAGTACTGCGAGACAATCTGCACTTTGACTTCGCCCTTGCGCATCTCAATAATGAAAGCTAATCGCTAATTGCTAGCTGCTTCTTGCCATGGACATTTACGAACAGATCGTGCAACTGCGCCGCGAGGGACGGCGGGGTGCGGTCGCGACCATCACCACCGCTCGCGGATCGATTCCCTCGTTCCAGACGGCGAAGATGCTGGTGCGCGATGACGGCTCGATTGCGGGCACGATCGGCGGCGGCTGCGTGGAAGCCGAAGTCTGGCAGGCGGCGCGCGAGGTGATGGAAGAAGAGAAGCCGCGCACACTCACCTTCAACCTGAACAACAATCCCAAGTACGACACCGGCCTGGTGTGCGGCGGGACGCTGGACGTGTTCATCGAGCCGGTGCTGCCGCCGGCGCTGCTGTACATCTTCGGGGCCGGGCACGTCGCCTATAGCCTCTACAAGATTGCGACGACGGCGGGCTTCGAGGTGACGGTCGTCGACGATCGCGAATCGTATGCGAACCAGGAGCGCTTTCCCGAAGCGCGCGAGGTCATCGCCGACGACTTTGACGCGGTGACGGCGCGGCTGCATGTGCCCGAGGGAGCGTACATCGTGATCGTCACCCGCGGGCATCGCGACGACATGCGCGTGCTGCGCTGGGCGGTGAACATGCGCGCGCGCTATCTGGGGATGATCGGCTCGAAGCGCAAGACCATCTCGATCTACAAGGAACTGGAAAAGGAAGGCATTGCGGCGGAGAAGTTCGCCAGCGTCCATGCACCGGTGGGACTGGAGATCGGCGCGGTAACGCCGGAAGAGATTGCCGTGGCGATTGTGGCCGAGATGATCGCCGAGCGCCGCCACGCGACGCCAAACGTCGCCAGCAAGAGGTACGCTCACGGCTCCGGCCGCGAAGAACAGGACGCGGTGGAAGAAGAGACAGCGCGGGAGCCTTGAAGGGTTGTGTCAGGGCACAGCTTTAGCTGTGCCGATAGCGGTCAAAAGAAAGCGGGCTTTAGCCCTCGCACGCCGTAGGCAGGGGCTCAAGCCCGATATTTTTGACCAATTGCGTCACGACTGAAGTCGTGCCCTGACACGAAGCGAGTCCGCACAAGCGAGTCGAGGACCCTATCGCCGCTGCCCCGTCCTTTTGCCTGATTTTGGTGATGGGAGGATTACTTCTTCCCTGCCGTCTGCGCTTCCGTTTTCGCCAACAGCGTGCGAGTGGTTTCTCTTTTCTTCTGCTTTTGCTTGCGCAGACGGTGTTCGCGTGACTTGTCTCCATTGCGATAGGACATGATTTCTCCTCATGGCATGGTACAGGATTTTGCGAAACGGGTGGAGCACGCCTTCAGGCGTGCATAATGGCGACCTTAATGAAACCGGTCGGCGGAGCTGATACCATCAGCTCCGCCGACCCACAAAAAAGCCGCATCTGTGAAATTGCACCGCTGAAGCGCTGCTCCACCCTCGCGAAGGCTAAGAACTGCGCTCCCCATCCGGACTGGCAATTGCCACCACGTAACCGTCGGCATCGCGCAGCCAAATTTCCCGGTGTTGGGGTGCGGGGTTGAAGTAAGGTCCCTCGATGATCTCGGCACCCATCCCGCGGGCTCGCTCCACGACCGCGTCAAAATCATCTACCTGGAACCACAGCACGACACCGTGTCCCGGTGGCGCAGCGTCCCGGTTGACGAGGCTGGGATGGTCGTGTGCGTCCCAGGCGTGCAGTTGCAGAACCAACTGACCAGAACACGAGATCCGATCATAGGCGTCGCGGTGAGGGTGGTCGGGAAGCGCGTCGGCTGCCAGCAGTTGCGCATACCAGCGACTACTCGCCCGTACATCGCGCACCGCGATTAGCGGTTGAGCCTCGACGGTTCGTGGCTGCGCGGGATCGCTCTTGCTTTCCTTCATGACTCACTCCACCCAGTCGGCGATGAAGATGTTGGTCTCGTGCGGCTCTTTGCCGTTGCGGTTCGAGGCCCACACCAGCCGCTTGCCGTCGGAGGTGAACATCGGGAAGGCGTCGAAGTCCGGGTAATAGGTAACGCGCTCCTGGCCGGTGCCGTCCTCGTTGATGATGTAGAGATCGAAGCCACGGCCGCTCTTGGGATCGGCCAGGTTCGACGCAAAGATGATGCGCTTGCCGTCAGGATGAAAGAAGGGCGCGAAGTTGGCGGCGCCGTTGTGCGTCACCTGATGCTTGTGGCTGCCGTCAGCGTCCATCACCCAGATTTCGAGATTGCCGGGACGAATCAGCCCCTGCGCGTACAGCGCCTTGTAGTCGGCGATCTCCTCCGGCGTCTTGGGATGCTCGGCGCGGTAGACGATCCTCTTGCCATCGGCCGACCAGAACGGGCCACCATCGTAGCCGAGCTCATGCGTGAGCTGCTTCACGTCGCTGCCGTCGATGTTCATCGTGTAGATGTCGAGGTCGCCGTTGCGCGTGGAGGTGAAGACAACTTTCTTGCCGTCGCGGCTGATGGTGGACTCGGCGTTGTAGCCGGGGGCGTCGGTCAGCAGCTTGATGTCGCTGCCGTCGAGTTTCGCGGTATAGATCTTGTAGCTCGAATAGATGGGCCAGACATAGCCGTGCGAGTAGTCGGGCTTTGGCGGACAGTCGGGGCTCGCGGCCTCGGTTGAGGAATACAGAATGCGATCGCCGGAGGGAAAGATGTAGCTGCAGGTGTCGCGGCCCTTGCCGGAGCTGACGAGCTTGGGCGTCGCCGGCTTGCCGTCGGGCGTGTCGACCGGCATGGTGTAAATCTGATCGCACGGCACGCCCTGTCCCTGATGTTGGAAGCTGAGCATCTTGTCGTCGGCCGAGAAATAGGCCTCGGCGTTCTGCCCGCCGAAGGTGAGCTGACGGATGTTGCGCAGATGTTTCTCTTCGCCGGGAGTGAGCAGGGAGGGCGATACGGTGTTTGCGTTGGATTGCGCGTGGATGAAAAACGCAGAAGTAAGCAAAAGAGCGCAGATCAGTTTTCGCAACGAACGTAACGGCATCAGGAGAATGTACCGCAAGTGGCGTGTTAGGGACTAGCCGGGCTAAAGCCCAGACCCAATATTCGATTGCCCAGACACGCGGCGCTGAAGCGCCGCACAACCCAAACTCATTTCCGCTGTTCCAGCGTGACACTGACGGTCAGCGGTTGGCCGTCGCGCAGGACTTTCACCTCGACGGTCTGGCCGACCTTGCTGCGGCGAAGCGCGTCGGTGAAGTCGTAGAGGTTGTGGATCGGCGTGTCGCCGAACTGCACCAGAATGTCTCCCGCCTTCAATCCTGCTTTCGCCGCAGGCGAGCCGGGACGCACATCGGAGAAGCGCACTCCGTCCTTCACTTCTCCGAAGTCGGGAATCGAACCAAAATACGGGCCGTAGCCTCCACCGCCGGAGATGCCGCCCATCGGCCTTTTCTCTTCGACGACAACGAACTGCGGCGGCTGCGGCCCTGAAGCCAGTTGCAACATAACGTCAGCAACCATGTTGAGCAACTGCGCCGCCGAGGGCGCGTTGATCTTGTCCCAGGTATCCGACGGCTTGTGATAGTCGGCGTGCAGGCCGGAGAAAAAGAACAGCACAGGAATTTTGCTCGCGACGAAGGAGGTGTGATCGCTGGCCGAGTAGCCACCAGGCGAGTATTCGATCTTGAAATCCGTTTTCTTCTGCGCCGCCTCAAGAATCGGTACGAAGGTTGAGCCGGTGCCGACGCCGCCGATGAAGATCTTGTTGTCGCGAATGCGCCCGATCATGTCCATGTTGATCATGGCGACGCAGCGGTCAAGCGGCATGGTCGGATTCTTCACCCAATATGCGGAGCCCAGCAGGCCGAGCTCTTCGCCGGAAAAATTCATGAACAGGATGCCGCGATCGAGCCGGCCTTTGAGCGGCGCGAAGAGGCGCGCCAGTTCCAGCACACCGGCCGTGCCCGAGGCGTTGTCGTCAGCGCCGGGATGGATCTGGCCGATCTGCGATGGCGCCAGCGAATTGGAATCGCCGCGGCCGAGGTGATCATAGTGTGCGCCGATGATGATGTACTGATCGCTCTTGCCGGGCAGGTAGGCGAGCACGTTGTCGACCCGCGCGTGAGTCTGCTCGATGTCGATAGTCAGCGCGAGCTGCAGCGTCGCGGGAAATGCGAATGACGCCGGCTTCCCGCTGGTGTTGATCTGCTGCTGCACCTCCGTGAGCGACTTCCCTGCGGCCTTGAACCAGCTGTCGGCGACGGAGTTCTTCACCTGCAGCAGCATGATGCCGACGTCCTCGGGGCCGCTCACGCCGCCAAAACGCATTAGCGAATCTTCTTCGCCATCGGCGAGCTTGCCGTTGACGAAGATCACGGCTTTCGCGCCGTGATTGCGCGCGTTAATGGCTTTGGTGACGAGCTGCGAATGCTGCGTCAGGCCCTGGTGGCCGGTTTTCGCGGAAAAGGTCTCAGGCTCGTAGCGCAGCAGAACAACGGTTTTGTCCTTCACGTCGACGCCGGCGTAGTCGTCGTATTGGAACTCGTCGGCGGAAGCGCCGTAGCCGACAAAGAGCATCGGGCCAGTGAACGAGCCGGAGGATGAAAAGCTGATGGGCTCGAAGTCCTGGTTGATGGCCAGCGGCTGTTTGGTTGAGCCATCCAAGATGACGAGCGAGTTGTCGGCCTTCAGCTTGGCGCCGGTGGTTACGGTGAACGGCTGCACATAGCCGTTCGTACCGGCGGGCTGCAGGCCGAGGGTTTTGTAGCGGTGCTCGATTAAGCTCGAAGCTCGCGCCAAGCCGGAGGTACCGGGGCCGCGGCCCTCCATGTTGGGAGCGGCGAGGACTTTGATGTCGGCGAGGTAGCGAGTGGAGTCGGCGGTGCCGACAGAGGTGGAAGGCGCCGCAGCCAGCAATACCAGGGCCAAAGCGAAGTAAAGCGAAGTTCGGCGAAGTTTCGACATGGTGGCTATCGGTGTGTCATCCCGACGAGGAAACATGATCTGTGCCATATAGGGGTCCTTCGACTCCGCGCCCGCCCCGACTCGCAAACAACGCGAGTCGGAAAAACAACGGCGGGCGCTACGCTCAGGATGACACCATAAGAAAATCGTTACGCTCTACGAGTTGCCGATGAGTATACCTGTCGCAAACACCAGCGCTCCGCCGAGGGCCACCTGCATCGCGGCGGAAAGCGGCGGCGTGTCCATAAAGCGATGGCGCACCCAGGTGATGGTCGCGAGTTCCACCAGAACAACTGCGATGGCTACCGCCAACGCGAGATTGAAATTGTGAAACAGGAACGGCAACGTGTGGCCGATGCCGCCGAGCGCGGTCATGGCGCCGCAGACGAGGCCGCGCAACCAAGGCGTGCCGCGGCCGGTGAGACTGCCGTCGTCGGAGAGCGCTTCAGCAAATCCCATGCTGATGCCCGCGCCAAGCGAGGCAGCGAGTCCGACGGCGAAGGCGTCCCAGGTGTTACGCGTGGCGAAAGCCGCGGCGAAGACCGGCGCCAGCGTGGATACCGAACCATCCATCAGACCGGCAAGACCCGGCTGCACGATCTGCAGAACAAAAAGTCGGCGCTTGGCTTTGTCTTCTTCCTCGCGGACTTCGGGCTTGAGTTCGGTTTTCTCCAACTGGGCGGCGCGCTCAACATGGCTGGTCTCGGCTTCGGCAAGGTCGTCGAGCAACTGGCGAATGCTGGCGTCCTGGGCGCGGACGGCAGCTTGCTGGTAGAAGCGGCGGGTCTCGGCCTCCATCGTGCTGACCTGCGCGCGAATCTGCTCGAGGCGCAGCGGGGTGTTCAGCCAGATGGGCTTACGCTGGACGAAGCCGCGCACATCTTGCCGCCGGATGAGGGGAATGTGCTCGCCGAATTTCTGCTTGTAGAGATCGATGAGCGCGCGGCGATGCCCGCTCTCTTCCTGCCGCATCTCCTCGAAGACCTGCGCCGTGCCGGGGAAGTTTTCCTTCAGGCTCACGCCGAAGTCGGAGTAGATGCGTTCGTCTTCCTCCTCCAGCGAAATCGCCAGAGCAAGAATTTCCTTTTGCGACAAGCTGTTGAAGTCTCGCACGGGGAGCTCCTGAAAACAGCAATTAGTAACTAGTAACTAGCATTTGGCTGTTAACCGTTGGCTCTTAGCTGTGGGTTGCCGTCGGACACTGCAAAACCTATGCTCACTACTAATTACTAATTGCTAGTTACTAGTTACTTAGTCAAAGATCGGCGACAGTCGGGCCAGAACTTCCTCCATAATGTTATCGGGAATCGTTTCCAGCTTCTTGCCCTCGCGCGCGCGAAGGTCCAGCGCCCGCGGCTGGTCGCAGCGTACAACGCCGGTGGTTCGGGTTCCAGCCCCGCTGAGCGAAACGGCAAATCCGGCGGTGCGAGCGAACCGGCCTCCGCTGGTAATAGGCAGTACGACCGGTACCTGGGTGACGCGATTGAACGCCTCGGGTGAGACGATGAGCACGGGACGGCGGCCTTTTTGCTCGTGTCCGGCAGTGGGGTCGAGCGCGACCAGCCAAATCTCTCCGCGTTTCATCAGATCAGCTCACGCCCACGTGCCTTGCCGCTAACCCACTGCCGTTCCGGTCGGGACCGTTTTTTCGCGGAAACAGACTGGGTGAGAAGTTCGGCCAGAGTGTACTGTGGCCGAGAACGCGGCTCAACAATCAGGCGGCCATTGTCCACTCCCAGACCGACCTCGGCTCCCGGCGCCAAATCCAGCATGTCGAGCAGAACCGGCGGGACCGCCAGCATTACCGAACCGCCCACTTTCCGCAAATTAGTCCTATGCATAAGTACCCCCGAGCTAGTTATATTTCAGTATAACAGCCGGCATTTGGCAATTGCGCAAGGTTATTGACACGGATTCGCAAACCAGGTTTGACAGGAATAACCGAAGCAAATCGTCGCGTCCAAGCAACCCCCTTCAAACGCACGAGGAGTGCGGTTATCGGGCGCGCTAAGGTTCGCTCGTGGTAGCAAGCGGCGCATCAGACGCCCAATGCTAATCGCTAATTGCTTCCCTCACCTGGTCACAATCATGACCGGCTGTTGCAGGGCGCAGACGGTGCAGCCGATGATCTGCGACGGCGCGGGTATGTTCTGCGAGATGGTGTTGTTGACGGTCTGGATGATGGTGGTTTCCATCGTGCCTTTGTCAGCGACGTAGACCTTGCTGGAGGTGGGTTCGGAGGCGATAAACACTGGATCGGCTCCGGTGGGGAGCATCACGGTGGTCAGCGGACTGAAGCTGTTGGCGCTCACCACGGTAACGTCATTGGAACCGGAATTCAGCACATAAAACAAACTGCCGTTCGGCAGCGGCGTAATGCCGATGGGAGCGGTCCCCACCGTAACGGTTGCCAGCAGCGGGATTGGCGTCGAGCTGGAGGGATTCACGGTCGAGGAATCGAAGACACTGACCGAGTTCGCGGCGGTATTGGCGACGTAGAGGCGGTTGAGGTTGGGATCGATGGTGGAAAATGTCGGCCCCACGCCCAATGGCACATGCGCGAGAACCGTCGTGCCGTTGGAGGCAACGATATCGAGTGCGCTGGGAGTCGCGCTGTCGCCCTGAGTCACGATGAAAATCCAGTTGCCATCGAGGCTCGCGGTAGCGGAGATGGGATTCGGGCCCAATCCGTTGGCGGATGTAATCGTGCCGACGATCGACGGACCCGCGGGATTAAACACCGTGACGCTGTTGTCACCCTGGTTGATCACGTAGATGTAATTGGTGGTGGCCGACTGCGCCATCGCGACCGGATTATGACCAACGCAGACAGTGCCTGACACGGTTAAGGTCGAGGTCACAATAGTGCTGAGCGAGCCGGTAGTAGGACAGGCCGAATTTGTCCCCGAATTGAGGACGTACATCGCCGTGTTCTGGGCCGAGCTGAGCGCAATCGGATGCGATCCCGGCAACAGGTTGATGGTAGTGATTGAGCCGGCCAGGGTCGGCAGATACTCGCTGACGCTGTCGGCGGTGTTGTTAGCGACATACAAGGCCAGCGAGCTGAAAGGGAAAGCTTCCGCAATCGAACCGTTGCCCATGGAGTTGACGGACAGGTTCGTATCGCCCGATACATCAATTTGCGTGGTGCTGCCGGCGCCGGTGGGGTTGAAGTTGACCACCCAGGCGTAATGCGCCACGGCAGGCTGGCCCCCGGGGCTGATGATCGGGTTGGCCACCGGGCGATACTGGTCGCCGCAGCTCAGCTCAACCAGCAGGATAAAAGCCGACAACGCCAGGACACCGATACCGCGCAGAAACTTCATCCACACTCCCGAGGTGAGTTGGTCAAGTCGCATGATTCGTTGAGCAGAATTCTACATTGTACTAGGGCGCGCGGGGGTGGCATAGGGGCGAACCGCACCTTTGGCCGCGTTGCCCCGGCACGCCAACGTAATGAGTTGTCATTCCGAGCGAAGCCCAGCGGAGCCGAGGGATCTGCGGTTGCTTGAGCAGAACAGCCCAGGTTAGACCAAAGATGGCCGAACCCTTCGGCTTCGCTCAGGGCAGGCTCTGGGGCACCCAAATGCATTATCCCTGTTGGCGCTATCATTACCAGTTCGTCCACCGCTACTGTTTCTTAACACGCTGTTCCGGGAGATGACTCGCATGAGATTTCTCATCCTCATATCGCTGGTATTTCTGCTGGGCTCGACGATCTTGTCTGCGCAAGAGCTGGCGACCAAGGTCCCCGACCTGGCGCAGTTGCAGAAGATGACGGCGCGCTTTGCGCCGACCGAGCTGAAGGTCGACATCAGCGGCCTGTCCGACGGCGACCGCAAGGCGCTGGCGAAGTTGATCGAGGCCGCGCGGCTCATCGATCCGATCTTCATGCAGCAGTACTGGAGCGGCGATCTGGCGCTCTACGCCAAGCTGCAGAAGGACGCGTCGCCGCTGGGCAAAGCGCGGCTGCATTATTTCTGGATCAACAAAGGGCCGTGGTCGGAGCTTGATGGCAACTCCGCGTTCATTCCCGGCGTGCCTGAGCACAAGCTGCCGGGCGCGAACTTCTATCCCGAGTCGATGACCAAGGAGAAGTTCGAGAGCTGGGTGAAGACGCTGTCCGAGGCCGAGCAGAAGCAGGCGACGGGATTCTTCACCGTGATCCGCTCGGACGGCAAGAACGGATTCAAGATCGTTCCCTACAGCGAGGCCTACAAGGAAGATCTGACGAAAGCCGCGAAGCTGCTGAACGATGCGGCATCGCTGACCGACAATGCGACGCTGAAGCGCTTTCTGACGACGCGCGAGGCGGCGTTCCTCTCCAACGACTATTACGAAAGCGATGTGGCCTGGATGGATCTGGACGCGCCGCTGGACATCACCATCGGCCCGTACGAGACGTATAACGACGAGGTGTTCGGCTACAAGGCGTCGTATGAGGCGTACGTGAACGTGCGCGACGATCAGGAGAGCGCCAAGCTGAGCGCCTTCGCGCGCGACCTGCAGGAGATCGAGAATAATCTGCCCATCGATCCCAAGTATCGCAATCCGAAGATTGGCGGGCAGGCGCCGATTCGCGTGGTCAACGAAGTGATGAGTGCGGGCGACGGCAATCATGCGGTGCAGACTGCGGCGTACAACTTGCCGAACGACGAGCGCGTGGTCGCCGAGAAGGGCAGCAAGCGCGTCATGCTGAAGAACGTGCAGCAGGCAAAGTTTCAGCAGATCCTGATCCCGATCTCGAAAAAAGTGCTGGTGGCCGACGAGCAGGGCGACGTGAGCTTCGATGCGTTCTTCACCCACATCCTGACGCACGAGCTATGCCACGGGCTGGGACCGCACCAGATCACGCTGAATGGCAAGCCGACAACGCCGCGCGAGCAACTGAAGGAGTTGTACAGCGCGATCGAGGAAGCCAAGGCCGATGCGACTGGATTGTTCGCGCTGCAGTACATGATCGACCACGCGCAGGCGATGGGGCTGGCGGACATCCTGAAGCCGGATGCGAATTCGGAGAAGCGGCTGTACACGACGTATCTGGCGTCGTCGTTCCGCACGCTGAGGTTTGGCATCGGCGAAGCACACGGCAAGGGCATGGCGATGCAGGTGAATTACCTGATGGACAAGGGCGGCTTCGTGGCGCGGCCGGATGGGACGTTCGCTGTTGACTACACGAGGATCAAAGACGCGGTGCGCGACCTGACACACGATCTGCTGACCCTAGAGGCAGAAGGAAATTACGCCGGGGCGAAGCAGATGCTGGATACGCTGGGCGTGCTGCGTCCGGAGTTCAGAGCCGCGCTGGACAAGCTGGGCGATATTCCGGTGGACATCGAGCCGGTGTTTGTAACGGCGGATGAGGTTGCGCCGCCGAGTGTGAAGCATCGGCCGTGAATCGTTTTCAACATTGGGTGTCATTCCGAGCGAAGCGAGTCGTCGAAGGATGATCTTTGCTGCTATAGGGGTCCTTCGACTGCGCGTCCGCAACAGCGACGGACGCTCCGCTCAGGATGACACGATTGTAAGGACGGTCGCAGTTGCGGCGCAGCTGAAGCCGTGCCCCGATACGAACCGTTTCAGCCCAGGTTAGGCCAAAGGAAGGCCGAACCCTGGGGCACCGGCTCGTCAACCGAATGTCCGCCTGGCCAAGAGAAGGCTAGAACGGGCCACCGGCGCACCGCCGGCAAGACGGAAATGTAGCGCCCGAAATACCAAACGGGAATACCGCCGGATTCGGCCTCAGGAAGCCGCAGGGCGAATTGGCCGTCTCTCAGGTCGAGGCCCTCCGCCAGCGTCGAAATTAGACGCTGTGCTCATGGCGCACAACCCGCTCTAGTGTACTGGGGTGGTCTGCTTTCGCCCTACCCCGGATTTCTACGCTCCCATGCCCTCGTCCATCCACTGCTTGAATTTGGCGAGTTGTTCCTTGGACCAAGGGTCGTCGCAAGGCATGCTGCCCTCTTCCAGCGTCTTGTAGATCGCATCGGCGTGCTTCTTGACGTCGTCGTACAGCGACAAGTCCATCCCAAAACCCTTCATCGCCTCAATATCGAAGTCGCGGAACAGAGGACGAATATCGGTGGCAAAGCTTACGGCCATGGAGCACCTCGCGCAGAAATGTATGTGACGCAACAGAACTAGAACTAGAACTCGAACTCGTCCCAAACGTCGGTCCGCTTCGTATCAGGGCACGAACCTTCTACCTTCCCATTCCGCCTGATCGTCCGTCAATGGTCGACTTTGGTGGAGGATGCTTCCTGATTCGGACTAACGTTGCTCCAGAGCAACGTGTTCTGCAAATATTTGGTATAGGATTCGGCAACGTTATCGTAAAATGCAGCGTACTGGCCCGTCGTTAACAACAGAAGTTCGCTCCCCAACCGGTGTTCTACCAGGAGTGTAGTTCATGCGCCGCCTCGCTTTGTTCTCCTGCATTTGCAGCAGCTTTCCTTCTTCCACCAATCCGCAATCGCTGATGCGCAAGGCCTTCCTGCTCGCCGGCATAATAGCTCTGGCCGGCAGCATGACGGCGCAGCAAACGGTCACGGTTTCGGGTGTACCGCTGGAGGTACAAAGCGGCCAAGCTGCGCTGCTGGGCCACTACAACAATCCGCAGCAGATGCTGCGTCTGGTGATTACCCTGCAGGCGCCGCATCCGGCAGAGGAAGAAGAGTTTCTGCGCCAATTGCAGGATGCGGCTTCGCCGAACTTCCACCAGTTTCTGAGCCAGTCGGAGTGGAACGAGCGCTTCGCGCCGTCAGCCAAGGATGAGCAGGCGCTGGTGACGTGGGCGCAAAGCCAGGGGCTGAGCGTTACGCAGCGCTACCCGAACCGCCTGGTGGTCGACGTCGAGGCTCCGGTCGCGGTGATCGAGAAGACATTCGCGGTCACCATCAACTCGTATCAGATCGCCGACGAGACGTACTTCTCCAACGATCGCGATCCGTCGATCCCGGCCGCGCTGGGCAACGTGATTCACTCGTTGATGGGACTCAACAACATCCAGGTGATGCACAGCCACTTCCCGAAGAAGCAAAAGCCCGTCTACTCTCCCGGGCCGTCCTCCGTGCTGGGCTCCCATATCGAAGGCGATGGTGACCCGAGCAAGCTAGAGGCGGCGATGGCAGCCGGGGACAAGAAAGCCAAGCAGTTTGAGTCCAACGGCGCCTATGACCCGTCGGACATTTACAGCTCGAATGCCTATAACTACATCGCGCTGCAAGGCCTGGGGCATTGCTGCAATCCGCTGAATAATCCCGGCAATTCGCCGGCAGAGTCATCCATTGCCATCGCCATTGGTGGCGACTTCCTTACCTCCGACATATCGTCCTTTGCCTCGAACTACGGCCTCGCTTTCAACGCACAAAAAGTGCTGATCAACGGCGCTACGCAATGCACCGGTGACGATTGCGATCCAGAGGCCACGCTGGATACGGAGTGGAGCACCGCGACGGCCAACAGCTTCGGGTCGTCAACCAATACAGCCAAGGTTTATGTCTATGAGGGACCCGATTACGAGTTTGGCACACTGCTGGATGTAATCGAAAAAGCGTCAAAGGATGGTCAGGCGCGTGTGCTCAATATGAGCTGGGGAGCCTCCGAACAGGATACCGGCAGCGCCTATTTGCAGGACTATCACAATGTCTTCAATACCATGATTGGGCAGGGTTGGACGCTGGTCGCAGCGGCCGGCGACGGCGGTGCTACGACCGATTGCAACCCGAAAGACGAGGTGAGCGCGCCCGCCAGCGATCCCAACGTGACCGCCGTGGGCGGAACAACTTTGCAGACCGGCCAAGGCGGCTACGGCGGCGAGGTCGCCTGGACCGGCGGACCCGCCGGTTGTTCGCAAAACGATGGCGGTGGCGGCGGCGGGTGCAGCGTAACCTGGACCACTAGCTATCAAGGCTCAGCGTCCTGTGCCAAGTCCTATCGCAGTCTCCCCGATGTGGCGCTCAACGCCGATTGGTACAACTCGCCGCAGAACCTCTACTTTGTGGGCCAGTGGTACGCCTCCGGCGGCACCAGCGTCGCCTCGCCCGAGATGACCGGCTTTGTCGCCCAGGAGAACGCCTATTTGCTCTACATAGGAAACATTGTGGGCAGCACCTGCGGGCCAACCAACAAGGCGGCGTGTTCGCCGATGGGGACACCCAACAGTTTGATCTACCAGGAAGGGCTACATCCGTTCGCGCCGCACTATCCCTTCTACGACATCACCTCCGGATGCAATAACAACGACATCACGAAGCAGTATGGACTGAACGCTTACTGCACCCAAGCCGGATACGATCGCGCGACCGGATGGGGCTCAGTCAATATGTTTCAGCTGGCCTGGATGATCAATTCCTACCTGGCAGGCGACGGCGAAGGGCCTACGGTCTCGCTCTCCGGACCGCCGGTCCATCGCTGGTACGACAGCGATCAGACGGTCAGCTGGACCATGACGGACCGCAGCGGCAATAGCCATCGTCCCAATGGTCCTTCCGGAGCGACCCTGGCCTGGGACGCCGACCCCGGCGATCCCTCCCACGAGAACACTCCCGGCTCCGGCAGCAGCTATTACGGATTGCAGGTCTACGGCTCGAAGGGCTCCCAAGGCGGATTGGCGAAGCAATCCCAGGGATGTCATACCGCCTACGTTCGCGGCTGGGACAATGCCGGCAATTCGGCTCTCAGCACCTATGGCCCGCTGTGCTTCGACAACATACCGCCGGTCACGACCATCACCCTGAGCGGTACTCAGCTGCAGAACGGAAACTACAGCGGCCCGGTGCTGGTTTCCCTCAGCGCAACCGACAACGCCAGTGGTGTAGCCGCAACGTATTACATCATCGACAGCGGCGCGTTTGCACCGTATGCCGGCCCAGTGTACGCGTGGCAGCCCGGGAATCACCAGGTCACTGCCTATAGTGTCGATGTAGCTGGAAACATGGAACAGTATGAGATCTCCAATTTCACTATCCAGTCAAATGTGCAGTTCACGGTTACGGTGACCCCGACCGGCGGCACGGGCAGCGGCACCGTCACCAGCAGCGACGGCCAGATCAATTGCGGCGCTACCTGTACCGGCAGCTATTACGACGAGGAGCCGATAACGCTGAGCGCCACGCCGGCGGCAGGCTCGATCTTCATTGGTTGGCAGAATTGCGATTTGAGTTTTGGCCTATCTTGCACGCTGACTGTCACCGCGGCGCGCAACGTGACGGCAATCTTCAATGTTCCGCAAGCGTTGCAGTTCGTGCCGCTGGCGCCATGCCGTCTGGTCGACACGCGCCAGGATGATTCCTTCAGCGGTCCGACGCTGCAGAGCAACAGTACGCGCAGCTGGGATCTGCAGACCAGCCCGTTCCTCGCGACTTGCGGGGACACCATTCCGTCAAATGTGGCAGCCTACTCGCTCAACATCACGGCAGTCCCCCACGTCCCCTTGAACTTCCTGACCGCGTGGCCGACGGGTCTGACCCAACCACAGATCTCCACGCTCAACTCCTATGACGCGCGCGTCAAGGCGAATGCAGCGATTCTGCCGGCCGGCTCGAACACCTACTGCAACGGCTGTGGCCAGGCCGTGAGTGTTTACGTCACCAATACCAGCGATGTCATCCTCGACATTGACGGCTACTTCATACCGAAAACCAGCTCGACGCTGGCCTTCTTCCCGCTGACGCCGTGTCGCCTGGTCGATACGCGGCCAGTGAACGAGGGCGAAGGCTTCAACGGCACGAAAACGTTTAACCTGCCGCAATCGGCGTCTTCCGGCGGTGCCTACGGAACATGCACGCCATTCAGCTTGTCCACGGCACAAGCCTACTCGTTGAATGTCACTGCCGTCCCGGTTAACGGGCCAGTGGGCTTCATAACCATCTGGCCTGCCGGCGGGTCGCTGCCGGTAGTCTCAACCTTGAATGACTACACCGGAACGGTGGTGGCCAACGCGGCCGTCGTGCCTGCGGGAAGTCAGCAACAGACGTTGGTATTCACCTCGGACCAGACCAATCTGCTGATCGACATCAATGGATACTTCGCACCCGCCAATTCGGGTCAGCAACCTCAGTCGCTGTACGCGTTCGCTCCCTGCCGCTTGCTGGACACGCGGTCGGGCAGCGGAGCCTTCAGCGGCGAACTCACGGTGTCCGTCGTAAGCAGTCCATGCGAGGTACCCAACGCGGCGCAAGGCTATGTGTTCAACGCGACGGTGGTTCCCATCGGCCCGCTCGGCTTTCTGACGCTGTGGCCGGACGGCGAGGAACTGCCGGTGGTCTCGACCTTGAACGCCTATGACGGCGCGGTGACCTCCAATATGGCCATCGTGCCCGCTGCCCCCGATGGCGATGGCAAGATCGATGCCTGGGCGGAGGACAAGACGCAGCTGATTCTGGACATCTCCAGCTACTTCGCGCCATAAGGCACGGAGATGTCGTTCGATGGTAGAGCCAGCCTTCAGGCTGGCGTCAACTCCGGCTCTTAGAGTGCGGGCTGCGCACTCGCGGCGCTAAAGCGCCGCTCTACCACTTGAACGGTCCCGTCCCGTTCGTCCCAACTTTGGTTGACGCGTGCTCCCATCGCCACTTAGCATCAGTCATCGCGTACAACGCCTGGCGCGCCTATGATCGACACCACGATCTCGCACTACCGCATCGTCAGCAAAATCGGCGGCGGTGGAATGGGCGTGGTGTACAAAGCCGAAGACACACGCCTGCATCGCTATGTCGCGCTGAAGTTCCTGCCGGAGCAAGTTGCCGGCGACAAGCAGGCCTTATCGCGTTTCCAGCGCGAGGCGCAAGCCGCGTCGGCCCTCAACCATCCCAACATCTGCACGATTTACGACTTCGGCGAGCAGGATGGCCATGCCTTCATGGTCATGGAGTTTCTCGACGGCGTCACCCTTAAGCATCAGATCGCCGGCCGTCCGCTGGAGCCCGAGATGTTGCTGGCGCTGGGCATTGAGATCGCCGACGCGCTCGATGCGGCGCACAACCAGGGCATCGTCCATCGCGACATCAAGCCGGCGAATATCTTCGTCACTCGCCGCGGCCACGCCAAGGTTCTCGATTTCGGCCTTGCCAAGCTCACCGACAAATACGAATCGACTGCGGGTAGTACCGAAACCATAATGACGGAGTCCGACGTCGAGCACCTGACCAGTCCCGGCACCATGCTCGGCACCGTGGCCTACATGTCGCCGGAGCAGGTTCGCGCCAAAGACGTCGACTCGCGCACCGACCTGTTCTCTTTCGGCGCTGTGTTGTACGAGATGGCGACTGGCAAGATGCCCTTCGACGGCAACAGCCCCGGCGAGATTTCCGGCGCCATTCTGTTCCAGGAACCTCCGCCGCCGTCGCAGGTCAATCTGCAGATCAGTCCCGGGCTCGAAGCGATCATCCGCAAAGCGCTGGAGAAGGATCGCAACCTGCGTTATCAGCACGCCTCCGACCTGCGCAGCGATCTGCAGCGGCTGAAGCGCGATTCGGAGACCGGCCGTTATTCGACCTCGAGCTTGAGTGCCTCGCAGATCGCAGCGCCTAACGCCGCAGTTGCTACGACGAAGCGATGGCCGCTCACTGCCGCCGTCGCCGTCGTGCTCATCGCCGCGCTGATCGGCGGCGGACTCTACTATCGCTCGCATCGCGCGCCGCGCCTCACCGACAAGGACACCATCGTCATCGCCGACTTCGCCAACAGTACCGGCGATCCCGTTTTCGACGACACGCTGAAGACCGCCCTTGCTGTCACCCTCAAACAGTCGCCGTTCCTCAACGTGCTCTCCGACAACCGGGTCGCGGCGACGCTGCGCCTGATGACCAAACCTCCCGGCACCAAGCTGACGCCCGAGGTCGCGCGCGAAGTTTGCGAGCGCGCCGGCAGCAAGGCGTACATCGCGGGATCGATCGCCAGCCTCGACAACCAGTACGTGATCGGACTGAAGGTTCTGAACTGCCAGAACGGCGACATCCTGGCGGAGCAGCAGGCGCGCGCCGACGGCAAGGCCAACGTGCTCAACGCCGTCGACAAGGCGGCCGCGACGCTGCGCGAGGAACTCGGTGAATCGCTAGCCACGGTGCAGAAGTTCGATGTTCCGCTGCAGCAGGCGACCACTTCATCGCTTGAGGCGCTCCAAGCCTATAGCCAGGGCGTAAGGGCCGCGCGCGAGAAGAGCATCAAGGAGTCGCTGCCCTTCCTGGAGCACGCGGTCGAGCTCGATCCCAACTTCGCCATGGGCTATCGCGAGCTGGGCAATGAGTACAGCGGCCTGGGCGAGGTCGGCCGCGCCAGCGAATACTTCACCAAGGCGTTCCAGCTACGCGAGCACGCCAGCGAGCGCGAGAAGCTGATCATCAGCGCCAACTACTACCAGATCGTCACCGGCCAGCTCGACAAAGCCGCGCAGACCTTTCAGGAGATGATCGACAACTATCCGCGCGATCCTGCTGGCTACTTCAACCTGAGCGAGGTCTGCACGCCGCAAGGTCTCTATGAGAAGGCGCTGGAGCTGACGCGCCAGACGCAACAAATGGTTCCCGATCGCGTAGCGCTGTACGAAAATTTCGGCAACATTCTGCTCGCCCTGCAGCGGCCGGACGACGCGCGCAAGTCGATTCAGGAAGCCGAGTCGCGCAAGCTCGACGACTACCTGCTTCACTCGCAGCTCTATGCAGTCGGATTCATCGCACAGGACGCCGCGGCCATGCAACAGCAGCTGCAGTGGTTCGCCGCGCACCAGGGCGTGGATAACTTCGGCCTCTCGCTCGCCTCCGACAGCGAAGCCTACGCCGGTCATCTCGCCAAGGCGCGCGAGCTAACGAAGCAATCGGCGGACTCGGCTGTGCGCGCTGACAGCAAAGAGAACGGCGCCATCTGGTGGGAGAACGCTGCGATCCGGGAGGCCGCCTTCGGCAACACCACCGAGTCGCAACAAGCCGCGGCTGAAGGATTGAAGCTCGACGCGGCCAGCCAGGGAGTCAGCATCGAAGCGGCGATCGCCTATGCTGTTGCCGGCGACTCGGCGCGCGCGCAAGCCGCGGCGCAGGATCTCAACAAGCGCTACCCGCTCGACACGCAGATGCAGTCGCTCTGGCTGCCGGCGATCCAGGCACAGCTGGCGCTGAATCGCAAGGACGCGACGGCTGCGCTGCGCGCGCTACAACCTGCATCGCCGCCAATTGAGTACGGCCTCACACCGTTCGCCGCTAACATCTCCTGTCTCTATCCCACCTACATTCGCGGCGAGGCGTATCTGGTCGCCGGACAGGGCGCACAGGCTGCGACCGAGTTCCAGAAGATCCTCGACCACAGCGGCATCGTCTGGAACTGCTGGACGGGAGCACTGGCGAAACTGGGACTGGCTCGCGCCAACGCGCTCGAAGCCAAGAGTTCGCAAGGCGCGGTCGCCGATGCTGCTCGCAGCCGTGCGCTCACGGCGTATCAGAATTTTCTAACCTTGTGGAAGGACGCCGACCCCGACATCCCGATCTACAAAGAGGCCAAAGCCGAACTGGCAAAGCTGCAGTAGCGTTCTCCGCTTCGCGCCACTGCGCCAATCCTCGCACCTCACACCTTAACCGCTTCTAATCCCCTCTCGCCCATCACGTGCCCTTAATGTTTTGCCGATGCACTTCCTGTCCGCCCCAACCACGTCGCGAAAGGGCATGTAATGAATTTCTCCGCCCGCCGCATCCTCGCGCCCACGATCCTCATTCTGCTTCCGCTCTTGCTTGTCGCCCAATCCGGCCGTGGCCCGACGACCGTCCGCCGCGACGTCCACCACGATGTGTCGCCGCCTCTAGTCGAGATGATGCGGAACGCCCATCCCATCTCGCACGGCAAGCTCGAAGCCGAACCCGCACGCCGCATTCCGCTGCCGCCCGGGATCAAGCCGCTCACCGAAGATCCCGTCCGCCAGCTCACCACCCGCGGCTACTCACCGCAAGTCGGACTCAGCTTCGAAGGCATCGGCGACGGCCAGTACGGCTTCACCGTCGAGTATGTCCCGCCCGACACCAACGGCGCGGTCGGCGCAACGCAGTACGTGCAGTGGGTCAACACCTACTTCGCCGTCTTTGACAAGACCGGCGGCTCGCTCATCGCCGGGCCGGTTGCGGCCAACACTTTGTGGACCGGATTTGGCGGCGGCTGCGAGTTCAACGACGATGGAGATCCCATCGTCACCTACGACAAGCTCGCCAATCGCTGGGTGATGAGCCAGTTCTCCGTCTCCACCATGCCCTACATGCAGTGTGTCGCCGTGTCGGTTTCGCCCGACGCCACCGGCTCCTGGTATCGCTACTCGTTCGAATACTCCTACTTCGACGACTACCCCAAGATGGGCGTCTGGCCCGACGCGTATTACGAAACCTTCAACATGTTCGACGGCAATAATTTCGTCGGCGCCGACGCTTGTGCCTACAATCGCAACGCGATGTTGAGCGGCCAGGCCGCAACCCAGATCTGCTTCCAGCAAACTTCATCCGTCGGCAGTTTGCTTCCCGCCGATGTCGATGGCACCACCTAGCCGCCGGCCGGCTCGCCCAACTACATGATGGTCTACGGCGCCAATTCTCTCGATCTCTATCAATTCCACGTCGATTTCAACAATCCTTCGAACTCCACCTTCACCGGCCCGACCGCCATCAGCGTTGCCGCCTTCACGCCGCTCTGCAATGGCGCAAGCGATTGCGTTCCCCAGCCAACGACCGACAACAAGCTCGACTCGCTGGCCGATCGCCTGATGTATCGCCTCGCCTATCGCAACTTCGGCACTCACGAGTCGCTGGTGGTCAATCATTCGGTCGCGGTCAACGGCGGCGGCGGTGTGCGCTGGTACGAGATTCAATCGCCGGGCAACAATCCGGTCGTCGCGCAGCAAGGTACCTACGCGCCCGACGCCAGCTATCGCTGGATGGGCAGCATCGCCATGGACAAGGTGGGCGACATCGCTGTGGGCTACAGTGTCGCCAGCAGCTCGGTCTATCCCTCTATCGCTTTTGCCGGACGTGTTCCCTCCGATCCCGCAGGCGAGCTCGAATCCGAAAACCTCGGTCATGGTGGGCAGCGGCTCGCAAACTCCCAACGTCACCCGCTGGGGCGACTACAGTTCCATGTCCATCGATCCCATCGACGACTGCACGTTCTGGTACACCCAGGAGTACATTCTGACCAACGGCGCTTACAACTGGAACACGCGCATCGTGAACTTCCGGTTCTCCGCCTGCAGCAGCGGCGGCTATATCGGCTTTTATCCCGATAATCTCAGCTTCGGCGATCAGACCGTCGGCACCACCAGCTCGCCGCAACAGATCACCTACAGCAATCACACCTCGTCCACGCTGACCATCAGCAGCATCGTCGCCAGCGGCGACTTCTCCCAGACCAACAACTGCGTTGCGTCGCTCGTGCCCAACGCCAGCTGCAACATCAACGTGACCTTCCAGCCGACCGCCGGCGGTGTTCGCACCGGCGCCCTCACCGTCACCGACAACGGTCCCGGCAGCCCGCGCGTCGCCAATCTCACCGGTATGGGCACGCAGCTCGCCGACTGCGTCGCCGATACGCTCTCCAACGGCGGCTTCGAAACCAGCACGCTCGATTGCTGGACTGGCGGCGGCGTCTTGATGCCCGTCGTCTCTACGCTGCAAGCGCACAGCGGCGCCTTCAGCGGGCAACTCGGCGCCACCGGCACGCCCGTCCCCAACGGCGATTCCTGGATCTATCAGACCATCGTCGTCCCCACCAACTTGGAGAGCCCGACGCTGACCTTCTGGTACTGGCCGTGGACCCAGAGCAGCGTGCAATACGATTGGCAGGAGGCACAGATTCGCGACGTCAACGGCAACGAGCTGGCGCAGGTCTTCAAGACCGCCTCCAACGCTCAGGCGTGGACCTACGTCAGCTTCGATCTCACGCCGTATCAGGGCCAGACCGTCCAGCTCTACTTCAACGCACACGAAGACGGTGGCAGCACACCGACGTACATGTATCTCGACGACGTGGCCGTCGCCGGCGCGCCCACCAAACAGCAGCTCATCACGCTGGCTCCGTGTCGCGTGGTCGACACTCGCAATCCCACCGGTACCTTCGGCGGTCCGCCCATCAGCGGCGGCACCACGCGCAGCTTCCCGCTGCCGCAGGGCGGTTGCGGCATTCCCTCTTCAGCCACGGCCTATGCCCTGAACGTCACCGTCGTCCCGCACCACCCTCTCAACTTCCTGACCATCTGGTCGACGGGCTCGCCCCAACCCGTGGTCTCGACGCTCAACTCCTATGACGGGCGCGTCAAAGCCAATGCCGCCGTCGTTCCCGCCGGCACCAGCGGCGCAGTCAGCGTCTACGTCACCGACACTACTGACGTCATTCTCGACATCACTGGCTACTTCACCACCGGCAACAACTCCGCGCTGGCCTTCTTCCCGCTCACGCCCTGCCGCGTAGCCGATACGCGCGGCGCCAAAGGACCGTTGGGCGGACCCATGCTGTCGCAGAATCAGCAGCGCGACTTCCCTGTCCTCGCCAGCACCTGCGGCATTCCCAGCGCCGCCGCGGCTTATTCCATGAACTTCACCGTGGTGCCGAAGAACGGCCACGCGCTCGGCTATCTCATCGTCTGGCCAAAAGGACAATCGCAGCCGCTGGTCTCCACCCTCAACGCGCCCACAGGCACCGTCGTCGCCAATGCCGCCATCGTTCCCGCAGGCACCGGCGGCGACCTCGAGACCTACGCCTACGGCAACGACACCGATCTGATCATCGACATCAATGGCTACTTTGCCGCAACAAGCTCGGGCTCGAAGCCGATGTCGCTCTACAACCTCACACCCTGCCGCGTGCTCGACACCCGGTCCTCGCCGCCGCAGGAGCCCTTCAGCGGCGAGATTACAGTCGACATGGGCGAGAGTCCCTGCGGCATTCCCGGCAACGCTACCGGCTATGTGCTGAACGCGACCGTCGTACCGGCCGGCCCGCTCGGCTATCTCATTCTCTGGCCCGATGGACTCAGCCAACCGGTCGTCTCCACGCTGAACGCGTATGACGGTGCCGTGACTTCCAACATGGCCATCGTGCCGACCATCAACGAATTCATCGACGCCTACGCCCCCAACCCCACTAACCTCATCCTCGACATCTCCGCTTACTTCGCGCCGTAACGATCACGGGGGTACCCCCATTCATTCGCAGTTGTCGAATTAGAGGAGCTGCTGGCCACCGTCGATGTCGTAGGTCGCGCCCGTCAGGGCAGTGTTGGTCATGATGTGCACCGCGAGGGCGGCGACGTCGGCCGGTCCGACTACCCGCCGGATGGGAAGGGTGGTGCGAAGCTGATTGCGGCGGTTTTCCAGTTCATCGCCGAGAAGCGATGCCGACAATGGCGTGTCGACGAATCCGGCGGCGATAAGGTTGACACGGATGGGCGCGAGTTCGAGCGCGAGGTTCTTCGTCATGGCGGGAAGCGCGGCTGTGAGAGCCGAGATCAGCGCGAGTCCCACCGCCGTGCTGCGGCCACCCACGCCGCCCATGAAGAGCAGGGTTCCACCCGGGCGAACCTTGCCTATGGACTTCCGGGCGACCTGCAGCGGCAGCAAGATGTGCGCTTCCATGTCGCGTCGTGCCGCTTCGAAGTCGAACTCCGCCAGCGGCGCGTAGTAGGGACCAGGGCCCGTCACCAGCACGTGGTCGATCGGCTTGGGTAGCTCGTCGAAGAACCTCCCGAGGCGTTGGAAGTCGGTGGCGTCGAAGGCGGTTACGCTGGCCCCGAGTTCGAGGCCGACGCGCTTCAGCCGATCTGGATCGCGCGCGGTGAGGATCACATCGGCTCCCTCGGCGCGGGCGCGGCGGGCTGTCTCGAGCCCGATGCCGGCGCTACCGCCGATCACAACGACGGTCTGCCCGAGGAGTTCCGGTTCGTGCTGGCTGGAAGAGCCGGTGGTTGGAGTGCTCATGATTCCTCCGATTATTTGATAGTGCGATTTGTTCCTGTGGGCGTTGAGCGCGGGTTCGGTGTGGTTAACCGCACCTAGTGGAGTCAGACGCAAGCCCGTTGATGCGGTGCTCGCTAGGCCAGCTGCGGTCGATGACGATTACGTCGTACTCGTTCATTGCGGCGGCTCTTGGCCGGTCTGCTCACGCACCATGTACTCGGCGTACCAGTCGGGCCAGTTCTCATCTCGCTTGCCGGTACGCTTCTCATGCTCGCCGTGGGCTGCCTCCGCGCGGCGAAGCGCGCTCGCGAGGTCGCGTGCGGAGCTGAACGAAGTCGCGGCAGGGTCGAGGCGCCCGGGAAGCCGCGTCGTGATCTCCTGCAGCAGCCAGCCATTGCCGTCGGGATCGCTGAACGAGGCGAACGACCGGTAGCTGCGGTGCTCGGGATCCCGACCGCTGACCCGGCGCCTCCCAAACAGGTAGGGCTCGTCCGGGCCTGCGTACACGCCGCCGGCATCGTGGAACACTTCGGTGATCTCGACGCCCCGTCCGAGCAGCTCGCCGCGAGCGGCCACGATATCGGAGACGATCAGGTATAAGCCCCGGGCGGAGCCGGGTGCGGCAGCGGTGAGGTTCTTGCCCAAGATGACCGAGCATCCGGAGCCAGGCGGCGTGAACTGGATCACTCGGAAGTCGCTACCGTTGTCGTAGTCGGCGTCGAGCCGCCACCCGAGTCCCCCGTAGAACTCCTTCGCGCGGTCGACATCGGAAACAGGGATAACAACGATCTCAAGCTTCATGTCGACGCTCGCGTTTCGGGCGTCGTTACTACGCTTCTCATCCTTCAGACTTGCCATGTTTTCCTCCTATTCGTTTCATTCAGTCGCCCGGACCGGAATGTCCTGAAAGGTGATCGTTTGGCCAAGCACCTTCGAGTGCTCCTGTGTCGGCGAAAATGATGCTGCAAGTTTTGGCGGGGATTCATCAAAATAGCAAACGTGATATCCACGGTTAGAACAGGACAATCAATTGGGGATAAGCGTCGTTTATGTCCAGCAGCAGTTGGTTGCAGCCTTCGGTTTGCACTCGCAAATGTGCTCACCGCTCTGGCAGCGCAGATGAGAAGTGTCCAGAGTGAGCGCGAACGAGTGGCAGCAACCGCACCTCAATTTCGGGAGAATGAGGGGCTCCAGTTGCAGCGACGCCACACTTGGTAGTCGCCGAACCTTCTTTCAAGACAAAAGGTTGACCGGATATAGATGTCCAGCAGCGAAGATCCTTGCGTGCTGCCAGAGATCTGGTTGGCATTGCGTTGACCCTGCCAGAGGAGCAACCAGTTCGTGCGTGTGCGCTCCAATTCGTCGATCGCCAGTTCCTGGTTGTGTGCCTCGCTGCTGTATCCCGGCTCATACTGCCAATCGCTCACGGGAATTGGCCGTTGCAGAATTACATAATCCCGTAAATTATTTGCGTAGCCACGCGCATGATCCAGCAATCCTGAGTACACATACTCGTCGGGAGTGGTGTTTGCAATCAAGTACGCCAGCGCCTCCGCTTCGCCGTTCTGGGGAAAATTTAACTGGATCATCAAGTTATTGTGGCCTTCCGGCGAGAGTCGCAGTGCGGCATAGCGATAAAAAAACAAATTTGGCACGAGGATTCGGCTTGCGGAGTAAAGATAAAGTCCCAAAGTCCCCGTCAGCACGAGCACGACTAAGTCAACGCGGGCAACAACCGGAAGAGGCCAGTGGCTTAACTTCTGCAAAACTATAAGACACAAGACAATAAAGGCCGGCCAGAAATGAACGAGGTCCGCGCGAGCCAAATAGTAATGCAGGAATAATAGGTAGCAAAGCAAGACGGTGAATTCTTCGGCGTCAAGCTTTCGAAATACGACCTGCACCACAATCCATAATACTGCGAAGGCAAGCGCATAGGTAGGTCTGGGAATATAGTGTCGACTGCGAAGGTCGATGTATACCAACGATACAAAGCCGGCCAGAACCGCCAATAGGCCCAGTAGTCCTCTGCGATCTCTCCACATCCGTGCGGCCGGCAGCAAAAACGGAAGCGCCAATAGTAGGATAGCAAGCGATCTAATCAAGAGGATGCGCTCGCGCATCATGGCATGGGTCGGAAAATAAATTACTTGAGCGTACAGAGCAGGCAAGCAGTTTCTGCAGATAATGCAGTAGGCCAATACAGCCAGCACCATCGGCGCACAAAGCCAGCCAAGGTTGGCGAGCTTTTGACGGGGGGTGAGTTCAGTATGCACCAGCAAGAAAGCGCTGATTGCAATCAATCCATAGCCCGCGAAGTTAAGGCGCATCAGCAGTGAAGCTGCTAGTAATAACCCGATGAATAGCCAAAACCTAGGTGATGTGTCCGTTCGCTTCCAACAGAACAGTAGAAGGACGATCAACAGCAGCGCGAAAGCATTCCAGGGCGCATACCAGTAGAAACAGCCAATGGATAGAATCAATCCCGAAACCACAATCGTTCGGGACCTCCAGTCGGGAGTAACGATCCATCCCACTGCAACCGTCGCCAGATAGAAAGCCAGAGGCACGAATCGGGCGACCAGGTAGGAGTTTCCGAAGATCTTGAATGCGGCCGCAAGGATCCAGTAACTCAAGGCGGGGTAGACAACCCAGAAATCTCCATGAGGAGTCCTCCCACTCCCCACGGCTCTGGCCGCAAGAATGGTTATGCTCTCATCGAAGAAGTCGAGTGGCGAAAGGATGGCTTCTAAGGCAAAGAGCACAGCATAAATGAACGCGGAACCGAGCAGAGCAATTGCGAGAGCCCGGACTAAGTAAACTCTACGCTTTCCAGGCAAGGTTGGGGCCGGGACTTCGGTCGCGAGGCTCATTTACATATCAACCCGATGATAACGATGATAGCGGCAACCAGCAGGCTGACCCGATCGCGCAGCGCGAACACGATAGGATCGGAATGCATCTCGCCTCGACCTGCAACGATCCAAATTCTTCCAAACCAATAGAGCATCACCGGACACATCAACCACAACGCGTCAGAATGCCGATAGAGTGCTGTGACCTCAGGAGTGTGGAGGTAAAGCGCCAAGACGAGCACCGAAATCATCATCGAACTCAGGCCGAGAATGTGCACGGTACTCTGGTCGCTTGGTTCATATCCCCGCCCCAGGAGTTCTCCCTCCGGTGAAAGCGCTTGTAATTCCGCATAGCGCTTAACCGCCGCCAGTCCCAGAAAGCAGAACATAGCGAAAGCCAGGGTCCATTCTGAAATGGGTATACCGGTTGCCGCTCCACCGGCGAGAACACGAATTGTATAGAGACCTGCAAGGGTACAAATGTCGAGCAATACCTTCCTCTTAAGATAGAAGGAATAGATCAGGGTTACGCAAAAGTAAACTAATAAGCAGATTCTGAACGCGTAGGAGAGCCTCGGCAACAGGACAAGCACGGGGACGACCAAAGCGCACACTAGCGCAATCGCAGCCCGACTGCTAACTTGGCCCGCTACCAGAGGACGTAGTCTCTTCGTCGCGTGCTTCCTATCCACTTCGATATCGATCAGATCGTTGATGATGTAGCCCGCGGATGCCGTAAGGCAGAAGCACACCACAGCCAGCAGAGCCTTCCTGGTGACACCGAAATTGCCCCATTGATGCGCGAGCAGCAGCGGCACCAGCACCAGGATGTTCTTGACCCAGTGGTGCGGCCGAAGCAGGTGCAGCATCGCGCGCACAGAGTTGAGGCGTGCCGCGGCCACTGGGGGCCGCTGCGCCACGACTCCGCCGACGAAAAGCACACAAAGAGGAGCAGAACGAATTGCGGCTTCGAAGCCGGCTAACCGGGGCATACAATTCAGGATTTCCTTTATGGCTGGAGACGAAAACATACTACCGCATCGCGGTGGTTCACAACACTTTTAACTGCGCTCGGTTACCGTAGCGCGCATTGGCATTTCGCGCTAATCACCGGGTTGGTGTGCATCGCGGCATGGGCGCATCAGGGGTTGGCGCACGGATGCCTTGGCAGATTCGCTCAGCTTGGGTTATTCCCGCTGATTCCGCAGGTAGGCGTGTGATCCCCGCCACCACGATCAAGATCCGTTCGACAAAAGATAGCCATTCCTAAATGTTTCGTTGATCACCCTGTCGGCATTGGCCATCGCGGTGTAAGCGATCGTTGTAGCGGGAATGCTCGGGAACGTGCTTGCATCTAGAAGGTGCGTCCGGCTCAGCCCGGCCGGCCGACCAAGCAGGTCAGAGCAATAAGGCGTATTCTTGCTTCCCATCGGAAAACTGCCCCCGGCATGAAAGCTTCTCCCCGGAGCCACCATTGTAGGATTCAGTGGTGGAATAATGCCGAACCCGGCCAGGCTGCGGCGCAAATCCGCTTGGGCTCGTTTTGCCACGTGACCTGCGACGGGATTCGCAACCCCTCGGACATGTATCTCGTCCGTATTCGGATGGGATGAAAGAATGGTCAGTTCCAGGTGGGCCGACTCGGACGAATGGAGAAAGCCCTGAACGAGATAGAAGCGGCCCTCAATGGCTTCCAGAACAGGCTTCATCCGAAAGAACGAAGGCACCAGGGACCGTATTGTCTGCCGGAACATGTCGCTCAATCCATACACCTGAAAGTGTATGCAGTTATTGCCGAGCTTTGGGGTGCGGAGTTCTAGAAATATTTCGGCCAAGGTAAAACGCACTGCCAGGTCTTTGGCTTTGCGGTAGGACAACAAAGGAAAGAAGAAATATTGACTATCCTGTATACGAATTGGCTGGTTGAGTAATTTTATAGATCTTGCGATTAGCCGGGTTGTAGAAATAGCACCCATGCCTACGAAGAGCCTTCCTACTTGCAGTTTTCTCAGTGATCCGTCTTTTACATTCACCGTTGATAGGGTTACTCCCTCGAGGTCTTCTTCGAACTCGATAGCATAGAAACCCCTGTGGATTTTCGTCCCATCGCGCTCGAAGCTCTTCCAGAGTAAGCGGGGATTAAATATTGAGCCATAAGGGCACCCGTCAAGGCAGTAGCCGCAGTAACGGCAACTGGAAGGCCCTCCAGTGGAATCCACAGCAACACGAGCACGACCAGAGATAATCCCTTTACTTTTTAATTGAGTCTCACGCTGCGCCAGAAACTCTAGTAGTGTCCTGGTCTGTTCCGACTTTCTTAGGGAGGTTATCCTATCGTGATAAAAGGGGAAAAAATCCTCAAGTTGGTCTGACTCTCCGCTGATGGGCACAAATTGCGATATATTCCTGAACGAGTCAGTTAGATCGATGGAAGAAATGGGCCAATCACACAAGTCCTGGTCAGTGTAAGGAAGCATGGCGGCGCCCCAGACATTCCCAAAACCACCAAGACCGTGCGACAAATCGATCGTGCAGTCCGTCATAGCGCAGGAGATACATTGGGGTTGTTCATAAGGAAATGTCGACCCAAACGAAAACCTTTTTTCCACACCTCGAGCGGATGTTACCGGCGGGGGAAACAAACTCTCGACATACTCGCTCGGCCAATCGGCCGGCTCAGTGGCCGAAAGAGTTTGCACCATCGCTTCGCGTTCAGGCTCTAGATCGTAGGCAATATCCAGGACTTCAAAGGGCACCCCAAGACGCCGAAACGCATAAGCCGCGGCAATCGCTGTGGGCCCTGTTCCCAGAATAAGGTTGGGTATTCGTTCTGGTTTCACGGGCTTCACACCTGTAGCGCGCGTTCCCTCTTGCGCGGAAATATCACGAACGATACATCAGTCATGGTTAGGGCATAGTAGCAGGCCTACACCACAAAAGCTGTGCTTGATCTAAAGAGCCTGGACAGCAAAACAACTTATCCAAGCTGGCCTCCAGTTGCGCCCACAAGTCGGTAGAGACTATTGCCCCCTTGTCCCAGCGTCGACGGGCACTGCGCCAAGCGGGCACCTGTGTAAAACGAGTGGTGACGCCACAAGCCGAAAGCACCTTAACACTGTTTAGGGTGGTGTTCGGACTTGTTTGGGACTAAGGCATTCTCGGCAGAAGACAGCGCTCAAGTGGTCTGTTGCAAGCAGGCGGGATGGGCGTATACTGCTTCCATTTTTAGTCAGGAACGCGAATGTTAGGGACAACCGGCATCATTATCTTCAGTCAAAAATCGAGACTACGGCTTAGCCGCCGAGTCGGTAGCTGAAAAGTATATTCGCGATAGCGGACAAAGGAGAAATCATGATTCGAAGACTCAGTACCTCTCTGCTGACAATGGTCGCGCTTATGTTGGTCGTGAGTATCGTTTGCTTGGCGCAGCCGCAATCACTGTTGACGCACCATGAGCGTGAAGCAACGATGAATGGGCAGGCGCAATATGTCGGGTCGCTTCCCGCAACCCAGTCCATGCGTCTTGTCCTTACTCTGCCCATCCGCAACCAGGCGGCATTGGATAGTTTTTTGGAGGAAGTCTACAACCCTTCCAGTGCGTCTTATCGCCAGTTCCTCACGGTGGAACAGTTCACTGCGAGGTTTGGTCCCAGCCAGCAGGATTATGACGAGGTGGTTCGTTTCGCACAGATACACGGCTTTACGGTTGTCAACACTTCCCGCAATCGCCTGAACCTGGATGTCACGGGGTCGGTGGCGGCCATCGAGGAAGCCTTCCATCTCAAGATGGGCACCTACCTGCTCCCCAGCGAAAACCGCACCTTTTACGCTCCCGACCGGGAACCCACGACTACCGACCTCGCGGTCCAGCTATGGCACATCTCGGGCCTCGACAACTATTCGATCCCACGTCCTGCGTTCGTGCATAGAGATGGTCTGCACTCTCAGGCCACGACCGGCTCCGGCCCTGGTGCCTCTTTTCTCGGCAGCGACATGAGGGCGGCGTACTACGAAGGAACGGCTCTCACCGGCAGTGGCCAGTCGCTGGGATTGCTGGAGTATTACGGCACCGACCTGACCGACTTGAACACGTACTATTCGAACGTTCACCAAACCAATAATGTCCCTATCACTCTTTTGTCCACCGACGGGACCAGCACGAGCTGCGTCTATTCGTCGGGGTGTGATGACACCGAACAGACCTTAGACATGACCCAGGCTCTCGGTATGGCCCCCGGCATGTCCAGCCTGGTGATGTACGTGGGATCTACGGATGCAGCCATTTTTAACGCAATGGCTACGGCCAATCCGCTTAACGCTCAGCTGAGTTCTTCGTGGACGTGGAGCCCGGCCGACCCCAGCACCGACAACCCCTACTTCGAGGAGTTCTCAGCGCAGGGTCAGAATTTGTTTCAAGCAGCCGGTGACAGCGGTAAGTGGACGTCCTCTTCCGAGATTTACCCGGCGGATGATGTGTATATCACCTCGGTCGGAGGGACGGACTTAGACACCAGCAGCGCGGGCGGCCCCTGGAGTTCAGAGATTGCCTGGGTCGACGGTGGTGGTGGCATTTCACCGGACAAGTTTGCGATTCCCTCCTGGCAGGTCACTGCGGCTAACGGCTGCTCCTCGTGCTCCAAAACCTATCGCAACGGTCCGGACGTTTCGGCCAATGCGAATTTCAGCTTCTATGTCTGTGCTGACCAAACTACCTGCACGGAGAATGAGTACGGTGGAACCAGTTTTGCGGCTCCCATGTGGGCCGGCTATCTGGCTCTCGTCAACCAACAGGCTGTTGCTAACGGTAGCAAGACAGTCGGTTTCATCAATCCCTCCCTCTACACGATTGGTTTGGGATCGACCTATGGCACCGATTTCCACGACGTTACCAGTGGCAGCAACGGCTATTCGGCAACCACCGGATACGATCTGGCGACCGGCTGGGGCAGTCCCAACGGGAGCGGATTAATCACCGCACTTGCCGGAGGCTCGTCAGGTTCGGGTTTCACGCTTTCGGCTTCGCCGTCTTCGGTCACGGTGGCGCAGGGCAATGTGGGCACCTCCACCATTACCAGTACGGTGTCGGGCGGGTTTGACTCGGCTATTTCGTTGTCAGCGAGCGGCCAGCCAACCGGCGTGACCGTAACTTTCAACCCGACCTCGATAACCGGGGCTGGGACGTCGACCATGTCGATGAGCGTGGCCTCATCAACGGCACCCGGCACGTATGCGATCACGGTGACCGGAACCTCGGGCAGCACCAAGGAAACCACCACGGTTTCCCTGACCGTGACCGGGACGAGCCCTAACTTCACCATCAGTGCATCGCCCACATCTCTGACGATTGATCCGGGAGACTCCGGCAAGTCCACGATCACAACCACCGTTTCCGGCGGCTTTGATTCGTCTATCGCCTTGACGGCGAGCGGCCAGCCGAGCCGGGTGACGGTAAGCTTCAGCCCCAGCACCATACCCGCGCCGGGCTCCGGATCGTCGACCATGACCGTCACGGTAAACAGAAGGGCAAAGGCGGGAACTTACACGATCACTGTAACGGGCAAAGGCGGAGGCGATACGCATACGACCACCGTCAGCCTCACCATCCCATAGCTAGAGCAACGCTCGCACACGCTGCCTCGGCAGCATGCGATGAAAGGCCCGGATCATTCGGTCCGGGCCTTTTTCCTGCTACAAATACACTTTGAAAAAGGTCTGAATGCGCTCGATAGATACCGATTCGACGAAAGTACGCCGAGGAATCCCCAAGGCATCAGTGCAGACCTCAGCTCGCGATGCCGCCTTACTTGCTGCAGCTCGCGCTGACTACCTTTAGGCTGGAGACCTGCAAGTCGCCGTGCTTTCTGGCGCCAGCTTCCTTCTTTTCAACAGGCTGGCTTACCTGCTCTTGTGCGTCCGTTCTATGCGGTGAGGTGCCGCTCACAGTTACCGTCTGGCCCGCATGCTCAGCCAGAGAGACTGTACCGGTGGAATACAGTTCCCAATGGTAATTGTCCCCGGTAGTGAGGAAGAATCCTCCCGACTCAGAGCCCTTTTGCAGACACCCAGTCACGGTCTGCGAGGCGTTGCCTGCGGTTTGCGCAGCCGCAGGCAACGACGTTGCGGTCAAAACCACGAACGTGACGAGAACAATCCACACGGACGGAATTGCAACTCTCTTGAGCATCAGTGCCTCCTACTACCACAGTAGTATTACAGCTGCCGCTCAGCAGTTGCTGTGATTTTCAACCCGGCGGCGGGTGATTTACTGCCCGCTGTGGTTCGGCTGTCGAGCCAGCCCGGAGTTAAGAGGCGGCTAAGATCCGCGGCGAGAAGAAGCAGCAAGGCGGATGCCTCGGGCTCAAGCATCAGCTTTTCGCGCTACCACTATGCGCAGCGGCGGAAATGTATACAGCGGATTGCCCCACACGCGCTTGGTGGAGAGGCCAGCACGTTGCAGTTCGTCCGCATACTCCTTGGTCAACTTGTAATCTGAGATCAAAGCTAGCCCTCCCGGCTTTAGTACACGCGCGATCTGCCGCAGAGCACGTTTGCGGGCGTCCCGATCGTAAATGTTGTGGAGGCACAGATTCGACACGACCACATCGAACGTTCCATCCTCGAAAGGTAGATCCTGCGCCGCAACCCCGATCAATTTGCAGCGATCGCTTACCCCTTCGAGCTCCAGATTGCGCCTGGTTGCTTGCTCCGAGTTGCCGCGCATGTCTTCCTGGGACCAGATGTCGACACCTGTGACCGTGCCGTTTCCTGAGAGCTGCGCCATTCGTTTGGCCGCACCGGCCAACAACAGACCGCGTCCGCAGCCAACGTCCAGCACGTTTTCGTCGCCACGCCACGAATGCAGGGAGAGTATGCGATCACGGTGGTAGAGCTTGCCGATCTTCACATAGAACAAATAAAGGAAGCCTTCCAGCAAGAGCAGCGATCCTGTGCCGACGAACATCGGCCGCGGCAGCATCCTGACGGGGCCAAGTTGAACAAGTCGCGGTCCAAAGATACCGAGTAGAAGACCCAGCACCCCGAAGAGAAGGAGATTACGCAAGACTTTGGGGGCATCAATTCCGTAGTTGGGCTTCTGGATTGCGCTCATTCCTGTTCCTGACACCAAATCTAGAGAATCCGAGGTCGGTCTTCAAGTGCAGTTTGTCAGCCTTCCAAGATGACAACTGTCATTTTTCTACAGGGGAAAAAGTGAAGGCTTGTGATGCGCTCAGAGCAACAGCAACAAAGCGTTATTGCGCAGCAACCTTCCTGACATAAGAATCCTGTAAGCTATTCCCGGCAAGGGGACCGTCCACGCATGAATGTTCTAGTCCTTAATTCCGGAAGCTCCAGCCTCAAGTTTCAGATCATTGCCACCGACCTTGACCGCATCAAGCAGCATCAGGATCAGCGCCTCTGCAAAGGAGAGGTTGAGCGAATCGGCGGTGAGGCGATCATCACCTTCCAAGCCGGTCAGGATGCCAAGCGCAAATTCACTGCGCCGCTGCGCGACATTCCGGCTGCGCTGGATTACCTGGTGCGTTTTATCGCATCCGACAAATCTGGGGTCTCGGCGATCAAGAGCTCAGGTGACATCAACGCCGTCGGACATCGCGTGGTTCATGGCGGCGAGCTGTTTACCGAATCGGCGCTCATTAACGATCAGGTGCTTCACGGCATCGAGGACTGCATCGATCTGGCGCCACTGCACAATCCCGGCAATCTGCAAGGCATTCAGGCAGCGCGAGATCTCTTCGGCCAAGACACACCGCAAGTCGCCGTCTTCGATACCTCTTTTCACCACTCGATTGCGGAGTCCGCGTATCTGTACGCGATTCCCTATCACCTGTACCGCCGGTATCACATGCGCCGCTATGGATTCCACGGCACCTCGCATCGTTATGTCGCCTTTCGTTATCGCGCGCTGCGCGGATTGACCCGCGAGCAGACCAACATCATCACCTTTCACCTGGGCAACGGCTGTTCCGCAACTGCCATTCGGGCAGGCAAATCCGTCGACACCTCGATGGGGATGACGCCGCTGGAAGGACTGGTGATGGGTACGCGCTCGGGCGATCTCGACCCTTCGATCGTGAATCTCATAGCGAACAAGGAAGGTATGTCGCCGTCGGAAGTCGAGACATTGCTCAACACCCAGTCCGGGCTCTTGGGAATTTCCGGATTGACCAACGACATGCGAGGATTGCTCTCTGAGTTGAAAGAGCACGATGATCGCCGTGTCCGCCTGGCAGTTGAGGTCTTCTGCTATCGCGCGCGAAAATATATCGGCGCGTTCCTTGCGGCTATGGGCGGCGCCGACGCGGTGGTATTTACCGGCGGTATCGGTGAGAATTCACCCGAGATCCGCTCTCGAATTTGCGAAAACATGGAGTGGGCTGGCCTGAAAATTGACGCTACAAAAAACGACGAGACCGTCGCCAAAGAAGGTCTCATCAGCTCCGGCGATTCCAAACTGCTCGCCTACGCCATTCCGACCGATGAAGAACTGCTCATCGCTCGCGATACGGTGCGCGTGATCCTCGGAGAACCGCATCCCTCTTAGGTTTCTTGGGTGTTTTTTTCACCACGGAGGCACGGAGATCACGGAGAAGAATCTAAAGAATAAGCTCCGTGCCCTCCGTGCCTCCGTGGTGAACCCAATCTCTAGTACGGCCACACCCAGTTCGCCTCTTCCGGCTTGTCGATGCCGTACTGGTGCGCATAGTTCTTGCATTCAATCTGTAGATTCAGGAATCGCTCTTTCGCGTGCCCGCCGATCTTCTGCAGGTGAGGCACGCGATCGATCACATCCATCGCCAGGCTGAACCGGTCCGTGTTGTTGTTGATTGCCAGTTCCAGCGGCGTGTTGATGTTCCCCTTCTCTTTATAGCCACGTACGTGCATGTTGTCGTGATTATGCCGCCGGTAGCAGAGGCGATGAATCAGCCACGGATACCCGTGGAAGTTGAAGATGCACGGCTTGTCGTTCGTGAAAAGCGAATCGAAGTCCTTGTCCGGCAACCCATGAGGATGCTCGGTTCTGGGCTGCAGTTTGAACAGATCGACGACGTTGATGAACCTGATCTTGAGATCGGGAAATTCCTGCCGCAGCAGCGCCGTTGCCGCTAGCGCCTCCTGCGTCGGAATATCGCCCGCCGCTGCCATTACAACGTCGGGCTCGCTACCCTGGTCGTTACTCGCCTTATCCCAAATGCCGATGCCCTTGGTGCAATGTGTGATGGCCTCATCCATCGTCATGTACTGCAAGTGCATCTGCTTGTCGCAGACAATCACGTTGACGTAGTTCTGGCTGCGCAAGCAATGATCGGCCACCGACAACAGCGAGTTCACATCGGCGGGCAAATAGATGCGCGTGACGTTGGCGCTCTTGTTCAGTACCACATCGAGGAACCCCGGATCCTGATGCGTAAACCCATTGTGGTCCTGCCGCCAGACCGTAGAGGTAATCAGCAGATTCAGTGAGGCAATCGATTCCCGCCATGACAAGTGATTGCAGATTTCCAGCCACTTGGCATGCTGGTTGAACATCGAGTCGATGACGTGCACGAAGGCCTCGTAGGACGACAGGAAACCGTGACGGCCGGTCAGCAAATAACCTTCGAGCATGCCTTCCATGGTGTGCTCGCTGAGCATCTCCAACACGCGACCGTCGGTCGAGAGGTCGCCGCCATCCTGATCCTCGGGGAAGAATTCTTCGATCCAGAACTTCTTGCTCACTTCATAGATCGCATCCAGCTTGTTGGAAGTGGTTTCATCCGGGCCAAAGACGCGGAAGTTATTCATGTTGAGCTTCATCACGTCCCGCAGGAAGACGCCGAGCGGGTGAGTGTTTTCCGCGAACGTCTGCGCCGGCTTGTCGAACTTCACTTCGTAGTCACGAAAGTCGGGCAGTCGAAGCGCGCGCTTAACCCGGCCGCCGTTGGCGTGGGGATTCGCGCTCATCCGCCGATTGTCGGTGGGCGCCAGTTCGCGGAATTCAGCAGCGAAGCGACCTTGTCCATCGAAGAGCTCTTCCGGCCGCTGCGAATGCATCCATCGTTCCAGAATGCGCAGTTGCTCCGGATCTTTCTTCACGTTCGGCAGCGGCACCTGGTGAGCGCGCCAGAATCCTTCCAACCGATGACCCTCAACTTCGCGCGGCGCCGTCCACCCCTTGGGGGAGCGCAGCACGATCATCGGCCAGTGCGGCCGCTTGATATCGGGGCCGGAGTGTTCGCGCGCTTCTTCTTGATGTCGCCGGATCTCCAGCACGCAGTGCTCCACCGTTGCCGCCATCGCCTGATGCATGCTGTCGATGTCCGAGCCTTCCACAAAGTATGGAGTCCAGCCATAACCGCGCAGCAGACTCTCCAATTCGTGGTGAGAGATTCGCGCCAGCAGCGTTGGATTATTGATCTTGTAGCCGTTCAGATGAAGAAACGGCAAAACAGCTCCATCGCGGCGAGGGTTCAGAAATTTATTGATGTGCCACGAGGTCGCGAGCGGCCCGGTCTCCGACTCACCATCACCGACAACTGCAGCAACGATCAGATCAGGATTGTCGAACGCCGCTCCGCAAGCATGGGAGAGCACATAGCCCAGTTCCCCACCTTCATGAATCGAGCCCGGCGTCTCCGGCGTGCAGTGACTGCCAATCCCGCCGGGAAATGAAAACTGCTTGAAGAATGCGCGCAGTCCTTCGTGGTCCTCACTCTTATCGGGATAAACCTCGGAGTACGTACCCTCCAGATAGCCCGGACCCAGCACGCCAGGAGCGCCATGTCCCGGACCGGCGAGGAAAATCATGTTCAGGTCGTATTTCTTGATGAGGCGGTTCAAGTGCACGTAGACGAACGACAGACCTGGACTCGATCCCCAATGTCCGAGCAGCCGGTTCTTGATGTGCTCGGGACGCAGCGGCTCCTTCAGTAATGGATTGTCCAGTAGATAAATCATGCCCAGGCTTAGATAGTTGCAGGCTCGCCAGTACGCCTCCGTCTTGCGCAGCTCATCCGCGCTGAGAGGAGTGCCGGTGATAGTGGAACGAGCCTGACCATAGGCGCCGATTGAAGCAAGGTCGGAAGCAATTTCTGGAGCGAGGGTAGTCATACAAAACTCCTATCCATCAGGCGTGCGTGTGCGGGCCACACTAGGCTGGGTGCGCTGATGCTGTATCAACCATTCACCAATCGGAGGAAGGAGTCAACCGACAGCGAAAATTTGTTACACACTTTTAATGGCTGGAAACATTGACAAAGCGCCGACACCTTGGCAGTCGTCACCAGCACTTGCGCAGGCGAGACAGGCCTTGCCATTGGCAAAATCTGTGAGCGCTGGGCTATCCTGAAACACTCCTATGAAGGCCGTTGTTCGCGAGGTACTACTCATCTTCGCCGCGTTGCTGCCCATCGTGAATCCGCTGGGCATGGCACCAATCTTCGCCGAGATGACGCTGGGATATTCGGAGAAGGTGCGGCGCACCGTCGCATTTCGTGTGGCGATCAACGGCGTAGGGCTGCTGGTTGCGTCATTGTTCATCGGCTCATACGTTCTGGAATTCTTCGGGATCAGCCTGGCTGCCGTGCAGGTGGGCGGCGGCCTGGTGGTGACCATCGCCGGTTGGAGCATTTTGAACAAGAAGAGCTGGGCCGACGACAAACGGGTTGAATCGGCGCCGAACAGCCAGGAGATCCTCTCGCAAGCTTTTTACCCGATCACGATGCCGCTCACGGTCGGACCCGGTTCGATCGCCGTCGCGCTGACGTTGGGCAGCAATCTTCACGTGGAAAGGCACATTGAACTCATCTACAGCGCGCTGGCCGCGGTGGGTGGCATTCTCTGCGTGGGAGTGGCAATCTTCCTGTGTTATTGGCTGTCGGAAGGACTTCAGCGCGCGCTCGGTCCGACAGGCACCAGCATCCTGATCCGGCTGTCGGCCTTTCTCGTAGTCTGTATCGGCATTCAGATCATGTTCAACGGGCTGCAGGACTTCTACCGTATTCTGAAAGCCGGTGCAGGCGCCGGCTAAAGGCTTCCAAGATCTGCGTGTCGATAGATGCAAGCAATGAAGTTTCGCTCCCGTGAACCTTCGCAACTCGTTTCATTCATCGCGTCGCTTCTCATAGTCGTTCTTACTTCCTGCTCGCGCCCAACTCCGGCCAAGCGCTACGAGTTGGAAGGCCGGGTGGTTGCGGTTGATCCCACCTTACATCAGCTCACTATTGCCCACCAGGATGTTCCGGGATTGATGAAAGGGATGACGATGCCGTTCATCGTCGGCAAGCAGGACGAATGGGTGTTCCGCGCGATCGCCCCGGGCGATGAGATTCACGCAACGCTCGTGCTCAGCGATCACGCCGAATTACAGGACATCAGCTTCACCAAGGGCACCGGCGCCGCGGAGGATGGTGCTTCGCAGCTGCACATCCCGAAACCGGGCGAAGAAGTTCCGGATGTTACGCTCGTCAATCAGAACGGCCAGCGAATCGACCTCAAGCAATTCCGCGGCAAGCCGCTGTTGCTGACGTTTGTCTACACGCGCTGCCCGTTTCCCGATTATTGCCCGCGGATGAGCAACAATTTCGCGCAGGTACTGCAACAGCTGCAGAAGAATCCCACGGCCTTCGCCGACGCGCAGCTTCTCAGCATCAGCATCGATCCCGAGCACGACAAGCCTGCCGTGTTGCGCGAGTATGGCGAACGCTGCGTGGGCCGCGTCGATCCCAAGTTCCAGCATTGGCAGTTCGCCTCCGGCTCGCCGGAGCAGGTGCGCAAAGCAGCTGACTTCTTCGGGCTGGCTTACAGCACAAAAGACGGGCAGATTGTGCACGGACTGAGCACGGTGTTGATCGGCAAGAACGGGAAAGTGGTCAAGGTATACTCAGGAAACGCGTGGAAGCCAGACGACGTCGCCGCCGATGTGGTGGCAGCAACTTCCGGCAGCTGATCCGTTTCAGCGGCCCTTCTGGCGCAGTCACCGTGGCAAATCTGTTGGTGAATTCAAGGAGCGTACATGGCACAAAGCTATGATCCGGTTGCAAGACTGAGTGAGCTGATCAGCGGTATCGGAATCGCCACTTTGACCACCATCAGCCCGGACGGAAGTCTGCACAGTTGTCCGATGGCCGCCCATGGCGTGGAAGCTCCCGGCGTATTGTGGTTTTTGTCGGGCAGCAACACGGACAAGGTTGAAGCTGTAAAGACGATCCAGCGCGTGAATGTGTCCTTCGCCGATCACATTGCCCAGCGTTACGTTTCCGTCAGCGGCTTCTGCGAACTGGTGCGCGACCACGTCAAAGCGAAGCAATTCTGGCACGATAGTTACAAGTCGTGGTTCCCGGGCGGGCTGGACGACCCTAACCTTATCCTGATGAAAGTTGACGTGCAGCAAGCGGAGTACTGGAGTGCGACAGAGGGTCGCATGGTCCAGTTGCTCGGATTCAACAAACCGGCAATCCAGTAGCTCTTCCAGTAAAATGCCCGGTTTATGGAGAACAAAGATGAATCGGACGCGCGGGTTGAAGCAAAGCGGGTTCGCTCTGGGATTGATCGTACTTGTGGCCGGAATGGGGTTGGCGCAAACCCGGCCGACACAGGGGATGATCGATGTGCCATTCGAATTCTATATTTCCGGCGCCAAGCTTCCGGCTGGGCAGTATTTGCTTGACCGCGTGGCTCCCACCTACGTTCTGCTCCGCTCGAAAGACGGAACGAAGCAACAAGATTTGTACTTGCTACAGACTGCGGTTCCGAGCAAGACGCCGCCGTTGAAGGTGGTCTTCGCGTTGCGTGGTGGCAAATACTACTTCTCCGAGATCTGGAGCTGGTACGGCAAATCGCAGCTGAGTTCGTTCACACCGCAGAGCGGCGATCAGACCAAAGAGGTTCCCTTGAAAGCAGTGGAAAAAGGTGTAGCCAAACCTGGAGGAAGTTTGTAATAGTTAGTCCTTAGCTCATAGCTGCTAGCTCCTAGTTTTTTGGCCCTTAGCAAACAGGTTGGCAATTTGACTTGCCCCCGTCTGCGAGAAGGCATGCAGCGTCTCGCTTAGAGCGAACAGCTCGACGCTATCAACGAAAGGAAGATGGTCCTGATGAACTTACGTAGCAAAGATCTCGCAAAGTTCTCAATCGCATTGGCGCTGCTGCTTGGCTTACCAACATTCACCGTTGCCCAGATGGGCGCCGGATCGAGCAATGAATTACAGCAAAAATTGATGGCGATGAAGCAGGCCGCGGCCGCAAATAAGCAACGGCTGATGCAGTACCAGTGGGTGGATACCAGCCAGATAACGCTGAAAGGCGAGCAGAAGCCGGAAAAAGTCTACCAGTGCTCCTACGGCCCGAATGGTCAGGTGCAGAAGATCCCGATGGGGGCACCGCAGCAGCAGCAGGAAAAGAGGGGTTTACGCGGTAGAGTCGTCGAGAAGAAGACCGAAGAGATGAAAGACTACATGCAGCAGGTACAGAGCCTGTTGTCGCTGTATGTTCCACCCAATGCGGAGTTAATGCAGCAGGCATTTCAGAAGAAAAATGTCTCGCTCGACAAGACCATGGGCAGCTCAGGCGTGCAACTGATGTTCAAGAACTACGCAAAGCAAGGTGATCAGATGACGATCGGTTTCGATACCACGACCAAGAAGATCACCACCATCAACGTCAATACCTACATGGACGATCCGCAGGATGCGGTAACGCTCTCCGTCCAGATGGCCAGCCTGCCGGACGGCACCAATTATGCGCAGCAGACCGTTCTGAATGCGACGGCGAAACAGATTCAGGTGACTACGACCAGCTCGAATTTCGCGAAGCTCCAATAGGCGGCAATCCTGGTCTAAGGCAGAATGACAGCGGCACCGTCGATCGCGTCCTTTTTCACCGCGAGTAATGCTTCGTTCGCTTGATCGAGCGAAAACGAAGTTACCCTGGGACGCAGATTGATCTCGGCAGCGATCTTCAGGAAGTCGCGGGCGTCGTCACGAGTCATGTTGGCGACGCTGCGCAGTTGGCGCTCGCCCCACAGGAGAGTGTCGTAATCGAATTGCGGAATGCGGTCCAGATGGATCGCGTTGATGGCAACTACACCGCCCTTGCGGACGCTTGAAAGCGCGGCCACCACAACATCTCCGCTGGGCGCGAAGGTTACGGCGCGATCGAGTTCGCAAGGCGGCTTCTCGACTTCCGTTCCCACCCATTTTGCGCCGAGCGATTCCGCCAGCTTGCCGTGCGATTCGCCGCGCGTGGAGACATAGACCTCGCAGTTCCAGGCGTGCAGAACTTCAATCGCAAGATGCGCCGAGGCTCCGAAGCCGAACAGCCCTACGCGCTCGCCCCGCTGCGTGCCTGCGACACGCAGGCTACGAAAGCCGATGATCCCTGCACAGAGTAGTGGTGCAGCGTGCAAGTCGTCTAGCTCCTTCGGCAGAGGGAAGACAAAATCAGCCCGAGCCAGCGCATACTCTGCGTAGCCACCATTCACGGTGTAGCCGGTGAAGGTCGGTGAATCGCAGAGATTCTCCAGCGCATGCTTGCAGTACCAGCAAGTGCCGTCGATGCCGCCGATCCAGGAGACCCCGACGCGTGCACCGATTGGAAGATCCGGCATTGCACCGTCGATCACATCGCCGACGATCTGATGACCGGGAATGACATGATTGAGCCGCGGCGGAAGTTCGCCTTCGGTGATATGCAGATCGGTGCGGCAGACGCCGCAGGCGCGGACCTTCAGAAGCACGTGTCCGGGCTGCGAAGCCGGACGCGGCACGTCTTGGATGTGTAGAGGTTTTTGGGCGATATTTCCGGGAGCGGTAAGGATTGCGGCTTTCATAGACATTGTTCCAATCGGAGTGATTTTACCGCCAACGTGCTCGCCAGGAATTCGCCGGCTCTAATCAAAACCCGCTACTTGGTGAAGCTGCGGAAGAATAGACTCAGCTTGACTTCGACCACGTTGGTCGTGGTGATCGGCTCGGTGATGGTGGTTTGACGCTTGTACCAGGATTCGATTTGTACTTTCTCCGTCACTTTTGAGAAGGCGCCAAAGGTGTACGAATACTGGCTCCATTGCCCGGTCTCGCAGTTATAGAAGATCTCCGCTTCGCCGTAGGGAGTCACATTGAAGCGGCGAATGTCGAAGGTACGAGCCAGCGTGAGCCGGTTGCGATATCGCCAGGTAAACCCATTGTGCAGGCCGCGAAGATCGATGCGGTTGCGATCCGCCATTTGCAGCTTGAGCGGCAACGGAAAGCGCGGCGTCAACTCGAGGACGCCATTATTCTGCACATAGTCGTGCCCGTAAAGATTCCGCACATAGCGATATCCTGCGCGAAAACTCAGGTGATTCCTTCGTTCCGGATTGCTGCTCTTGATGTGACTAAGGAAGGGCCACAATTGCAGATCGAAGTTGGGGCCGAGAACAAATTCGGGATGCGTACCACTCGCTCCCGGGCTTCCCGCCGCCAGGAACATCAGGTCTGTGTTTGGAGCGAGACCGACGTAGGTGTCAACCTGCGACCAGAAAACATTCGACGACTGCGCCTGTGCCGCGCCGCCGAGGGCGATGATGAGCAACAGCAATCGCACCACCGTCGTGGCCGACAATAATCCTCCCGAATTTCTCTCGACCAAGAGCCGCAGCCTCGTCTGCAATTTCTCGATAGGGCCGGTTGAGGTTGGAGCGCTTCATTATGGCATCTGTATCAACTATCCAACAGCATTTTGTATGGAGGAGAATGGTTGGCATGATCACACGATTCCTCTCAGTCATATTGTTACTGTCGTTCGCCGGAAGCGTTGGCGCCGCCGACAAAACGGTGCCGCTCGATCAAACGCTGACGGAAGTTTCTGCCGCCTACGCCAAGCTGGAGCCGCAGTCGATCCGCCCAGCCGAAGGCTTCATCAAGTACGACTATCTGATCCCCGCCGGCTACTACAAACAGATGTGGGACTGGGACGGGTTCTTCATCGGCTCGCACCTGGCGCAGCAAGGCAAGCCGCAATACCTGCAGTGGTGGGTACTGGATTTCGCGGGTGCGATCGACAAGGACGGTTACGTCGCCGGCTGCATCACGACCAAGGGTCCACGGCCGTTGATGGGCAAGTTCGCAATGAAGCCGTTCCTGGCGCAGGGCGCGGTGATCGCGTCGGAGCGGATGAACGATTATCAGTGGGCGAAACCGATCTGGGAGAGCATGCGCAAGGTCATCACCTATCGCGAACAGACGCAGTTTGATCCGAAGTATGGACTGTTCTTCTGGGAGAACGCGATTTCGTCGGGCGCCGACAATAACGTCGCGCTGACGAATGAGGAGAAGGACAAGAGCGCGATCCTGGCGACCGACATCAGCACGTTTCAATATCGCGAGTACAAGGCGATGGCGCAGCTTGCGGACAAGCTGGGGTATACGGACGAGGCTGCTGAATACCGCAAGAAGGCTGCGGACCTGAAAGCGGCGATGCTCGCACACATGTGGTTTGCTGACGAGGCGATGCTCTACAACATCCGGCGGGATACGGGAAAACCGGTGAAGCGAATCAGCTACTCCAATTTTGTTCCGCTCATTGACGACATTTTGCCGGAGAAGGACGCGAAGGCCATGATCGCGCGCTACATGCTGAACGAGGACATCATGTGGGCGCCGTACGGTGTGCGCAGCCTGTCGAAACAGGATCCGGACTACAACAATGCGGCGATCATTGTGCCGTACTCGAATTGGCAGGGGCCGATCTGGATCAATGCGAATTACCTGAACTACATCTCGCTTAAGCGATATGGATTTGATAAAGAGGCGAAGGAGCTGTCGGGGATTCTTGGGCGCATGGTGCTGGCGGATATTCAGAAGTGGGGATCGATGCACGAGGACTACAACGCCGAGACCGGCGAAGGACTGGCGCCTACTCCGGAGCAGTCGCCCAATCACGTGTTCGCGGGATTTGTGGGATGGAATCTGCTGGTGCAGGACATGCTCCAGTGCGAAGTGAAGGGTGAGTGCAAGTTTCTGCGGGATTATGGCGCAGCCGGAGGGCGTTGAGAGGCTGCTCACGACGAAAAGCAGATCCCTCGTCGGCCTCAAGGCCTCCTCGGGATGACAATTCAAAAAAGCAGCGTATCGGCACGCCTGAAGTCGTGCCCTGACACAAAGGCCCAAAATGGCAAGCTCCGCTCGGGATGACAAACGGGACAATCACCATGATGGACGTGTCGAGCGGTGCATCGATTGGCGCTAACTGGCATCAACTGGTCCATCGGAACGGGAGGGATTCGATGCTGGATGTAATTCTCAAGCGCTTCGAACAGCCGGATGAAACCATGACCTTCGAGAAGGGCAAATTCGAGATCGTGCATATCGGCGGGATGACGATCGGGCGGGCGACCTATGAGCCGGGATGGCGCTGGTCGGAGCATATCGGCAAGCCACGTGGCGAGAAACTGTGCATGGTCGAGCACGTCGGGATTGTCGTGTCCGGGAGGTCAGGACTGTCCATGGAAGACGGTACGGTAAAAGAGATGAGGACCGGCGATGTGTTCTATGTCGCACCGGGGCACGACAGCTGGGTGATCGGCGACGAGCCATACGTATCAATTCATCTAATGGGAGCCGAGAAGTACGGGAGGAAATAAGTTAAGGTTCGAGTTGAAGGGCGCCCGGGATGACCGCGACGATAGGGGTCCTTCGACTCAGCGCTGAAGCGCCTCGCTTAGGATGACACATCGTTAATAGTGATCTGGTGGGATGCACAGCGCGAAATGCAGAGCGATTTTACTGATACTGACGGCTGCTTCTACGGGGTGCCGTACACCTTCTTGTAGACCTCGGCGTTGCGCACGATGGCCTGGACGTATTCGCGAGTTTCGGTGAACGGGATGGATTCGACAAATTCTTCCACGTCGCGATAATTGCCTGCCGCGCGCCAGTCGGCGACACGCTCAGCACCTGCGTTGTACGCGGCCAACGCATACTCTACCTGGCCACCGAATTCGTCGACCATCGCGCGGAAATAATGTGTTCCCAACTCGATGTTGGTTGTCGGATCGAGCAGCGAGTCGGTGCTGTAGTGACTTAGGCCTGTTTTCTTGGCTTCGCCCTTCCCTGTTCTCGGCAACAGCTGCATCAGACCGTAGGCGTTGGCGCGCGAGATGGCACTGGGATTGAACTCCGACTCCTGGCGAATGAGTGAGGCGACGAGATAGGGATCGAGACCGTTCTCTTCCGAATACGTCCGCAGAGCGTCCCAGTAAGGACGTGGGAAAAGTCCCTGCCAATAGGGCGCAGGCAGTTGGCTGACGTCCATCGCGAAGTAGCCGCTGATGGCGCGCTTGAGAGCTTGCAGCGCGCGGTAGTATTCGCCGCCTGTGGTGTAGATCTTGGCGATCTCGATCATCTCCCAGCAGGGACCGGCAGTGCTGCCGGCCTGCAACTCGCGCACCGCAAGGTCGGTCACGCCGGCGTTCTCCAGCAGCTTGGCGCGGTTGTAATGGAGATCGTCTTCCGGAGGATCGACGATCTGAGAGATGGGATCGAGCGCGGGCATGGAAGAAACATGTTGTAGCGCGGCCACGGTAACGACCGGCGCAGCCGGCATCGTCGCCAGGCGTTTGCGTGCCAGCACGCCGTAGTAATAGTTCCTATAACGCTCGGAGAGCTTCAGGTAATAGGCGCGTGCGGTTCCGAAATCGCGATCGTCTTCGGCCATGCGGCCGCGCCAATACATTGCGTTGGAAACTTCATTGGTTCCCGGATAGAACCCGATCTGCTCCTCAAAATATTTCTTGGCCTGATCGTTGCGCCGCTGCATGTAAGTCAGCCAGGCGCACTTCCAATGCGCATAAGCTGCCTTGGTTCCGTTGGGGAAGCGCTCGTGAATCTCGCGGTAGTAGTCGAGGGCGCGGTCGTAATCCTTGCGCAGCAGATACATGTTGCCGGTGCTGAGCAACGCCTCCTCCAGCCATGGCGACTTCGGTGTGCTGGCGCGCATGTGCTCGAGTATGTTGCTGATCGCAGCATCGTCAGCGGCATTGCGGGCGATCTCGATCTGCTGATACCACTTCTCCGCACTGGCATCGCTGCCGTCATCGGGAATCTGATCGAGCGCCTCGCGCGCCTGCCGGGTGTTCCCGTCCTTCATATAGGAGTTGGCGAGCTGAATCAATCCTGTGGAGCGCTGCCCGGCAGGAGCGAAATCGACGACGTAACGATACTCTTCGGCCGCGGCGGGATAGCGCTTCGCTTTGTAAAGCGCGTCGGCTCGCTTAACGTGTTGGGCGTAAGGGACGGGCGGCAGCGAAGCTTCTTCCGGAATCTTGCGCAGATCGTTCTGCGCCTGGTCGGCGAGATAGCTGGTGGCGTAGTCGTAGTAGACGTGTTGCAGGATTTCCGCGCCGCTGCGACCTTGCCCGTTCTGCACGTATGCCTTGCCCAGGTAGTATTCGGTCTCGACATTGGCAGGCGAGCGATGCGCCTCGAGCAGCTTGATCGCGTCGGACGGACGATTCAGTGCGAGCAAAGCTTTCGCGTAGGCGATGGTTGCATCGCGATCATAAAGTGAGTCCGGGAAACGCGTACCGAAGTCGCGCAGGTAGGTGATGGACTCTTCCGAATTATTGCTCAGTACATAGGAGTTGCCGATAAAGAAGGCGACGTAGTCTTTAAGCTCGCCGATCTGCGGCTGGGCCTTCTGCAGAGCGGTGATGGCGGCGGGATATTGCGCGTCGAGATAGTGTGCGTAGCCGATGGCGAACCAGGCCAGTGCAGCGGCTTCGGTGCCCGCGTGGGTATGGGCGTAGTTCTCGACACCCGTGTAGGCGGCAGGAGTGCGGAACTCGACCAATTGGCGCGCCATGGGCCGCAGATCAGTGGAAGCCACGAAGCTACGATGCATTTGATGGGCGCGAGCGGTCGTAACTTTCTTGCGCGAGTGGGAGGAAGCCGACTTCTTAGTCGAACTTGATTTATGCGTGCTCGAAGAAGAGGACGAAGTTTTCTTCTTCGTGGATGACGACGTGGACGATGAGGTGCTGTCCTGTGCGAGCAGGAGATCGCCCGGCACGAGCAGCGTGCAGACCAGGGTTGTGACGAGAAGGCGGCTCCGAAACATCGTTGTCATGCAGTTTAGCGCGATTGGGTTGTCACAGGATATGACGATTCATGTACGGAATCGATTCTCCGGGCGTGAATCCAAAGGCGGAGCGCGTCCGTATCACGTAGGGCGAGCGAGAAGGCGGCCCGCTTCGCTCGGGGTTCGCCCAATCCGTTCCAAATAGGTACAATGGGCAGAGTAATTGCTGAGCCGTTCCAAAATCCTGAATCTGCAGAAACATGGGAACCATCCAACCCAGAGTAGCTGAACCTGCCGGCGATGAGCTGGCACTGGTTCATGCGGCGAAAGCCGGCGATATCAGCGCGTTCGAGCAGCTGGTGCGCCGCTATGACCGCAATGTTTTCCGGATTGCGCAGCACATCACGCAGAACCGCGAAGACGCGGAAGACGTGGTGCAGGACGCGTTCCTGAAGGCTTACCAGAATCTGGCTAACTTTCAGGAGCAGTCGAAGTTTTATACGTGGCTGGTGCGGATTGCGGTGAACGAAGCGCTGATGCGCTTGCGTCGCCGCCGTCCGGAGCGGATGGTGTCGCTTGATGAGGACATCAAAACCGAAGAAGACTCCATGCCGCGCGAGGTGGCCGACTGGGCGCCGAATCCGGAACAACTTTATTCGCAGGGCGAGCTGAAGGACATCCTGGGCAAAACCATTCAGGGGTTGCCGCCTAGCTTCCGCACTGTATTTGTCCTGCGCGACGTTGAAGGGCTCTCCACCGAAGAAACGGCGGACGCCTTGGATTTGAGTATTCCGGCAGTGAAGTCCCGATTACTTCGCGCCCGGTTGCAGTTGCGAGAACGGTTGAGCAAATACTTCAAGAATCGTACCGGTGGAGACGGCAAAAAGTGACCTGCTCTGATTTTCTCAAGGAGCTAACCGATTACCTTGATGACTCGATGGACGCCCAAACGCGGGCGGAATTGGAAGACCACCTTCAGTGGTGCCACAACTGCTACGTCGTCTGCAATACGACGAAGATGACCATCGAGATTTATCGAGACTCCCACCTTTACGAACTGCCAGATGATCTGCGCGGCCGACTGCGGACGGCGATCATGTCCAAGTGCAAAGGACATGACGGTTCCTGTACGTAGTGCCGCCCCTGAAGGGGCTCTCCAGAAAAAATTGCTGACGGCACCCAGCGCTTCCGAGCTGGGCTAATTACTTTCGGCCCGCCTGCTGCGGGACTGGGTTGTAGCCAACCGCCATGGGCATCAGGTGGTTTCAGACCTGCGGCCGGACAATGGGGTCGGGGCCGGCATAAATCCTCCCAAAAGGTTGGGAAACCAAACCCTTTCGACTTCACTCTAAGAAGGTGGGACCACCGTGGGTCAGATGTGCGGCAGGGGAGGAATCTCATGCGAGGCCTCACGTATTTCGCAGCGATGATGGCTCTGTTTGCGGCCATGATTTTAGCGCAGAGTTCGACATCAACCCCCAGCGGCCAGAGCAATTCGAACCGATCCTCCGCGCAGTCACAAGACCAGACGAACAGCGATACCTCAGGGCGCAGCTCACGCGATAAGAATGGATCGCGCATGCATGATCGTCATGCCGATCCCAGCGCGCCAGACACGACGGTCCGCACTCCCGCAGCAAGTGAGCCGAGCACAATGACTCGGCCATCGGATCAGCAGCCGAGTTCATCGACCAGTGGGAGTTCGCCGCAGGCGCAGGCGTATCTGACACAAACACCGGCTGCACGCGCGGTCGCAACCCATACGCCCGATCCCGGAACGTGCATGAATCCGGCGGCGCTGCAAGCGGCGGAAAACGGCAATCAGCCGCGACCGGGCCCGCCTTGCGATTAATGCCTAACTGAAGCTTTCTCCACTTTGCTCGCCTTCCTGCGATTGCGAAGGAAAATCTGATTAAGTCGAGGTGCAGTCCCTCCGCGTTTCGGCATAAACGTCCCCGGGTCTCGAACCGCGCGAGACCCGGGCGACCCGGCATTACAGGCCTATCGTTTTCCGATATAATTTCCGACCGTCAATCAGATTCAGGAGGGTGTGCAATGAAGAGAATCCTTTTCCTGGCGATGTTCGGGTTATTGCTTACGCCGGTGGCCGCGGCGGCACAGAGCGCGTTGGATGGCACATGGAAGGTCGACATGAACAAAGTCGACTTCCCCAAGAAGCCTGCCGAGTACTTGCTGCAGAATGGCATGTATCAGTGCAAGACCTGCGTGCCTCCGGTCGAGGTCAAGGCTGATGGCACGGATCAGGCTGTTTCCGGCCATCCCTACTACAACAGCGTTGCCATCAAGGTCGTCAGCAACAGCGAAGTGGAGGAGACCGATAAGAAAGATGGCAAGGTTGTGACAACGTCGAAGATGATGGTTTCTGGTGACGGTAAAACAATGACCGTCGCATTCACCGACAGCAGCAATACCAACGGGGCACCGGTCACCGGTAAAGGTGAAGCGATGCGGGTGGGCGCCAAGCCACCGGCGGGAGCGAACATGATCTCGGGATCGTGGCGAACCACCAAGATGGAGAACATCTCGGACAACGGCATCACCTGGAGCTATAAGGTGAGTGGCGACGAGCTGACTATGACTACGCCCACCGGCCAGTCGTACACCGCGAAGATGGATGGCACGGAAGCACCGATGAAGGGCGATCCTGGTGTTACCTCGGTTTCCGTGAAGAAGATAGGCAACAACACAATTGAAGAGACCGACATGCGCAATGGCAAGGTCATCGGCGTGATGAAAGCTACGGCTAGCGGCAACACGCTGAGCTGCACCTATGACGACAAATTGCAGGGGTCATCGATGAAGTACACGGCGACCAAACAGTAGCAGCGACGAAGCGCGAGTGAGGAGCCCCATTCGGAGAACCGAATGGGGCGTTCTCGTTTAGCGGGCGTTGATTTTCAGTTGGCCGGTGCGGTATCGAAGTGATAAAGGCGAATGGTTTTCCCTGCCCGGCACACCGGTTTGTAGTTTTCTAGCCATCCGAAATCCTCGGGTTCCATCTTGAGCTTGAACTCGCTGATGGCGATCCATCCTGCCGGCTTCTGATTGGGATAAAGGATGCGGGAGGGAGGCATGTCCTGCTGTTTGAGGTCGGCAGTGCCCTCGTAAACAATCCAAAAGAAGCCGATGTTGCGCTGCTTAAGCACGGCGGCAAGCCGCTCCAGGTCCTGACCCCAATCAAAATCGCTGTCGACAAGGATCCTACTGCTATAGGGAGCGGCGACTTCGTTGAAGTAAGGAATGAAGTCGGGCGCGGCATGAACAGTCCTTACGACATTCCAGAGGATTAGAACAACGACGATTGCTCGGTATCCATAGGTTGATGCGGCGCTGGAGCCTGCCTTCCAAAGCCAGACACCGGCATAGGCAGCCAGTATGGCCAGGAACGGATAGGCAGGCAGAACATATCGTACACCGATATTTTCGTTGCTCGACATGGCGACCAACAGCGGCCCAGCAATTCCAGCCAGAAGCAGGGCGGTAGTGCGGGCACGGCGAATCACGACCAGCACCACGCCGAGAATTGCCAACAGAAGAAATGGAATCGGTGTCTTGACTGCCATTCCAACGGGGAAGAAATACCAGCGTCCACCTTGATAGACCTGGCCCAACAAGTAGCCGTACTCCACGCCATTGTTCAGGTCAATGGCTTTCGCGATCCCGAGAAAAAAGGAAGGCGCAGGAACGGGAACCGTGAGGATGGCCCCTGCAACCGAGGGCGGCACCCTTTGAAGGCGGGCAACCATAATTGGAGTCAGACGCCCCTGCTGGAGGATGGGACCGACGGAAAAACGGTAACCCGCCCAGATGGTGAGGGCGATCGTCAGGATACCGACACCAACGTACTTCCACGGCGGAACGCGCTTCGTCTTGATCGCGAAATAAACATACAGTGCGGTGCAGGAGACGCCGAGATACGGTAGCGCCGAAAACTTGCATAAAATGGCCAGACCTGCGGCGAAAGCCGCGAGGGCAGCAGATGAGGCTTTGGGCCGTAGCAGGAAGTTCCAAAAGGAGACCAGCGCGCAGAGGAACATCGCTGTAACGCCCATGTCCACCGTGGCTAGTGAGGCGTGGGCCAACACCAGAGGACAGAACGCAAACAGAACCACTGCGAGCGCGGCCAGCCAAGGTTCGTAGTTGCGGGAGGCAAAATGCCATATGACGAAGCAGGCCAGCCAGAAGAATGGCAGGGTGCCGAGGCGCGCGAGGGTCAGTGTTTTTTGATAGTGGCCCTGGTAGGCAAGAAGGATGTTACCTTCAGCCCACACGCTGGCATCTCCCTGGCTACGCGTGCCCGCTAGATATGGGCCGATTGCCGTGGCCACCCGCGCGAGCGGAGTCCCCAGGGGATCGTAGTTGTAGGTGCCGAGTTCGAGCCACTCCAGCCCAGCCGCGAAATGGTGGGCCTCATCCATGGTTTGATTGAAGACGGGATAGGTGGTAGCGATTAAACCGGTGCCAACAATTACTGCCAGAGCCGCAATGATGACCGGCAAGCGCGAGATCCAGGTCCGAGAACCGACGATTCCCTCTTTCGCTGGAGGCTCGATTAACCCGGGTTTGTTCCCGTTCGCTTGCTGGACTGAAGCCTTAGAGATCAGTTCTTCCGTCATAGCCCATACTTATCGATCATTGTTCCGCGATCAGGTACTGCTCGATCTTACCGTCCGGCATTTCGTAGACGATAATCACCAGACTCTTATTGGGATACTTCACCAGGTAGATGCGCGCGGTCATGCCACCGCGCAGGGATGAGCGGAGTTGGCTGAAGGCTTGCGGCGCGCCCAGCGGACCCAGGCTGCCGGCATAATCTTTCAACGCCTGCTCATCGAAATAGAAGTTGGCATTTTCGGTGAACAGCGAGCGATCAATCTTGCCCTGCTGTAGTCCGTCGTAGACCTTGCGCATCAGCGCGTCCTGCTTGGGATCGTTGGGATTAGCCGCGTTGAGCACCAGCGCTCGCACCTGGTTGCCGATGTCGGACGCTGCTTCCGATGCGTCCTGGTTGGTGAGGACCACGATGGCGATCTTGTCGTCGGGCATGACGATGTTTTCGGCGACGAAACCGGAGACCTCACCGCCATGTTCCAGGACACGATGCCCATTCGTGTTTCTGACGAAGACGCCGAGACCATAATTGGTGCCCACTCCATCTTTCAGCAGAACCTCGGTTTCCATTTCGCGATAGGACGCCGGCTTCAGAAGGCTCTGGTTGATCATCGCGATATCCCACTTCGCCAGATCCTCGGCGGTCATTGCCAATTCACCGGCGGCGAACATCCATCCTTTGCCTTCCTTGGGAGCCGAATGGGACGGGCCAAGCGCGTACTTGAAATATCCGGTGGGATCGGTGGGAGGAAGTTTGTTGAGATTCGTATCGGCAACGCTGGACATGGCGAGCGGAGTAAAAACTCGCTGGCTGAGAAACTGCAGGAGCGGCATTCCGGAAACTTTCTCGACGATGACGCCGGCGATGACGTAGTTCGTGTTGCTGTATTGCCACTTTGTTCCCGGCTGGAAGTCGAGTGGGATCTTGGCCCAGCGATCCATAATCTGTTCGGCCGAGATCGGCTTCAGCATGAGCGGCGGAACATAATCCTGCGGCCAGAAGTCCTGATAGCCCGAGGTATGCGAGAGCAACTGGCGGATAGTGATCTGATCACCGTCGGTCAGGCCTGGGACGTACTTCGACACCGGATCGTCGAGCGAGAGCTTGCCTTCTTCGGCCAGCAGCAGGATTGCAGCTGCCGTGAACTGCTTGCTGATGGAGCCGATGCTGTAGCGCATCTGCGGTGTGGCCGGCGTGTACGGATCAATTTTGGCGGCGCCGTAGGCCTGGACGTAGGCGACTTTTCCTTCCTGAACGATGGCGATGGACGCGGACGGAACGCCGGTGGTCTTCAAGACCTGATTGGCGACGTCGTCGATGCTGCTGCGCAATTGCGGCGAGAGTGAGGACTCGGTCTGCGCCGGAAGCAGCGACACAGCGAACAAGAGAAGGAAAACGCAGGCCAGTGCCGGCGTACGACGAATGCGATGAATGGTGAGCATGATCGACCTCAAGTAGAAGGAACTACACTATCGCATGCTCGGCGAGGGAACAACTAAGAGGTTGATGCGGGATCTTGCTTGCCGTTCTTACCGGCAGCGGCGGCATTGACTTGTTGCGGCGGAGGCGTGTCCGCAACAGGACCATCGGAAGGAGCTTTTGCCTCTTCGCCATCGACCGGACCGTTCGCATCCGACACATCGGTAGACGACGCGCTATGCCCTTCCAGCAGGCGGTGATGCATGCTGTAGAGCGCCAACTCCAGGCGATCGACGACATGGAGTTTGTCGTAGATCTTGCGGAGATAATTCTTCACTACTTGCTCCGTGGTGCCGACCTCGCGCGCGATCTCTTTGTTCTTCATGCCCTGGGTGACGCCGCTGATGATCATCATTTCCTTTTCGCTTAAGCGAAGCTGCTGTTGCGGCGCGATGCCCTGCAAGGTCTGCGTGCGATAAGCTTCGATGACCCAGTTGACCGCCTGCTTGTCGAGCCAGGTTTCGCCGACGGCAACCTTGCGCACGCAGCGCACCAGGAGATCGGGCGAGACCGAGCGCGCGAGAATCCCGCGGACGCCACGGCGAAGGTAGTCTACGGTTTCCTGCTCGCCGGCGCGCGGGGTTACCACGACCAGCTTGGCTCCCGGAATGGCGCGCGCGGTCACTTCGCTGATGGCATCGGAAGGACTGGGCGAGAGTCCCAACTCGAAAAGGATCACGTCGGCAGGGATGGTGGCGACGGCGCTGAGAGTTTGCGGCAAGGTTTCGGTTTGCGCAACGACTTCGAGATCTTCCCATTGGGCGAAGATCTTGCTCATGCCTACGCGAAATATGGCTTCGGAATCGGCAATGATGATGCGCAGCAGCGGCAGATTGTGCTCAGCTGGGGCCGGTACCGGCGCGGACTGCGGCGCAACCGCGACATGCGGACTGGGGGCGTGCGGCTTGTGTCGGACGGGCCGCTTCTTCGAATTTCTTCCTCTAGTTCCGCTTGAAGCGATACTCATCAATCACCACCGCAACGTTTCGACCTAAAGCTTCTTGCGTGCACCGCACAACTCGCCCAACACACATGACATTGACGGAGCAGTTCGTACCTGACAGTTCGCTCGGCATCTCAATGGCAAACTCCACTCGCTCGCCGACCGCGATTTCGGAGTCCAAATGGAACGAAATGCCGCCCGCGGAGATGTTGGTCGTCCTGGCATGGTACTCGCCCGCCGGCGTCTTCAAGGTTACCTGCAAATGAAGCGGAAACCGAATAGAGTTCCTCAGGTTGGGATCATTGCCGGCGAACATAAATAGTCGTGAACAGGATCAGAATAACGCCAAGTGTTCACAAAATGACAGTTACTAAAGTACCTAAACGAGGGTCATTACCGAAGTGGGTATAAGGTGGATCTCGTAGGTGATGGCCGGGACGCTGCCCATCTGCAGCGAAGCAAGTCGCTGCTTATCAATAACTTGGAGCTAGCACATTCAGGCAAGCGGTTTCCCATTTTCCGGCGCAGTTTACTCGAGCTTCAGAATTTCGTTACTTCGGTGAAATTGAAGTCGGGGACCTTCATCGCGGGGACGACCATATCCATCGACTCCTCACCGCTGGCGCGGACCGGTTCTCCCATGGCCTCAACGTTCTGCAACATGTCGATAAGGCTCTGATTAAAGCGGAAGTTGCGAATCCCGCGCTGAACTTTTCCGTTCTCGATGAGGAAGGTACCGTCGCGGGTCATGCCGGTGATGATCTTCTCGTAGGGATCGACCTCGCGAATGTACCAGAGGCGAGTGACCAGAATGCCGTGATCTGTGGAAGCGATCATCTGCTCCACCGATTGAGCCTCGCCCGGCTTAGGCCCTGAAAATACAATGTTTAGCGGCGCCTCACCAATTTCATTGGGCAACGCGAAACCGTGACCGGTTGCGGTAACCGGGCCAACGTTACTTGCCAGGTCTGAAGCAGCCATGCGTTTCGCGCTGGCGCGCGCATAGGTCACCGCTTTAACCGTTCCCTGCTCGATCAGCTTCACGCGCTGCCGCTGCATGCCTTCGCCGTCAAAGGCAGCTCCAGTTTGAAGCAGGTGGTAGACGTCGTCCCAGACGGTGATGTTCTCGCCGAACAGTGGCTTCCCGATGCGATCATTTAGAAACGACCGCTGTTCGAGCAGCGCTGAGCCCCCGAAATCCCAAAACATGAAACCCACAGCGTCGAGCACGGCCGCCGGCTCGAGGACGACAGTGTACTTGCCAGGCAGAAGCTCGGCGGGATCGGGCGAATCGATGGCTTTTTGTGCGGCGACCTCCGCCATTTGGACGTGGTCGACTTGCCGAGCGTCCGGCGAGTTGGCCTTTTGCCAGCCGGAGGAAGTATCGGCCAGCATGGTGACGGAGACTTCGGCGAGGGTCTGCTCGTACCAGTGGGCGACCCCGCGGGAGTTGAAGATGCCTTCCGCAACCTCGGAAGACGAGTAGACACCGGCCGTCGTCAGCCGATTCTTCGTGGCGACGTCGACCATCTGGGCGACAGCCGCAGCGCGATCTTGCGGCGTGAGGCGTGCGGTGTTTTCAAAGTAGCGACTCGGGCTGGCCACGCTTGACTTCGCTTCCTCCGGCGAGGGCATGGGCAGCAGGTCGGGATCATCCTGCTGCACGCTGGCGAGAGCTTCAGCGGATTGCACGACACGGTGAAGGCTGTCGTCGTCGGATTTGTTGGTGGTGGCGCGCGCGGTTCTTCCGCCGAAGGAGACGCGAACGGAGATTTGGATGTTCTCCTCGGAGACATTCTGATGGATGGTATTGTTGGCGAACCGCGTGAGCGCGCTATTACCGCTGGAGATGAGCAATTCGACCTCGTCGGCAGAAGAGTGCTTGCGAAGTTTGTCGAAGATCTCAGCCGCGTGGTCGCGGGTCAGCATGCAAGAAATATAGCAGTTGGATTAGCTGTCAGCTCTCAACTGTCGGCCGTCAGCCAGAGCTCCTTAGCAGGGAAGCAGCGCACCGTAGGCGAGAGGCGTTCTTTGGCAACACTCAGCTGATAGCCGATAGCTGACGGCTGATAGCTGTTCTGTTATCTTTGCTGCTTCAGTTCAATCGAGGCTGCCCCTAAATGTCTGTTGCCCAAACCGCGCGCGAGAGCCGTCCGGAGCCCACAAAGTTTTATCGCTGGCTGGTGCTGATCTTCCTCAGCCTGGCCATGTTCGGCAATTATTATTTCTACGACGCGCTCGAGCCGCTGGCCAAGCTGCTGCAGGACCAGCTTCACTTCTCCGCCCAGAACATCGGAATGCTGCAGGCCGCCTACAGCTTCCCCAACATCTTCACTGTAGTGCTGGGCGGCATTCTGATCGACCGCATCGGCACACGCAAGGCGCTGCTGATCTTCGGCGTGCTCTGCCTGATCGGCGCATTCATCACCGCGTTGGGCGCGCAGTTCCCCATGATGGTGGCCGGCCGCTTCGTCTTCGGTATGGGCGCCGAGTCGCTGATCGTCGCCATCACCACCGGGGTCGCGAAATGGTTTAAGGGCAAAGAGCTGAGTTTTGCGCTGGGCATCAATCTGATGATCGCGCGCGGCGGCACCTGGCTGGCGCAGAATTCTCCTACGTGGGCGAAGGGCGCCTATAACTACTGGCAAAATCCATGGCTCATCGGCGTGGGCTTCGTTACCCTGTGCGTCATCGGGCCGATCGCATATTACATCCTCGAGGTGCGCGCGGAGAAGAGGTCGTCACTGGCGCCGGAGGGCGAGCAGGACAAGATCGTCTTCGCCGACGTGAAGGCCTTCAACTTGTCGTTCTGGTACCTGGTCGGGCTGTGCGTGGTGTTTTACTCGGCGATCTTCCCCTTCGAGACCTTCGCGGTGACGTACTTCGTCGATGCGAAGCACACTTCGCTACAGATGGGCGGATTCATGCTGAGCGTGCTCACCATGTTCACCATGATCGGAACGCCCATCGTTGGGCTGTTCTCCGACAAGATGGGGCGGCGCGCAACCATCATGCTGCTGGGCACGCTGCTGCTGATCCCCGTCTTCCTGCTGATGGCGTATACGAACATCACGCTCTATGTGCCGATGGCGATGCTGGGATTCGCGTTTACATTTGTGCCGGCGATTATCTGGCCGTCGGTTGCCTATCTTGTGCCGCAACGCACGCTGGGAACAGCGCTCGGGGTGATGACCATGATTCAGAATCTCGGCATGACCGGCATGAATTGGATCCTGGGCAGGGCGAATGATACCGCGGGCGCAAGCGCGTCCAATCCCGCCGGCTATCTCGCGATGATGAAAATCCTGACTGCGCTGGGCTTCGTCGGCTTTGCGCTGGCGTTCCTGCTGCGCCAGCGCGAGACCGGGCCGCACGGCCACGGGTTGGAAACCATCACGGCGAGTTCGCACGCGTAGAGCTGAAGATCATTGCCAATTGAGAAGACGGCGCGTTGCGCTCGGCGAATCGAACGTCACAGCTTGGATTGTTGCTCTTGGCGTATCCTCAGCACAATCGCGAAGACGTGTAGCGCAATCGCGAAGACGCTGTTGTGCCGGAGCTGTTTCGATGAAGACACTGAAGGTTTCTTTGGTGGCAAGCGCATTTGGAACCCTAGCCTGGATGCTGGGCCTGACGCGAAAGATCTGGCCCGCCCATCCAATATGGGCGGTTTTCTTCCTGACTATAGCGGCGACCGCGCTGCTGCAGTATGTTTGGCCTGAGCCTCAGAAGTAAGTCGTCGGAACACGACATCGCGCCCGTGATTCAAGGATGGCTTTTCTGAATCCAAGCTGACCAGCCGCCGCAAATTTCGTCGCCGATTCCCATTCTGGAACGACATGCAATCTTTACCTACCTCTGTCTACCTTTTCAGCCATTGCACCAAAGTACAATTTAATAGCGACTGATTTGGTCGTATATTCGGCACAGATGCTGAAACTCACTAAGAAGGCCGACTACGGATTGATCGCGATGCGGCATCTGGCGCAGCATGCCGACTTGGGCGCGTGCAGCGCGAAGGACCTCGCCGAGATGTACGGCATGCCGCAAGAAGCGCTGGCGAAGATCCTGCAGCGCTTGACGAAGGCCGGCCTGCTGGCTTCGCAATATGGCATGAACGGCGGCTACACGCTGGCGCGCGATCCGCGAAGGATCACGGCCTTTGAAGTGATTCGCGCGATCGACGGTCCGCTGTTTATGACGTCGTGCAGCACCACGGTTCGCGGTTGCGGACAAAGCGCGCGCTGCACCGTACGTGAGCCGCTTCGCAAGGTGAGCCGCAGCATCGAGGCAGTTCTGGACCGGCTGACGATCTGGGAGATGACCCAGCCGGAGCACGATGCTGCGCCGCTGGCTGTGAATCTAGGATGGACCGCGCAGTTATAGGAGTTGGGACTGATGAGCACGAATGCAACGGCAGACACGAGCGACGTGAAGCTGCCGATTTACATGGACAACCACGCCACCACGCGCACCGATCCGCGTGTGCTGGAAGCGATGCTGCCGTACTTCTGCGAGAGCTACGGCAACGCGGCCAGCCGCAATCACGAATTCGGCTGGGTAGCCGAGCAGGCCGTGGAACAGGGGCGGACGCAAATCGCCAAGCTGATCGGCGCGAGCTCGAAGGAGATCATCTTCACTTCCGGCGCAACCGAGAGCGACAACCTGGCAATCAAGGGCGTCGCCGAGATGTATCGCGAGAAGGGCAATCACATCATCACGCAGCCCACCGAGCACAAAGCGGTGCTCGACAGCTGCAAGCGGTTGGAGAAGCATGGCTTCCGCGTTACCTATCTGCCGGTGCAGAAGGACGGCCGCGTCGATCTCGACGACCTGAAACGCGCGATGGACGATAAGACGATTCTCGTGACCATCATGGCGGCGAACAACGAGATCGGTGTGCTGCAGCCCATTCGCGAGATTGGCGCACTCTGCCACGAGCGCGGCGTGCTGTTTCACAGCGATGCGGTGCAGGCTATCGGCAAGGTGCCGTTCAATGTGATTCAGGACAACGTCGACATCGCGTCGATTTCGGCGCACAAACTCTACGGACCGAAGGGCGTGGGCGCACTGTACGTGCGGCGGAAGAATCCGCGTGTGCAACTGGTGGCGCAGATCGACGGCGGTGGACACGAGCGTGGCATGCGATCGGGCACGCTGAATGTTCCAGGAATTGTTGGGCTCGGCAAGGCGTGCGAACTCAGTGGCGCGGAAATGGCTGAGGAAGCGACGAAGCTGGCTGCGCTGCGCGATCGTTTGAAGCTCGCGATCATGGGCCGGCTCGACGAGGTGTACATCAACGGCTCGATGGAACACCGGCTGCCGGGGAATTTGAACTTGAGTTTTGCCTACGTTGAGGGCGAGTCGCTGCTGATGGGCATCAACGACGTTGCGGTGTCGAGTGGATCGGCGTGCACGTCGGCGACGCTGGAACCGTCGTACGTCCTGAAGGCGCTGGGCGCAGGCGACGACCTGGCGCACAGCTCGATTCGCTTTGGCATCGGGCGCTTCAATACCGAGGCGGAAGTGGATTACGTGGCGAAGCGCGTGGTCGACACGGTGACCCGCCTGCGCGAGCTGTCGCCTCTGTACGAGATGGCGAAGGAAGGCGTCGATTTGAAGAAGGTGCAATGGGCAACCGAGCCGACGCATTGAATTCGGTAGAGCGGACCTTCAGAGCTGCCGGGTAGTGCGGGCCTTCGGCTTCAGGGCCACTGGGTAGTGCGGCGCTTTAGCGCCGCGTTCAGCGTCAGACTCTTGGCAAGAGCCGGCTTGAGCCGGCGGCAACGTTTAGGAGCAAGCATGTCTTACAGCGACAAGGTCCTTGATCACTACAGCAACCCGCGCAACGTGGGCTCGCTCGACAAGAACAGCACAGAGGTCGGCACCGGCCTGGTAGGCGCGCCCGAGTGCGGCGACGTGATGAAGCTGCAGATCAAGGTCAACCCCGAGACCAACATTATCGAAGACGCCAAGTTCAAGACCTTCGGCTGCGGCTCGGCGATCGCGTCGTCGTCGCTGGCCACCGAGTGGGTTAAGGGCAAGAGTATTGATGAAGCGCTGACCATCCGCGACACGGATATCGTGAAGGAGCTGGCGCTGCCCCCGGTGAAGATTCACTGCTCGGTGCTGGCGGAGGATGCGATTCGCGCCGCCATTGGCGACTGGAAGAAGAAGAACGCTGCCGCGCCGGCACAATCGGATGTGAAACTAGAATCCATGGAACCGCGCCCGTGATCACGAATTCGTCTCAGGACACGCCGTCACAGGTCGTGGAAGAGTTAGTTTTCGAGCACTTCGTATCAGGGCACGACTTCAGTCGTGCCCAACGGACACCCTTTTTTGTCATCTCGAGCGGACTTCAGTCCCGCGAGGGATCTGCTTTGGTCGTTCCACTATGAAGAGGCGGATTCCACATCGGTTTGACAGAATGCGAAGAAGAATACGAGTGAGACAGCAATCATGAGCACGATCAATATCGAAAATTCGGCAACTGCCGCGACAACGTCCAAGGGCATTGAGATCACGGAAAAGGCGCTGGCGCGCGTTCGCGCCGCGCTGGCGAAGGAAAATATCTCGCCTGCTGAGGGCGGGCTGCGCCTGGGCGTGCAGGGCGGCGGCTGTTCGGGCTTGAGTTACGTGATTCGCTTCGAGAATGGGCCGGCCGAGCGCGATCGCATCTTTCAGTTCGGCGACGTGCGCGTCTTTATCGATCCCAAGTCGTTCATCTATCTGCACGGCATGGTGCTCGACTATGAAGAGACGCTGATGCGGCAGGGATTCGTCTTCAACAATCCCAATGCGCAAAAGTCGTGTGGCTGCGGAACTTCATTTTCATAATGAACCACAGAGGCACAGAGTCACAGAGGCACTCTGGGCGAAATGACCACTGTGCCTCTGTGTCTCTGTGGTGAAAAACAAAATGCCCCAAACCGAGCACCAGCCTCATCCCGCCGGCATCCTGGTCACCAGCCCCAACAAGCCGACCAAGGTCAATTGCTGGTCATGCGGCGCGATGCGCGCGGCGCACTTCTGCCAGCAATGCGGCAAAGTACAACCTCCCGCGCCGGTCGATTACTTCACCTTCTTTGGATTGCCTTTCAAGCTCAATCTCGACACCGCAACCCTGGAGCGCGACTTCTACAGCCTCAGCCGGCATCTGCATCCCGACATCAACGCCAGCAGCAGCGCGCAGGAGCAGGACTGGAGTCTAGAGCAAAGCTCGCAACTGAACGACGCCTATCGCACATTGAAGGATCCCATCGCGCGCACCGAATATCTGCTGCGCCTGCAGGGCGTGCGCTTGGAGGAGCAGTCGAAGACGGCGACTGAAGAAGCACGGCGTACGGGCAGCGCTAAGAAACAGGTTGTACCACCGGACTTGCTGGAGCAGGTGTTCGAGCTGAACATGCAGCTGGAAGAAGCTCGCATGAACAAGAAGCTGGGCGAGCCGGACCGTACGCTCGAACGCGAGTTGCGCGACACCAGGAAGCGGTTACAGGCAAAGTACGACGGCATGATGCAGGAACTGCACGCGGCGTGGAACGAATGGGACACGCTCGTGGATCGTGCCCACGACGGCAGCAATGTTCTGGAGGACGATCACCTGGCCGTCCGCGACAAGCTGCTGGATGTGCTGAACCGGCGAAAGTATCTGCAGAATTTGTTGCAGGATGTGGAGGAAGTGTTGGAGTGAAGATCGCTGTTCGCCTTTCGCTGTTCGCCTTTCGCTTTTCGCTCTTCGCCCTTCGCTGTTCGCCAGAGCGACGATTAGCAAAGTGAACAAGAATCTCGGGTGGCGAGCCATAGCGGTCCTTCGACTCCGGCGCGCAGCGCGCCTCCGCTCAGGATGACAGGTGTGCGTTGTTTCTGGCGAAAAGCGAAGAGCGAAAGGCGAATAGCGAAGAGCGTCATATGGCAACCGACCGCATCGTCGGAATCGATCTTGGCACCACAAACTCGCTGGTGGCCTACATGGAGGGCGACCGTCCGGTCGTCATACCCGGCGAGGACGGATCTAACCTGGTGACGTCGATCGTCGCGCTCGATCCCAGCGGACAGATCGTCGTCGGCAATGCGGCCCGCAAATTCCTCATCGAAACTTCCGACCACGCAATCTACAGCGTCAAGCGCCTGATGGGCCGCGGCGTGGAAGATGTCCAGGACGAGCTCAAGCTCTTCCCTTTCAGGCTGGCCGACGATCTTCTGCCCGGCGAAGTGCTGCGCATCAAGCTGGGCGAGAAAACCTTCACCCCGCCGGAAATCTCCGCGTTCATTCTTCGCCAGCTCAAGCGCAACGCCGAACGATATTTTTCCGCGCCGGTGACGAAAGCAGTCATCACCGTCCCCGCGTACTTCAACGATGCGCAGCGGCAGGCGACGAAAGACGCCGGACGAATCGCCGGGCTGGAAGTTCTCCGCCTGGTGAATGAGCCTACCGCGGCGGCGCTTGCGTATGGTCTCGACAAGAAAGAGACCGCGACGGTTGCGGTTTACGATCTCGGCGGCGGGACGTTCGATATCTCGATTCTCAAGCTGCACGAAGGCATCTTCGAGGTCATCGCGACCAACGGCGACACCCATCTCGGTGGCGATGACATCGACAATCTGCTGATCACGATTGCGCTTGCCGATATTCAGGGCGATCTCGGCCTGGATGTGCGACGCAACGCCGAAGCTGTGCAGGTGATCCGCAAAGCTGTGATCGAGGCGAAGATTGCGCTATCGGCGAAGGACGAGACGACCCTGGATGTCGAGCTTCCCACCGGCAAGCACTACCAGCGCGAGATTACGCGCGCGCAGTTCGAGCAGCTGATTCAGCCGGTGATCGAGCGGACGGTAGGCCCGGTGCGCCAGGCAATGAAGGATGCCGGCCTCACACCAGGCCAGATCGACGAAGCCGTGCTGGTCGGCGGATCGACGCGCATTCCGCGCGTGCGGCAACTGGTGGAAGAGCTGTTCCAGCGCAAGCCGCACTGCGAATTGAATCCCGATGAGGTAGTCGCGCTGGGCGCGGCGGTGCAGGCGAATATTCTCGCCGGCCGTTCGGAAGCGACGAAAGAAATGCTGCTGCTCGACGTGACGCCGCTGTCGCTCGGCATCGAGGCGCTAGGCGGAGTGGTGGCCAAGATCATTCATCGCAACTCGACCATTCCCGCGTCGGCGACCGAGCACTTCACCACCGGCGTCGAGGGACAGACGAACGTCGCGATTCATGTGTTGCAGGGCGAGCGCGAGCTGGCAAAGGACTGTCGCTCGCTGGCACGCTTCGATCTGAAAGGCATTCCCCCGATGCCGGCGGGGCTGCCGCGCATCGAAGTGAAATTCCTCATCGATGCGAATGGGATCATGCATGTCTCGGCGCGCGAGCTGCGCAGCGGCAAAGAAGCCGAGATTGAAGTGCAGCCCAGCTACGGACTGACCGATGAGCAAGTCGAGAACATGATCCTCGAGTCGTTCGATTATGCCGAACATGATTTTCAGCAGCGGCAGGTCATTGAGGCACGCAACGAGGCGGAGACGATCCTCGCCGCGCTGGAAAAGGGACGGAAGAATCCCGCGTGGGAGGAGTTGTCGTCACCGGAGCGGACCAGTATCGACAAGCTGGAGACTGCACTGCGCGCGGTGATGAAGGAAGAAAATTATCAGGCGATACGCACGGCGATCGACGCGCTGAATCAAGGAACGATGCGGCTGGCGGAGATGATGATGGACTCCGCTGTGGGCGCGGTACTCAAGGGAAAGACGATGGTGACGGCCGACGTTGGCGAGGGTCCGGCTGCGCCACATCCCATCGCCAAGGCGGAGATTGAGTAGAGGCAGTTGTCGGTTGTCAGTTAGGGATAGTTGGATGGCGGAGAACACAATTCAAAACGCTGGCGGTGCCGCGACGGCCTTAGCCGTTTCGCCGAACCTCGTTCGCGTGACGTTTCTGCCAGAGAACGAGACCGTCGAGTTCGAATGCGGCAAGCTGCCGTATCAGGACCATGGCAAGCCGGGTTCGATCCTCGACATCGCGCTGAATTTCGGCCTGCGCTTGGAGCACGCCTGCGGCGGCAATTGCGCCTGCACGACGTGTCACGTCGTCGTGAAGAAAGGCAAGGAACTGCTCAGCGAGTTGGATGACGACGAAGCCGATCGCTTAGACATGGCTGCGGATTTGCAATTGGATTCGCGGTTGGGGTGTCAGGCGGTGATTGAGAAGGCGGGCGAGGTCGTAGTGGAGATTCCGGCGTGGAACCGGAATTATGTGTCGGAGAGTGGAGACTGATCCATGTCTGCTGAACTGAGATGGACGGACTGCGAAGACATCGCGATCGCGTTGGCAGCGAAGTTTCCCGAGCAGAATCCGCTGGAGGTGCGCTTCACCGACCTGCATCGCTATGTGACCGAACTACCGGGTTTCGTCGACAATCCGAAAGCGTCGAACGAAGCCAAACTCGAGGCAATTCAGATGGCGTGGTATGAAGAGTGGGAAGATCGGACTGCAGGGCTGTCGAGTTAGAACTCGTCGACCGATTCCTCGGCCGACGCACTCTCGTTCTATATAGCCGATAGCGTGTTACCTAGCCTTGCCGACTCCCGCCTCCATCAAAGATGACTCTTCGGCCGACGCCGTCTGGGTTGCCGAAGCCGTCTTCGCATTGATTTCCAAAGGCGCCGGGAGCAGCACGACATTCCGTGATGTCGCCAGCAGATTGCCCGCAGTATCGTGCACGGTAACGGTGACGACGCCGAGAGACTTGGTGGGCTTCTTGATGGTCTCGTCGAGTGACAAAACGAATTCGAAGGTTTGTCTTACCAGCGCGGGACGTTTGAACTGGACATTGTGTTCCATCCAGACGGCGCCGGGAAAAGCATTGGCAATCATTCCGGAGATGACGCTGGTCAACAGCGCGCCGTGGCAGATGCGTCCGGCAAATCCCGCCGCACGGGCGGCAACGTCGTCCATGTGAATGGGATTGAAGTCGTCCGCCAGGAGCGCGAATGCATTAACCTCCGTGGCATTGATTCGAACCAACCGATGCACCGGGTCCATACGAGGCCTCCCTCCCTGAACAAAGCGCCGGCTCGCGGCGAATGGTGCTTACGGTTTACATCGACAACCACTTCACATTGTATAAACCCGCCAGCGAGACAAATGACTTGTTCGTGGCGCAATAAAAAAGGGACGGCTTTCGCCATCCCTTCGCTTCTCGCTGGAGTCTTTACCTCCGTGGCCCGCCGCGCCCGCCGCGGCCTCGATCGCCGCCACGTCCGCCGCCGCCCGGCCTTCCGCCGCGTCCGCCATGACGACCGCCGTCGTGACGGGGGGCGGCATGCTCTCGCCGCTCGCCATCGCGGTTGAAGTTCGGCTCTGAGCTTGGCTCGTCGGCCCGCTCGTGCCCGCCCTCGAAGGTCACTCCGCCAGCGGCAGCAGCGCCTTCAGGAGGGGCTTCTCCGCCACCCATCTTGGCGCGCTGCTCTTTGAGGATCGCCTTGCGCGACAGCTTGATGCGGTTGCCATCAACTGCCAGGACTTTGACCAGCACCTGATCGCCTTCTTTCAGCTCATCGCGAACATCGTTGATGCGGTGCTCGGCGACTTCGCTGATGTGCAGCAGGCCATCGGTACCTGGCAGGATTTCCACGAATGCTCCGAAATCTGCCAGCCGCGTGACCTTGCCCAGATAGGTCTTACCTACTTCGGCGGTCGCGGTGATATCGCCGATCATCTGCAGAGCCTTGGCCGCCGCAGCCTGATCGCTCGACGACACGTTGACCTTGCCGCTGTCTTCGACGTCGATCTTCACACCGGTGGCTTCCACGATGCCGCGAATCACCTTGCCGCCGGGGCCGATGAGGTCGCGGATCTTGTCGGTGGGAATCTGCAGAGTATAGAAGCGCGGTGCAAACTCGCTGATGGTGGTACGCGACTCACCGATTACCTCATTCATCTTGTCGAGGATGTGCATGCGGCCGGCGCGCGCCTGTTCCAGCGCTTCACGCATGATCTGCGGCGTGATGCCCATCACCTTGATATCCATCTGCAGCGCAGTGATGCCGGCGCGTGTGCCGGCGACTTTGAAGTCCATATCACCGTAGTGATCTTCCGCGCCCGCGATGTCAGTGAGGACTGCGTACTGATCGCCTTCCTTGACCAGACCCATCGCCACGCCGGCAACAGAAGCCTTCAGCGGAACGCCCGCGTCCATCATGCTGAGCGATGCGCCGCAGACGGTTGCCATTGAGGACGAACCGTTCGACTCGAGGATGTCGGAGACCACGCGCATCGCGTATGGCCAATCGGTATCACTGGGCAGTACTGCGAATAGCGCGCGCTCAGCCAGAGCACCGTGACCGATCTCGCGTCGTCCTGCGCCGCGCAGAAACGCCACTTCGCCCACCGAGAATGGCGGGAAGTTGTAGTGCAGCATGAAGCGCTTCTTGGCTTCGCCTTCGAAGGCCTCCAGCCGCTGCATGTCTTCGCCGGTGCCGAGCGTCGTGGTGACCAGCGCCTGCGTTTCGCCGCGCGTAAAGATCGCGGAGCCGTGCGTACGTGGAAGGACGCCGACCTCAATCCAGATGTCACGAACCTGGTCGAACTTGCGGCCGTCAGGACGGCGACGCTCTTTGATCACCTGCTCGCGGAAGAGCTGTTCGCGAAGCATGTCGAAGTAGCTGCCGGCTTTCTTACGGCCATCTTCGTCTTCGTCGTCGATGGTGTTCTTCAGCTCGTCTTTGAGCTGCTTGATGAGCGAGTAGCTTTCGTTCTTCGGATGTTTCTCGGTGTTGACCGCGTCCATCAACTGTGCGCCCATCTTCGTGCGCAAATCATCAAGATAATCCTGATCGACCATTGGCGGCTCGACCTTGCGCTTCGGCTTACCGGCCTTCTTGACCAGCTCGTCGATCGCGGCGCAAATCTTCTTGACCTGTTCGTGGCCGAACTCGATGGCGTCAACGACGATGTCTTCCGAAACCTCGCGCGCGCCCGACTCGATCATTACGATGCCTTCGGAGGTGCCGACCACCATCAGATTCAGATCGCCGGAGCGCTGCTCGTCATACGTAGGATTGATGACGAAGTTGCCGTCCACGCGGCCAACGCGCACTGCGCCGATGGGGCCGTGGAACGGAATGTCGGAGACGCTGAGCGCCACCGATGCGCCGTTGATGCCGGAGACATCGGGATCGTTCTCCGTGTCAGCGGAGAGCACCATGGCGATAACCTGCGTCTCGCAGCGGAAGCCTTCGGGAAACAGCGGGCGGATGGGCCGGTCGATTTGGCGGCTGGTCAGGATCTCGCGCTCACTGGGCCGGCCTTCGCGCTTGATAAATCCGCCGGGAATGCGTCCCGCGGCGTACGTGTACTCACGGTAATCCACCGTGAGCGGGAAGAAGTCGATCCCCTCGCGCGGCTCGGGATTGGCGCAGGCCGTGGCCAGGACGACGTTGTCGCCTATACGGACGATACAGGAGCCGTGCGCCTGCTTGGCCAGTTTCCCGGTTTCAAAGCGGATAGTCTTGCCGCCGGGCAGTTCCACGCTGATTTCGTGTTTGTTGACGCCGTGCAGTGTGGCCGTCATTTCTTCGTTCATTTTCCTATGTTCCTTCCGTTACGCAACCGATAATGTCTTCCATCGAATGTGTCATCCCGACCGAGGGCTTCAGCCCGAGCGGAGGGCCCTGCTTTTCGCCATGACGCGAAAATGCCGCTTGCACGATATGGGAGATGGAGTGAAGTACAAGTCAGCCGAGAGAAGCTGGACGAATGTTATGGGCGCACTACGCGCCCGATTCTTTGGTCCGCGTCCCCGCGACCCCTCATGCTTAAGTCCGGGCCCCGCCGGCGCCCCCGCGCCAGCTGAATGCAATACGCCCAAAGCTAAGGCCGTCAGCGCCTTGCAGCCGTGTTACTTGCGGATGCCGAGCTTCTGAATGACCGCTTTGTAGCGTTCGGTGTCGGACTTTCTGAGGTAGTCGAGCAGGCTGCGACGCTTGCTGACCATCATGAGAAGACCGCGCCGGGAGGCATGGTCCTTCTTGTGGGTCTTGAAATGCTCCGTCAGTTCACCAATCCGGGTACTCAGGATCGCGATCTGTACCTCCGGGGATCCGGTATCGTTATCGGCTCTCCGGTTATCGGCAATCAAGGCGGCTTTTTTCTCTCGGGCTAACACTGAATCGGCTGCGCTCCTACTCTTTTATCGTATGTTGTTACGCCATCAAGAATAACATGCGTTGGCGGGAAGGGCAAAAGGGAGTCACCTGGGTCACTTCCAAAGAGCCTGGGGTGGCAGCGAGATTGCTTATGATACTGGGATAAACGTCAGATGAGCTAAGGTGCCGGAGCAGACGGCGCACTGATTGCCTTGTGTGCTTGGACTTTCTCAACGAACATCTTCTGGACGGCCAACTGGATTGCTTGACAAGCCGGCCAGCGATACTTCCAGCGCTCGTCCGAGTCGGGCGGGTTCACGACCATGGTTGCGTTCGCCTCAAACAACAGAACCCTTCCCTGTGCGTCCAATCCAAAGTCGATCCCCGCATAATCAAGGCCTAGCACCGATTGAATCTGCCGCAGCGCCTCGATGGCCAGCGGCCCGATCGAGTGTGCCATGTTCTCCAGGAATGCGGCATCTTCCGCGCGATGCTCAGCACTTTCGGCCATTTCCGCCGTAAAGTAGTGGATTTTCCAGTGGCTGGAAATGGCAACGTGCAGCGGATACATTTGACCGTTGATGAACATCACCCGATACTTCCGCGTTTTCCCATCAGGACCGCGCGCATCGAGATACTGCATCACAATCAATTCCTGACCAGGAAGCTTAGCCAGTGCTTCGGGAAGAGCTTCGGGGCCGTCGACGCGAAGAAAGTGGAGCCCAGTGTGAAACCCTGGTGCTCGCAATAGCAGAGGAAATTCGAAACCGTGAGCGGCCAGAGTGGTGACCGCGTCCGCAGCGTTCAGCCGCTCGCGTGGAAACGTAGCTGTCCCGGGCGTCACTACCCCCGGTACCATCGCGAGACGCAAGGCATTATTGCTCCTCGAGGTGGCGAGCGCGACGGCCGGCGGATTGACGACCGGTGCGCTGGTGAGAGCCAGCACGGATTGTGCGGCAGTAAGCGCTGCATAGGAGGTTTCGGCATCGCCGATAGCGTTGACCACCAGTTGGTGCTCCGGCAACGGAGTTCTTGGGTCATAGAACTCCGGGAGGATTATGTGCGTTTGAAAGAAGCGCTGATCCAGGAACCTTTGGATCTTTACATTTCCGCCCAGTGTTGAAACCAGTTTCAGCACCGACAAGGGCGTGCCACGCCCGCAATAGGGCAGCGGAATGACGTACCGAGTCTTGAAGGCTTCGCGGCGATGCCAAGCCGCCGTCGCCTCCTCACCCAGAAGTCCTAAAACGTAGGCCAACCCCTCATGACATTTCTCAAAGCCTGGGCTGATCCTCAGTGCGTGCTCGAAGTGTTCGCGCGCTTCGCGCCGGAGCCGAAGCGCTTCCTCAGTTTGCTCATGGGCCTCCACTTCCTCGGCGTCTTCCAGAAGAAAGTGGCCGAGATTCGCGCGGCTGGTGGGGTCGTTGGGGTACAGCCTCACCGCCTCCTTATAGGTGAGCCGGGCCGCTCCACGATGCCGGGTCGAAACCAACACGCCGCCCAATTTGTTCAGCGCTTCTCGATGGGAAGGCTCGCGCTGCAGTATCTGGATCAACTCCTTGCTGGCGGCGACTAACTCCCCAGTCTGGGCCAACAGCGTGGCCCGGCGAAAACTCAGATCCGTCGAATCGGGATCCGACTGCAACCTGCTTTCGATGTCCTGCAACTCCGCATCCCATTGCACTCGAGGTTGAATCTTAGGTGGATTATGCTCGGTCGTGGCAGGGACAGCTGCCTCTCCGCTAGTCAGCCTATGACCTAGAAACAGCGCGCTGTCCAGCAACCTGTCAATTTCGAGTTCACTGGTTCTGTGATTTACGATTGCGGCCCGAATCGCCAACTGGCCATCAATCATGGTCGTCGAAGGCGCGGCAATCCCCGACTCCTGCAACGCAACGACGATACTGGCGTTCACCCGATCGGAGTCGTGGGCGCGGTAACGAAAACAAACAATGTTCAACTCGACCGGCGCCAGCAGCTCCAGTTCGGGCGTGTGAACAATACGGCTTTCCAGGTAGCGGGCCAAGCTGCAGCTCCGCGAGATAGCCGCTCCCATTGCCTGGCCGCCATAAACCTTGAATGTGAACCAGGTCTTCAGGGCGCGGAATCCCCGCGAAAGATCGGGACCGTAATCACAAGGCCAGGGCGACCCGGCTGCCAGTCCGCGGGTTTCGCGCGCCAGGTAAGCAGGCGCCGCCGCAAATGCACCTCTTTGCAAAGCTTCGTCGCGGACCAAGATAAAGCCTGCATCGTAGGGAACCTGTCCCAATTTATGAAAATCAAAGGCCAGCGAATCGGCCCGCTCGATGCCGCGAAGTTTTGGCGCAAGCTCCGGAGCCAGCATTGCTAAAGCTCCATACGCACCGTCAACGTGGAACCACAGTTTCTGACGTTGTGCCAAGTCGGCAAGACCATTGAGGTCATCAATCGCACCCGTGTCGACCGTGCCGGCCGTGCCCACCACCAGGAAAGGACGGAAGCCGCTTTCGCGGTCTTTGCGGATCGTGCTCTCCAATGTCGTCAGATCCATCCGGCGGCGTTTGTCCGTCGGAATTGGCCGTAATGTGTCGCCGCCCAGGCCGCACAGGTCGAGAGCCTTGCTGACGCAACTATGAATTCCCGCCGAGCCGTATGCCGTTAATCAATCTGCTTTGGCGTTCACCCCCTGCCGCCTCACTTCTGGTCCAATCGCCCGGTTCCGCGCAACCACAACCGCGATCAGATTTGCGATGGACGTGCCGGTGACAAACAGTCCAGACGAGTTTTCCGGAAAACGAAATAGTTCTTGCATCCACCGGGTGATCTGGCGTTCGACATCGATGGGAATTTGATCGCGTCCGCCCAGGTTGGCGTTTAGTCCAGCGGCTAACATTTCCGCCAGCATGCCGACGGGTGTGCCACCTCCATGAACCCAGCCCATGAACCCAGGGTGAACATTCCCCGCGGCAAAGGACAGAATATGGTTCATGAACTCCTCATGGACGTCGGCAAGCGCACTCGGGCCTAACGGAAGGGCATGTTGAAACCGCTCCCGCACCCGTGCCGGAATCGGCTGCCACACCGGCCGTTCTCGTATGTTTTTGGTGTAGTCGAGAATGTCGTCCAACATCCGGTGGGCCTGCGTCCGAAACTCATTCCAGTCCAGCGGATCAAGCGTCAGACTTGCTTCTTGGGAATCAACCTTCGCGGGCTCGCTTTGCAGAATCTGCGGCATTTTGGGTGCACCGCTCACCCGTGCCCATTGCGCACGGAGCGGAACTAACCTCTAAACGCTGCAATGCAATTCGATTACCAGCGAAAGGTTAAGCTACTAACGAAGAGTCGGACGATTACTAGCTCTGCGCCATATTGCGGGATATGGAGCCGAGTGCCATCCTTAGAAACTCGCAGTGGAGGATCACGGTTTGGCGAACTAGGTTAGGAGTTTCCAACAAAACTGAGTTGACCCTAACAGCATTTAGCACAAGATACCCGCGCAGGACGAAGTGTGGTTACCCAGGGCGCCGAACGCACGAAAGTACAGTTGCTCGACCCTGTACTTTCGTAATCTTGACCACTGATCGTGGTCGGGAAATAGTGGGCGCCGCGAGTGAGTACCAATTCGAGTGGGTACTAATTACGGTGTGATCTCCCAGACGACGCCGTCGCCGTTCATACCGCCGTAAGCTGCCGTGCCGTAAAGATTGCCTTGGGCATCGAGAACGACGTTCGATTTTGCTTTGGCGCCATCGCTGCCGCCGGTGAAATCGTGCAGCGAAGCGTACGTCCAACCAGATCCCGAGGGCGACAGTTTGAAGACGGAGCCAAATCCGTACGCACCTCCACCCCAAGTCGTGCCGTAGAGGTTGCCGGCGCCATCCATCACCAGCCTATCCTGCGGGCCGCACGCACCGGTCGTGCAAGTGGGTGAGGGGAAGCTGTAAAGCAGATTGAAAGTCCAACCGCTGCTCCCCGGCACGAGTTGGAAAACCATGCCACCACCGTTTGTGCCTCCAGCAGCGGTGGTGCCGAAGAGATTACCGTGGGGATCGAACATCAACCCTCCAATCGGAGCAGGTCCGCCGCTTTGACCAGCGAAGGCATACAGGTACTGCATATTCCAGCCGGACCCGGAAGGCGATATCTCATACACTGCGCCCCCGCCGTTGGGTCCGCCGCCAACAAACACGCCGTACATATTTCCAGAGTTATCGAAGATGACTCCGCCGGATGGAGTCTGTCCATCGCCATTATTTGTGGGTGAATAAAGGGTGGTTTCCGTCCAGGTGTCGCCGGAGCGCGTCAACTCGAAGACGGCGCCGCCGCTGCCGTAGCCTTCATAGCCCCCCCACCCATCGGTACCGTAGATGTTCCCTGCCCGATCGAAAGTAAGGTCACCATTAGGATAGCCGCCATCCGCCCCGCCAGTGAAGCTATACAGCAGCGTCTCATTCCAGGAGTACAACGCTGATCTGGGAGCTGTTGCTGGAGGTTTCAGATTAAAGACCACCCCGCAGTCAACCGAGGGCTGCCCGCACGGGTACAAGCCTCCGGAAAAGGTAGTGCCATAGAGCGATCCCTCTTTCCCTATCGTCACCCCAGCGGTCGGCTGGGAACCATTATCCCCGCCAGGAAAGCTGTACAGCGTCGCCAGAACCCAGCCGGAGCCAGCGTGCCTGAGCTTGAAGACTGTGCCGTTATAACCTGTCCCCCCGTTGAGTGTGGTTCCGTACAAATTTCCAGAAGCGTCCATCGTCAAGCCGGCGAACGGATTGGCGCCATCGGTCCCGGTGAAGGAATGAATTACCGCGAAGGTCTGCCCTTGCGCCGGCTGCGCGGTAAGCGTCATGAACAAGAGCAGAAACATCAGGAATAGCAGCGTCAGCAAGATGGCCAATGCCGCATTCGCGGCAGTCGAGGTTATGCCGAAAATCGAAGTGTGGAAATGAGCTTTGCGGTGCATGATTCACCTCCGCCCTCTGCGATGAGGGCCGATCCTGGGAAAAGATTGGCGAGCGGCAACACTTCGGGCAGACGGCAAATTGAACGTCTTACTTCATTCACGCCATGCGAGGGGGCGACGGCATGCGACGGTAGGGGCCGGCAACCCGACACTCCACCCAGCAGGATTTAAAGCTGGCCTTGCTGCTTTGTCAGTGACTCCTGCCGCACCCGCGAGTGACAAGCCCACGCAACAGCCCAAAAGGGGAAATCGTAGAAGATCGAACGAGCCCAGGCCTGCTCACTCCACGAGAAACGGGTTGCTGGCGCGCTCTTCGCCGATGGTGGTGATCGGGCCGTGGCCGGGCACGACGATGGTCTCATCCGGCAGCGCGAGCACCGGACCGTGCAGCGAGCGCATGATTTTTTCGTACGAGCCACCGGGCAGATCGGTGCGGCCGATGGAGCCGGCAAACAAAGTATCGCCGGCGATCAGCTTCTTCTGCGGCGCGAAATACAAGCAGATGCTGCCTTCGGTATGTCCGGGCGTATGCAGCACATCGGCGACCAGGCTGCCGGCGCTAACTTTGTCGCCTGTGCCGATGCTGCCGTCGATGCTCACGTTTTCGGGAGCCTTCATGCCGATCCACGAGGCTTGCACGTCGAGCATCTTCAGCAGCGCGTGATCGTTCTGGTTAAGCAGAATGGGCGCGCCGGTAAGGCGCTTCAGCTGCATAGCTCCGCCAACATGATCGATGTGCGCATGGGTGACGACAATCTGCTTCACCGTGAGGCCGTGGCGCTGGATGACGGCCATGACGTCCGCGATGTCGTCTCCGGGATCGATGACGATAGCTTCCTTGGTCTGCTCATCTCCGATCACGGAGCAATTGCATTGCAGCGGACCGACGGGAAAGATCTCGTGGATCATGACTTCAAGCTATCACGAATGCGCAGGTTCTTCGGCAGGCCCAGATCTGGGAAAAGCATTTTCACCACGGAGGCACGGAGGACACAGAATTAAATCTCCTTCGGAGAAACCTGAATAGAAAGAAACCGTGCCCAAAGCAACAACGACAAGTCTTCTTCAAGGGAAATCAATTCCGTGTCCTCCGTGCTTCCGTGGTGAAAATAGTCATTCGTCGCGCGAATTAAAGCTCCGAGCGGGCGTTAGCCAGCACGGCAGGACGAACCATCAATCGCGATGGTTCGCTGATCGCCAGGTCCCGTTTCCATACGCGTCGCACAATCAGGCTCTGCGGCACTACAAGTACGAGGAGATACGAAAGGATCGTTCCGCCGATCACGCCGAGCGATCCGATGTGGTGCACGAGCCATAACGACAAGACGATGTTCAGGGCTGCGGCGATGATCGACAGCACCGCCTGCTCACGCGTGCGATTCAGCGCTGCCAGCAGGCAGGATTCGACGCTCATGAAGCCGTTGATCAAGGCCCAGGTTCCCATCGCCAGCAACAAAGCAGTCGTGGGCACCGCCGCCGGACCTGCCCAGAGGCGAATCAGGCTGTGGCCGAAGAGCAACAGAATCGCTACGCAGAGCGCGTTCAGCGCGATGGTTCCCTTCATGGTCGCGGCAAAGGTGCGACGAATCCACAGGAAGTCGCGCCTGGCGTAGGCTTCGGCGTACGCCGGCCAGAGCGCCGGAAAGATGAGGGACTGCAGAATCGCAGCCAGTCCGACCAGCCGCCAGCTAACGCTGTACGGTGTGACTTCAGCCGCGCCGAGGTAGTGACTGACGATCAGGTTGTCGGAACTGAAGACCACAACCGCGGCAACCTGGATGAGAAAGAACGAGGAGCCGGAACGGAGCAGTTCCCAGATCGCGAAACAATCGATGAGCGACGGCCGCGGCCGCAGCCACGGCTTTTGCCAACCGACGACGATAATTAAGTTGCTGAGAGTGGCAAAGGTGAGACAGCCGACCGACATCACAAACAGCATCGGCATGGAAACGCGTAGAGCAATTCCGAGCGCGAGGCCGCCCAGACTGGCCAGAGCGCCCGCGCACAGCGCGTAGTTGTTGCGATGCAGCTCCTGATATCCCGCGAGCAGTTTGCTGACAAGATTGCACGGCAGCGCGAGCAACATCAAACCACAACTAACTGCGATCGTGCGATCGATTTCGACGGCGCTCACGTCGGAGCTGACGTTAAAGAGTCGAATCCAGTTGATTCGCGGAAGCAGGAACGCGCACAGAATCGCGGCAGCGCCAGCGATACCGGCGGTCAGCAGCAGCGCATTGGTGAAGTAGCGCGCGGCGGATCGCTTGTCGCCGAGCGCGAAGGCGCGCGAGATGTGATTGGTAAGCGTACTGGCGATGCCAAGGTCGAGCAGGTTCATCCACACCGCTGTCGTGGTGACGGTCGCCCAAACTCCATAGCGTTCCGCGCCCAAATAGCGCACGGCCAGCGGCAGCGAAAGCAGCGAGAGGCCGGCGCTTAGCACTCTCGCGGCGGTGCCCGAGAACACCGCCTTCAGAATTCGGCCATAGCGCGAGGAAGTAAAGCTGGGTTTCACGGCATGATCCGATCAAGCCGGCGCCAGCGGCTGCGCCGTGTCGGGGTGAACGGCTTCGATAGCGCGGCGAATCGCCTCGGCGGAGTGGCAGTACAGCAGGCGCTGATGCGCCGCGTGGTCGGGCCAAGGCTGCGATGGCATTCTGATCGAAGCTCGCTCCTCGCTCAGCATGGCTCGAGCGACGGTGACCACTCTGTCCACCGAAACGCTGGTTATGCAGTGCAGAGCGGCGACGCAGCAGCCTTCACGGCACTCGTCCAGTCCAGTCGGGGGTTGCAAGACCTTGAGCTGAGCGCATTGCGGAGCGAAGCGCACCGGGCTGTTGCAGTGATTGGGATCGCCATCAAGCGGGTGTCGCGAAATCACGATCACCTTGCAATCCATGGCTGCAGCCAGATGCGCCGCGCCGCTGTCGTTCCCGAGGAACAGCTCACAGCGTTCCAGCACAGCGCAGACCTCGCGAAGTCCGGCGCCGCTCAGAATGATCGGCTTCAAAGGCAACCGATCAGCGAGCTTCAGGGCATCGCCCAACTCGGGGCCGGAGCAGACGATTACTGGTTGCACGTCGTACTGTTTCTTCAGCTGCGCCACGACGTCTGCATAGCGCTGCAGAGGCCAGCGCCGCCCGGGACTGTTAGCGCCGATTCCGATGGCGATCAGTTCGGTCGAGGATGAGACCTTGGCGAGAAGCTTCGCCGCTTTCCGGCGGTCGCGTTCGGTCAGACGAATCTCGATCCTGCCGTCCAAAGCGGTTGCACCGAGCGCCTCGGCGACGGCGAGGTTGCGAAAGACTTCATGCCGCACCGGTCCCGGCGGCGAACAGAGATCGTAGGCCGCGTCAAATCCGCGATTCATCTGCTGCTTCGCCGCAGACACCCTTTCGCTGTAACCAACGCGGCTGGCCGCGTGCGTCAGAACGCACAGGAATGTCGCGAGGTGCTCGTCCACATCCCAGCGGGGTGAGATAGCAAAGTCAAAGTGCCTACGGCGAAGTCGCGTCCAGTACAGCAACGTCGCCGAGGCGAGCCGCTTAAGGCGCTGCGGCAGCCACGCCGGGCGAATTCGCGGCAGGGTCAGAATCTCGTCGATGTGCGGATTGGTGACGAGCAGCGATTTGTATTGTTCCTGAACGACGACCGTGCAGCGCGACTCAGGATGAGCTGCTTTCAACGCGCGGAAGAGCGGTGTGATCAGTACCACATCGCCCAGTGCATCCAGGCGGAAGATGAGGAACGACAACGGCTCTTTGCGCGACACGCCGGTGATGACGGCGTGGCGAATGTGGCGTCGCCAGAACATCGCCAGCATGGTTGGCAGGCGAACGGGAAAAAACAGCTGTGGTAGACGGAGGCGTTTCATGCCGACAACGACCTCGCGGTTGCGTTGCTCACGGCGCTGTTGATAGATTTCGCGATGAGCCGCGAAGTACTGATGTTATCGACCAGCGGAATCAGTTCCACACGCCCGCCCCACGCCCGCACTTCGCGCGCGCCGACGACAGCGTCCTCGGTATAGTCGCCGCCCTTCACCAGAACATCGGGACGGATGGCTTCGATCAGCCGCAGCGGCGTGTCTTCGTCGAAGACGACCACGGCGTCAACCGAGCCGAGCGCTGCAAGCACACGCCCGCGTTCGGATTCAGGGACGATCGGTCGCAGTGGACCTTTCAGCCGGCGAACCGAGTCGTCGCTGTTAAGCCCGACGATCAGGCGATCGCCTTTGCGCCGCGCCTGTTCCAACAAACAAATATGTCCGATGTGCAGAATGTCGAAACAGCCGTTAGTAAAGACGACGCGATCACCCGCAAATCGCCAGGCTGAAACCCGCGCCGGCAGGCGGTCGCGCTGCACCACTTTCTCGTCCATACCGAGCGCAAGCTGCTGCGAGAGCGCGCCCAGCAATTCTTCACGCTGAATGGGAACTGTGCCGACTTTGCTGACGACGATTCCAGCGGCCGTGTTCGCCAGCGCAATCGCCGTTTCGATTGTAACATCGCAGGCTGCGGCAAGTGCGAGAACTGCGATCACCGTGTCGCCCGCCCCGGAAACGTCATAGACCTGTCGAACGACGGCAGGCGCGTGTGATCGGGAGTTCCGCTGCAGAACGGCAATTCCCTTCTCGCCCAGCGTTACCGCGAGGTACTGCAGATCAAGATCGGATACGAGGACCTGACCGGCATTCAGCAGAACTTCGACATCGCTGGCTGCTTCACCGATTGCCGCAGCCAATTCCTTCAGGTTGGGACAAATGGCGGTCGCTCCGCGATAGCGCGTGAAGTCCCGGCTCTTGGGATCGACCAGCACAGGAACGCCGCGACGCTGAGCCTCGCCAATCAGCGACCGACAAACCTCTTCCGTGAGCACTCCTTTGGCGTAATCAGAGAGCACGACAACCGAGGCATCCGTCATCGCGGTTAAAGAGCATTGCAACAGCTGCTCACAGTCTTGCGGAGAAAACTCTGCCGTGCGTTCGCTGTCGACCCGCATCATCTGCTGATGGCCGGAGAGAATTCGCAGCTTCGTCGTCGTTGGCACAGTTGGCATCGTGATCAGCGACGGCTCGATGCCGTGATCGGCCAGCAGCGTCTCCAGGGTTTGCTGCTCGCGATCTCCGCCCGCAAAGCCAACCAGCGTGACACACGCGCCGAGTCCAGCAAGATTCATCGCAACATTCGCCGCGCCGCCGGGCTTTTCGCCGCGCAGTGTAGCGCGCACGACCGGGACCGGCGCCTCGGGCGAGATGCGCTCCACTTCGCCCCAGATGTACTGGTCGAGCATCACGTCGCCCACGACCAGAACGCGCGGATGATGCCAGCCAGACTCAACCAGCGCCGGGATTTCACGCAGCTCGGGAATCAATCGGCACCTCCGGCCATCACCAATACCTGGCTGATGCAGGTCGCGAGCTCGACCCATTCGCACAGCATGTGCCCATACAGAATGTGGGCTTCCTGGATTCGCGCGGGATCGGTGGATGGCACGCGAATGCAGACATCGGCGATCGTGGCCAGGCGACCACCACTCTTGCCCGTCATCGCGACTGCCTTGCCGCCGATCTGGCGCGCCTTCTGCAGTGCTGCGCACACGTTCTTGCTGTTTCCCGAGGTGGAGATGCCGACCACGACATCGCCCGGCTGGCATAGCGCATCGACCTGGCGCTGGAAAACTTCGTCGTAACCGAAGTCATTGGCGATGGCGGTGAGAACAGAGGTGTCGGTGGTTAGTGCGATGGAGGCTAAACCAGAACGTCTTTGCCGGAATCGCCCGACGAGCTCGGCGGCCAGATGTTGCGAATCGGCGGCGCTGCCTCCATTGCCGCACCACAGGACTTTGTTGCCGTGCGATAGGGCTTCGCTGATGAGTACGGCGGCGCTCTCGAATTCGTCCTGATGCGATTGCAGCCGTCGGATTATAGTGATGTGTTCGCTGAGTGCGTCATGGAAGACGCCGGCCAGATTCAGAGAAGATGGCATTCGCCCCTCTTGCATTACGTAATAAATAATGTTGAGGATCTTCCCAGAACCAAGCGAGGGCTAGTTATCAAGATTATAGGGACGATGAAGGACCACGCGACGATTGAGCTGGCGAATATTTCGCACGTTTTCCTAGATCGGGACGGCGTCTTGAACCGTAATCCGCCCAATGGCCAGTTCGTGACCTGCTGGGAGGAGTTCGAGCTGCTGCCTGACGTGGAAGACGCGGTCGCGGAGCTGAATCGATCCGGACGCAAGGTGATTGTGGTCACCAACCAGCGGGGGATTGCGCTCGGCCTGTATTCGCGGCAGGATCTGGATCGAATGCATGATCAGTTGCGGCAACGGCTGGCGGCGCATGGAGCGCGACTGGATGCGATCTATGTCTGCCCACACGACGATGGCCAGTGCAACTGCCGCAAGCCGCTGACCGGACTCTTCGAGCAGGCCTTCCAGGATTTCCCTGCTGCGCGTCCGGAGAACAGCGTGACGGTTGGAGATTCCGTTCGGGATATCGAGGCAGGAAGTCGGCTCGGCATGCGAACGGTGTTCATGAACGGCGATCGCGAAACGACTTCGGGGGAGGCAGTGCGCGCCGCCGCGTTGGCCACGTTTTCCGTGGCGTCACTCCCGGATTTTGTGCAGCGCTTTATGCGTTCCTAGTATCATTGCTGAATTCGTAGCCCCGAATCTCTCCGCTGAGGTTGGTCAAAGTTCGTGCATAGTACAGCTCCGCGATCGCATGGATCGCTTTCATCCAAGCGCGAAAACAAGCTCTTCACACGAGATCTGCTCGAAGTGACGATCGTCTTCGCGCTGATCCTGATCGCCCTGTGGAGCGGCCCATTCGCGCAAAAGCTGATCGGCATCGCGACCTTCTGCTGGATTGTCGTTTCCACACTGCGATCGCAGGCGACTGCAGATTCGCTCGGCCTGCGGCTCTCGGGAATTCGGCGGTCTCTCTGGATCGTTTGCACCGCATTGCTCTTCGCCGCGCTCGTCATCTGGATTGCGTCGCGGATGCATACGCTCCACGTCGTCTTGTTTCACGGCTTCGCTGTGGAGTCATCCGTGCTCGCTTACATGCTTTGGGCGCTGGTGCAGCAGTTCATCCTGCAGGACTTCTTTCTGGTGCGACTGCTCCGGCTGTTGCCGACACGGATTGCGGCCGTGATCGTCAGTGCGGCGCTCTTCGCCATCGCACATTTTCCCAATTCGTTCCTGGTGGTCGTCACCCTGATATGGGGAATCGCCGCCTGCACTTTGTTTTTGCGCTATCGCAATTTGTACTCACTCGGAGTGGCGCACGGAATTATGGGATTGTGCCTGGCGATTGCAATTCCCAACGCAGTGCATCACCAGATGCGAGTCGGTCTCCACTATCTGCAGTGGCACGAGCCGCAGGCTCATCGCAGCCAGATCGACCATATCGCGTCGACGGACGCGTGGGTGACTGCGGATGCCACTAACCGTCGCTCCTCGCGCCACGCCCGTCCGTAGAAGATCCCTGCAAACGTCGCCAGCAGCACATAGCGCCAGTTGAAGTGCGTTGCGCCTTTGTTGAAGTGCGAGAGACCGAAGAGCACCGACGCCACCAGCAGCGACCACAGCCTGCCAATCCGGCGCTCCAGCAGGTTCTGGATCCAGCCGCGAAAATACGTTTCTTCCAATATCGCCACAAACGCGAAGATCGAGATCCAGGAAACCAGGAATTTGCGCAGCGAGGGCATAAGCGGATGGAAGTGCAGGAATCCCAGTCCGAGCCCCAGTGGAATCGCGATCGGCGCACAGAAAGCAAGTTCGCGAAGGCCGATCTTGAAGTCTCGCAGGCGTGGGCAGAAGTTGAATCCGACACCGCTCAGTTGCCGAATCGCGAGAAAGCCATACAGCCCCGTATCCAGCAGCAATAGCCGATTGAGCGAACGAACATGTGCCGGCCAGGCCGGTTCGAGGAAGTGAAACTCGACCACGACTCCGAGCACGGCCAGCACCGCAAAGTCGCGCCAATCGCCGCGCTGCTCTGGATCGCGCTGTGCGGCATGCCACAGCAGCGTCACCAACGCGACGGGAACGGCAGCGTAAACAAAGACGCACAACCACTGGAAATAAGGGGTGGAATAGGCAGCGAGGAAATATGGAATCGCTCCTAGCGCGGGAATCGCCAGCCGCGCGTAAGGAGAGTGACGATTGATGCGATCGATGACCGACTGCCCCGCAAAGGCGAGCAGCAGGAACGGCACCAGCAAGAGGACAGCCGCGGCGAGGCTGGCAGGCGTCCAGGTGGGCATGAAGACATCTTAGCGAAAGGCGTGCGGAGGCCGTCGCAAAGCTTAGGTTGATGACTGGAGATGTTGCTTAGTGAACCAGCTGTTCGAGCGCCCGATGAACGAACGCCAGGCTGCCCGGCCACAGCGTAATCACGGCAATCGCAGAGGTCACGAGCGCGCCCGCACCTGTCAGGAGAGCAACGACTTCTCTGACCGGCTTGCGCGATTTCATCTGCGGACGCAGGAGGCGATCGACACGCTGGGAAAGGTCATTGTCACTGCCCAGCAACGAGCAGGAGAGATAACCGAGCTGGGGCTTCGATCCCATCTTGGCAACGCGAACCAGTGCTGAAGCTAGCGACAGCGCGCGCTGCGGATCGCCCTCGGTTGCCGAATCGTCGGCGGCCCACTCGGTGAATCTGGACCAGGCACGCTCCAGCGAGCCGAAAGTGCGAACGAAGGGGAAAAGGTCGGGCGAGAGCAGAATTAGGAAGCGCTTGAGGTTGTCGCCGGCAATGCAATGCGCTTGTTCATGACGCAACGCGGCTTCTCGTTCCTCAGCGGAAAGTCCGCGCATCACGCGCCGCGAAATCACCAGCTGCGGTCGAAAGACGCCAGCGACCGCCAACACCGGAGATTTGTCCTTCAGCAGCAGGGCTGGTGAGGTCTCGCCCCGCACCGTAACTTTGCGCCCGTGATGCTGACAATGGTGAAGATAACGTACGGTGCCGCGAACCGCTCCACAGACCCTGATCAGGGCAGAAGCGCAGATCGCGACGCCGGCCAGCGCCATGATCATGCAGATCAGGCCGACGCGTTCGCCCGTGACCTCGGGCTCAAGCCACAAATAACTGGGAATGCAAAATGCCAGGACAGCCAACAGCGTCAAAACCAACGGCGATGTGCGCAGGATAAACAGCAATCGCGCCGCCGAGCGCGGCTTCATGTGCTCGGCCACTCGCACCGCCGTGCCAGCACCGAAACGCGCCACCAGCGCCAGCGCCATGTGCAGCATAAAAAACGAGGCCCAGCACAGGCACAGCAGCCGCATGGTATAGGGAAGGTTCATTTCGTCGCCCGCGAGAGTTCCTGCCGCTTTTTGCGAATCTTCGCTTCCAGTTCGTCGAGTAACACAGCATCGTGTTGGCCGACGGCGTCTACTAGAGAGGAGAGCAACAGGTCCCGCGAAGGCTGTGGCCCGGCAAGAAATCCTGCGACCAGATCACCGGCGCGCCTGCGCTCCCATTCCTCACTGGAAAGCGCGGGCGAATAGAGAAACGCGCGCTCTTCTTTCTCGCGCGCCAGCAAACCCTTCTTGAACAGGCGGTCGAGAGTCGTCATCACGGTGGTGTAAGCGAGTTTGCTGTCCAACTTCTCCACAACGTCGCGGACACTGCACCGCCCGACACTCCAAACGACATCCATCACTTGCATTTCCAGTGGGCCGAGCATCACTGGCTGGTTCATACGATTGCTGGAGAACTTGATCAAGATAATTCCTCGTGCGATCAGGCTAAAGTCCAGTCGGGGGTTTGTCAATGAAGTGCAGCGCAACGGTTTCGTGCAATTCCAATTTTGATTCGGAGATGGCACTGGAATTGAAAACTGCCTGGCGTCGTAGCCTTCCTTTTGGAACTTTGCCGAAAAAGGATCACCGGGAAGTTGTGCGACTATCTAACTTCAATCCATTGTTCAAGTTGCGACCTTCGTGCCAAGTTGATGATCGCTGATGCGTCCGCCGTGGACGTTACTACGCAATAAATAGTTGCCTCTTGCATGTCGGTGTGGTAGAAATGCAAGCACCCGCCTAAGGGCACTGATTCAGTTCGACAACAAAAAACGTGCAGTTCGCTCCCGAAATCTAGAAGACTGCGCTTAAAGCAACCAACTCAACCTGCTGTTCGCGGTACTGCTCCACGTCACACCGTGACCGCCTGCTGCAATCGGCGTTTGTGGAGAAAAGGAGAAGGGGAAACATGACGAGAAGTAAGATACTGGGCGTATCCATCCTTGCGATGGGTGCCCTGTTGCTCTGTAGCCTGCCGGTCATGGCAGCGGACGCTTCACAAGCTGTCCTTCAACATCCTCGAGCTTTTGGCGCCGGACATGTAACAACCGGAGAGGCGCCACCGCCGTATGGACTACATTTAGCTAACCCCGTTCACCGTGTTCCTAAGCCGTATGTTTCGCCGGCTGCCGATCCGGTCGTGCAACGCGGGACTACGCCGAGCGGCGAGTTCGGCCTTAACTATCACGTGCTGGGCGTAGGCGTCGGCTTCCCGAACTACAGCGTTCCGGATGCTCCGCCGGATACCACTCTTGCAGTTGGTCTGACCGAAGTCGTCCAGTGGGTGAACGTCTCTTATGCCGATTTCAATAAGAGCACGGGCGCCGTCATTCCCATCAACGGCCAGGACAGCACCATCGGCAACGCCGTGTGGGCGGATCTCCTGCCGGGTACGTTGTGCGCCAACAACAACGACGGCGACATCATCGTGAAGTTCGATCGTGATGCGCAGCGCTGGATTCTGGCACAGAACGTGTTCTCCTCGCCCTATGCAGTGTGCGTGGCGATTTCGCAGACCTCAACCTTCTCTGACAACACCTGGTACGCCTATGAGTTCCCGGTGGTCGCCAGCGGCTTCCCGGATTATCCCAAGTGGGGTGTCTGGTCCAGCCACGGCGCCAGCGACGGCTACTTCCAGAACTGGAACAACTTCGGTCCTGGTGGCAGCGGCTTTAGGGGACCGGTAATGTGCGGCTATGACCGCGCCAAGATGCTGGTCGGCGACTCTTCCGCCGAGCAGATTTGCTTCCAGTTGGAGGCGAGTGAAGACAGCTTGTTGCCGGCGGATCGTGATTCGCCGACCCAGCCTCCGGCCACTGAGGATGAATTCTTCATCGGCAGCGTGGGCGATATCGACAACTCTCACCTGTCCCTTTACTCCATGCACATCAGCGACTGGTCCACCGGCAGCGCAACCATGACCGGCCTGGGCAACTCGCAGCCGGTTTCTGTCGCTCCCTACACTCCGTCTTGCGATGGACAGTACGGCGGCGACTGCGTTCCGCAGCCCAACGTCGGCTCCGGCAACGACCTGGATTCCCTCGGCGACCGCTTGATGTATCGCTTCGCCTACTGGGAAGACAAGCCGCCAGCCAACGCTACGGCCACTCCCCCCAAACCCGCTCCGTTGCAGCACTGGTACGTGAATTTCGACGTATGGAATGCGGCGACCTCGTCGATCGGTGTTCGGTGGATGGAATTCACTTCCAACCTCAAGACCGTCCCGGTTACATCGCTTAACGTGTTCCAGCAGGGCACGTACGTCGGAACCACCGGCGACAGCAACTATCGCTGGATGGGTTCGCTGACCCGCGACAATGTGGATGACGTATTGGTGGGCTACAGCGAGTCCAGCACTACCCTGTTCTCGACGGTTGCAGTTGCCGGCCGCGAATACACCGATAGCTTGGGCACGCTTTCGCCGGAAGTGATCTCCATGAACGGCAGCGGCTCACAGACCGATACGGCCAATCGTTGGGGAGATTACAGCACCATGGAAATCGATCCCTCCGACAATTGCACCTTCTTCTACACCACTGAGTACTACACGGCTACGGGCACCTTCGGCTGGAGCACCGACGTTTCCAGCTGGAAGTTCCCCACCTGCAAGTAAGGTAGGACGTGCGATTCGGGCCAGCTGATGGTTGGTTCGATCGGCTCAAGCGAGTAGAGTAAGAAGTTCGAGGCATCCTGCAACAGGATGCCTCGTCTTTTTGTTACCTAGAGGATCGGTAGATGATCCGCTTATCCGGCTTCGGAAAGTCCCGCAGCTGGGTCGTAGACATGGTGCACAACGCGCGTCGTTCGCCGCCTTTCCGCCGGTTGGCAGACGTGCCGAAGTTCCAGTTGAAACAGGTCGGTTTCTCGATAGGCGCGCGCGACCGTCAGAGAGCAAAGCTTACAAATCGAGTCCAACGTTTCGTCACCATTGCGGCGATGGGCGTACTGGCCCGGAACCTTCCCTACCCGTTCCATTTGCTTCCTCTGAATTGTCCAAGTGCGCTGTCACGTTACTTCATTTCACCTGCCAAACGCAATATCCGTCCGCGCCTCAAGCCGGGAGAAAATCGAACTCACTTGGATGTCTCTCCAACGTAAAACCCGTAAGCAACGGATAACTCTCGATGTTCTCCGGCTAAAGCGGTATGGCCCTAGCTCGTCTGGGGGATGATGCACCCGCTCCCATAAGGCTACGCTGCAGCCATGATGTTCGACTTCGCGGGCTGAGTCGTTGGGAGAGCCGGAAGTCGCAGGAGGACGAGAAGATGTCAACGCAGCAAGCGAGCACATGGCAACACAGCAACAAGTACAGCGCGAACGCTGCCTGCGAGCACTGCCAGGGTGTAGTGCGCCACGAACCCTGGTGCATCACCCGTAGTGAACTTGTCCTCTACGCCTATGAAGCGGTCGTCGACGCCAATGCATTAACGGAAGGCGACAAGCTGATCCTGCACGCTCTGGGAGTCGCCTGGACCCATAACCCTTGCGCCGGAGCCTGCAAGTCTGCCCACGCTTCGTAAGTTGAGCCTCGTCTGCATCCAGCAACAGCGCGTCTAGTAGCACTTCGGTAAAATATCACCCATAGTCTTCGAGGGGGTGAGTGATGCGCTGTCTGCGATCCTCGGTTTGTCTGCTTGTCTGCGCTTCTATTCTTTGCATCGCACCTGCTGTCGCGCAGGAAGACGAGATGCATGCTCATCATCACGATTTGACCGAGGAACTCGGCAAAGTCTCGTTTCCGATCTCCTGTTCTTCGGCGTCCCAGAAATCATTCGAGCATGGCGTCGCGCTGCTGCATTCCTTCGGATATGAAGAAGCCGAAGCGCAGTTCGTAGAGATTACGAAGAGCGACCCGACGTGCGCGATGGCTCACTGGGGGGTCGCCATGAGCCAGTTTCATCAGATCTGGGAGCGGCCGGAAGCGCCAGCGCTAAAGCGCGGCCAGGAAGAAATCGCCATCGCGCAGAAAGTCGGTACCAAGACACCGCGCGAGCAAGCCTACATTTCCGCCTTGGCTCTCTTCTATCAGGATCCGGGAAAGAACGATTACCTGAAACGCGCCAGTGCCTATTCCGATGCGATGGGCAAGCTCTACCAGCAATATCCGTCTGACGTTGAGGCGGGTGCACTTTATGCGCTCTCACTGCTGGCGGCAGACCCTCCCGGTGACAGCTCGCACGTTGCCGAGAAGAAAGCGGTCGCCGTGCTCATGCCGCTGTTTGAGCAAGATCCCCAGCACCCCGGCCTGGCGCACTACATCATCCACTCCTGCGATTCGCCAGAGATGGCACCCGAGGGCCTGGCAGCTGCTCGCCGCTATGCGGAGATCGCGCCATCTTCGGCGCATGCAGTGCACATGCCCTCGCACATCTTCGCCCGCCTGGGATTGTGGCAGGAGGATATTCAGGCAAATCTGAAGTCGGTGACTCTTGCCAGCCAGTCAAGCGAAATGTACATGCACGGTCACGAGCTGCACGCTATGGACTTCCTTCTCTACGCGTATCTGCAAACCGGAGGACAAGGCCGCGTGGCAAATCGTTGAGCAGTCCAAGGAAATCATTGCGGCAGCCCCCAAGGGTGGCAGCGATTCGGGAATGCTGCACTACTTCGCTCTGGCTCAAGCTCACTTCCCCGCTCTCTATGACATAGAAATGCACAAGTGGTCCGATGCGGTAGCTCTGCAGCCCGCGCCGGATGCTCCTGCTCAACTGCAAACCATCACCTACTGGGCGCAAGCCGTTGGCGCAGCGCGGATGGGCGACGTTGCAGCAGCTCGCCGCAGTACCCAGAAGTTTGACGCCGCAGAAGAAGCGGTAAAGAAATCGAAATACGCCTACATGATGGAGGGCCCTGATCCGGAGCGCGACGAAGTTCACGCCTGGCTGTTGTTCGCCGAGAAGAAGAATGACGAAGCGCTGCGGCTGATGCGAGAGACTGCCGATATTCAGGATAAGGTAGGCAAGGAAGAAGTCACCATCCCGGCACGGGAGATGCTGGCCGACATGCTGCTTGCCCTCAACCAGCCGGACAAAGCGCTGGTTGAATACGAGAAGTCGATGAAGATCGATCCCAATCGCTTCAACGGCCTCGCCGGGGCAGCAGAAGCTGCGGCATTAGCGAACCAACCAGCAAAGGCCAACACCTACTACGCTCAGTTGTTGAATAATTGCGACTACGGCGCACACTCAGATCGGCCGGAATTAGAAAGCGCCAAAGCACGGTTCACAGGCAACGGGCAGGGATTTTAGGCCATCGCGGCCGCGGAATCCTTTACGGCCGGCGGCAGTGCATCACGCCGACATCCTGGCCGTTGACCGAGACGATTCCGGTACGCACCTTCACCGATTGATAATTCGCGGCTTCCTGCTCGGCGGGATCGGGATGGGCTGAGCTGGGTGTCGCGCCTGGTCGATCGCTGCGACCGCGAGAGTAAACCGCTCGCGCTCCACTCTGCGACTTGGTCCTCGCTGGTTCCACGTGATGACGCCGGTCCATCCTGCCCATCGCTGCCTCCACTCTCTACTGGGAAGATGCTGCCTGTAGGAGATTGGAAACCCGGAGTACCAAAAAATCAAGTGCGCCGGTCACTGGCGTATCCGGGGATTGAACGCCGAGTACAGCAGATCAGTCAGGAAATTCACCAGCACATACGTCAACCCGATCATGAGAATGCAGCCCTGAACCAGGTAATAATCGCGATTGGAGATCGCCGTAATCGTCAGTCGCCCAATCCCCGGCCACGAGAAGATCGTTTCCGTAACGATGGCGCCAGCCAGCAGCGCGCCAAACTGCAATCCCACGACTGTCAGGATCGGGATCATCGCATTGCGTAACGCATGGCGATACACCACGGTCCGCTCCGGCAACCCCTTGGCGCACGCGGTGCGAATGTAGTCCTGTCCCAACTCCTCCAGCATCGAGGTGCGCACCATTCGCGTGAGAATCGCCGCCAAGGCCCCGCCCATGGTGATGGCCGGCAGCACCAGATGTGCAAGCGAACCCGAGCCGGACACAGGCAGCCATCCCAACTCGATCGCGAACAACAAAATCAGAATCGGCCCCAGCGCAAAGTTCGGGAACGATAATCCCAGTAGCGAAACAAAGCTCAACACGCGATCATCCCAGCGATTCCGACGCAAAGCCGAGCGCACGCCGGCGGGAATCGACAGTGCCAGCGCAACAATCAGCGCGGCCAGCGTCAGCTCCATAGTCGCCGGATACGCCTGCGCGATGATGTGCCCGACATTCTGGTTCATTCGCAGCGACTTCCCCATGTCGCCATGCAGGATGCCGCGCCAGTAGTTCACATATTGCTTGCCGAGAGGGACATCCAGTCCGTAAGCATGACGCGCGGCAACCACGTCGGTCGCCGGTGCACCTTCACCCAACATTTGCTGGATAGGATCGCCGGGGACGAAGTGGATCAGCAGGAAGACAACCGAAACCACCAGCCAGACTACCGGCAGCATGTACAGCAGGCGGGAAGAGAGGTAACGGAGCATTGCAAACCAGTTTCGAGTTTCGAGTTTCAAGTTTCAAGCGAACAGCACAACCAAACGCCGACTCCGATGCGCCAGTCTTGTGCCGTCGGCTGAAGCCGACTCGGGCGAGAGATAACCGGCTTATCGGCACGACTAAAGTCGTGCCCTGACACAAAGCGCCTGCCGAACGCGTTCGAGCTTTACTCCCGGCATTCGTGGCCGGAACTCGAAACTAGAAACTCGAAACTTGAAACTGCGTGTCGAAACTGGAAACTGCTTCTCAGCTCGCCACCGGGGTTGCGTGACTCGCGGCGTGTGCCGGCTGCGCCAGCTCGATTTTCACGCTCTCCACGCGCAGGCCGTCCATTCCGGCCACCGCGTACCGGCGGCCATCGTAGTCGAAGCTGTCGCCTTGCTTCGGAATGCGCTGCAGCTTCGCCAGGACAAATCCCGCCAGCGTCTCGAACCCTTCATCGCGCGGTAGCGCAATGTGATATTGGGACTCGAGGTCGCGGATGTTGAGCGCGGCGTCCAACAGCATCGACGGAGCGCCGGGCAGGGACGACGGTCCGGCAACGTCGAACTCATCCTCGATCTCGCCGACAAGTTGCTCCAGAACGTCCTCGACGGTCACCAGGCCGGCGGTGGATCCGAACTCGTCCACCACCACCGCCAGATGACGTTTGCGTGCTTTGAATTCGATCAGCAGATCGGGCAATGGCTTCGTCTCGGGAACCACCAACACCTCGCGCATGATGTGACGCACTTCCAGCCCACTGGGCCGCGTGACCGTACGCCCAGATGCGGTGCGGTTCACACGATAACGCAACCAGCGCATGAGATCCTTGGCGTAGAGCACTCCGATGATGTGCTCGGGCCCGCGCTGCGGATCATAAACCGGAACTCGCGAGTGCTGCTCGTCCACGACGTGGTGCAGCGCCTGCTCCAGGGTCAGATTGCCGGGCACGGAAAAGATATCCGGCCGCGGCACCATGATCTCACGCACCGTGATGTTCTCCAGGTCGAGCGCGCGCAAGATCAACTCCTCTTCCGGGGCGCCGAGCATCCCAAGCCGACGGCTGGCGGAGACAATGAGCTTCAATTCTTCCGGTGAGTGTACGCCGGACTCGCGGATCTGCCGCATCCCGAAGGCCTTCAGCACCGTGCGCGTCGAGGCCGTCATGAAAGCCAGAAAGGGCGCGGCCAGCGTCATGAAGAAGTCCATCGGCCCGGCAATGGCGAGAGCAACGCGCTCAGTGCGCTGCAGCGCAATGGATTTAGGAACCACTTCTCCCAGGATGACCACCATGTAGGTCATCAACACGAACGCCAGTACGACCGCAATGGCATGGGCATAAAAGCGGGAATAGGGAAGTCCCACGAAGAGCGGCTCCAGCATGTGAGCGATCGACGCTTCGCCGATCCAGCCAAGCGCGAGGCTAGAGACGGTTACGCCGAATTGCACGGCATTGAGAACGTGATCGAGCTTTTGATGGAGTTTTTGGACGGTGCGGGCGCCAATGCGGTGAGCCGCAATCATCTGCTGGATTCGCGTCTCGCGCACGCTCACCAGGGCAAATTCAGCGGCGACGAAGAACGCGTTCGCCGCAATCAGCAGGACCACCGCTACGATGCGGAGGACGACAAAGGTAACCATCCCGTAGGGAATCTTAGCATCGCGATTCTAAGGTTGTGGCACCTAGAAGTGAAGGCAAGCGCACCTACCCTGATTGACCCTTTGTTTGCAGTAGCTTACCGGCCCATAAATACGTAATCCTCTGGAAAATCGCGCAGTACAACTAGGTGCTGGATATAAGAGGAACTCCCTATTCGTCTTGGCCGTCGCAGACGAGATACTCCAATCAACGTCGTACCGCGACCTCGCCACCTCAGTCCGAACGAAAAATCCTAACAAGCGAAGGAGCAAATTCATAATGCAGCGTGCACTTTTATTTGTAGCCGTTTGTCTGTCACTGTCGGTGGCTGCCGCGGCAGTCAGTCTACCCACACCGCCGTCGAACGCAACGGTATTCAATAACATAGACGAGCGGGGCAACTGGAGTTACTGCCATAATCCCGGCTGTGCCGGCGGCAGCGGTAAGGGCAGCTACTGGACGGCGCAGCATCAGAATCCGCCTTCCCGGGACGGCAGCAGCACCGAGTTCTACAACTCCGGTGTGTGGGCCAACGCATTGTGGTGGCAGAAGCTCGGCGCCCACGACAACGTGCACAATTTTCTGTGGGATTTTTACTTCCAGGTGGACGACAACTCCCAAAAAGCAGCCCAGGCGCTGGAGTTTGACGCCTTCCAATTCGTTCACGGCTACAACTACATGATCGGTACGGAGTGCAATATTAAGGGCGGAGCGGTTTGGGACACCTGGGATGGAACCACCGGGAAGTGGGTGCACACGAAGATTCCCTGCGCAGGATTCAGCCCAAACACGTGGCACCACATTCAGTGGTACATGACCACCAACACCAGCGCCCACACCTACACCTACGTCACGCTGGTGGTCGATGGTAAGCCGTATGCCGTCAACATCACCCAGCACGCGAAGGATCTGGGCTGGTCCGACAATATGGGCGTGCAGTTCCAACTGGACGTGGACGCCGGCGGCGAAGGCTTTCATGAGTGGGCCGACGAGGTGAAACTCACCGTCTGGTGATGGCTTAGGATTTTTCACACATTCGGCAGCGTTCTGGAGATGGTAGGGGGATCAGGGCGCTGCCGAATTCTCTTGTGATTCGCGCGAGGAATTGCCGAAGAGACAGCATCCGTCGCGTACGCCAATCCACGACATCGACAACCGAAGCCTTAGACGTGCTGACCGCCTATGCTGCACTGTTCTCTCTTTCGCTCCCAAGTCCTTCAGAACAAAGCTCCGAAGGCACCTAGTACACCCCTAATTAGCCAAGTAAAAGTAGCCCTCCTTTATAGGAAGAATGCCCGATTCGTCTTTTCCGTCACGGACGAGATACTCACTCAACGCTGAACGCGACACTCTGGCCACGCGCCATTTCAGTCATGAAAAAAATACGAAAGTCAAGGAGACGTTCGTTGATGCAGCGTGCATTTTCGTTAGGGGCCTTATTACTCTCCCTGTCGCTGGCTGCTACAGCCGCGGTCAATGTCACCGTAACTTCGCCTAGCAATGGTTCCCAAGTCAGTTCTCCTTTTACCCTAAGTGCCAAGGCGACCAGCCAATATCAGATCGTCGGCTGGCACATCTACATCGATAGCGTTGATGTTTACAGCGCGGGTGTCACCAGCTCCATCAGCGCCACCCTCACAGCGTCGGTCGGCAATCATCAGGTCGTCACCCGGGCGTGGGATAGCAGCGGCGCGTACGGCAGCGTCTCAGAAGAGATCACCGTCACCAGTGGTGGCGGTGGTGGCGGAGGAGGAGGCGGCAACGGCCTGCCAACTCCTCCCTCCGATGCAAAGTGGTTCTACAACATTGACGATCGAGGCAGCTGGGTGGGATGTAACAGCCCAGGCTGCTCAGGCGGCAGCGGCGACGGCAGCTACTGGATGGCACAGCACCAGAACCCTCCATCGCGCGATGGGGCGAGCTCCGAATTCTACAATTCCGGTCCATGGGAGAACTCGCTGTGGTTCCAGAAGCTGGGAGCCAATGACGGCGTACACAATTTCCTCTGGGATTTCTATTTCCAGGTGGACGACAACTCCCGAAACGCCGCCCAGGCCCTTGAGTTCGACGCCTTCCAATTTGTGAAGGGTTACAACTACATGATCGGCACCGAATGCAACCTCCGCGGCGGAGGGGTCTGGGACACTTGGAACGAAGCCACGGGCCATTGGGTCCACACTTCCATTCCCTGTACCAGCTTCAGCCCCAACACCTGGCATCACATTCAGTGGTACATGACCACCAATACGAGTAACCACACCTACACTTACGTCACACTGGTCGTTGATGGCGACAGCCATCCCGTTAACGTAACGCAGAATGCCAAGAATCTGGGCTGGGGCGACAATCTCGGGGTGCAATTCCAGCTCGACGACATGGCCAACGGTGAGGCATGGCACGAGTGGATCGATTCCGTGACCCTCGCGATCTGGTGACCGCGATTCACTTGCTCTAAGCCGTCCGGTTTCGCTGAAGTCCCGGTGCCCCAGGTTCGCCCATCAGTTGGGCTAACCTGGGGTCTTTCTACTTCTCGTGAGTCCTCACGTTGCAATCCCGATTTCGCTCCACTGCCGCCATGACGGAGACATTCTGTAGTTGACCCCGCGCTCGCGGGATTAGGATTGGGACGGGGGCGCCGATGCCACGCGCTCCAAGGAAGCGGACATGTCGGACCGCGATGACACGCTGATCACGCTGCATGGATTGAACAAGACACCTCCCGCGACGGTTGACTGGCGTTCGGCCACGCCGATTGATGTCGACGGCCTGGAGGACGAGCTGCGAAGAAACGTGCGCGGCGAGGTTCGCTTCGATGCCGGCAGCAAGGCGATGTACGCGGTCGACGCTTCCAACTACCGGCAAGTGCCCATAGGTGTCGTCATTCCAAGATCGAAAGAAGACGTTGTGCAGACGGTCGCCGCCTGCCGCAGGTTTGGCGCGCCTCTGCTTTCACGCGGCGGCGGCACCAGCCTGGCCGGCCAATGCTGCAACGTTGCTGTCGTCATTGACTGGTCGAAATACATGCACGGCGTTCTGCAGGTGAACACCTCCGAACGCTGGGCGAGGGTTCTGCCCGGAACCATTTGCGACGAATTGCGCGACACCGCACTTCGCGAAAGCAACAATCTGCTGACCTGGGGTCCCGATCCTTCGACGCACGATCACTGTTGCTTCGGCGGAATGATCGGCAACAACTCCTGCGGCGCACATGCGCAAATGTCCGGCAAGACCGACACCAACATTGAAGAGATGGAGGTGCTGCTGTACGACGGCACTCGCATGACGGTTGGATGGATGACCGATGCGGAGATGGATGTGCGAATCCGGAAAGGCGGGCGCGTCGGAGAAATTCATCGTTACCTGAAATCGCTGCGCGATCGTTACGCCGATCTCATTCGCGAAAAATATCCAAAGATCCCGCGCCGCGTCTCGGGCTACAACCTCGATTACCTGCTTCCCGGCAACGATGGCCGCTTCAACATCGCGCGATCGCTCGTCGGCAGCGAAGGCACGCTGACGACGGTGCTCGAAGCCAAGTGCAAGCTCATCGACGCCCGCGCCCAGCGCGTCGTTCTCATGCTCGCTTACTCCGACGTTTTTGAAGCTGCCGATCACATCACCGACATCCTGCCTTTCAATCCAACTGCGCTTGAGGGCAGCGACTACAGGATGTTCCTGAGCATTCAGAAGAAAGGCGGTCCGCACGCGCAGGCGCTGAAACTGATGCCCGACGGCAAAGGCTGGCTGATGGCCGAGTTCGGCGCCGACAAGCGGGAAGATGCTCTGGACGTAGCCTATCGCGTGATGACGCTACTGCAAGGCAAGCCCGACGCCCCCAAGATGAGGCTGTTCACGGAAAAGAAGGACATGTCGCGGCTGTGGGAGATACGCGAGGCCGGCCTGGGCGCCACGGCATTCGTTCCCGGAGAGCGCGACATGTGGCCGGGATGGGAAGACTCCGCGGTCGCGCCGGAGAAGTTAGGACAATACCTGCGCGAACTGCGCGCTCTGGACAAGAAGTACGACTACAACCCTTCCATCTATGGGCACTTTGGACAAGGCTGCATTCATTGCCGCTACGATTTCGATCTCACAAGTCAGGTGGGCATCAGCAAATGGCGCTCATTCATGGAAGAGGCAGTAGATCTGTGCGTGAAACACGACGGAAGCCTCAGCGGCGAGCACGGCGACGGACAGGCGCGCGGCGAGTTCCTCAACCGGATGTTTGGTGAGGAACTGATCCAGGCATTCCGTGAATTCAAATCCATCTGGGATCCGGATTGGAAGATGAATCCCGGCAAGGTCATCGACCCATATCGCATGGATGAAAACCTGCGGCTTGGGGCAGGCTACCACCCGCGCGAGCCGGAAACGCATTTCAAGTGGCCGGAGGACGGTGCCAGCTTTGCACATGCGACGCTGCGCTGCGTTGGGGTTGGAAAATGCCGTCGCAAGGAAGGCAAGAAAGCTGAGGACGGGACAATGTGTCCCAGCTTCATGGTGACTCATGATGAGCGGGACACGACACGCGGCCGTGCTCATCAGCTGTGGGAGATGCTGAACGGCGACGTCATCTCCAACGGATGGCGCGATGAGAACGTCAAAAAAGCGCTCGATCTCTGTCTCGCCTGCAAAGGCTGCAAGGGCGATTGTCCCGTCAACGTCGACATGGCCACGTATAAGGCGGAGTTTCTCTCACATTATTGGGAAGGCCGAGTTCGTCCGCGACATGCTTACGCCTTCGGCCTGATCGATCGGTGGGCGCGCGTAGCTTCCATCGCTCCGGGATTCGTCAATCTCTTCACCCAGCTTCCAGTGCTGAGCACCATCGCCAAGACTGTCGCTGGAATCCCACTCGGTCGAGAGATTCCGCCGTTCGCGCCGGAGACCTTCAAGGCCTGGTTTCGAAAGCGCCCGGTGCACAACGCTGGCCAGCCGCGAGTCATTCTCTGGCCCGATACTTTCAACGACTACTTCACGCCAGAAACCGCGCAGGCTGCAGTGGACGTGCTGGAGCACGCTGGTTATCAGGTAGGCGTTCCCATGCGGCACCTGTGCTGCGGGCGTCCGCTTTACGACTACGGTTTTCTGGATCGCGCCAGGCGAAATCTCGAAACCATATTGGAGGCTCTCGCCTATCACATCGACGCCGGAACTCCGATGGTCGTGCTGGAGCCGAGTTGCTGCGCAGTCTTCCGCGACGAATTAAACGGCCTCATGCCTGACTCGAGGCTGGCGCACCGGCTGATGGAGAACACCTTCACGCTCTCGGAGTTCCTGGAGAAGAAGGTGAAGAACTACTCGCCGCCCAAGCTGCAACGCAAGGCAATTGTGCAGGCGCACTGTCATCACAAGGCCATCATGCGGCTGTATGACGACGAAGCGGTGATGAAAAAGATGGGACTGGATTTCCAGATGCTCAATGCCGGTTGCTGCGGCATGGCCGGGTCGTTTGGATTTGAGGAAGACAAATACGACATTTCGCTGCAGATCGGTGAACGAGCTTTGCTCCCCGCCGTGCGACAGGCTGAGCCCTCGACGGTGGTCATGGCTGATGGCTTCAGTTGTCGGGAGCAGATTCAGCAGGAGACGCCACGCCACGCATTACATCTCGCCGAAGTGATGCAGATGGCACTGCACGATGGCGAGAGCGCAGGCGGGATGTATCCGGAGACGGAATTGGTGGATCGGCGGGTCAAAGCCCAGCAGGTGGCGATGAAGCGAGCAGGGGTTGCGGCGGGCTTGCTTCTTGCGGGTGGGGCGCTGCTGTGGTGGGGCTGGCGCAGGGGCGCGGCCGATGACGGGCTAAGAAAGACCGGACTGGGGCGAAGAGGTCAGTAGGTCGCGCGGCGGATGCCGAGTCTGGAGGGCCACCAGGTCAACTGGATTGAGGTGGTGAAGTCGGCTTGGCGGGTCGGCGCCAGGACCGGCACCCACCAAGTCTCGTATTGAAGGAAGGGTTGGATCTCGAGGTCCTTGCGCGCCCACAGGACTGCGGAGACATTCCAGTCCCACTGCGTGCTGCCGCCGGGAATGAAATCATCCGCGATCTTGCCATTCCTCACGCTGACTTGAATGCTGCTCTTGGGGCTGAGGTGATAGGTGCTCCACGCCTGATAGCCCTTGCCTTCGCGGCCGACCCAACTGCCCATGATGTCCCGGCCATTCAGGTAGGCATCGTGGTAGACAACTTCCCAATAGATGAACTGTCCGCCCATGCTGTCGACGGTCGGCGGATCGGTATAGGTAGCTTCCGCGCGAAAGTCGAGCTTGGGGATGCCGGGGAAGTGAGTCAGATAGATTCCCGGATTGATGGCCGAGCGGCGCGGCGCGCTGACCGGGCTGACGTCGTCGTGGACCAGCGAGTCGGTGTAGAGCGTCAGCCAGCGGCGGACGAACGGCAGGCGATAGGAGAAGTCGAAGCTGGCATGCCGGGCGCCCGGATCGTTGCGCGAAAACTTAACATTCGCGGGAACGTCATTAATGCTGGTGAAGGCATTCCAAAATGAGCCGAGGGTGATGGGCACGTGCCCCTGTCCGCCGAAGACATCGTCACGCGTGAATCCGAATTCCAGATTCTCTGTCGGCTTGAAGCTGGCTTTTTGGCCGAAGAAATAGGGGCTCGGCGGGAACTCGTGGCCAGCAAGGGCGCCGAAGAAGTTGGAGAACTCAAAGGGTCCCAGGAAGCGAGACAGGCCGGGGATATTCATCGGCTCCATGCGATTGATCTGCAGCATCCAGAACGGTGCGGCATTGTTGCTCATCAGCAATGCGCCACTTTCACCTGGTCCCCACCACATGCTCTGCTTGCCGACCGACCAATCCAGTCCCGCGTACTTCATCATCGCGTAGGTATCCTGCAGCGCAAACTGGTTGGCGGAAATCGGCGTGGGCGGCTGAATTGGGTTCAAGTCAACGTTAGAGATGACCTGACGCACCGACAGCGGATATGCAGGGATGGTTGGTGCGTACTGATACTCGCCGTCGACGTAGAACGCGAAGCGTCCGTCGTTGGCGCTGGTGCTGAAGCCGGTGACGTTGTTCACGCCCTGCCAGTAGGGACGGCCGTAATCGTTGATGAGAGTCTGGCCAAAGTGATAGCTGTCATTCAGCGGCGTGCCGGCAATGTCCATTACCCGCGTGTACACCGAATCCAATTGCAGCGACTCGGTCGGATGCCCGTCCCAAGTTGCAATCTCCGGAGCAAATTCCTCGTCCAGCGTTTTTTGCAGCTTCCAGATCTCTTTGGGAATGTCGGTGTGATACTCAATCTTCTTGTTCATTTCGATGAGCATCCGCGCGCAGGACATGCGAGTCCATGGCCGCAGACCAATGAAGGCGGAATCGATGTAGCCCCAGCCGATCAGCCTCTCCATGGCGGGATAGATCCAGCTATCGAGTGGGACATTAACGCTGGCGGCGTTGGTGGGACGCGGAGCGGAGGTCTGCTCGGCAACGATCTTCAGGTCATCGTCGAGCTCTGGATTGTGCCGCACTTTGTAGACATGCCGTCCAATCTGGTAGCCGATCAATCCGCCGACGAAGACATCGGAGAGGAAATGCTGATCCGATGCGGCTCGCGCCAGGCTGACTCCCAGCGCCGTACCATAAGCGGCAATCTCGGTGGGCAGATGCGGATACTCCTGCGCGACCACGGAAGCGAATGCCCAGGACAACGCTGCGTGATCCGACGGAAACGATGTGCCTGCGTTCCAGAAAACATTCTGGTAGTTCGCGGGGATAGGCCGCTCGCGGCCTGTGGCGCCGACGATGGCGTAATCGACGCCCAGCGCGTTGATCATCGCCTCCGTGGCCAGCACACCGGTTTCACGGGCGCGCTCGTTGTGGGTGATGTGTCCCCAAATGTAGGCGGCTCCGGTCATGCCGCCCTCCGCGGCAAGACCCGCATTGGAAGCCACATTCCACGCGTGGAGGTGGCCCCAATGCATCGCCCACGCGCTTTGCGAATCGGTGACGAACAGCGCCGTCGCAATGCCTCCCGACGGCACCAGCCATTTGGCGTCGTCCGGCTGGAGATGAAACGGACTGGTCCAGATATCCTTCTGGTCTTCAGCCAGGTGGATGAAGAACTTGCTTTCGTTGGGATGGGAAGGAGCTTCAGAGGGCGCGGACGAAGCCTGCGATTGTCCCGACGATGAAGGAGTGGCCGGTTGCTGCGCCAATACTTCGGGGCCCGTGAGTGATAGCAAAACCAAACATGCGAGGACCAGCCGAAGGGAGCTGAAAGTTCGAAGAGGTTGGGAATGCAATTTTCGAATCAGCCTATCTGGAATGGAGTACGCATTGGGGGTCTGGCGTTTGCCGATTGTAATCGAATATGCGGTTATCAATTGGAGTGGCTGCTCGGATATACTTTCAGCAGCACATTACTTCTGCCCTTACGCGCCAGCCGGATGCCGTTCACTGTTTCTCATGCCGCCGCTTTCCTTCCCTTGCGAAGGCTCAATCTCGTTTGGTCGGCCTTCATCGTCGGCAGCATGGCTCCGGATTTCCCCTACATCATCGGCAACACCTATTATCGTGATCTCGGCCATCAGTTCCCGGGCCTGATTGACTTCACCATACCGTCTTCGCTCATCGCGCTCTGGCTGTTTCACAACATCATTAAGCGTCCGGTGATCCAATTGCTGCCCGCCGGAATGCAACAGCGATTGCGCGATCAGACCGGTCACTTCAGCTTTCTACCGGCGCGACGATTCCTCGCCATCCTCGGCTCCATGGTGCTGGGAATCGCAACCCATATTATCTGGGATTCGTTTACTCATTCGTATTCCTGGCCATGGCGTCATTTTGCATTCCTGCGGAGCTGGGTGCGGGTCCCAATCGTGAACCACCGCATGCCGATGTTCGGTGCTTTGCAATATGGCAGCACGATTGTCGGGATGTTGGCGCTGGCCATCTGGGTTTGGCTGTGGTATCGCCGGTCGCCGCTTCCCGCTGCACCGGCACCACGATCGCAGCCCAAGTCGTACTTTGGACTTGCGGTTGCCATGTTAGCCATCGCGGCTGCTGCCGGTGCGATTCGGGCCCTCTCCCAGATCGGCATGCCTGAAACGACGGCCAGGGTGGATGGGTTCATCCTCGTCTATGCCGTTACCTCGCTCGCGGTGGCCTTTTGGCAGCTTCTGCTTTACTGTGTGCTGGTCTCTTCGTACCAGGTCTGGTAACTGAATCCCGCTGTGGCTTATCCGGCTATGCCTCTGGTTAGCGTCATCATGAACGTTCGCAACGGGGCGCGAACGTTGCGGGAAGCAATCGATAGCGTTCTCGCACAAACCTTCCAGGATTGGGAGCTTATTGTCTGGGACGACTGCTCTACGGACAACAGCGCCGCGATCATTGCCGGATATCGCGATCCCAGGATTCGTTACCACCTTTCGCCGGAGGATGTGCCCCTCGGGAAAGCTAGAGCCGACGCGATTCGCCAAGCGACCGGAGACTGGATCGCGTTTCTCGATCAGGATGATGTTTGGTTGCCGCACAAGTTGGAACGCCAATTAGCGCTTGCGCAGAACGATGTCGGGCTGATCTATGGACGCACGGTAAGGTTTTACCCCAGCGGATTGCAGCGCGATTACGACCAGGCTCACGAATACAAGCCGCTACCGGAAGGCGACATCTTCACCCAACTCTTCACCGATTCGTGTTTCATCGCCATGAGCTCGGCGATGTTTCGCCGCTCGGCGATTGAATCCGTTGGCGGCATTCCGGCGGAGGTTCGGATCATTCCCGATTACAACCTTTACGTTGCCGTCGCGCGAAGGTATCGCACACGCGCCGTGCAGGAGGTAGTGTGCCGCTATCGCATGCATCCTGGCAGCATGTCCCATACGGCGGCCTTGGAGATGCATCACGAGGTCCTGTGGCTTATCGATCGATGGGCTGGCCAGCTGGATCCTCAAATTGTCGCGGCTTGTCACAGGCGGCACTTTACTGCGATTGCCCTGGAAGAGATGCGCAGCCGCGCAACCCTGCGCCATGGCATCGTTCGCCTGCTCACGCAGGGCTCACTCAGCTCACAGTTGGTGCGCCCATTCGCCTTCGTCTTTCACTTGACCCGCCGTAATCTCCGCCCCCCGCTCTGGCGACGGCTCAGCAGCAAGTCCAGCGTGTAGGATCAATACAGCAACCTTCTCCGATGCCCCTGGTCAGCATCATCATGAACGTTCGCAACGGCGCCGCTTTCCTTCGAGAAGCTCTCGATAGCGTCATGGCGCAAACCTTCGCAGACTGGGAGTTGATCGTCTGGGATGACTGCTCGACCGATGACAGCGCCAAGATCGTCGGCCAATATCACGACGATAGAATTCGGTATTTCCTCTCGCTCGACGAAACGCCTTTGGGCACCGCTCGCGATCGAGCGATTCGCCAAGCCCGCGGCGAGTGGCTGGCCTTCCTTGATCAGGACGATGTGTGGCTGCCGCACAAGCTCGAGAAACAGATGGCGCTGATCGATGACGGCGTCGGAATCATTTACGGGCGAACCGTCTTATTCGATTCCCGCCGAGGCAACGTTCGCGACTACGACTACTTTCACGAATTCGAAGCTCTGCCGGAGGGCGATATCTTCGCCGAACTGTTCCGCCATGCTTGCTTCATTGCGATGAGTTCAGCTGTGCTGCGCCGCTCCGCCGTCAGCAAGATCGGCGGAGTTCCCGATACCATTCAGGTCGTTCCCGACTACTATCTTTATGCCGCCATCGCTCGCCATTACCACGCCCGGGCCGTGCAGGACATTGTTTGCCGTTATCGCTTGCACCCCGGCAGCATGTCGTCTTCGCGGCGCCATCGGCTGCGGTTGCATGAAGAGCCCCTGTCGATCGTCAAGCAGTGGGCTGATTCGCTTGATCCGCGAGTGAGCAGCTACCGTCGAATGACCTATTCGACTTCACTCGCACTGGAGGAGATGCGAAGTACACAAACCGCGCTTGCGGGGATGAAAAGGTTAGTGGTGGATGGCTCAGTGCTGTGGCTCATCTCACGCCCGTTTGTCGGGATCTGGCGTGCGATTCGGCGGCGACTCCGGTGACCCTGTTGGAAGACGAAGCAGAATCTTTACCAGCCTTAGAGCGGACGTATCGTCCATCTCAATCGGTTTGCGAACTGCTGGGCTCGGCGATTTCCTTGATCTGAAGTCGCTCAATGGCGGCACGCGGAACTCGCGAAGCGGTTCTTATCTTGAGACCGCCCGCCTGTTCACCCAACAACACGACTCGGACGGTCTGCAGGAGGATCTTCAGATCGAGCAGTAAGGAGTAGTTGTAGATATAGAGCAGATCAAAATGCAGCTTTCTTTCCACCGTCGTACCGTAACGGCCCATGACCTGAGCCAGTCCCGTGATACCTGGCTTTACGGCATGACGCAACTCGTACGCCGGAAGCTCTCTTTCGAAGCGCTGTACAAAATACGGCCGCTCCGGGCGCGGTCCCACCAAGCTCATCTCTCCCTTGATCACGTTCAACATCTGGGGCAATTCGTCAATTCTGCTGGCGCGTAACAACCGGCCGACTTCCGTAACTCTGGGGTCGTGCTCCGAAGCCAATACCGGACCACTGTGCTTCTCGGCATCCACCGTCATGGTGCGAAATTTCAGAACGCGGAACGGCTTCCCTCCACGCCCAATTCGCTCCTGCCGATAAAAGAGCGGCCCTGGTGAGGTCAAGCGGATAGCGAGTGTCACCACGAAGAGGATCGGACTCGACAACAGCAACAGGGCTGACGATGCCACTAGATCCACGGAGCGCTTCAGCAACTCCTCTGCGGGATTCAGGCGGTGCGGCTTGATCCCGAAGATCAACATGTCGTCCACTTCCCGGGCCTCGGCCCCAAACAGCGTCAACTCGGACAGGTTCGGGACGACCAGCACTTCCTTCTTGCAGCGGAAGCAATGCAGGATTATGTCTTCCTTTTCTTGCAGCCCATGGCTCAACACGACCGTCTCCGCCGCGTCCAATTCTGCGTACGGCGGCCGCAAATCCCGGCGCAATAAATAATCCTGCATGCGATACAGTCCGACGTCGTGCTCTTCGAACTTCTGCATCACCGACCAGGCATCCTCTTCGCATTCCCCAATCACGACGGTGGGACGGTTCCCGCACCACTGGCGATACAGGCGGCGCATTTGTATACGGTAGCCACACAGCAGCCCCACCTGAATGCAAGCCCCCAGCAGGAGCACGCTGCGCGGAAAAGCGAACTGCCGCGCCCAAAAGCCCAGGCCCATGGTGGTGAGCAGGGTCATGCCTACTGCAATGATGACGGAGTACAGTACGTGACGCAGCGAGCGCCGCAGCCAATCGCGGTACAGGTCCAGCAGCTGAAAGATCACCAGTGTGGTGAGGGAAACCAGAGCCGATAGGTTCAAATAGGACGAGAGGTTTGCGTGTGGCGTTAGCAAGTAGTCGCGGCGCAGGAAAAACGCGATCAGGAACCCCGCATTGACCAGGCAGACATCGCCGATCATGACGATAGGCTTGTATAGCAAAAACCGGACTGGACGGCTCATGGTGCCTCCGATACACGGGGTGCGTGAGCGGATTGGCAGCGAATGCCACGCGGATCGCATTCACTACCGGCAAAGTAACAGGCAAACTTCTTCCATCGCCGACAATAGCCGGAACAGACTCGACTCGAGACCAGTCCTCGCATGGCGCCTACTCCGAATTTCGCAGCAGTGCGGCTCGCGCTGCCTGCTCCTTACTGGGAGCACCCGGGCCTTTGATCACCCGTTTGTCGGAGCCAAAATAGTATTCCATTACTTTCAGGTAATAGCGAAGAAATACGGCAAGTTTTACCAGTTTTTTTGTCGCCGCGCTCTTACCAAAGTAGTCATAGGCGTCACTGAAGTCGATCAGCGCCCGCCGTTGGTCCCGCAGTGATCCCAGTGGATCCTGGTTGATGCTCTGGCTGCCAATGTGGGTCACCTCCGCACAGGGCGTGTAGAACACCTTGTAGCCCTTCTGTCGCAGCATGTAGTTGTAGGACAGATCGACCAGCGCCAGCCGGAAGCGTTCGTCCAGCATGCCGGCGTTTTCCCAGGTCGAACGGCGGATGACATAAGCCGAGGTTCCTATGCTATCCACGGGCTGGGCCCGGGAGTAGTCAAAGTTGGTGTTGTAATAGCGGTTCATCAACCGGCTTTGGGGAAACAGCTTGTGCCAGTTGATCGCCTGCAAAAGGAAAATAGCAGCGCCGGGAAATCCTCGCACGTGATGCTGCACGGTGCCGTCAAGATTGAGCAACTTGGGAGCGCAGACCGCGGCCTCGGGGTGCGCATCCATGAACTGGACCAATGCCTGGAAAGCATTGCTTGTCAGTACGGTGTCGCTGTCGAGCAGACAGGCATAACGGGCGCGAGACATTCGCAAGCTACCGTTCTGGTTCCTGGCGTAGAGTTGATTCGTCTTATTTCTGACCAGAATGACCGCAGGAAAATCGGCCGCCACCATGTCGGCGCTGCCGTCAGGGGAGTTGTCATCGACGCAGATCACCTCAAACGTGATTCCCTGCGTATGCTGATAAACCGAGCGCAGACAATTCCGCAGCAACGTGCGAGTGTTGTAGCTGGAGATGCAGATCGTAAGATCGAGGAGGTTATTGCTCATTTCACCTTGGCCATCGACGTCGGCACAACGCGTGCGGGAATGCCAAACACGGTTTGATTCGGCCCGACCGAACTCGTTACCACCGAGTTAGCCCCGACCGTGACATTGTCCCCTATCTGATAGGGTCCCAGAATCTTGCATCCCGCGCCCAGTACTACGTTGTCGCCGATTTCACAGCGCAACTCTCTGACAAATTCCATGTCCGGACGATTCGCTCCCAAACCGACGCCCTGAAAGATGCTGGCGTTGCGGCCAATTCGCCAAGCGCCAATCACACAACCCACCGGGTGGCCAAAAAAGACTCCGGGGCCAATCTCGCACTTCGGAGTCACTTCCAATCCGAACAGTACAAGGTTCAAGTAGGTGCACAGCTTGGGGACGATCGGGATACCGGCCAGAATCGCAGCCCGGCTGGTTCGGCACAACACATTAGGAAGAAAGCGAAAGTGCAGCAGCCGAGCTAGAAAACGAAGCAAGTTGGGCTGCATGCCCCGCTTGCCCTCCAACTCGTACTGCCGCGCGAGATCGCTGTACAGCAAGTCCTTTAGCTGTGACATCCCTCACAGGTGCCCCGCGGCATGGCTTCGCCTGAACTGTTGTCCGTCAATTGTCGCAGATTACTTGCACTGCCGGTAGAGTTCCAACGTTTCTTGTCCACAGCGCTGCCAGCTGTACTGTGCTGCCACTTCCTTGCCATGGGCTATCGAGTGCTGTCGAGCTTCCGTGTCGCCGATGGTTCGTAACAACTCCCGATTGAATGAGCCTTGATCTTCCGGATCAAAGTAGAACGGCGCATCGTGACACACTTCCTCTACCGCTGGAATACGGCTCGCCAGAACAGGGCAACCAACCGCCATCGCCTCCAGCGGCGGGAAACCGAATCCTTCGTTGAACGACGGATACACGAACAGTGCGGCGCCAGCGTACGCTTCGGCGAGCAAGGAATCAGAAACCTTGGGAAGATTGATGACGCTGCCGTTCAGGCCAAGCTTGGCGATCTGCGCCTTCTCCTCAGTCGACAGTGAACCACCTCCCAGCACCAGCAGATCCACGGAATCGTGCAGTTTGCTGTCGGAAAAAGCCTGTAGCATCCCGGAAAAGTTCTTGTACGACGCACGCGCCCCGACGTAGAGGATGTAATCGCGCCGAACCCGTTTCCTCAGCTCGGCCGCGGCTTTCGCACTGCGTGGTAGTTTGCTGAGCCCGTGATGAATGACGCGCGTCTTGGCTGGGTTCACATTGTAGAAGCGAAGCAGATCCTGACGACACGACTCGGACACGCAGATGATCGCGTCCACCTTGGGGAAGAGCCGCTTCCGCGCCCAAAAGATCTTCTTTACATCGGGAAATAATTGCGGGTATCGCTCATGCGTGCAGTCGTGATGTGTAGCGACCACGCGCCGTGCTCTTACCATGGGCATCCGCATATAAGTCGTCGGGTGGTAGACATCCATCTGCCCATAAAATGGCACTGCCAGATTGCTCCAGGCCTCATTAGCCAGGTAGCGCAAGGTCCCCGGCGGCAGCCACTCACGGAAACCACTAACTCGCACTCTGGTCGAATCCAGTCCCTGAAACGGATAGATCGTCCCGTTTACTCCCAACAGCAAGTCCGTTTCTATATCCGGAACGGTGCCCAGAAACCTCATCAGCTCATAAAAGTACCGCGACGCTCCGCCGGCGTTTTGCAGGGAAAAGACCTGATGATCGTAGAGAATCCGCATTTTATTGCTGCTTGTCGGCTAGAGCCCTTGAATTTCCAGATCGCCGACGACGCCGTCGACCTGCCGGCCAGGCGAGCAGGCCGCATTCAGGAGCGAGCCGAAGGCAACAATTATTAGTGGAATGACGATCGAGTTCTCGAACATCGCCTTTACTAGCGAGATCGAGAAGGGATCGCGAAAGAATGTGAACATAAGCCAAGCCGTACACGTGGTGTATACCGTGGTTGGCAACAGTCCGGGCAAGCGGCTTTTCAAGTAGCGAAAACCCATCGGCATCAGGAACCAGAAGGCAGCCGTCCCCAGCAATCCGAAATTCAGATTGAACGACACGAAGGAATGCAATCCGCCCAGCGGACGGTAAGCATCTGGCGTCTTTAGCGTCTTGAACTTGTCGGGAATCAGGATAGTTGGTATCAGGTTTCGGAAGTCGCTCACCAACTGCGAAGGCTCATTGATCAACGCAATTCCCCTGTACCTGAGGTGATGGACCAGCGACAGGCTGCCCAACATCGGCTCTAAGAACACGTTGAAGTAAGCGCCTGTCGCACTGCTTCCCTCGCGCCAGTTGCCAATCGCGCCGAAGATGAGGGCAAATACGAGGGCAGCGACAATCACAGTCCTCAGCCTGAATCGCGCGCGAAGGTTGGAATGGTAGATGACAAACATCAGTAGAATCGACGCAACGTAAAGCCTGCTCCCGAGAAAGATCATCAGCGCCGCCCCTGCGATGAGCGGCAAGAAATACGGGCTGAACAGCCGCTTCCGCCACGGTACTTCAGGATACCCAATGGTGAACATCAAAGCGATCACACCCAATAGCACGACACAGGAAGTGACAGCTCCGCGGGCAGCTCCGACTCGAAGATCGGTAGGCGTGGCTTCCCGGAACAAGTCGGCGCGCACCACGTACGCCGAGTACACCATCAACACGCATCCAGCCAACGTAACCAGAGAAAGCGCGATCTTGGGAACCTTCGTGCTTTGCATTGTCGTATGCTCGCGAAATATGCCAAGCGCAAGCGTGTCGCCGGCAGCAAAGCAGAAGTACAAGGCAACGCACGAGAGAGCATATGGCGTGATGAGACGCGGACGGAACAGATCAATCCAGATCGACGCCATCGGGAAATTAACTCTGGAGACCCAAATCCTCACCGCCAGCGGAGTGATCCAGTAAAACAGGAAACCAAAAGTGAACGTCGTCACGTGGTTGATTTCCACGCGGCTGTGCGACACCGATCGCCGAAATCCGTACCAGCAAGGAACGACAATGGCGATCGCCAGCAACAACTCGTTCATTGGTTATCTCGATGACCGGCTATGCGTGCAGAAAGAGCTTCGTGATTTCATCTCTTATGCGACGCTCGCCTGCGCCTGTGGCTCATAGGCGGCTTCTTTCGCGTAGCGTCCTGCGAAGGCTAACGCCGCCAGGAAAATGACATAGGAAATCAAGGTATTCACAGCGGCAGCAGTGGCGCCGTAAGTGGGAATCCAGACCAGATTCAAAATGACATTACTGGCAGCGGCCACCGCTGTACATATCAGAACCTTCTTTTCCATGCTCCAGGCGATGTAGGCATTGCTGAGGTAGGACGTCAGGAAATCCAATGGAATCGCCCATGCGAGCAACGTGAGAAGTATGGTCGCCGGCAGGAATTGATGGCCGAATACGATGTCCAGCACCACTTTTCGTGAAGCTGACAGGACGAAAGCGATTGCGGCTCCCGCGGCGAAGAGCGAAAACAGGATTCCGGGGCGTAGCGAACGAGCGCGCCCAGCCGCGTCCTGCTTTGCATGCCTGGGATACAAAATCTGCGTCAGCAGATAGTAGGTGAACAGCACCTGATTCATGATTCGGTAAGCCGCACTGTAAAGACCGACCTGGTGCGGATTCGACATCACGCCAAGCATCAGCATGTCGATGGTGTTGAAGGCCAGATTGCAAAACCATGCCAGCCCCATAATGCTAGTGCGCGACCAAGCCAGCGATTCGCGAACAGCTGCGAGGTCGATGCGCTCATCGCCGGCCGGTTTCCATTTTCGCCACCATTTCCAGAACACCACTCCCTGAATGGTGTACCCCACGGCGTTACCGGCCACCATCCACCACAGGACCTGTTGGCTCCGGATGCCCAATAGCAGAAACAACAACACGCTGCCGGGAACGATGATTTTTGCCAGACCGACCAGCCGCATGTGCTCCTTGCCCCAAGCGGCCCATTCCAGCGAAACCGCATAGAGGCAACTGATCGCCGAGAAAAGAAAAAGGAAGACCTTCAGCTGGAAAGGCGTATTGCTCAACACCGCATAGCCGAGCAGAAATGGAACAATCGCCGCACCCATCAGTATCCGGCGCTTCTGCACCTGTTCCATGATCTCCCGCCCCGCCTGCGGATACTTGGCGATCAGGCGGGCGCCTACATGCCGCAATCCGAAATCGATGAAAGGATAGGCGTACTGGATCATGCTCTGCGCGAGAGCATAAACGCCGACGATCAGCACTCCCCACTTGCGCGCAAGGATCAGCAGGGTCGCAATGCCACAGAGGCGTGCTGGTATCTCGCCGGACGCCAGATTCAGGAGGCTTCGGATCAGTTGCCGAATGGGCCGTTCATGCATGATCGTCAGTCATCGGCTGGACGTCCGCTCTTCCTTGCGGCTGCGAGCGTGGAACGGAGAGATAGCCCCGAAGTTGACCCGCCGCGCGCGCAAGGTAGATGCGGCTCCCGCCAATGTCGCCTTTGAGCAGATGGAATACGGCGCCACCGACTGAACGCAGCAAAATATCCTTCAGGCACCACCACCATGGGTAGCCATGCAGCCGCCAAAAGTAGCCAACGCCCATGGCGTAGGGGTACGTCGTCCGTCGAAGCCGCTCTCGTGATTTCAGGTCCGGATGGTAGACAGCGAAGCCAGGTTGATACCACATAGGAAGGCCGTGCTCCAGCGGCCGAACGATGTAATCGAGATCCTCGCCGGATTGATAGGGCGACGAGGTTCCCGGACCAATGTCCTCACGAAAGAAGCCCGCAGCCCGAACCGCCCTCGTCCGCAGAAACGCGTTGGCCGCCATGCCGCACCGCAAGATGCTGGTCTTCGTACAGGGACCTTCCGGCGGTGGAAATTTCGGCGTCATCGTCTTGTTGTCCGGATTGCGAATCGCGGTGAATAATCCGTCGAAGTCAGCGTGTTGATCGAACCAGAGCACGATACAAGCGAGGAGTTGATCGGGATACCAGCAGTCGTCGTCAGGAAAGGCAATAATTTCTCCCTCCGCAACCCTTAGACCAACATTCCGGGCTCTGGAAGCGCCCATTTCGCTCCGAAGGCGACGAATCGCCAGGGCCGGATGATTATGTAAAACGAGTGCCAGCCGGTCGTCCGGATTCTGATCGACAATAATTACCTCGAACTTCCTATACGTCTGCCCATCGAGGCTGGCGAGCAGACGCTCCAACTCCGCTACCCGATTCCAGGTCGCCACGATAAGCGATACCTTCACCCGGCTTGCAGCTTCTGTTGAGGCTGGCTTCAACCCGGACTCTACGTGCTGACTGCTCATGAGTTCCTGGATGAAAATCCAAGCGATCGTTTCAGAGTGGTTAGACGCCCGCGAACGCGGGGATCTTGTTGCTTTCGTGCCCAGGCGGCGGACAGTAAAGCAACAAAGCATGACAGCACGAACACCGCAATGGCCGTGCCCAAAACGATGAGCAAGCGGCGCGGACCAGACTTTCTTTCCGGTGGAATGGCTTTGTCTACCACCTGGATCATGACCGCTTCCTTTGCTTCATCCAGACGAGCCGCTTCCAGCTGCTTGATCAGGAACTCGTACAGCGCCTCGTGATACTTGAGATCGCGAGATCGGCGGAGGTATTGCAGTTCGGCTTGGGGAAGTTGCCGCGTAGGCACCTCAAGATTGCCGTTGCCGGTCTCGCCGGTATTGCGCTCAAGCTTGGCTAACTGTGCCCGCAATCCAGCCAACTCCTGCTCGCCCCGTCGCAGGTCAGGATTGTCCGGGGTGGCATAGGTCCGCATGGCTTGCAGCTGCACTTCCTTAATAGCCACCTGGGCCCGCATGTTCGCAACCGCATCGACAATTGCCCGGCCCTGGGCGTCAGGCTGGATCAAGCCGCTCTTTTCCTGCGCTTGTTTCATGGCCAACTCGGCCACCGACAAATCTTCGCGCTCGGCGTCCAGCTTCTGTTGATAGAACATTCGGCGCTGCGCTGCCTCGGACACGGCGAGATTCTGGTTGAGAGAACGCAGCTGCGTCACATAAGCGTTAGCCAGATCAGCGGCACGCTTTGGGTCGCGGTCGCTCACGCTGATGGAGATGAGTCCTTCGTCACCTGCCTCAATTTTGCTGCGGCTGGCCAGCTCTTTGCGTGCGTCCTGGTATGGCTTGTAGCCATATTCATTCCGCAAGTCGAATTGGTCGATGATTCCATCTTCCACCGTTCTGCTCTTCAACATCGCGACAAAAAGGTCATCCGGGTTCTTCAACCCCAGGTCGCCCCCGGTAAGTCCTCCCAGTACACCGATCTGGCCCAGCAGGAATGCCGTGGAGGACTGGCTCTGTTGCGGCGGCAGAATGGTTGTCGTCGCTGTGTACATCTTTGGCAGGACCAGCGACACAACGATTGCCAGCAGTGTTGCGCCCAGAGTGACTGCGAGGATGGCCTTCTTTTGCCGACTGACCATCAGCAACACATCGATGAAGTCAATCTCCTCGCGACCCTCGGTTTCTGTCTCGAGTCGCGTGACCACAACATCGTCGTAGGCAGCACTGCCCGGGTGTATGTCAGTTGTCTTGGAACTTTCACGCATAGGCTACTTCCCCATTCGTGTTCGCTCGCATGAGCGAACAATTCCGGCTCTCGGTGAATTATTGGGTCAACACGTGAATCGCAGCGGCAGCCAACCCGAAGTTAAACAGGATCTGCGACCAGTCCTTGAAGCTGCGGAAGCCGGCACCGGGGTTCAATTGCTCCGGAACCACCACCGTGTCTCCCGGCATCAGAACCATACTTGCGAAGCCGCCCGCCCAGAAGCCGGGTGCAGCGTCCTTGCTGACAACTGCGCCATTCGCCAGTACCACGAAGATCTTGCTCTTGTCGGCGGCGCGAGTTGGTCCACCGGCATCACGCAGATACCGCGAGACCGTCTTGCCTTCCTTTTGTATGAATGAACCCTGGTTATAGACATCGCCGACGACGCTGACCACGATGGGACGGCTGGGCACGTAAAAGTGGTCTCCATCCTCCAGCGGAATATCAGGGATATCGGCAACGCTGGCGTCGTTAGGATGAAGATTCAGCACGATCCTTCCATCCGCTCGAAACTGCCGGAGCTTGTCCAGGCTGACGCGCTGCGCATCCATTGCGGCTTTCGCGGCGATGGCCTCATCTGAGCTCTTCGCATTCTGCGATGCCTGAACTGCCTGCCGCGCCAAGTCCTTCTCCATCTGAGCAATGACCATGTCCAGCCGCTCCTGCTGCTGGATACGAGTGGATTCGCGCGTGAACACCGCGCCATACAGATAAGCCGAGGGCGCCAAACCGCCAGCTGCGTTCACCAGGTCGCGAAGCCTCTGACCCGGCTGCGCGCGGTAGATGCCAGAGGACGCGAACTCTCCTTCCAGTCGGACTAACTTGGTCTGCTGCTCACGTGGCACTCGCAGATCAGCCTGCGAAAAGATAGTGACAATATCGCCCGGCTGCAGGATGAGATTGCTGGTGTCGTCATGTTGCAGCACAGCTTTGCCGAGGTTGAATGGGACGAGTTCGGTCGAAAGATCTTTGTCGCTTATGCGCTGAATAACGGCGTAGTCCCAGTTGATCTCCGGGGCATTCCTGCGAACATCGTTCAACGCTCCAGTCAGGCGCGTACCGCTGACCTGCACTTGCAAGTTGATGGCGTTCTGCTGCGTCCAGTACTCGCGGGTGATGAGAAACTCACGATTGGGAATCAAATCAGTGATTCGCATCCCATCGTGCCAGGGATAACGACCCGGGGCTGCAACATTGCCACGCAGCGTAACCGAGTTCACAAAGCGCGGTGAGATGGTCGCGAAATTCAGCACGTCGCCGTCCTTCAGCGGAAGCGCCAGCCCAGCCTCGTCCAGCTTGATTTCCTCGATAATGCGATCCTTGCGATCCTTAATTTGTTCGACGTAGACCTTTGCTCCGTTGGCCGTCGTCGTCAGCCCACCCGCCAGTTTGAGAACATCTCCTAAACTCGCTTCCGACTTGAGTTCATAGATCGCGGGAGTGTTTACCTGACCGCCCATCGCGACCTGGGCGCCGATCGGCATGAAGTAGATCACGTCTTCCGGCTGCAGGACGACGTCCTTGCTCTTGTCTCCCTTGAGCAGCAGATCGTAGAGATCGAAATCTGCAATCACGGTCGAGCCACGCTTCAACTGGATATGTCGCATCGAGCCCGCGGGAGATGGTCCGCTGGAAGCGAAGACCGCGTTGGCCAGCGTGCTGAGCGAACTAACCGTGTAGCGGCCGGGTCGCCTCGCCTGGCCGACGACAAAGACGTCAATCGAGCGCAACTCTCCCATACTGACGTTCAAATCGAAATTCTGATAGATGCGTCCGATATGGGATTTCAGGAAGCTTTGCAGCTGATCGTATCTCAGCCCGGCGACGTTCAAATTCCCGACCTTGGGAATGTAGACGGCTCCGTTGCGATCCACCCGGCTGTGAACATCCAGATCGATCTGTCCCCAGGCGCGAATCAGCAGCTCATCGCCCGGTCCAATGACGTACTCGGCTGTGACCGGCACGCGGTCCACCGGAGCGAAGGTAGTCGGCACGTTGAGGAATAGATTCTGCCCGTAGATCGGGAGTGTCTGTCCCAACGATGCAGCCACCAGTTGCTGAAAGTCCGTCAGCTCGACTGTTTTGGTCTGACTAGGCTCGATTGGTTGCTGCGGCTTTGGCGTTGTAGTGGACGGAAGGGTATGAGTGTCGTCCAATACCACCGTCGGAGTCGAGGATGGCACGCCGTCGGGCGCTTGAGAACCAGGTCCCGCTTGCTCCTGAGCTGCGGTGGCACCTCCCGTCGAATTCATCAGAGTGGTGCCGTCCTGGGCAGCAGCGGTTAAAGATCCCACTGCGGCGACGGCACATAGAGTGAAGAAGACGAGGGCAGCGCGCAGGCGGCCGCTAATCGTGGAATTCTTTCTCAAAGGAAGGTAGCAATAAATCTCTGTTTCGGACACAGATTTCAAAGTGCCTCTCCAAAATCCGCGTTATTGATACAGCCTGCGACAAACGACATAAGCATCCGTCAGTCCGACGCTTGTCCTGAAGCTGCAACCCGGGCCGGCGCAGGCAACTGCCGCATAGCATTCAGCCAGAACTGGGTGTAACCCGGCGTCAAAGCCTGCGCATCCCAAGGCGAATCGGGTCCCGTCACCAGGTGGTGAAAATTGCGGTGAGCACTGACCGCCGCGGCCAGTCCAAGGGTCGCAAAGGTGGGCTCCAACTTGCAAATCGCGCCGCGATCGACGCAGCGCCGGAAATAGGCGTTGACCGCGTCGAAGATTGATCCCAGATGCTCGCGGAACATGCGCTCGGCGCCGGGAAGCTCAAATCCCGCCACATACACCAGGCGCATCAGCTCAGGGTATTGAGCGACAACATTCACCACAAATTCCACCAGCATGGGCACAACAATCTCCGGATCGAGGTTGCTGGCCAAGCCCTGTTGCAGTTCCCGGCCCAGCTTGAGACGACTCAGTCTCGATTCAGCTGCGGCCCAGAAGAGATCAGCCTTTCTGGCGAAGCATCGAAACAGCGTGGCTTCGTTAACGCCGGCAAGATGTGCAATCTCACGCGTACTGGTGCCTTTGTATCCTTGGCAGGAGAACAGCTGAACCGCAGCCTCAACGATCCGGACTTTGGTAACACTTCTCCCCGCTGTGTTTTTCAAGAGCGTCGGTCCTTTGGGGTTGAGTTGAATTAAGGTCGGCGGCTATCGCTTAAGAGGCTCGATCTCGTCGATACCAATCTCCACCGCGACACTTAGCCTAATCAAATCAAGCGTCAGCACTACGCGGAGATTGTTCTTCCTGCGAACCAGCACGCCACTCATGCCTGCGAGCAAACCGGACGTGATCCGCACCTTCTCGCCCTCTATCAGATACGGGTGGGGCTCGAACTGACGAAGAGGCAGAGCGGAGCGAAGCGATTCAATTTCTGAAATGGGGAGCGCCGAGGGCTCACGACCAGTCCTGACGATGGACACCACGCCGGGAACCTGCAACACTTTGACCGAGTCCCGCCGCTCGATGTGCACGAAGATGTAGCTGGGGAAAAGCGGTTTCGCAACAGGAACGCGGCAACCGTTCCTCCACCGGCGTATCGAGGTGTACAGGGGCAGGAACGATTCGATATGGCGCACTTGCAGATGTCGAGCTACCGCCTTCTCGTGCCGAGGAGTGGTGTAGGCTGCGAACCAGTTCAAACGCTGATCTGATCGTTCAACCCCTGGGCGCCCCAGAGATGACAATGCCATCGCCGGCACAGCAGGGGAGCTGCCACTAAGTAGAGACAAAGCTTCGCCATCCTCAACGAGAGAGGTGTGACCTATCAAGAACACAAACAATCTGTAATCATGTGCTTCGAGGCGCGACCTCAAGAAACGCTCATCGACGGGAAACTCGTGCGCTTTGTGAGGTTTCCTAGAACACACGCGGCAAGTATGCGCTTGCTCTCTTCCGAAAATTCACTGTTCTCAAAGCCTACTGAGTTGCCAGCATAGGTAAAGTGGCGCCGTGGGTCAAGAGAAAAAGGGGCGTTAATACCGCCTGACATCATCAAAGTGGAACTCACGACGGTATTGCGTCCAGGCTCTGGGACGACCTTCCAATACTTCACTGCAAGGTGCGGTCCCCAAATATTCCGTCGCAGCTTTTGAACTGATTGAAAATTCGGAACGTCAGGGTACTGGGCGAAATACAGCCGTCAAGTCACGATCTTACACGAATACATTCAGACACTATGCGTTCGTTACTTCGCTCACGCTCCGGCCTCATTGCCGAGAACCTGTTCTTGCGCAAGCAGTTGGCCTTCTATCAAGAACATCAGGTGCGGCCCAGACGGCTGACAGACGCTGCTCGCATCAGCCTTGTGATCTGGTCGACGTTCTGCGATTGGCGATCAGCCTTGGTGATCGTCAAACCCGCACCGCTGATCGGCGCGCGGCCAGAACCCTCGTGCATGTTGCGATGTAACTGCTCACGGCCCGGTAGCACTTGGAAGCGTACTGTTACGCCTGCGCATGTACTTGCATATGGCATTCAGCGCACAGTGTGATCAGGTTCTGCTCCTCATCACCGCCCGAATTGCTGCGAAATTTGAGGTGGTGCACCTGCAGATGTTGCATGCTGCCGCAAAGCTGGCATCGCCATCCGTCGCGTGCCAGCACCTGCCGATGCAGTTCGCGATAGCTGTCAAGATCGAGTCTTATTCGACGGTTTTGCAGCGGACCTCCTTCACGAAGCCTGCCGGTTGACTTCGGAGCGAAAGGCCTCCTGTTGCGGGCTGGGCAGAAACCTGTAGTAGCGGGAGATGGATTGCAGCAAAATCTCCGGATTAGTACCGTCCATGGAGGCGCCCGCCAGGAAGTCCGCACATATCATCTCCAGACAGTAGCCGCGTGACTTGTCGGAGCCCAGCATTAAGGCCGCCGTCTCGATCGCCTGCTCAATGACCGGAATCTGACTCTTGTAGACTTTGAAGTAGATCAGCTCTGCGGGTTCGCTGTCCTTGCCTGTCAGCTCCTTCTCCACTTCCCTTCTGAACTCCTCTTTGTGCATCTGCCGGGCCTTGTGCAACCAGGTTGCACTTTCGAACCGCTGGCCCTGTTTGCGCGCGAGCTTAGCCAATTCCAGTCCCTTTGCCCAACCCACCTGTTTCAGCTGCTTCTTGACCTGAGGTGGAAGCTGCTCGTGAATCGACATCAGGTAATAGGCCTTCCGTCTTGACTCCGGAAACCGCCGCTCCAGGAACTCATCGAAGGAGTTCAGGTTCTCCAACCTCCAGTATTGCCCTGCACGCACCTCGCAAAGGCATTTTCCGAGTTCGACAAATCGAGTATCGCGCTCGTTCTCATGCCGGGCCTCCCAGGCCAGGATCGCGTCGATCCGGCTCAGCACCACTTCGGCGCGGCGGCGATTCAGCCTCGGCGGCATCGGCGGATACCTAGTAAGCAAGCTCGTCAAACAGACCAAGATCGACTCCCGGCTCGTGCACCAGAGCTGTTTCGACTAGATCTCGCTGGTCAAGGCAGAGCCCAAGAAAGGGACAGGTCGTACACGGGTTTTGGGGGAAGCGGATGCCGCTGTGCGGCAAAAACAGCCCCGATTCAATTCTGCGCACCGTGTCGTCGACCAGGGTCTCGAACTCCTGCCGCTGCTGGTCAGTGATGCAGGCTCGCAGGTACTGGACTTCTACTGTTCGCTTACGGACGAAGACGACCTGAGCGACCTCACTGATCCCGGTCATCCAGGAATAGCAGACCAACTGAGGATCCAGAGCCGCAATGCCGTCAGGCTCATCTGGATAGCGGGCCGAGGTGGTCTTCCACTCCAGCACACAAGGTGTGCCGTCCAGTTCGCCGACCGCATCGACAAAGGCGACAAAGCTGTTGCCGGAGCCCAACGGCCGCGTGAATCGGATCTGTTGATGGCTTTGTGGCTGGTGAATCTGCACCCGCCCATCCTGGACGAAGCGGTCGAGTAGCTGAATGCCTTGCCGGAGCATGTGGTCCCAGGTGTCGTTTCCCGTGTAGGTCAGCTCCAGGTTCTTACATGGCGCCCACTGCTCAAGCAGGACGGCCGCTGGATCTTCTTGACGGAACAAAGCTGCGAGGGCCTGTTCGAAGCAGCGTCCGAAAAGCATGGCGGCCCGAACATCTTTCTCCTGCCAGCCGTCCAGATAGCGATGGCGGTAACGGCGAGGACAGGTCAGATAGTGGGAAACCTGGGTGTAGCTGTAGTTCATCGCGATGCTCTTCTTTTCTGCGTGCCGTTGTCCTTGATTGCCGGTAAGACGGGCACTCCAGTAGAGAGCTCTTCCCACTGGCTCGCCGGGGCAAAGCCGTCGAAGTTCACCAGCGAGATCCCATTGACCACGGTGTGGCTGATCTTCACGACTCCGATCAGGCCGCGGAGGGCACGCTCGTCGATTTCGTCGTGGCTCAGCAGTTCGGGGTCATACAGAAAATCCCGCAGGAACCAACCCAGCTTCCACATCGCCTTCGGAGTGCAGTAGAGACGGCTGACCATGGAACGCCCGGCAAATGGCTTGGGCTCGAGAACGGACAGCCGGAGTAGATAGAAAGGCTTCTGCGCATGCCAGCGATACTGCGCTCCATCGAGCCTGGCGAGGAATGTACCATCCGGAACCTCAGTCTGCGAATCACGTGCAGTGTCGGAGAGGCCGGGAACATTGCGTTTCATCCTGCCACCTCCAGGCTCGGACGTGCGTAGCTGTTGAGCAGGCAGACCAAGGCGCTGCGGTCCTTCTTGGCCGCCTCAGCCAGCTGCTGGACAAAGCTTTCGACCTGTTCGCGCGTGGCGTCTTTGAGGACTTTGGTACCGCAGAAGTCGACCGCATAGGCTTTCACCAGCTCGGGATCGAGCCGATGCTGGCGAATGATCTGGCACAGCTGGTCGCGAACCTTGTGACCGGAACCGTTGCCGTTTCCGTTGGCATTCCTCGGCGGAAACTTCTCTGGATCAGGAGTCGGCGCCATCGGACCAGGATTGGATCCGATCTCCTCGACTGAGCAGATGCCTATGCCATAGGCCTTCCGCAGGGCTCGATTGACCGCTCGTGTCTCGGCTATGCGCATCTCGGCGCCGCGGACCAGTTGAGACACGTTCGACGGATCGGCATCGCCGTAGCCGACGAAGCCGGTGGAATTCTTTGACGGATACACCGTGGCCTTGAGGACGAAGCGACTGGCTGCGGAATCACACAGCGAATCGACGGCCTCGACGTGAATACCCCGACATCTCTTACGACGTGCCAACTGAAGCAGACCTGTGTGCGTCACGTACCAGCGCCCTTCCAAACAAATGATGTCGCCCCTGCCAACCGAAAGACCGTGGGTAGATGTCAAGGCTCTTAGCGAGGACAACGCTATCCGCGAAAGCCTACCCCAGACGTGTTCAGCCAATCGTTTGTTGACCCGAAATGCTTGTGGCATTTGCTTCATGTGGCTCTCCTCCAACTGATCCGAATCCTATACTTAGGCGCCTATGTATCTAGATATTCTATCTATACATGGGCGCCTAAGTATGCGTCAAGAGTTTTTTTAATGATTTCTGTTAAGCTCTTAGCCTGCGTCAACATGGGCAAGAAAAAGAACCCGAACGCGGTGGCTCTAGGGAGACTGGGTGGATCGAAAGGTGGAAAGATTCGAGCCGCCCGGCTGACCCCTGAACAGCGGAGCGAGATTGCTCGTAAGGCTGTACTCGCAAGATGGGCGAAAGCTAGAAGGAAAGCCCAGCAGAGCGAGCAACCAGACAAAAGCTAGCACGGCAAACAGCTGGGATCGACCTAGCCGAACATATCGCTATGGGGAAGAAGCAAGGATCCAAAATTCAGGCAGCTCTTGTGAAGGATGCTCCTAATCCGGTTCTGTTGTCACCAACCAGGATCTGTAACAGCCCCCACCCACCCCACTTGGATTACTAAAGTAGATTCGGCATCTTCAGCTTCGCGTTTTCTTCGCTAATCTGCACCTCCATTCTGGTAGCCTTCTCTTTCAATCGGAAGAATCACCGCCCCTCCCGAGGAGGTCTGCGTGAGATGTAGGAAGACAGTTACAGAAAGGAAGCTTGCGGCAAATCGCATGAATGCGAAACGGTCGACCGGCCCTCGGACCGAGCGAGGTAAGAACAATTCGAAGTTCAATGCAGTGACAACCGGGCTGTTTGCAGACCATGTAGTGATTCCTTCGTGTGACGGCGGCCCTTACGAGGATGACGACGATCCCGAGGAGCAGTTTGCGAGACTGCTGGAGGGTCTGCAGCACGAATACAAACCAGAAGGACCGTCGGAGACCTTCTGGGTCGCGCAGATGGCTGAGTGCATGTGGAAGCAACGCCGAGTGAGTCGATCGGAAAGAGGCTTGGTCCACGCCACGATGAACATGCAATCGTCAGATGGCCGTAAGCGAACAGTCGAGCAAGCCCTATACGGAATCTCTGTCTTCGAGACGGCCCTGAAAGAGATCGAAAATACGCGAGCCCTCTCGCCGGTAACTTACGCGCGGGTGCTCCCCTATTTAGAGATGGTACAAACAGGCGTTTTAAAGATGCGCCGGCTGGAGACCACAAAGGACGGCGGTCCAAATGAGGCCAAAGTCGACGATCAGTTTGTTGCCTCGCTCGAGGAGGCCAAAGCCAAAACAGAGCGTGTGGTAGGTGATCTCGTGACTAAGGAAAGAAGGGCTGATTATTATGCTGCACGCGCTCTTCCTTGGGAAGAAGACCTGGATCGGATTCTCCGATACGACAAGGCATTGCAGAAAAAGTTTGACTGGGCACTGCAGAGGCTGCTTGAATCTCAGCGAAGACGACAGAAGGCCTAGGCGCCAGAAAGCACTAGGCTTCAAGCGGCCCTCAAATCCAGAAAGCAACTCGGGAGACTGGTATTCTGCCCGACAATATATCGTATTGCGATATAAATTCTTCCGTTCATTGTCGAGAAGGAAAAGGTCGATATTGCGAATCGAAGCCAAAAAGTCGTTTGTTATGAGCAGCAGAGGGAAAGAAAGCGACCAACAGAGTGCGGTAGGCAAGGCAACCAGCAATAGGATTCTTTAGCCATTTCGCGCGAGAAGAGAACGAGGGTGGTCAACAGCGCGCCAACGCGGGTCGCCGTCGTCGGACTGGGAAATGTAGGCGCTACGCTCGGCTATGCGCTGCTGTTAGGCGGCCTCGCGGCCGAGATCGTACTCATCGACAACAACCACGCTAAGGCCGAGGGCGAGGCGATGGACCTGAACCACGCCGTCCCCTTCGCTCATCCGACGCGCATCTGGGCAGGCGACTACCACGACTGCGCCAGCGCGACCGTCGTGGTGATCGCGGCCGGCGCCAATCAAAAGCCGGGGGGAGACGCGGCTCGATCTGCTGCAGCGCAATGCCGACATCTTTGCCGAGATCGTGCCACGCGTAGTCGAGCACAATCGCGACTGCATTCTGTTGATTGCCACAAATCCCGTTGATGTGCTGACGCGGGTTTCATTGCGGCTTTCGGGATTGCCGCCGCAGCGTGTCATTGGCTCGGGGACGATCCTCGACACAGCGAGGTTTCGCTACCTGCTCAGCCAGCATTTCGGAGTCGACGCCCGCAGCGTCCATGCGTACATCATCGGAGAGCATGGTGACAGCGAAGTCCCAGTATGGTCGCTGGCCAACATTGCTGGAATGCGCCTGGAGGACTTCTGCGCCGCGCAAGGCCGCAGCTGCGACTGGAAGGAACTCCACTCCATCTTTGAGCAGACACGGGACGCCGCTTATCACATCATCTCTCGCAAGCAGGCAACGTACTATGCCGTCGCCGCGGGGCTGATGCGAATCATCGAAGCCATTTTGCGCCATCAGAATACCGTGTTATCGGTTTCCAGCCTGGTCAGCGGAGAATACGGAATCTCCGACATCTGCCTCAGCCTGCCGTCGATCATCAATCGCCAAGGGATCCAGAAGGTGCTGCACCTTCAACTCAGCGCCGAGGAGGTACGGAAGCTGCAGGAATCGGCACAGGTGCTGAAGGAGACTATGGGAAGTCTTATGAAGTGGTGAGTCACAGTACAATGGATGCACAACTGTGACCCTGAACGACGGCCAACGCGACGATGAATCTGTGAAAGAGTTCGTGGAGCGCAATCAACCGCGTCGGCCAATCGACATGCAGGCGATTCAGGAGATCCTCGACCGCATAGCAGCACTGCCTAGGCTCGATCACCGGACACCCGACGAAATCCTTGGCTACGACGACAATGGACTGCCAACCTAGCGGGCTGCCGCTTGCGGCTCCGTTATTCTCCCTTGCCCAGCGCCAGCGTAATAAGCGTCTTCTGCTCCAGTTCGTGTGCCTTCGCTGAGCCGGTAGCGGGCGTGGCGTTTGCTGCGCGTTTGATGCTGCGCACCTTGGAGCCCAGGATTCGCTTCAGCCGTGGCGTCACGAAAGAAAGCGCGCCCATGTTGGCCGGCTCTTCCTGCACCCAGATGAACTCCGCGGCATTCTGGTAGCGATCCAGAATCTGCTCCACCTCGGTCTCCGGGAATGGATAGATCTGCTCCAGCGAGACGATCGCCGGACCGGACATCTTCAGCTTGTTGCGCTCCATGCGCAGTTCCTGGCCAATCTTGCCGGTGCAGAGCAGAACCCGTTTCGCATCCAACGCCGTTTCGTCCGGGATGACGTTTTGAAAGCGTGGCCGCTCCAACTCTGACAGCGGCGATAGTGCTTCCGGATGCCGCAACATGCTCTTCGGTGTGAAGCAGATGAGCGGCTTGCGCCACTTCCGCACGGCTTGGCGTCGGAGCAGATGGAAATACTGTCCCGCCGTCGATGGCTGGCATACCTGCATGTTGTCGCGGGCACAGAGCTGCAAATAGCGCTCGATGCGTGCGCTCGAGTGCTCCGGGCCCTGGCCTTCGTGACCATGCGGCAACAGCAAAACCAGTCCGCTAAGCAGATCCCATTTGTCTTCGCCAGCAGCGATGAACTGATCGATGATGATCTGCGCACCGTTGGCGAAGTCGCCAAACTGCGCCTCCCATGCCACCAGAGCCTCGGGATAGTCACGCGCGAAGCCGTATTCGAAGCCCATCACCGCAGCTTCCGATAACTCGGAGTTGTAGATTTCGACCCGCGCCTGTCCCGGCGAGAGATGACAAAGCGGGACGTATTCCTTTTCGTCGATGACGTCGATCAGCACCGAGTGGCGCTGGTTGAAGGTGCCACGGCGGCTGTCCTGACCGCTGATGCGGATCGGAACACCTTCCCGAGCAAGCGAACCTAAAGCCAGCGCCTCGGCCATGCCGAAGTCGAGCGGGCGCCTGCCGTAACCCATCTCGCGCCGCTGCTCAAGCAGCTTCTGCACCTTCGGATGGATGTGGAAGTCGTCAGGATAGGTCACCAACGAATCCGTAATGTCGCGCAGTTGCGCCGCAGTCAGTCCGGTGTCGACTTCGTCTGCCGGGTTGTAAGGGCCGCCATGATACGGCGCCCAGTAGCTCGGCATCTGCCGCATGGTTGGCTTCTTCACCATGCTCTTGCCCGCTTTTTCTGCAGCGTCGAGTTCAGCCTGGAACTTCTCGACGTATGGCTTGGAATCGAGACCTACATTCTTTGCATAGATCTCGTACAGCATGGGATGATCTTTGATCTTGCGGTAAAGAATAGGCTGAGTGATCGTCGGGTCATCGACCTCGGAATGACCGTGTCGCCGGAAGCCGATCAGATCCACAACGACATCACTGCTGAATTCGTAGCGATACTCCAACGCAATGCGGCCGGCCCGCACAACGGCGTCAACATCCTCGCCGTTGACGTGGAAGATCGGAATCGGCAGCCGCTTGGCCAAATCCGACGAGAAGCGGCCGGAGTAGGCATCGCTCGGATTAGTGGTGAATCCGAGCAGGTTGTTGACGATGACGTGAACCGTTCCGCCGACGGTATACCCACGGAGGTTCGCGAGGTTCAGCGTCTCGGCGGTAATTCCCTGCCCGGCAAACGCCGTATCGCCGTGCATGAGAACCGGCAGCACTCGATTTTTCCCATCGCGACCCAGGCGTGTTTGCTTGGCCCGCGCGCGTCCCAGCGCCACCGGATCGACGGCCTCAAGGTGGCTGGGATTGGAGACCATATGGATTCGCACCTCGCGACCGCTGGCCCCGGTGTAAATGCCGGTCGCACCGACGTGATACTTCACGTCACCGCCGCCAAGGACGCTGCGCGGATCGACATCTTCGAATCCGGCGAAGATCTCGGCCGCCGGCCGGCTCACAATGTTGATGATGACGTTCAGGCGTCCGCGATGGCTCATGGCCAGCACTGCCTGCTCGGCGCCATAACCGGAGGCAGAGTTGAGGATCTCGTCCAGCAGCGGGATTAGCGCGGTGTTGCCTTCCAGCGAATAGCGTTTGGTGCCGATGTAGCGGGAATGGATCGTCTGCTCGAAGACATCGGCGTGAACCAGCCGATCCAAAATGCGCGAGCGATCCACATTCTCTGGCCGCGCCGACTCCATACGCTCCTGAATCCATTGTCGGCGTTCAGGGTCGGCAATGTGCATGAACTCGACGCCGATACTGCCGCTGTACGTGCGGCGCGCCGCATCGGCCACGTCGCCGGACATGTCCAGTTCGGGGTGTAAGAACGGAAGGAAATGGCCCAGAGGATCGAGGTTGGCCTGCAGGTAGCCCCAACGGCGGAACGCGTCCAGCACGCGCTCCTGCTTCTCGCTCTCAACGTTCATCATTACAGTGGACAAGGACGATAACTCCCGCGGCCACGGCGCCCGCGCGGGGTGCCGGGCCATTGCTCAGATAGCACTACTAGTTATAGATTCCTTACCGGCCGAAGGGATACACCCGGCGCTCGAGCAGCAGCGGCGAATCGTCAGCCGACCTTTCAGTATATAGTGTCGCAAGTGTTCGCAAAGTGGTCTATTGTGCTGCGGTTAGGCCTACGATTTCATAGTGGGACGAATTGAACGAATGATACAGCCGCTGACATCCCGAGATCGGATGTTCGTGCTGACCGGCGCCGGAATTAGCGCTGAGAGCGGCCTGCCGACGTTTCGCGGCGCCGATGGACTTTGGCGCGGCTACCACGTGCAGGACGTGGCCACGCCACAGGCCTTTCGCGACAATCCTGAGATGGTGTGGCAATTCTATTCGGAGCGACGCAAGCGGCATGCAACCGTCACCGCAAATCCCGCCCATTTTGCCCTGGCAAGCCTGGAAGAGGAACTACGGGATCGTTTCTTTCTTTGCACTCAGAATGTGGATTCTCTGCATGAGCAGGCGGGATCGCAACGCATCGTGCACATGCATGGCCGCCTGATGCAAACCCGCTGCTCGCGGGAGGCTTGCCGTACCAAGCCCTTTGATGACGAGCGTTCTTACATGACGCTCGCTGAAATTCCAACTTGTCTGGAATGCAAGGCGCTGCTGCGACCCCACGTCTGCTGGTTCGGCGAAGTCCCCTATTCCATGGACAGAATCTTTGAGCAGCTACGGATCTGTACTGTGCTATTGACGGTGGGGACTTCCGGCGTTGTCGAGCCGGCGGCCAGCTTCGTCCGCATGGCGCGAATGAATCGGGCAAAGGCTATTTACGTTGGGCCCGAAGAGCCGGCGAATCGCGCGTTTTTCGACACGGTGGTGCTGGGAAAAGCGGGTGAAGTGCTGCCTAAGCTGGTGCAGGAAATTACCGGTTGACTTGCAGCTCATTCCATAGATCTTTAAGCTCAAAGAATATTGGGGTGTCGACGGCCCGCAATTTTTCTACCGGCAGCCAGGCGACTGTGCTGCAGTCGTAACCCACCTGATTAGCGGGATCAATGACCCAGACATTCGGAATACCCATCTGGCGATAATCGGCCAAGCGGTCGTAATAACGCGCTATGCGATCTTCCGGCGAGAGAATTTCGATGACTGCTAAGGGTGGCTTGGTGAGCACCTGCTCGACTTCCTGCATTCTCGACATCAAGCACAGGTCCGCAATTCTGACCCGGGTCGGCGAAACACGAATTCGCATTTCGGACAGGACGTGCAGATTCCATTCTTGCCGGTGTTGGAAGAACCAGTTGCCGAGAAACATCTGAACCGCAGCGTGATCAAATTCACCCAAATTACGCTCCTGCACTTCCCCATCGACGTAGTCACAGTCTGGGTGATAGCTTGTCCGCAGGTATTCTTGTAACGAAATCTGGAGCGTTGCCATACCTGAACCCACCGCTTAGATCATTCTACTCCGTAAGCAAATGCGCCCAACGGCTAGCGCAGGAAGTATCCGGTGATGTTGTAGGCGGCGAAAGCAGCGAGGTAGGCGACGATGGTCATGTAGGAGAACTGCAGCACCGGCCACTTCCAGCCATTAGTTTCCCGGCGCACGACAGCGACGGTCGACATACATTGCATGGCAAATGCGAAAAAGACGAGGAGCGCTACGGCCGCAGCCGGAGTCAGTTCGTGACGCAGAGCCGTCTGCAAATCTGTGGCGTGCGACTCGGGATCAACTCCATTCAGGGTTCCGAGGGTTGCGATGATGACTTCACGCGCGGCAATTGAGGTCAGCAGGCCAACGCCAATCTTCCAGTCAAACCCAAGCGGACGAATCGCAGGCTCGATGGCGTGACCCACCTTCGCCACCACGCTGTCCTGCACCTGAGGAGGCTGGCCATGATGCATCGGGAAATTCGTCGCTGCCCACAGCAGCAACGAGACCAGCATGATCACGGTGCCGGCGCGATAGAGAAAAGCTTTGCCGCGATCCACCAGACGCAGTCCAAGCGACGCCAGCGTTGGCCAGCGGTAAGGCGGCATCTCCAGAATGAACGGAGCGTCCTTGCTCTTCAGGATGGTGGATTTCAGCAGCCGCGCCGTGACGACGGCCATCAGAAATCCTAGAACATACAGTCCCAGCATCGCGACTGCGCGCGTGCCGAGGAACGGTCCCAGCAAAGGATGATTCGGCAGGAACGCCGCGATCACCATGGTGTAGACCGGCAGGCGTGCCGAGCAGGTCATGAACGGCGCGATCAGGATTGTAGCGATGCGATCGCGCTTGCTCTCGATGGTGCGCGTTGCCATGATCGCAGGTACCGCGCAAGCGTAAGCGGAGAGCAACGGAATAAAGCTCTTGCCGTTGAGCCCGACGCGCGACATAGTGCGGTCGGCGATAACTGCGGCGCGCGAGAGATATCCCGAATCTTCGAGAATTCCGATCACCAGAAACAAGAGCAGAATCTGCGGCAGGAAGACCAGCACCGAGCCGGTGCCTTTCCACACGCCGTTGATCACGAGCGACTGGAGCATGCCCGCCCCCAGGTGAGTGCCAAGTGCTCTGCCAGTGGTGTCGAGAAACTTTTGCAGCAGATTCGAGAGCGGCTGTCCGACGGAGAAGATCGTCTGGAAGACGCCGATCACGACCAGCGCAAAGATCACCGGTCCCCAAACGCGATGCAGAAAGATGGAATCAAGGCGAGCGGTCCAGACTGGTGTGGCCGGACGACGATATCCCGCGTTCGTTCCCACGCGCACCGCCCACTCGCGATAGCCGCGCGTGCTGCCGACAACCGGCAACTCGAGAGGATCGGGGGTGGTGCCCGCGGATGAAAGGAAATTCTGCACGGCAACGATTCCCTCGCCCGTGGTCGCGCTGGTGAGCGCAACCGGCGTTCCCAACTCGCGCGCCAGTGACAACACGTCGACGTGGCCGCCCTGCTTGCGTAGTTCGTCTGCCATGTTGAGCAGCACCAGCGTCGGAAGGCCGAGCGCGATGACGCGTGCCGCCAGCACCAGATGTGTGTGCAAATTCGTTGAGTTGAGTACCAGGATGATCGCGTCCGGACGCGGCGTTCCCGGCATGTTGCCGTTCAGAACATCGACGGCAACCTTCTCGTCTTCGGACTTGGGAATGAGGCTGTAGACGCCGGGCAGATCGATCAGCGCGACCTCTTCGCCGTTGGCGTCACGAATGTAGCCGGTGTGATGCTCGACGGTGACGCCAGGGAAATTGCCGACCTTCTGACGCAGCTTGGTGAGACGATTGAATAACGTTGTCTTGCCGGAATTCGGAGGGCCGACGACGGCGACGGTGCGGTAGGACGTGCCGAGAGCTTCATCTCTGGGCGGTGCCACAGCGTGGCAGCTCATCGTGGAAGCTCCCATTCACTAGTCTCCGAAGGCGGGAGCGCCCATGAGCTCCACGTGAATATGGCGAGAGAGATCGCGGCGCATGGCGACTTCCGTACCGTCGACGCGATAGATGCGAGGATCGCCGCCGGGGCCGCTGCGCAGAACTTTCACCACCAGGCCGGGCACGAAACCGAGGTTCATCAGATGTTCGGCTACCGCCGGGGCCAATTCCAACTCGGATACGATGGCGCTTTCTCCCACGTGCAGCTCGGAGAGCGCGCTGGCTTTGGCCTGACGATTTTTCTTATGACGGCCGAATATGAAGTTGAAAATCATTTTCAATACCGATTTCTATTCTAATCCTCCGGCGCGGAGAGGCAACGACCAAAGTCACATGATCTTGTGACTTGCAACACATTTCGGGACTGGTTGCAAAACGGAGCAACCAAATGATGCTCTGACACTTACCGGCTCTTGCAACAGTTGTTGAAACGCCCTTTGTTATTCCTGCCCAGCCGACTCCTACAACTAAATGGGCAAACGCGCTGGACGAGCGCTTCCCGCGTTCCGCAAACGCGACCACCTGGAAGCTGCGCATACAGCCTGTTCCGCGGAGCTTGCCAACAGAGCTTTCTGGATTCGTTCTGCGGCACTGAGAGATATCGGCAAGCAGCCGCAAGTAAAATAGTCGGCATATCAGTGGGGTGATTCTTCATGCTGGAATTATGTGACATTGCCAGCCGCATCGTGCAATCGACGATTCGCACCATGTCGGTGGAATGCGACCGCGTGGGCGGCATCAATCTGGCGCAGGGAGTGTGCGACACCGAGGTTCCCGCCGCGGTGCGCCATGGAGCTGAAGCCGCAATCGAGGCCGGCTTCAATCAGTACACGCGCCTGGACGGAATCGCGCGACTGCGCAACGCCATCGCGCAGAAGCTGGCGCGGCAGAATGGTATTGCGGCCGATCCTGATTCCGAGATTCTCGTAACTTCGGGTGCGACAGGCGGGTTCGATGCTGCATGCCGCGCGCTGCTCAATCCCGGTGACGAAGTGATTCTCTTCGAGCCGTATTACGGCTATCACAATGCCACGCTCGTAGGCCAGCATTGCCATCCGGTACTGGTATCGCTTGATCCGCCGGACTACGCGTTGACATTCGATCGTGTCACAGATGCGATTACACCCAAGACGCGCGGTATCCTGATCAACACGCCGGCCAATCCGTCGGGAAAAGGTTTTCTCGCGTGAGGAACTGCTGGAGATCCTCAGGATCGCAGCGGCGCACGATTTGTTTGTCTTCACCGATGAGATTTACGAACACTTTGTGTATGACGGCCAGCGGCACATTAGCCCGGCGACACTCCCCGATGCGGCGGAACGGACCATCACGATCTCGGGATTCTCGAAGACCTTCAGCATCACCGGCTGGCGCGTGGGATTTCTATACGCGTCATCGCGCTGGATTCCGGCAATCAGCTACTTTCACGACCTGGCGTATGTCTGCGCGCCGTCGGCGTTCCAGCATGGGGTTGCCGCTGGCCTCGAGGAACTGCCGGAGAGCTTTTACTCCGATCTGGTTCGCGATTATCAGAAGAAGCGGGAGATGATTTGTGGCGCGTTGCGCGCCGCGGGTCTGGAGCCGAGCGTCCCTGCCGGATCCTATTACGTGCTGGCGGATGCGGCGAATGTTCCCGGCGAAAACAGCATTGAGAAAGCGATGAACCTGCTGCACATCACCGGCGTAGCGAGCGTTCCCGGACAAGCATTCTTCCAGGGAGGCCGCGGCGACCATCTGCTGCGTTTCTGTTTCGCCAAGACCGATGGCGATCTGGAACAGGCGTGCCAGCGGCTGAGCCGATTGCGGCAGAATGCCAACGTCTCCGCTATCGCACGTTGACCCTGAGATTGAAGGTCTTCACCGGCGGGAGGTTGTATTCGAACAAGCGATGATAGTTCAGCTTCAGGTTGGCGATGCCGCTGGAGCCGGCGCTGAATTGAAAGACTTCCATTCCCGGAGCGCCCATCGCCGAGGACTTCGTGCTTTTACGATAGGTCTGCTTCCCCAACTTCAACGGTGCGGGATCGCCCTCCACCGTCCATTTGTAACCCGTGGAAGGATTGCTGGCCAGCTTCACGATCAACGTCTGATCAGGAGCCAAATCGACATCCTTGCCATTATCCTGATCGGTGACGGTAACGGCCGAAGCCGCGGTTTTTGCGGACGGGCCGGACGAGGCTGTTTGCGGGACCTCGGCAGCGGCAGGGATGGAAACAGCAAAGAGCACAGCGGCGGAAAAGGCCAATAAGCGACGGACCACAGGCAGAGGCTCCTCGTTCTTGGGACTGGCGATGAGAGTGACGCGTCCGCCGGAAGTTGTCAATGCAAACCGGCTTCCCATTTCTTGCGTCCAATGAATTGCCGTTTGCGTTAACCCACGCCAAGCGGCAGCTTCCGTGGGTTACCTCGTAACAACGCAACAACGATGACCGCAGGGCTCGATCACACTCTGTCGCACTGGCACATCGTCATCGCGTGGCTGATTTTTCTCGCCAGCTATCTGGTGTTTGCGATCGGCAGGCTGCCGGGCACAAAGATCGACCGACCGGCGATGGCCGTGATCGGCGCGGTATTAATGTTTGCGTTCGGGGTGCTCGGCCCGAGGCAGGCGATTGCGAGTGTTGATTTCGCCACGCTGGTCCTGTTGTTCTCGATGATGCTCATCGTTGCCAGCCTGCATCTGGCGGGCTTCTTCGAGTGGATCACGCGGCTGGCGATCGAACATCTCAGCGCCGGGCAATTGCTTCCCGGCGTGATCTTCATCAGCGGAATCCTCTCGGCATTTCTGGTGAACGACATCGTATGCCTGGTGATGGCGCCGCTGATTCTGGGCCTGTGCAAGCGCATGGGGCTTAAGCCGGTACCGTATCTGCTGGCGTTGGCGACGGCGTCGAACATCGGCAGCACGGCGACGATCACCGGCAATCCGCAAAATATTCTCATCGGATCGATCTCCGGCATCGCATACCGCGATTTTCTGGCGCACCTGGGACCGGTGGCAGTCTTGGGTCTGTTCATCGACTGGGCGCTCCTGCACTGGATTCATCTGCGCAACGGCAACGGCCAATCAGTGCAACCGGTGAAAGACGAGATCACTGTGAACCGTGAATCAGAAATTCATCCGGGCTGGCCGCTCGCGGTGAGCCTTGGCGTACTGATCGGATTTCTTCTCGGATACCCTCCGGCGTTAGTGGCGGCAATTGGAGGAGCGCTTTTGCTGGTGCAGCGACGCCACTCGCCAAAGAAGATCTATGGTGATGTCGACTGGTCGCTGCTCATCCTGTTCCTTGGATTGTTTCTGATTATTGGCGGCGCCGAACAGGCGGGCGTCACGGAGCAACTGTTGCGAGCTGCCGAGAAGCTCAATCTGCAGAATCACGTGATCCTCACTGCGGTCGTTACTTTGCTGTCGAATATCGTGAGCAACGTTCCCGCGGTGATGTTGCTGAAGGGACTGATACCGCAGTTTCACAACCCGCATCATGCGTGGCTGATGCTGGCGATGAGCAGCACCCTGGCAGGCAATCTCACAATTACCGGATCGGTGGCGAACATCATCGTGGTGGAAAAGGCGCGAGCCGAGGCGCACATCGGATTTCTGGAATACATGAAGATTGGCGTGCCGGTAACGGTAGTGACGATGGTCGTGGGGTTGGGATCGTTGGCGATGAGCAACTAGCGACTAGCAAGTAGCAATTAGCAATTAACAACTAGCCAATGCGTACCGCGGCTCTCCCGCCGCTCACACGCATCGAATCGTTGAGACAAAAAACAGACGAGAAGCCAGAAGCTTCTCGTTGTTTGACCGCTAGTTGCTAATCGCTAGTCGCTAGCAGCTATTCCGTATACGGCTTCCATACGCCGTTGTCGCTTTCCATTAGGACGATGCTGGCTTTGGTCGGCCCGGCGCCGTAGAAGTCCACGCCGTACGACCTGATGAGGTTCGTGCGCTCCCAGCTGCTGAATCCCTGCACCAGCGAGCCGGAGGCGTCGAAGTCCTGGCCCAGACGATTGGGGACCAACCTCCAGGTGTACGCAACCTGCGCCAGATGCGGCTTTACCATGGTGACCTTGTCGACCGAGACCAGGTGGCGCACGGCAAGCGGCACGGTGTAGGTGGTCGTACCACCGGAATTCTTCGCCTTGGTTACACCATCGATACTATTCAGCAGGGTCTCGCCCGGCCCGGTCATGTTGACGGTGAGAGAGTATGAACCTTTGGCCTTGGGTGCCGTGATAGCGATCACGCCCGCTTTCTCGAGCAGCTTGTAGTTAAGTTCAGGTCCCCCACCGATGCTCGGATCGACCGTTCCTGTACTGAAGTGAACCGCTGGAGGTGGTTGTGCCTTCAGGATGTCGCCAATGGCGGTTGTCGCCACGGGAACCGTCAGCACCTCGGTCGCGCTCCTGACGAAGTAGAAGATGAAACCGCCTAACACCACTACTAAGGCGAGAATCAGAAAAACAGGAAACAGGTTCAGGCCCTTCTTCTCCATGGCGATCTCGGCGGCGAAGAGTTCCGGCTCATTCGACGGCGGGGGCACCAGTTGCGGCTTGGATTCTTGTTCGCTTTTCGGTTCGATGACGGTCGGCATGTCTTTACCTCCAACGCGATGCTGCCCGACGAGAAGAACGCGGTAGACGCTGCGTTGTCCGCACTTGAAGCACTGCAGACAAAGGGCAGCCGCTGACAACTTCAGTATGGACCTTGCGAACAAAGGCGCAGTGAGCGTGGTCACCGGACGATGTGAGGGATAAACGCGCACGGGCAGGGATTAGGGACTGGGGCTGGGGGTTAGTGAACAGGGTAATGGCCGCGATCGACTATGGTGGATTCTTCACGAATTCGGGCTGCTTGCCTTCCGACCAGGGATTGTAGGTCTGAACGAAGATCATGCGATCACGAATGGTGGGATGGGTCCAGGCCCAGAACTCCCAGAACTTGTTGACGTAGGGATAGTCGAGCGACAGCTCCCCGAGCTTTTGGAATGCATGCGCGGCGGTGAGAGGTTCGTCCGCAATCAGGCCGTGAGCGACCTCGAGCCCATACTGATCGGCCTGATGCTCGTAATGACGCGAGACACCGTTGAAGACGGGAGAAGCCAGGAATGCGAGGAGGGACAGCAGGAGCGCAAGCAGCGGAAGCGAGGCCCAGTCGGAGAGATCGCGAATGCCCCAGCGCGCGCCGTAGCGGGCCAGCAGCCAGTTCGCCAGCCGGTATGCGAGGTACAACAGCAGCAGGAGCAGGAAGAGATCGATGGTGGTTTCCCTGGGAATGTGGCCGAGAACGTAATGCCCCATTTCGTGACCGAAGACGAGGAGCGTCTCTGGCGTGGTCATCTGCCGCATGGTGGTGTCCCAAACGACGACCCGCTTGGTTGCGCCGAAGCCGGTGACATAGGCGTTGAGCGTTGTGGTTTTGTCGCTGGCTTTCATCTCGAACATGCGCTCGGGAGGAATGTCCATTCCAGCGCGATGCACGACGCGTTCGATCTGGGCGACGAGTTCGGGATGATGGTCGCTGAGCGGCTCGAATCGGTAGAACAACGGCTCGATCCAAACCGGCTCGATGAAGATCACGAAGACAACGATGGGAATCAGAGCCAGCCAGAAGTAGAACCACCAGCGGCACGGGCTGCGGCGGATCACGGCATAGAGAATCCAGCCGAGAAAGCTGGCGAAGACGATGCCGAGCAGCAGGCTCTTTGTCCAATCCTCAAACCACCAACCCCAGTGCTGGACCGAGAAGCCGTACTTCAAGCTGATGTGGTGTCGATAGATGAGAAATGGGAGATCGGTCAACTCCACGACCAGAACAAACAGGGACATCACGATGACGGCTTGTATGAAGCGAAGGCGTGAGACATGCTCGGCCAGGCGTCGCAGCCGAGGAGCGAAGTGGAAGCGCAACATCAGCCATAGGACGAGCAGTCCCCAAATAGTGGTGGCAAAATAGAGGGCGCCGTCGAGGCGATAAAGCACATGGGCCTGGGCGAGTTTGTCCGGGGGCAGGGAATAGTGCAGAAGCGGCGGGGAAGATAGCGACGAGAAGTTTGGAGCTGGCGAGGCCATTTCCGCCGCGGAGGCGGCCATGAGCGTTGTGGCCGATAGCACGAGAAGCAGCAAGAGTAGAGTGACTTGCGCAAAGCGCGTCAGGTTGCGGCGTTGGCCAAGGGGTTTTCCCATATCAGGAGAGCAAGAGCTACTCGGTGATCGCCTCGGTGGAGCGGTCATCTTCATTGTTTTCAGCCATTTGAAGTCACGGCGGAAATGGTGCAACTACTGAAAATTCAGCGGTTTATCGCGCTTTGTGCTTGACATTTGAGGAGGCTGGCGTACCATAAAAGTATCACCTCCGATCCATTTCAGGATCGAATGGGCCCGGAGTCAAGGAAATTGTCACCGCTCCTTGGCATTGGGCCCATTTTAACTGCGTTTCATGTACCCAATATTTAGACATGACCGTGGTTGGCGATCCCGGTGGACGACTTCGGTAATCGTCTAGCCGCTTGATGAATGCAAAACTGCTTTTTGTCGCGGGGCTTATTTTTTGCCTCACACCCTGGGCATCGCCTCCGCTGGCTCTGGTAGCCGGACTAGTCTTTGGCGCAATCGCCACTCATCCTTATCCCGGACCCTCCCGTCGATTTTCCAAATTCCTGTTGCAGGCGGCGGTGGTCGGACTCGGCTTCGGGATGAATCTGCAGGAAGTCCTAAAGGCCGGCAAGAGCGGCTTCTTGTACACCGCGGTGAGTATCACCTTCGCCATGGCGCTGGGAATGCTGCTGGGCAAACTGATCTCGGTGCAGCCTCGTCCTGCGTTTCTGATTTCCACAGGAACCGCGATTTGCGGCGGCAGCGCGATTGCCGCTGTCGGACCGATTACCGGCGCGACGGAAGACGAGATGTCGGTGTCCCTGGGGACGATCTTTGTGCTGAACTCGGTCGCGCTGCTGACCTTTCCGGCAATCGGGCTTTGGCTGAAGCTGTCGCAGAGCCAGTTTGGATTGTGGGCAGCGCTGGCAATTCATGACACTAGCTCGGTGGTCGGCGCGTCGGCAAAGTACGGAGCGGTTGCGTTGGCTGTGGGAACCACGGTGAAGCTGGCGCGCGCGCTATGGATTGTTCCGGTGTCGGTCGGCACTGCTGCCGTCAAAGGCAGCAAGAGCCATATTCAGTGGCCGTGGTTTATTCTGTTTTTCTGCCTGGCGGCGGTGGCCAATACGTACTTCTTCCCCGGCGCGCACGCGTATCATTTGCTGAGCGCTGCGGGCAAAGTGATGCTGATCGTCACGTTGTTTCTGATTGGGGCGAGCCTGTCGCCGTCGGCGCTGCGGAAGGTGGGGCCGCGACCCTTGCTGCAAGGTGTTCTGCTGTGGATTGTGGTCGCGGTGGTGAGTCTGGAAGCGATTCGCGCCGGATGGATCCGAATTTAACTTGACCTCGGCTGCACCGAGATACCGCCAACGTGAGACTACTTCGATTCCGCTGGAAACTTCTGACTTCGGCGCTGCTGGCAGTCTTGACGATCGTCAGTACTGCGCAGAGCGGCAGCAACAAATCGTCGGCCGTCTGTGCTGCATGCATTCGCCACAATCTTGATTATCTTGCCGGCCCCGAGCTGCGTGGCCGCGGTAGCGGAACGCCGGACGAGTATCACGCCGCGCAATATATCGCCGCCCAGCTCAAGCACTACGGGCTGGCCCCTGCTGCAGGGGACAACGAGTACATCCAGACCGCAACCATCAAGACGCGCGCGGTGACGACGGCTCCGGTGTTGAACTTTGACAGTGTCGGCAAGAGCACTTCGTGGAAGCATGGAAATGAGTTTGTGGTTTGGCAGCTTCCGGAGCCCGATATTTCCGGTCCGTTGCAAAAGTTGGATCTTAGCGACTCCACGACCTCGCCCAGCATGATTAAAGCTGGCGCGGCGGTGCTGTTCAAGGTCAAGCCGGGCGCCAGCAGGCAGGATGTCCAGAGTGCGATCGCGCCTTACCGGGCCAGCAAGGCCGCGTTGCTGATCGTGCCGGAAGTAGCGGGAGCCGAAGCGATGTTTCAACGGCTCGGCAGCCAGCTGCCGCGAGCAGAGAAGCGGATCGGAGACGCTCCGGCAGGGCCTGACATGATCCTGCTGAAGAGCGATGCAGCGCAGCAGTTGTGGAACATGAACGATGGCACGGTGCTCAAGCTGCACGCCGATGTAACGCCGTGGACGATCTCGCACACCTGGAACGTGCTGGCGAAGATTGACGGCAACATGCAGAAGCAGCAGATCATTCTGCTCAGCGCTCATCTCGATCACCTGGGCGTGCGCGACGGCAAAATGTATCCCGGCGCAGATGATGACGCATCCGGCACGGTCGCGGTGATGGAGCTGGCGCGAGCGCTGGGCAAGGAAAAACGGCCGCCGCGCACACTGGTATTCGCATTGTTTGGCAGTGAAGAGACCGGACTGCTGGGCTCGCAATACTTTCTCAAGCATCCGCCTTTTCCTTTGGACAATCTCGTCGCCAACCTGAACTTCGAAATGATCGGGCGCGCGGATGCCAAGGTGAAGCCCAACGAATTATGGCTCACCGGTTGGGAGCGGACCAACCTGGGGCCGGAGCTGGCCGCACACGGAGCGCAATTAGTGGCTGATCCACATCCCGAAGAAAACTTCTTCATGCGCTCGGATAACTACGCGCTCGCCAAAGACGGCATCGTGGCGCAAACCGTATCCAGCTATGGATTGCACAAGGACTACCACCAACCAACCGATACCCTCGACAAGGTCGACTGGCAGCACCTGGACAGCGCGATCGGATCGATGATCGCGCCCATCAGTTGGCTGGCCAACAGCGACTTCACGCCGCAGTGGAACGAGGGAGAACGGCCATAGAGGAATACAGCGGCACATTCCCGCAATAAAACCCTTTACCGATTCTGACTTGCCTACGAGTTTATCCGCCATCCTGAGAGAAAACTAACGCTGTCTCCGCCGCCCCACAGCTTACTCTTAAAGCTGCCGGCGACGTGTGCTAAACGCCATGGTGTCCAGGAGGGCTGAATGGTGTGCGAGGCCGATAAGGCTCCGACACTGACAGAGCAACACGAGAGTGCGATGCCCGCCGGGGATCCTGCCTTCGCACTGGCGCATCAACCCGACGTCAGCGATCAAAACCTTCAACCAATTCAACGAGCGGCGCGAACCGATTGGCGGTTGGCGTCTTGGCTCGGCGTGTGCTTCGCTGTGCCCATCGTCATCATGATGGGGGTCGGATATTGGGCCAGCAATCGGGTACTCAGCGTCGACCACGCCGTGGATCTGAAGATCGAGAGCAGGCTGACGAAGTTGCAAATGGTCCATCAGGCGATGCGATATTCCAACGAGAATAACGCAATTACCACCCGGTTTTTTCTGGAGAAGAATGCTTCGCCGGAGGAGGTGCTAGCTCGCAGGAATGAAAACAGCCGCCGCGTGACAGAGATCATCGCCAATCTGGAGGCGCAGAGCGACAGCGAGCGGGAGCGCCAGCTGCTGACGGCGGTCAAAGAGACACGCGCGCCTTATCTCACAAGTTACAGGTATGCGCTTCAAGCGCTTCTCGCAGAAAACAACCCGGCCAAAGCGCAATCCGTCATGCTGGGGCGCGTGATGCCGGAGCTTTATGGCTACCGCCTCGCCTGGGACGACCTGGCATCGTTCGAGATGGAGCAGATTAAGGTCACCAACGAACAGGGAGAGGAAGTCGACCGCAAGACTCGTCGTGTGGCCCTGACCATTGTGTGGCTGGCCGGGTTTTGCGCTGCGGGAATTGGAGCCTTCGCCACCAGCCGCATTGTGGCCGATGCCAAAGACCGAACTCGCATGCAGGAGGAGTTAAGCACTCTGAATGCAATGCTGGAACGGCGGGTAGCCCAGCGGACCGAAGAACTGGCGCGGGCCCAGGATCAATTGCGCGAGTCGCTGAGCGAGACGCAGGCCTACACGCGAGAAATCGAAGCCATCAACGAGCTGGTCAAGTTGCTGCAATCATGTCTGACACTGGAGGAAGCGCGCAAACTGGCGGCGCGGGTGTTGCAGCAGTTCTTTGCCGCTGGGTCGTTGTTGCTGCTGAATTCCTCTCGCAACCTGCTCGATACTGCTTTCACCTGGGGAAACGGAGAAAGCAAAGCCGGACCGTTCCCTCCGGAGAGCTGCTGGGCCCTACGCAAAGGCGAGCGTCACCTGGTGCAACCGCGGGGTGTCAATCTAATCTGCGAACATAGCGCAGAGAGTTCGGCGGCGTCCCACTTGTGTTTGCCCATGATCGCCCAGGGGGACTCGCTGGGGGTGCTTAGCATCGATGATTCCAGCCTGTGCGAGTGCGTGTCGGACGCACGTGCTGTACAACGAAAATTGAGGCTGGCAGAAACCTTGTCCGAACAGATCGGTCTGGCGTTCGCCAATCTGCAACTGCGCGACACCTTGAAATATCAGTCGCTGCGGGATTCTCTGACCGGCCTGTTTAACCGCCGTCATATGGAAGAGTCGCTGGAGCGGGAGCTGCTGCGAGCTGCGCGCAGCCAGACTCCGGTGACGGTGTTGATGATCGATATCGATCACTTCAAGCGCTTCAATGATGTCTATGGTCATGGAGCGGGCGACTTACTGCTGCGCGAATTAGGGGCGGTGCTGCGGTCGCTGGTGAGAGGCGGGGATATCAGCTGCCGTTATGGCGGCGAAGAGTTTCTGATGATTATGGCCGAGACTAGTCTGGAAGCCGGATATCAGCGTGCGCAAAACATCCGGCAGCAGGTTACCGGATTGCAGGTTCGCTATCACGGCGAAACCCTGCGCAAGATCACAGTGTCGATTGGCGTCGCGGGATTCCCGGTGAACGGTGAAGCGGCTGGGACTATTGTGAAGGCAGCCGACGAAGCATTGTATCGAGCCAAGCGCGAGGGACGCGATCGGGTGGTGGTGGCGGAAAATAAGGCCGCGCAGGCTCTTCGTCGTATCGACCTCGGTGATGAAATCCGGCCAGATCAAATAACATCATTGGCAGGTCTCTGACAACTGCGTTAGGCGTTGGCCTGCTCCAGTTCTTGCGACAGGCTCTCCCATTCACTCATCAGCGTTTCGAGTTCGCTCCGGCGCTTGGCCAGCAGGTCAGTCCACTTCGCGGTTTCTTCCGCGCTGACAAACGATTGCAGCTCGCGTTCGCATTCGGCGATGCCATCTTCCAGTTGCGCGATGTTCTGCTCGAGCTGGCCATGGCGGGTTTGCAGTTGCTTCAGTTTGATGGGATTGATGCGCTTCTTCTGCTGCGATTTCTGCTCTTCGCAGCCTGGGACATCTGACAATGTGGGAGTCCAGGCCGGCTGCTCGGCATCGCCTTCGCCGGACTCCTGGCGCTGCTTGCGCCAGCGGTAGTCTTCGTAATTGCCGGGGAAGACCTCGACGCGACCGTCGCCGATCTCGAAGACCCGCGTGGCCAGCCTGTCGATGAAGTAGCGATCGTGGGAAACGAAGACGACGGTGCCGTTGTACTTCTCCAGCGACTCCAGCAGCACGTCCTTCGCACGCATGTCGAGGTGGTTTGTGGGCTCGTCGAGCAGGAGGAAATTCGACGGATGCAGCAGCATGCGCGCCAGCGCGTAGCGGTTGCGCTCACCCCCGGAGAGCACGCCGATAGGCTTGAAGACATCGTCTTCGGAGAAGAGGAAACAACCAAGCACGCCGCGAAGCTCGGTAATGGACTTCTGCGGCGCCACGTCGGAAAGATCGTCCAGCATGCGGCTCGCGGGATCGAGTTCCTTGTATTGATCCTGGGCGAAGTAATCGGGCTCGACGTTGTGGCCGAGGTTCAGCTTGCCTTCGGTCAGCGGCTCGATGCCGGTCAGCAGCTTGATCAGGGTTGACTTCCCTGCTCCGTTGACGCCGACCAGCGCGATGCGGTCACCGCGCTGGATGGTGAAGTTGACCTCGCGAAAAACTTCCTTGAGGCCGTAGCTCTTGGCGACATCAGTAGCTTCGACGACGAGGCGGCCGCTCGGCTTCGGCTGCGGGAAAGTGAAGTGGATGGTCTTCTCGTCCGGCGGAATCTCGATGCGCTCGATCTTCTCCAGCTCCTTGATGCGGCTCTGCACCTGCTTGGCTTTGGTGGCCTGGTAGCGGAAGCGATTGATGAAGGCCTCAAGCTGCTCGATGCGCTCGCGCTGATTCTTGTACGCGGCGACCAGCGAGTCGCGACGCTCCTGCTTCTGCGCGAGATACTTTTCGTAGTTGCCGCTGTAGAAGTGCACGCCCTTGTTCCAGATCTCGATGATGCGATCGACGGTGACGTCGAGGAAGTAGCGATCGTGCGAGATGAGGACGTAGGCAAAGGGATACTGCAGCAGATACTGCTCGAGCCAGTTGCGGGTTTCGAGATCGAGATGGTTCGTGGGCTCGTCAAGTAGGAGCAGGTTGGGCTTCGACAACAGTAGCTTGGCGAGCGCGATGCGCATCTGCCAGCCGCCGGAAAATTCTTCCGTGTAGCGCGTCCAATCTTCTTTGCGGAAGCCGAGGCCATCAAGCACGGTGCCAACCTGCGAGTCGAGCGCATAGCCGTCGTTCACGCGAAAATGGCTGAGGATCACCTGGTAGCGATCGGCCACCTGGGCGTACTCGTTGGAGTTGTGATCAAGCTCCGCGATTTTGTGCGTGAGCTCTTCCATCTCCTGCTCGAGCGCGCGCAGATTGGCGAAGACCGACATGCACTCGTCGAAGACGGTGCGACCTGAGAGTTGCAAGCCGTCCTGCGGCAGATAGCCGAAGGTCGTGTTCTTCGCGGAGACGATGGAGCCGTAGTCGAGCGTCTCGATCCCGCCGAGGATTTTCAGCAGCGTGGATTTTCCTGTGCCGTTGGCGCCAACCAGGCCGACACGCGCGTCAGTCGTGATGAGCCAGTCGAGATTTTCGAAGAGGAGTTTGGGGCCGAAGCGTTTGCCGGCGGCGGAGAGCTGAATCATGCCGACTCAGTTGCTCTTCTTCTGCCCGCGGAGGATGCGGTCATCGATCGGCTTGCGACCGGCGAAGCCTTCCTCCATCCCATGCCAGTGGGTAATGCCCTTCTCGCCGAGCTTCCAGCACAGCAGGATGACTTCATCGCCGACGACGCAGGGAAAATCGAGCAGGCCGATGTCGAGATCCTTCACCTGCACGCCGGTGGCGTCGATTTCGGCGACCGCGTCTTTCGCCTTCTGCAGCGCCTTCTCGCGCTCGGCTTTGCGGCGCGCGACGGAGACGATGTCGACCATCGTGCCGCCGTTGATGAAGATGCGATTGGCCAGCGACTGCTGCTCGGCGTCGACCTCTTCGATGAGCGCCTTGGCCTGAATGGCGGAGCGCAGCAGAGACTCCAGAACGGGCAGCAGGTTTTCAGCTTCAGCGAGGGTGAAGGTGCGCGCCATATCGATATTCCAATTTTCCAGCGTAGCCCGAACTTGCGCCTGGTGGCGCTCGTGAACACGACGGCGGTGCGCGCGCAGATCGGACCAATAGCGCGGGACCCGCCGTAAGAATTTTTCTCGAGGACGCTTGCGAATAATCACTGGACTTCTAACATCCTATCAAGAGCCGCGCGCGCCCACATCTTGACACTTTCGGTTACCTTGATCTGATTGACGATATTGCCGTCGACCAGATTCTCCAGCGCCCAGCACAAGTGCTGCGGCGAAATACGAAACATGGTGGTGCAGAGGCATCCGGAATCGTCGAGCGTGATGACGCGCTTGTCCGGATTTTCTTTCGCCAGACGATTCACCAGGTGAATCTCGGTGCCGATAGCGAACGACGATCCCGCCGGCGCCTGCTTGACCATCCTGATGAGGTGATCGGTCGAGCCGATGCCGTCGGCCTTCTGACAAACTTCCCAGCGGCACTCGGGATGCACGATGACCTGGATGCCGGGATAATTCGCGCGAACTTTCTCGACGTGCTCGGGCAGGAAGCGCTGGTGAACCGAGCAGTGGCCCTTCCACAAAATTACTTTCGCTTTTCGCAAGCGATCGGCGGTTTGACCACCCTGCAATATGTACGGATCCCAGACGACCATCTCGTCGAGTGCAATGCCGCGCGCGAATCCGGTGTTGCGGCCGAGATGCTGATCGGGAAGGAAGAAGATCCTTTCGTTGCGGCTGAAAGCCCAGTCGAATGCGCCTTTCGCGTTGGATGAGGTGCAGACCAGCCCTCCACGCTCGCCGCAAAAAGCTTTGATGGCAGCAGTCGAATTCATGTAGGTGATGGGCGTGATGCCGTCGCCTTCATCGTCGGCGAGGCCGAGGTTCACGAACTGCTCCCACGCGTCTTCTACCTGGCCGATCTCGGCCATGTCGGCCATGGAGCAGCCGGCATTGAGATCGGGAAGAATCACGGACTGACCGGGGCGCGCCAGGATGTCGGCACTTTCTGCCATAAAGTGCACGCCGCAGAAGATGATGTAGCTGCCCCTGGCCTGCGCGGCCACCTGCGAGAGGCGATAGGAATCGCCGCGATAATCGGCGAAACGAACCACTTCGTCGCGTTGATAGTGATGACCGAGGATGACGCACTCGCTGCCTAACTCCGCTCGGGCGGCGGCAATGCGGGCGTCCATGGAACGGTCGGGGAGTACGAGATAATTTTCAAGCGAGCACGACGCCGCTTCTGTAATCGGTAGTGTAGCCATCGCTTTGTCTCTGCCTTCAGTCCCGGCGACGTGAATTTCCGTTGATCGGAGGACACGCCCCGGAACGGGGATGTTGAAAGCTGACTCGCGGCTCCAGTAGATCCACTACGCTTGCGCGCCCGACCTACGGGGATGTTGAAGCTGCAAGTTGACGCTTCTTACCTCACTTCATTTGATGATGCAGCCAACCCGTTTGTTACAAAAACGAGAACCGCGTCCTGCCTCGACGCGGTCTGCTGATTAGGCACGTGTGACTGACATCGAACAGAAATATTGTTACGCGTTCGTGAAGAATAAGCAAGGGAAAGCAGTTGCCGGTTGCCAGTGGTCGGTCAGCAGCGGAACAGCTACTCGGACGGCGTGAAGCTGTACAGGTTAGTCTCCAACTCCTCTTCCGGCACGGCGTGGAGGTCGATCCAGCCCTCGAGCGGAAGAGAATCGACTGGCAAATGTTCGCGCCAGATGGCAAAGCGCAAACGGATGCGACTGCCGGGTTGGGCGCCGATCAGCTCAAACGGAATGCGCATCTCGAAGATCTGATCGAGCGCGACCTCGACGCCGTTGGTGTTGGAGTTGCCGTTGTCGGCCGAGAAGGTCGCCAGCTTGTGACGCTCCTGACCGTTGGTCAGCACCCAGCACTGCAGCTTGCGGCCGGTCGCGTCGATGCTGAGACGATAGGAATCGGGCGCAGCTTTCTGATTTTCCCTGACGCGCCAGACCTCGAGGTTGACCACCAGCCGATAAGCAGCGTCGGGCATGGCATGGTGAAAATCGAGCCGGCCGGAAACCGAGTCGGCATCAAGGCCCGCGTAAACCGCGTCGAGCAGAAACTGTTTGCCGTGCATCGCGCTGGTGCGCTGATCGGAGGTGTAGCTGGCCGCGCCCATCCACTCGAAGTAGCCGCTGACCAGGCCATCGACGCGCGCGCGAACAAACGCGGTTTGCGGGATGTAGCTGGGCCGCAGCACGCCGCTGATGATCGGCGTGTTCAGCTCTTCCGGCGGAATGCCTTCGAGCGCGTGATAGACGTTGGACAGATGCTTGCGATAGAGCTCATCAAAGTCCCGATCGTTCGCCGAATGATGTTCTGGACCGTACCACCAGTTCCAGTCGCTGCCTTCGGCGATCAGCAGCTCTTCCAACGCGAGCTGCCGCTGCGCGTCGGAGACGCGATTCGCATGGCGATCGTAATAGTCGCGCGCTTCCGCCAGCAGATCCCAGGCGCGATTGTCTTCCGGTGCGCCGATCCACACATTGAAGTTCGCGTCGATCCACGAGCCCGGCACCAGCCGATTCAGCTGCGCAAAATTCTCTTCGCCATGTCGCGCGATGGCTTCGCTGATGGTCACCGGCTCGATCTGCGCGTCCCTTTGCAGCGCGTCATAGAAGCGCCGCAGAAATTCGCGGCCCGACTGCGGATAGTATTCCCACGCATTCTCGCCGTCGAGAATGACCGACACGACCGCATTCTTTCCCTTGTCGAGCAGCGGCCGCGCCGAGTCCTTGATGTTTTGTACGAGGTGATTCGCGGCATCCTGCGCCGGCATTCCGGAATAGACGAAGCCGATCAGATCCGACAGACGATGATCGCGAAACACCAGATGCATGCGCGTGTCATCTTTTTCGTAGCGATAGATGTTGTACAGCCGCTCGGCGCCGTCGACGTGCAACTGATCTCCGCTGTGGCGCGCAAAGTTGAAGTCGAGCGAGCGCCCAAGCACGCCTTCGTCCGTCGCCATCCACTGCACACCAGCGCGCGCTGCGAGCTTCAGCGCTTCTTCCGAGACGCTGCCTTCCGACGGCCACAAGCCTTGCGGACGCATACCGAAAAGCTTCTCGTGCGAATCAAACGCACGCCGGATCTGCAGCGTGGCATCGTCGGGATGCTTGAAACGCCGCGTCGGCAGCAGCAATGCTGGCGACGACTCCGCGCCCGCATTCGTATCGCAGAGCAGTGGCAGAATCGGATGATAGAACGGCGTTGCCGAAAGCTCGATCGCTCCGCGCTGCGCCGCCTCTGCATACGCGGGCAAAACCTTCGCCAGCATCTCGCGTTCTTTCGCGATGACCAGCTGCTGATCGTCGCGCGTAAATTCTTCGCCCTTCTGCACCAGAGCCGCGATATCGGAATCCGCAAGGAAAAACTCGTCAAACCATGCCAGCTGCGAGAGCACCTGCAAATCCGCGTAATCGCGGGTGACGAAGTACGACTCGGCTCCTTCCGGCCGCGTGCTGGTCGCGTGATAGCGGTCCCACAAGTCGCGATAGCGCGGATAGCGCCCGATCATGTTCACCGGGTTCGCCTGAAACAGATACTGCAGCGCGAATCGGCGCTCTGCGGCGTTGAGTCCGCCCGCCGGCTTGGCGACCACATCGAAGAACGGGTCGTTCGCCTCGCCGGAGACATAATCCTGAATCTGCGCCACCAGCGACGGCACGAGATTGAAATTCTGATGAACGCCCGGGAACTCATCCAGCAGCTTGACCATGCCGTAATAGTCTTTCAGTGCGTGCAGCCGCACCCACGGCAGACGATACTCGCCTGTCACCATGTCTTTGTAAAACGGCTGATGCATGTGCCACAGCAACACCAGCCGAATCTTCGGCGAAGCTGTCGGGGAACCCGCGTCACTCATGGAAGGAATTTCGAGCAGCAAGTGTATCAGAGATGGCCTTGTGGAAATCGACGAAGCTACGAGCCGCGAGCAACGAGCCACGAGCTATTGCGAACGAATCATGACTTCCGGGGTGTGATGAATGGCAACGGGTAGCGAGACGTGTAAAGCCAAGTCGCGCTCCGCCAAGGTTGCTCAGAGCGCTTGGTGGCTTCAGGCTCGCGGCTCGAAGCTCGAAGCTCCCAGCTAGCTGCTCGCCGCTTTTTTCGCATGCGGATGCGTTTTGTCGTACACGTCCATCACGTGCTTTACCGTCAGCTGCGTGTAGCGTTGCGTGGTCGAGAGCCGCTCGTGGCCGAGCATCTCCTGAATCGCACGCAGGTCCGCGCCTTCCTCCAGCATGTGCGTACCGAAGGCATGGCGCAGTGTGTGAGGATGCACATCGGGCGAAAGTCCGCGCGCCACCGCAATCTGCTTGACGATGCGGCCTACACTGCGCGTCGTCAGCCGCTGACCGCGAAGATTGATCAGCAGCGCCTTCTCTGTCGTGCTCCTGGTCTCACCGAGCACGCGCTGTCGCGCCGGAAGATAATTCTGCACCGAGGCTTTCGCCGACTCGCCAAACGGCACGTAACGCTCTTTACGTCCCTTGCCACGCACGAGGATCAACTCGTTCGACCAGCGAATGTCATCGAGATTGATGCCGATGAGCTCCGAGTTACGAATGCCGCAGCCGTAGAGCAGCTCGAGGATCACCTGATCGCGATCGGCAAACGCCGAACATTCCGGCATCGCCGAATCGAGAACGGTGTTCACCTCTTCGATCGTCGGCACTCGCGGCAATTTCTTCGGCAGCTTCGGCGTGGCCACCAGCGCCGCGGGATTCTGCTCAACCTCGCCCTCCTGCGCCAGCCACTTGTAGAGCGAGCGCAGCGCCGCCAGCGCGCGCGCAACCGAGGTCTTAGTCAGACCTCGCTCGTAAAGATTCGCCAGATATCCGCGGATGAGCACGTGATCGATCTCACGTCAGCTCTGCGGGCCAACGTATTCAGCAAACTGCACCAGATCGGTGTGATAAGCCTTGATTGTGTGTGCCGACGCATTGCGCTCCTGCAACGAGCGCACGAACTTCGTAATCGCTTTTTCCACGACGGTTGTGTCGTGCTTGGTCATGGCGAAGGGACTCAGTATCAGGCCGTATTGAGCCTCAAAATCAATTTGTCATCACGAGGCGGCTTCAGCCGCCGAGGGATCTGCTTTTCGCCGCTTGCTCCTCGGATGATGCTGCCGGTAAACCTTGTTCAGCCGATCGAGCGCCAAATGTGTGTAGACCTGCGTCGTGGAAATGTCGGCGTGCCCCAGAATCGTCTGCACGGTTCGCAGATCGGCGCCGTTCTCTACCATGTGCGTTGCGCAACTGTGACGCAGCATGTGCGGGCTCGCATGTCGTGACTGCGCCGATGCGGCATTCACCATCTGCCACACACGCTGCCGCGTGATGCTACGTGCGCCGCGCGCAATGAACAGAAACGGCGACGGCTTCCCGGCCGCCAGCACCGGACGCGCATCCCGCAAATACTGCTGCACGACCTCCTGCGCCGCGCGGCCCAAAGGTACAATGCGCTCCTTGTCGCCCTTGCCGCGCACCAGCACATATCCCAACTCCAGCTTCAGATCTTCCAGCTTCAGATTGACGACCTCCGAAACTCGCAGTGCTCCCGCGTAGAAGACCTCCAGCATCGCGTGATCGCGTTCGGCGCGCGCTTGCGACAGGCGATCATCTTTGGCGCGCGCCGGACCCTGCAACAAGCTCTCGACTTCATCCGTGGCGAGAGACTTTGGCAACACCTTCCACTGCCGCGGAGAATCGATGTTCAGCGTCGGGTCGGCGCTGATGTAGCGATCCAGCAACAGATACTTGTAGAAATGCCGCAGCGCCGAAAGCTTGCGCGCCACGCTTCGCCCATCGACACCGTTCGACAGCAGCGAATTGAGAAAGTCACGCACCTCCTGCCGTCGCGCGTCACGCAAGCCGCGCTTGCGCTTCAGCAGAAATCCGGCGTATTGCTCCAGGTCCGATCGATAAGCCGCAACGCTCAGCGGCGCCAATCCCTTCTCGACTTTCAGGTAGTCGAGAAACGCGTTCAGCAGCCGCAGATTGGGATCGACACTCTGCACGAGATGAGTATGAAGCTGACTTGCGCAGGCGGGAATAGCGAATGTGATTCTGCTACTGGCGGATTTCTATATCGCGTCGCAACCAAGCTAGTCCTTCGGATGCAGGTTCCCCCGCACCGCATTCAGCAGTTCCACCGCATTCAGCGGCGAGCGCGGATCTTCCTCATGCTTGAAAAACGCATACGTCTCCACGCCGTCGTCGACGCACTTCTCGATTCGCTTGCCCAGCCTCTTCAAATCCTCAGCCGAATAGCTCGGCTGCCGGAAGCGAAAATAGATGTAGTTCGCGGTTCGCACCTCGGGCGTATCGAGCTTCTCCGTCTCAGCAACGCACAGCGTCGCATTGTGGTCGCGCAAGATCTGATAGACCTCCTCGCAAAACCACGACTGGTGCCGGAACTCGAACGCAGCTCTGAAATTCCGCGGGAGCAGCGCAAGAAAATCCCGCAGCACTGCAACATCAGCCTTCGTGGTCGGCGGCAACTGAAACAGCACCGGCCCGAGTTGCTTGGCCAGCGGCTGCAGCGTCGACAGGAACCGTTTTATCGGCTCTTCGACATTCTGCAGGCGCTTGATGTGCGTGATGTACTGGTTCGCCTTGAGCGCAAAACGGAAGTTTGGCCCAACGTCCGCCATCCATCCGGTCGCGGCCTTCTCCGTCAGGCTTCGGCGGAACGTGTAGTTCACCTCAACCGTATTGAGTTGCGTCGCGTAATACTTCAGAAAATTCTTCGACGCGACGTTCTTGGGATAGAAGTCAGGCTTCCAGATCGTGTACGCCCACCCCGATGTGCCAACGTACAGGGGCACCTGACTCGCGTTCGAAGTGGTCGGTTTCTCGTCGCTTGCAGAATCATTCGCCATATCTTTCCGAATTGTAGCCCGCGACCGGCCCTGCGACTCCGCCTTCGCCCTTGTGATTGTATGATTTTCTTCGAGCCGTATTGCGCAGTCATTCGCCGGTTCTCTTAATGGCCAGACGATCGCAGCCCAGCCGACCGAATTCGCCGCCCATCATCGCCCTCACCGGCTTCATGGCTGTGGGTAAGAGCACCGTCGGCCGCATACTTGGCTCTCTCGTCCACTGGAGCTTTCTCGATCTCGATTGCGAGATCGAATACCGCTCGCAGCTGCACATCCACGAGATCTTTACCCTGCAGGGCGAGCAGCGCTTTCGTGAGATCGAAGCTGATGCCTTACGGCGGATCCTGGAGCGCGCCTCCACCCCGACGGTGATCGCGCTGGGCGGTGGAACCTTCGTCCAGCCCGACAATGCTGACCTGCTGATCACGCACGGCGCTCACGTTGTCTTCCTCGAGCTTGAGGTTGACGAGTTGCTCGCCCGTTGCCGATGTGCCCGCGAGCGTTCGCCGCAAAACCCGCGTCCTCTGGCCGACGATGCCCAGGGGTTTTGCAGTTTGTATGAACGAAGGCTGCCTTCGTATCGCAAAGCCGGGTTGACCGTGCACACCAGGGGAAAGTCAGCCGAGCAGGTTGCCAGGGAGATCGTCGATGCCCTGCATTTGTCCGCGGACGACGCCGATCAGTAGCCTACTCGTTACCTCTTCGCCTCGCCCTAACGTGATATAACTTGATTTTTCCCCACGAAAATGTCGCAGCAGAAAATCCCCGTTGGAATCCTTGGCGCGACCGGAGTTGTCGGTCAGCGCTTCATCCAGATGCTCGAGAACCACCCGTGGTTCGAGGTGGCCTGGCTCGCTGCTTCCGACCGCTCCGCCGGACAATCGTACGGCGATGCCGCGAAGTGGCGGCTGAAGACTCGTCTTCCCGATCATGTGCGAAGCATGGTGGTCTCCAATGCCTCGCCTGACGGCGCGCCGCGCGTGATCTTCGCTGCGCTCGACGCCGGAATCGCTCGCGAACTCGAGCCCCTATTCGCCGCTGCCGGTTGCGCCGTCGTCAGCAACTCCAGCGCCTTTCGCATGGAGCCCAACGTCCCCCTCATCATTCCCGAAGTCAACCCCGATCATCTCGCCCTGATCGCGCAGCAATGCTGGCGCAAGCAATCAGGCGGCTACATCGTCACCAACTCAAATTGCTCCGCGATGGGACTCGTGCTCGCCCTCGCGCCATTGCATCGTAACTTCGGCATCGCCTCGGTCTTTGTCACCACCATGCAGGCGGTGAGCGGGGCGGGCTATCCCGGCGTCGCCTCGCTCGACATTCTCGGCAACGTCATCCCCTACATCGCCAAGGAAGAAGAAAAGATGGAGGAGGAGACGCGCAAACTGCTCGGCCGTCTCGATGGCGATCACGTCGAGCAGGCCGGCTTCACCATGACCGCGCACTGCAATCGCGTCGCGGTTGAGGATGGTCACACCGAATCTGTCTCCGTGAAGCTGAACCGCAAAGCCGCGCCGGACGAAGTCATTGCCGCCTTCAACGAATTCCCGCCCGTCCCGCAGGAGCTGCCGACCGCCCCGGCTCAACCTGTGGTCTACGACGCCGCGCCCGACCGCCCGCAGCCGCGCTTCGACGTCGACCGCGGCAATGGAATGACCGTGAGCGTCGGACGTCTGCGCCCCTGTGGCGTGCTCGACTACAAGTTCACCGTGCTCTCGCACAACACCATTCGCGGAGCGGCCGGCGCGGCGCTGCTCAACGCCGAACTGCTGAAAGTCCAGGGTCTGCTGCCGTGACGCGCGACCTCCCGCCGGCGGTGTTGCCGTGATCGTCATGAAATTCGGCGGCACTTCTGTCGAAGACGCCAAGGCCATCGATCGCGTCGCCACCATCATCAAGTCGCGCATCGACGAGCGTCCCTTTGTCGTGGTCAGCGCCATGGCGAAGGTTACCGATCAACTGCTCGCGATGGCGGCAGCCGCTGGGCGGGGCGACCGCGATCAGGCGCTTGAGATCTGCCGCGCGCTGCGCGAGCGCCACTACCTGACCGCGGGCGAACTGCTGGGCACGGGCCTGCACACCGAACTGCATAGTGAACTCGGCTGCGAGTTCGACTCCCTCGACGAACTGCTGCGCGGCATCTCCGCCGTCGGCGAGCTCACACCGCGCACCTCCGATTACGTCGTCTCCTTCGGCGAGCGTCTCTCGAGCATGATCGCGACGGTCGCATTCTTGGCTCGCGATCTACCTGCAACTCTGGTCGATCCTCGGCAAGTCATCGTCACCGATGCGCAGCACAGCCGCGCCGTCCCGCAAGTCGACGCGATCAACGATCGCCTGCACGACCGCATCCGCCCGCTAATCGAGCAGCAGCGCGTGCCCATCATGGGCGGCTTTGTCGGCGCCACGCGCGAAGGCGTCACCACGACGATTGGACGCGGTGGCTCAGATTTTTCTGCCGCGTTGGTCGGCGCCGGGTTGAACGCCGAGCGCATCGAAATCTGGACCGACGTCGACGGCATGAAGACCACCGATCCGCGCATCTGCTCCAGCGCGCGCCGGATCAAGGTCATCAGCTTCGAGGAAGCCGCCGAGCTGGCTTACTTCGGCGCCAAAGTCCTGCATCCAGCAACCGTGCTTCCCGCCGTAGAAAAAAATATTCCCGTGCTGGTGCTGAATTCGCGCAATCCCGCGAATGAAGGCACGCGCATTCTGGCGCGCACGCCGCGCTCACGCTCGCTCTTCAAAGCCATCGCCGCCAAGAGTCGTATCACCGTCATCGACATCGTCGCTGCGCGCATGCTGATGGCTCACGGCTTTCTTGCGCAGGTCTTCGATGTCTTCGCGCGCCATCGCTGCGCGGTTGATGTGGTATCGACCTCCGAAGTCAGCATCTCGCTCACGGTCGATTCGAACGAAGCCATTCCACAGATCGCCGCTGATCTGGAGAAGCTGGCCTATGTGAAATATGCCGGGCGCAAAGCTATCGTCTGCCTGGTGGGCGAGAACCTGCGCGATACGCCTGGCGTGGCAGCGCAAATCTTTGACGCCATCCGCGACATCAACGTGCGCATGATCTCGCAAGGCGCATCGGAGATTAATCTGACGTTTGTCATCGATGAGGCTGATGTGCCCGAAGCGGTGCGCCGGCTGCACGCGAGATTCTTTGCCGACGTCGATCCCGAGGTGTTCGATTGAGTCAGACGCCGCTACGAATCGTCGTTCTAGGCCCAGGCAAGACCGGTTCACTGGTCGCCGAGGTCGCACGCGAGCGCGGCCATCAGGTCCGGACCATCGACGCTGACGTCAACGAAAGCGCCGTTTGGCTGACGTCTGAGAATCTGCTCAACGTCGATGTAGTAATCGACTTCACCACACCGCACGCTGTGCTGAACAACATAGCCGCCTGTGTGAGCGCGAAAAAAGCGACGGTGGTCGGCACTACCGGCTGGTATGCCGAAATGGAGCGCATCCGCCAGGCTGTCGAGCAGGCGGGAACGGGGTTCGTTTTCGGCGCGAATTTTTCTTACGGCGTAAACCTGTTTTTCCAGATCATGAAGTCCGCAGCTCCAGCCTTGACCCACGGCTACAGCGGCCACATCACCGAGATCCATCACATCCACAAGAAGGACGCGCCGTCGGGAACGGCCGCGGCCATGCAGCGCATTCTGGAACAGACTGCGGGAATGCGCCTGGATATCACCTCCGAACGCGAAGGCGAGGTGACCGGAACCCATACGCTCGAACTGAACTCCACCGGCGATCGCATCGTCCTCACCCACGAAGCCAAGTCACGCCGCACCTTCGCCGAAGGAGCAGTCCTGGCCGCCGAGTGGATCGTCGGCAAGACTGGCTTCTACGACTTCCGCGACGTTTTCTCGCAACTCTAAGAGCGGCTTTTTGCAGTGCTCGCGAAATTCGTACCGCAGCTGAATTCTCTCCCTTATAATCACTGCGTCTGAACGTGGGGAGTTAGCCATGAAGAAAGCCTTTGCCTTGTCGGTCTTATGCCTTTTCGCCCTACCCCTCGCATTCGCTCAGCAGCAGGCGGACGCTGCCACCAAGCAGGACGTGGAAGAGCTTCTCCTGGTCACTGGCGCCCGGCAGAATATTCAGGTTGTGTGGGACAGCATGGCCAAGCAGGCAGCGAGTTCAGCCGCAGAAGCGTACCAGCGCAAACATCCGAACGCCAGCCCACTGCAGGTTCGGAAGGCAGCCGAGCTGGCTGGCACTACTATTCAGAAGGCAATGCAGGTTCTCTCCATTGACGAGCTACTCGAGGCAATGGTCCCGGTCTATCAACGACATCTCACTCACTCCGATGTTCGGATCATCATCGATTTCTACAACTCTCCGACCGGACAGAAGATGATCAAGGAAACACCCACCATGATGGCCGAGGGCATGCAGGCGATTCAGCCCATTCTGCAGAAACACTCGGCCGAGCTTGAGGCGCAAGCAGAGGCAGCGGCTGAGGCCAGCAAGCAAGCCGACACGCAATCGAAATGAGTTGCAGCTGGGTACGTTGCACATGTTTTTGTGCGGTGTGCAGCGATCACGACCAGGAAGCGGACTGCTGATTGCTGACGGCTGGCTGCTGGATTATGCTCTTCCAATGAAACTTCGCGGTTGCGGTACAGCTCTGATCACTCCCTTCGAGCAGGATGGCAGTCTCGACGAAGCTGCCCTGCGCGAATTGGTCCGCTGGCAGGTCGAGTCTGGAATCGGATTCCTTGTTCCCTGCGGCACCACCGGCGAGACGCCCACGCTATCGCACGATGAATGGCTGCGCGTCGTCGATCTCACTATCGAGACTGCCGGCGGACGCGTGCCCATCATGGCGGGTGCGACCTCCAACAACACGCGCGAGGCGGTCGCCAAGGCGAAAGAAATTTCTTCGCGCCCGGGCGTGGATTACGTTCTCACCGCAACGCCTTATTACAACAAGCCCACGCAGGAGGGGATCTTCCAGCACTTCACCGCAATCGCCGAAGCCTCGACCAAGCCGCTCATCCTGTACAACATTGCCGGACGAACCGGAACCAACATTGAGACCTCGACACTGCTGCGCCTGGCGGAGAATCCCAACATCATCGCTGTGAAGGAAGCCAGCGGCAATGTCGCGCAGATCGCCGAAGTCTGCGCGACGGTGCCGGAAGATTTCCTCGTCTTCTCCGGCGACGATGCGATCACGCTGGCCGTGATCGGACTTGGCGGCGTGGGCATCGTCTCTGTCGCCTCAAACGAAATCCCCGCCGAGATGTCGCGCATGACCAACGCTGCGCTGGCGAATAAATGGGACGAGGCGCGTCTGCTCCTCCGCAAATACCTGCCGTTGATGCAGGGAAATTTTATCGAGTCGAGTCCGGGCCCGGTAAAAGCTGTGTTGGCAATGATGGGGCGGATCGAAGAAGTTTATCGGTTGCCGCTTGTGCCGGTGAAGAAAGAAACTCGCGCCAAGCTGGAGAAAATCGCGGCCGAGGTCGGATTGCTGCAATCGCAACCAGCCGCCAGCCGGTGAGGTCGAATGGCTTCGGTAGTACGGGCCTTTTAGGCCCGCGTCCCGTGAGTCATAAAATGATTCGGCCGCCGTGTCGGGTTCGATGACCGCAGCGGTCATGTTTAAGCTAGTTGCTAATCGCTAGTTGCTAGTCGCTTCTTCATCCCACCGCCCCAGGATGAAAACCCCGTCACCGTCGTCATCGCGTCCATAGCGCAGGCACGCCAGTCCCTGCGAGAAAGCCTTCAGAAACTTCTCGCGATTGCGCAACTGCAAATCCGCCGCTTTTTGGCGCGTCTCCGGCTGCGCCTTCCATTCATAGATCTCGGACGGAACCTCGATGCGCATCGCCTCTTTGAACGACGGTAGTTCCCCTGTCGCCAGCAGCGATTCCACGCGCCTGGATTTCAACCACCACTCCGCTAGCAGCCGGTCTGTTGGAAGACCTCCCCATAACGGTGAAGTTGAGATGCCGTACTGATTGACGTTGTACCGGCGCACGATGGCGCCCAGCCGTTCCAGGTTGAGGTATGCATTCTTGATCTCCAGCGGATCGAAGGTCCACTCGATCAGCTCATACCCACGCGCAATGGCGTCCTCGCGCTGAAAAAGCTTCAGCTGGCGACCCACGCCGCTGTTGCGATACTCGGCCTTCACCGCCAGCATGTGCGAATGCAGATAAACATGCCCGCCGCGCATGCCGGGAATCGAGAACGCGTAGCCGGCGAGCGTCTCGCCATCCCATGCCCCAATCACCTGCCCGCCGATCTTTGGACCCAGGGAGAAGATTCGCAGCGGTACGAGATCGATATCATCGAATCCCCATACTTCTTTCTGCAGTGCGACGCAGGCGCGAAACTCTTCCACCTCGGTGCAGTTGCGCAATTCGATTTTGTCGCTGCTCATCGCCGTTCCTGCTGCTTCGACTCCTGCCATAGCGACTCCATCTCGTCCAGCGAGGCATCCGCCGGTTTCCTGCCCTGCTCGCGTAACTTGTCTTCGAGATATTGAAAGCGGCGGCGGAATTTGCGATTGGTCTTGCGCAGCGCCGATTCTGGATCAAGCGATAGATAGCGCGCGACGTTTACCAGCACGAAGAGCAAGTCTCCGACCTCGTCTTCCAGCCGCGAACGTAGCTCCGGTAAAATCTTCGTCCCGCGCGCTCCAGCCACCCCAGCCGATGACTCCGGTCGAGGCCCCGGCGCCGGATATTCAGCAAGATTCTGCCGCAGCTCTTCCGTTTCCTCGTTCAGCTTCTCGAACAGCCCTTCGATGTTCGGCCAGTCAAAGCCCACGTGCGCCACGCGCGAGCTGATCTTGTACGCCTCCATCAGTGAGGGCATCGCCGACGAGACGCCGGCCAGCACGGATTCGGGATGATCCTGCTTCGCCTCATCGCCCGATGCCGGCTGACGCTTCTTTTTCTCCTCCGCTTTCAGCGCTTGCCAGTTGCGCAGGACTTCGCCCGGCGTGTCGGCCTTCACCTCTCCGAAAACATGCGGATGGCGATCGATCAGCTTGCTGGCTAGCCGGTCGAGAACATCGTCGATGGAAAAGCGCTTCTCCTCCGCCGCCATCTCCGAGTAGAAGAGCACCTGCAGCAGCAGATCGCCCAACTCGCCCGTCAGTTCATCCCAGTCGCGCGCGTCAATCGCCTCAATAACTTCGTAGGCTTCTTCCAGGGTGTAGGGCTTAATGGTGTCAAAGGTCTGTTCGCGGTCCCACGGACATCCGCCGGGTCCGCGCAATCGCGCCATGATCGAGACGGCGCGCTCAAATCGTTCGCCAGTAGTCGGCATCAACAACAATCTAAATGAGGCGCGGCGGAAGACAAAATGCGAGAAGTCACAAATGGTGGTGCCTGGCGAAGCTTATGCGGCGTGGGTGACGTCCATCTCGCTCAAGCGCAGCGCCAGACATTTAGCCGCACCGCCAGCTTTGAGGAACTCGGTCAGGCGCACCTCGACAACGCGGAAGCCAAGTGACTGCAGGCGATCTCGCAAGCTGCCGCTGATCTCGTTGAGCACGATGGTTCGTCCCACATTCACCGCATTACAGGCAAAGCGGAGAGCATCGGCGTCGCTCACGCGAACGCGCTTCTGCTCTGGATAACGCGTCTCGATTTGCGCCAGCGAGTCCGCATCGAAGGCGCTGGGAAAGTACATCGCGTACCCACCAAACAGCGGGCAAAAGCAAGTATCGAGATGATAGAAGCGTGGATCGACCAGCCGCAGCGGAATCACATCGACGTTCCAGGTCTCGCTCAGGCGCCGATGACTCAACTCCCTTGTGCGTATGCCATGTCCGGCCCACAGACACGACCCATCCACTTCAAACAACGCATCGCCCTCGCCTTCAAACGGCGTCGATCGCGGCATCTCGCACACGCTGAAGCCCGAATCATCAAACCACTTGCGAAAGTGCGGCTCCTCGCCCTGGCGCTCGGGATGAAGAAAACTACTCAGTGCGACAACTCCCTTGTGCACCAGCCCGGCATTCGCTGTAAACACCATGTCCGGCGATCCCGACTGCGGGTCGACCAGCTTCACCTCCGCAATCTGCGCCAGCGCGCCATGTAGCGCTTTCCACTGCGCCATTGCCTGCTCCCGGCACGAGCGGTGAACATTCCCTTCCATCCAGGGATTGATGACGTAGTCCACGTCATACAGCTCCGGAGGGCACATCAGAAACGTAGGGGTGTTTAATGTTTGACTTGGGCTGGCCGGGTGCGGTGCGCTGCTGAGATCCATGAGCGACTCCGTTGCCTCACTAGTGTTGTCCAGGTGCCGGGTGTCGCGTCCAATTAATAATTTCTATTCTGGAAATAAGAAATCGTCGATTGTTAACCCGGTATGAATTTCGCGACGCATGTTGTTGATGGACTTGGCAGCACGAGATTCGAACCGCGCGAAAGAGCATTCAGTTGATAACCCTACGTTCGCCCGCCGCGAAACTGGATGATCCTCCGTCGATCCCGCTTGGACGGACGGCCTTCCGGAGCCGGCGTGAAATTTCTCAATGCCTTCCGCTCTTCGGCCGCCTTCAATCGCAACTCGCGACTCTCTGCCGTCTCTTCGTAGAGCGTCTGTGCAACCGGCGCCGGCCCGCGCACTTCGCTTAGCTCGAGCACCTTCACCTCGAAGTCTCCGCTGTCGCTCTTGATGTGCAGCAGGTCGCCGACATGGATCTCGCGTGCCGGTTTCGCCGGCTGGTGATTGAATTGGATCCTGCCGAGTTCGCAGGCGCGCGCCGCCAGTGAGCGCGTCTTGAAAAATCTCGCCGCCCACAGCCACTTGTCGATACGCACACTTGTCATGCTGATTCAACTACAGAAGAGATACCAACGTTCACCGTTATTGAGCGGTCAAGACCTTCAGCTTCTCGGTCGCTTTTGTATTTTGCGGATTCAGTTCAAGCGATTTGCGGTAGTTCTCGACGGCCAGATTCTTGGAGCCATTGTCCATATAGGCTTCGGCCAAGCTGTCGTACGTGTTATACGACTTGGGATACATCTCGGTGCTCAACTTGAACACGGCGACGGCGTCGGGATACTTCTTCATCGCGATCAGCTGATATCCCAGCCCGATCAATTGATTCTCGCTGAAGTCATAACCATTCGGGTCACTTGCTTTGAGCTGGCGATACTGCAGCACCGCCGCATCGGCGTCTCGTTCCTGGATGGTCTTCATCATGGCTTCGGCGATCGACTTCCGCTTCGCCAGCGTCACCGCGTGCTCCAGCATCTGATCGAGGGCTTCGCGCGGGTAGAGCTTGCCGTTGTAAATCACTGCCCAGATTTTCCTGGTGTTGCTAATGTCATCCAGCGGATTGGCATACAGCAGCACCATATCGGCGAGTTTGCCAGCCTCGATTGTGCCCAGATCCTTCTCTCGTCCCATGAATCGCGCGGGGTTCAAAGTCGCCGCCTGCAAGGCCTCCATGGGTGTAAGACCTGCCTGCACCAGGAATCCCAACTCGTCGTGTAAGCTAAAGCCGGGAAAGATAAAGGGATTCAAGGTGTCTGTTCCAGCCAGAATTCCAACCCCCGACTGCTGCATGACGCCCACAATCTGACGCTCGGTTTCAAACTCTTCCTTGGCGAGCGTGAACTCCGCCGTAGTTTCTCCATATGCCTTGGAGGGATCCCAGCTGGCCTTGACGCTCGGCGGCAGGAACCGCAGACGTGGGTCGCGCGCCAGAGCCGGGTCGTCGCCGTAAGCAAGGATGTGCAGCAATGTAAGCGTGGGACACTGCCAGGTGCCGTTGTTCTTGAATAACGTGAATAGTGCGTTGGCACGGTCGGGATTGTAGGTGTTGAGCTGCGTTTGTCGAAGCGCTTCGACATGAGGTCCCCAGAAAGTTGGCTTCTGGGAAACCTCCTCGTCCGCCAAGTCCGCCTGTGCTGCACCGAAGATCTCGTCCCGCTTGCTCGAGCAAGCCTCCAGAATACCCGTCATGTGCTCAATCGACTTCTGCCCGGCGCGTGAGGCCTCCTCGGCAGTCACCGACAGCGGGACATGGCCTTCAAACGCTATTCCTTGCTTCTTGGATTCGTCGGCGATGGCGAGATAGGCGTCGCGCGGAAGAAACGAGTACACCTTCACGAAGTCTGCGCCTTGCTGTTTGATCTGGTCGACCGCTTGCCGCGCTTCCGTGGCGTTCTTCACCGAGATTGAGTTTGGCCAAAAAGGCTTTGGCCCGTCCACAATCTCACTGGCGATCATCATGCGTGGCCCGAGCAGCCGCCCAGCCTCGACTTCTTTCCGCCATTCATAATGCAGCGGCTGCCCCGACATGATGCGTACACCGGTCACACCATTCGCGATGAACAACCCCAGATAATCCTGTTCATACCAATGAATGTGCATGTCCCATAAGCCGGGAATCATGTATCTGCCATTGGCGTCCACCACCTGGGCCTCCTTGGGAATTGGAGTGCTGTGGCTTTTGCCTACTTGCTGGATGCGATTGCCGCTGATGATCACCGTCATGTCCGGCTTCGCGGCCTCACTTGTCATATCGATCAGCGTCACGTGCGTTAACACCAGCGGGGTTGGTTCATCGGCGAGTGTTTGCACAGCGGCCGCTGCGGCTTTAGCACGGCGGGGTGGTGGCGAGGCAGGTGCCTCTGGTGTTTCCTGTGCAACCAGGCACGAAAGCAAGAGTGGAACAAGCAACAGGCCGAAGCTTCTTCTCATTGCCTACCCTCTCAATACCCGATCCATCGCGCTTTCTGCATGCTTCCGCGCGCGCCCCTCATTTACGGCCTTCGGAATGAGTGGTAACCACTTATCATGCATGGGTTTGGCCGCACACTCAAACAAAAAATGCCAGTGAACCCTAAAAGTGAGCGGTCAATACCCTCCTGCCCGCGGCTAGACGGAGAGCTCCCAAACCAGCCGGTTTCTTCGCCTCTGCCTTGCTACACTACGCTTCCGGATGTCCAACGCAGCCGTACCCGTCAGAGTTACACGCGCCCGCATCGAATCTGTCGACCTGCTTCGCGGCGTGATCATGGTCCTGATGGCGCTCGATCACGTGCGCGATTTTGTCGGCGCCCGCATCAGTCCCATCAATCTGGCGACCACCACCGTCCCACTCTTCTTCACCCGCTGGATCACGCACTTCTGCGCACCAACATTTTTCCTGCTGATGGGCACGGGCGCGTGCCTGGCGCGTGCCCGCCGATCGAAAGCTGAGCTGTCGCGCTTTCTCTGGACCCGCGGCCTGTGGCTGATCTTTGTTGAGCTGGTTCCCTTGCGCTGTCTGGGTTTTCAATTCAATTTCGATTACCGCGTGACCCTGCTGTTCATCCTGTGGGCCCTGGGCTGGGCAATGATCGCGCTCTCGGCGCTGATTTACCTGCCGGACTGGGCGATTGCCACCGTCGGCGTGGTGATGATCACCACCCATAACCTGCTCGACTCGGTTCAGTCCAACAATCCGTTCTTCAACCTTCTACATGCTCCGGGCGTCGTGTTCGACATCCGGCAGCACGTGGGCTTCGTCGCCTATCCGCTAATTCCCTGGATCGGTGTGACCGCCGTCGGTTATACCCTGGGCCGCATCTATGGCTGGCCGGCTGATCGCCGCAAGCGATTCCTTCTGCGCATGAGCGTCGGACTGAGCGCGGCTTTCGTCATCCTGCGCGCGATCAATGTTTATGGTGATCCCAGTCGCTGGAGCGCGCAGAAGTCAGCGACATTTACCCTGGTGTCATTCCTCAATACCACCAAGTACCCGCCGTCGTTGCTGTTTCTGCTGATGACGCTGGGACCGGCGATGCTCGGCTTATGGATCTTTGACGGCCGAACTCCCCAGCTGCTGCGGCCCGCGCTCATCATCGGCAAGGTGCCGATGTTCTACTACGTCCTGCACATTCCGCTGATCCACCTGATCGCGCTCATCCTCTGCTTCGCACGCTACGGCCACGTGTACTGGGTATTCCAATCGCCCACCCTCGCAGATTACCCCTTCGCGGCGCCGCCGGGCTGGGGACTCTCGCTGCCGGGGATCTATTTGGTGTGGGTGATGGTTGTCGTTTTGCTTTATCCCTTATGCCGATGGTTCGCCGGGGTGAAGCAGCGGCACACGGCAGCCTGGCTTAGCTATCTCTAGTTGGAGCTCTGGGAACTCGGCTTGTGCTTGGAACTGGCCTTGCCGTGCGACGCAGGAGCCGTTGTCACCCAATCTGAGAGCGGCTGCCACTGCGAGCACACTCCACCGGCCTGCGTGACGCAAACATCAAAAGCGTAGACCGGATGAATTTCCCACCCGGACATCCGGCTGGGATTGTCGTGCGCAGAGAAACCTGCCTCGCCGCAGATCTTGTGGTCGGCGTCATACATCAGCTGACCTGAGACGCGCACCAGCGTCGTGTGGCCGATCTTCTCCAGATTGCTGACCGTCCAGCTTGTCGGGCGGTAGTGCGGAATCATCTCCGCGCTGTTGCTCTGGCATTCGGCCGTCGTGCCGGACTGTGGCACCAGCGCAATGTGGATGTCGTTGGAGGCTTCGTCATCGGAGACGTTGCAATTCACGCTCTCTCCGCCAGTGAGGTCGGCGTAATGCGCCTCCAGAATGTAACCGACGAACTGCACGGCCGATCCTTCACCAAGAGCCGTAAAATCCGAGCGGCTTGAGGGCATGTTCTCCCCATCCCATTGCGCGTAACCCGGGAGCGCAGCGACCTTGGCCTGCTTGCTGACCAGGTCTTGTTGCGTGATCGTCTGGTAGGTCGTGCCCGCGCAGAAGTTGTTCTTCGCCTGGTTCTGCAGCGCCGATCCCCCGGTCCCTTTGCCGGTCAAACCGCAGCTGCTGTCGATCGGATGCTGGACCTCAATCGCTTGGAACGGATGGCACGTCATGGGAAAGCTCTGCTGTCCGGCCGCAACCGTCGCCAGCACCAAGGGGAACATCAACGACCACACCCATTTCATAACCGCCTCTTTCTCGGCAATGAAGTCTCGTGCTCCGTACTTCAGGGTATTCGCACGCTCACCACCGGCACCATCCAAACGGCATAGCCATTCGGATCGCGAATGTTGGCGATCATCTGATCAAAATACTGCCGCGCCAATTCCTGATTGATCTGCGTGTACTCCCCGATCGGCTCTGAATATCCATCGCGCCACGCGGTAATGATCGCAGCAAACGTCGCTCGCGGCACCCGCACCGTATCCACTATCACATAGTCCACCGTAATCGCCTTCAGCTGCATCGCCGACAGAATGCCGAAGGCGTTGCGTCCGACAAACAGATCGGTCCCAGTTTTGGCTCCGAACTCGGCGGGGCCGACATGCCAGAAGTCGCGCGGATCGAGGGCTCCACGCTGAAAATGCAGCATCCCGTAGTCTTCGGGGATCAGGTGCAAATACCCACCGGGGCGTGTAACGCGTGCAAGCTCCGCGATGACCTTATCGGCGTGCGGAATGGAGTGGAGGACGTGGCGGCAAACGGTGAGGTCGAAGCTGTCGTCAGCTGCCGCAAGCTCGAAGACGCTCTGGTGCTCGAATGCGAGCCGCGGTGCCAACTTCGCGTAACGCGATCGCGCCAGGTCGAGGTGAGCGTCGATGATGTCCACGCCCAGCACCTGGGCCCGCGGAAACAGCTCGGCCAAACGCGATGACCCTTCGCCGGTGCCACATCCGGCGTCCAGGACGCGCGGCGCCCCCGGCAACTCATATCGGCGGAGCAACGCCATTTCCTGCGGCCAGATGGCCCGTGCCTGCGCGTCGAGCCCACGCACCATGGACTCATCGGCCATTTGCCTGGCTTGCGGGTTCAGGTCAGCCATAACTTTCCTGCTGTTTACGATGCTTACCGCGCCGGCTCCGCGCGCTTCCATCTGCCGTCCGGGGTCCGCTCCCAGGAAACGCGATGCATGTCGAGCCACGGGCCGAAGGGCTCTCCTTTTTTGGATTCCGAGCCCATGCGTAGTACGTTGCCATCCGGGTCCTCGACCTGCATCTCGTAGGCCCATTCGTAGTTAGTGGGACGATGGCGGATTCTCGCGCCCTTGGCCCGGTACTCCTCATGGAGCGCGCCGGCGTCGGCCACGCCTACCCACACCCAGCCGCCGTGATTTCCCTGGTCGCCTTCGCACAGCATGATGTGGCAGCCGCCACGCGAGACCGACGCAAACCCGGTATCGCCGCCCCAGTCAACCTTGAAGCCAAGAACATCGACATAATAGGCCAGGCTGGTCCGCATGTTTCTCACATTGAAAATCGGGCTGACACCCTCGAAAGCAACTGCTCCAGCGGTTGCGCCTGCTGACATGGGTCAAATCCTCCGCTCCGTAATTATGCACGGCCCATCCGTTTCGTGGAATCAATATAAACGCCTCGAACGCCGATCTTTCGCACCCTCTATAATCAGAGTTTTCCATCCTCCCGTTGGCAGCTGCGGGCAACAGGAAGCACTGTGGCACTTGATCAGAAAATCTACGAGCTACGCAAAGACAAACTGAAGCAGATCGAAGCGCTTGGTCAATCGGCTTATCCCTACCGCTACGAGACCACACACTCGATTCCCCAGATCCTCGACGAGTACTCCGCCAAAACTGCGCCAGAACTCGAATCGCCGAAGGTCAATGTCAGTGTGGCTGGCCGCTTGATGTCAATCCGCCTGCAGGGCAAGGCCGGCTTCGCGCATCTGCAGCAGGGCGGCAAGCGTCTGCAGATTTATGTTCGCCTCGATTTCGTCGGCGAAAAGGGATTCCAGCTCTACAAGCTGCTCGATATCGGCGACTACATCGGCGTGAAGGGCTATCTGTTTCGCACGCGCACGAACGAGCTCACAGTCCACGTCGAAGAGATCACCTTTCTGGTCAAGGATCTGCTTCCCTTGCCGGAGAAGTGGCACGGCCTGCAGGATGTCGAAACGCGCTACCGGCGCCGCTACGTCGATCTCACCGTGAATCCCGAGGTACGCGAGGTCTTCATCAAACGCGCCAAGATCGTGCAGTCGATGCGCCGTTTCCTGGATGAGCATGACTTCGTCGAAGTCGAGACGCCGATGATGCATCCCATCGCTGGCGGCGCAGTTGCGAAGCCCTTTACCACGCATCACAATGCGCTGGATGTCGATCTTTACCTGCGCATCGCGCCCGAGCTTTATCTGAAGCGCCTAGTGGTCGGCGGCATGGATCGCGTCTACGAGATCAATCGCAACTTCCGCAACGAGGGCATCTCGACCCAGCACAATCCCGAGTTCACCATGCTGGAGTTCTACATGGCCTACTCGGATTATCACGACATGATGGACTTCACCGCCGAGATGCTGGCACAGATTGCAATCGACGTAAACGGCACGACCGTAGCGCACTTCAACGAAGAGGAAGTTGATTTTGGAAATATCCAGCGGCTGACGATGCGCGAGGCGATCATCAAGTTCTGGCCGGAGAATGCGGGCGCCAAGCCCGAGATGAGCGACTTCTCCAGCTCAGACAAAATCGCTGCGCTTGTACACCGCTACAATGCAGCTAATCCGCATATCCCCTACGATCCGACTGCGCCGGATGGCAAGACCATCGCAGAGTTTTTCGAGTTCGTCGCCGAGCCACACCTGATTCAGCCGACGTTCATCTACGATTTCCCGCTGGCTATTTCACCGCTGTCGAAGAACAAGCGTGAACCAGAGGAGAACGCCAACTGGGTCGAGCGCTTCGAGATCTTTGCCGGGGGCCTGGAGATCGGCAACGCCTTCAGCGAATTGAACGATCCCGAGGAGCAGCGCCGCCGGTTTGAAGGACAGTTGAGCGAACGCGCCCGCGGCGATGAAGAAGCTCATCAGATGGACGAAGACTACATTCGCGCGCTGGCCTATGGATTGCCGCCAACTGCGGGCGAAGGCGTCGGCATCGATCGGCTGACAATGCTGCTCACCGATTCCCGTTCCATTCGCGATGTAATTCTGTTTCCTCTGCTTCGTCCGTTGAACCGCGAAGAAGAAGAGAAGATCGAAGTCGCCGAGGATGCGAAATGACCTGCCGCAACATTTCGTTGCTCAAAGCCAGTCCGGCATTGTAAAGTTCCACACGCCGGATCCTCACTGGCTAGTCATTGTCGCTAACCCTGCCGACACGCTCCCTGGGCTGTTGGAAATTACATGCGGTGCACCTCGTTCAGCACGATTGGATTTGCGGCGGCGTTTATCTGCGCGCTTTGCTGCTTTCCTGCTACTGCCCAGCAGAGTGCACCGGCCAACGCGATTGCACCACCCGCTTCCATTGCCACTGCTGCGCCCAGTAGCCGACTCATCAACCTCGATGTCGTCGTAACCAACCAGTCCGGGCAGGTGACGCCCGGCCTGCAACAGCAGGACTTCACCGTACTGGACGACAACCGCCCGTTGACCGTTAGCGCATTTCATGCGGCAGAATCTTCGCCCGCTGCGGCGGATCCGCCGGCCGAGGTTGTATTGGTGCTCGACGAGGTGAACACCTCTTATCAGCACATGACCATCGCCCGGCAGGAAGTGGAAAAATTCTTAAGCCAGTATTCGGGGCCGCTGCCGTGGCCGGTATCGCTGGTGTTCTTCTCTGACAAGGGAACCAGCGGCACCACGCCATCGCGCGACTCGAAAAAAGTCATCGCCGATCTCAAGTCGAATGCGCAGCCTCTGCGTAACGCGAATCGTGCGCAGGGAATCTTCGGCGCGGTTGAACGGTACAATCTGTCGCTGCGAACGGTTGGACAACTCGCCGATTTCGAAGCCAAGCATCCCGGACGCAAGTTGGTGATCTGGATTGGGCCGGGCTGGCTATTTCTCGCCAATTCGCGGGTCGACCTTTCCATCAAAGACCAGCAGAATCTCTTTCGCACCATCGTTTCGCTCTCGGACAGCCTGCGAAACGCCCGCATCACGCTCTACAACGTGGATCCTGCGGGCAGCGGGAGCGTGCGGCGCGATTACTACAAGGGTTTTGTTAAGCCGGTGACCGCGGCAAAGCAGATCAAGGGCGGCGAGTTGGCCTTGCAGGTGCTCGCGGAGCAAAGCGGAGGGTTGGTATTCAACTCGACTAACGATCTGGCGGCCGAGATCGCAACTTGTGCCGCCGATGCAAATTCGTTTTACACCTTTTCCTTTGATGGCGCGGTTGGAGATGGCCCGGACGATTACCACGCCCTAGCCGTCAAAGTGAACAAGCCCGGGTTCACCACCCGCACGCGCGCCGGATACTATGCTCAGCCGGGTTCGGCAGCGGCACGTTGACACCGCCTTGTGAAAATCGGCGCTAAGCCGCAAATTCGTGTGCGACGCGGACTCTCGACTACGGGAATGCTGCAAAAACGCCCCTCTCGCGAGGGGCGGAACATTCAGGAGAGAAAAGAGAGAGTGAGATACGTCAGCAAACGGGAACTTATTTTGCCAGCAGCTCGCGAACGCGGAGCCGGGCCTGATGCAGGCCCTCACACGAGTTGTCCTCGCTGATGCCTAACAGGCTGGCGATGCGGCCATGCTCATAGCGCTCGACATCGTGCATCAGGAAGATCATCTTTTCCGTGGCTGGCAGCTGCACAACTGCGCGCTCCAAATCGACCCGGCGCGTGTTCCGCCGAACCGAGAGGATCCGCTCACAAGGAGCGCATTGCAGCGACAGGGGCATGAAGTCTACGTACTCCCGCAACTCCGCGATCAAAGCACGGTCGATATCTTCGTCGGAGGGTTCGTGGCTGGCAGCAAAGGCACGAGAGAAGCTCTGAATCATCAGCTCTTCGGCAACTAATTCGTTGTCGATCATCAAGAACGCCAGGGAATATACCCGATGGCGGTTGAGCTCATAGATCTCGCGGTATCTGTCGACCTTGGACTGAAACAGGGTTGGCAAGTACTGGGCAAAACCTAAATTCGTTGCTTCACCAATGCTTAGGCTCATCGATATCTCCCTTCGGTTTCGGTCGCGTTGAACCAACTTCAGACCTCTTGTTCCGCGACACCTTAGTACTAAGCAATCGGCTTGCCCAAATCCGCGCACCTGCTCTGTATCTGGCCAAGGGTCTGCTAACCAATTGAAAAAACGGCGGGATGAGCAGGCAGGCGGAAAGAGGTATCTCTGCTGGTAGTGGGGCTACAGGCGCACTTTCGCCCGGGCACGGGACATCTTGGCCTCAATGTGCCGCAAGTTGGTACTTCGATACCACATCTCCTGCCTCTCACCTGTGTAACTTCTCCAGCGACGCATGACAATCTGTCCCGGTCCCCGTGGTGACAGCAGAAGAGCGGTACGTGGAAATTGACTTGCTTAGTTGTCACCACAGCTGTATACAATCGAACCTAATTTGCAGCGTTGATTCTCGCGGATGTTTTTCCCTACCCGCCTATGAACGACCAACGCATATTAGTGGTGGATGACGAGACCGCGGTCCGCGAGGTCATGTGCTCGATCCTGTCGCAGTCTGGATACGAGTGCCGTCCTGTTTCGTCCGCCCGTGATGCGTTGGTTGTCCTGCGCTCCAACGAAAACATCTCGATCGTGCTTTCCGACCTGATCATGGAGGGGGTGGATGGCCTGACCCTGCTCGCCCAGATGAAGGAACAGCACCCTGACATTCCGGTTGTGATGGTGACTGCCGTGCACGACATTTCCGTTGCCTTGGCGGCCATTCGCAACGGTGCCTACGACTACCTGTTGAAACCCTTCGAGAAAGAGCAACTGCTGGCGATGGTCCGTCGAGCGCTGGAGACGCGCCGTCTGCGCCTGGAGAATCTGGCCTATCAGACTAAGCTGGAATCTCTGGTTTCGGCGCGCACGGAAATGCTCCGCAAGGCCTTGGCCGATCTGGAGCGCTCCTATGACATCACCTTGGAGGCCTTAGGTGACGCCTTGGACCTGAAGGACGCCGAGACCGAAGGCCATTCGAAACGTGTGACCGCATTCACTATCGCGATTTCACGTGCCATGGAGCTGCCTCAGGAGCGCGTCCGCGTGATTGCCCGCGGTGCGTTTTTGCATGATGTTGGCAAGATGGCAATTCCCGACGCTATCTTGCGCAAACCCGGTCGGCTGAGCGCCGAGGAACAAGCCATCATGCGCGAGCATGCTACTCTCGGCTACCAGATGCTGCGCAAGATCCCTTTCCTGCAGGAAGCGGCGGATATTGTTTATTCCCATCAGGAGCGTTACGACGGCAGCGGCTATCCGCGAGGACTTCGGGGCGACCAGATTCCCCTTGGGGCGCGGATATTTGCGGTTGCCGATACCTTCGACGCCATGACGTCGGACCGCCCCTACCGGGCAGCGCAGTCCATCTCGTCGGGCCGGCGCGAGATCGAGCGCAACGCCGGCAAGCAATTCGATCCAGAGATCGTCAGAATCTTCCTCGGCGTGCCCGAGCGCATCTGGGGCGAGCTGAGGAATGAGATCGAAAATCAAAGGAACGGCCGTCGCACTTAACCTGTCGGCTGGAAAGCCACTTCGTCAGCTTGCTAGGATTGGGTGCATTTGTGGCGTGGGGCGCTCGCTACCCGCCATCGTGAGGAATTCATATGGGCACAGTTCTATCGGATGCCGAAGTACAGCAGGGCCTGCAACAATTGCACGGCTGGAAGAAAAATCACAACGCCATCGAACGCCTATTCCAGTTCGAAAGCTTTGTCCAGGCTATGGAATTCGTCAATCAAATCGCGGAAGCGGCTGAGGCCGTGAATCACCACCCGGACATCCTGGTCAGCTACAACAAGGTCACGTTGACGCTGCTCTCTCACGACTCCGGCGGAGTAACCCAACGCGATCTCAAGATGGCAGCCAGGATTAACGACATCGCTCCGGCCTGAGCACCCGCTGCTGAAAACTTGGATGGCTGTGCAGGTAGAGCTGGCCTTCAGCCAGCGTCCGAGCGCTTCATTTGGTTTAACGAGCCGGCTTCAGCCAGCCCACTTCCCCGCCTATTGCACTCGATCGAAAACCGAGACGTAGTTCGCTTTGCCGCTGGCCTGTTGCGTCGTTCCCTTCAGGGTTAGCGTGTTCCCATCTGCTGAAACCTGACCGGTACCGGTTTCGAGAACCGCGCCGGACTTGTCTTTGACCGTCCATTGCAAGGCTCCGCCCGACCGGGTATAGGTGATCGTGTTACCGATTTGACTGTTCCCATAGGGACGAGCTTTGCCATCGACCGGGCCATCGTAGGTCAAAACATAGCTCTTACCATCTGCGGCAGCGCCGGTCAGGAGCCACTTGATCGCGTCAGGCTCATCAGTCGTCACCACCAGCTTCTCGTACTTCGGCACCGGCATCTTTTCATACGAAGATTTCGTGACATCGAGCTTCCAGGTTCCCTGGGCTGTTCGGCTGGTGGCTGCGTTAGCGGCGATCACCGCCAGGGTCAGCAAACACAGTCCCGTAATCAGAATTCCGTAACTTTTGCGGCTCATTTCTTCTCCATCCTTTGCCAAGTCTCGGCGGTCGAATATGCGTGCGAATCGTGACACCGTGGATCGCCGTTGTCAACTGGGGAGCCTTTACTTGCCCTCGGCGATTCTCTTTGCCTGACGGAATATCTGCTCGAACATCGGGGCGGTCAGCTTTCCAGTCGCGGTGTTCTGGTTTGACGGGTGATAGGAAGCCAGCAGGATCACATCATTCGGCGTTCTGTAGTTGGCACCGTGGCCGAAGGCGTAGCCGGCTCTGCTGGTTATCAATCCTTTCCGCTTCAGAAAGCTCAGGTAAGCGTCGAATCCAATCTTTCCCAGTGCGACGACAACCTTCACATTCTTCAAAATCGACAATTCGCGATCAAGGAAGGGCGCGCAATTTGCCAGCTCCGACGGCAGTGGCTTGTTGTCCGGCGGCGCGCACCGAATCGCCGCCGTAATGTAGCAGTCGATCAGCTTTAATCCGTCATCGCGGTGGTCGGCATTCGGCTGCGAAGCAAATCCTGCCTTGTAGAGGATCGGATACATGAACTTGCCCGATGCGTCGCCGGTGAACGGCCTTCCGGTGCGGTTGGAGCCATGCGCTCCGGGCGCAAGACCGAGAATCAATACCTGGGCCTGGGGATCGCCAAAGCCAGGCACCGGTCGCGCCCAGTACTCATGGTCGCGATAGGCGCGACGCTTTTCGCGCCCTATCTGCTCGCGATACGCCACCAACCGCGGACAGCGGGTGCAATGGATTACTTCGTCTTGAAGAATCTGGAGAGCCGAAGGCATCACCTTGATTGTAATGGCGCGCATTCTCAGCCTCTGTGGGCATACTCGTTGCCCGGCCTACTCCCTGCCGCAAAGCATCCTTCACACAGCAAAACTGCTTCTAACTAGCAGCTTTCGATTCCGCGAAAGCGCAACGAAAAGGGGCAACAACATTATGCTGATTATTCTCCTGGTCATTTTGTTGGTTCTGTCGGTAGGATCCTACCCTGCATGGCCTTACAGCCGCGGCTGGGGTTATTATCCTTCTAGTGGACTTGGGCTTGTCCTCCTCATCCTGGTAGTTCTGTTGCTTGTCGGGCGAATTTGAAGAATTGCATGTAAGCTGATGAAATTTTTCGTCCCGCGCCAGCCGGCGGTCCTCTTCTGCTGTGTGCTGCTGGCATGGCTGTTGACGTTCGCGCCGGTATGCTCCGCCTACTCCGTTCTGACACACGAAGAGATCATTGATCTGCTGTGGGACCAGCAGATCAAGCCTCTATTGCTCGCGCGCTTTCCTAATGCAACGCCCGAGGATCTGAAGACTGCTCACGCCTACGCCTATGGCGGCAGCGTCATTCAGGACATCGGTTACTATCCCTTCGGTAATGAGGTATTCAGCGACCTCACGCATTATGTCCGTGCGGGAGACTTCGTCCAGGCGCTGATCAACGATTCGCAAGACGTGAACGAGTATGCCTTCGCGCTGGGCGCGCTTTCGCACTACGTCTCCGATATCAACGGTCATCCCTACATCAACTTGTCCGTCGGGATTGAATATCCGGAACTGGCGCGGGAATACGGGCCGGCGGTACCGTATGACGTCGACCACAAGGCACATCTCCGTACGGAATTCGGCTTCGATGTGTTGCAGGTAGCCAAGGGTCGCTACGCGCCCGAGAACTACCACAACTTCATCGGCTTCGAAGTCGCGACACCGCTACTGGAGCGGGCGTTCTACGAGACGTACGGGCTGAAGTTGACCGATGTCATGCCAAACGAGCAGCTGGCTATCAACACCTACCGTCGCAGTGTGGGCACGATTATTCCGGAGATGACCAAGGTTGCTTTGCTGGTGAAAGGTGATCAGCTACAGCGGGAGATTCCAAACTTCAATCGCCAACATTTTCTTTACCACCTCTCCAAGGCGGATTACCAAAAGTCGTGGGGCTCAGGCTACCAACAACCGGGCGCCGGCGCCCATATGATGGCCGCAATGTTCAAGGTCGTTCCCAAGGTTGGGCCGTTCCGCGCTATCGATTTCAAGGAGCCGACGACCAAGACCGAGAATCTTTATTTCAAAAGCGTCGACCAGACAATCGACCAATACGGCAAGGCTCTGGCTGAAGTAAAGAAGGGAGATTTACAGACTCCGGAGATCAATCTCGACACCGGCAAACCGACGAAGCGCGGAGAGTATCCGCTGGCCGACGCGACCTATCGTGAACTGCTGGATGAACTGGCCTACGAGCAGTTCGCTCACCTCAACCAACCTCTGCGAGAGAACATCCTCACTTTCTACGAAGGCTTCGGACCTCCGCCGGAGGGAACGCGCATCGACAAATGCGTTGCCCAACGATGGATAAAAACCTGGGTTGAGCTAACGCAACTGCGTTCCTTCGAAATTCTGGACCAGTACGATCAGCCGGGCAATCCGACTCCGCCGCCAACCCCCAACGCCCCGTCTACGACTGCATCCCTGACCTGCGGCAAGTAGCTTTTCCATTTAATTTTCGGAAACAACACCACACGTTCTTTGGCCTTCCAAGTTACTATGCTGCAATTTGTATGTGACTATTGCGGGAACATCAAGGAACCGGCGGAAACCTGGATCAACGGAATGGCCGCGGAAAATGTCGGCACCCAGGCCGCGCGACGTGAGGCGGTGATTGATCCTGCCTGGCGCTATGAACGTGCCGTCCAGTCGCTCGCTGTGCATTTCTGTTCCATCGACTGTAAGGACAGCTACCTCGCAGAGTTATTCGACAAGCCGGCGTCTCTGCTGGAGGTCAAGAGCGTCAAGCGTGAACCCGCGAGCGGAACTCGTATCGTTCGCGCCAAGAAGATGCCAATCACGGGCCCGGTCCGGAAACGGGTAACCTTGCGAAAAAGACGTTTGCCCTAATCAGGCACGGATAGCCCTAACGTGGGCTCCTCCCGTTTGACCGCCTGCAAGCCCTCTCATAAACTGAAGATAGACGTTACCCGGTAATCTATGGCCTGTCGCTGCGAAAGGCCGGGGCGCGTACTCTCCGTGTTTGCCGAAGCGATGAAACCGTCTCTGGTGCACGCTAGTCGGCAACCGCATTAAGTTTTCTGAAGGCATTCCCTTGACGACCGAAACAACCACGAAAGAAATCGATTCCACCGAACCATCCAATCCTTGCCAGCGCGAGATTGCCGTAGAGATCCCCGCCGACGTTGTGAAGACCGAGACCGACACTCTGGTCAACCGCTATCAGAAGCTGGCGCGCATTCCCGGCTTTCGCAAAGGCAAGGTACCGGCATCGATCGTTCGGCAGCGTTTTGCCGAAGACATCAAGAACGATGTCGTCGAGGCGCTCGTGCCTCGCTATTTCCGCGAAGAGGCGAAGAAGCAGAACCTGGCGCCGGTGTCGCAGCCGCGGGTCACCGATCTGCACGTTCAGGAAGGCGAACCACTGCGATTCAAAGCCTCATTTGAGATTCTGCCGAAATTCAAGCTCGCTTCCTACGACGACGTTCGCGTCAGCACCATCGATACAACAGTCACGGATGAGGACATCGAGACCGCGGTCAAAAACCTGCGCCAGCAGCACGCCACGTATAGCGCCGTTGAAGACGATCGGCCTTTGACCGACGGCGATTTCGCCGTGATCAGCTTCAAGGGCACCCCGAAAGAAGGCGAGGCCGACGCCAAGCCGGTCGAAGTCGACGAGATCATGGTCGAGATCGGCGGCCAGAATACGATTCCCGAATTCACGGAAAACTTGCGCGGCGCCAAGTCCGGCGAAACGCGCACCTTCGATGTGAAGTACGCCGACGACTTTTCCGACAAGCGGCTCGCCGGCAAGTCGATGATCTACGAAGTAAACGTGAAGGGCATCAAGACTCGCAGCGTCCCTGAGCTTACCGATGACTTCGCCAAGGAGCTGGGAGCGGAGTTGAATACGGTCGACGAATTGCGCAATCGGCTCAAGGAAAACATGAAGGCGGAAAAGGAGCACGAAGCCCAACATCAGGGCAAGGACAAGCTGGTCGAAGAGTTGGTCAAGCGCAACGACTTCCCGGTTCCCGAAGCGATGTTGAATGAGCAGATCGATATCCGGCTGGAACGCGGTCTGAGGGCCCTGGCGGCTCAGGGAATGCGCACGGAAGACATGAAGCGCATGGACTTCAGCCGTCTGCGCGCCGGACAGCGGGAAGCCGCGCTGCGCGAGGTGAAGGCTTCCCTAATCCTGGAACAGATCGCTGACGAAGAAAAGATTGAGGTCAGCGACGAGGAATTTGATCACGAGATCGAGGCGCTGGCCACGCAGTCGAAGCAGACGGTGGAGCAGGTGCGCGCTCGTTTGACGCAGGATGGCGGGCTGGATAGAATTCGGCATCGCCTCCGTAATGAAAAAACCCTAGATTCTCTTTACCGCAGGTCCGCATAGGGCGGCCTGCATTCCACTTTCCCTTCGACCCTCAGGGAACTGGTGCGTCCGGAAAGTTGAGGCGTCTTAGCAGGCGTAAGCGAGCTTCTTGCGAGCGGGAGCCTGCTGCCGAAATCCTGAGCGTAGCGAAGGACCTAGCCAATAACTAGGAAAAGGAGCTGCAAACAATGCTTGTGCCCATGGTGATCGAGCAAACCAGCAGGGGCGAGCGGGCCTACGATATTTATTCCCGCCTGTTACGGGACAATATTATTTTCCTCGGTACTCCTATCGACGATAACGTCGCCAACTTGATCATCGCGCAGATGCTGTTTCTGGAAGCCGAAGACCCGGAGAAGGACATCTCGCTCTATATCAATTCGCCGGGTGGCTCGATTACGGCAGGCATGGCGATTTATGACACCATGCAGTTCATCCGGCCCGATGTCACGACGATTTGTATTGGCCAGGCCGCTAGTATGGCTGCCACCCTGTTATCCGGCGGAGCGCCCAAGAAGCGTTTTGCACTGCCCACCTCCCGCATTCTGATCCATCAGCCGCTGATGTCCGGCCTTTCCGGTCAGGCCACGGATATCGACATTCATGCGCGCGAGGTTCTGCGCATGCGCGAGATCACCAATCAGCTGCTCTCGAAGCACAGCGGCCAGCCGCTGGAGAAGGTGGAGCGCGACGTGGAACGCGACTTCATTATGAACGCCTATCAGGCGAAGGAATACGGGATTGTGGACGATATTATCTTTAAGCACAAGTAGGGAGCCTAAGGGTAACTAAGGCGAAACAAATCCGTACGTGCTCCCAAAGTGGTATCGAGAATTGCACTAACGGTGCGTTGCGAAACGGGAAATTGTGGTTCAATAGTTTGCAACGGTGCACAGGGCCAAGGGCTTTAGCGAAGGTTGCTGGTGGCCGACAACAGCAGCTTTCGGATGGGGCAAACGCCGCCCCTCCCGGATTTGAGCCGCCGGGAAAAGCAAATCGCGTAATTGCAGTTTGCTGGCGCGCGCTGTGAAGGAGTTTCTGTGAGGACAAGGACCGGTTCCGAAGAAGTACTGCGCTGCTCGTTCTGCCACAAGTCGCAAGACGCCGTCGCGAAATTAATTTCCTCACCCACCGACTACCCACGTGCTTACATCTGCGACGAGTGCGTAGCGGTCTGCAATTCCATCCTGGAAGACGATCGTTCTGAGGCGCAACCCAACTCGACGCCCAGCCAGCTTCCGAAGCCGGCCGAGGTAAAGGCATTTCTGGACGAGTACGTCATCGGCCAGCAGCAGACCAAGAAGAAGCTTGCGGTAGCGGTCTACAACCACTACAAGCGCGTCTACATGAACCGGCAGCGTGGGACCGACGTTGAGCTGGCCAAGTCGAACATCATGCTGATCGGTCCCACCGGTACCGGCAAAACTCTCCTGGCGCAAACGCTGGCGAAGATGTTGGATGTGCCGTTCGCCATCGTTGACGCCACGACTCTCACCGAGGCCGGTTATGTTGGCGAGGATGTCGAGAACATCATCCTGAAGCTTCTGCAGGCGGCCGACGGCGATGTCGCCCGCGCCCAAACTGGCATTATCTACATCGATGAAGTCGACAAGATCGGCCGCAAAGACGAGAACCCGTCCATCACTCGCGACGTTTCCGGTGAGGGCGTGCAGCAGGCGCTGCTAAAGATTCTCGAAGGCACGGTGGCAAATGTTCCGCCGCAGGGTGGACGCAAGCATCCCCACCAGGAATTCACTCCGGTTGACACCACGAATATCCTCTTCATCTGCGGCGGCGCTTTTGTTGGACTCGAGCGCACCATCGCACGGCGGCTCGGCAAGCGCTCGATGGGATTCCGCACCGACGCCGCCAAGGAAGCCGCCTTCACCGAAAGCAACAAGCGCGACACCGAAATACTGGCGCAAGTCGAACCGCAGGACCTGATCAAGTTTGGACTCATCCCTGAATTTGTGGGCCGTCTACCTGTGGTCGGAGTGCTCGGCGATCTGGACGAAGACGCTCTGGTGGAAATTCTCACCAAGCCGAAGAACGCCATCGTCAAGCAATATCAGCGGCTCTTCGAATTCGAGAATGTCAAGCTGCGCTTCTCGGAGGACGCGTTGCGCGCCATCTCGCGCGAGGCGATGTCCCGCAAGGTCGGCGCTCGCGGCCTGCGTATGATCCTGGAAGAGCTAATGCTTGACCTGATGTACACCCTGCCAAGCCAAAAACGCGTGCGGGAGTGCGAAGTCACCCGCGAGATGGTTGAGAAGCGAAACGTCACCCTGGCGCTGATGGAGAAGGCGGGATAAAGATTGGCGTGAGCGTGAGCCATTGAGCTCAATGCCACAAGAAAAGGCGGCCAACTGGCCGCCTTTTTTGCTGTTACCAGGTGTTAGTACTCGGAGTCTACAACCTCAGGCTCCGGCGGTTCGCCCTCGTCTGGCGCGATGCCGAATTCCTGGCGCGGCTCTTCATGCGGCATTTCGCCCTCTTTTCTCTTCAGCCGCACCACAGTGATCTTGGCAAAACCTTCCTCGAACTTCGGCGGGCGCAGCTTCTGCGCCATGCGCTGCATGACGTCTTCAGGAACGTTTCGTTCACGCCGGCGGTTGCGCTCAATGCAGACCTCGGGCGGCACATCGAAGAAGACAGCGTGTACCTCATAACCGAAGTCATGGGCAAGCTTGATCCAGGTGCGGCGCTCGTGGGGAGAAAGGTTGGTAGCGTCGAGATAATTCGACGGCCGGCGTGCCAGCAGACGCGCGCGCAGCATGGAGCGCAGCGTCGAGAACACTAGATCTTGATAACGCTGCTCGGTCACGTCGTCGAATATCAGTATGCGCACCATGTCGCTTGACAGCGGCAGAATGTTGTGACGTTTGAACCAAGTGCTCTTGCCTGACCCAGGAAGCCCGATCGATAACACCACGGCACCTTTCGGCTGTTTGGCCGACTGAGCCGGTTGTGCAACAGGTTCGGGGGACTCCGGCGGGACTTCAGCCTCGGCGGCTTCGCCGGTTGGACCACCTGGCCCCGGAAGCGTGGGCGCCTGCGCAGCGGGCTGACGATTGCCGCGTCCACGGCGTCCGCGACGGCGATTTCGGTCACGTCGGGGCTGTTGTAGCTGCGCTTGGCCGGCATGGCTCTCAACAGGTTGGCTCTCTTGCAGCTCTGCCTCGTCCGGCTGAGCTTCGAACTCTGGCTGCTGGCTCTCCGTCGCCCCGTACGACGGTGGCTCAGGAAACTTCGGCTGCAAAGGCGCGGGATTCTCTTGTGCCGGCTTCTCTGCCTGCTGCGGCTTGCGCCTCCGGCTGCGGTCGCGTGTCCATCTTCGCATGCTGCACTTGTAACATGCTTCCCCAGTCGGGAGCAATCCGAGCTATTCCCCTTTTGTGGCAGTAGGGCGCTGTCCTGTGATTCGTAACATTGCTTCGCCTCGGTCCGGATGCTAGGATTTTTTCTTTGGCCACAGTCTCTGTTCCAGTTTTGTGCTTGGCATCACAGTCTGCTCTTCAACTTCGCATTTCTTTAACGAGGTAATATGGCAATTAAAGTTGGCATCAATGGCTTTGGACGCATTGGCCGCAATATTCTTCGCACCGCTCTCAACGATTCCGGCCTGGAATTCGTCGCCGTCAACGATCTCACCGATCCCAAAACTCTGGCTCATCTGCTGAAGTACGATTCAATTCTCGGCAACCTCAAGAACAAGATCTCCGCCACCGCCGACTCGATCAGCGTCGACGGCAAGAACATCAAGGTTTTCGCCGAGAAGGATCCCTCCAAGCTGGATTGGGAGTCCGTTGGCGCGCAGGTGGTCATCGAAGCCACCGGAAAATTCACCAAAGCCGAATTGGCCAAGCAGCATCTGCGGGGGCCGGTGAAGAAGGTCATTATTACGGCTCCCGCAACCAACGAAGACATCACCATCGTGATGGGCGTCAACGAGGACAAGTACGATCCCGCCAAACATCACATCATTTCCAACGCCAGTTGCACCACGAACTGCTTGGGGCCGATCGCAAAAGTCATTAATGACAACTTCAAGATCGTGTGCGGAACGATGACCACGATCCACTCCTATACCAACGATCAGGTCATCCTGGATTTCCCCCACAAAGACTTGCGCCGTGCCCGTGCGGCGGCGCTGTCGATGATTCCAACTTCGACCGGAGCGGCGAAGGCGATCTATCTGGCAATTCCCGATCTGAAGGGCAAACTCGATGGCTTTGCCATGCGCGTACCGACACCGAACGTCTCGGTGGTCGACTTGGTCGTGTTCGTCGAGAAAAGGACGACGGCCGAGGAAGTGAACAATGCCCTGAAGGCTGCGTCTGAGTCGGGCCCGCTCAAAGGATATCTGGGATACGAAACAGCCGAACTGGTTTCGATCGATTATCGCGGCGACGATCGTTCTTCCATTGTTGATGCGCCAATGACTCGAGTGGTGGCCGGCAACTGCGTCAAGGTCATCTCCTGGTATGACAATGAATGGGGATACTCTTGCCGCGTGCGCGACCTGATTCACTATCTGGCCAAGAAAGGGCTGTAAAAAAGTGGTCAGTGGCCAGCGGTCAGTTGCCAGCCAGCGGCGCTGATCCTCTGGCGTATCTGGCAACTGACTACTGACTACTGGCTACTGATATGACAAAGCTCTCCATTCGTGATCTTCCTTTGAACAATAAGCGCATCTTTATGCGTGTTGACTTCAATGTCCCACTCGACGATGGACGTGTCATGGATGACACGCGCATTCGCGAAACCCTACCGACCATCGAATATGCTCTGCGGCATGGCGCGCGGCTGATTCTCGCTTCGCACTTGGGACGGCCCAAAGGCAAGCCCAATCCGAAGATGAGCCTCAAACCGGTGGCCGAGCGGTTGCGTGTTCTCATCGACGACGTGTTGCGGCGGGGCGAGAATGTCGGCTTTTCTCCCGACTGCGTTGGCGTACAGGCAGAAGAAATGGCCGAAAAGCTGGAACGCAGCCAGACGCTGCTGTTGGAGAACCTGCGATTCCATTCCGAAGAAGAAGCTAACGATCCCAACTTCGCCAAGCAACTGGGACGCCTTTGCGATTACTACGTGAACGACGCTTTCGGATCGGCGCATCGTGCGCACGCCTCGACCGAGGGCATCACGCATTTCGTCGAAAAAAACGCTGCCGGGTTGTTGATGGAGAAGGAACTCGAATATCTCGGCAAGGCTCTATCACATCCTCAAAAACCGTTTGTGGCGATCCTTGGTGGAGCAAAGGTCAGCGACAAGATCGGCGTCATCAAACACCTGATGAGCAAAGTGGATACGTTCATCATCGGCGGCGGGATGGCGTATACGTTCCTCAAGGCGCAGGGTCAGGAGATCGGCAAGTCTTTACTGGAGGCTGACAAGGTCGATCTCGCGAAACAGACGCTGACCGAAGCCAAGGCGCGCAACATTACTTTCCTCTTGCCCGTCGATCATGTTGTCGCCGACAGGCCTGAGCCGGGTGCGCGTGTGCGGCAGATCGGCGAAGGCGAAGCGATTCCGGCGGACATGATGGCGCTCGACATCGGGCCAAAGACGATTGAACTGTTTTCGAACGAAATAGACGGCGCTCGGACGATTGTGTGGAACGGTCCGATGGGAGTCTTCGAGATCGAAGCCTTTGCCAAAGGCACGAAGAAGATTGCTCAGGCGGTCGCGGAGAACGGCGCGGCGGTCTCGATCATCGGAGGCGGCGACAGCGTTGCGGCGGTGAAGGCCGCCGGCGTCGCCGACAAGATCACGCACATCTCCACCGGCGGCGGAGCCTCGCTGGAATTTCTCGAGGGCAAGAAGCTGCCGGGAGTGGAAGCGCTCAGCAATAAGTAGATCGAGGCGATCGGTGATCGCTTCGTATCAGGGCACGGCTTCAGCCGTGCCGCAAAGGTCTGAACAAATATATGGGCTTCAGCCCCTGTCTGCAGCGGATAAAGCCGATTGTCTTACATCGCGGTGACGGCACGACTGGAAGTCGTGCCCTGATACAAAGCGTCACTTTGCCTATGTGCTTGCAAGCGTCGTTTTCGACGGACGGCCCTTACGCTTTCTCCCTCTTGTACTCGTCAAACGCCGCCAGAAACGCGTCGATATCTTTCTTGCGTAGGTAGTACGGCGTCGAGAGGCGCAGTTTGGACGGCTCGCCGCCGCGAATCCTGATCTTCTTGGTCTTCCACATCCAGTCTTCCAGCTCCATGCGTTTGATGGGCGGGACATTCACGGTAGCGATCGCGCAGCGCAGCTTGGGATCAGGCGAAGTCCAGGACACGGCGCCGCGCTGCACCATCTGCGCGAGCACGTAATCGCACAGTTCGCGATGGCGCTTCTCGATGCGATCCATGCCAATCTGGTTCGCGAGCTGAATCGCCGCGCGCAGCCCGCACAGCGACGGGACATTCGACGAGCCGATGCGCTGGAATCGTTCCGCGCGAATTGTCTTGTCGTCCCAGCCGGCGGTCGCAATGGTGTTCCAGAGAAAATCCTGAGCGTCGTTGCGCACAAACAAAAAGCCCGAGCCTTTGGGCGCCTGCAGCCATTTATGCGGGCTGGAGCTGTACATGTCGCAGCCGATGTCATGGACGTTGAGCTGCATCATACCGGTAACGTGCGCGCCGTCGACGGCGGAGATGATTCCCTTCGATCGCGCCAGCGCGCAGATTTCTTTCGCAGGCAGTACTACGCCAGTGACCGTGGTGATGTGGCTGAAAAAGATGACGCGCGTTTTCGGCGTGATGGCATCGCTGAACAGGTTCAGCACCTGCGGCGCGTCGTTCACCGGCTCCGGCAACGTGACCTTCTTGACCACGACGCCATAACGCTTCGCCTTGAGCTGCCAAGGTTGCTCGCCGCCGGGATGCTCCTGATCGGTCATCAGGACTTCGTCGCCGGGCTTCATATCGATACCGTTGGCGATGTAACTGTTCGCCTCAGTCGCATTGCGCAGCAGTGCGATCTCATCCCGCGAGCAGCCGACAAATGCCGCCAGCGGATCGCGAAACTCATTCCACGGGCCATAGCCCCAGATCGGATAGTCCTCGGGATCTGTTTCGTCCAGCTTCTCGGTCGAGGTGTAGCCGTCGAAGACAGCCCGCAGCACGGGCGCGGGACTCGACCCAACGGTACCGTTGTTCAGATAGATCTCGTCTTCGGGGATGAGGAATTGCTTGCGCAACTCGGTCCAGTAGCTCTCTTGGTCGCGGATGTACAGCGTTGGATCCGGCAGCGACGACGGGACATTCTGAAGCTGTGCGAGCAGGTCGTTGCGAAAAGCAAGGACTGTGGCAAATCCAGCGCCGGCAGTAAGGCTGGTGGATAGGAAGCGACGACGATCCAACAAACACCTCCGATGCTCGAAGGCGACATCTTACACAAGCAGTTGCCGGTTGTCAGTTGTCGGTTCGGCTTACGGGCCGATCGCCACGGAAGCGCTTGAGCCGCTCAGGCATCGCCTCCGGCGAAGTTCCGCGGAAGTGGAACGGCAGCAACTTGGCGGCAGCGTGGCAGCTACTTGGTCGCGACCCTCCATGGTGAGGCCTGAATTGGTGCAGTATCGTCGTCTTCGAAGGTCGGCTGATGTTCCGTCGGAAACTCCGCCGGCAACTTGTCCAGCAGGCGGGCGCAGCGGTTCCAACGGAGCATGGCATCGTCATTCTTGGGCGGGCTGAGCTTTTCTGCCGCCTCAAAGTGTTTCATGGCTTCGTGAAACATGACGGACACCGAGTGCGGCGGACGGCCACTTCTCATTTGAGCCTTCGCTCTGCGCTCCACCAGCAATCCCAGGTGATACTCACGCTCATAGGGATCGGTCAGTTGCTGAAACACCTTTTCGGCTTCGACATACCGGTCTGTCAGAATCCCTGTGAACTCGTCTGTGATGGCCAATCCGAGAATACGAATCGCGCGCTGGTTCTCGGAATCGACGGCGAGGATGTCGTGGCAGATCGACTCCGACTCCTCCGGTTCGTTCAAGTTGCGGTAGATTTCCGCCTTGGAGATCGCCTCCGGAATGCTTTCCTTCGAGATAGTCTTCAATTTCAGCTCCACAAGAACCTCCCTTTGCGTCTATCGAATCGTCCACAAGAGATACGCTGCGACAATGGTTCCGAGGGTTGCTCCTCCGTAACAGAGGACGAAGATGACTTCGTTCAGGTGCTTGACCTTCAGTCCGTCATAAAGCGTATAGCGAAAACGATGCGCCCAGTGGAACAACGGAAGTGAGCACAGCACGAACAGGTAAATTCGCACCAGAGGCATGCGCACCAGCGACATCAGGTTGTCGTAAGTCGGAGGGTGCAGCCATCCGAGCGGAAATGCGAGTCCGAAGAGAAATAGCTGGACGGGGATGAACAGCGCCGCGAGCATACCGCCAGCACTGAACAGGATCCAGAAGAAAGCTTCGTTGGATTCGTGCTTCGCCATCGTCAAACTCCGCTATCGCAAAACCAGCCAGCAGATGAACGCCGAGATCGCAACCCAAGCCAGGTAAGCCGGCCCTGCGATCATCGCATCCGGCAGCCGCTTACCGCCCATTCGCACGGGCGTGGCGCTGGGCGCCAGGTTGAACCAGGTGATGGTGTGAAAGACGACGAAGAACAGGCTGACGATGTTGAGGACGATCACCAGCGGGTTCTGCATCAACTGCAAGAACTGCGCGTAGGCGTCGGGCCCCGTGCGCAGAGCATTGATCAGCAGCAACGTCTCGATAACGAAGATCGCGACGAATACACTGCTCAGTTCGCGCACAATGAACTTGAAGTAATGACGTTCGCCCAGCCACCAGTAGACCGACACCTTTGGCCGGTACCATCGGGGATGGAACTCCGTGTACTGCACGGGCGGCTTAATCGTTGCCTGCAAGGCTACCGGCATCGCGACCTCTCGGTGTGACGAAGGACTTCAGCCAATCGATAACAGCTGCGATCTTGTATTGCTGTATGGCGCCCGCGGGATCCACATGCTTGGGACAGACGCGGGTACACTCGCCGACGAAGGTGCAGCCCCAGACTCCGTCAGGATGCGCCAAGGTCGCCGTACGCTCGGCCGCGCCCTGATCGCGCGAGTCCATGTTGTAGCGCTGGGCCAGCGCCAGAGCTGCGGGACCGATGAAAACCGGATCCAGCCCAACGACCGGACATGCCGCGTAGCAAAGCGTGCAGTTGATACACATGCTGAATTGCTTGTAACGGTCCAGTTGTTCCGGCGTCTGCAGGTAGGTGCCTTCGCTGAGTTGGTCGTTGGTCGCGCGCATCAGCCACGGTTTCGCCTTCTTCAGCTTCTCCATGAAGCCGCCGATCTCGGTGACCAGATCGCGGATCACTGGAAAGTAACGCAACGGCTCAACGCGAATCTTGTTGCCATTGCGAGCATAGCTGGAGAGGAATGTGGCGCAGGTGAGTTTGGGTTCGCCGTTGACCATCATGCCACAACTGCCGCAAATCCCCATGCGGCACGACCAGCGGTAGGTGAGCGAGCCATCGACGTTGTCCTTGATGTGGTTGAGCGCGTCGAGTACCACCCACTCGCGCTTGACCGGCACCTCGTAGCTTTCGAAGTGCGGTTCGTGATCGCTCTCTGGTGAATAGCGGGCAATCTCCATTACGATTTTGTCTGCCATCTTCAGCTCACCCGTTGAACTGCTGTAGCGTCTGGATGCTGTGTCTGCTGACCATAAACACGTTCGCCCGGCGGCCAGCGCGTAATCGTTACCGGCGAATACTCCACCCGCGCGCTGCCGTCGAAATTGCGATAGAGCAGCGAGTGCGCCAGGAACTTCTCGTCGTTACGCATGGGGAAGTCCGTACGCTGATGCGCGCCGCGTGATTCGGTGCGATGCATGGCTGAGGCCACCATCGACTGCGCGACATCGAGCATGAAACCCAGTTCCAGCGCCGACTCCAGCTCGGTGTTGAAGGTGTGGCTGCGATCGTCGAGGCTGATGTCCTGGTAGCGCTCCTGCAACTCCATGATTCTGTGCAGACCTTCCCGGAGCGAAGTCTCCTCGCGATAGATTCCGGCGCTCTGCTCGACGGTGGTCTGCATCTCAGTGCGAATCGTCGCGATGCGCTCGCGGCCACCGGTCTTGTTCAGGAACTCGGACTTCAATCGATTCTCTTCGTCGACTGCCTGCGCCAGAACCACACCATTCGCGGCTTCCTGGCTTGACGCAAACTCGGCAGCCGCTTTGCCGGAGCGGTTGCCGAACACCAGGCACTCAGGCAGAGAATTCGATCCCAGCCGATTTGCGCCATTCAGACTGACGCACGCCACTTCGCCGGCGGCATAAAGACCCTGTAGTGGAGTAGCGCCCTGGATGTCTGTGCTGACGCCGCCCATCATGTAGTGAACGACGGGGCGAACCGGAATAAGTTCGCGCACCGGGTCGATGTTCTGGTATTTCTGGCAGAGTTCGCGGACGAACGGCAGCTTGGCGTTGATCAGCTTCTCGCCAAGATGCCGCAAATCAAGATGAACCACCGGTCCGTAAGGGGTTGAGGTTGTGCGCCCTTTGTGCTCCTCGTGCACGAACGCCTGCGAAAGACGATCGCGCGGCCCCAACTCCATACAGCGCAGAACTGGCTTGAGTTCAGGCTTTCCGAGGTTGTAGTCCTGGAGATAGCGGTAGCCGTCCTTGTTGAGCATGTAGCCGCCTTCGGCGCGGGCGGCTTCGGTGATCAGGATGCCGGTGAACGGGAGGCCCGTCGGATGGTACTGCACGAACTCCATGTCCTTGAGTGGCGCGCCCGCGCGAAAGGCCAGCGCCATGCCATCACCGCTCTTGATGTTTGCGTTCGTCGTGAAAGGAAAGACGCGGCCGCAACCACCGGTGCAAAGAATCACAGCCTTGGCCAGGATCGTCTGAATCCTTCCCGACATCAGCTCAATTGCCACCACGCCGTGGACAACGCCATCGTCGACAAGCAGCTTGGTCACAAACCACTCGTCATAACGAGAAATCGGCTGATACTTGAGGGTTGTCTGGAAGAGCGTGTGCAGCATGTGGAAGCCGGTCTTGTCGGCGGCGAACCACGTGCGCATTTTCTTCATTCCGCCGAAGGCGCGAACCGCAACATGGCCGTCGGGCTCGCGATTCCATGGACATCCCCAGCGCTCCAGCTGCGCCAGTTCCTGCGGAGCTTCCGCCACGAAGGCTTCAACCGCATCCTGATCGCTGAGCCAGTCGCCGCCCGAGACGGTGTCGTAGGCGTGTTCGTCGAGGCTGTCGTCGGGCTTAGCCACTCCCGCTGCGCCGCCTTCTGCGGACACGGTATGGCTACGCATTGGGTAGACCTTGGAGACCACTGCGATGTTGAGCTTGGGATTGACTTCGGCTGCGGCGATCGCAGCGCGTAATCCCGCTGCGCCGCCTCCGATCAGGAGGACATCATGCGAGGAAGCTTCCACACTCACCCCAGGGCTTCGGCCGGCGACGAGCGCGTCGCAGCTTCGCCAAACCCGCACATTCTCCTCCCCCGGGAACTGAAAAGCAAATGGAATCTGATGGATTGCTATCGTTGAGAGGTTGCGACCATAGGGTGAATTCGCGAAGCACTCTGACAATCGCTTTCGCGCCGCGGTGACTCAACACGTTTTGCCAGTTGCATTGGGCGGACATCTTGATATATCTTTCACGCCTCAATCACAACGCCAATCTGCATTTCACTCGCGGGCGTCAGTTGCTGGTTTGGCCGAACGCACTGCACGACACGTTGTGCTGCTGTCTGCATAATTCAAACTTAACGAAAAGAGCCGATGACCAAGATCCGGGTATTGCCCTTCCTTTTGGCGTCCATTCCCTTCCTTGCGATTTGCTTCTCGGTGCCCTTGTGGGATCGGGTCTATCCGCTGGTGCTGGGACTTCCCTTCAACATGTTTTGGCTGATCGCCTGGATACCGCTGACTAGCCTTTGCATGTGGGGCCTGTACCGGCTGCGGATGAGTGACGCAACCGGCGAGACGTCCGCAAAGAAGGACGGCTCGCGATGAAGCCCAGTGCGATCGCGTTACCTATTATCTTCGGGATCATTCTGGTGGGCGCCATCACCGGGGTTTATGCCGGATTCCGAAGGAAGATGAATCTGGAGCAGTGGACGGTAGCGGGACGAGGCTTCGGGCTCATCCTCGTATGGCTGCTGATGGCGGGCGAGGTCTACACGACGTTTGCGTTCCTCGGCGCTAGCGGCTGGGCGTATTCGCGCGGCGGACCGACGCTGTACATCCTCGCGTATCTCACCCTCGCCTATGTTCTGTCGTTTTTCGTTCTGCCGCGGATCTGGGAGATGGGGCGGAGGTTTTCGCTGCACACCCAATCTGACTTTTTCCGCCAGCGATACGATAGCCAGCTGCTGGCATCAGCGGTCGCTGTTGTCGGTGTGCTTTTCATCATCCCCTACCTGCAACTGCAGCTTACTGGGCTCGGGATCATCGTGCAGGTTGCGAGCTTCGATGGCATCAGCCGCTCGCTCTCGATCACCATTGCATTCGTGATTGTCGCCGGATTTGTGCTATCGAGCGGAATTCGCGCCGTGGCCTGGGTGAGCGTGCTCAAGGATTCCCTGATGTTGCTGGCCGCATTTATCCTCGGCATTGGAGTTCCCTATCACTATTTCGGGGGGATCGGGTCAATGTATCGATCCCTGGTGCAAACCAAAGCAGCGCATCTCACAATGCCGGGCAGCACTGCGCATATGGGTCATAGCTGGTACATATCGACCGTCCTGCTCACTGCAATCGGCGGATTTGTCTGGCCTCACACATTTGCCTCGATCTTCACCGCCAAGAGCGGCGACACGCTGCGGCGTAATGCCGTGATCATGCCGCTGTACAACCTTACGCTGCCCCTGCTGTTTTTCGTGGGTTTTTCCGCGATTCTCATCTTGCCGGGTCTGAAGAACGGCGATATGGCTTTGTTGTTGACGGTGCGGCAAACGTTCTCGCCCTGGTTGTTGGGGCTGATCGGCGGTGCTGGCGCGCTCACCGCAATGGTGCCGGCGGCTATCCTGATTCTGACCGCCGGAACTTTGTTCGCCAAGAACTTCTTCCGCCCGTTGTTTGCACCCTCAATGAGCGATGATAGCGTCGCCAAACTGGCTAAGCTGATGGTGGTGGTGATTACCGGCGCGGCGATGTACTTCGCCATTTACAGTTCGACGACACTGGTAGGCCTTCTGCTCTTCGCTTATAGCGGAATTGCCCAACTCGCGCCTGGCGTCGCGCTTGGTCTCTATTGGAAGCGTGTAACAATGCCGGGCGTCTTCGCCGGACTCATCACCGGCCTGGGAACAGGCATGATTTTGACTTTTACTAGACATGATCCGGTGGCAGGATTGAACGCTGGCTTCATCGCCCTCTGTTTGAACGTCCTTGTCACCGTTGCCGCAAGTCTAGCGACGGCCCCGCAGCCGGATCACTTCGAAGAGCAGGTCAAGAGCATTGCCGCCGCGGAGGCCATTCCTTAGCACAGCAAGCGAACATCGGCTCCAGGTCATTTCACCGATCTGCAATATCGGACCCCACCTATTGCCAACGTGACGGTCTTTGAAACGGCCCCTAGCCTTTCAAAGAAAAAGCTTGTTTCCGGGCGCGAAGCAGTCCAAAATTATCAATCACCGTTTCAAGGCAGTCCCCCCTTAACAGTAAGGAGATTTCAGATGAGGTCCGTTCCCAGTTGCCTGCGCGCGGTTACATCGCGTCGGCAAATATTCGCGCTCCCATTGCTGTGCTTGATATTCGGCATTCTGGTAGTAACGCCCTTATCGGCTATAACCTATTCCGGAGAGATTATTCAGAGCAGCGTCTCGGCGACTGTCAGCTCCACCTATGATCCCGTAAATGGCTACTCGGTAACGTTCCAGTGGCAGACCAACCATAAGGGAAATTCGATCGTAGTTATCGAGAACGACCAGGACTACGCTGGGAATGACAACTCTTCTTCGCGGCAAATTGTTCAGAACGATTTCACGACGAATCATGTCGTGGTAGTGGATCACTTCCCCGCCTACGCTCAGTTTCCCACGTATGGCTACTACGTAGCCAGCCACGTAGCCGTTGGCCGATGCAACGCCTTGAATGCCGAATGTACGGCAGATGCGTCATATCCGGGACCTCCGAACCCTGGCTGCGGTTCGTCGGGGCTGCCCCCTTGTTACCTTTGGTTCGATTTGCCGTATACCGCTCCTCCCAGCGGACCATTGGCCTTCACCATGTGGCCAATCGGGGGGATCAACGTCTACCAGGGCGATCCCACACAATCGCCGGCCTGCTCGCCGACCGCCAAGAGCTCGCGGGAATGCAATGACCTGTATGTCGCCATGCAGGCGAACCAGATGAGCGGGCCGCTGGGAGCTGTGGTGCAGATGCTGAGCCCGGTGATAACCAACCTGGACACGGGGCAGATCGTGACCAACAACACCGTCACAGCGCAGTATCTGTGCGGTCTGGACGCGCCCAGCAATCCGCCGCCGCAAGGCTGGGACGGCGACTACACTTCCGACGAAGCTTGTTCCAATGCCACGGTTTATAGTTCGAATTCCACCTTGCGTATCCGGGTGAATTCGCAGGCCGTGCCCGGTCATTACCAATTCATGGGGAGCTTCCAGGGCATACTCAACGGGCAGAACTCCGGCGACCCGGTGAACATCAGCTATAACTTCACCATCCTGCCCACGGCCTCGTTTACCGCTACGCCACCTACCAGCTTTCCTGCTATTCCTGGCCGTTCTACATGGGAAACCAACATGCTCAATGCCAACTCTCCAGCGAGTTCGGCCGAGTTCTGGTGTACTAATATCGTGGACACGAATCCGTGGTGGAGCTTGGATAATGGCAACTTCTCAGGGTTCTTCGATATTCCAGCCAGCATCTATTTTCAAGCATGGAACTATGACGGCGGTCGGGTCTATCAACAAATTGGCGACTATCAATATTACGTCCTAAAAACCGACAATCGCGCTCATTGGGACCGTTGCGCGCAGCTAGCCTTCGAACCCTACAAGGAGGACACTATCGGCACTAAGGCAGGCTTTGTAACTGAGCCTAACCAATTTCCTTATGGTTTGGCGATGAACTTCCTTCGCACAGGAGATGCTACCGATCAACAGGCCGTGAACTATCTAGCTACCAATCAGGCCTACCTTCTGTACTACAGTGGCAGCGTCTACGCGGAAAGTGCCCGCGTGAGCGCCTACATGATGGACGACCGTCTGGCAGCGGAAATCGACGGCGCTCAGCGCGTTGTACCATTCATGCTTCGCGGTGTCGACGTGATGTTAGGCTATCTAGACCAAAGCTATAACTTGAGCTTAAGCAATCCCAACCAGCAGGAATACAACATCCATCCCTTCCTGATCGGTCTGGCGATGGAATCTTTGATCACGTACTACGAGCTTGACGTGGCAGAAGGAAATACGCCGGATGTGAGAATCCCGCTAGAGATCAAGAAGGTTCTGGATTGGTGGGAAGCTACGCAGTACATTAAGAAAACACATACCTTGGCTTACGGAGCGTATGACTATCCTGAGAATCCCTCAATTGTCCCGGGTACGCTATTCGACGCCACAGAGCTGAACGATCTGGTTGCCACCGCATGGGCGTGGTATTGGTACAAGACGAATAACACCACGTACATGAATCAGGGTGATGATCTGTTCCTGCACGTATGGGATAGTGCCAATGGGCAAACTGCCGGCGGCGGTACTGGCTGGACCTACTCCGTCAAGGAGTTCAATCAGGTCTACAAGTGGAGCTTCGACTACGTCCGCTGGAGATCGGGACAAAATCCTAATCAAACCATGCCACCGGTTGAAACTGTCTTGCCGGCGGCCAATCCCTGCGACAACCAGACAAGTCCTTGCAACGCACCCTGGACTGACTACACGACTCCGGTTCAGTTCGAATGGGTTGCGGGAGCGGGCGGCAATCAGCCTACCATTAATCCGACACTCACGCCGCCAGTCGTCAGCTCAACTACGGCGTCGTTCTGGCTGAGCGTCTTCAAGCCAAATACGACGATGCAGGTCTGGTATGGTACTACGAATCCTACTCCGTGTAATCCACAGGACCCGCAGTCACCCTACTGCATGCAGCCGTTCCCGAACTTCGGATTTCTGACGATGCTACAGGACAGCTATTCCAATCAGTCCCAGCCTGTGACTTGCTTCCAGGACCAAACCGCTGTCAGTCAGGGAATCTACAACATCTATGACTGTACGGTGACTCTGACGGGATTGACGCCGAACACCACGTATTTCTGGCAGACGTTGACCACGGATTCATTGGGGAACATGGCAGTCTATAACCCCATTGCGTTTACTACGCTGCAGTAGAGGCGGGGACTTAGGCTGACGAATGTGACGGATCCATGCTTTGCTATATGGATCCGTCCGGTTGTATCTCAAATCTACCAGACAGTTAGCTTACAAAGATCGAACCATTCCGAATAGCCTTCTCCAGTTGCATTTACATCCAGCTGATATTGCACTCCGATGTTGCTGTTCCAGCCTATATTCTTGGCGGAATAGGTTTGATTGATGTTGTGAACCTTGCCATCAACTACCAGCGTGACATAGGTATATTGCTGCGTTGTATGGTTGGTCGTTACATACCATTGGATGTGATGCCAGGTTCCAGCCGGAAATCCGCTGCACGCGATGGTAGTGTGGTTCCAGTGACCATGTAGTTCGTCCCATGTGTCCCACACGCCGGCGGCAATATTGCACTGGCTGCCGATCATGTAGTTGTAGCCGTTGAGAAACTGGAAGGAATCATATTCCAGCGACTGGGCACCAGCAGCGGCATTCGAATCCAACTGGACCCAAAAATCCCATAACAGGTTGGTGGCTGAATCATAGCCACTGCCCAGCTTCATGTACCACAGGGCATTGGCCCACACGCCGGAATTGTAGATCTCAGTGCTTGAGCCGGACAGCGATGGCTGCTGCTGAAATTGGGCCATCCAGTAACTTCCATTGCCGCTGCCGCCGGCGCAACTGGGAGAGTTGCAGGACCCCCATCCCGACATGTTCTGAATCTGGCTGAATACCATGGCACCCGGAGGTGGGGTTGGTAAGCCGGAATTGATTCCTTGCCCCATCGCGATTGACGCGCAAAGGCAGACAGCGACGAAGACGGCGTATCTCATCATCCTCCCTCAGCCAAGGAGCAGCTCCAGATGATCGAGGAATGGCGCTCCAAGGCAATGGCGTCACTGTCGCCTGTGAGCGTGCCTAGCTCAATCGGAACAAGTACTTAAGGCGGTCGCCTTAATCCACTTAGGGATGATCAGATTCCTAGTCCCATCGGTTACGAAAGTGGGACAACTGTCGGCAGGATGCTTCCAGAGGAATGCGATGGCCACTCGTATCTTGCGCTGGCCTGGATTATCGAAGCAGTGCCGCCATGTGATGCGAGTTCTGGGCGATCCCCAGCGACCAGTTCACGGTGTTGATGAAGAAATTCGGGAAGAGGCCGATTACGATCGTTCCGATAGCCGTGATCGTCAGCGCCAACTTCATCGCAGGCCTGATCCGCACGGGCTCAGACTCGACCGGTTGCCGCATCAACATGGCATTCGCAATCCGCATGTAGTAGTAGAGGCCGATTACGGCGTACAACACCGCGACTGCGGCCAGCGTGTAATGCCCCGTCTGTATGAGGCTCAGGAAGATGAAGTACTTGCCCCAGAAGCCCGCCAGTGGCGGAATTCCGGCCAGCGACAGCAGGAACACCAACATCAGGATGGCTTCGGTTGGAGCTTTGAAGTACAGGCCGGCGATGTCGTCAATCTCGTCGCCCATGATGTTCCGCCGCCGCAACGAAGTGATGACTGCGAATGCACCGAGGTTCATGAAGGTGTAAACCAGCAGGTAGATGAGGATCGCCATGATGCCGGTCGAGTTGGTCTGGCCGTCGCTGGCGATCAACCCGAGCAGCATGTAGCCGACGTGCGCGATGGACGAATAGGCCAGCAGCCGTTTCAGATTGGTTTCCGTGATGGCCGCGAAGTTGCCGACCGTCATGGTCGCGATGGCGACGAAGATCAGCATCGGCACGTACATCGAGCGTAGCGGATACAGTCCGAAGAGGAAGATCCGCAGTAACATCGCCCAGCCCGCGGCCTTGACGGCGACCGACATAAAGCCGGTGATGCTGGTCGGCGCGCCTTCGTAGGCGTCCGGCGCCCATTGATGGAATGGCACCGCAGCGATCTTGAAGAGCAAGCCGGTAGTGGTCGCCAGCAGTGCGAAGATCACGATGGGATCGGTCGGGCGCGTGGCGATAATCAGCTGCAGTCTCGCGGCAATCGTGCCCAGGTTCGTGGTGCCAGTCAGGCCATAGAAGAGCGAAAGGCCGTAGGCGGAAATTCCCGAAGAAAACGCTCCCAGCAGGAGATATTTCAGCGCGGCTTCGTTGGAGCGCTTGTCGCGACGGAGGAAGCCGACGAGCACGTAAGTCGAGATGGCCATCAGTTCCAAGCCGATAAAGAGCAGCACGATGTCATAGCCGGCGGCCATGCACATCATGCCCACGACGGAAAACAGCATCAAGGCGTAGAACTCGCCGTGGTTCTCGTGCTCAACTTCCAGATAGTGCATCGACATGAGAACGGCGATCGCCGCGCCGGCCAGGAAGAGATAGAAGAAATAGAGCGCGAAGGGATCGACCAGCAGTGTCCCCATGAAGCCGGTGTCGACAAAGCCCAGGCCTTTGTGCTGCGCGAGGTGATACGCCCAATGCAGCTTGCCGACTGAGGCAGCCGAGAACCCAATGCCGATGAGCGCGGTGATTGCGTTAACGCGCTTCCATTGCTTCGGCAGCAGGAGGTCGATCATCAGGATGCCGAGCGCAAACAGCGTCAGCAGCAGCATCGGCAGAGCAAGCAGGTAATCCGTGCTCAAGAAGTATTGTGTGAGCGAGGTGGTCACAAGATCCTCACTTCGTATCAGCGAGCGCCAGTTGCGCGTTTGCCAGATTCATATGTGCCGCCGGGTTAAAACTCGGCTCTGCTTTCGAAATGCGCTTACCTGACGCGGCGCTGAAGCGCCGCACTACCTTTGTCGCCGGCTGAAGCCGGCTCTGATTCTCAACAGACACGCTGGACGCGGGACTGAAGTCCCGCTCTACCTGATTGTTGGCCGTCGGTTTTGGTACCACCTTGGGGGACTCCGGCAAAGTAGGAGTCGGCTGCGTAGCCAACACCGGCTTGTTGGCATTCAGTCCCGGATAATCCGGCCTCACCGTCGCGACCAGGTTGTTCACGGGCGTCGACAGAATCTGGAAGAACGGCTTGGGATACAGGCCGATCCAGAAAGCGATGGCAACCAGGGGAATGAAGGTCGCCAGTTCCCTTCCCGACAGATCCAGTAGCTTTTCATTCTTCGGATTCTCCACCTTGCCAAAGAAAACGCGCTGATAGAGCCACAGCAGGTATGCCGCAGCGAGAATCACGCCCGGAACCGCCCACGCGGCCCAGGCCTTGTTCTCCATGAACGTGCCTTGCAGGATGGTGAACTCGCCAACAAAGCCGTTCAGCAACGGCAGGCCCATCGACGACATGAACATGATCAGCGTGATGGTTGCATAGACTGGCATGACGTTGGATATACCGCCGTACTCTGAGATCTCGCGCGTGTGACGCCGCTCATACAGAATGCCGACGATCAAGAACAGTGCGCCGGTGGAGATGCCGTGATTGATCTGCTGCAGCACCGAGCCGCTTAGGCCGAGCGGGCTCAGCGCGAAGATGCCTAGCGTGCAGAAGCCCAAGTGGCTGACCGAAGAATATGCCACCAGCTTCTTCATGTCCTTCTGCATCAGCGAGACCAGCGCGCCATAGATGATGCCGATCAGCGACAGCGTGATCATCAACTGGCGAACCCATGGGGTCATCGCCACCGCCGGGAAGAACGGCAGCGAGAAGCGAATCATGCCGTACGTTCCCATCTTCAGCAAAACGCCCGCCAGGATTACCGAACCTGCGGTGGGCGCCTCGACGTGCGCGTCCGGCAGCCAGGTGTGGAACGGGAACATCGGCACCTTGATCGCGAAGCCGAGGAAGAAGGCGAAGAATAGCCAGATGGCCGCGTGGCCGCCGATCTTCGGCGCCGTGGCGTAGAGATCGGGCAGGTAGAAGGTGTATACGCCGGTCAGAGTGTGGTGATGGAAGTACAGGAACAGGATGCCCAGCAGCATCAGCACCGAGCCGAACAGGGTGTACAGGAAAAACTTGATCGCCGCGTAAAGTTTGCGCGGGCCGCCCCAGATGCCGATCAGCAGATACATCGGCACCAGCATGGCCTCCCAGAAGACGAAGAACAGGAACATGTCGTTCGCCATGAAGACGCCAAGCATGCCCGTCTGCAGCACCAGGAACCAGATGTAGTATTCCTTGACGCGATCCTGGATGGCGTTCCACGACGACAGAATCGAGATGGCGCCGAGCAGGGTCGTCAGCATGATCAGCAGGAAGGAAATGCCGTCGATGCCAAGCACGTAGCCGGAGCCGATGGTCGGAATCCAGTTATTGGGCACGCCTTCGACAAACTGGAAGCCGGCGCGTTCCTTCAGTGCCCAGAACCAGGGAATCAGCGGCAGCGAGACAGCGAAGCCGAGGAACGCAAAGATGTTGGCAATCCAGCGAATCGCGTCTTTGTTTTCCTTGGGCACCAGCAGCAGGAGAATAGCTCCCACCAGCGGCGTGAATAAGACGATGCTTAAGATGTGGTTATACATTTTTTGAAACCCAGCAATTAGCAATTAGCAATTAGCAATTGGCCAAACCAATCGTTGGCCGGTATGAATGCAACCTCAAAGAACTCTGTGGTCTCATCAGACCAAACTGGCCACTGGCCACTGCTTTGTCACCACTTCACTACGTAATAAAAGACAAACCCAACGAGTCCCGCGACCATGACCAGCGCGTACCACTGCACCAGTCCCCACTGCACCAGGCGCACGGGATAGGAGACGAGGCGCGTCACGATGGCCACGCCATTAACAAAAAGGCCGTCGATAATCCACTTGTCCCAGAGATTCGACAGCGTGCCGCTCATGCGGGTCATCCAACCGGCGCCGTTCACGGTGCCGTCGATGACTTCGGCGTCGAACTTCCACAAGCCTTCGCCCAGGCCCATTGCTCCCAGCCGCACGCCGCCGATCTTGGCGCGGCCGGTGACGAACCAGTCGTAGATCTCGTCCACATACCACTTGCGGAAGAGTGTCTTATAGAAGCGCGGCGCGACTTCCTGGATCGGCTCCTTGTAACCCTTGTCAGCCTTCTTGTAGGCGCGTTGTGCCAGGAACCAGCCCACGAGCGCCGCACCGACCGAAGCAAACATCAGCGTGTATTCCATCGGATCGGTGTGCTCGACTTGTTGCTCGCCGGCGGCGACCTGAGCGGCCGCGCCTTCGTGTTGCAGCACGACAGCTTCTTTCGCGAAGACCGGCTCCAGGAACTTCTCGAAGCGGTTCGATCCGCCGAGGCTGTGCGGCAATCCGAGGAATCCCGCGCCCACCGAACAGATCGCCAGAATCACCAGTGGAATAGTCATCGTCTTGGGCGACTCGTGGATGTGGCGTTCGACCTCGTGGCTCATGCGCGGCTTGCCGAAGAACGTCAGATAGATCAGCCGGAACATGTAGAACGAGGTCATCAGCGCGGTGAGAAACGCGATATACCACAGATAGCGAAACGCGCCACCCTCGCGCGACCAGGTCTCCCACAGGATGGCATCCTTCGAAAAGAATCCGGCGAAGCCGGGAATGCCCGAGATGGCCAGGGTCGCCACCAGCATGGTGCCAAACGTGGTTTTGATCTTTTTGTGCAGCCCGCCCATGAACTGCATCTCCTGTTGGCCGCCCATGGCGTGAATGACCGAGCCAGCTCCAAGGAAGAGCAGCGCCTTGAAGAATGCGTGGGTGAAGACGTGGAAGACGCCGGCAGCGAACGCTCCGACGCCAAGCGCCAGAAACATGTAGCCGAGTTGCGAAACAGTCGAGTACGCCAGCACGCGCTTAATGTCGTTCTGCACCAGACCGATCGAAGCCGCGAAGATCGCGGTCAGGGCGCCGACGATGGCGACCGTCTTCATCGCGTTGGGCGCGAGGACAAACAGCGCATTGGAGCGCGCGACCATGTAGACGCCGGCGGTAACCATGGTCGCCGCGTGGATCAGTGCGGAGACCGGCGTGGGACCTTCCATCGCATCCGGCAGCCAGACATAGAGGGGGAATTGCGCCGACTTGCCGCAGGCGCCAACGAACAGCAGCAAACAGGCTGCGGTGATCACGGGATCGCCGATCGCGAAGCGACCACTACGCGCCAGATGATTGATCGTGCTGTACTGCACCGAGCCGAAATACCAGGCGATGGTCAGCATGCCCAGCAGGAATCCAGCGTCACCAACCCGGTTGACGATGAAGGCTTTGTTCGCGGCGGTCGAGGCGGAGTGGCGCTGGAAGTAGAAGCCGATCAGCAGATACGAGCACAGACCCACGCCCTCCCAGCCGACGAACATCAGGGCATAGTTGTTGGCGAGGATCAGCGTCAGCATGGAGAACATAAACAGGTTGAGATAGCCGAAGAAGCGGTAATAGCCGCCCTCGTGCGCCATGTAGCCCATCGAGTAAATGTGGATGAGCATGCCCACGCCGGTTACAAACAGCAGCCAGATCGAGGAGAGCGGATCGAGCAGGAAGCCGGCGTCGGCACGGAATGCAGCCGAGCCGTTGTGCGTCGGATAGCTAAGCGACTCGGAGCCCGTTCCTAGCCAGGTGAAGCAAATCTTCTCGAAAGGCTTGCCGGGATGCGCGGCCGAGTATCCGGTGTATTGCCAGACCGCCAGACAGGCCCACGCAAATGCCAGCACCACCATGCCGACGCAGACGCCGTTCACCGCCGATTTGGAGAGCTTGCGTCCGAAAAAGAACATGCAAGCCGCACCGAAGACGGGGAACAGGGGAATCAACCAGATGTGATCAAGAAAGTACATAGCGATTAGCAACTAGCAATTAGCCAAACCTGGCGGCGAGCAAGCTAGTTGCTAATTGCTAGTTGCTCGCAGCTTCCTTTACCACTTCAAGAGATCCACTTCGTCCACATTTACCGTCTCCTTGTTGCGGAAGAAGGCGATGATGATGCCCAGTCCGACCGCAGCTTCGGCAGCGGCGTCGGTAATGACGAAGATGGAGAAAACTTGTCCGTGCAACCCGTAGAGCCGCGAGAACGCCACCAGATTCAGGTTCACGGCGTTCAGGATCAGCTCAATCGACATCAGGATGATGATCACGTTCCGGCGCGTCAGCACGCCGATGGTGCCGATAATGAACAGCGCCGCGGCAACAACCAGGTAATGCAATGTGGTAATTTCAGTCATAACGCACTTAGGCGATTAGCAATTAGCCAAACCCAAGACCCTGTCATCCTGAGCGGAGGTGCGCTTGTTTGGCGCACCGGAGTCGAAGGACCCCTATCACCACCAGCCCGCTCGTTTTTGTGCCGCCCCTAAAGGGGCTCTCAATTTATTTCTGCCCTACCCCCGGGCTTCCGCCCGGGGCTAATAACTTTCGCCCTTCGGGCTCAAATTCGTTTCTTCGCCATAACAACCGCGCCCACGATCGCAACCAGCAACAACAGCGAGGCAATCTCAAACGGCAGCATGTATTGCCCGTACAAAGCCAACCCAATCTGCTGGGTATTGTCGGCCTCGAGCCCGCGATATCCCTGGTAGAACACTGCCGGAAATCCGCCGCGGCCGACGCGCAGCACGAATGCCAGCAATGCGCCAAGGGCCAGCGCGGCGATGGTTCCAACCAGCCACTGCTTGTTGAACTGATACTCGCGGATGTTCTGTTCCAGGTTCACCAGCATGATCACGAACAGGAACAGGACCATGATTCCGCCGGCGTAGAGCACGATCTGTACGCCAGCAACGAACGGTGCGTAGAGCATCAGGTAAAAGCCGGCCAGCGACAGCAGCGTTACGATTAGAGATAGCGCCGCGTGCACTGGATTGCGCCGCGTGATCACCGCGATCGCCGAAACAATTGCCATGATCGCCAGGAAATAGAAGAAAAATGCTGGGGCGATGGGCGTCACTTCTCGTACCTCTTGGGCTCGTGCCCCTTCTCCAGCGCGGCCTGATCCAGCACCATGCCTTCGCGGTTGTAGAAGGCGATCTCGAAATCCTGCGTCAGTTCCAACGCGTCGGTCGAACAGGCTTCGGCGCACAGGCCGCAAAACATGCAACGGCTCAGGTCATAGCTCCACGAGACCGGTTCCTTGCGCTTGGTCACCGGATTGCGCTCGCCTTTCACCACAATCAACTGCTCCGGACAGGCCAGTGCGCACAAGTTGCACACGATGCACTTCGACGCTCCGCTCTCCGTGTCCGTCCGCAAGCGTGGCAGACCGCGATAGCGTTCGACGATTACCGGCCGCTCCAGCGGATACTGCTCGGTGATGGCCTCACTCGGCTTCTGATAGTCAAACGTAACCTTCAGGCCCTTGATCAGATCGATCAGGAAAATCTTGCGCAGCAGCGGCGACAGAATCACGGCAGCACCCCCACGATGGCCGAGCCGATTTGCGGCAGCAGTCCCCAGATCGCAGTCGCGATCAGAACGCAGAGGCCGGTCGGCAGTAGTACCTTCCAGCCCACTTTCATGAGCTGGTCAAAGCGGTAGCGCGGGAATGTTCCGCGATACCAGATGTACAGATACATGAAGAATGCGACTTTAACGATGAACCAGTAGATGTCTTGTACGCGCTCGCGCACGCCGGGGATGATGAGCACCAGCCCGACCAATCCGAGCAACAGGCCGAAGATGGTCAGTCCGCCGGTCTGAATCTTCATCTGCGCGATCTTCGGCATGCGCACCGCGCCGAGCAGACAAAGCCCGGCGAGCACGAAGAGCGTCAGCGCCGGAAACAACGAGAACGCCAAGCCCCAGGTCGAACCGCCCAGCCAGTTCGGGAACGGCCGCATCCATCCGCCAAGCCATAGCGTGACCGCGATCGATGAGACTGCCAGCATCGCCGCATATTCCGCGAGGAAGAAGAGCGACCAGCGGAATCCGCTGTACTCGGTGTGGAAGCCGGCGACCAGTTCGGATTCGGCTTCCGGCAGATCGAACGGCGCGCGATTGGTTTCGGCGACCATCGCGATGGCGAAGATCGCGAAGGCCAGAAATCCCAGCGGGAAGAATTTGAAGATGAACCAGGTGTGCTGGGAGGCTTGCGCCTCGACGATGCCGATCATGCTCAGCGTGCCGGTGCCGGTTTGCAGGCTCGTCATTAGCACGGCGCAAACAATCGCCAGGCCCATCGCGACTTCGTACGAAACCATCTGCGCACTGGAGCGCAGCGAGCCCATCAGCGGGTAGTGCGAGTTCGACGACCAGCCGGCCATGATGATGCCCAGCACGCCCAGCGAAGACACGCCCAGCATGAACAGGATGCCGATGTTCATGTCGGTGACAGCGTGCGTGGGGCCGAACGGAACAACCAGGAACGTGGTGAACGCGGTCATCGTGACCACGACGGGCGCGCTCCAGAAGACCAGCTTGTCGGCGTTCTCGGGGATGATGTCTTCTTTGATGAGCAGCTTCAGTGCGTCGGCGAAGGGCTGCAGCAGGCCATGTGGTCCAACGCGCATGGGGCCGAGACGAATCTGCATGTGCGCAAGAATCTTGCGCTCCAGCCAGTTCATCGCAATGACCGACAGCGACACGCCGATGGTGATCAGCAGGATGTAGATGGTTGCCCACAACATGCTGCCAGCCGCGCCCGGAGTGGCGTTGGAGCCGAGATATTTTGTGATTGCGTCGAGCATTACCGGTCCACCTCCCCGAGCACGATGTCGAGCGTGCCGATGACGGCGACCACATCAGCGACCAGCAGGCCGCGCACCATCTTGTCGAGGGCTTGCAAGTTCACAAAGGACGGCGGCCGCACGCGCACGCGATAGGGCCGCGTCGAACCGTCGCTCACGATGAAGTATCCAAGCTCGCCTTTGGGCGCCTCGATCGAGTGGTAAACCTCGCCCACCGGCGGCTTCAGAACTTTCGGAATCTTGGCCATGATCGGCCCGCTCGGCAAACCGTCGACGGCCTGGCGAATGATGCGCACCGACTGGCGCATCTCTTCAATTCGCACCAAGTACCGGTCGTAGGTGTCGCCATTCAGGCCAGTGGGAATGTCAAAGTCGAAGTTCCTGTAAGCCTCGTACGGTTGCGCTTTACGCAGATCCCACTTCACGCCCGCGGCACGCAGCACCGGACCAGTCACTCCTAGCGCGATGCAATCTTCCGGTTTCAGAATGCCGACGCCCTTAGTGCGCCGCACCCAGATGCGGTTGGTGGTCAGGAGCTCTTCGTACTCGTCGAGCTTGGGCAGGAAGGCATCGCAGAATTTCTTGCAATCCTGTTCGAAACCGTCATAGGCTTCGTAGATGCAACCGCCGATGCGGAAGGCGTGCGTCGTCAGGCGAGCGCCGCAGTATTGTTCGAAGATCTTCAGTATTTCTTCGCGATCGCGGAAGCAGTAGAACAGCGGCGTTAGCGCGCCTATATCGAGAGCGTGCGTGCCCAGCCAAACCTGATGGCTGGCGATGCGGCACAGTTCGGTCAGGATCACACGGATGTATTGCGCGCGCGGCGGGGCTTCGGTGTTCAGCAACTTCTCGACTGCCTCACAATAGCCAAGGCCGTTGGAGACCGCGGCGACGTAATCCATGCGATCGACGTAGGGATTGAACATCGCGTAGGTGCGGTTCTCGGCGATCTTCTCTACGCCGCGATGCAGGTAGCCGATGACGCATTCGGTGCCCAGCACTTTTTCGCCGTCGAGTTTGAGGATGACCCGCAGAACGCCGTGGGTTGAGGGATGCTGCGGTCCCATGTTCAGGACCATCTCGGTGCTGTCGAGGAAGGTCTGGTCCTTGGTATCGAGGTCGAGATAGTCCACCACTCCGGGTCCGCCCTGATCGGGCTTGGCGTGGCGATAATCAGTTTCGAAATCCTTCATTGTCCACTCTCGATGCCGAGGTTCGCTTTCACCCACTCCTGGTCCTGCTGCAGGATTGGGTAATCCTTGCGCAGCGGATAACCTTTCCAGTCTTCCGGCAGCAAAATGCGCTTGAGCTCGGGATGACCGGTGAACGAGATGCCGAACATGTCGAAGACTTCACGCTCCAGCCAGTTGGCCGTGGGCCAGATAGCGCAGGCGCTGCGCGTTTCGCCGTCTTTGATTTGCGTCTTGATGCGCACGCGCTCGTTGTTGTGGAACGAGTACAGGATGTAAACGATGTCGAATTGCGCTTCGCGCTTGGGGTAGTGCAACGCGGTGATGTCGACGCAGTAGTCGAAGAGCTCGTCGTCGCGCATGCGACGTAAGATTTCGTAGACGATCGAGCTGTCGACTACCAGATACTTCTGGCCGACGTAGGTGCTGGCTTCGCGAATCCCCGACCCGTATTGAGCCTTCAGCGCTGTTACCAGGGGCGAATCCCACGGCTCCGGCTTGGGCGCTTCGGGCTTGGGAGCTGGTTTTGCGGCCGGCGTGGCAGGCTTGGCTGCAGGAGCGGCAGCTGCGGGTTTCGCCTCGGCGGCGGAAGCAGCGGGGGTGGTAGCGGCCGCGGCCGGCTTATCGCCGGTTGGAGGAGCGGCGGCCGCTAAAACAGGTTCAGCCGGCTTGGCGAGAGCATCAGCTTTGGGCTCGGGGGCAGCCGCGGCTGGCGCCACATTGGCGCTCGTCGCTGCACTGGATTCAGGCAAGACTGGATTTGGCTCTTTGGTTTCTTCTGGCACTGCCATTTCTCTCTTTTTGACTTACCCCAGACTCAATGCTCACCCCTACCTCATCGAAGTCCCTTTGTAGCAGTTTGGGGTGCCCAACTCTTGTACGGGGGTCACGCGACGCTGTGATGTGCATCACATAGCGGCCCGCAGCTACCACATTCCGCGTAGTCATTGGGCGCGCAACGGTAAAGAAATGCTCCTGGCTCGGAGATACGGTCCGCGTTAAAGGGGCTCAGCACGGTTGCCGATGCAATCCGCAGCGGCATTCGGAGGAGATTCCCATGTCCAGCAGACAGTGCAAATCGGGCATAAGCCGAAGAGATTTCGTCAAGACAATGGGCTGGGGGCTGGGAGCCCTGCAAACCGCAGGCATGGGAGCGGGAATCCTGCAGCTAACGGGATGTGGCGGCGGCAGCTCGCCCGGGCCGCAACCTGTGCCCACGCCGCAGATCGTGTCCTGGCCTATCTCGCGCGAGGTTTACACCACGGCGGTGCGGCAGGTATGCCCGCTGGTAGTCCCGGCGACCGCGCCGCAGATCAACCCGGGCGAAGTTGCTGACTATGCCACATACGGCTACAGCGCCTGGAGATTTGGCGGGCCGTTGCAGCACGTCGTCCGCAAGGACATTGCGCCGGGTTACACGGCAGCTCCCAACGTGGTGCGGCTGCTGTTCTACTACTCCATGTCCGACATTCACATTGCGGACAAGGACTCGCCGGCCCAGCCCATTTATGAGGGACTAAGCTGCGGTTGGGGTTCCGGACTGTCATCGGCCTATTCGCCCATCATTCTGTCCACACCGCAGGTACTCGACGCGGCGGTGCAGACCATCAATGCCTTGCACAAGATGACGCCGTTCGATTTTGGGATATCGCTGGGAGACGACTGCAACAACTCGCAATACAACGAAGTGCGCTGGTTCCTCGACGTCATCGACGGTAAAGTCATCACCCCCAGCTCAGGCACTCACGTGGGCGCGGCCACCATCGATTACCAACGACCCTTCTATGCCGCCGGCCTCAATCCCGCGATTCCCTGGTACCAGGTCATCGGCAATCACGATCAGTTCTGGATGGGCTCGTCGTTTGAAAACGCAACGATGCGGGCCACTCACATCGGCAGCAACATCCTGAACATCGCCGTGAGTTGCGGAAGGCCCGACCTCGAGAGCACGGGCGCCTATATGGGCGTGGTCGACGGCTCGACCATTTACGGCAACATCATTGGCGACGGGCTGACAGCCGACGTCATCCCGCCTCCCACCGTGATTGCGGATGCCAACCGCCGTAGCCTGACCAGTCCCACTTCTACGACCCAGAATTGGATGGCGGAGTTCTTTAACACCACGAGCAATCCCGTGGGTCACGGATTTACCCAGGCCAATCTTGACCAGGGCCTTGCCTGTTACAGCTTTGTGCCGAAGTCCGATATACCCATCAAGTTCATTGTGCTGGACGATACGGTGAAGGGACCGGGGCTGGACGAATATGCCGTCGGCTCGCTAGACGATCAGCGCTATCAGTGGCTGGTCGACGAACTCCATGCCGGACAGGTCAACAATCAGCTGATGGTGATCTGCGCGCACGTGCCCATCGGGCCGCAAACCAGTTTGACCGATACGACGCCGTATCACATGTGGCCGGGGCCGGAGTATACCGACGAGTCTGTGCTCAACTTGCTGCACCGGTATCCCAATCTCATTTTGTGGATGGCGGGACACCGGCATGTAAATGTGGTGACGCCGCAGCCGGATCACGATCCCACGCTCGCCTTCTGGGAGGTTGAGACCTGCTCGCTGCGCGACTTCCCGCAGCAGTTCCGCACCTTCGACATTCGCCGCAACGCCGACAACACGGTGTCCATCATCATCACCAACGTCGATCCGGCGGTGCAGCTCGGTTCGCCGGCCTACAAGTCGCGTGGCTATGCGATCGGTGCGGCGCGCATCTTCGGCAGCTATCCGCTCAACGACAAGAGCTCACAGTCCTATAACGCCGAACTGGTGGTGCAGCTGACGCCGGTAATGCAGTCGGTGATTTCGCCGGCGGGAACGAATTTGTAGGGAACGAGCGGCGAGGCTGGTCGGCGTTCATGCTCACTCGGGATGTCATCCTGAGCGAGCGGCCGCATTTGCCGCGAGTCGAAGGCCCCCTACTTGCGGAAAGGATCTGGCGAACCATAGGGGTCCCTCGACTCGCGCAGTCGCTTCGCTCCCTCGCGCGTCGCTCGGGATGACACATCTCAAGCAAGGGGACCCAGTGAAGTTGTGCCCTTTCTAAACCGATTTATGAGACAGCTTTCGAGAAAGGACGCCCCGTTATTATGAATAAACCCACCGTGGCATTCTCGCTGTTCCTGAGCCTGGCTCTGATGCTGCTCGCAGGATGCGGCGGCAGCTCTTTTAGCCCTAATCTAGTACCGGCGCAACCGCCCGCTCCGCTTAGCTCCAGCAACCTCAACCTGATCTTCGTGGCGAGTGAGGATTTGGCGTACCAAGCGTCCGGGGACATCAATCCCAAGACCGCGAACCTCACCAATCAGGGCCTGCAGCGGTCGCTCCAGATTGCCACGTTTCTGCAACAGCAGGTGCTGGGGAAGCAGAACGTGACGGAAATTTATGCGCTCGAACCCATGACCCATTTGCAAACGACAAACTATTACCCCGACATGGTGGGACTGGAAACGATTCAGCAATTCGCGCTGCTCAACCAAGTCACGCTGTCCAGCGATAAGTATGGCGGGAGCCCATATGCGGGACAGAGCTATCCCATCAACACATCCTATTCGGACGCGACCCTGCCCGTCGGAGTCGTGCCGCCGTCGCAATTCTGCCCTAATTGCCAAGGAATCGATTTCAATGATCAAAACGGCGACAACGAGGTCCTGCTGACCCGCATCTTGAAGGCCAACGTACCAGGTTTCTATGTCTTCTCGGCACCATGGGAAACTGTGAGCGCCTTGATGGCGAACATCAATCAGCGCGAAGGCTACCCCGTGGCGCTTCCGGGGAGCTACGTCAGTCCCAACATCATCTATGCGATTTCGATCACGCCGTCGGGAAGCGTCAGCCTGGTTACCTACAACAGCAACCTGAACCCGCCTTCCACTTACCCGGTGCTGTCCCCGCCACTAGCCAGCGCTCCATGCAATGCGCAGACGCATTTCAACATCACCGTGATCGGCGGCCAGAATGGCGCCGTAATCCCCGCGGGCATCAACACTAACGAAACTCTTTACATCATCCGCCACGCCGACGCGCATCCGCGGCTCTACTGGGACGACAACAACTATGTCGGTGCCGGGCAATGGCGCGCACTGGATCTTCCCAACGCCCTGCTCGGCAAGGTTGTCAATGTTAAGCAAGTCTATTCGAACGACCCCGCGCAATTTGGTGCGGGCTCGGTTAGCGCCTCGGGAGAGGCTACCTGGTCATCGGTTGCGCCGCCGCTGACCGCCGTACCGTACGCCATCGCCAACAACTTGCCCTACAATCTGGTCACCGGCTTCGACCTCAGCGATCCGCTGGTCGCCCAGAAGACCAGTGCTTTCTTCTTCAGCGGCGGCCAATTCTCCAAGCAGACTGTGCTGTTGGCGTGGTCGTTCCAATTCATACAGCCGACGATTGCTGCGCTGTTCACCAGCTACAACGCCGGCCAACTGGCTCCGCCGTCCGGTGTGTGGCCACCCACCGACTACGACACCATCTGGACGGTGAAGCTTGACGCCGTGGGCAACCTGACGGTGAACAACGGGATGTGCGAAGGCATCAAGTCCGTGGCGCCGACGGCCGCGCCCCCGCAATTCTGATAGTCGCTGAGCGCGGCGCAGCGCAGTTGCGAATTGCGAGCGTCATCCTGAACGAGCGGCCGGCATTTGCCGCGAATCGAAAGACCCCTACCATGGACGCGATCGGGTAGTGCGGACCTTTAGGTCCGCGTCAGCACGGCCTCTTCCATGTGAGGCTTTAGCCTCTCGGGTACTTGGTCCAGATGTATGGATGTGTGCGCAGAGGAATACGGATACTGCTCCGCGGTCTCGACCAGACGTCAGCGGACTGGATTCTGATGAATATAGTTTCGCATACGGTCGTATTCCGCAGCATCTCGGACGCGGTGCTCGTAATAGCTCGGCTGCCACACTGCCTTCAACTTCAGTCCGGCCTGGCCCACAGCGTGTGAAAATCCGCCTTTGATCATCTGAATCGACCGACCGACCACGTGATCCTCATCAACCGACAGAAGGAGGTGCATGTGGTTCGGCATGATGACGAATTCGTGAAGCAGAAATTCTCCCTTGTCGCGGTTACGAACGATCGTCGCCAGCAGCAGATCGGCGGACTCCGTGCGCTGAAACAGATTCTGATGCATGTAGGCCGAGGCGGTAACGAAGTAGGTTTTCGTCATGAGGTACCCAGGGGCTAAAGCCCGATTTAGGAGGGTCGGCTTGACGCGGCGCTGAAGCGCCGCACTACCCGAACAACGAATAGCAATTCTTACGGCTGGCTGCTGATGCTCCCTACGCCCAGTCCAGCGCGCCCTTTTTCCAGACCCAGATGTAGCCCACGATCAGGATGCCGAGGAAGATCATCATCTCCAACAGCCCGAAGAGGCCGAGCAGCTTGAATTGCACCGCCCAGGGGAACAGGAAGATCATCTCCACATCGAAGACGACAAACAGAATCGCGACGATGTAGAAGCGGACGGTGTAGCGGCCGCGCGCGTTGTCGAAGGGGGTGATGCCGCACTCGTAGGGCATGAGCTTAGTCTTGAAGGGATTCTTGGGCCGGATCAGGGCGCAAATCGCGACGGTTCCGGCGGCAACAAGAAAAGCGACAAAGGCGAAGATGAAGATCGGAACGTAGTTCTGCGGCATAACCGAATTATCGCGCTGATCACGGCCAGTGGCGACGTGACTTAGATCACAGAAGAGTGTGACGGAAACCGCAATTCGCCGGCATCCTGACTTTTGGCTCTTAGCTTTTGGCTCTTAGCACACTTGCGCTACTGCCGGCGCCCGAACTGTGGCATCATAGGGCGGAGCGGTTATGCGCAACCGACGACTGCTGGCGACCTTCGCTCTGGTGCTGTTGCTGGGATACGGGATTTCCCTGCTCTGCATCTCCGTGCCCGAGATGGCGACGTTGGCGCTGAGGGCGCCGGGTACACCCTGCGGCAGCTGCCATCATCATCAGCAAGCGCCGCTGCCGGTGCACGCCTGCTGTGCCGCGCATCAGCTTCCGGCAGCGATACAAGCCGCACCTGAACTGGCGCAAGTGGAACTCGCGATCGGTAACGTTACTCCTGAGGACACCGGCTCTCATCGATTCCCCATCTCCATTGCGGCCATTCGCGATGAGGTTTCCGTCTCCCCTCCTGCTGTTCTGCGAATCTGATTCCTTTCCCACGAAGCTGATTCTGCCACGATCGCACACGTCCGCGTGATCGCGACTGCTCACGAACCACTGCACCTGAAGGAACCCATATTGTCGCGTAGGAATCTCCAACTTCGGGCCCTGCCGCTGGCGGCTGTCATGACGGCCGTCGGGGTGTGGGCACAGCAGCCGTCAGGCTCGCAAACGTCCCAAAGTCCGTCGACCCAGCAGCAATCCGCGCCCGATTATGAGATGCCGGGCATGCAGATGCCCGACGCCGCGAATCAAGACGGCATGCAATCGATGTCGGGCATGACCATGGGCCAGCCGGCCACCACGCTGATCGGCGAGATCGAGCAGCACGCCACTTCAGGCACCAGTGCGGATCCGAACTCCACGCCCATGCCGATGCTCATGGCCATGAAGGGCAGCTGGATGTTTATGTTTCACAGCGTCGTATTCCTCAACCTCCAGCAGCAAAGTGGGCCGCGCGGTGCCGACAAGGTCTTCTCGACCAACTGGTTTATGCCAATGGCGCAACGCAAGTTGGGGCCGGGTACGTTCACCGCGCGCACCATGCTGAGCCTCGAGCCGGCGACCATCAGCGGCCGTTACTTCCCCGAGCTGTTCCAGCAAGGCGAAACCGCTTACGGCAAGCCGATCGTCGACGGCCAGCATCCGCACAACTTCGTCATGGAGATTGCTGCGCTCTACGATTTGAACCTCGGCGAGCGCACGCTGGTGTCGTTCTACGCCGCTCCGGTGGGCGATCCTGCGATTGGGCCGACGGCGTACCCGCATCGCGCCTCGGCGTCGGAAGATCCCATCGCGCCGCTCGGCCATCATCTGGAAGACTCAACCCACATCTCTGATGACGTGATCACGGTCGGCCTCACGCATCGCATCGTGCGTCTCGAGGCCTCGGGATTTCACGGCCGCGAGCCCGACGAAAATCGCTGGACCATCGAAGCCGGGCCGATTGATTCCTGGTCCACGCGCCTGACGGTGCAGCCGGGGCAAAACTGGAGTGCGCAGTATTCGTTCGCGCACCTCACCAGCCTGGAGGCACTCGATCCGCAGAACGATGTTGACCGCATGACGGCTTCCATCATGTACAACCGGCCATTGGCGCACGGCAATTGGGCAAGTTCGCTGATCTGGGGGCGCAACCATGTCGTGCAAACCGGCCTCGTCTGGAATGGATATCTGCTGGAATCGACTCTGCGCTTTGCGGAACGAAACTACGTTTGGACGCGCATCGAGAATGTCGACCGTACCAACGAGTTGCTGCTGAAGAATGAATTCCAGCCGCCGGACTTTCAGGAGAGCGTCATCGGCCGGGTGCAGGCTTACACCGGCGGGTACGATCGCGACATCCTGCACATCCCGCACCTGGAGACCGCAATGGGCGCGCAGGTCACACTCTACACCACGCCCGAACGGCTCGTTCCGTTGTATGGCAGCCATCCGATAGGCGTCGTGATCTTTCTGCGCGTGCGGCCAGTCGCTAAGCAACACTGATTATTCCATCGGAAATGATAGGCTCTTAGCGTTGGCAATCAAGATCGAAAAAGTGCGCGAGCCGCGATGGCCGGCCTTCGTTGCCATGCTGGCCGATGGGCTCATCTATCTGGCGCTGCCGGAGCGGCTCTCCGTCGGTCCGGGATGGCTTTTGCTGGCCATTATTTTCCTGCTCCTGATTCCGATCATCTTCACCTATAAGCTGGGCCACTACAACGTTACCCGGATCCTCACCTTTGGGGCTAACATCGCGGTAACAATCTCGCTCATCGGGTCGCTGGGACTGCTGATCCAAGGCCTGCCGCATCATCTTGAGTCGCCAGAGGTGCTGCTCCACTCGGCGGCGTTGCTATGGATTACCAATATTCTGGTGTTCGCTTTGTGGTATTGGAAGCTGGATGCCGGCGGTCCGTTGGGACGCGAGCAGGCCAGCGCGAAGAGCGCATTTCTGTTTCCGCAAATGACGCACGAGTGCGGCGAAACAGGTTGGTCGCCGAATTTTCTCGACTATCTGTTCCTGGCCTTCAACACCAGCACGGCGTTTTCGCCGACCGACACCGCGGTCCTGGCCCGGTGGGCCAAGGTCATGACGATGCTGCAGTCGCTGATCTCGCTGGCCGTGATTGCGCTGCTGGCGGCCCGCGCGGTGAACATCTTGTGACCGCGCCTCAGACCGGTTTGCGAGAGAGGTTGGTCAACAGATATAATTGCAGTTTACCCAGCCAGTCTGGCAATCTTCTGGAGTGATCATGGCCCAAGTTTGTGAAGTCTGCGGCAAGAAGCCGCAATTTGGAAATAACATCAGCCACGCGCACAACGTGTCGCGGCGACGCTGGAACGTCAATTTGCGGCCGGTACGCGCCAAGGTTGGCAGCAGCAATCGCCGGATGCGGGTCTGCGCCAGCTGCCTGCGCAGCGGCAAAGTCACCAAGGCGTAGCGCGGTTCGCGGCAAAATCACAACCCTCTCATATAGAGAGGGTTTTCTATTGCCCGACGACCAATCAACAGCGCGGTATGTCGCAGCTGGGGCGGGAGTTGGCAGCTATGGAAACTTCGTAAGTCGGCTCAGGCCGACTCGGTTCAATGAACCGGGCAGTCAGGACGCGGGGCTGAAGCCCCGCGGTTCCGCTGCCGTCCCTGAAGGGACGCGGGTCCATTTATCTACGCCTACCCAGCGCTGAAGCGCTGGGCTATCATCTTCCGTCTCGCACGGCGAGACTCGGGCGCTCGAATGCTCACATCTATCGCCAAGCGCAGCTCAGTAAGCCGGCGTACAAACACCGGACTGCCACGCCCAACTCGCGCCAGAGCGAAACACTGGGGACGGAAGTGAAGGGCCAACCCGAAAACCTCAATTCGTCAACCTTCCTCAGCGACTAATGTGGGCCAACAGACCTCTCGGCTCGGGGGGATAGGCTGCCCAGGTAGTGCAACCCACCCTGCGGCAACGTCAGGCAATCTGCAATTGTGAGCGCATCTTCTCCGCCAGGTCGCGCACCGACTTGAGCTTCTCGGCTACATCGGGAGAGATCGACGCCTGGCGCAGTGCCAGCTCTGAGTTCAGCAGGATTCCGGTAATCTCGCTGCGCAGCTGATTCCGCAACATCTGTCCGGCCGCCCGCGTCGCTACCAGCTTCTCCTTCTCACCGCGGCGGAGGGCTGCCTGAACCTCGCGCACTACACGCTCGGTACTGTGCAGGGCCAGATTGACATGCAGTGGCATGGCGATTCCACAGCGGTTCAACAGCGTCTCGAAGGCGCGAAAATCGGACTCCAGCACCGACTGGTCGATCGCCAGGCCTTCGTATTCGGCCGACTGCAGTTTACTTACTGCTTGGGGCACCGAGCTGGCCAGATGGGTTTTGTGGCCGGTTCCCTGCTCCAGCGCCGCAGCGCACTCTTTCGCGCGGGATGATGTCGTCACCAGCAGAATCATGATTTTCCTTTCTCCCGCAGCACCAGAGCGAGCTTCACCCGCGACTGGCATGCGGTTGTCAGTCCAAACATCGGCGAATGGTTTTCCGGCTTTAGCACGCTCCCGCCGTGGGAAGGAGCGTGCCCGAGAAACGATCAGACGGCCGTTCCGTATTCTTTCAGCTTGCGATACAGCGTAGTCTTGCCGATGCCGAGGCGGCGCGCGGCTTCCAGCTTGTCGCCGTCGAGCACCTGAATGGCGTGCAGAATTGCCTGCTTCTCCATCTCCTCCAGCGGGGTGATGGCAATCGGATCGGTAGCCGCAGCCGCCGGCGCGGCCAGCGCTTCGCAGTCGCGGATCTGCGTCGGCAGATCGGCCAGGTGGATGGTGGGCAGTGAGCACGTGGTGCAGGCGCGCTCCAGACAGTTCTCCAGCTCGCGCACGTTGCCGGGCCAGTCGTAATGCAGCATAAGCCGCAAGGCGTCGTCGCCAAGAGCGTGCTGAATCTCGGTGGCTTTGTTAATCCGCTCCAGGAAATTTCCGATCAGCAGTGGAATATCCTGTTTGCGCTCGCGCAGCGGTGGAATGCGCAGCGTCAACACGTTGAGGCGGAAGTACAGGTCGCGTCGGAAGGTTCCCTGGCTGACAGCGGCATCCAGATCGCGGTTGGTGGCCGCCAGGATGCGGATGTTGATCGGCGTGGCGCGAGTTCCGCCCACGGGCCGGATTTCTTTCTCCTGGATGGCGCGCAGCAGCTTGGCTTGCAGATCGATAGGCAGCTCGCCCACTTCGTCGAGGAAGATGGTTCCACCTTCTGCGCTGGCCAGCAGGCCTTCCTTCGAGCGGATGGCGCCGGTAAAGGCTCCGCGGACGTAACCGAACAGTTCGCTCTCGATCAGAGTCGGCACCAGCGAGCCGCAGTCCACCGGGATAAAGGGTTTGTCCTTGTTAGGGCCGGCATAATGAATGGAGCGCGCAACCAGTTCCTTGCCGGTGCCGCTCTCGCCCAGGATCAGCACGGGATGCGTGCTGTGCGCGGCCTTGGCGATGATGCGATACAGCTTCTCCATCTCGGGTGAGTGACCAACCAGTTGGCCGAAACCCTGTTTCGAGCGCAGCTGCTCGCGCAGCAGCCGGTTCTCGGCGGTCAGCTTCAGGTGCTCCGTCACCCGTCCCAACTCCAGGCGAAGCTCGTCGAAATTGAAGGGTTTGGTGATGTAGTCGTATGCGCCCAGCTTCATGGCCTGCACGGCAGACTGCACCGTGGCAAAACCGGTCATCACGATAGAGACCGCTTCCGGCCGGCGCCGCTTGACGTCGCGCAGAATTTCCAGGCCGCTGCCCGCCGGCAAGCGCAGGTCGAGCAGGACGACGTCAATGTTGGAAGTGTCAAGAAGGCGGTAGGCTTGCTCGCGCGATTCCGCCAACAAAACATTGAAGCCCAGCGACTGCGCCACGTCACGACAGCACTCCCGCACCGAGCGCTCGTCTTCCACGATCAATAGATTCAGTAAATTAATCTCGGGCGTTTGCGTGGTGACCGGAACCGTCTCTGCTGCAATCATGGGACTCCCCCTCCCGTGTCGTTCGTCTAAGCTTCCAGGTACCATCATCCCTTTTTGGGAAAAAGCCGCTAGTACACGGGTCACACTCTCTTGTGAGGTCGCCTGTCGTTCTCGTCAAAAGCTGTGCCATTGCCGGAATCGACAACGATCTCCCTGGCGACGGTGCTCAGCTCTCCGTCTCCGGCACGGCGCATGAGAGCTTTCAGCAGCTCGCTGCCGCGCCGCGCGTTACGCTCGAGTTCGCGCACCGACCGCTTCAAATGGCTATAGGGTGGCAGCTTCCACTCCAGCATCTGGGCATGCATCAGGATCGGGGTGATGACGTTCGAAAGCTGATGCAATAGCTCCTCACAATCGCGGCACTGCAACCGTAAGGGGCGTGCCATCTCCGGAACACGCCCCTTACGGTCACCGCACGAGGAGGAGGCCATCGCTTCAATCTCATTGCCAGGTGGCACAAGGGCACGAGGCATGTTGTTTGCTTCGCGGACGGCGAAAGGTTGTGCTTTTGTCTTCTCGGTTTTCATAACCTTGCGACCGCCTTCTCTAAGTCGTTGCAGACGACTTCTTGAATTGCACGTCGTACGCCACTTATCAAAGGGCACTCAGGCGTCGTGAATTCAATCACTTGCGCGAGTTGCTTCTGGTCGGGTATTGCCCCCCGGTTCCTGAAACGGAACCAAGGTTCCTGTCGGGTGCGAGGAAAGTTCAAGCTGGACAATGCGTTGGGACGTTCCCGAAGCCGGAAGTCTTTGTGCGACTTGGTTCCTAACCGGGAACAAACTGGCGGGCTTTTGAGGCAAGTCCTTCGGGCAAAGAAAAAGGGGAGCAGCGGAGCCCTCCCCTGAACCTTGTTCGTTGATTGCTGGCTATTGGCGATCAGCCGTGGAGGTCGTGCCCGCCGCATGCGCGGTCTCGGCAGAAGCTCCGCTGCCGGTCGACTGTTGCAGAAACAGGCCGTTGTAGGTCGATGTCGCCAGTATTCTTCCCTGGTAGTCCAGGGCTGTGCGTAGGGAGACGCCCGCGTCCGACGTGCGCTGCCAGCTGTGGCCGCCGTCCTTGCTTTCGAACACAGCGTGTGTGTTGATCGCAGTGGCCAGCAGCCGCTGCGACGCAGAATCGTAGCGCACGGCGAAGACATCGCGCGCCGGCAAACCGCCCAGCGTATGCTGCCAGCTCTTGCCACTATCGGTTGAATGCAGCGCACCCTCGCGCGTCGCCAGCCATAGAGAGCCATCGGGCATGGCCGTCAGGTTGTAGAGTCCGGTCACATACTGCGGGTAGGTGATCTCACTCCATGACTTGCCTTGATCGTGCGACAAGAAGGCACGTTTGGGAGCAACCAAGCTAATCGTGCCGTCGGTGAAGCTGTTGACCGCGATGAATTCGGCTTCCCCTTCGACCATGCCGCCATACCACTTGCGCCCGTGATCGACGCTGATGAACAAGCCATCGTTGCTCGCCGCATACCAGGTATCGCCAGCGACTTCAAAAGCCCGGACGCGCGGCGTCTCACCCTCGGCGATGGCGTGCTCCGCCGACTTGTGCACCACCAGGGTGTGCGCCGGATGCGCCGCGGTGTGCGACCGCGAGGTCTTCGAGGAGGATTTTGCGGGAACCTCCGGCTTCTCCTGCGGCTGCGGCAACGGCCCGCGAATCATCGTTGCCGGCTGCCACTCGCCGTTCAACGAGGTCAGGTAGAAGATCCCGTGGTTGGTTCCAGCGAACATCGTGCCGTCGCCGGTCTGCTGCAGGCTTAGAATGTCACGGTTGTCGAGGCCGCGGTTAGACTGCCTCCAGTTCATGCCGCCGTCGTCGGAGATGAAGAAGCCGCCGAGATCCTTGTCATTGACCAGGCCGACGTAGATACGGTTGGGGTCTTTGTTGTCGACCACCACGCCGCCGACCACGCGGTGCGCGAAGCCGTGGTTCGAGGCCTCGTAGTGTGCAAAGCCGTCCTTGCTGGCGAGAACACCAAAGCGATCGGTCGCCGCCAGCACGTGATCTGGATTTCGCGGATCTACCAGCACGTCGTTAACGACCACGTCTGGGCCGGTGACGATCTTCCACGAATCCCCCCCATTGGTCGTCTTCCACAATCCCGCGGCTGTGCCCGCCCACACGATTGAAGGACGCTGCGGATCCTGCTTCAAAACCCGGGTGCGATGCGCCGGCTCCGGCAACGACATGTAGATGCGATGAAAGTACTCGGCCTTGTTCAAGCTCTTGTATATGCCCGAACACGCGCTGGCGTACACCACCGTAGGAGTCTTGGGGTCGATGATGATGCTGAACATGTCGGAATCGTAGGCAATGCCTTTGCTGATGCTGTGCCAGTTGGCGCCGCCGTCCTCGGTCTTCCACGGCAGGTGCCACGTGCCGGCATAAATGATGTCGGGATTTTGCGGATCGATGGCCAGCGACTCGATGTCCTTGATCTCGGCGTGGTTCTCGGGCGAGATGCGCTCCCAATGCTGCCCGCCATCGCGCGAACGGAAAACACCGTCCAGAGCACCGATCGCCAGGAGGTTGGGATCGCTGGGCGCCATGGCCATGGTGCGAATGGACTTGCCATGCACGCCGGGCAGAGTTTTCCAGGTGCGGCCTCCATCGTCGGAGCGGAAGACATCGCCCTCGTCGGCGTTATACAGGCTCCAGGCAGCAACGTAGACCGTCGCCGGATGGTTGGGATCGAAAATTATGTGGTCCAACACATAGTCGTCGTGCTGGCCAAAATGACCGAACATCGACCACGAAGTGCCTCCATCCTCGGACACGAACATCTGTCCGGCACTGGTGCCGAGCAGAATGTGGCTGGGATTGGAGGGATCGTAGGCGAGACTTCGCACATCTCCGCCCTCCGGCCCAATCAGCCGCCAGTCCGAAGCGAATGCCAGTAAGGAAAAGAGGAGGACGAAACAGAGAACAAACTTCACAGAAGACAAGATGGTCTTAGACATATCCCCGCGCAAACACAAAAGACTTTAGCGATCTTTTAATCATACCCCAGTCAGCCCGTCGCAGTGGCCAGCAAAACACCTGAAAAAGCGCCGAAGAATTAGCAGTACCTAAACAATTACCTTCGATTCAATTTGGGAATTTCCGCCCAATCTCTGGCCTTGGTCGCTCGGCTACTACACAAGATGCAGTTCCGCCGCTACCGTTGCAAAACGGCCTATTTGCTGTCACGACCGGAAATCTCCTGGCACACGACCACTTGAAATAGGCTGAAACTACCGGAGTCTTATCTCATGAACGGGGTTGGTTTGTACCAGGGCACGACCCTTCGGCTTCGCTCAGGGCAGGCTCTTGGTCGTGCCGCACGACGCATGGTGACCGTCAGGCTTTTAGGCCCTGCAAAATCCCCCTCAGCGGCTGAAGCCGGTTTCTTACTTGGCCGGTGACGGCACGGCTGAAGCCGTGCCCTGATACAAGGCGATCGCCTAAGATTCGTGACGGACCTGAAGCACCAAAAAGCCAGTGAGAGCCTGAGCTCTCACCGGCAGGTTTTTCCAGCCGGATAGACCGGCGGAGGTTATTGCTGCGGCGGGTTGGCTGGCGCAGCTGCCTTCTTGGCGTGATGCTTCGGAGCCGGTGCAGCACCAGCTCCTCTCGGCCATACCTTCTGGTTCGGCTTCACCACCGACTCATCCACCGGCGTCGTGTTCTGCAGATCGGCGCACTTGCTCTCATCCGCACCTTGCGGTACCCAGATGATATCCGCCTCCTTCTGCTGTCCGGTACCGGTGCGAACGCCGATCCGGCTGGGATCGATGCCCTGCTCCTGTACCAGGTACGCCTTGGCATTCACCGCACGTTGCGCCGCCAGGTTCATCGGCATCCGCTTCTTGCCGGTGCCTTCCATCGGCGCCTTCTCGCCATCGGCGTAGCCGACGATGACGATCTTGGCGTTCGGATCAGCCTTCAGACGGCTGGCCACGTCGTCCAGTATGGCCTTCGCCGTGTTATCCACGCGCCACGGTCTCCTCAGATCCGGGAACTGGATGGAGTTGATCTTGCTGCAGGTCGGCGGTGGCGGCGGTACTTCGACGTTCACCGTGCAGGTGCCGCTGCTCGTCAGGTTGCGGGCATCGGTTGCCGTTGCCGTAACCGTGATCGGACCAGCGCCTAAGCCTGCGGTGTCGAGTGTCGCCGTATTGCCCGTGCCGCTGATGTTGCCAGCCGAAGCCGTGTAGGTGATGCCAGTGATCTGCGCGCCGTCAGGACTGGTGGCCGTCGTGGTAATGGTCGACGCGCCGCCACCCTGTACCGTGCTCGGGTTAGCCGAACAGCTAACCTGCGGCGGATTCATCGGCTTCGCCTTCACGGTGTAGTTGGCCGCGCAGGTTGCCGATCCGCCCTTCTTCACTTTGGGATCGCTGATGGTGGCGTTGGCCGTATAGCTGCCGGCAGCTACACCGGTCGTATCAATGCGAGCCGACTGTGCGTCGCTCTTATCCAGCTTGCCGCCATTGGTGGTCCAAGCGTAGGTAACGGTGTGCTTCGGGTTGAAGTTGGTTCCGGTCGTGGTCACTGTGACCGGCTCGCCTTCGGTGACTTCGGTTGGTTGTGCTGTGCAAGCTGCCGTCGGAGTCGGCGTGTAGTAGTTGCCCAGAGCCCACACCAAGCCGGCAGACAGACGAACATTGTTCCACTGCGAAGTCGCGTTGGTTCCAACGCAGGTGAAATTCACGATCGCCGAGCAATAGAGATTGTAGTTCGTGTAGATGTACTCGGCCTGTACCACTCGCAGCGAGAGGCGGTTATGGATGACGTAATCGATACCGCCACCAGCGGCGAAGGCGGCTTGCCACTCATTGTTCTGACCCGGCGGGGTGGGAGGGTATGCCGGCGACAGATTCGCCGCGCCTCCCATCACGTGAATGAACGGGGAGAACGAGTTGGTGTGATACTTGTACTGCAATCCGGCAAAAGCAAAGCCTACGCCGGTGTACCCGGGGGCGCCGGTATTGAAGTGGCCGCTGCCGTCAAAGATGACGCCCAGGTTATGCGCAAAGGGAAAGTAATAGGTGAAGGAGGCGTCAAAACCCGTGTTAATGTCCTGCACCGGGGTCCCTAAGTCGGCGTGACCGCTGACGCCTAACCAGGAGTAGCCACCGAAGATCTCACCTTTGGGCTGAATAGTTACCTGCGCCGTGGCCAACGTGCCCCACAGGCAGAACATCACCGCAAGCGCAATGGTTGTCGCAATACGGCGTTTCGGGACTCCTACTGCAATATGCGAAGACATTCTTGATCCTCCGGAACTCAGCAGTGCCGTAAGCAAAGGGCCCAGCTCGGTTCAATCTCTAAAAGTTTTGGGTACAAGGGCGATAGTGCCGAACATGTCGGGGTGAAAGGCGATCCATGAGATGATGCTGCGCCAGTTCGTGCGCCAGTCATCCGTCTTCCTCCGGAGGCGACAGGTGCTGCTGAAGTGATTTCGCTTATATCCATGTCGGCCAGGGAAACCGAAACTCTCTCCTTCGCTAACTGCGTTATTCATCATAACTCGGAGTCAATGGGCCGTATAGCCAGAAAGATAGCAAAGTACCAGTTGGGTAAAGGCAAGGCCATCCGGGCGACCGGCAATTCCCACAACAGAACCGCTGCTCAATCCGGCTAAAGGCCCTTGCGAAGTATGTTAGCTGGCGTGCTTCGCCCTTGCGAAGCGGCGTGCCCAACCCTCCACAAGCTGTGCGACCAACGAAAAAGCCGGTGAGAGCCTAAGCTCTCACCGGCAGGTTTTTCCAACCGGATAGACCGGCGGAGGTTATTGCTGCGGCGGTGCCGCGGCAGCAGCCTTCTTATGGTGCGGCTTCGGAGCCGGTGCAGCACCAGCTCCTCTCGGCCATACCTTCTGGTTCGGCTTCACCACCGACTCATCCACCGGCGTCGTGTTCTGCAGATCGGTGCACGTGTTCTCATCCACACCTTGCGGTACCCAGATGATATCCGCGACCTTCTGCTGACCGGTACCGGTGCGGACTTCGATCCGGCTAGGATCGATGCCTTGCTCCTGCACCAGGTACGCCTTGGCGTTGACGGCACGTTGCGCCGCCAGATTCATCGGCATCCGCTTCTTGCCCGTGCCTTCCATCGGCGCCTTCTCGCCATCGGCGTAGCCGACGATGACGATCTTGGCGTTCGGATCAGCCTTCAGACGGCTGGCCACGTCGTCCAATATGGCCTTCGCCGTGTTATCCACGCGCCACGGTCTCTTCAGATCCGGGAACTGGATGGAGTTGATCTTGCTGCAGGTCGGCGGTGGCGGCGGTACTTCGACGTTCACCGTACAGGTGCCGCTTCCCGTCAGGTTGCGGGCATCCGTTGCCGTTGCCGTAACCGTGACCGGACCAGCGCCCGCACCGGCGGTGTCAATCGTTGCCGTATTGCCCGTGCCGCTGATGGTGCCGGCCGAAGCAGTGTAGGTGATGCCGGTGATCTGCGCACCGTCAGGCGAGGTCGCCGTTGTCGTGATCGACGACGGGCTACCCGACTGGACCGTGCTCGGGTTGACCGAGCAGCTCACCTGCGGCGGATTCATCGGCTTCGCCTTCACGGTGTAGTTGGCCGCGCAGGTTGCCGATCCGCCCTTCTTCATCTTGGGATCGCTAATGGTGGCGTTGGCCGTGTAGCTGCCGGCAGCTACACCGGTCGTATCGATGCGAGCCGACTGTGCGTCGCTCTTATCCAGCTTGCCGCCGTTGGTGGTCCAGGCGTAGGTGACGGTGTGCTTGGGATTGAAGTTCGTCCCGGTTGAGGTCACCGTGACCGGCTCGCCTTCGGTGACTTCCGTTGGCTGCGCTGTGCAAGCCGCCGTCGGCGTTGGATTGTAGTAGTTGCCAAAGCCAACTACCAGACCGGCGGAAAGCCTAAGGCTGTTCCACTGCCGGGAGCCGCCGTAAATGGGCGTCTGATAGTTGCTGTAGATGTAGTCGGCCTGGGCTACGCGAAGGTAGAGGCTGGGAGAGCCTTCCGATTTGTGCCAGACAAGGTAATCGATACCGCCGCCCGCACCAAGTGCCGCATTCCACTGATCGATGGAAGCGATATTAACCGGGTATCCCGGAGCAACCTGACGAATCGCTCCTGCGAATACACGGACAAACGGAGAGAACGAGTCGGAGTGGTATTTGTACTGCAAACCACCCAACACGTAGTAATCCCCGGCATTTCCAGGACCGCCGTAGTTCTGGCCCCAGTGCATGCTGCTATCCACCATTACGCCAAGGTTATGGTTGAAACCCAGATAGTGGACGATGGAAATATCAATGCCATCCGTGTTGTCCTTGGTCGGGATGCCCAAGTCGTAGTGACCGGCAGGATGCAACCATGCATAGCCAGCGGAGACCTCATCCTTTGGCTGGATGGTGACCTGCGCCGCGGCAAACGTGCCCAAGAGACAACAGATTACGACCGCAAACGCAATCGTCGTCACGACACGGCGTGTTGGAACTACTCCAATACGAGAAGACATTCTTAATCCTCCGGAACTCAGCAGTACCGTAAGCAAAGTGGCCCAGCTCGGTTCAATATTTGTACAAGTGCAGGGATGAAGACCTGCTCGCAACAGCAGGACATTGTACCGCAACAGGAGAGATTAACAAAACTTTCATCATCAATCCCCTGCTTCGTATCTGCTACTGTTTACTGATCTTGTACCCGTAGGAGAATCTGACTGCCGGCCTGCAGCTTCACCTGCTTGCCGTCGGACGCGAGGACAGAACCCTGTTCCAGTTGCAGATCATGTAATCCTATCACGCCTTTGGACTGGGGTGTAACTTGCGGAGAGCTTGGTTGGTCGCCTTGAGGTGAGTTAGGACCGTTGCCTGACGAACCGGGCGGACTCGGGATGTTCGAACCCAGGTTGCCGCCGCCCACTCCAATCGGACCGCCTCCCGGATTAATGCCTCCCATGGAACCGGTCGGAGCCCCGGCACCCGCAGTCCCCGCTGGACCACCCATAGGCATTTGGGACATACCGTAGTTCAGCGGCGGTCCGACTGCTTGAATGCTGGCTTTCAGCGGCAGATTGCGGCCGTTTTTGAGGGCGATCTGGTCGAAGGTAATGCCCAATTGCGATTGCGAATCGCCTTTGGCGCGAGCCGAGGACTCGGTAACGTGGCCAATGACTTTCGAACCTGGTGGAACGAGCGTTCCATCTGCGGCGCGCCATTGATCGGTAATGCGTCCTTCCACGGGATCGCCTTGCTTAAGCTTTCGCGAATCGAGAGACTTTGCCAGTTCCAGCGGGAGTGTCCTGGCTGGCTGATCAGATGCAGACGGCGCCTGCTCTTGTGCAAAGGCGAAACGCTGTCCGACGCCGAAAGAGGAAGCGATCAACAGCAAAACAATTGCAGCCGCTCGATTCATAACTCAACTCCAACCTGTTGGCAGGCGATAGGGCAATTCCGATTTGCTCACAAGTCTTCGTGAATGAGATTCGCGCCACTCCGCGGGCGTGGCTCCAAGATGTTACCTTATTGGCATAGGGTTTGGACGGACGAAGCCGAGTTCCGGTAGGGTTGATGAATGCCACCCCGGCGCAATTTGGCATCTAAGAGCTCGGCGTCATCCGTGATGTCATTGTCACCCAGAACTGCAAGAGGCCATTGCTCCCAATGCCGCAGGAAAAAATCCTAATTGTCGAGGATGAGGAAAACGAACGAACCGGACTAGCCGAACTGGTCCGCGCCTGGGGCTATGACGCCGAAACCGCCAGCGACGGAGTGGAGGCGCTGCAAGCGGTCGAGCTCTGGAACCCAGGGATCATCGTCACCGACCTTCGCATGCCCCGCATGGATGGCATGCAATTGCTGGAGCACATCGCCGCGCAGCCACAGCAGATTGCCGTGATTCTTCTGACGGCACAAGGCAGCATCGACGCGGCCGTGAACGCGATGAAGATTGGCGCCTTCGACTTCATCGAGAAGCCGGTGAATCCCACCCGGCTGCGCAATATCCTGCAGAACGCTTCGCGCCTGCGTGGCACGGAACGCGAGCTGGAAGCCAGCCGCCGCAAGCTGCGTGATATCGGCATCCTGGGCTCGCTGGTGGGCCCATCCAAGCGCATGCAGGAGGTCTTCCGCCTGATCGAGATGGTGGCACCCAGCACCGCATCGGTGCTGATCACAGGAGAAAGCGGCACCGGTAAGGAGTTGGTCGCGCGCACTATTCATTCGATGAGCCCGCGTAAGACAATGCCGTTCGTGGCCATCAACTGCGCGGCGATTCCGGAGACCTTGATCGAAAGCGAAGTCTTCGGCCACGAGAAAGGCGCCTTCACCGGCGCGCTCGAACGCCGCATCGGTTGTTTCGAATTGGCAGAAGGCGGAACGCTGTTGCTGGATGAAATCGGCGAAATGCCGATTGGGACGCAGGCCAAACTACTGCGCGTGCTGGAAGACCGCAAGCTGCGCCGCCTGGGCAGCAAAAGCGAGACCGCGGTCGATGTGCGCGTGCTGACGGCAACCAATAAAGTTCCCGAAGATGCGGTAGCACAAGGACACCTGCGCAACGATCTTTTCTATCGCTTGAATGTATTCAACGTTCAGCTTCCGCCGCTGCGCGAACACAAGGACGACCTGCCCGCATTAGTGCAGTCTCTGCTGGCTGACATGAACGAGAAGCACGGTCGCAACGTCGGCGGCGTCAGCGATCTGGTGGCCGCCGCCTTTCAGTCTTATGCCTGGCCGGGAAATGTTCGGGAACTGCGCAACACTCTGGAGCGGGCGGTGATCGTGTGCGATGGCGCGGTGGTCGAGATGAAGCATCTGCCTCCCGGCTTCGGCCAGGTGGTTCCGCGCGCTCCCGTGCAGGAGGCCAACGCTGTGCGACTTGGAGTCGGGACCACGGTCGACGAGGCCGAGCGGTTGCTAATTCTGAAAACTCTTGAGGCAACGAATAACAACAAGACTCGCGCTGCGGAAATTTTGGGTATCAGCCTGAAGACCCTGCATAACAAGCTGAAAGAGTACAGCACGCAAGGAGCAGGCGAAGCGGCCGAAGCGGCAAGCTGATAGAAGCCACTGTTCGCTGTTCGCTCTTAGCTTTTCGCTAGTCTGCTATCAGCCGTCAACCACACCTTAAATGCTGTCATCCCGACGCGGGACTTCCCTCGGCGCGGAGAGATCTGTGGTTCTGGCGAAAAGCGAAGACCGAGAGGCGAAGAGCGAGCAATTGCGAATCTCCGCGTCCCGCCTGTACAATAACTTTGCTTCCTGAACAGCGAGTTTTCACTCGCTTCCACCCGTGCCGAAGTGGCGGAATTGGCAGACGCGCATGGTTCAGGTCCATGTACCCGCAAGGGTGTGGGGGTTCGAGTCCCTTCTTCGGCACCAAGTTTCCAATAGAGATTGACGGCGGTAGGGGTCCTTCGCTGCGCTCAGGATTTCGCCTGCGGGCTCGGACGCCCGCAAATCGGCTCAAGTTCGAGCCCCTTCTTCGGCACCAAATTTCCAATAGAGATTGACGGCGGTAGAGGTCCTTCGCTTGCGCTCAGGATTTCGCCTGCGGGCTCGGACGCCCGCAATACGGCTCAAGTTCGAGTCCCTTCTTCGGCACCAAAATAACTCTAGCCGTTGCAGGCCCTAAGACATCAGCACTGCTTCGCGGTCGTGGAGCGTGGCGCGGATGGCTGCGATCCCGCCTTCAAGGTCTGGCAGTGACTTGAGGATATCCTGCGCAGTAGCACCATTCACGGATTTGCGCATCAGATCGCACTGGCCGACCAACAGGGTGTCCAAGCGAATCAAGTTGGCGAGCGTCGGCGCTTCGAGCCGGTAGCGCTGCGTCATGCGATCATTGGCTGGGGCTGGCAATTGATGAATGAACTGCTCGAGCGCACTGATTTCCCGATGCAGTTTCTCCAGCTTCTGCGCGGACGCAATCGCTTCGGCGTCAGCGGATGGTTTGGCACGCGTGGGAAGAGGCAAGAATTCACGCCGGTAGTCACCTTCGGCGGAGCAAACTGCTGTCGCAGCTTCGCCCAAGAGCCATGCGGCCTTCGCGCGCACCATCTGATCATCGGCGCGAAGCTGGTTCTCAACTTTATAGAAGTTGTAGCCCCAGCCGTAGAACAGGTTGATGGCGACCTGAGAAAGCTTGTCGACCTCGTAGAAGCGTCCGCCCGCCACTATTTGTCTCCAGTGGGCCCCTGCAATCCCGCCTCAGCCCCGACCGGATAGAACCCTGTGGGCTGCCCGCCAATGGAGAATGGCACTCCCGCCGCAGCGTTGGGAGCAGAAACCAATCCCTTGTCGGCCATCTTGAACGCAAGATAATAGCGCACTGCCTCAATGGGCGTAAGGCCCATGGCCTGCAGCGAAATCAGCTCGCGCATGCGCTCGTCCTTGGGAACAATGAGCACTTTGAGATCGTTGAGTGTGATTCCATACGCGAGCAAGAAGTCGGAAAGATGGTTCTTCACCAACTCGCGCACTTCCTGGATGTGCTCGTTGATGTCTTCCATCTTGGTGACCTGAACAATCTGGTTAATCGACTGCTCGATCGCCGGGCCCGCGTAGTCGGCTACTTCCTTGGTGTCGATGATATGTCCGTTGAAGGGCAGATGGGTGATGAGTTCGAGCGCGGCATCCTTGGTGTCAACGTGGATGTAGTAGTCGACCTGGTACGACATCTCCGCCATCTCTTGACTCGTGGCCACGCCCTCGCTGCGCACTAACAGCTTGGAGCGATTGATATAGATGACTTCGTAGACCCACGGCGAGCTGCCGCCGAAGAAGCCCTGCGCGATGGAGCCCAGCAGCGGTTTGTCCGGAGTGCTAATGGCGTACTGGCCGGTCTCGTAGACATTCAAGACCGCACCCCGCGATTTCAATACACAGAAATGATTGCTTTCAACCGTGAGAAGCGATCCCGAGACGATGCTTTCGTCGGCGATCTTGACGGCCAGAATCTTAGTGCCAAGAATGTCAGTGCCGTCGTTGCTGAGTGAGGTGATGACCTGCCGCGCAAGTGCCACGTGCTCTACCCCCTGTATGAATTGGATTGGCTTGCCAAGCATACGCGAGCAGCAATCAGTCGCCAAGGCGAAAGGCTGTAACACTGGAATCGGCAGAACTTTCCGTATCGGACATTTGTGGGCCAGGATGCCTGTTCCGCCTTGCGTCCTGCTCAACTGTGTTCTGCCACCGGACCGCATGATTGAAAAGCAAATCATCACCTGCGGATCTTTTGCTTTGGTGGACGGCGAGGTGTTCGCCGTCAGCACGTCTCAGTTGATGGAGCCGGTGTTCTACCTCAATCGTTCGCACGGCTCTGATGTTCAAGCTGCCCCAGGCCGGCACAACCTCCCTCCTCTACCGCATAAACCCCAGGTCCAATGGTTACGGGTCACGCGGTAATCCGAGCTGAAATTCGCGACCCCCGGGCTACTGACTATAATTTGCATTGGGGCGACAGGGCATTCGGAACAGAGAACGTGATCGTGTGGTAGGAGGCAGCCATGTCTCTCAGCAAACTGTGCTTTTTTGCAGCGCTGTTCCTGGTCGTGGCCTTCGCGGCAGTGCCAAGGTTGGACGTTCAAGCGAAGCAGGTTGATGTACTGACACCGAACTCGCGTGGTTACCATTCCGCGGTTGCGCACAACGAGTCGCTCTTTCTTCCGATGCAGTCACAGAATCCCGACGACCTAGGCGCCGGAAAGGTGCTGGTAGCGAGCCGCGGCCTGCCCGATCCGAATTTCGCTGAAACAGTAATTCTGTTGGTTCGCTGCGATGCCGAGGGCATAGTCGGACTGATTCTGAACCGGCGCACCGATATCCCGCTTTCACGTGTGTTGGAGCAGTTCGACTCCGCGAAGGGCCGTTCGGACCCGGCTTATCTCGGCGGTCCCGTCGAAACCCCAGCGGTGTTTGCCTTGCTCCGGTCAACGGCCAAGCTCGACGGGGCGGAGCAGGTTTTTAGCAGCGTCTACTTGATTTCTACAAAGACCGTTTTCGAAAAAGCCATTGCGGGTCGACCTGGTCCTGACACGCTCCACGTTTATCTAGGCTATGCCGGATGGAGTAACGATCAACTACGGAGGGAAGTGAAACTGGGCTCGTGGTTCATTTTTCAAGGGGATGCCCGAACGGTTTTCGATTCGGATCCAGATTCCTTGTGGCGGCAAATGATTCAAAAAACGGAGCTCAAGTTGGCGTGGAGCGATCCGCACGCGGTGGAGCGATTGCTCTAACACCAAAGGCCCAGTGAAGAGATCACTGGGCCCAGCCTGTGTCTGCTGAGGAAACCGAGCCCGCAGGTGTGTGGGTATGAGGAGAAATAAACCTGCGTCTGTTTGCCGCCTACTCGTCTCAGCCTGGCGGCCGGTTTCACTGCTGTTGCGTGAGTGCATAATCGCTCCTGTAGCGTCCGGCAACAATCCCCTGATCGGCGTAGAGGCCTGCCGCTTTAGTAGCATGGCGCGCTGCGTTCTCCGGTGGTGCCGGCCTTCAGGCCGGCGTCCAAGGCGCAGATTGATCTGTCTGAGCCGGCTTCAGCCGGCGGCACAGGGGTCGCGTGATGGGCTTTCCGCGCCGTGCATTGTCTGAGGCGTCATCCCGCGCGGAACAAGTACACTTTGAGCGATGGCCCACACCACCATCCTGGAATATCTCGACAATTTCCGGTTGCATGGGCACGAGACCGCGTACGTGCATCGCCGTGGATATCGCGTCCAGCGCTGGTCTTATGGCGAGGTGCTGGCCACGGCTTACCGATTTGCGCGTGAACTGGAAGCCCGCGGCATCGGCAAGGATGACAAGGTCATTCTGTGGGGCGAGAACTGCGCGGAATGGATCGCGGTATTTTTCGGATGCCTGCTGCGCGGCGCCATCGTGGTACCGATCGACAAGATCGCCGCTCCCGACTTTGCCCAGCGTGTGGCGCACCAGGTTGACGCAAAGCTCTGTGTGGGCTCCGCTCAGAATCAGATTCCTGGCGTTGCATTCCTTCCTCTCGACACGCTGCGCGAGGCGATCGCCGCGCGATCCGATTCGCCGGTCACTCCGCCGCCGCTCACGCGCGACGACATCATGCAAATCGTCTTCACTTCTGGCACGACGGCCGAGCCACGCGGAGTAGTGATCTCGCACGGAAACATTCTGGCAAACCTTGAACCGCTGGAGCGCGAGATCGGCAATTATCGCAAGTACGAGCGCATCTTCCATCCGCTGCGATTTCTGAATTTGCTGCCGCTCAGCCACGTCTTCGGACAGTTTCTCGGAATCTTCCTGCCGCAGCTGCTCGCCGCGACAGTCATCTTTCAGGACACTCTGAATCCTTCCGAAGTTCTGCAGGTCATCAAGAAAGAGCGCGTATCGGTCGTCGTCGCCGTGCCGCGCCTGATGGAGTCGCTGAAGGACAAGATCGAGCGCGATCTCGACGCGGACGGCAAGCGGCGACAATTTCAGCAGCAGTTCGCGGCCAGTAAAGATGAGCACTTCGTGAAGCGCTGGTGGCGATTCCGGAAAATTCATAACCGCTTTGGCTGGAAATTCTGGGCGTTTATTTCAGGCGGCGCTGCGCTTGATGCCGAGACGGAAGAGTTCTGGCGCAGGCTGGGATTCGTCGTGATCCAAGGCTACGGGCTGACCGAAACAACTTCGCTCATCTCCCTCAATCACCCATTTCGCGTCGGCAAGCGTTCGATCGGCAAGGTGCTGGAGGGCCGCGAAATCAAGCTCGACGAGCACGGCGAGATTCTGGTGCGCGGCGCCAATGTTGCCGCCGGTTATTGGCAGGGCAAAGAGTTGAAGCCGGTGCTCAACGAAGAAGGCTGGTTCCACACCGGCGACATCGGAGAGCTTGACGCCGAAGGCAATCTCTACTTCAAGGGGCGCAAGAAGAATGTCATCGTCACGCGCGAAGGCATGAATGTTTATCCCGAAGACCTGGAAGCTGCTCTGCGCCAGCAGCCGGAGGTGCGCGACTGCGTTGTCGTGGGACTGGAGCAAGGTGGAAATGCGGAGCCTTGTGCCGCGCTGCTGCTGCGTGATTCGGCTGATCCTCAATCAGCCATAAAGCGAGCCAACCAGAATCTTGCTGAGTTTCAGCAGATACGCCGTTGGATGGTCTGGCCGGATGACGACTTTCCTCGCACGCCAACGCAGAAGCCCAAGACCGCCGTCGTCCAGGCGGCAGTTCAACAACACTTCACTTCCGGTGACGGCGGAGAGGCCATGTCCCACAGTGGGGTAGGCGATCTGATCGCGCGTATCACGGGGCGAAATGTCGGTGCACTTGCGGACGATGCCGAGCTCGAAGGCGACCTCAACTTGAGTTCGATGGATCGAGTTGAGCTGATGAGCGCACTGGAAGATCGCTATCAGGTTGATCTGAACCAGGCAGACTTTACGAAGGTCAATACTGTTGCCGATCTCGAGCGGCTGATGCGCGCGCCGCAGGATTCGCCGCTACGCGAATACAAATATCCGCGCTGGGCGCAGCGCTGGCCGATCACCTGGATTCGCGAGTTCATCTACTACCTGCTCAGCTGGCCGGCGACCATGATCATGGCGCATCCGAAGATCGTCGGCCGCGAGAATTTGCGCGGCGTCGATGGGCCGCTGCTCATCAGCTGCAATCACATCACCTACATCGATGTCGGATTCACGCTGACCGCTCTGCCGCGGCGCCTGCGGCGCAAGCTGGCCGTCGGCATGCTGGGCGAGTTGCTGTGGCAGATGTGGCGCCCGCCGCAGAACTGGAATCCGTTTATGCGGCTGTCCTACAAAGTGGGATATTACCTTGTGGTAGCTCTGTTCGACGTCTTTCCGCTACCGCAGCAATCGAGCGTGAGGGAGAGCTTCAGCTACGCCGGCGAATCGGTCGATCGCGGGTACAGCGTGCTCGTCTATCCGGAAGGCCAGCGCACGCTGGATGGCAAGCCTACGCCGTTCCGCTCAGGCTTCGGAATGCTGGCCTCGAGGCTGAACGTTCCCGTGCTGCCGCTACGGATCGACGGCCTGTGGGAGATGAAGCTGAAAGGCCACAAGATCGCGCGACCGGGACAGTTGAAGGTCGTCATCGGCAAGCCGATGCGCTTCCCGCCTGAGACCCCGCCGGATGAGATCACGAATCAGGTGGAGCACATGACCTGGAACATGTAGCTTGCCTAAATCACGCGCTTCAACCTTTTGACGCAAGCAATTGCGCAACCCACGTTACAATCGTCGCCAATGGCATCCGCTACCGTCAGCCGGCGCGTCCCTCAGCTGAGCGCACCCTCGCAAGCTTCCGCACTGCGCTATGCAATCCTTGCGTGCCTATTCGTAGCCACGATTTGCCTATTCGTGCAATCAACCAAGTCAACTCTTCATCAGGCTCCCATTAACGCTCCGAAATTCCTCCCAAAGTACGACAGCCCCACCGTTTCGCTGGTGGATGCCAAGGCCGCCGCAGCCGGATTACACCGGGGCGACATACTTGTCGCTATCAATCATCGCCCCTACACGGGGATGGCTGTGTTTTGGGAGGCGTTGCGAGAAGCCACTCCGGGAACTGTCATGCTGGTAACGGTGAGATCGCCGGAGCCAAATTCCCCGGATCGCACTATTGCACTTCCGGTCACGGCTGGCACTGGCGTGCTTGCCTCCAAGCTGGCTTGGATTCCTGTCCGCATAGGTGTGCCGGCCTTCTGCTTCGTTCTGGGATTCTGGGTGGTGATGGTGCGGCCGCATGACCTGTCGGCGTGGCTGCTTCTGGGATTGTTGCTCGGCCTTGGCGAAAGCCTTTTGGGATATCCCCCGTTAGACGACTGGGGTCCTGCGGCGCTGAAGGTCGTTTACACCTACTACCTTGTCATTTACGGCGCGATGCCGGCGTTTCTGTTTCTGTTTGGGTTCTTCTTCCCGGAGCCGCTTCCATTCTTCACCCGGGCTGGCTGGTGGGGTAAATGGCTGCCGTGGATTGTCGTTATCCCTAATGAGATCTGTGCCCTGGTATATATGGCCGCCGTGGTCGGCGGTTTAACAATTGGCCCCGTGGCGCGGTTGTTTGGTCCGATCCTCGATTCCCTTGCAGTTGGCATGTTGTTTTACCAGATGGCTCTGGTTGGAGCCTTCTTCTTCTTTATCGTCACCAAGTCGGTAATTGCTATCTCCGCCGACGCGAAACGGAGGCTACGTTTACTCTACTGGGGTGCCGCGGTCGGCATGACTCCCCTAACGATTCTGGCAGTGGCGGTGTACCTGGAACATAGGGTTGATTTCCCCGATTGGGTTCCTTCGGTGGTTGTGCTTGCGTTTCTGGTGTTCCCTGTCACCTTGGCGTACGTCATCGTGGTGCAGCGGGCGATGGATGTTCGCGTGGTCGTCCGGCAGGGGCTGCAGTATGCGCTGGCGAGGAACAGCGTTCGAGTTCTACAGTTTCTGGCAATCGGGTTGGTGACGGTGACCGCGGTGGCGCTGATCGGCCAGAACCAGAAGCGTCCGCAGAAGTTGATTGTGATTGGGATTGGGCTGCTGGCCATCTTTACCATCCGCCAACTGAGCGCCAAGATCGGCGTATGGGTCGATCGGCGATTCTTCCGCGAAGCCTATGACGCCGAGCAGGTTTTGAGCGAACTCAGCGATGGCGTGCGTGGCATGGTCGAGGTCCGCTCGCTGATCAGGACGGTTGCAGAACGCATCTCGGAGACGCTGCACATTCCACGGGTTGCCGTCCTGCTGGGCGACAGTGGTCCGTTCCGACCAGCCTATGCTCTGGGTTATGGCACGGCGCCGGACATTGTGTTCCCGCCGGGAGCCGGCACGGTCAAGGTTCTCGCCAGGCAACGAGAACCCGCCCGCGTCTACTTTGACGATCCCCACTCCTGGCTCTACCGCGAGCCCGACGTCACGGAGGAAGATCGCTCCAAGCTGACGCAACTGGATTCGGAACTGCTGTTGCCGCTGAGCGCGCGCCACAAATTATTGGGGTTCATCAGTCTCGGCCCCAAGCTTTCGGACGAGCCTTATTCGCGCGCCGACCTGCGACTGCTGAAATCGGTTGCGGCGCAGACGGGCCTGGCGCTGGAAAACGCGCAGCTGATCTCCGATATTGCCGACGAGGTAGCGCAACGCGAGCGCCTGAACAGCGAGGTGCAGATCGCCCGCGACGTGCAGGAGCGCCTTTTCCCGCAGACCTTACCTCCCATTGCGGGCCTGGCTTATGCGGGAGCCTGCCGCTCGGCGCTTGGAGTCGGTGGCGACTACTACGATTTTCTGGCGCTGCCCGGAGGCAAACTGGGCCTAGCGATCGGCGACGTCTCCGGTAAGGGCATCGCAGCCGCGCTCACCATGGCCAGCCTGCAAGCTTCGTTGCGCAGCGAGGCTACCCGCGCTCCCGACAATCTTGCCGGGCTGATGAGCAACGTGAATCGGCTGCTTCATGAAGCGCTGGCCTCCAATCGTTATGCAACCTTCTTCTACGGACAATACGATCCGGCTTCGCGCCAGCTCACGTATGTGAATGCCGGCCACAATCCGCCGATGCTGTTCCATTCTTCGAATGGAGCTTGCCGTGTCTCGCGCCTGGAGGCATCGGGGACAGTGGTGGGCTTGCTGGAGAACGCCACCTATCAGCAGGCCGCTGTCCCACTGGCGCCCGGGGACGTCTTCATCGCCTTCACCGACGGCATCAGCGAAGCCATGAATGCAAAGCAGGACGAGTGGGGTGAGGAACGATTGATCGATACGATGAAAGGCTGCCTCAAACTACCGCCAGGCGAGATCATCTCCTGCATCATGAAATCTGCCGACAACTTCGCCGCCGGAGCCAAGCAGAACGACGATATGACGATGATCGTTCTCAGCGCTGCGTAGCGCCCGTCTCCGGACCGGGCCCAGAGGGCGGCGCTACGGTGGCGTCGCTCGGGAGTCCGCATATTCACAAAATATTTTGCTCCAGCCCGTCTGATCGTTGCATCCATTGATGGCCAAGTCTTTCTAGCCGTCTATTCTATAATTCCGATTCAATTGCGAGGGTTCTATGAGCAAGGAACAGAATATTGCAGCACTACAAAAACAGGGCGAAGCCGTTGCCACAGGCAAGCTTGAAGCACTGCGCGAAGTTTTCGCCGCAGACGTGGTCGATCACGATCCGGCGCCCGACCAGGCCCCGGGGCCGGAAGGTTATATTCACTTTTTTGGCGGCCTCCGCACTGCCTTTCCCGATCTCGCCGTCTCTGTCGACTACCTCGTCACCGATGACGATAACGTCGCGATGGCTTACACCATAACCGGCACGCATAATGGACCGCTCATGGGAATTCCTCCGACCGGCAAGAAGGTGAAAGCCAGGGGCATGCAGATCGCCCGTTTCAAAGATGGCAAGATCGTCGAGCGGTGGGGCAGCTCCGACGAACTCGGCATCTTAAAGCAGATCGGCGCGATCAAGTAAGGTCGTCATCGGCAAGCCGATGCGCTTCGCGCCTGACACGCCTCCGGATGAGATCACGAATCAGGTCGAGCACATGACGTGGACCATGTGAGCCTCGTTCCTCACTACGGCTTCGGCTGTTCCGTCTTCGGCTCGGGATTGTCGGCGTTATAGGCGCGTGAAGGCAGCAGGAACTGAACGCCGAAATATCCCACAAAGTAGGGCTGCTTGTGGCTGGCGGGCTCGAGTCCGCGGCCCGCCATGAGCAGCAGGATGATGGGATTGTGGAGGCGGTAGCGCGCGCCGGCGTCGAGGGTCGGCTGGCTGACATAAGGATTGTAGGTGCTGGTGTTGTAGAACTCCGTGTCGATTTCCAACCGCTTAAACGTGTGGCCTACGACCAGGCCGGTGAGCCATCCGCTGGGACCGTCGTGGACGAAGTTGTAGCCGATTTCAAAATTCGCATCCACCGGACCGATCTTCCTGGCAAACTCAAACGGCAGAAGGAACGCCTGGCTCGCGGGAGTGATGCCACGCTTCACCGAATTGTTGGGATTGTTGACGAAGCCTTGCGGGAACATCCCGATTGCCCAGCCTTTCTCACCCGTATCGTAGAAGCGCCACTTGACGCCGAAGTTCGATTGTCCCAAGCCATATTTCGGCTCGCCACCCTGATCGCGCACGCGCAGCCAGGCATTTTCGTAGGTCAGTTGGATGCGCTCGCCAACGCCGTAGTTGATGTCCAGATCCGGCGTATGGCTGACCGAATTGTTGCTATAGAAAAAGGGAATGTAGCCGACATTGATCTCCCAGTTATTGGGGCCGGGAGTGCCGGGATCGTTGGTGAAGTACGGTGGCCCACCCTGAGCAAACGCGCAGCCGACGACGGCCAGAAAAAGATTAAAGAGGCTGAAGATTCGCAGACTACGCATCATGCACAAGAGCGCCGGCAGATCAGGCAAACCGGGTATGAGTCCCGTCGAACGAAGTACGGCCGGCACTGCTCCAGAAAATCTTCATACATCTGCGGCTGCGTGTCCAATGGGGGGGCGGAGGAGGTGAGAAAGGCCGCCGGGAATGGCGGTCCACTGCTCGTTATCGCCTTCTTCGCTTGCATGGTTCGCTCGTCTATGTAGCTGTGCCTACAGGACATCCCGTGCCATTTGTGACGGGCGTCATAGCTGATGCCCCGGCAAGAGTGCTACGAATATCCGGTTGGCCTGCGGAGTGCTGCCTATTAGGCACTAGCCGTCCGCGGGCTATGGATGAAATCCATGCGCGAAGTCCTGAAACTTTGGCCGGAGATCGAGTGGATCCAGTCGCTCACTCTGCGCGAGCAGGTGACGCGCACCTGGGAGCGGGCGCTGGAGCTCAGCCCGCTGACGCCCGATGATCTGAACCGCATCCCCTTCACGCTGCTGGTACCGGACTGCCCCACGACCTTCATGGAGCACAAGCGCTGCGTGGTGCACATCGCGCGCAAGGCCGCCGAGAGCATGATCGAGTTCATGGGCCGCGCGTTGCCGATTGACATAGACACCGTAATCGCGGGCGCAATCCTGGCCGATGTCGGCAAGCTGCTGGAGTACGAGAATGTCGACGGCAAGACGCGGCAGAGCAGGCGCGGCGAGCTGTTGCGTCATCCCTTCACCGGAGTCGCCTTGGCGATGGAGTGCGGTGTGCCCGACGCAGTATGCCACATTGTGGCAGCTCACGCGGCCGAGGGCGATCTGGTGAAGCGCACCACCGAGGCTTACATCGTGCATCACGCCGATTTCATGGCGTTTCTGCCGTTCAAGAACTTGGCCAGATAAGGAGATTCTGTGGCTACTACGACAGCACCGACCATCAAGACAAGCAAACGCACCGTTACTACCACAATGTCAGAGTGGGCTGCGGGATTGGAATTTGACCAGCTCTCCGCCGAAGCGATCTATCAGGCCAAACGCTTCCTGCTGGACAGCATTGGTTGCGCGCTCGGCGGCTATCAGCAGCACGACGTGAAAATCGCGCTCGAGGTGCTGGACGAGATTGCCGGCCCGGGCAAAGCGACGCTGATCGGCAGCGGCAAGCAGATGGATTCGGTCTCAGCGGCGCTCGCCAACGCGCTGATGATCCGCTGCATGGATTACAACGACATCTACTGGAAGCAGGATCCTTCGCATCCGTCCGACATTTTCCCGGCTGCGATTGCCGCGTGCGAGCGCGCGGGAAGCGATGGCCGCGAGCTGATCGTCGGCATCGTGCTCGGTCATGAATTCGAGATGCGGCTGTGCGAAGCGGCTTTTCCAGGCATTCGCGAGCGCGGCTGGCATCACGCAACGCTCACGGCTTTTGTGTCGCCAATCGTTGCCGGACGTATGCTGCGGCTCACTGCGGAGCAAATCCAGCACGCCATCGGCATCAGCGCCAGCGCGCGCGCCACGCTGGGCGCGGTCACGGCCGGCAAGCTCACGATGATGAAGAATACCGTCGACCCCATGGCCACGCAGAGTGGAATGCTGGCAGCGCTGCTGGCTGAGAAGGGTTATACCGGTCCGGAGCACGTGATCGACGGCAAAGAAGGATTAGCGCACTGTCTTGGTGCGGAGTGGGAACTAAATATCCTTACGGACGAGCTTGGCGAATCATGGCGTATCCCACAATGTGGGATGAAGGCATTTCCGACGGAAGCGCTGACGCACACGCCAATCTCGGCGGTGCTGGCGCTGGTGAAAGACCACGACCTCCCCCACCACCAGATTGCCAAGGTTCACATTCGAACCACCGCGCGCGGCGCCGACATCCTGAGCGATCCCAGCAAGAACGATCCGCACACCAAGGAAACCGCCGATCACTCGCTGCCGTACGTCATCGCCGCGGCGATTGCAGAGCGACAGGTGACGCCGGCGCAGTTCACGATGGAAAAGATCATGCACCCGGTGATTCGCGAGCAACTGAAGAAGATCGTCGTCACCGCTGATCCGGAGATCGAGAAGGTGTTCCCGGCGCTACAGCGCGTGATTGTCCGGATTCATACCATCGACGGCCGCGAGTTCATGCAGCAGCTTGACTATCCCAAGGGCGACCCGCGCAATCCGCTGACCGACCAGGAAATTGAGGAGAAATTCGAAGCGTTAGCCGAGCCGGTGATGTCACGCGGGGCTCGCCGTCGAGCGATCGAGGCCATCTGGAACCTGGAGAAGCAGAAGAGCGTGACGGCGTTGATGAAGCTGTTCAAGGCGGATCGGCGCAATGACAAAGGAGGCCGGTGATGCCGCAGACCGTCGTGGAAAAGATCACGCAGGCTCACATGACAGAAGGACCGAACCGTCCGCTGCGCGCAGGCGATTTCCTATCGATCCGGCCGTTTCATGTGATGACCCACGACAACACGTCGGCGGTGATGAAGAAGTTCAGGACCATCGGCGCGACGCGCGTCTACGATCCGGCGCAGCCGGTGTTCACTGCCGATCACGACATTCAGAACACGGAAGAATCGAACCTGGCGAAGTACCGCAGCATGGAGGCGTTCGCGCGCGAGCCAAGCATCGACTTCTATCCTCCGGGCAACGGCATCGGCCACCAGATCATGGTGGAGCAGGGCTACGTGCTGCCGGGGACGTTCGTTGTCGCCTCCGATTCGCACTCCAACATGTACGGCGCGCTGGGCGCGATCGGCACGCCGGTTGTGCGCACCGACGCGGCCGCCATCTGGGCTACGGGCGAATTCTGGTGGCAGATTCCGCGGACCATTCAGGTTGTGCTTGAGGGCCAACTCGCGCCGGGGGTGACTGGTAAAGACGTCATTATCACGTTATGCGGACTTTACAACCACGAAGAAGTCCTGAATGCTGCGGTCGAGTTCACCGGCCCGGGCGTGGCCTCGCTCAGCATGGATGCGCGCTTGAGCATCGCGAACATGTCCACCGAATGGGGCGCGCTGGTGGGCTGGTTTCCGGTTGACGAGATCACGCTGGACTACTTGAGAGCGCGCAGCCGCGAGCTTCGAGCCGCGAGCACGAACCGCATTCCTGCGAACAAGTTTAGTGAGTGGCAGACGAATCCTCCGGCGCCCGATCCGGACGCGGCTTACGCCGGACGCATCGTGCTCGATCTTGCCGAGGTGACGCCGCACGTCTCGGGGCCGGATACGGTGCAAGTGATGCAATCGGTCGCCGAGATCGCGAAGAAAAAGGTGGCGATCCAGAAAGCGTATCTCGTTTCGTGCGTGAACTCGCGGTTGGAAGATCTTGAGGTTGCGGCGAACGTCTTTCGCGGTAAGAAAGTCGCGGGCGGCGTGCAGTTTTATTTTGCTGCGGCCAGCCGTTCGGTGCAGGAAGAAGCCGAGAAACGCGGAATCTGGCAGGTCTTTCTTGATGCTGGCGCGCACCCGCTTCCGTCCGGATGCGGGCCGTGCATCGGGCTTGGCACTGGCTTGCTGGAAGCAGGCGAAGTCGGCATCTCCGCGACCAATCGCAATTTCAAGGGACGCATGGGATCACGCGACGCGCAGTGCTATCTCGGCAGCCCCGAGGTCGTCGCCGCATCCGCTGTTGCGGGTTACATCTGCGGGCCGTCCGACGCGATATCCCACAATGTGGCATATCGCTTCACAGAGCTCGCTGCGGCCGTCGCCGCGCAGGAGAAAGTTGCTATTCTTCCCGGATTTCCAGCCAGCGTTCGCGGACGGCTAGTCTTTCTGCCGCAGGACAACCTGAACACCGATGGAATCTATGGCAAGGATTACACCTATCGCGAGGACATGACGCCGGAGATGATGGCGCGCGTGGTGATGGAGAACTACGATCCGCAATTCGCGGCCCGAACCGCGGCAGGGGACGTTGTGGTTGGCGGATTCAACTTCGGCACCGGCTCCAGCCGCGAGCAGGCAGTGACGGCGCTGAAGTCGAAAGGCATCCCGTTGGTGATTGCCGGTAGCTTCTCGCAAACCTATTTGCGCAATGCCTTCAACAACGGCTTCGTATGCATCGAGACGCCGGGGCTGGTGGCTCGCCTGCGTGCGCAGTTTGCCGACGCCATCGCGCGCAAAGAGAAGACGATCATTCCGGGCGACACGATCGAAGTCGACTTCACGGCCAGCACGATTCGTTGCGCAGGGCAAGAGTTCGTCTTCCCGGCGTTGGGCGGCGTGCCGCAGTCGCTGGTAATTGCCGGAGGGGTCGAGAATCTGGTGGGCAGCAAGCTCAAGGGTGAGATGGTTGCGGCACAAATATGGAACTCCCACGATGTGGGACGGTCGATTCTGCGGTAGGGGTCCTTCGACTCCGGCGGCAAACAACGCCGCCTCCGCTCAGGATGACAACGAGGGAAGAGCTATGGCAAGACGTACGATCGTAACTATGCCGGGCGACGGCATCGGCAATCAGGTGCTTCCGGAAGCGATTCGCGTCCTAGATGCCGTCGGCCTTGAGGCCAACTACATCCACGCCGACATCGGCTGGGATTGCTGGATCAACGAAGGAAACGCGCTACCAGAGCGCACCGTCGAACTGTTACGCGAGCACAAAGTCGGTCTCTTCGGCGCCATTACGTCGAAGCCGAAGAAGGAAGCCGAAGCCGAACTCAGCCCGGCGCTGAAGGACAAGGGCTATCAATACTTCAGTCCCATCGTTTCCATGCGGCAAAGGTTCAACCTCGACGTCTGCATGCGGCCGTGTCTGTCATTCCCGGGCAATCCGCTGAACTTCATTCGCAAGAAGCCTGTCGGTGGCTTCGAAGAGCCAATCGTCGATGTCGTCGTCTTCCGGCAGAACACCGAAGGCTTGTACGCCGGCGTGGAGTGGAGCAATCCTTCACAAAAGGTTCTGGATGCGCTGCGCACGCATGCGAAGTTCAAGCCGTTCGAGAATGTGCCCGGTGAAGACCTTGCCATTTCGGTGCGCATCATCACGCGGCCGGCGGCACACCGCATCTGCGAGGCGGCCTTCCAGCACGCGCGGCAGTATGGCTACAAGTCGGTCACCATCTGCGAGAAGCCGAATGTGCTGCGCGAAACGTCGGGGCTGATGGAAGAAGTCGCGAAGGAAGTGCAGAAGCAATACACGGAGATTCCGCTGTGGTCCACCAACATCGATGCGCAGACCATGTGGCTGACGAAGAATCCGGAAGACTACGGTGTGATCGTCGCCAGCAATTTATTCGGCGATGTGATCAGCGATGCCTTTGCCGGGCTGGTGGGCGGACTCGGCTTCGCGGCGTCAGGCAACATCGGTGAAGAGGTCGCGGTCTTCGAGCCGACACACGGCTCGGCTCCCAAGTATGCTGAGTTGGATCCCCCAATCGTCAACCCGATTGCCATGATTCTCTCGGCGGCGATGATGCTCGATCACATCGACGAGCGAGAGAAGGCGGACAAGATTCGCAGCGCGATTGCCGCTGTCGTTGCCGAGGGCAAGGTGCGCACCTACGACATGCTGCGCATTCCGGGTGGCGCAAAGTCGATCGCGCAGGGCGCGGTTTCGACTACGCAAATGACCGACGCGATCCTGGAGAGACTGGGCGCGCCGGTCGAGGCTGCAATGCTCAGCGCAGTGCTGTAGCGCCGGAGTTGCTTCGGCAGGAGGTAGCTCGATTGAGTATCTCAACCGTATCCGATGTCACCGTACGAAAGGGCGAGGCCGGCCGCGCCGGCGGCGACGTCCGCTCCGATCTGCATATTGCGTTCGAAGAGCGAACCGCGGGTGGCATTGAGATCGATCTGCAATCTCGCGTCGACCTGTACTACGGCAGTCAAATTCGGCAGCAGGTTCGCGACGTATTGCAAGCTCTCGGTGTGGAGCACGCGTACGTCGCCATTACCGACGAAGGCGCGCTGCCGTTCGTCATCGCCGCGCGAATCGAGGCTGCCGTCCGCCGCGCAGGGCTTGGGAAGAACAAGTCGGCGCTGCCAGAAGCGGTCGCGCTGCCAGAGCCATCCGTGAAAGACCGGTTACGCCGCTCGCGTCTTTATCTTCCCGGCAACGAGCCCAAGTACTTCGTGAACGCCGCCTTGCATGGGCCGGACGCGATCATTCTGGATCTGGAAGACTCCGTCCACTACGCAGAGAAAGACACGGCGCGGCTCCTGGTTCGCAACGCACTGCGAGCGGTGGATTTTGGAGCGGCCGAGCGCATGGTTCGCATTAATCAGCTGCCGCTCGGGATGCCGGATCTGGAAGAGATCGTTCCACAGGCGCCCGATCTCGTCCTCATTCCGAAGGTTGAGACGCCGGAGCAGGTGTCTGACGTTGTGGGAGCTGTCAATTCCATCGCAAAGCGCAGTGGTGTTACGCGGCCGATCTGGCTGATGCCAATCCTGGAATCGGCGCTGGGAATCGAGAATGCCTTTGCCATCGCGAGCGCCTCCGGTCAGATCGCGGCCATCACGATCGGCCTGGAAGATTACACAGCCGATCTGGGCGTTGCGAAGACATCCGGAGGCTCGGAGACGCTCTATGCGCGTATGCGAATCGCCAACGCCGCGCACGCCGCGCACGTCCAGGCGATCGATTCCGTCTACGGCGACGTGACGGACAGTGAAGGCTTGCTGCGTTGGGGCGAGACATCTCGAGCGATGGGATTCGAAGGCATGGGCTGCATTCATCCCATGCAGATCGAAGTCATCCATCAGGCATTCGCTCCCACATTGTCGGAGTTAGAGAAAGCGGCAAAGATCGTCGCTGCTTACGACGAAGCGCAGGCGCGCGGACTTGGAGTCGTCAGCCTGGGATCGAAGATGATCGATGCCCCGGTCGTGCAGCGCGCACAGAAGCTGGTGGCTCGAGCGAAGCAGATGGGAATGGCAATCGAGCCAGCAGGAGAAAAGTCATGAGCACTAGCTTCGCGACTGAGCTCGTTACCAACGCCATCGGCCGGCGCGTACCAACCGCGGTTAATGGCCACGAAGCCGTTCCGTATCAGGGTGTCGACGGCTACCGTTCCACTGGTCGCAAAGCTGGGCCGCCGATTCGCAGCAATAGCGACTATCCCACAAACGGGGACAAGCGCGTGCCCGACCTGGAAACTGCGCTGCGGCTGTGCGGGCTGCGCGATGGCATGACCATCGGCACGCATCATCACCTGCGCAACGGCGATCGCGTCGCTCTCACCGCTTTGCAGACCGCCGCGCGCATCGGCGCCCGAGATCTAATGTGGTTTCCGAGTGCATCGTTCCCGTGCCACGAGCCGGTGATCGACCTGATGAAATCCGGCTTGGTGCATCACATTGAAGGCAGCATGAACGGCCCGCTGGGCGACTATTGCTCGCACGGCCACATGCGCGGATTGGGCGTATTGCGCTCGCACGGCGGACGCTGGCAGGCGATCCAAGATGGCGAAGTGCACATCGACATCGCGGTCATCGCTGCGCCCACGGCAGACTACTTCGGCAACGCCGACGGGTCACATGGCCCGTCCGCGTGCGGCTCGCTCGGCTTCGCGCTGGCCGACTCCATCTACGCCGATCGCGTCATCGTCGTCACCGACAACCTCGTTCCCTTCCCGTGCGTTCCCTGGCAGATCCAGGGCAACAATGTCGATTACGTCGTCGAGGTCCCGTCCATCGGCGATCCGGCAAAGATCGTCAGCGGGACGACGCAGATCACGCGCAGTCCCGATCGGCTGCGCATCTCGCAACTGGTGGCGCGCTTCCTGCGCGACAGCGGCATCATGCGCGACGGCTTCTCCTTCCAGGCGGGCGCGGGCGGCATCGCGCTGGCGTTCGTCGACTACCTCGCGCGCATGATGAAAGAAGCGAACGTGAAGGCCAGCTTCGTGCGCGGCGGCTCGACGAAGTATCTGGTCGATCTGCTGCACGAAGGGCTTATCGGCTGCATTCTCGATGGCCAGACCTTCGATCTCGACGCGGTGCGCTCCATCGCCAGCGATCCGCGGCACGTTGCGACCAGTCCGTTCACGTCCTACAACTTTCACGGCAAGGGAAATTTCGCGTCAATGATTGACGCTTGCGTGCTGGGCGCAACCGAAGTTGACGTTAACTTCAACGCCAACGTGGTCACGCACTCCGACGGGCGTCTGCTGCACGGCATTGGCGGCTGGCAGAACTGCCTGTTCGCCGGATGCACAATTCTCGCCGTGCCATCGTTCCGCGATCGCATTCCCGTGATCGTCGACGAGGTTACGACGGTAACCGGACCGGGCGAGCTGATCGACGTGATCGCGACCGAGCGCGGCATCGCCATCAATCCGCAGCGGCAGGATTTGCTGGACGCGGTCAAAGGCAAAGGGCTGCCGATTCGACCGATCGAGGAGATCAAAGCCGAGGTCGAGGAGATTTGCGGCGGCAAGCCGGCCAAGGCGCGCCTCGTCGACAACCCGGTCGCGGTGGTGAAGTGGGTGGACGGAACGGTGATCGATACCGTCTGGCAGGTGGCCGACGACAATCCCTACGCGCCAAAGGTGAGTGGCGGCGAGTAGCGATATCGTCCCCGTCCGCGCCGGGAAAATTGTAATCGCGAGCGGACATCAGTCCGCGAAGGACCCGCTTTTCGCCCCTCGACGGAAAGCAGATCCCTCGCCGACAAGTCGGCTCGTGATGACGATTTCGATGATTCCGTCACCGTACTCTGCAAAACTCAGCAATTCTGCAACGAGCACTCGCGACTACTTCGGCAGGTCCTGACCCGGCAGCTCTATCTTCTGAACCTGGGCTACGGCTTGCTCCGCGCCTTCGAAGCCGATGCGCGAATGGGTGCCGTCACAGAAGGGCTTGTTGGTCGAGCCGCCGCAGCGGCACAGCGAGATGGCGGGCTTGCCGGTCAGGTCGATGGGCTGGCCATCTTCGCCAATCAGCTCCAGCTCGCCGGGAGCGAATTCAACACGCAGGGATGATTTCGGTCGAACAGTAATTTTCACCATGCAGAGGATTCTACAAGAAAACTCTGGGTGCCCCGGGTCTCGCGCGGTTCGAGACCCGGAGGGTCCCAGGTTAGCCCACAAGACGGGCGAACCTGGGGCACCGCGCTGATGTAGCGAGCACCAAGGGGTATCCCACACATTCGAACCCCGCGAATGTATGGGGCACCCAGGCACACTCGCCGCCTGGAAAACTCTTTGCCGGCAAGACCGCTTGCCCTATGATGGATGATTCCTTTCACGGAGGCTGACGGAATGAACGGTGATTTTCAAGTTGGCGATACGGTAGAACTCAAGAGCGGCTCCCCGACCATGACCATTGAACGCTTCGACACCATCGGCGGTCAGCCCTCCGCGTGGTGTACCTGGTTCGTTGGAGCGCAACGCAACGATGCAGAGTTTCCCCTGTCCGCATTGCAGAAAACAACGACACTCCCTGAGCTGGGGGCTAGTCCGTCGAATCCACCGGGCTTCTAACTCGACTTCTTGGCCGGGCCCCCAGAACGGAAGTGAGGATTATCTTACAGGTGGCGGGCAAGTTCGCCGAACGCAGTTATCAGGAAGGGCATTTGTGGAACAATCGTAGGCATTTCGACGTTTACCAGCGGGTTATGGGCGGCGGTGTCGCCAAGAAACTTGATCCCTCGTAGCTCGGCTGCGGTCCTTCCCGTGAGTACCGGGTAGTGTCCTAACAGAAAGTTGCTGACCTGCCGTTATAGTCCGCGGGTGTCTATCAGCGGCTTCGCTTCCCCCAAGCTAGCAGAAACGTTGCGCTCAAACTCCTCCAATAGCGCTAGGTGGTCCTCTGAGCGTAACGGCGCTTCCGAAAAATACTTGTTCTCCGAGAACGGGGCGACGCCGCGGCGCTGAATGGTAAAGGCGGCGAGCGGGAAATTTATTTGGCTTCGGTCAAAATCGAAATCGAGGCGAATGGGTTTGTAATTGAGGTTCGCATCAGTAACGCGCTGCGCTAGTTTTTCTGACACCCGCCTCGTCAACGTGGTTATTGCTGCCTCCGGGCCCAACAACGGAACGTCACTGTAGAACGTGAGGCTGCTCAGATACCCCCAACGCTTAATCATGTCAGGCCGATACGTCAATCCAAACTGCTTGGCCCAGTTAAGCGCCTCCGCTAATATTCCTTCGGATATTGCCGTAGAAACACGGGTGTCCAGTAAAATGCCGTTGTTATAAATCGTGAGTTTCTCCACGTTAACCCGATCCCAAACGCCAGCCAGAAACTCAACTCCTTTCTGTTCGTCGAAATCTTCGATGGTTTGCGGATACTTTTGAAACCGGCACTTCTCCACAAGTTTGGCTACAAGATCAGGGAAGAATACGGTTCCTTGTGGGTTTAAATCAAAAGTTTCCACAAATGCCAGCACTCTGGCGAGTGTTACGGCTGATAGCTTCATTCCATCCCTCCGGTAACATCGGGTCGCGAAACTGCGTAGGCGGAATTCTAGGCGGCCTGAATTCTTCGATTCTTTCTGCGGCAGCCCCGGAACCTCGCAGTGCAGTAGCAGCGGAAATGTTGTCGATCTCGCCTTGTGCCACTTCCGGTTGAATAAAATCTGCATCACTCTCAATTGGAGTGGGACTAAAGCTATCCTGTGAAAACCCGTTCTCCCAAGTGAGCATGTCACTGAACGGTACAAATTCCACTCTTAGGCCGACTCGCAATGCTGCCGCCAAACGAATAAGCGTTTCAATATTGAAGCTGACCTCCCCAGGTCGCTCCATAGCTGAAATTCGGGACTGTTTCATTTCGGCTTCGTGCCCCAATTCTTCCTGCTTCATCTCGCGGCGCAGCCTGAGTCCTCGTATTTGCGATGGCAATAATACGTTCAACTTTGAACGAATATAGGACTCGCGAGATTTGCGCTCCCGCAAGAGCTTAGAGATCAGAGCTGATCTGTCTCGCATTTGTCGTGCCTGTTCCTTCCTTGAGCGCCTTAGCGCGTTTTATGGCTGTTTCAATTGCGTCGTGGGGTTCGTAGACCTTGCCCTTGTGGTAACAACCAGCTAGAAGAATTACAACTTTACTGCCTGCAAAAACACCGAATATTCGGTACTGCCGACCCTCAGCGTAAAATCCCATCTCCCAGATTCGATGCTTCCGAGCTTCGCCACGCAAGAACCTTCGCCAAGTTGTCCAGTTGAGGTGGCTTTCAGTTTTCGCCATATCCTTCAGCGCGGAATTGAGGATCTCTTGAACCTCGTCCGCCTGTTGTTCGCACCACGATTCAACAGGATTGGTTCCGTTGGGATAGACAAAATCCTCGAACGTCCAAGATATAAACTTGGCCTGAGGGAACTCTATCACTTTTTTATTATGTGTCAACGTTTTTCTCTTGACACGGCAATATCACTTTTTTATGATATACAACATGAACGAAAAGGCCATCGAATTCAATGCGTTGCATGAACCCGATGGCCTCGGACTTTGTGGGGCTATCCAGGGGGAGACGGCCATCGCTGTGACAGGCAGGCCCGTCGCCGGTTCAATCCCGACTAGCTCCACTCTGTAAATCCTCCCCGCAAGCGGGTGCAACCGCTCACGGGGAACGTCCTCGGGTATGAGCCAAGGACAGGGTTTGGAAACCCACTGTCATTTTGGCTCTGCGGCCCGAAGAAAGCAAGGCCGAAATGACGTGCCACAATTGCCAAACTGAATGCAAACGGCTCGGTAAGAACAAAGCCGGCCATCAACGCTTCCGCTGTCGCCAATGCTCCCGTACATTCACAGATTCAGGCCCCCGACCCCTCGGAGACATGCGTCTGCCACTAGATCGCGCTTTGCTCTGCTTGCAACTGCTGCTCGAAGGCAATTCGGTTCGCAGCACGGAGCGCATCACGGGCGTACATCGCGACACAATTTTGGCCCTGCTCGAAGTAGCAGGCCATCGCGCAGAGGCTTTGCTTGATAGCCGGATTCGCGCAATTCGCGTTCGCGACGTGGAATGTGACGAAATTTGGGGTTGGGTCGGTATGAAGGAAAAGAATAAAACCATCGACACAGACTTGCTCGGGGATGCCTATTGCTTCGTCGGGATGGAGCGCAACACGAAGCTGATTCTCGCGTGGCATCTCGGACGGCGCACAGCGCACGACACGCGGCTGTTTATGGGGAAGCTCCGCGAAGCGACTTCTGGCGTGTTCCAGATGACAACAGACGCGTTTCAGCCGTATCCGCCAGCAGTAGAGCGCACTTTCGGCATCGACATCCACTACGCACAGATGCAAAAAGTCTACGCGGCTTCGCGTGATGGCGAACAGCGGTACTCGCCAGCGGTCGTCGTCGATGTCCAGGTCATGCCCAGGATTGGGATGCCGGATTATGAACGGATTTGCACATCACACATCGAACGGCAAAATCTGTCGATCAGGATGGGAATGCGCCGGATGACGCGACTCACAAATGCGTTTTCAAAGAAATGGGCCAACCTGCGGTACGCTTATGCGTTGTGGTTCGCGTTCTATAATTTCTGCCGGACGCACCGCTCGTTGCGGGTGACGCCTGCAATGGAAAGTGGGATTGCGAATCACGTCTGGACGTTGCAAGAGCTTCTGTGTGGAGCATGATTAAACTCAATTCATGTCCTGACGGTTGGTCTTTAGAGCGCCTCCCATCATGGCCGCATCTATTCCCAGAATCTGTTTCTCTTGCGCTGTCGAGGGCACCTTGAGAGACTCGACAAGCTTATCTTCTCTTGCCGCCTGTTTTTTCTGCTCATCCTCTTCGGATTTGCGACGTTTGTATTCAGTCTTGGCCTTACTACCTTGCCAGAATATCCACGCCATGCCGATGATGAAGACAATCCAAGGAATAAAAATCATACGCCTGACCCCATTTTGACCCCTACTGCAATAAGTATCAAGCCGAGGATTGCCACGCCCCCAGCAATGAGCCAATCGCTTTCGGTTCCGTGTCCGCTTTTCAGTAGGGTGTCGAGAGGCGCAAAAACGAGCAAAAGCAACCCAACATCTCGCATAACTTCGGCCCACAGCTCGTAAGATTGCTTCTCGGCCACGGCCCGACATTGTACGCTTTACGTCGGCAACTCCCTAATAGGACACTACCGAGTACCGGGAGGCCATTGACTTTCTCTCTCGATGCGATGTCAACTATTTCTTGCAGTCCTCTCCATCCGCCCGGGCGGGACCTGTCCTCGATAGCAGACGTTCTCCCCAGCTTTCCAAACACGATTATCAAAAGCTTCTCGAGTATCTTTCTCAGCAGGAACGACGTGGCGTTCCCGTGCCTTCCGAAGTTCGTCTGTAGCTCGGCTAGCTCGGTGGAGAAGTCTCGGGCCATGGTTTTTACCAGCGCATCGGAGAACAGCTCTGCCTCCACCTCAAGCACTCGTCTGTCCTTTCCGATCTCGCGGAGGGCTTCGTCGCGCGTCAGGCTTGCAATGACGTAGTAGTTTCCTCTCGCGGCTTTGGGCTTCACCGCCCGGACGATTCCCGTATCCATGAACTTACGCATGTAGGTCTGCACATGCTTCGTCTTGTACTTTCGGCCGAAGGTCTCGGCTACCCTCTGCACCAACTCGGCGCTTGACGTGGGTGAGTCTAGAGCCCCGTCGACAATCAGGCGCCGAAAGAGATCGTGCGGCCCGCCCGGCTGCAGAGTTAGTGCAGCGGCCGAGGCTTTCAGCGAGTTACCAGACATACGCAATCGTCTCAATTCTCATTCAAAGTCACCTCCGGACCAACCCGTGCGGCTACGGCAGCGAGTACTTCCAAACTTTCTTGCCGCCCTCCGCGCCCTGGAGTCTTCGCAAGGCCCTCTTACGGACAAGGCGGATTAGCGGAGTGCTCAAGTTCTGCTGCGGGTAGTGCCAGCCGTGTTCCGCCAATTTCGCCTGAACTTCAGAAAGCCCTCTCGGCTCGCTGAAAAACCCCTCGTCAGCAAGCGTGCCGATCCGTTCCGCTAGGGACGACGGCGGTCGGGTCGCCGGAGGCCGCTTTGCGCGCGCCTCCGTTTGCTCGCTGGAGTCAGAGGGCGAGGAGTCAGACAACCAGAAACGTTAACTAGATGTCCTCTCTTCTGCTTCCCACTTCCGCTACAACCATGAAAAGTTGGACATTTGCGCGTTTGCCCTGTGCCTGCTTGCCACGTCATCACGAACACATTGACCACGGGCGGTCTGCGCCGCGGCGCCGGCGGCTGCTGATGTCTACTGCTGAGTCGAGCAAATTAGCCATATAACGTAGATAATTAAGGGTTATTACAATCGGCCGTCGCTTGATAACTCTCGTCAGCGTGAGTATGTCTATAGGACAGTGATGATAATCGAAACCAGAAACGTCAACTATATGTCCTCTCTTCCGCTTTCCACTTCCGCTACAACCATGAAAAGTTGGGATTTGCGTGTTTGCCTGTGCCCTGCTTGCCGCGTCATCACGAACACATTGACCGCGGGCGGTCTACGCCGCACCGCTGGCGGCTGCGAGTGTCTACTGATCGCTTTAGAAAAAGAGGCGGGATGCCGGGTGCCCCACTCGTTCGCGGGTTTCGAATGGGTGGGACCGGGAGGGGGAATACGTTATCCTCAGCGGCCACTCCTGACAGTTGACCTTTACCAAGCCCTCTTCGCCGCAGGCATGGGTCCGGAAGCTACTCCATTTCCAATCTTCGGGTTTTTCGGCCAGACCTCGCTTCACCGGATTGCGGTGCAGCTACCACCCCAACGAGCGCAAAACGGCGCTCGTCGGGGACCCCGGTTAGCGCAGCTTCTCGATCCGCTTTTCCGTACTGCACACATTGAAGTCGTAGAAGCGCTTTTGCCAGATCGGACCCGTGCGGACGCCGCCGTGGTGCAGCGACTTGGTGAATCGCTCCTTCACCACTTTCATCACCACGGAAGGATTTCCCACTTCCGGCTCGGTGATCAGAAGGTGGAAATGCTCGGGCATCACCACGTAACCGAGCACGACGAAGCGATACTTTTGCCGGGCGCGCTCCAACACACGGAGGAACAGATCGCGGCGGTCGGGGCGGTCGAGCTCGGGACGGCGCTGATAACAGCTGCAGGTGATGAAAAGCAGGTCGTGACCTCCATACCAGCGCTCCAAACCTCTCGTCATGTTCCGAAAATATTGGGATCGGATCTTTCCGTCTGTGATGGGAGGTACCGGAAGATGTGACTCGCGGGACCCACTCATTCGAACCCCGCGAATGAGTGGGGCACCCGGGCATCCGGCCACTGCGGACGAACCGCAGATCCCTCGGTCGGACTGAAGTCCTCGGTCGGGATACAAGAATAAAAGGGGAGTTCAATGGCGCAGCCAAAGCTGCGCCCCTTCAAAAGCTGCGCCCCTTCAAAACCCCCAAAGGGACTTTACCGGTGGGATGCTATCCCCCGGCGATGGCGCCGATGATGAGGAAGGGTTCCTTGCCGGCGGCGACGGCGTCGGGCAGCGGCGCGTCGGGCGACTCGTGCGAGAGATCCTCTTCGCAGGCGAAGAAGCGCAGAAACGGACGCCGCTGCTTGCTGACGTGATCGCGAATGGTGCCGCAGAGCATGGGATATTGCGCCTCGAGCGCGTCGAGGACCGAGCGCTGCGTCACTGGGCCCTCGACGTCGAGATGGACTTCGCCGCCGCTGGCCGTTATTTTTGCCAGCGTGCGCAGGTGGGGCGGAATGACGACGCGGATGGTCATGGAAAAATCATTTTCACCACGGAGGCACGGAGGGCACGGAGTCTTTTGTAATGAAATTCACTCCGTGATCTCAGTGCCTCCGTGGTGAACTCATAGGTCACGAGCGAATCGCTCTATTGAAAATCATTCCACCACCCTTCGACTCCGGCTCAGGGCGGGGCTCGGCACGGAGGGCACGGAGTCTTTTGTAATGAAATTCTCTGCGTGACCTCAGTGATTCCGTGGTTGATCTTCCTCAGTCACCGGTGAATAACTCTGCCGAAAATCATTTTCACCACGGAGGCACGGAGGACACGGAGTCTTTTGAAATGAAATTCTCTCCGTGATCTCCGTGCCTCCGTGGTGAACTCATTGCCACGAGTGCATCGGAGCCACGTGGCAGCTAGCGCTCACGCCAGCGTCTGCACCTCAACCGAGAGCACGGGCGGAAGATCGCGCACGATCGGCGACCAGTTGTCGCCCGCGTCGGCCGACAAGTATACCTGACCGCCGGTGGTGCCGAAGTAGACGCCGCAGGAGTCGAGCTGATCGACGGCCATGGCATCGCGCAGCACGTTGACGTAGCAGTTGGCCTGCGGCAGGCCGCTGGTCAGCGCCTCCCACTCGTTGCCGCCGCTGCGGCTGCGATAGACGCGCAGCTTGCCGTCGGGCGGATAGTGCTCGCCGTCGCTCTTGATGGGCACGACGTAGATCGTCTCCGGCTCGTGCGCGTGCACGTCGATGACGAAGCCGAAGTCGGTCGGCAAGTTGCCGCTCACTTCCTTCCAGTTGTCGCCGGCGTCGTCGCTGCGCATCACGTCCCAGTGCTTCTGCATGAAGAGCACGTTGGGCCGCGAAGGATGCATCGCGACGTGATGCACGCAGTGTCCGACTTCGGAGTCCTGATCGGGCAGGAACTGCGAGCGCAGGCCGCGATTGATCGGCTTCCAGGTTGCGCCGCCATCGTCGGTGCGAAACGCGCCGGCAGCGGAGATCGCAATGTACATGCGGTCGGGATCGCTGTGATCGAGAATGATGGTATGCAGACACATTCCGCCCGCGCCCGGCTGCCAATGCGGACCGGTGCCGTGACCGCGCAGGCCGGAGAGCTCCTGCCAGCTGGCCGCGCCGTCGGTCGAGCGGAACAGCGCCGCGTCTTCGATGCCGGCGAAGACGGTGTCGGGATCGGTGAGCGACGGCTCCAGATGCCAGACGCGCTTGAACTCCCACGGATGCTGCGTGCCGTCGTAAAACTGATGCGTGGTGAGCGGCGCGCCGGTAGCGGGCGAAGTGTCGTAGACAAACTTGTTGCTCTCGCCCATCGGCCAGCCTTGCGGCGATTTCTGCGGACCGCCGCCCGGCGTTTCCCACGTCTTGCCGCCGTCGCTGGAGCGCTGGATGACTTGCCCAGACCAGGCGCTGGTCTGCGAGGCGTAGATGCGATTGGGATCGGCCGGCGAGCCTTTCATGTGATACACCTCCCAGCCGGCGAAGAACGGACCGCTCACGTCCCAGTTGTCGCGCTTGCCGTCGGACTCAAGAATGAATGCGCCTTTGCGGGTGCCCGCCAGTACGCGAACTTTGCTCATGCGTCGCTCCTTTAGCAATTAGCGATTAGCAACTAGCAATTAGCTAAAGCGACGGAATGCAGCCAACCAACGAGGCGTGCAACTAAATGCCGAATGCTGGATGTTGAGCGCTAATCGCTAATTGCTAATTGCTTCTACATTACCGGCGCCGGCGTTCCGTCGGACCACTTGCCAACGGAAATCACCCAGACATCGATCGGCGCAACGTCTTTGAACTGCGGATTCAGTATGACCGGCGAATTCGGCACCTCGGCGCCCCACGACGCAGCGTCCATATGCGGCGTGTAAACCATTACATGCGCCAGATTGCCTCCGTTCGCGGTCAGGCACGCCTGCTTCGACATCATGTAGCTCATCGAACCAGGCTCCAGCGGAGGCAGCTCTTTGCTATCGTAAGCTGCTTTGTTAGCTGCGATGATCTCGTCCTTCGATTTTCCGGCAAGAACCATCTTCGTTCGTTCGATAGTCGACGGCAGAATCGATCGAGCCGCGGGAGGATTGAAGCACAGCGGCCCACGCATCTTAGGATTCCAGAAGCTGGGAGAGTCGTCGGGGGACATCCACGCTCGCTCCACGATGCAAACGAAGCCGTTCTTGCCCTCAACCGCAGTCACGTAGCCATGCTCGGTGAGCACCATAACGGTCGCGTCGCGCGATATCGCGTCAGGAGCTGCGCTGCGCGCCAACGCGATTTCGGTATCGCGGTCGTCGAGATAAAGATGGAGCGGAGCCATGCAGGTGTACTGCGTCTGGGAATCCGGCGGCGTTGCTCCATAAGCCGAGCCCAACCCAACAACCAGCATCAGCGCCGCGAGTGCACCTAACGATGTCTTCTTCATAACCACCTCAAGTCGATGCCGGATTCGAGACAACATCTCGCAGCCGAGCATCGCGTAAGAAATCAGTCTTGTATTCGGTCCCTGTTTTTCGATCCCACCACTTATTCTTCTCCTTCGCAGTTGACCATCCACGGAACCCCGAAGCGATCCGTGACCATGCCAAAGCCCGCGGCCCAGAACGTCTTCTGGAACGGCATGCAAATCTTTCCGCCTTCGGCCAGCGCGTTGAAGATGCGCTCACCCTGCTTCGCGTCCTTCAGTGCCAGCGATACGGAAAATCCTTGCGGCTGGCTATAGCGTCCCGGCGGCGCGTCCGACGCCATCAGCCACTGGTCGCCGATCTTCATGCGAGCGTGCAGAATTTTGTTCTTCCACTCCGGTGGAACCTGCGCCTCTGCCGGCGTTCCTTCGTGCCGGAACATCGTTTCGATCTTGCCGCCCGTACATTGCTCGTAAAATTTGAAGGCCGCTTCGCAATCGCCGTTGAAGTGAAGATAAGTGCTCAGTTCCATCACGTGCTCCTTGTTGTGCGTCAATAAATCGCCGGCAACAGGCCCTCATTCGCTCCTCATGGCCACAGCCACTCGCCCGACTTCGCCTGCAATGGCGTTGAATCGCGCTTCTGCCAGCGCCGCCGCACCTCGGCCAGCAGCTCCTTGCGATGCTTCTCCAGCTTGCTGATCATTGCGCAGGGTGCTCCTGTGTCTTCATAGCGCGCGCCCCAGATGAGCAACTCCAACACCACCGGCGCCAGATCGATTCCCTTCCTCGTCAAGCGATACGTAATCCGCCTGCCGTCCCGGGCGTCGCGTTCAGCGGCGATGATTTCTCCCGCTTCGAGCCTCTGCAGACGATCGGCAAGAATGTTGGTAGCGATGCCCTCGCCCGATTCCTGAAACTCCTTGAACCCTGTATGGCCCCGCACCATCATGTCGCGGACGATCAGCAGCGACCAGCGGTCCCCCACTACATCGAGAGAAGTGCTCACCGGGCAGCCCGAGCGATGCTTCGACTTAGGCTTGCCGGCCATGTTGGCAAGCAGATTAGCAATATCACTTGCAAGATACAAGCTATCTTGGAGGTGCTGATCACGGGAAAGTGCGGCTAGTCACGGATGGGTAAAAAGCCGGGTCTAATCGTGTCGGGGTAGTGCGGCGCTTCAGCCCCGCGTCCCAGGAGAATCAAGAAATGAGCTGCGGCGGGTGCCCCGGGTCTCGCGGGGTTCCAGACCCGGGAAGATCGGGTGCCCTATTTCTCCGCCCACACCCGGTTCATCAGGATCAGCTTGCCGCCACTGCGCGCGAGTTGGTAGTAGCCGGCCTGGCGGACGACGCTAGGAATCTTATCCTCTTCCACCCAGACGAAAACTCTTTGTGGCCCCTTCCACAGGGTCGCGAACGAGGCATCGTCATCGAAGATCGCCGGCGCGTCGGGAAACAGCGACCCGTAATACATGTCGCCTTCGGTGCGGGTATTGACCACATGGATTGGCTGGCGCGCGTAAAAATTAATGGTCGACGCGTCCTCGTAGGTCCCGTAGGAAACGATCACATCGCCGGGCCGAAACTCCTGCTCGATCGCATCGGCCAGCTTCTTTGAGGAAAGAATAGGCGAGAACATCACCAGCCCCTGATGCACCGCAAACAACACGAACACCATCATGACAGCGATCGCCCAATTGCCAGCCGCAGCGCGATTGCGGCGTCGGAAAAGCCAATTGAGCAGGCTGCCCGCAAACAGGGCAATCGCAAACATCGCCAGCGGCACACGAAATAGCCCCAGCGCGCGCGGCGTCAGATCGAAGATGTGACCGAAGGCCAGGGCGTACTCGTTGGGAGCTTTCTTCAGCAGATCGGCCAGGTCGCTGTCGGCGGGCGTGCTCTTGCTCTGCGCCAGAAGGTATATCGCCGCCGCGAAGACTAGCGCTCCGATGACTAGCAAAACGAACGATCCGATGCGGCCTCCTCTGCGCAATCCGGAATCCTCAGCTGATTCCTCTTCCTGCTGCATCCAGCCGCCAATCAACAGAGCCAGCGCCGGCAGTCCCGGCACTGCGTAGTATTCCTGTCGCGTCGAGAAGCTGAAGAACAGCAGGATCACCGCCGCCCACATCGCGCATAGCAGCATCGCCCGCTGCCGTTGACTCATCGACCCGCGCAGCTCGCTCCAGCGATGGGGAATGTTTCGCAGCGACTGAACCAGAAACGCCGACCACGGGAAGAGCCAAAGAAATACCAGCGCCCAGAACAGCAGCAGTGGAACCGTGTCGTAATCGTGAGGAATGCGCCTGCCCAGGTAGCGCAGGAAGTGCTCGTTGACGAAGTAGAACCACAGAAAGCCGCGCGACTCGCCTGCCGCCGGATTCGCAATCGCCGCTGCAATGTGCCACGGCGCGGCAATCACCAGCAGAACGATGGTGCTCGAGATCAGCCGCATGCGCAGCAGGTGTTTCAGATTGCCGGTAAGAATGAGGTAAATGCCGATTATCGCCGCAGGGAACACGATCCCGATCAGGCCCTTGGTGAGTACATCCAACGCGACCGTCGCCGCCATTCCCCAACACGCCGCAATCGAAGGCCGCTCTTGCTCCAGCGTTTGCAGGAAGAAATCGAAGCCCAGCGTCAGCCACAGCGGAATGAGCATGTCGGGAATGAGAATGCGCGTGAAGAGATACGGCCCGATCGAGAGCGTCATCACCATCGCTGCCCAGAAGCCGCCGCGTTCACCGAATGCCCGTTTGCCCAGGGCATATGTCGCCAACAGCAATGCCAGTTCGGCCAGAATCAGCGGCAGTCGCGCTGCCCAGTCCTTTACGCCGAAGACGTGATAGCTGGCCTCCATCCCCCAATACAGCAGCGGCGCCTCCTCCAGGTAACGAATGCCGTCGATGTAGAGCGTCGTCCACTCGTGCCGCACCAGCATCTCGCGTGCCGCCTCGGCATGAACAGAGTCTGCATCATCCAGCAACGGCGGCGAGAATAGCCCCGGGATATACACGATGACCCACAGCAGGACGATCCAGATCCAGCCGCGGGATCGCTGTCGGGAATTGTCAGGGATTGGGTTACTAGCGAGGCCTGCTTGTGATGCGGTGGGTGAGCTCATTCCAACAATCAGAAGCTCGATTATAAGGCAGCAATGGGAGCATCCGTTCCGCGCAACAGTTGTCGCGCCAGCATTGCGTGATTGCGATCAAACGAAACTTCACAACCGCCGTGGCTGCCGCGGTTCCGGCTCGCGCACTGGCGCACCCGGCCCTATGACCGGCTTGTCCGGCGGCTCCTGCACGGGAGGCGGTGGATCCTCGCCCGGAGGCACCGGAATCGACGGCGGATCTTCGTCACTGCGCATTTTGAACAACTGCATAAGTTCATTCTCCCTCAGAAAGGACACCACGACTTACGATTCTTCTCCCAGCTTAACCTGCCCGAAGTTCAGCACGGTCACCAGCATCACGCCGCCAAGGATATTGCCGCTGGTCGCCAGCGCCAGCCACTGCAGGTAACGACCCAGCGGTACCGCACCGGCGATTACCGAAGACATGATCTCGCCCGTGCTGGCGATGCAGTGCGCGAAATGGCCAACTCCCACAACGAACGTCAGCAGCCAGATCACGGCAATCTGCCCGATCGTCCAATGGCTCGCCGTCACCAGCCACGCCACCAGGGCAATAATCCATCCGCCGATCACGCCGCTCCAGAAGATATGCGAAGCCGTTCCCTGCGCCGCCTGCTTTCCCAACTCCACCAGAGCTGCGTGAATGTCAGGATTGAGCGCATCGCTGCCAACCGCCAGTCCGGCGAATGCAATCGCCCCCAGCACATTGCCGACAAAGACCACCGTCCACAGTCGGGCCGTTTCGCCCACGTGCCGCTTTTCGCTCAGGACCAGGGCGACCGGATAGAGCGTATTTTCTGTGAACAGCTGCGCGCGGCCGATGATCACCGCAATGAAACCGACCGGATACAACATGTACGCGATGAAGTTCCGCGCCGGCACGCCATTCAGCGCCACCATCGCCGCCGCAACGGCGATCCCCGTCAGCCCCATCGTCAGACCGCCGGCCAGGCCGGAGAAAGCAAGCGCCTGCGTCGAGCGCCGCAGTTCGTCGCGTGCATTCTTCTCGACGCCGCGAAAAATCTCCCGCGCCGTCCGTCGTACGGTTTGTTCAGTAGCTACCGGCATTCGTGTGCTCCATAGCCTCGGAGCTTAGATGCCGATGCTTCTTCTCAGGCGGTATGACGAAATTGGGTCATCATCAGCAATGACGTCGCTAGCTTTCGGAGATGTTCGCAGCCGGAAGCGCGTCCTCCACGCTCGGCGTCGCCGCTTTCTTCGGCATCGTCGTAATGGCGATCACGCTGACCAGCACGAACAGCGTCCCCACCAACGTTCTCACCGTCAATGGCTCGCCGCCGAAGAAATATCCCAGCGCAACCGCGACCACGGGATTCACATACGCGTATGTCCCAACCTTCGTCGGCGACTCGTGATGAATCAGCCACACATAGGCTGTGAACGCGATGATCGATCCGGCCGCAGTCAAATATGCCAACGCGATCCACGCCGTCCGCGAGACAGCCAGCGGATGAAAGCCGCGGAATTCTCCCAGCGAGGCTGCGGTCAACGTCAGCAGAATTCCTCCGCAAAGCATCTGCGCAGCCGAACTCATTGGCTTTGACGCAGGCAGCGGCAGCTTGCGCGTGAGCGCCGATGCCACTGACCAACTGATCGATCCCACCAGCAGCGCAATCGCTCCCGCAGTATCGATCGAGCTCTCGCCCAAGCCCAGAGTGTGGCTCACCAGCACGGCTACTCCACCGATCCCCACCAGCAGTGCGGTCGCCAGCGGCAAGGTCAGCCGCTGTGTTCCCAGGAAAAGTATTTCCGACAGAGCCATGAACACCGGGATGGTCGCCATCATCACGGCTGCAACACCCGACGGCACGCGCTGCTCAGCCCAGAACAGCAATCCGTAATCGAGCACGAAGATCAGCACGGCCAGCAGCGCAGCCGACGCCCACTCCCTCCAATGCGGCGAGGCCGTCCCGCGCAGCCGCATCCATGCGTAGAGAAAAATTCCTGCCAGCAGGAAGCGCATGGCGGCAAGCAGAAACGGTGGAACCTCGCGCACGCCGACGCGGATGGCGAGAAAGGTCGAGCCCCAAACGAAGTAGACAATGGCGAAGGCAAGCAAAACCTGCCAGGTTGCCGGGCGAGTCGCGCGATCCATGGAGAGCTCCGTACGAGCGGTGGGAAAAAATCGCTGCGTCTGCTTGGTTAGATCAACCGCACTCGCTCGCGGAAGCGGCTTTTGCCTATAACAAGTTTTTATGGGAGGAAGAGTTCTTCTTTATCGTGGAATCTTAGCGCAGCTTCGGAAAGACCAGCCTATCGGCCTCGCCAGGCCGCGTGTCCTTACATGCATCACAGAGATTGAACCTAGTTCTCCAAGCCGGCGAACTTCTTATCCTCGGTCGCCATGTGGAGTCGGATCAGGCGCGACAGGTCCTTGCCTTCCCGCTTCAACTCAGCAACAGCGGCTTCCAGGTCACGTTGCTCGCCGACGTGAGCGATGTGATCGCGAAAGCTCTCCAGGCGCACGCGCATCTCGCCGTGTTGGCGCTTCATCTCGCGCGCGAAGGATGCCAGCTCCGGACTCATCTTGGCGATCATCTCCAGCACGGTCGTCTCTTCATGCGCGTAATGTTTGGGCAGCCATTCCGCGATCCACCTACCGCTCGCCAAAGCCTGATTCGCCATCGCCAGATCGGTGAGGACCTCGGTATACGACACAATCTGCTCCAGCGCCGAGTCCAGTTTGTCCAGCTGCGCCACCAGTTCCTCGTGTTCGCGATGCAGATTTCTCGCCTCTTCGTGAAAGTCGGGATCCAGGCTTGCCATGGCACACCTCGCTAGGGCGATGGTCAACTGGAATAGCCCGCAGAGCAATGATCGAGATCACCACGGCGGGTGACAAAAAAAACCGGGACCTCGCGGCCCCGGCCTGATGATACATAGACGGTAAACTCAGCTTGTCGAAGCGGGCTCTGGTTCGGGATTGTGCGATGCCGGGCGCGTGGAATCGTGCTTGGCTTCGTGGATCTTCTCTTCGTCCTGCACCGAGAACAGCATGTATTTCTCGAAGGTGTGTTTGCGATAGTAGCGATGCCCGCGGAAATACATGTACACCTCAGCCGTCTTCGGCAGCCACAGCTCAACCGTTCCCTTCTTGAACGGCACCGGCCCGTACTCGGTAATCTGATGTTCGACCAGCAGGTGGATCTGCGGCATCGATTTCACCATCTCGGTTTCAATGCGGACAATTTGAAACTTATCCGCGGTGATCCAGGCGCGCCCTTTCAGGTCGACCGGATATCTGACTCCTCCCATCAGATAGGCCTGCATACGATTGGCCTGATCGCTGCGCTGCTGGAAACGCACCAGCCAAGTCGGCTGGCCGTGCAAATCTCCCAACCCTTCGCAAGTCATCTGGAAGGCGTCGCGCATCGCGGGATGGAACACCAGCGCCAGCGCTGCAAAGCCGTTGTCGGCAATCTGATCGGGCAGATCGTCCAGCCCGTAGCGCTCGGTGCGATACTCATCCACCATCACCACATCCGGACGAGTCTGATACAGCGATGCCGCGTAGTCGAATTTGCGCGTCTCGCGCGCCGTGGGATTGCCCATCTCATCCAGCCGTTCATGCACCAGCTCCTCGATAGCGGCAAACTTCGCCACATCGGCCACCAGCTGCACGACACCTTCTCCCGCTCCGTCCATCACTTTCTGGAAGGGACAGTTGACGCCGGCAGCTACAGGAGGAGCCTCCTCGTCGATTCCCGGCGGCTGCCACGTCATCTCAGGCAGGCCGGCATTAACAGATTGCAGCAGGTCGGTCGCGACAACGAAGGAAGCGGCATCAGTCAACTTCGCGCTGGATCCACCCGCGCCAGTGCTTTGCTGCTCTAGCGCCGTCAGCATTTGCTGGGCGTGCGGCGCGGCAGGACTTGTCGGCTCTGCCTCCAGGAAGATCTTCAATGCCTGCGTCGCTTCCGGCGTCTTGCCCAGGTTGGCTAGCGCCTCGCCCAAAGCGAGTTGGGCCACTGCTCCCTGGCGCCGGCCCTTGGCGATTGCAAGCTCCGCCTGCTCCCGCGCCTTCTCGTAATCCTTCTGCTGGAGGTAAGCGTCTGCCAGCAGGCTATGCGAGACCCAATAGTTCGCATCGGCCGCAACCGCTCGCTCCAGAGTCGTCCGGGCCTGCACCGGCTGGCCGCGCAAAAGCTGCACGCGTCCCAGCAAGGTCAACGCATGCGCGTAATGCGGGTTCAAGTTGATCGCCTCGTCGAGATACTGTTTCGCTTGCGCGAGCTCCCCTTTCTGGTATGACATGTAGCCCAGCAGGAACTTTACCTGCGCGCTGGATGGCGACAATTTATCGGCCTCCGCCAAACGCTTCTGCGCCTCTTTGTAGTCCTCGGCATTCAGGGCCTTGATCGCGTGGACCATCTCCGAATTCGCCCTGAGCGACATCGAAGCGCCAGTGCTGTTCTGCTCGGCGGCGTTCGGCTCGCGGGTCAAACTAACCTTAATGGGAACCGTGTCCACGAGGTTGCCAACCTGGACTTCCTGATGGCTGGTGATGAAGCCGACGGCGCTAACTTCAACCTCGTACTTGCCCAATGACAGGTCGCCAAACATCGTGTCCGAGTGGTCGCCGGTGGTCTGCCAGCTCGTGGTTCCGCGGTCCTTGCTCACCAGCCGTACCACTGCCTGATGCGGGAGAGGCTTCTGATCCTCCGCCACCACCGTGACTCGAATCGCAGCACTCTGCTCACTGCCTTCGCTTGGAGTTGTACCGACAGTCTGTTGCGGCGAGTCCGCAGCCTTCAGAGATGAATCCTGCGCAACCAAGTGCACCGGCAATAGCAGGCAAATTCCTACCAATAAAGAAGTCAACCAAAGTCCAGGACAGGACTCCGTTGCATACCGAACCCGAAAACTCATGGGACACCTCGAAGGAAGGAACCGGCCAGAGCGCTGGTAGACCTGCGCCCCAGTGTAGTCGCGCGCCTGTCGTTATCGCGAGAACAATCGCCCTGAGAAGCGGAGTATTCCTTGGCGGTTGGTATTTGTCAAGGCTTCTGAGCTGGAATGCGAGCCAACACTACTTCTTGCCTTGCACCGCCGCAAGGCATTGCCCGTACAGGTCGAGCAGATGCCGCGCATAGTCCTCAGCTTTGGAATCACTGGCGGACTGAAATCCCGCAGCGGCTGTACTGGTCCTGCCGTATCCTGTAGTGACGGCAACAAACTTCATCAGATCGAGGGCGATGTCCTCATCCCGTCGTACGCCTGGCGGCGTCGTGCTACGTTCCTCCACGTCTTCCTCCATATCAGCTGGCCTTCGTCAATAGTAGCGAAATCATAGCAGACGACCGCGCGCTCAGACTTCCAGTCCGACATGACACACGCGGCCCACAATGTATTCCGAATAGCTTCTGCCGCGCTCGATTTTCAACATCTCAACCTCCTGCTGTGGGTCGCGGGTTCGCAGCACCAGGCAATCGTCAGACACCGACACATAGCCCATGTTGCAGCGCCCAGCAAAGCTCACGACGTAGACGTTGGGTTGAAATCGGCGATAAGGATCCAGCGAACTGTAATGGCGGTCGATCAGCAGCGACGCACGCACGCCCCTGAAGGCGATGAGCGGAACGCCTTTCAATTCCAGGCGAATCACCACGAAACGCAGCCAGTCGCGCCGGTCTTCGGCGGCGCGTGCTCGCAGCTTGCGCAGGAATGACTTGTTGAAGCTGCGCGTCTCCAGAATCTGCTCGGGGGCAAAGCGCGCCAGAGCGGCATTCTCCGGCGATACCAGCGCAACCCTTTCGACTCCTTCTTTCCTGGGCAGCTCGACATGCTCCTCAATTTCCTTGGTCTCGAGGAGATCGAGAATCCCAATGCCCAGAGTATCGAGCAGGCGATCCATCGATTCAAGACTGAGACCGCGGCGCGCGTTCAGGAAATTGGAAAGATGTCCCTGCGGAAAATCGGCGGCTCGAGCCAGGCCGACTCCCGTCAGTTCTCCTCGCCCAATGCGGGCGCGGATGTGTGCCCGGAGCTGCTCCAGCAGATCTTGAAGAGTCACGTGCTTTCGCTAGAAGAAATACATCTACTTTAGTCGTACGCTTAATGCAATATTTTTGTTGACTCCCCTGGCTCCCTCTGCCACAGTAGAAGTGTCTCCCGGTTCTGTGGTCCTGGCCGAGGTAAGGTGCAATGAAGGACACAGAACCAACCACCGAAGACCGAACCTTTGCGGAGTTTCGCCGCAAAATCAAGCAAGCCGAACTACTCTCTGCTGCTATGGAGAAGCTTCTCCACAGCTTGGCCTTTTCCGGCCGGCTGTGCATCGTCGTGCAAAATGGCCAGATTCTAAAGTCCGGATATGAAGAGGGTTATTTCTCTCGTAGACGCGAGGCGCGAATGATCCCTTGATACCGGAGAGCGTACCACGGCGAAGAGATCGCAACCATATTTCTGATTTCCCCGCTGGGTACCCGCCGTTGTTCTCCATCTAAACAAATAACCAGGCAGGTCATCGTAACTGAAACGAGCCCTGCGTATGCGTCCTCCGATCGTCAGCGAGGCGCATCGCAGGGCTCGTTCTTTTTGCAGCATTGAAGGGGGATGAAAAATGCAGGACGTTACTTACGAACTCAAATACTGCGAGCGCTGCGGATCGTTGGGCCTGCGTCGTTCGCAATCGGGCGAAACTTATTGCAAGCCGTGTGGCGAGATTCTGACCAGCTATTCGCTTCCCGGCGATCGTAGCCGCCGCTCGTTACTCCATAACGCGGAATCACCTGCGGCGGTCACTCCGCTCAAACTCGACGTCGAAGCACAGTCAGCCCCGCCTTACGGGAGGCTGCAATGAGATTCTCCCGGACCGCCGCCCGCAAAGCCCAACTGTTGCTCTTCCAGGCTGCTGAAGAGGAGCCCGCCGTCGAACCTGAAGAGATCGATCCGCGACCGGAAACGCTGTGCTTCCGCGGTCAGACGCTGGCCATCGTGCGCCACTACTTTGAACTCTCCTGCCAGGTCGGGCGCTTGCCTTCCCTGCTGGGACGCGAGTTCTTTCGCGCTCGCGTCTCGCATCACAGCATACCCAGCTTCGAGGATCAGGTGGTGTTTACCCGCGATATCGAAATCTGCCTGGCCCGACTAAGCGATGATCACGCCGAGATCGTGACCCTGGTCGGCCTCTACGACTTCTCGGTTGATGAGGTCGCAGAGATGCTTCATCGGTCTGCATTCGGCATTCGCCGCTGGTTTTGTGAGGCCTTAGACGCGCTTGCCGAGATTTTCCTGCTAGGCGGAATCCTCTCCGAGAATCGTCCCGATCGCCGGCAGCGGCAGGCCGCAACCTCGCGATTGCCTGCGGATATTGCCGCCATCGGCAAGAAACCGCCGCAGAGCGTAAAGCGATTGCCGGAACGCGACCGCACCGAGGCTATGGAATGACCTTCCGCTGCATCCTCTCGACTGCCGACCGAATTGCCGCCGGTTTGTGTCTTGGCGACATCCCTCCGCAGCGCGCCCGCTGGAAGGCGGTAACCTGCTCAAGTGAGTGTCAGAGGGAATACCGCCGAATTCGGCGTCAGGAGGCCGCTGAGAAGAATTGCCGTCTCTGTGGTAGGCCCCTCCGCCGGTCGTCGAAACTAGACCCTGTGCTCAAGGCGCACAAGCCACTCTCGCAAGCCTCGCTAGTGACAGCGGCACAGCCTCGCGTCTTCTCCTAATCTGAGGTTGTGTTACGGCTCGACGGTCAGCTTTCGATCTGAGTTCACTCGTCACTGGGTGATTCGGCAAAGCCCATTTCGCCCAGATGCATCTCCGCGATGTCGACATTCGCTTCCGTGGTGTGGCCGTCGCTGCGCAACTCCTTCAGCATCGCGTCCACTTCAGCCGCCGGCAACGCGGCGCTGTGGCGGAGAAACTCGTCGAGATGCATAGGATCGAAGACCTGTACCCATGAGTTAGCGCCGAGGTTGTAGTTGACTTGATATTGCAGAGGATTGTCTTTCAGGCGGAAGATGTGCAGCGTTCCTGGCATAAGACTCCAGATCCCTCGCGTGGGGAGAGGTTGACGCCCCGTCACAAAGCGGTTGCATTCTATGACTCGGCCTGGCGCTTAGCAAGCAGCATGAGGCGGCAAAAAAATAGCGAGGTCAGAGCCCCGCCGTCTTGAACCCATCGAGGATTCAGTCTTCCATACTGGAGGCTTCCGGAAAACGCAACCTGCATTTCGACAAAGCCTTGTTGAGCAGTTCCTCAATCTCCGGCTCCTCCCAGTTCTTCGACATGGCCAACTCGCTCACCAGCAAGTAGCGAGCCCGCTCCAGCATTTTCTTTTCGCGGAAACTGAGCGGTTTGCCTTGGGCAAGCAGCAGCAGGCCTTTCAGAACTTCGGCAACATCGATCAGCGAGCCGGTTCGCATCTTGTCGGAATTTTCTTTGAACCGGTATTTCCAGTCAGCGTGGTTTTCGCACTTGCCGTCGGTGAGAAAATCCAGGATCTTCTGCACCTCGCCGTTGCGGACTACTCTGCGAAGCCCCACGCTGCCCACGTTATGGAAGGGCACCATTACTTTCAGGCTGCTGGCCTTGATCTTCAGAAGATAGAAGCTTTCAACCTGTGAGCCGATCGTCCTGCTGCTGATCTGCTCGATCACGCCCACCCCGTGATTCGGGTAAACGACCTTGTCTCCGATACTAAAGCTCTGGTTATTCATGAGGGCCGGAGCACTGCTCCCAGATTGTCTGGGTATGAGGGGAAACTACATGATGCTTTAATTATAAGCCCAATCTTCGAAAACGGTCAATTGACGCGGCTTTCGGAGAGTGTGCGCATTCACAAGACGCCGCGTGACGACTGCAATGGAGAGCCGATTGACCGATCGCCCATTGACGATTGCGGAGCTGTTAGCAGCCGAATAGAATCACATTTCATGGAAACAAAGTGTTATATGGCACATTCCCCGAATTCAGACGTGCCAATCTGCGGATTGCATCAAAAGCCGCTGATTGAACAGAACTTCCCGACCGCCGAGCGAGAGCCTCAGGGCTTAGGTAAAGATGTATTGCGATACCGCCTTACTGTGCTTGTTTGCCCAGTTACCGAAGAAATTGTAAGCCGGCCGTGATCGCTCTCGCTCACTGCTGCCCGCTTGCGCATCATCCCGCGTATAATGACGGGATGCCTTCGGGCGCTCTTCCAGTGGCCCGAAACAACGACACCGAAGTATGCCAGAGCACATCAAGAAAAAACTATCCGAGGAAATTACACTCCTCGAACATGAACTGAATCACGAGCTGCCCAAAGAACTCAAGAAGGCTGTCGCCATGGGCGATCTCAGCGAAAACGCCGAGTACCACATGGCCAAGCAGCGGCAGGAGTTCGTCCGCGCACGGCTCGGTCAACTGAAGCAGCGCATGGCCGATCTGTCGATGGTCAACATGTCCAACATTCCTCGTGACCGCGCTGCCATTGGTTCGACGGTGGTGGTCTACGACTCCACCAAAGATGAAAAGATCGAATACAAGTTAGTCACGAGTGAAGAATCCGACGTTACCAAAGGCCTGATCTCCACCAGTTCGCCTATCGGACGCGCTTTGATGGGAAAGAAAGTCGGAGATGTGAGTGAAGTGGTCACGCCCACCGGCAAACGCGAACTTGAGGTGCTGAAGCTGGTTACCATTCACGACGAAGCATAGCGAGGCGGTATGACCTGGACGAGCGCAGTTGGGCGGTCCTGCAAGTGGCTGCTGTACAAAATCGTACACGGCCTGGCGCTGACCCGCATCTCGCCCAACGCACTCACCTTCATCGGGCTGTTGATCAACGTCGTCGCCGGCATCCTCTTCGGCTACGCCCACGCCGAGAACCAGCGCCGCATGTTTCTCTACGCTGGGCTGGTGATTATCGGCGCCGGCATCTTCGACATGGTCGATGGCCGTGTCGCTCGCGCCACCAACCAGGTCACCATCTTCGGCGGATTCTTCGACTCCGTCATCGACCGCTACAGCGATGTGGCGCTCTTCTTTGGACTGCTGGTCTATTACGCGCGCGCCAATCGCTTCTTCTACGTCGTGATGGTTGCGATCGTGATGGTGAGCTCGGTGATGGTGAGCTATACGCGCGCCCGGGCCGAGTCGCTGATCCCCAGCTGCAAAGTCGGTTTCATGGAGCGGCCGGAGCGAATCGTGCTGGTGATCATCGGGGCGCTCTTCAATCGCATGGGGCCCGTGCTCTGGGTAATCGCCGTGCTCAGCACGATCACCGTTATCCATCGCATCCGCTATACCTATCAGGTACTGCGCGAAATCGAACCCCCACCAATTCCGGTCCGTCCCGATCCGCTGAAGTTTGAAGAGATCGTCGGCTAGAACGAGAGAGTGATCCGCTCATCAATCGTTTAGCCCAAGTCTTAGATTGTCGCGCCAGGGGCCTGGAGCTTGTTAGGGGTCTGCTCGCCTATAGTTTGCTTCTGGTCACCTCGGCGGCTGACCACCCAAACCAGATTCAGCAGCAGCAAAGGCTCAACTGGCTTGCGATATCGCCCTTCGGCTATGACAACGTTTTGCAACCCCAGGGCGAGCGTAAACAGCATTGTGGCGACAGGAATCAGATCAAACCGGCGATGTGCGAACTCGCGCACATTCAGTATGAAAACAACAAGGATCAGTGGTGCCCACATCCAGCGGCATAAGTATTCCAGGTAGCTGTCCCATTGCCAATCACCGGACTCCGGCCATGACGGCGCAAATAGAAACAAGATAATGTTCTCCTGCCACTGCGCCAACCACTCATCTGTATCCCGGTCGTAGCTCTCGTAAGCGGCTTTCCAGTCTTGTTCTCCATTAGCGCCATTAATCGTTATCGAGGCGGTGGAATCTCCGATCGCGCGTCGCATCGTCCAATGGCTCAGGGGCTCCAGCGGCCGTATATAGGCGCTCGGCGAGCCGAAATCAAAATCCAGATGCGCGGCCTGGGGATTCAAATGCACCAATTCGCTGGAAGGCGAGTAGAAATGAAAATGCATCAGTCGCACCCCGGCACGAAGCTGAATACGCGTAAGCCAGGGATTGCCAAACGGCGCGACGAAGCCAAGCGCTACCTTGCTGCGGACGGCCTGCGGAATGAGCATCACTATCGCCAACGCCGCGCCTATCGCAATCTGCCGCAGTGAGGTTGATCGCTTCCACCAGACCCACAAAAAGCAAACTCCCGCCAGGGGGATTACGGTCGGCTTGGTAAGACATGCTGCTGTCCAGAAGAACACGAACCAGAGAAAAGCCTTCGTTCCCCCTTTGCGAAGATATCGCGCTGTCATCCAAAGAGCGACGCCGTCCAGAAAAAGCAGCACGGTCTCCATCATGATGAAGCGGTAGATGACGATTAACGATGGAGTCGACGCAATCAGGGCCCATGCCCACAAAGCTTGTATCTTCTGCAGCCCGAAGTCGCGCGCGGCGCGATAGTAAGTCCACGGCATCAGCACCGAGAGGATAGAAGACGCCAAGCCCACAAGCAGCCTGTTACTGCTGGTAATTCTTTGTAGAACGAAGACGTAGATTTGATAAACAATCGGATCCGCAGCACCCAGATAGCCGCCTCTCGGGAAAGCGCGGCCGTTGTTCCAGTGCCGCAGCATGTCGGACCAGAGATAGTCCATCGGGTTGTGCACAAAGCAGACGAAGACGCGGAAGCATGACGCCGCGATGATAAGGATGATGGCGAGTTGGTAATAAATGGAGCGCTTGGACGGGTCCGTCATGGTCCGACTTGTTCGTTCTTCCGTGTGCGATTCCAGAAGCTCTGCAAGGAAGGCGGCTCACATCTGTTGGGTGAAACGATGGGGGTGAGATTACTTGATGATCGCCCGATTGTCTACTTCAGATGCACCGCGGCTTCTGCCGGCTTGACGCCTGCCGCCCCGGCCTCGCGCGGCTTGGCGACGATCGGCCCATACTTCGGTTTGATCTGATGGCACGAGGGATCGCAGTACACGCCCTGATGAGTTTTATCCGTTTTCGGATCAGGCATGGGTGAAGCAACGGCCGCGTCGCGATCTGCTTCCAACTCGCGTTCCACATCTTCAATCAGCTTGTGGTTTTCCTGGGCCGTCAGCCAGCGCTTCTCATTAATCAGATAATTCTCGAAGCGTGCGATGGGATCGCGGGCACGCCAATACTCGAACAGCGCCGCGGGCACATATTGTGCGGCATCGTGGATGGCATGACCTTTCATGCGCATCATCTTGGCTTCGATGAGAGTCGGGCCTTCACCGCGACGTGCGCGTTCGCAGGCTTCGTGCGTGGCATCGTAAACCTGGCATGGGTCGGTGCCATCGACAATAACGCCGGGAATGCCGTAGGCGATGGCCCGCTCGGCGAGATCCTTAACGCAAAACTGCATGTCGGATGGGGTCGAATATCCCCACAAATTGTTTTCGACGATGAGCACCAGCCCCAGCTTCTGCACCGCAGCGAAGTTGAGACTCTCATATGCGACTCCGGTCGATTGCCCGCCGTCGCCAATGTAGGTCAGCCCGACGACGTTCTTGCCTTGCAGCCGCGCTCCCAAGCAGACGCCTGCCATCACGCCAATCAACTCACCCAGCATTGAAATGGGTGCGCAAACGTTGCGCTTCTGGATGTCGCCGAAGTGTGACGAGGCATCGCGCCCCCAGGTCGGCGAATCGCCTTTCGCCATGTACTGGCGCATGATGTCCCGCGCCGCGAAGCCGCGCACCAGCATCGCGCCCTGATTGCGAATCATTGGCCCAAGCCAGTCGTCCGGGCCGAGCGTATACGCCGAGGCACACGAGCACCCCTCCTGGCCGAGCCCGAAGTACACACCGCCAACGACTTTGCCCTGCTTGTAGAGATTTTCCAGCGCAACTTCCATGCGGCGATTCAGCAGCATCCAGCGATAGATCGCGGTGCATTGCTCGCGCGAAAGATATTTCGACTCGCGGATCGGCGGTGGCGCAGCGCTCAGATCACCTTCGACACGGTACTCGACGTTCGATCCCTCCCCCGACATGAAAATGCGAAACTCCGGGTGTTCCAGCCGATAGTCGGGAATGTTGTAGCAGCGCAGCGATGACGAGGCGGAATCATCCCCATTCCTGCCTGGACGTACGGTCTTCGGGTTAGTCGGCTTCGGCGAGCCGTCGGCTTGCTCAGAGGGAGATGGCGTCTTTGGGGCCTTCGCCGCCGGAGCTAACGGAACTTTGGCCGATTTCTTCGGCCGATGGTTATTGCCTGGGCGCTTCTTGTGAGCCATAGAGTCCAGAGCCCACGATAAACGGACAGCCGATGAGAGGCAAGTTGAGCCGTTTAGCAGGCGTGAGCGAACGCAGTGAGCGGGAGCCTGCTGGCGAAATCCCGAGCGGCTTCCGCGAGGGATCTGCTTCATTGGGCGTGAGCGCAAGCGGGAGCCCACGGCCGAAATCCCGAGCCGCTTTTGCCAGGGATCTGCTGGAGGAGTGCTGCGGACGCTTCACCTATCGTGATTCGGCCGAGCACGATAGATTTGGCGAAAGGCGAAGAGCGAACGGCGAAAAGCGTTTAGGCCAGTTCGCTACCGTCGCCGTGTAGTTCGCGCAACTCCTTCGGAGGGCGCGCAGGCGTGTCCTGATTCGCGGGCGCCGCTGCCGTCGCGGACGGCTCAACGTGCTCCGCGATCTGTTGCGAGGCCTGCCCCAGCAAATCGTCCAGCGATTCCAGCCACAGCATCTGAGATTGAAAGACGCGTCCAAAGTTGCGCGACGCGGCCGTAGCAACTTCATCGATGATGACCGGCTTGGGTAGCTCTCGCTCCATAGAAGTCACCGGCTTGCCGGTCAACCCGCACGGGACAATCAGACTGAAGTACTCCAGATCGTTGCAGACGTTCAGCGCGAAACCGTGGGTGGTAACGCCACGCGAAATATGCACGCCGATGGCTGCGATCTTCGCCTCCGGCTTATTGCGCAAGGCATACGTCCAGACGCCGGTCATACCCTTAATCCGCTGTGTGCCGATCCCGAAGTCACCACAGATGCGGATCAGTACCTCTTCCAGCCGGCGAACAAATTCCACAGCGCCGATCTTCGGATCGAAGCTGCGCAGATCGAAGATGGGATAGGCGACCAGCTGTCCCGGGCCGTGAAAGGTCACGTCCCCGCCGCGGTCGATCTCGACCAACTCGACGCCCCGCTGCGCCAGGAACTCTGGCGAAGCCAGGACATTAGCCACTTCGGCATTGCGTCCTAGCGTGATGACCGGAGGATGCTCCAGAAGCAGCAGCGTGTTCTCAATCCGCCCTGCCTTGCGCAACTGCGAAAGCGTCTTCTGAAGTTGCAGGGCTGTGTGGTACGGAACGAGGCCGAGATGGAGGACGTGGGTGATCATGAGCAACTAGCGATTAGCAATTAGCTTACAGCCAATTAGATACATGCTAGGGCACCTTGGAAACAGTTTTGCACAAGCAGGCTTAGCCGAGTCTGAAGCCATCGCCAAGAGCTAGTTGCTAATTGCTAATCGCTAATTGCTACTTGCTTGTTTGAGTCTTTTTCTCCCCCTCCGTCGTATCCGTTAGTATGATCGCCACCGCCTTCAGTTTGCTGGCTCCGATGGAGACCGAAGAGGCCCAAATCCCGCAAGGGCTCCGGCGCCGCGATCCTGAACTGCTCGATGCGCTCATCGAACAGTATCAGCACCGCCTGCTGCGCTACCTGCTGCATTTGACCGGCAACCGAGCCGTCGCCGAAGACCTGTTCCAGGAGGTCTGGGTGCGGGTGCTCGAGAAGGGCCACCTCTACGACGGGCGCAACCGCTTCGTCACGTGGCTGATGTCGATCGGGCACAACGTGGCGATCGACTATCTGCGCAAACGCAATCCCGCCAGCCTCGACGAGATGCAAGACCCGGAGGACGGCGCGCCGTTCGAGCCGCAGGCGACCGGACCGTCGCCCTTTGATGAGGCCGCTGCGCGACAACAGCAAGAGATCTTGAGTGAGGCTTTAGAGCACGTGTCGCCCCTCTTCCGCGAGGTGCTGGTACTGCGCTTTCAGGAGCAAATGAAATTGGAAGAAATTGCCAAGCTGGTACATATCCCCGTTGCCACGGTGAAGACGCGAATTTACCGCGGCGTAAACGCGCTGCGTCCGCTGCTCAAAGGAGGCGCCCTGTGACGAACCATGATCACGAGCGCGCTCTGGATCTGATCATGCGGCGCGGTCCGGAAGACATTGCCGCTCCCGATGCGGTGTGGCTGGAGTCGCACTTGGCGACTTGTCCCCAGTGCACCCAGTACGCGGCTGACTTCGAGAACACCGGCCGGCTATTGCGCACCGTAGCTGTGACCGCCAGCCCGGGGTTGGTGGCTGCCACGCAGCAACGCATTCGCGCTCGCGCATTGCAGATGCGAGAACAGCAAACGCGCGTGGTGCTGATTGCGATCTCGTTCTGCATCGGAGCCATGTCGTCGGCGATGTCGGCCTGGCTGTGGTGGAAGTTTGGAGGCTGGGTGGTGGAACGCCTCAGTCTCCCGGTATCGATTGTTGCGCCGGGAATTTTTCTGTTCCTGCTTTTGCCGGCGGTGGTGATTGCCGCCCTGATGCTCGCGTTTCCTCAGCCGGTATTTGAGAGCCGATTCATGGCGGCGCTGGCCAGAGAACGCGAAGGAGAAAACCAATGAGCGAAACAAGATCAACATTTCGTAACGAAGTTGCCATCATTCCGGCGGTCGCCTGGTGGATCGCGCTCTTTGCCTGGGTGCTGATGCAATTCATTCTGCTGGGCATTGCGCCTCACCACGCGAAAGACTTGCCCCCAATGCCGCTGTGGTCGCTGATCTCGACGGTGATGGGCGTGATTCTGGGCGTCGTCATCCTGATGATCGGCTACGTGAACGTCGACTCCAAGCGCCGCGGCATGAACTCGCTGCTGTGGACGCTGCTGGTGATCTTCGTTCCCAAGGCGCTTGGGTTCATCGCCTACTTCCTGCTGCGCAAGCCGCTGATGATGCCCTGCCCCAAGTGCGGCACGTCGGTTGGAGCGGACTTTCGTTTCTGCCCGAAATGCGGCTACGCAGTCACGCCCATATGCGCGCATTGCGGGCGCTCGATCAAGCGCGATTTTGCGTGCTGCCCTTATTGCGGGAAGAATGTCGCGGTAACAGTCCAGAGCTAAGACTATGTCAGCGCGCTCCACTGAAGTTTTGATGCAGCCTGCCACTTCCAGACAGAGGCTCCTACTTTGGGGAGCTTTGGTTGTGGCAGCGCATTTTATGGTTGTCCTCTGGCATCTCGTCGTCTTGATTAGAGTTCAGCCAAGCTTTCCCATGCTCGGGGGTGTCATGCTGGTCGTGATCAATCTGCTTCCCATTGCCGGCGTGGTTGCTTTTGCGAAGGGAGCAAGCAGATTGGCGGCAAGCCTGATCGTTATTCCTTTGGGCGTAGCACTGGTCATCGGCGGCTATTCCCATTTCCTCAGCCCGGGCTCGGATAATGTGTTGCGAATGCCGCCCCATGGATTGACCTTGGAGATGCAGATCAGCGCCGCGCTACTCGCGGTGCTGGAAGCTCTCGGCTCCTGGCTGGGAGTGAAGATGCTCTCTCGGCGTCACGTCTGACGGCGCCGCCAAGTCCTCGCTCAGTTAGAATCGCAGTGGGGGTGGCATAAGCATTCATGGCACCGGTTACTTATCTGGAGGCAATTCGGCAAGGCATTTGGGAGGAGATGGAGCGCGATCCCGCGGTCTTCTGCATCGGCGAAGATATCGGCATCTACGGCGGAGCATTCAAGGTCACCGATGGATTGATCGACCGCTTCGGTCCCGAGCGCGTGGTCGACACACCCATCTCTGAGATGGCGATCATCAACGCCAGCTTTGGTGCGGGCCTGACCGGACTTCGTCCCGTTGCCGAGTTCCAGTTCATGGACTTCATCAGCTGTGCCTTCAACCAGATCAACAATCTGCTGGCCAAAGCGCATTTTCGCTGGGGAGCACCCGTGCCTGTGGTGGTGCGCGGGCCTTCGGGCGGCGGAGTCCACGGCGGTCCTTTTCATTCGCAGAATCCCGAGACCTACTTCGCGCACACGCCGGGATTGAAAGTGATTTGTCCGGCCAGCGCTTACGACGCTAAGGGCCTCATCAAGTCGGCCATACGCGACAACAATCCCGTCCTGTTTTTCGAGCACAAGTTTCTCTACCGCCGGATCAAAGAAGAACTGCCTGCGGACGACTACACTGTGCCCATCGGCAAAGCTCGCGTCGCGCGCGAAGGCCGCGACGTCAGCGTCATCACCTACGCGGCGATGGTCTTCGTCGCGTTGGAGGCTGCGGAGATCCTGGCCAAGGAAGGCATCGAGTTGGAAGTCGTCGATCTACGCACCGTGCTTCCGCTGGACCGCGATGCCATCCGACAGACGGTGGAGAAAACGAATCGCGTCATCGTCCTGCACGAAGACACCAAGACAGGCGGCATTGCCGGCGAAGTCGCGGCCGTTATCAACGAGGAATGTTTTGACTCACTGGACGCGCCGATCACTCGCATTGCGTCCGCAGACACACCGGTCCCCTTCTCGCCGCCATTAGAAGAGGCTTTCTTGCCGAAAGTCGAGGATATCGTTCGAGAGGCTCGACGCTTGCGGCGATACTGAGACGCTTCGCGCCCGCGTTACGTCGTGGTTACGATTTGTAAAGCTTGCCTAAGCTGCCACGCGGCTCGTAGTAGGATCATGGATTCTCAGGATACGAACCCTCACTCAGGAGACACATGCGCGGATTCATCTTAGGCATCATTCTCACGCTACTGGTACTGGGCGGCGGCGCCTACTTTTACACGACGAACGGCCACTTCGACACCCGCGCCGTCGGCAATACACCCAGCACATTTGAGCGCCGCACGGCCAACAAGTCGGTCGACGCCTGGGTCGACGATCACGCTCCCAAGCAGGCAAATCCCTTTCAGCCCACGACAGAAAACATCATGGATGGCTCCATGACTTATGACAAGAACTGCGCCTCTTGCCACGGCAGCGTGAAGGAACCTGAATCGCCGATGCGGAAGAATTTTTACCCGCATGTGCCGCAGTTGTTGAGCGATACCCCGGACGATCCTGACGGCAATCTTTTCTACGTGGTCAAGTATGGAATTCGCTTCAGCGGCATGCCGGGCTGGGACGGCGTCCTCAGCGACGACGACATCTGGAAGACTGTAGTCTTTATAAAGAATTCAGCACAGATGAAGGACAAATCGCAGCCGCAGACTCCGCAGAACATGGACAACAAGAAGTAACTCGCGACCAGCGCCTAGGGAAGCTCTGATTAAGTGCGGCTTTGAAGGGGTGGCCTTCAGGCCGCCCGTAAGTACCGCAAAATCACTACGGCTTTAGCCGCTGAGGGACCTCATCTCGCATCAGAGACTCCCTTAGCAATTACCTGAGACTCAGCGGACCTGCCTCGTGTCAGGGCACGACTTTCAGTCGTGCCGAACGGCCTGCCACCACGCCCGGGCTTTAGCCCCTGTCCTGCTTCGCGTGTGACGGAATGCCAATTGCTTCCTCTCACCCGTTCGGCTTAACTACCTTGGTATGGCCTGTAGTCTTCAGCTTGAAAACATCACCCGACATCTTGTGGTTGATCTGGATGTTGCTGTACTTGGTCACGCGGTAGTCGCCGGAAGGTTCATCAAATCGCTGTTGCACGCTGACGCCGCGGGCCGGATCGATCCACAACGTGATCGTCTGAAACAGGCTGCGAACGCGCTGCGACTTCGGCGTCAGGACCAGCTTGGCCGTGTTGATGCCTTCGACTTGCTCGGTCCCGCCGTAGCTCACGTCGTACGACTTGGACAGATCGTGGCCACGCCCGCCGAAGCCTAATGCCAGAAAGCTCTCGAAGTCGGCTTTGTTCTTGCCGGCGTTGTACTCCGTCACCTGATCGATCGAGGGCTGGTAGTAGCTGACCACTCCCTTGGAGAACAAAACGTATTTCTTGTCAGGCGAAGTTATGTCGGCAGCCATCTCGACGTCGTCTCCCTGACGGCGAAAGTACATCATGCCCTTCTGGAAGTCGTGATCGTCGACCACCTTCTGATACTGATCCCATACAAAATCACACTGCGCGCTGTGAAAGTTGGCCGCAGCCTGGTCCATGGAATTCAGCACCGACTCGAGGTTCTGCGCCTGCGCGGATGCCGCGCTGCACAGGATCAACCAGCCCGCCAGGGCGATCATTGTGTTCTTCATATTTTTCTTTGGATGAAAGCGGCGTTGGCCGCGTCGTACCTTTCGGGCATTTCAATAAGATTGGCGCGAGTCAGCGATGTACCCAGACCTTGTATGTGACGACATTATGATTGCTGTCGCGTACCGGATCGTAGCGGTCGATGGTAACGTATCCGCCAACCGGTTCGATAATCCGCAGCAGCGACTCGCGAATCTCCGCATCGCTGCCCGACTTCACGGCGGAGGCGTCCACCTTGTACAAAAATCCGTCACCCGCTTGCTGCACGATGACTTCTGTCTGATGCGGAGGGCGCTCTTGCGGTTTGTCCCGGAAGTTTACCCAGAAAGGCGTGACGAAGATGAAAGCCAAAATGAGGGTCACCATCACGTCGTAGTGCATGCTCCCGCGTGGATAGGTCCACCAGAAGTAGCCCCTCAAGGTTTGTCCAAAGCTCCTCATTTCTCAATCAAGTCTAGAGAGATGGCGCGCCGAGCGCAAGAAAGGCCACTGGCCACTATGTCCTCAACTCCACCACCGTCGCTCCACCGCCGCCTTCATTTTGTGGAGGCTCGCTGACGGTGGCGACGTGCGGATGTTCTCTGAGAAACTGCCGCAGAGCCTTGCGCAGGATTCCCATTCCACTGCCGTGCACGATGCGTAGCCGAATCGCGCCTGCAAGGAATGCGCGATCGACAAACTTCTCAACCGCCTGCGTAGCCTCGTCTACGGTCTGGCCGATGACGTTGATCTCGGTGGCAACGCTCTCGTCCTCGCGCGCAAGCGAAACGTTGATGCCGCGCGAGCGGGCCGCTGCCACGGGGTTGTCATTGGCATGAGCGATGACGCTGGCAATGTCGTCACGCGCCACCTTCATCTTCATCGGCCCGACCGCAACCTCGAAACTATCGTCGTCAAAATACCGCAGCACCTTGCCATCGCGGCCGAGTGACTTCAGCCGCACGGTGTCGCCCACGGAGACATGCTTAACAACGTGCTGTTGGGCCGCTGGATCGCCGGCGTCGGCGCCGGTCGTGTGGGCCACCACCGTTGAATCGAACTGCTCGCGAAATTCGCGGCGCATCTTGGCAATGCGGCGCTCGGCATCCTTCGACAACTTGAGCGCCTGCGCCCGGTCCTGCACTGCGTTCACCGTTTCGCGCGCACGGTATTCGAAATCGCGCAGGACGCTTTCCACCTTCCTCTCCAACTCCCGCAGTTTCTCCTTCTGTTCTTTGCGGCCTTCCTGATCGAGGTGCTCGCGATGCTTCGCCACTTCCTGCTCGCGCGCTTTCAGCGAGGCTCGCTCCGTGTCGAGTTCTCGTAACTCACGATGCAGCCGGTCCAAGAATCGTGAGACATCCTGCGCCTGCGATGTCATGCGGCTGCGAGCTTCTCCCACAATGTCAGAGTTCAGCCCCAGCTTCTGTGCGATGTTGATTCCAGCGGAGGCCCCGGGAACTCCAATGCGAAGCTCATAGGTCGGGGCAAAGGTGTCCTCATCGAAACCGACTGCCGAGTTAAGGACGCCTGGCGTGTTGGCGGCATAGACCTTAAGCGCGGTGTGGTGCGTGGAAATGATGCTCAGGCAGGCAGCCCGCCGGAAGTGGTCGGCAATGGCGACGGCAAGCGCCGCGCCTTCTTCAGGATCGGTGGCCGAACCCAGCTCATCCAGCAACACCAGTGAACGGTCGGTGGCATGGTGGGAGGTGAAATCAATGTTCGTAACGTGCGCCGAAAACGTGGACAGATTTTGTTCAATCGATTGATAGTCGCCGATGTCGGCGAATACGGCATCAAAGAGCGGCAGCTCCGCGCGATCCGCAGGAACCGGAATCCCGGACTGCGCCATCAGGGCGAGCAATCCGATTGTCTTCAGCGCGACCGTCTTTCCTCCAGTATTCGGGCCGCTGATGATGAGCTGGCGATGCTGGTCGTCGAGCTCGACGGTAAGTGGGATGACCGCGGCACCGCGAAGCTTCAGGGTACGTTGCAGCAGCGGATGGCGAGCGTTTCGCAATATCAGCGCGTCACGTGGTTGTGTGTCTTGTGAACCATTAACCGGTGATGGCGTGATGCCGGACACGTCCCTTTGTGAGGCGCTGTTCGGCTCGTTCTCCGGGCTATCGCCCAACAGTTTCACCGCGACGCAGTCGTACTCTTCCGCAAAGCGGGCTTTGGCAAATTGCAGTTCGAGCTCCGCTAACACCTCGACAGCCTGCAGCAACTCGTCGGCGCGCTCACCCAGCCGCGCTGTCATGTCGAGCAGGATACGGTGAATCTCCGCCTGCTCCTCTTCCAGCAGCCGGACCAGGTCGTTGTTCTGTTCGATCGTCTCCAGCGGCTCGATGAACACCGTCTGCCCGCTGGACGAAGCCCCATGCGCCACACCCTGCACCCGGCGGCGCTGTTCCACTTTGACGGGAATCACGAAGCGCTCGCCGCGAATTGTAACCAGCTCTTCCTGAACCGCACCGCCTTCGGAAAGCCGCCGCAGATAAGCCCGGAGCGACTCTTGAATAGCGCGCTTCTGCTTCTCGATCTCGCGCCGAATGCGCGCTAGCTCCGGTGATGCCCGGTCATCGAGAGTGCCATCAGGCAAGATTTTGTTGCGAAAGTGCCGCAGTAACAGAGTGAAATCAGCGATGCCTTGCGAGAGATCGTGTACCGCTTGCCAGTTCTCGGCAAGATTGGCCGCGGGGTGCAATGCAATGTCACGCCATTCGGCCGCACGGTCGGCCACCAGCAGCAGATCGCGAATTTCTGTGATCTCGAGCGCTGCGCCGCCGATCCTCGACTTATCGATCAGCGGCTTCGGATCAAGCAGGCCGTGAAAATCGAAATGCCCGCCAGTGCGAAGATAAGCGCGCAGCTCTTCGGTGAGCTGCTGCTGCCGCTCAACCCATGACCGGTCACATGAGGCCGTGAGGCCCATCACGCGTGCGTGTCCGAGCGGCGAAGCCGTATAAGCCGCCAGCAGTTGCCGGAGCTGATCGAATTCGAGCACGCGCTCGCTGGAATGTTGGATGGGGCCGGTGCTGGTCATCGAGATCTGGCTCTATGGTACAAGAGGCCAGTCGGTGCGGACCTAACGTCTGCGCTTGGCAGCGACGCTCACGGCTCTTCTTCACGAATTATTCACGTTTCACACGCGAGCGCGGACTACCGTTACAACCACGTGGCCGGATACACTGTTTCGACAGCTCCCGGCGTGAGATTCGGAGCCGCCTGCGATGATCTGCAGATGCAATGTTGATCGCCGCCTTTCATCCCAGGTTGTAGCTGACACACAGAGAGGAGTTCATGCTACCGCATTCTGATGCCTTCGTTTTCTTCGGCGCCACGGGCGACCTGGCCCACAAGAAGATATTTCCGGCGCTACAGAGTATGGTGCAGCAGGGCACGCTCGACGTGCCGGTCATCGGCGTAGCCAAATCCGGCTGGACGCTGGAGCAACTGCGCGAACGCGCCCGCGACAGCATTACCAAGTATGGCGGCGGCGTGGATGAGCAGGCCTTCCAGAAGCTCTGTGAATTGCTCAGCTATCTCGACGGCGATTACAAGGACGACAAGACGTATGAAGCCCTGCGCGCCAAGCTGGGCGACGCACAATGTCCAACGCATTACCTGGCGATCCCGCCCAGCACGTTTCCCGTCGTGGTGCGTGGCCTGCAGAAATCCGGTTGTGCAAACAGCGCGCGCGTGATTCTGGAGAAACCCTTCGGCCGCGACCTGGTCACGGCACGCAAGCTCAATGACACGCTGCATCAGGCTTTTCCAGAAGAGAACATCTTCCGCATCGATCACTACCTAGGCAAGGAAGCGGTAGAAAACCTGCTCATCTTCCGCTTTGCCAACAGTTTTCTGGAGCCCATCTGGAATCGCAACTACGTGCACAGCGTGCAAATCACGATGGCAGAATCGTTCGGCGTCGAGGGCCGCGGCAAGTTCTATGAAGAAGCGGGCGCGATCCGCGATGTCATCCAGAACCACATGTTGCAAGTCGTCGCCTTTCTTGCGATGGAACCGCCGACAATGATGTATGTGGACTCGGTGCGCGACGAACAGGTGAAGATCTTCCGCACCATCCCGCCGCTGAGCCCAGCGAACATCGTGCGCGGGCAGTTCCATGGCTATCGCGAGGAGGCCGGAGTCTCGCCGCATTCGGACGTGGAAACGTTTGCGGCCGTGCGACTGGAGATCGATTCCTGGCGCTGGGCGGGCGTGCCGTTTCTGATCCGAGCGGGCAAGCGTTTGCCGGTCACCGCGACGGAGGTCTACGTGAAGCTGCGCAAGCCTCCGTTGAGCAAGATCGGCGGCGATGGACGAAATTACTTCCGCTTCCGACTGGGTCCTGATATTGAGCTTAGCCTCGGCGGCCGGGTGAAGCGTCCGGGACCCCTCATGGTGCCGATGCCGGTTGAGCTGTCGGCAGTGAAGTACACCACCAACGACGAGATGGACGCGTATCAACGGTTGCTTACCGACGCGATGAAGGGCGACCAGCTGCTGTTCGTGCGACAGGATGCCGTCGAAGCGGCGTGGGCGATTGTTGACCCTATTCTTGGCGATTGCTGCCCAACCGAGTTGTACGAGCCGGGCACGTGGGGCCCGGCGGATTCGCGTGAACTCGCGGCGGACATCGGCGGCTGGCACGATCCGGTGGTTTGAGCAAGCTGCGGTCAGATTGGACGTCCTTGCTGATCTCCGCGCGGGTCTGGAGACCCGCGCGACAGCCGCTCTGGAGAACGGCGCCACCACTTGCTACCGAACCATGATCGCAGGCCGGAAGGCCTTCCCGGCTTCCGCGTCATACATCATCTTGGCGATGTGAACGTCGAAGTCAGTCTTCGGGATCAATGCCGTGATCGAGAAGACTTTGTAGTTGTCGCCGGTGATTTCCGCCCGGCGATAAATACCAGCTTCCGTTTCGACGACCTCCCGGCTTCCCGACATACGACTTAGGAACTCCTGCGCTGACTTCTGATCCACCTGACCCTTCCCTCCTGCAGACGTCAGCGACTCGGCTGCATAAGAGCGCACCAGCTTCTGCCAGTACCGCATCAGGAGATCGTTGCTGGCGAAGAGATCAACCCAAACAAGCTTGCCGTTGATAGCGACAACCACACCTTTCGCTCCGTCTCTCTTCAGCTGCTCTCGGATGCTCTCGTAATTTCCGACTGCGTTGTCGATCGTAGCCTGCACCTTCGGAATTGCCATGGTTTGGGCGTAGGAGGTCGTGGAGCGAGCGGTCAGATCGTTACCCCCGTTGGGTGCGTTGCCGACGAAGTTCTGGCTGAAGTTCGTTGACAGGTCAGCACTGTCTGCCTGCACCAGCGGAGCGCCCGAGGTCACCTCGACAACCTGCGAACTGGCCATCACAGCTTTTCTTGCCTCTGCGACCTGGTTCCATACCTGATGCTGATCTTTCGCCGCCATCGCCGGCACGCGGACGCTCGGCTGCGCCATCTGCGATTTCATGCTGCTGAACTGCTCGCTGCGTCCAACCCATCGGCCAGGCTCGACGCAAAAGACCGAGAGATCGATGGGGTCGGAATTCGGAAGCACCAGACGGTCAGCGCCGATCACGCGATCCTGGTGACCTCCGGCCACGATCTCGCCGGCCAGCAAGAGCAGCGGCCGATCCGAATTGTTGATCAGAACCAACTGGTTGACGGCGGCGCCGGATCCACGATTCACTGGCTGTCCGCGCCGCAGAAGCCCCTGCACGGAACCTTGCTCGGTGACGATGACCGTTCCGGCGCGGACGCCTTCATCGAGCGTGAGGAAACGCGAGGTGTCGTAATCAACTCCGCCGACGATGGGAAAGATGGTCAGGTTGCCGTGCGTGATTGGCGCCAGAATGTGCAGTGACTCGTGCGTGGGACCTCCCGTCACGCCAGCGATTGCCGTGGAGAGCAGGAACGCCAGTGATGCCAGACCGCTGTGGTTCATGGTTGACCTCCGGAGACACTCTTGCGTCTCAATCAGTGGAACGCTGCACCATGTCTTTCTTGCACGCGAATTGATACGATTCGTCCGTATGGCCTCCGCCCCCAGCTCGCAAGCCTCAGCCGCCGTGCAGGCCTTTGCCGCCGCGCATTACGCGGAAAGCGGGGCGGCGCGGTTTGGCATTGGCGTGGCGGGACTGGTAACCCTGCTGGCTGAGGTGCTAACCCAGCGAGGCAGCAACGATGAAGCTGAGTCCGCCTTGCAAGCGTTGCGGTTGGAGGAACTGGTGCTGGCCCGGGCCTGTGTCGCGGGACACGAGCGGGCGTGGGATCTCTTTCTGACGCGATATCGCGGTGCGATGTATGACGCTGCTTACAAGATCGCACATGACGAGACGTCGGCACGTTCGCTGGCCGACTCTCTCTATGCCGAGCTGTACGGTTTGTCGAAAGACGGCGAGGTGCGTGCTTCCAAGCTGCGGTATTACCTGGGGCGCGGCTCGCTGGCTGGTTGGCTGCGCACCGTCATCGCTCAGGAGTACGTCAACCAATATCGAAAGACTAAGCGCGAGACCAGTCTGGAATCCGCGCTCGAGGACGGACAGCAGTTTGCGGCAGATAATTCAGAAACGCCGCTCCTCGACGGACGAGTCGAAGCCGCAACTGCGGCGGAGCTGGCGGCCGTGGAACCTGAAGAGCGGTTTCTGCTGGCGGCTTACTTTCTCGATCGCCGAACCCTGTTGGAGATCAGCAAAGTCCTCGGCGTGCACGAGTCCACCGTCAGCCGCAAGCTGGAGCGCGCGACGGCCAGCCTTCGAAAGCGCATACGCAAGCGGCTGATCGAAGCAGGCATGTCATCGCGGCAGGCCGATGAGGCCATGCAGGACGTGGATGTGCGCGATTTGCAGATCAGGGTGCGGGAAACTTTAGGGCAAGATCGCGGCGGATTGCCGTTCTATAAAGAGGAAGGATGAAGCAGGGCATACCAAAATCGGTGCAGGACCTCCTCGCGCGGCAGACTGCGGGAGACGAGCATCCTTCTGCTGATCTGCTGAATGGCTACATGGAGCAGTCGTTGACCGCGACCGAGATAGCGCAGGTGACGAACCATCTTGCAGCCTGCGGCGAATGCCGGGAGATCGTGTTCCTGGCGAGCGCAGTCCACGAAGAGGAAGTGGTTCCGGCCGTCGCGGCAGCGGTGCCGGCTCAAGCCCAACAGGTGGTTGCGCCTGCCAGTCGGCGGAAGTCGAGATGGGTGTGGTGGAAGTGGGCCGCGCCGGCGGTCGCAGTGATTGTTGTTGCGGCAGGCGTAATCGTCCAGCGAGAGCGGGTTCCGGAGCGAGCCAGTCCCGCAAGTAACACCCTTGCACTGAACTACCCTGCGCCATCCACAGCGACGACCAATCGAGAGAACGCGCTAATCATTGAACCTCCCGCTCGGCCCGCAACCGGCGCAAGCCAAGCAACGCCGACTGAATCCAAGAAGCACCCTGCTGACGGGGCACGGTCGAACGAAAAATCCGAACAGAGCCGGCGGATCGAACAGCACCAGGAGCTCCAACGGTCTAGAGAATTGGCCCAACTATCCTCTTCTCTCGAGAATCCGAAACCCAATGCGGTAGCAGGTGCTGTTGCAGCGATGCCGGCAGCGCCGCGTGCAAATCCTGCGCAATCGCTGGTCTCAGGCGACTTTACCGGTACAGTCACTGACCCGAGCGGTGCGGTCGTGGCCTACGCAACGGTCACCTTGAGAAACAACCGCACTGGGCAGGTACGCACTACAACCTCGAATAACAGCGGCGCGTATCGCTTCTCGCTCTTACAGCCCGGTTCCTATACCGTAAGCGCAACCGCCAGCGGCTATAGCAAAGCTGAAACAACAGCCATGGTTAACGTCGGCCAGGCGACCGTGGCTGACGTGAAGCTGCCTGTCGGAAGCAGCGCGCAGACGGTGGAGGTCACCTCTGCCGCTCCCTTGGTGCAGGCGAACCAAGGTGACCTGTCGACGAACTTTGATCAGAACGTTGTCGCCAACGCCCCCAACGGGGGCAACGATCTGACTTATGCGAAGAAGACTGCGCCCGCTGTTAACTCCGGCACGGCCGGCAAGGATGAGTCGGCGCCTGCGGCGTCGTTGAAGACTGGGTTGGTGAGTTCGGGCCAGCCCACCGCCGTCAATAAGCTCGCGAAGGCGCTCTTGCCCGCCGTCCATTGGCGCATCAGTGCTGAGGGTCACCTGGAGCGCGCTTTGCCGGGAAATCCCTGGACCCGGGTTCTTGCCGATCAGCCGGCAGTCTTCCGGGTTGTGGCTACCGTCGGATCCAACGTGTGGGCCGGCGGCAACGGTGGCGCGCTCTTCCATTCAACCGATCAGGGCGAAAGCTGGCACAGGGTTGCGCTGAGCTTAAATGGCCAGGCTGAGCGAAACGCTGTCGTTTCCATTCACTTCGACAATGCCATGCAAGGGAGCATCAGCACCGGTTCCGGCGCAACGTGGGTCACCTCTGACGGCGGACAGACCTGGATTATGCGATAGCGCGTCGGGAACCGCGACCGCAGGTTCTGGCCTGCATTATCGGCTTGCAGCTTGCCTATTTTCTCCTGAGCATTTATCCGGTATGCTCTGCTATCCAGAATTAATCGAAAATTGATTAGCTGCTGGAGCAAGGAGATCGCATGAGCGACGCCGCCTCGTCCAAGAAGAAAAAGAAGAAATCGGCCGCCCCGGCAGCCGAGACTGCGTTGTCTAGCGGGCAAGGACCTCGTACGCTCGCCGTCGATATTGGTGGCACCGGTATCAAGACGATGCTGCTCGACGAACTGGGCAAGCCGCTGACCGATCGGCTGCGCGCGAAGACTCCTGATCCGGCAACACCGAAAGCTGTCATCGCGGTCATTGCTGATTTTGCCAAGGAGTTGGGCGAGTTTGATCGAGTATCGGTTGGCTTTCCTGGCGTGATCAAGAAGGGCGTTGTCTACACTGCCGCCAATCTCGATAAGAAATGGATTGAGTTCCCGTTCGCGGATGAGCTCTCGAAGGAAGTGGGCAAGCCGGTGCGCGTGGCGAACGATGCGGTCGTGCAGGGCCTGGGCGGAATCAGCGGGATTGGGGTTGAACTGGTGATTACACTCGGCACAGGGATGGGCGCCGGGCTATACATTGACGGCATTCCGCTACCGTCGCTGGAGATGGGACATCATCCTTTCCGCGATAACAAGACCTATGAGGATTACCTTGGTCGGCGCGCCCTTGCGAAGGAAGGCCGCAAGAAGTGGAACAAGCGGCTGAGTGAAGCCATCGATCAACTGTTTCGCGTGTTCTATTATGATCGGCTTTACATCGGCGGCGGGAATGCGGCCAAGATCACCATGAAGCTGCCGAAGAACGCCAAAATCATATCCAATGCAGACGGGATCCTGGGCGGAATCAAGCTGTGGGAGCGCGATTTGGACGAGTAAGGCAGTAATCGTGCTCCAGAGAGCTCGGTGGAGCACGCCTTCAAGTGTGCAATTGGTTGGTCTCCAAGAGATCCAGGCTTTAGCCGCTGACGTAACGATCAGGGGTACCTCAGGCGCTAAAGCCGACCCGAATTGTGCTGTCCTATGTACGCCTGAAGGCGTGCCCCACCCGCCAGGTTCAGCGAGTGAATTTCACACTGGCCCTTACCTGACATCCTCGCCATTTCTACTCTCCTTACTCGCTGTGTTATAACCGCTAGTTTCCACCTTTTGCGCGATGCCCACCAGCCGGAGCGTCGCTTACCCGGAGGAATCGTTTGGATTTCCAGCTCTCGGATGAACAGCTACAGCTGAAGAAGATGGTGCGCGATTTCGCGGAGCGCGAGATTGCGCCCAACGTCATGAAGTGGGACGAACCCGGTACATTTCCTCTGGAAACCTACAAAGAGCTCGGCAAGCTTGGCTTGATGGGCACGATCTTTCCCACCGAATATGGCGGCGCCGGCATGGGTTACGTGGAGTACGTTACCGCGGTTGAAGAACTCTCGCGCGTCGATGGGTCGATCGGCATCACCGTGGCGGCACACACATCGCTGTGCTCGAATCACATTTTTGTTGCGGGCAACGAAGAACAGAAGCGGAAATATGTTCCCAAGCTGGCGACAGGCGAGTTTTTGGGCGCGTGGGGATTGACGGAGCCGGGTTCAGGTTCTGACGCCGGCGGCGCGCGTTGCACCGCGGTCCGCAAAGGCAACAAGTGGGTGCTCAACGGCAACAAGACTTTCATCACCAATGGCCACTATGCGGACGTCGCGGTCGTGATTGCGGTCACTGACAAGACAGCCCATACCCATGGACTATCAGGTTTTGTGGTCGAGAAAGGCACGCCGGGTTTTCGCGCCGGCAAGAAAGAGAACAAGCTGGGGCTGCGCGCCAGCGATACCTCGGAGCTGATCTTCGAGGACTGCGCGATTCCCGCCGAGAACCTGCTCGGCCACGAAGGCCAGGGCTTCATCGATGCGATGAAAGTGCTCGATGGTGGGCGCATCTCGATCGCCGCGCTGGGACTTGGCATGGCGCAGGGCGCGTATGAGTGCGCACTGAAGTACTCGAAGGAGCGCAAGCAGTTTGGCAAGGCGATCAGCGAGTTTCAGGCGATTGGATTCAAGCTAGCGGATTTGGCGACCGAGATTGACGCGGCTCGGCTGCTGACACTGCGCGCTGCGAGCATGAAGGACGCCGGCATGAAGACGACGCTGGAGTCGTCGATGGCGAAGCTGTTCACCAGCGAGGTTGCCGTGCGCGCCGCGAATGAAGCGGTGCAGATTCACGGCGGTTATGGTTTCATCAAGGATTATCCAGCGGAGAAATTTTATCGCGACGTGAAGCTGTGCACGATCGGCGAAGGGACAAGCGAGATCCAGCGCCTGGTGATTGCGAGGCAGTTGCTGAAAGACTAAATTTCATGCTCGATGCGGGTCCCAGCTCGCCCTACGCAGTCACGCAAGATGATCGCACCATGGCCATTCTTGCTCACTCTCTGCAGGTGGTGTGCTGGTGGATTGCGCCGTTCGTCATCTTTCTGGTGACGGGATTCGCCGTTTGTCAGATTTCATGCGCTCCAGGCACTTATATTGCAGATCTGCCTGGTCGCCGTCTGGATGATTGGAATAACTGTTTTCTTGGGCACAATCTTCACGACTATGCCCGCGTCCGCCGGCACAACTCATAATGCACCGCCGCTGGCCGTCATGATCATGTTTCCAATTTTCTGGCTCCTCGCGATGGGCGGCTGGCTGCTTGTTTTGATCTTGGCCATCGTCTATGGCATTAAGGCCGGTCGTGGAGAGTGGGCGGGGTATCCTGTAATTGGCAGGCTGGCTCGTCGCCTTCTGAAGATGTAACCGAACACCGCCGCAATCTCTGGATTGATAGCTGGAATCCATTTCATGACCTCTAACAATCACATCGAGGATTTGGTCCGGCGGATTCGCGGGGGAGAGATTCGCGCCTTGTCGCGGGCCATCTCTACGGTCGAAGATCATCGGCCGGAATCGACTGCGCTATTGAAAGCATTATTCCCTTATAGCGGCAAGGCGATGCTGCTCGGGATGACCGGCTCTCCGGGCGCGGGCAAGAGCACGCTGGTGGACCAGGTCGCGCGCGTTTATCGCAAGCAAGGTAAGACGGTAGGCGTCGTTGCGGTCGATCCGACGAGCCCGTTCAGCGGCGGCGCTATTCTGGGCGATCGAATTCGCATGCAGTCACATCATGCCGACGCGGGCATTTATATCCGCAGCATGGCCACGCGTGGCTCTTTGGGCGGACTGGCGAGTACGACCGCCGACGTTGCGACCGTGATGGACGCCAGCGGCCGCGACATTGTGATGATTGAGACCGTGGGCGTCGGTCAGGACGAGGTCGACATCGTGCGCCTAGCCGATGTGACAATCGTCGTGCTGGTACCGGGGATGGGCGACGACGTGCAGACCATCAAGGCCGGCATCATGGAGATCGCCGACATCTTTGTGATCAACAAAGCCGATCGCGACGGAGCGGAGCGTGTGGAGCGCGAGATTCGCGCCATGCAAACGCTGGCGATACGCAAAGACGACTGGACGCCGCCAATCGTTAAGACGGTGGCCAGCGATGGCACGGGGATCGAGGAGTTGGTCGAGGCTATCGAGAGTTATCACGTTTATCTGCAGCAAAACGATCGCGCACGCGCGCGACGAATCGAAAACTGGCGGGAACGCATTGCGGAGATGCTGCGCGATGCTCTCTTCCAGCGCATACTTTCTTATTACTTAAGCGAGGGCGAGGCCGCGCGCTATGCCACGGAAGTTGCCGAGCACAAACGCGACCCGTACTCTTTAGTCGAGAAAATTGTTGATGAATTGGGGACGCCATCATGAGCCAGATTGATCATCTTGGAATAGCTGTGAAGTCGTTGAGTGAGGCCAGAAAGTTCTACGAGAAGCTTGGGTTGAAGCCGATGCCGGAAGAGACGGTGGAAGCGGAAAAGGTGCGGCTGTCAATGGTTCCGGTGGGCGAAAGCCGTATCGAATTGCTGGAACCGACCTCGGACGATTCGACCATCGCGAAGTTTCTTGCCAAGCGCGGCGAGGGACTGCATCACGTGGCATTAAACGTCGATGATTTGTCCGCGACCGTGGAACGCTTGAAAGCGAGTGGCACGCGGCTGATCTCCGACGAGATCAAAGTCGGAGCGGGTGGGCATCTCTATGTCTTCGTGCATCCTTCCAGCTCCGGCGGCGTCCTGCTGGAACTGGTGGAAGACGCGCCTGAAGGCGTGTAGGCGATGCTGATCGTCGCGATCGACACCTCCGGCCGGCACGGTAGCGTCGCGCTATGCCGTGGCGATGCCGACAGCTTCGATGTCATTCAGCTCATACCTCTCGAAGGCGGCACCTATTCCGCGCGGTTGATGCCGACTATCGCCTCGCTGCTGGAGCAGAATCGTCTCGACAAAAAAGATGTCGACGGATTTGTCGTCGTCTCTGGGCCGGGATCGTTTACTGGACTTCGCGTGGGGTTGGCGACGGTGAAGGGGCTGTGCGAGGTTTTGCAGAAGCCGCTGGCGACGGTGTCGATGCTGGAAGCCGTGGCAGCCACGTGTGGTTTGGCCGGCCAGAATGTAACGGCGGTTCAAGATGCCGGGCGCGGCGAAGTTTATGTGGGCGAATACGAGGTCGCGTCGGGAGCTACCAAACTGATACGCGAGTACATCGCCAAGCTCGCGGACTTCGCGGAGGAGGCGAAGAACATTACCAGCGAATTGCTGACGCCCGACGCTTCTGTGCTTGATCATCTGCAAACTGCGAACGTCAACGTCCGGGCGGTTAACCCAGTGCAGGCGAATGAGATTGGGCGCATCGGCATTCGCAAGCTGCTGGCTGGCGATGTCGCCGATATTGCCAGCGTCGATGTGAACTACATCCGCCGGTCTGATGCGGAGATTTTCTCCGCTCCGAAGCATTGATCTTGTGCTCATCCGTGATGCCACTCCTGACGATGTTCCTTTCATTCGCACACTCGAGCAGCAGTCGGAAACGGCCGCGCACTGGAGCTCACGCGAATATGAGGCGCTGTTTGCCGCAGAAGCGCCGCGCCGGGTTGTCCTGATCGCTGTCGACGAAGCGGACACCTCGAATCTTCGCGGGTTTATCATCGCGCGTTGCGGAGTCGGCGAATGGGAAATAGAGAACGTCGTAGTGGCGCGGGAGCAACAGCGTCGCGGCCTGGGGAGCGCGCTGGTCGGCCGGCTATTGCACGAGGCGCGGGAGTCCGGCATCACTTCCGCGTTATTGGAGGTTAGGCCTTCAAACACGGCTGCCCGCAGACTCTATGAAAAGATGGGGTTTAGCGAGATCGGCAGGCGGCCGGACTATTATCGGGAGCCGCCAGAGGATGCCTTGATTCTGAAAATTTCTATTTCATTTCCGTGACAAAACCGCTTGAAGCGCTGTAGTCCATGTGCTAGCGTTTTGATCATAACGTTTTGATAGCCGTTTCTCCGGAGGTTTACTGAATGGCAACTCAGGTACGCGACCAGCTTCTCGCGAGCAATGAGGAATTTCGGCGTTTGGCCGATGAACACTCCCAATATGCTCTGCGCCTCGACTCTCTGATTCAGAAGAAATATCTCTCTGAAGAAGAAAAGCTCGAAGAAGTGCGACTGAAGAAGCTGAAGCTCCACCTGAAGGACCAGATGGAAAGCCTGGAACAGAAGTACCGGACTGGAAGCCTGGTCGTTTAGTAGCCATTAACCGCTGTAACATGGCGGAAAAGACACCGGTCTTTGCCGCTTCAAGCTAAGTGTATGCTGCCGCCTGCCCGCTTCTCGTAACTCCTACCTGTTTGCGATATCCTGATTTTGTCCCACTGGATCCTTGTCCGTAGGAGTCCTTCTTGCGAACCGCTTCACAGCTTCGGTACCGCTTTGCTTTAATCCTGTTTTCCGCCTTATTAGCTTCTTCGCTGCTTGCTCAGACTGCGAGCAAAGCTCCAACCGGGTTGTGGGATGGCGCCATTCAAGGCAAAGCCGGCGAAGCGAATTTCGGTATCGACCTTCAGGCGAAGCCTGATGGCACGCTGCAGGCCACGCTGGTGAACGCGACGGATCGGCAGCCATTCAGCAGCGCCGCCTGGAAAGACGGAGTGCTGACGCTGCGGATGGATTACTACGACGGCGTGCTGACGGCTCACACGGTGTCTCCACAGCGGATGGAAGGCGAATATTCGCGCCAGACGAGTAAGGGAATGGTGCATATACCGCTGGTCCTGACACCGCATCAGGAGGTCGCGTCGGGAAAGCCGTGGACGGGATTGAGCCTTTGGGGTGACTGGCTGTTTCATTGGGCCGATGGTGAGGGCGCCGAGAAAACAACCCTGGCGAAGTTCGATCAGGAAAAGACTGCGCTAGCGAACGGTCGCGTTGCGGTTACAGGTGTGATCGAGCCGGTCAGCGGCGATTCTGGTTTGCTGCATGGAACGGTCTTCGTAGCTCCCGATGGCCAGACGCGTTTCCATCTGAGCCGTTTTGATGGGATTCATGTGATGGCCCTCGACGGCGTGTTTGAGTCGGCTGCTGCGCTGAAGGGACAGGAGGGTGGCATTCGAGCTGTTTCTTCCTTCACTGCAGAGTGCGGTAAACACGTGGCCAGCGCCGCCGATCCCAACGTTCTGAGCGAAACTCTCACGACGGTGAAGGATCCTAACGAGCCGTTCCGCTTCAGCGGCGTCGACGCTTCGGGTAAGACACTTACGCAGGACAGCCCGGAGTTCAAAGGCAAGCCGCTGATCATCGACATCTTCGGAACGTGGTGTCCTAACTGCCACGACGAAGCGCCGGTACTGGAGAATCTGTATCGCAAATACCACGACCAGGGGCTGGAGATCGTCGGACTGGCATATGAGTACGTCGATGACACGCAGCGCGACTTCCGGCAGATTGCCATCTATCGCGAGAAGTTCGGAATCACCTTCCCACTACTGCTCACCGGCACGACCGACGAGGGCCAGATTGCGAAGACACTGCCGCAACTGGTGAACTTCGGCGCCTTCCCAACTTCAATTTATATCGACCGATCGGGCAAGGTGCGCGCTATTCTCGCGGGCTTTACCGGGCCCTCCACGGGCGAGAAATTCCAGCAGGTCCAGCAGCGGATGGACGAGCTGACGCGCGAGATCGTCGCGTCCCCGAATTAGGGCAGCCGTCGCCTACGCTCTATAATCAAACTATCTATCACATGGTTCGCGACGGCATCTATTACGGACTGGCGCTGGTGATTGTGGCTGCCCTGGTGGCGTGGCTCACGATACCGGGCATGGCTGCCGTTCCGTTGCTGCTGGCGGCGTTCTTCCTCTGGTTCTTTCGCGATCCGGAGCGGAGAATTCCGGCAGTTCAGGGCGCGATCGTGTCGCCTGCAGACGGCAAGGTGACGTCGATTTCAGAGCTTCAGGAGAACGGCGAGCGGCAAACGCGGATCAGCATTTTTTTGAGTGTCTTCGATGTTCACGTGAATCGGTCACCGGTCAGCGGTGTGATTGACGAGGTGCGCTATCAGAAGGGCAAGTTCGGCAACGCCATGGGCGCTGCGTCGGCCGAAGAGAACGAGCAGAACATTGTTACGGTGCAGGCCGATGCCGGTCGAGTCGTGTTCAAACAGATTGCCGGACTATTGGCGCGACGCATCGTTTTCACCAAGAAGGTAGGCGACGTGCTTGAGCGCGGCGAGCGCGTAGGACTGATCAAGTTCGGCTCTCGCACCGACGTCATCTTTCCTGCGACCGCCGAGATGAGGGTTCGCGTGGGCGAGCGTGTGAAAGGCGGCTCGACGGTTCTGGCAGTTGCGCAGCCGGTGCCAGTGACGCAGCGGCTGCGCGATGTTGCGGAGGTGCGATGAGCGAATATCCGCAGCGGCGCGACGAGAATCCTGCGCCTCCACGGCACGTGCGCAGGGGCCTGTATTTGCTGCCGTCGATGTTCACGGCCGGCAACATGGCCGCGGGCTACTACGCGATTTCGCAGGCGATTCAGGGCACCGCGAACGATCCGTGGCATTTTGATCAGGCGGCGAAGGCGATTGGATTTGCGATTGTCTTCGATTTCTTCGACGGCGGCATCGCGCGGCTGACGAACACGGCCAGCGCGTTTGGCCGGGAACTGGATTCGCTCGCCGACGTGATCGCGTTTGGCGTCGCCCCGGCGGTACTGGCCTGGATGTGGGGCTTTCGTATGCTGCCGATGGAAGGCGATCTGACCTGGCGCACTCACGTAATTCAGATCGGGGCAGTGATAACGTTCGCGTTTCTGTTGAGCGGCGCCTCTCGTTTGGCCAGATTCAATATCCAGGTGAATCCCCAGCCCTCCAATCCTGGGCGTCCGGGACGCAAGTATTTTGTGGGTATGCCGATTCCCGCAGGTGCGGGAGCGGTTGCTGCGATGGTGCATTTAGTAGACGGCAATCCGCTGCAGATCTGGTGGCTGTCGATTGGCTGGGCGGTGTTTGTGGCCGCGGTCGCGTTCCTGATGGTCAGCACCTGGCGCTTCTTCAGTCTGAAGGGAATTAATTTTCGCCAGCCGCAGAATTTTCGCTGGCTGATTGTCATTGGCCTGACCATCGCGCTGATTTGGGTTGCGTCGCAATATGTATTGTTTGCGCTGGCGCTGATCTATATTCTTTCGGGCGTGTTTGCGCGGCTGTCATTTGTATTCCGCCGGCCAACGGTGCCGCCCCCACCGCCGCAGGACGAGGTCTCACACGCCTGATGACTAACGAAACCAATAATCCCTCCGCAGTTCGCAGCGACGGAGGCCACTGGGGCGGCCTGTTCCGCGTGGCCATCGTGGGCGCTGCCACGCTCAAAGGCCGGGAGCTAAAAGAGGTTCTCACCGACCGGAATTTTCCGTCGCAGGACGTGCGTCTGCTGGACGACGAAGAGTCGCTGGGCCAGCTCGAGGCCGTGGGCGATGAACCCACGTTTATTCAGAGCGTGCTTCCTGAGCATCTGGACAATGTCGATTTCACCTTCTTCGCGGCGGACGAAAACTTCACACGCGACAACTGGAAGCTGGCGCGTAAAAAGGGCAGCGATATTGTCGATCTGTCGTATGCGTTGGAAGGCCAGCCGGGAGTGCTGTTGCGCGCTCCCTGGGTCGAGCGCGAATTAGCCACCGCACCCAAGGTCGACTTCGTGGAAGCTACCGTGGTGGTTGCCCATCCTGCAGCAATTGTGCTGGCCCTGCTGATGCTGCGAGCGCAAAAGGTGGGGAAGATTCAGCGCGCGGTAGTAACAGCCTTCGAACCCGCCTCCGAGCATGGCCGCCGAGGCATGGACGAACTGCACGAGCAGACGGTAAATCTGCTTTCGTTCCAGCAACTGCCCAAAGGCGTGTTCGATACACAGGTAGCGTTCAACCTGCTCGATCGCTATGGCGACAAGTCTTTGCCCACGCTGGCGAGCGTGGAAAGCCGCATCCAGCGCCACTTCCGAAACATTGTGCAGGACCAGCTCGCCGTACCTTCGCTGATGCTCTTGCAGGCTCCCATCTTCCACGGACATGCATTTTCGCTTTACATTGAATTGGGTAATGCCGCACAGCTGGAAGAGTTAACGGCTGCGGTATCGGGTGAGCATGTAGATGTTCTGCAGGGTCCGGAGGAGTCACCGAGCAACGTTAACGCAGCCGGACAGGAGCAAATTCAGGTCTTTGTGCGTCACGATTCGCAAAATCCGAATGGGTTCTGGTTGTGGGCCGCGTCCGACAATCTCCGGATTGCCGCCCTCACTGCAGTGGAGTGCGCTGAGAACATGATCGCTTCGCGTCCGCGAGGAACGGTGCAATGAATTGCCGAACGATGCGGCGCAGCCTGATTCTGACATGCAGCGCCCTGCTGCTGATGTTGAGTACGGCGTGTGGTTATCACACTGCCGGAAAAGCCGTACGGCTGCCCTCCGATCTGCACACGGTCTACGTGCCGGGCATCGCCAATGCGTCGCAGGCCTATGGCATCGGACAGACCTTCACTAGAGCGGTTGTGCAGGAGTTACGCGAGCGTACCAACTATCGCGTCATCACCACCAACGACGGCACCGCCGACGCAACGCTTTCGGGGACGATTACCAGCGTCTACATTGCGCCTCTCACGTATGACTCCGTTAGTGGCCGCATCTCGTCTTCTCTGGTCGTTGTGGCGCTGAACGCGAACCTCACAGGGAAGAACGGCAAGGTGCTGTGGAGCAACCCCAATTTTCTTTACCGCGAGCAGTACCAAGAGTCGGTGAACGTGGCCAGCTTCTTCGAAGAGTCCACACCGGCGGTGCAGCGCATGGCGACCAACTTCGCGCAGACCTTGGTGGCGAATATACTGGAGGCTTTCTAGATGCGGAGCTTTGCCGCATCCGATCGCTTTGTTGCTGACGTGAAGGCCGGGAAACTGGCTCCGGGATATGTGTTCATCGGTGACGAAGGGTTTTTCCGCAAGCGCTGCCGCGATGCGATCCTGCAACACCTGGTTCCTGCGGAAGTCCGCGAGTTGAGCCTGTATGACATGGACTTGGCGGAAACCGATCTGCAGCAGGTGCTGGATCGGGCGCGAACCCCCTCACTGATGTCGCCGTTCCAGGTTTTTTTCGTACGCGGGATCAAGAACCTGTATGGCCGCGGCAAGCATGATGACGAATTCGCCGCAATCGAAGATTATGTCAAGAACCCGAATCCTGCGGCGTTGCTCGTGTTCATAGTCGACTACATCAGTATTCCAGCCGATGTCCGGCGCATGGAACTGACGGACAAGGAGCGCTACGAGCGCATTCGCGAGACCCTAGGCGAACACTGCCCGATTCTGGAGTTCGCGCGCGTGGAGGAAGGCGACGCGGTCAAGTGGGCGATCGCAACCGCCAATAACGACACTGTGAAGCTGGACGCCGATGCTGCGCGCGAACTAGTAGACTCGCTCGGCGGCGACATGATGATGATCGCCAACGAACTGGAGAAGCTGGTGCTGTTCGTCGGCGACAAGAAGCGCATCAGCCTGGGAGACGTCGAAACGCTGGTGCTGGCCGCCAAGCAGCGATCGTTTTACGAATTGACCGATGCGATTTCGTCGCGCGATCGCGGCCGCGCGTTGTCGGTACTGGACGCGATTCTCAGAACTGGTGACGGCGAGGAAGCGGCGATCGGACACGTCTACATGTTGTCGCGAACGTTTCGGCAGATGCTGGTGATTCTCGAGCGAAATGTGCGTGACTCGCGAGCGCTGTGGCAGGCGCTTTGGCAAGGCTTCCGCATACCGCCATTCGCCGCCGAAGATATCATTCGGCAGGCGCGACGTTATAAATCGCGGCGCGAGCTAACATCGGCGATTCGCCGTGTGGCTCGCGCGGACTTCGCATTGCGCTCCAATCCTCCGAGCAAGCGGTTGGTGCTGGAAAATCTGGTGCTCGATCTGACTGCCGAGGCGAAGCCTCAGGAGGCGGGCTGGCTGCAAGATGAGCTGCCGGTTTGAGCTATGGATGTTGACGCCTATGTGCGGCGCATCGAATATGATGGGCCGCGACAGCCATCGGCCGCAACGTTGCGCGACCTGCATCGCCAGCATCTCTTCACCGTTCCCTTCGAAAACCTCGACATCCCGTTAGGTACGCCGATCGATCTTGATCTGGAGCGGATCTACGAGAAAATCGTCACGCGCCGGCGCGGAGGTTTCTGTTATGAGCTGAATGGCCTGTTCGCCGAGCTGCTGCGGACGATGGGCTTCGAGGTTCAGATGCTGTCAGCCCGCGTGCGGCGTGAGGATGGCGGCTTCGGCCCGGAATTCGATCACATGCTGTTGAAGGTGGAGTTGGAAGAACCATGGCTGGTTGACGTGGGTTTTGGCGACTCGTTTGTCGACCCGATTGTCTTTCACTCCGGCGGAGCGGATCACGTCGATGGGCATCGCTATGTTGTGCTGCCGCTTGGCGACGAATGGCAGCTGCAGCGTGAAGACGAAAAAGGGCAAACACCGCTGTACGTCTTTCGTGATGTCCCGTACGCGCTCGGCGATTATCAGGGGATGTGCGCGTTTCACCAGAGCTCGCCGGAGTCGCACTTCACCAAAAGCTGGATCTGCAGCCGCGCGACACCGGAAGGCCGGAACACGCTCGCGAACATGCGGCTGATCGTCAGTCGCGAAGGCGAACGCGAAGAGATCCAGCTGAGCACGCCGGGCGATGTACGGCGATGCCTGAGGGAGTTTCTTGGGGTTGAGCTGGATGAGTCGGTAGATTTGGCGAAGCTGGTCGGTTAGCGACTTTCGTTTTACTGTGTCTGGTAGAGCGGGCCTTCAGGCCCGCGTTGCGACTCTGTCGGCAAAAGGATCGCGTTTGACGCGGCGCTGAAGCGCCGCTCGACCAGGCTACACCAAAAACTAAAATGTCCTAACTCCCCTCCTTCACATCGACGCTGGCGATGCTGTTTTCCCACTCGAGTTTCAGTGTGGCGGAGTTGCCGCCGGTCTTGTCGAAGGAGATGGTGAAGAGTTCCAGCCCCGAGGAGCGCTGCGCGACCTTCATGGGAATACGCGCCAGATCCTGACCTTGGTTGTACTCTGTGCCCCATTGTCCCGTCTGCTTGTTGATGATCAGCTGCCAGCTGTTCATGCCGGGCAAGGTGTAGATGGTATAGCTGCCGGCGGGGACGTTGGTGCCGCCAATGTTGAGAGCGACATCGGTCTTCAGGCTGGTGGCCGCGTTCGCGCCGGTACGCCAGACCTGGTCATAGGGAACGAGCCCGCCGAAGATTTTGCGATTGCGCATCGAAGGACGGCTGTAGTTGATGGTGACGGTCTTGCCGTCGGCGAAGGTCAGCGTTGCTGTGCCCGGAGGGCTGAGCGGCTTCTTCTGCTCCTGCGCGATGATGAGGGCGGTGAGAACTGCGACAGAGGCTATGGTCAGCATCCATAGACGGCTTTTCGACATTGCACTCTCCTCGAAGATGTTGCCGTTCCATTATTCACATCACAGCGTTGCAGCACAATTGAGTCCGACGCAATCCGCACGAATTTAGAAGCGGATCACCACAGAGACACAAAGGCACAGAGAAGACCGGGAATCCAACCTCGGTGTCCTCAGTGCCTCTGTGGTTAAAGATGCCTACGCCGTTACGTACTTGCCGGTTTCCAGCACGCGGGCGGCGACCTTCTCCTGCAGTGCGATGACGTTTACCGGCTCGTGCTTGGCGAGTCGGCGGACGATAGCCATTTGAGTGCGCAGCATGTCGCCTTCGGCAACCGCGGCGATGACTTTCTTCGCTGCGGCTTCCAGACGAGCAAATGCGCCCGCAAGATAGATCCGCGTCATGGCAATGATGAGCCCGGATTTCTCCTCGCCCTGGGCCTCGACGCTCTTGCGCGCGCGCAGGACCGCCGAATCCATCGCAAAAGCTTCGATGACCATGTCGGCGATGGCGCCCATGACCTCCTGCTGATCGGCGAGCTTCTGCATGTACTTTTGCGAAGCGGCACCGGCGACGAGCATTGCCAGCTTCTTGCCGTTTTCAACCAGCTTGCGCTCGGCAGCGAGTACGCCTTCGAGTTCCTCGCCGGACGGACCGGCCATGACTTCATCCATGACTTTCTTGATCGCCGGCAGCAGCGGGAGCTGTCCGCTCATTGCGCGCTTCAGCAGCCAGCCGGTAATGATGAGGCGGTTAATTTCGTTGGTGCCTTCGAAGATGCGATTGACGCGCGAGTCGCGATAGGCGCGCTCGGCGGGATACTCTTCGACGAAGCCATAGCCGCCGTAGATCTGCACCGTCTCGTCGACCACGTGGTCGAGCATCTCCGAGCCCCAAACCTTGATGATGGAGCACTCGACTGCGTACTCCTCGATCGCCTTGCGAATCAGCTCGGGATTCTTCTCGATCTGGTCCAGAGCGGTGTCCATCATGCCAACGGTGCGATAGACCATCGACTCGCCCGTGTAGATGCCGACCGCCATCTGCGCGATCTTCTCGCGAATCAATCCGAAGTCGGCGATGGACTTCGTGAAAGCCTTGCGCTGCTTGGCGTATGCGATGGCGTTCTGCAGCGAGGTGCGCGCACCACCGACGCATCCCGCACCCAGCTTGAAGCGGCCAACATTCAGGATATTGAAGGCGATGATGTGGCCTTTGCCGACTTCACCAAGAACATTCTCGACCGGCACTTTGCAATCGTTGAGGATGAGCGGCGCAGTCGACGAGCCGCGAATGCCCATCTTTTTCTCTTCGTTGCCAACGGAGAAGCCGGGGAAATCCTTCTCGATGAGAAACGCGGTGAACTTCTCGCCGTCAACTTTGGCGAAGACGGTGAACAGGTCGGCGAAGTGGGCGTTGGTGATCCACATCTTTTCGCCGTTCAGGATGTAGTGCTTGCCATCGGACGAGAGCACAGCCTTGGTGCGGGAATTGAGCGCGTCGGAGCCGCTGGTGCTCTCCGAGAGCGCGTAAGCGCCGATCATTTCAGCCGATGCGAGCTTGGGCAGGTACTTCTTCTTCTGCTCTTCGGTGCCGAAGAAGACGAGCGGCAGGGTGCCGATGCCCGCATGTCCGCCCATGGAGACGACGAAGCTGCCGCACTTGGCCATGCGGTCGGCGATGATGGCGGACGAGACTTTGTCCATGTCCGAGCCACCGTACTCGGCGGGCACGTCGGCGTTGGTGAGGCCCATCTCGGCGGACTTCTTCAACAGCTCGCGAGTAACCTCCCATTCTTTGTGCTCGATCTTTTCGACGTTGGGCAGAACTTCGTTGGTCGCGAACTCGTCGGCCAGCTTCGCGATCATCTGCTGATCTTCGTTGAAATCTTCCGGGGTGAAGACGTTGTCGAGTTGGTGATCTTCGAGCAGAAAGCTTCCGCCCGTGGTTTTGGTTCTGGGAGCTGCCGTCGTTGTTGCCATAAGTCCTTCCTATTCAAAAATCGTTTTCACCACGGAGGCACGGAGGTCACGGAAGAAATCCTATTCAAGAAAGCGCTGGAGCGAAGCCTGCATCGAGTCGAGTACAGTTTTCGCCAAGCTATCTTCGACCCAAAAACTCCGTGTGCTCCGTGCCTCCGTGGTGAAATCTCCTACTGCAAATTCTCGAAAATGCCTGCTGCGCCCATGCCGCCGCCGACGCACATGGTGACCATGCCGTAGCGGCCGTTGCGGCGCTTGAGTTCGCGGATGATCGTGGCGGTCAGCTTGGCGCCGGTGCATCCCAAGGGATGTCCGAGCGCGATGGCTCCGCCGTTGACGTTGATGCGCGACGCATCGAGCTTACCTTCCTGAATGACGGCCAGCGACTGCGCCGCGAAAGCTTCGTTCAACTCGATCACGTCGATGTCTTCGAGCCTGAGCCCGGCGATCTTCAGAGCTTTCGGGATCGCGAAGACCGGGCCGATGCCCATTTCTTCCGGCAAATAGCCAGCCGTTGCGAAGGCGACGTAGCGAGCCAGCGGCTTAAGTCCAAGCGCCTTCGCGCGTTCCGCGGACATGACCACCACGGCAGCCGCACCGTCGGACAACTGCGAAGAGTTGCCGGCGGTGACGGTACCTTTCGCGTGAAATGCCGGCTTGAGAGCGAGCAGAGCTTCGAGAGACGTGTCGGCGCGCGGACCTTCGTCGATCTTGAAGACGATGTCGGTGCGCTTGGGCTTGCTGCCGTTCGGGGTGGTGAAACTGACTGGCACGGGAACGAGTTCGTCGTCGAACTTGCCCGCCTGAATCGCAGCGATCGCCTTCTGGTGGCTCGCGACGGAAAATTCGTCCTGCATCTGGCGCGTGATGTTGTAGCGCTTGGCCACGCGCTCAGCGGTGAGGCCCATGGAGAGATACGCGTCGGGATAGTTCGAGACCAGCCAGGGGTTGGCGGAGACTTTGTGGCCGCCCATGGGAATCATGGTCATGGACTCGACGCCGCCGGCGACGATCGTCTCCGCGCCACCCGCCATGATGCGTTCGGCAGCCATGGCGATTGCCTGCAGACCGGAGGAGCAGAAGCGATTGATGGTCATCGCGGAGATTTCAACCGGCAGACCGGCGCGGAGCGATGCGATGCGGGCGACGTTCATGCCCTGCTCAGCTTCGGGCATGGCGCAGCCGAGGATCACGTCCTCGATCTCTTTGGGATCGAGGACGGGTACGCGATCGAGCGCGCCTTTGATGGCCGTCGCGGCCAGATCGTCGGGACGAGTCGCCCGCAGAGTTCCTTTGTAAGCCTTGCCGACCGGCGTCCGGACGGCGGATACGAGTACAACGTCGCGCATTGAAGACCTCAACAATTAGCAATTGGCAATTAGCCAAACCAAACCCAGTGTCATCCTGAGCGGAGCATTCGCGCTTTTTGCGAATGCGGAGTCGAAGGACCCCTATAACGACAGAACGCTCGCCCTGAGCCGACTGTGGTCCTGACCAGCCGCCAGCGTTGAAACGCTGGCGAAGATATGCCGTCCCTACGGGACTCCGGTCTTTATCTAATCGTATCCAGGACTCCGCTTCGCTCCGTCCTGGGCTATCATCTTCGTCGTCCCGCAAGGCGGGACTCGGTCTCGCGACCACGACATCGGCTTCTTGCGCGTAGTTGTCTTTCTCACCCTGACAACTGACAACCCGCAACTGACAACTGTCTTTCAGTTTCTCAGCGTTTTGCCGGTCTTGAGCGTGTACTGGATGCGCTCCTGGGTCTTCTTTTCGCCGCAGAGGGACTTAAAGGCCTCGCGCTCCAGGTCCAACAGGTACTGTTCGCTCACCAGCGTGCCCGGGTTCACTGCGCCGCCGCAGAGCACCTCGGCGACCTTGTTGCCGACCTTGACTTCGTGATCGGTGATGAACTGCCCTTCGTGCATGATGTGTACGCCGAGCTTCAACGTCGCCAGAATGCTCTCGCCGGGCGCGGGGATATCGGTGCGCATCACCGGCGCTCGGTAGCCTTCATGCGCCAACTCCAGCGCGCGCTCCTTGGCGTCGGTCAGCACGCGCTCCCTATTCATAGTGATGTCGTCGCCCGGGGAAAGGAATCCGAGGGTGCGGGCTTCAAACGCCGACATGGAAACTTTCGCCATACCGACGGTTTCGAATGCCTGCTTGAGCGCTTCCATCAGCTCAACACTCTCGCCGCGCCCGTGCGGCCGAACGTGATACGCCTTGTCGAGGGCGCGCAGAGTCATCTCCTTGCAGCCTCCGCCACCGGGCAGCAGACCGACGCCGACTTCAACCAGGCCACAATAAAGTTCGGCGTGAGGCTGGCGAGCAGCGCCGTGCAAAGTGATCTCACAGCCGCCGCCGAGGGTCATGCCGAACGGTGCAACAACCACCGGCTTCGGAGAAAACTTGATGGCCTGCGTCATGCCCTGGAACTGCTTGATGGCGAGATCGACCTCGTCCCACTCCTCTTCCTGAATGGCCATCAGCAACATCATGATGTTGGCGCCGACGGAAAAGTTTGGCGCGTCGTTGGTGATGACGAAGGCGTCGAAGTTGTCGCCGGGGCCACCGGGCTTGAGCGTCTGCGTGATCATCTGCACGATGTCGCCGCCCAGCGAGTTCATCTTGGAGTGGAACTCGATGCAGCCGACGCCGTCGCCGATGTCGACCAGCGATGCGCCAGCGTTCTTCTTGACCACGAGGCCCGACTTCTTGGCGACGGTAACGGACCAGACTCCTGCGGGGACTTTCTCGGACTGATAGTGGCCTATGCCTAGATCGAAATAGGCACGGCCGCTGGCAGCCTTGGGATCGTCGGCATACCAATTCTCGCAACCCGAGGCCAGCAGCTTCTCAACTTTCGGCGAGACGGGTTTTCCTTCGGATTGCATGCGCTTGACGGTCTTGGCAACGCCGGCCGCGTCCCACAGCTCGAAGGGGCCCATTTCCCAGTTGAAGCCGAGCTTCATGGCGCGATCGATCTCGACGACGGAGTCGGAGATTTCGCCAATGCGGTTGGCGGCGTAGGTCCAAAGATCGGAGAGGACGGACCAAAGAAAGATGTTGGCCTTGTCCTTCGACGGCGCGAGCAACGTGCGCAGACGCTCGGTCAGATCGTCGACGGTCTTCGCCATCTCAAGCGCTGGGAACTTCGGGCGTTGCGACGCGCGATATTCGAGCGTCTTCCAATCGACAGCGAGGATTTCTTTCTCGCCGTCGGGCTTCTTGCCCTTGCGATAGAAACCACCCTTGGTCTTGTCGCCGAGCCACTTGCGCTCCAGCATCTGCTGGAAGAATGTGGGCAGCTTGAGATCGCCGCGCTCATCCTGGATGTTGGTGGTGGCGTTACGCACAACGTGGCCGAGGATATCGAGGCCGACGAGATCGGCCAGGCGGAAGGTTGCGGTCTTGGGCCAGCCAACAGCGGTACCGGTGAGCGCATCGACCTCTTCGACGCTGAGGTCCATCTCCTGCATAATGCGCATCACGTTCAGGATGGAAAACGTGCCGATACGGTTGGCGATGAAGTTCGGCGTGTCCTTCGCGTACACCACTCCCTTGCCCATGTGCAAATCGCAGAAACGGGCAATGGTGTCCATCGCGGCGGGATCGGCGTCGGGTGTGGGGATCAGCTCCAGCAGGCGCATGTAGCGCGGAGGATTGAAGAAGTGGGTGCCGAACCAGGAGCGGCGGAAGTCCTCGGGGAAGCCTTCGACGATCTTCGCGACCGGCAGACCGCTGGTATTGGTGGTGATGATGGTGCCGGGCTTGCGAATCTTTTCGATCTTGCGCAGCAGGCTGCGCTTGATCTCGAGATCTTCGATGACGGCTTCGATGATCCAGTCGACGTCAGCGAGCTTGTGGAGATCGTCCTCGAAGTTTCCGATGGTGACCAGGCGCGCGAGCGAGGGCTCGAAGAAAGCGGCGGGCTTGGACTTGACGGCAGCTTCGAGACCGGTGGCGGCGATGCGATTGCGCGCGGGGCCGTCGGCGTCGGGTGGCACGATGTCGAATAGATAAGAAGGAACACCGGCATTGGCCAGGTGTGCGGAGATGCGGGCGCCCATAGTGCCCGCGCCCAGAACGGCGACTCTCTCAATCCGCTTCAGCATGAGATCTTATGACTCCGGCCAGACGTGATTAGACGGTCCGGCTTTTGCCCGCAGCTGCTACCGCAGGCTTGTACCTAAGTAAGTTTTGATTGAGTGCAACGTGGAATCGGTACTGTGTTTGCGTTGGCGCGACACCCAGCACAACTCTCCCCTTCAGCAACAACGGCATAAAACTGCGGCTCAAAAACAAGGCGCGCGTCGTAAGATGTGGGGTGAGGATGGCAACGACGCGCGCCGTATTAAGTTGAACTGATCGTACTGAATGAATCCTCATTCAGTCAACAAGTATTTTTAAGTATTTTTCACACAATGATTTAGGAGACGACTTCGCAAGCAGAAAGGCGTCTCCGGCCGCAAGTCCGCAGATCACAGGTGTTTGTGCGGCGAAATGGACCGCAGTCGAGAGCGCGGTGCTCAGGCGCTAGCGGTAGGTATTTCCAAGTCAGGATGAGCGGTGAGATACTGCATCGCCTTTTCGGCGACCTCGCGCTCGCCTTTGTAGCTGAGAGAGGTGGGCGCTTCATCCAGCGGGATCCAGAAGGCGCGCTGCACTTCGACGCGCATCTCCGGCGAGATGTTGCCGAGCTTGCCGGAGCGATACAGCAGAAGATAGAAACTCACGATCTTAAAGACGCGGGCCTGATTGCCCCAGTTGCGGACGTAGACGTACTTGATGTCGGCGAGCTTGGTGATGAGGTCGGCGTGAATGCCGGTTTCTTCGTGAACTTCACGCAGAGCGGTCTGGTCAGGCTTCTCACCGGCGTCGATGGCGCCTTTGGGTAAGGCGGTAACGGCGGGCGCGCCATTGTTGCTCTTCGCTTTCTTCGCAGGCTTCTTGGGGCGAGTCATGTGGGGCTCGATGACGGCAAGGAACCAGCGGCCGCGCATCTTGCGCAGCACGACGCCGCCAGCCGAAAACTCGCGCTCCATGAGGATTCCTGAGGACTGGCTAGTTTGGCAGAGTTCGGTCAGGGTGACAACGAGAAAGACGCAATGCCCTCCCCAGGGACGGGTGAGATAGGTTAACCGTTTGTTACGCCCGTATGTCTCACACATCCGTGACCGCCCTCACTGCGCCGATTTTTCCGGCGGTTCACCATGCTGGGTAGAGGAGAAAAGTGTCCCCACTTCATGGGTCTAATGACGCTTTTGGCCACATATGCGACGAGTCCTCATCCTTGGAGCTGCAGGACGTGATTTTCATGATTTCAACGTAATCTTTCGTAACAACCCCGAATTCCGTGTCGTAGCCTTTACCGCAACCCAAATCCCCGACATCGCAGGACGCCGTTATCCCGCCGCATTGGCGGGCGAGCTTTATCCCGACGGCATCCCGATCCTGGAAGAAGACAAGATGGAGCAGATCATCCGCGACGAGCGCGTGGATGAGGCGGTCTTTGCCTATAGCGACGTGCCGTATGCCACGTTGATGCATCTGGCATCGCGGGCTGTCGCTGCGGGCGCCGACTTCCGGCTACTGGCTGCGGAGCGAACTCAGCTCACGGCTGAGGTACCGGTGGTTTCGGTGTGCGCGGTGCGCACCGGCTGCGGAAAGAGTCCGGTATCGCGCAGGATTGCGGCCGAACTGCGCAACCAGGGCTGGCATCCGGTTGTGGTGCGTCACCCCATGCCGTATGGCGACCTCGCCGCACAACGGGCGCAGCGCTTCGCATCGCTCGCTGATCTTGATCGCCATGAATGCACCATCGAAGAACGCGAGGAGTACGAGCCGCACATCATGGAAGGCACGACCGTCTATGCCGGCGTGGACTATCTCGACATTCTGCGGCAGGCGGAGAAGGAAGGCGATGTCATCCTGTGGGACGGCGGCAATAACGATACGTCGTTCTATCGCTCCGATCTGAAGATCGTGGTGCTGGATCCGCATCGCGCTGGACACGAGCTCGGCTACTATCCCGGCGAAGTGAATTTCCGCAGCGCCGATGTGCTGATCATCAACAAGGTCGATACCGCCGATCCTGACGGCATCAAGGCTGTGCGCCGGAATATCGCGCTGTATAACCCCGACGCGAAGGTGATCGAGATGGCATGCCGGGTGAAGGTCGACGATCCCGACATCATCAGCGGCAAGACGGTGCTGGTGGTGGAAGATGGCCCGACACTCACGCATGGCGAGATGCCGTACGGCGCGGGTGTGGTGGCTGCGAATCGTTATCACGCGGCGGCGCTGGTCGATCCGAGGCCCTATGCGATCGGCTCCATCAAGAAGACGTTCGAAAAGTTCCCGCACCTGTGGCGCGTGCTGCCGGCGATGGGCTACAGCGATACGCAGCGGCATGAGCTGGAAGAGACGATCAAGCGCGTGCCGTGCGACTTGGTGGTGGTGGCTACGCCGATCGACCTGGCCCGCGCCATCAAACTCGAGAAGCCGAATGTGTGCGTCCACTACGAAGTGGAAGAACTCGGCAAGCCCGCGATCGGCGGCTTGATTGAGCAGTTCACGGAAACCTACAAGCCGGCGTTGGTCGGCGCCGGGAGGTAGTCATGGCCATCAAGGACTTTCTCTCTATCCGTGACTTCACGCCTCTAGAGATACGGCACTTCTTACACGTTGCGACGCAAGTGAAGACGCACCCGGAAGCTTATCGTACGGCGCTGAAGGGCAAGACGCTGGCGATGATCTTCGAGAAGCCATCACTGCGCACGCGGGTGACGTTCGATGTCGGCATGGAGGAACTGGGCGGGCATCCGCTCTACCTTTCGCCGGCGGAGATCAGCCTGGGCAAACGCGAGTCGGTGCATGACGTGGCGAAAAACCTGGAGCGCATGGTCCAGGGAATCATGATTCGCACCTTCGCACACCAGATCGTGGTGGATCTGGCGAAGCACGCTGACATTCCGGTGATCAACGGGTTGACCGATTACAGCCATCCCTGCCAGGCGATGGCGGACTACCTGACGATGCTGGAGGTAAAAGGCCGCATCTCGGGGCTGAAGGTCGCGTATATCGGAGATGGCAATAACGTGGCGCGTTCGCTGATGTTCCTGGGAGCGCAGCTAGGTGCGGACGTGTGGATCGCCTGCCCGCCGGGATATGAGCCGGATAACGACGCAATCATCTGGGCGCGTAAGCGCTGCAACGAAACGAGTGGGGCCGTCACGGTCACGCACGATGCGGAGACGGCGGCGTTTGATGCCGATGTGATTTACACCGACGTCTGGGCCAGCATGGGGCAGGAAGCGGAGACGCAGGCGCGGAAGAAGATCTTCGCGCCCTATCAGATCAATTCCAAGTTGTTCGGCCAGGCCAAGAAGGACGCCATCTTCCTGCACTGCTTGCCGGCCCACCGCGGCGATGAAGTTACGGATGACGTGATCGACTCGCAGCGGTCGTTTGTGTTTGTGCAGGCCGAGAACCGGCTGCACGCGCAGAAGGCAATCATGTTGGAACTGATGCAGCCGGTGCGCGAGCCGGAGTACGAAGTGATGCGCGAGCCGATTGTGGAACTGGTGAGGTAGAAGAACCGCTGTTCGCTGTTTCGCTGTTCGCTTTGGCTGGCTCTGAAGTGAAGAGCGATAAGCGAATTTGCGCGCAAAGGATCTTATGTCGAAGACTGCGCTAGTCGCGGTTGGAGGCAACTCTCTCATCCGAGCGGGCCAGAAAGGGACAATCGTTGAGCAAGTGGCGAATGCCCGCCGCACTGCGCAGGCCATGGTGGGGCTCATCCGGCTGGGATATCGGCTGGTGATCACGCACGGCAACGGGCCGCAGGTCGGAGCGCAGCTGCTGCGCGCCGAGCGCGCGTCCGATGTGGTCTACGGGCAGACGCTCGACGTCTGCGGCGCGGCCAGCCAGGGCGAGGTCGGCTACCTGCTGGAGCAGGCCCTGCGCAACGAGCTTTCCGACGCACACATCGACACTCCCGTCGTCAGCATGGTCACGCAGACCTTGGTCTCGCAGGACGATCCTGCCATGCGCGAGCCTTCCAAACCCATTGGTCCGTTTTACTCGCGTGCCGACGCCGAGGAGCGCAAGCGCGTGCTGGGCTGGCACATCGTGGAGGATGCGGCGCGCGGTTACCGGCGCGTGGTGCCATCTCCGGAGCCGCTGGAGATTGTGGAGCTGGACATCATCCGCATGCTGGTGGCGCGCAAGGTGCTCGTGGTGTCGACCGGCGGCGGTGGCATTCCGGTGGTTCGTGTCAACGGTGAGTTGCAAGGTGTGGAGGCGGTCATCGATAAGGATCGCGCGTCGGCGCTTCTGGCTTCGCAACTGGGCGTCGATTTGTTCGCAATTTCCACTGACACCGATTACATTTACCTGAACTACAGGAAGCCCGATCAGACGCCGCTGACTCACGTTTCCGTGTCGCAGTTGGAGGAGTATCTCCGCGCGGGACACTTCCCTGCTGGAAACATGGGGCCGAAGATCGAATCGGTGATTCACTTCCTGCGCAGCGGCGGCAAGGAAGCGGTGATCACGTCGTTTGAACTTCTCTGCGAGGCAGTCGCCGGCCACGCCGGCACGCGCATTGTGCCGGACGGCGCAATGGCCGGCGAAGCTGTCGAGCAGGAATTGGAGGAGCCGGTTCTCCGGTAGGCCATGCCCATCTTGCACCCTCCGGCCCGCTTGCGGGACGAGAAGCTTGGACGTTCGCGTATGACCCTGAAGCACGTTATCGAGTCGCAGCAGTTCACGGTTCCGCTGCTGATGGAGCTGTTTGATCGCTCGCGGCTGATGGAGCGGATTGTGGCGCGCGGCGGCACGCTCGACTACCAGAATCGCATCCTGGCCAGTCTGTTTTATCAGCCGTCGACGCGCACGCGCTTTTCATTCGAAGCGGCGATGCATCGGCTGGGCGGACGCGTGCTCTCGACCGAACATGCGCGCGCGTTCTCGTCGGAGATTGAAGCGGAACAGGTGGAAGATTCGATCCGCATCATCGGCAGCTATTGCGACGTGATCGTCATTCGGCATCACGAGCCGGGAGGGGCGGCACGCGCGGCGAAAGTCTCGCCGGTACCGATCATTAATGCCGGCGATGGCGGGCAGCATCCGACGCAGGCGCTGCTCGAGCTGTACACGATCTATCGCGAGCGGCCGCTGGATGGGCTGAGCGTGGCGTTCATAGGCGAGCTGGACCGCGGGCGCACGGCGCGATCGCTGACCTATCTGCTGGCGAAGTTCGAGCGGGTGAAGCTGTACTTCGTCAGCCCGCCCGAAATGCAGATGAGAAGCGACATTCTGCAGTACCTCGATCGTCACGGTGTGCGGTTCGAACTGGAATCGGATATCGATCGCGTGCTGGGAGAAGTCGACGTGATCTACCAGACGCGCATTCTGCCGGAGCGGCTCCCGCGGCTAGGAACGCACCGGTACGCGATCAATTCGTCGGTGCTGCAGCGCATGAAGCCGGACGCGATGATCATGCATCCGCTGCCGCGCACGGTAGAACTGGATAAGTCCGTGGACGACGATCCGCGCGCACTGTATTTCCGCCAGGCCGCGAATGGGCTATACGTGCGGATGGCGCTGTTGACGATGATGTTGGAATGAAGAAGTAATTAGTAATTAGTGGTCAGCGGACAGGTAGCTCGAACGCCGGTGGAAGAAGCAGGCTGACGCTAGCGCCCAACCACTAACTACTAATCAGTAGTCGCTGACTACTAACTACTAATTACTAGCTACTAGTTACTCGCACACGAGGACTCATCATGCCCGTACTGGATCATCTTGAAACCAAGGATTTCATCGAGCTGGAAGAGAATTATGGCGCCCACAATTACCACCCGCTGGATGTTGTCATCGAGCGGGCGGAGGGCGTGTGGGTCTACGACGTGGAAGGCAGGCGCTATCTGGACTGCCTGGCGTCATATTCGGCGGTCAATCAGGGACACTGTCATCCCAAAATCATGAAAGCCATGTTTGACCAGGCGCACAAAGTTACGCTGACTTCGCGCGCCTTTCGCAACGATCAGTTGCCGCTGCTCTACCGGCAACTGCATGAGCTGACCGGCTATGAGGTGGCGTTGCCCATGAATTCGGGCGCGGAGGCGGTCGAGACTGCGGTAAAAGCCGCGCGCAAGTGGGGCTACAAGGTCAAAGGCATTCCGGATGGCAAAGCTGAGATCGTGGTCTGCGCTAACAATTTTCACGGCCGCACGGTGACCGTCATCAGCTTCTCCACTGATGAGCAATATCGCGACGGCTTCGGGCCGTTCACACCGGGATTCAAGGTCATTCCTTTCGGCGATACGGCGGCGTTGCGCGGCGCGATCACGCCCAACACGTGCGCCTTCCTGCTCGAGCCGATTCAGGGCGAGGCCGGCATCGCGATTCCGCCCGAAGGATTTCTGCGCGAGGCAGCCGACATTTGCCGCCGCAACCGCGTACTGTTTGTCGTTGATGAGATCCAGTCCGGGCTGGGACGCACCGGCAGGCTATTCGCACACCAGCATGAGGGCGTCCGGCCCGACATGGTGATCATCGGCAAGGCGCTGGCGGGCGGATTCTATCCGGTATCGGCGGTGCTGGCGTCGAAGGAGATCCTCGGCGTCTTTCATCCCGGCGATCATGGCAGCACCTTCGGCGGCAATCCGCTGGGCTGTGCGGTGGCGCGCGCTGCGTTACAGGTACTGATTGACGAGAAGCTGGTAGAGCGCTCGGCTGAACTGGGCGAATACTTCCTGGAGCGGCTGCGAACGCTGTGCAGTCCGCATCTGCGCGAAGTCCGTGGCAAGGGGCTGTGGATCGGCATCGAGCTGGATGTGCCCGCGCGCCCCTACTGCGAAGCGCTGAAAGAAGTCGGCGTGCTCTGCAAGGAAACGCACGAATATGTGATTCGTATCTCGCCACCGCTGGTGATCACGCGTGAGGAAATCGATTGGGCATTCGACCGAATCAGGCAGGTGATTGAAGAACGGGTGTGAAGTTGCACCATTTGGGATAGACTACGAGCCGCCAAAAGGCGGCTCTTTTGATTTCGCGATATCAGGAACCTCATATGAATTCTCGTTGCTTCGCTCTGTTGGCATTGATGACCCTGATGCTCAGCGCGTGTCACTCGCCGGCGCAGAAAGCGGCCGCTCCGGTTACCGACGCCTGCGAAGTGCTGACGCCGGCGGAGATCGGCGCGGCGCTGGGCGTGTCCATCGATCCGGGCAAGCCCATGGCCGGCAAAGTAATGTGCGCGTGGACGCAAACCGGACAGACGGGCGAGATTGGGACCAAGCTCGTGCTCCACTTCGCGCAGATGCCCTACTTCCAGAAGGAGAAAGCGGCGAGCGGCAACGTTACAGTAACGCCGGTGAGCGGAATCGGCGACGAGGCGTTTTATGTGACCAGCGAATTCGGCACGAGCCTGTTTGTGCGTAAGGGGGATGCGGCGATCGATTTCTCCATCCGCGATAAGAGCCTGCCGAGAAATGACCTGATGGCCAAGGAGCGGGAGCTGGGGTTGAAGGCGGCGGAGCGATTGTGAGATCGAGTGTGCCGCCGGCTGAACAGGCCGCTGAAAAAGTCGAGAAGCAGATCCCTCGTCGGCCTGAAGGCCTCCTCGTGATGACAAAACAAAAGCCTCGCAACGACGCAGCTAAAGCTGCGCCCCTTCAAAACGCTCCAGCAGCCGGTGAAATCGTGTCCTGCGAAAAGGCCGGCTCTACCTTGCAAAATCATTCGTAGAAATCGAAGTCGGTGAGGCTGGTCGCCACGGTTTGTGCGAGTGCCTCGACGTTGAAGAATTGCTCTTCAGGTTCTCCGGAAAAGCCCAGCAGACGCGGAGTAGCGCCGGCGAGTACAGCCAGGCCGGCATCGACGCGCGCGTGTGTCTTGTAGTCGATGACGTCGAAGACTCCGCCGGGGTAGTCGGTGAGCAAGGCGTTGGCAGCGACGATTCCGCCGCACAGCAGCGAGCCCACCGCCGCTCGCCGATTGCGCCGCCACAGGCGCGCAGCCATGAACAAGAACGAGCCGGCAACAGCGTAGTCCAGGACCGCGTGGGTTGCAGGCCCGATGCGCGCGGGCAGCTTGCGCGTGGCGAAGCGTACTCCGGAATGCCAAAGAGGCATATGAGACCTCGTCGCAGTGAGATAGTGAACCGGCGACGATGATTGTACGCCGCTCGGTCAGAAGATGCGGGGGAGCCGAGCGGAGTTGGCGAGGAACGGGGTCAGGCATGAACCCTTACCACTCTAAAGAACCTGTCGTCTCTGCCGATGAAGAGCGCAGGAGATGATCGCATGCCCCTATACGCCTGGAATTCAACCTACAGTGTCAAAGTGAAGCGTTTTGACGAGGAGCACCAGCAGCTGTTCAGCATCATCAACGAACTGCATGAGGGTATGAAAAACGGCCGCGGCAAGGAAATTCTGCACGATGTGCTAACCAAGCTGCTGCGCTACACCGAGCGGCACTACACCGCGGAAGAAGCGGTGATGAGGGAGCTGAGCTATCCGGGATTGTCAGCGCAGGTCGAACAGCATCGCAAGTTCACCAACAAGATCAAGGAAGTAGCCGAGCAGTACAAGACCGGCACGCTTGGGTTGTCGGTGGATGTGCTGGATTTTCTGACCAAGTGGCTGTCGCAGCACATTGTGGGCGTGGACAAGCAGTATAGCGACTTCATGAACGCCAAAGGCGTGGCGTGAAGCTGTAGAGATAGGATGACGCGACCGGCGGCCGGAGCGTCTTCCGAGTTGCTGTAGCCGAGGTAGTGGGCCTCACGTGGTAGTGTTTGCTTAACGGCATCATCGACCGCGCGGCCTGCGTTGCCCCAAGGCGGGTTGCAGCAACTCAGCAGGCGCTCAGCTGCCGCCCTTGCTTCGGGCCAGAGCACGCTTAAGCGTTTCATCGAGAGCCGATTTAGCCCTGGCGTATTCCTCCGCGGTGACCTTCTCCTGCTGGCGATCAAGCTCCAGCTGGAACAGTTCTTCCTTCATCGCTTCCAACAAGAGCGCATTCCGATCTCTCGCCGGCGCGGCCGGCTCGACAAAGTCGGCAAAAGAGGCGGCGGATTCCGGAGAATCGGCTCCCACGTTGCCGGATGTCCCAGCGCCGACGGTCGCCGGATGAGGGCGATTGGATCGTGACACGATAAAAGCTCCGCCCATCACCAGAACCAGCGCGAAGGCTCCGAGGATGTAGGCGCGATAGTCGTGCAACGGGTCGGGAGCGTCGATGGGTGCGCCGAGTCCGCCGCCGGGACGATTGTCGTTGGCCGCAGCCTGCGAACCACCCATCGCTCCGCCGGAGTCAGCACTTCCCTGCCCGGCCTGCTGATTGTCCGGCTGGAAGGCTCCACTGCCGGAGACGCGGAAGCTGAGATCCTGTCCCGGCTTGACGTTGGTCGAGACCATGATGGTCGATTGCGGGTCGGACATCTGCTGGAACTGCTGCTTGTCTTTGGCTTCAAAGGTCATGCCCTTGGGGACCATCACGACAAAGTGCTGTATGTCGCGCTGCGGCTTGGGCGCGAAGCTGGCTTCGCCGCTGTAGGGCATGTGGTAGGCGATCTGGAACTGTGTCTCGCCCGGGCGCAGCGGGTAGCTCAGCATGTAGTGATTCTTCTGTGAGCCGGGCTGAGTTTCAGTAGCGATAGGCTGGCCGCCGGGACCTTTGGCTTCAGCAGATTCGATCTCGGCGCCGTCAGGGAGAACGATCTCGAAAGTACCTTTGTCGCTGGCGACGGTGCGCGGCGGCTGCGATTTGTTGGTGACCGCGAAAAGCGAGATTCCCTGCAGCTGCTTGCCGTCGCTCTGCAGACGATCAACCTCGACGGTCTGGCTGAGGCCATCAACTTTGGGCGCTGCGTCGTAAATCGTTAACTCGGCGGTGGAGCTGCCGGGCATGAGCGGACCGCCTTGTGGAAAATAGGCGACGCCCTGATGCGTGACACGAACCATGTGCGGGGCTTGCGTGTCTGTGGGAGCGGGGAAGGAGAACTTTCCCTGCGCGTCAGTCTTGGTGGTGCCGATCTCCTGCATGCCTTGCGAGAGCGAGAGGAGCGAGACTTCGTCGCCGGCGGACGGTCTACCAGTGGTGCCGTTGGTCACCGTGCCGGTGATGGATTGGGCGGCGGCGAGGCCAACGACAGCAAAGAGCACACAGGCCATCATCAGTGTCATCCTGAGCGGAGCGCCCGCTTGTTTTTCGGTCCGCTTCGTTTGCGGACCGGCGGGCGCGGAGTCGAAGGACCTGCTGTTCCGACGCCGGGAATTAATCTGCTCCGAGCAAACAGCAGGTCCCTCGACTCGTCCGCTGAAGCCGACTCGCTCGGGATGACACAATCGAAAAATTCCGGAGGTCACGCGCGGCCTCCGTTGGGACGGACGCCGGGGCGGCGGGTGCCGTGGCGCACGACCGAGCGCGCCTTCTCGATGGACTCGAGCTCGGCGAGGATGGTAGCGGCTTCGTCCTCAAGAGCACCGCGCTGGACCGTGTAATCCTTCTCGCTCAGCTTGCCGGCCTTGTATTCAAAGTTGAGGTCGCGCAGATTCTCGTAGGTCGCGTCCTTGCGCTCCTGAAGATAAAGAGAGCGCGTTTTTTCCTCGCCGGTCTCGACCTCGTCAGGACGGTAGAAGACGTAAACAAAAAGGGCGGCCGCGAAGAGCGCACAGCCGAATAGCGCGAAGACGGATTCCTCGGTCATAACAGCGAATGCGATTAGTGCGAACATCAGAATTCAGTCTCCTGACGGGCCTTCTTGCGAAGGTCGTCGAGTTCTTTAGCGTCGAGCTTGGGCGCCGGCACTGGTTGAGCAACAGCGCGCGACTTCCACAGACGCACCAGCCAGACGGTCAGCACGATTGCAACCACGAATACGGCGAAGGGCATGATCCAGGCGACGCGATTGAATCCGGTCGTGGTCGGTGCGGCCAGCACTGTGTTGCCGTACTTCTGCACGAAGCTTTGCAGGACAAGCGAATCGTTGTCACCGCGAGCCAAGCCAGCGGCCAGCTCGTCGCGCATGCGGTCGGAGTAGGTGCAACCCACATGGTTGCACTCCAGCAAAACCTGATTGCAACCGCAAGCGCACATGAGCTGATGTCCGAGCTTGTTGAAGCGCGCGTCGGTGTCAGCGCCGAGGAAGACGACAGCCAGCAGCGCGATGAGGGCGAGCTGGGCAATTCGCAGTTTCAAGTTTCGAGTTTCGAGTTTCAAATTCATGCGACCGCGTGATATTGAGGCACGGCGATTTCTAGCCATTCGACGATGCAGGACAAAACGCCGTGTTCCGGATCTTCTTCGGCGAAATCCACGCTGGTAGTAGCGGGCTCAGGAATCGGATCCCCATCGGAGGCCATGCCTTCCAAGTGAAATTCGGCGGCCTGGCGCATAGCCGTCCGCATTGTGTCTAGCGTCGGTGCAGTTGCGACAACGCCGGGCAGGTCCGGCAGAAAGCCGCTTAGGTTGTTTGCGCCAACTTCGTAAACGGTGAGATATCTCGTGTTCATTAATGTCGAACCTGTCGTCCCTAAAGGGACTCGCGTTTACTTATTGTCGCTTACCCAGCGCTTCCGCGCTGGGCTAATCACTTTTCATTTCGGCGTGGCGCCGTCGGTAGTCAGTCTTCAGGGTTTTCGTCGCCTGCGCCGAGTACTTGTTGTTCCTTCTCGGGTGTCCTGGTCGAGCTCATCGCTAATGGCTAATCGCTAATGGCTCTTCATGCCTTTGGGTGTTGCGCGAAGAACTTCCACATCACATCCGTGGCCGACAGATCGATGTGGCTGATCGGCGTGCCGGGCCAGAGATGATGTCCGCCCTGAATCGTATAGAGCGCGACGCCCGTACCATCCTTACACCCTGAGTATATGTCGATGAGGACGTCTTTGGATTCTTCGCGCTTTGCCGCGGGCGCGCAACTGTTCTCCTTCACCCAAAAGGCGACAGCGTCGGCGACAGATGTGTCGGTGCGGTGCGGGCCGAGTTGATAAGGTGTAGAGCCGCCGTTGTAGGGCACCAGACGATCGGCGGTGCCGTGAAAGACGATCAGCGAAACGGGAGCCGACGGCTTGCAGGGCACGTTCTGCGCGCCTTCGACAGGCGCGACCGCGGCGACCACGTCGGACATCTCGCAGGCCGCACGATACGACATCATGGCGCCGTTCGAGATGCCGGTGACGTAAATGCGTCGGGCGTCGATGTTATAGCTCTTCTGCAGCTTCGCGATAAGCGAGCGCAGAAACGCGATGTCGTCGACGTTCTCGCGCTGCGCGTAGCCGCAGCAGTTGCCGGCGTTCCAGGTGGGCAGCTTGCCGGTACCGTTGGGATAGACCGCGATGAAGTTCTCCTTGTCGCCCAGAGTGCTCATGCCGGACATCTGTTGGGCGTTGGCAGCGCCCTGAATGGCGCCGTGCAGTACGATGACCAGCGGCGTTGCGGCCTTGCCGTTGTAGCTGGATGGCACATGCAGGATGTATTCGCGAGTGCGGCCGTTGACGTCGATGGTGGAGAAGTGGGCGGAGGTCGATGCGATGGCGCGACGCAGCACCAGGGCGGAGGCGCAGGCGATCAGGATCGCAACGACAATGGTGAATCGTTTCGTGCTCATTGTGCGGTAAACACGGAGTTGCGGGCACGGGTTGTGAGCGGAACCGGAATAATATCTTTCATCAACGTCGGGAGTTGCATCCGGAGTTGGGGTTCGAAGGTTATTGCCTCAAGCGATCGTTCTGAGAGGCCTGCTGTCCCTGAAGGGACTCGCGTTATTTATTTACCGCATACCCAGCACTCCGCTCCGCTCCGTGCTGGGCTAAGTTATGCCGTCTCGCTGCGCGAGACTGGATCCTGCCGGGCGCATTAATTCGGATCCAACGCCAGCGGAACAGCAGGTCCCTCGACTCGGGATGACACGTCATAAAGAAGCCGGTCGACGCGGGCCTGAAGGCCCGCACTGCCTAATCCCCGCTCACTCCGACGGCGCCACTGCGCACAGCTTCGGTAGTGGTGTCCTCTTTCTCCGGCTCCTTCGCCACGACCTTCGGCGGCTTCATGTTGGGGAAGAGCGCGATGATCGTTCCGATCAGAACGATGAGCACGCCGATCCAAATCCACATGACCAGCGGATTCACGTGCGCCTTGATGATGGGCTTGCCGGTATCCTGATTGCGCCCGGTGTAGACGAGGTACAGGTCCTCGTTGGGACGCGAGCGGTTGGCGACCATGGTCGCGGTCTGCTCGCTGGCCTTGTAGAAGCGGCGCTCGGGATACATGGTCGCGATCTGCTTGCCACCGCGGTAGACATCGATGACGGCCCATTCGCTGCTGTAGTTCGGTTTGTCGTCCTGCGTGTAGGACCGGCAGACGAGCGTGTAGTGGCCGATCTGCATCTTGTCGCCGAAGCCCATCTCCTGCTCTTTGTCCTGATTGAAGGGCAGCCCGGCAAAACCGATGACAATGAGCACCACGCCGATGTGAATGAGGTAGCCGCCATAGCGCCGCGTGTTACGGCGAGTGATGACGACCATACCTTGCGGGATGCTGACGCCGGTCTGGCGCGCGATGACGCGGCCGCCGCGCCAGAACTCGCCTACGACTGTGGCGAGGACCATCGCTGACAGGGAGATAGCTATCACGGAATAGAAGTAAGCAGAATCTTCCCACGGCCTCATGCCACCCAGCATCAACCCAATCGCAGTCAGAACCGCCAGAGCCGTTGGCCATACGAAGTTGCGCTTCACGCGATCAAACGAGGTCTGGCGCCAGGCCAGCAGCGGGCCGATGCCGGTCAGCAGCACCAGGAAAATGCCAATCGGCACGTTGACGCGATTGAAGAACGGCGGGCCGACGGTGACCTTCGATCCCGTGACCCATTCCGACAGCACCGGAAACAGCGTGCCCCACAAGACGGCAAAGCACGAGACCAGCAGCACGAGATTGTTGAACAGGAAGCTCGACTCGCGCGAGACCAGCGATTCGAGTCGGTGCTCGCTCTTCAGCGTCTCGCGATTGCGCACGAAGAAGTACACGCAAGTGGCAAACGAGATCGCCAGGAACCAGACAAACCACGTGCCAATGCTCGACTGCGCGAAAGCGTGAACCGAACTGACCACGCCGCTGCGCGTGAGGAATGTGCCGAAGATGGCGAGCAGGAACGTGGTGAAGATCAGCCACATGTTCCACATCTTCATCATGCCGCGCTTCTCCTGCATCATCACCGAATGCAGGAAGGCGGTCATGGTGAGCCAAGGCAACAGCGACGCGTTCTCGACCGGATCCCAGCCCCAGTAACCACCCCAACCGAGCACTTCGTAGGCCCAGTGCGCGCCGAGGAAGATACCGCAGGTAAGGAAGAGCCACGCGACCATGGTCCAGCGGCGCGTGATGTGGATCCACTTCTCGCCGGGATACTTCATGATCAGCGCGCCCAGCGCGAAGGCGAAGGGCACGGTCACGCCGACGTAGCCGAGATAGAGCATCGGCGGATGGATGACCATCTCGGGATATTGCAGCAGCGGGTTCAGGCCGTTGCCGTCAGCGGGGATGGTTCCGCTGACCAGGCCGAATGGGTTAGCGGCAAAATTGATCAGCGAGAAGAAGAATACCTGCACGGCGGCGATGATGACCGAAGCATGCGCGAAGAGTTGCGGATCGACTTTGTAGCGCATCCGCAGGACCAGCGCGTAGGTCGAGAGCAGCCAGGCCCAGAAGAGCAGCGAGCCCTCCTGTCCGGACCACAGCGCGGCAAACTTGTAGGCGATGGGCAGGTCGCGATTGCTGTGGTGCAGGATGTAGGCGACCGAGAAATCATTGCCCAGCGCGGCCATCACAAGCGCCAGTCCGGCGATGGTGACCGCGGCCCACGAGGCGATGCCGGCGCGGCGCGCGGTCTCGCCCAGGCGATCGTCCTTGCGGGCCAGACCCATGGCTCCCGCAATGAACGAGTAACCAGCCAATGCGAGCGCAAGCAGGAGCGCAAAACTTCCGATTAATGGCATGAGAACTTAGTACCTGTGATGATCCGCAAAGAAAGCGCCACCCGATGGAGCAATTCTACTCGCAACGGCAAATGGAAATGCGGAATTTTGAAGGATCGGGATACAACTTTGCGGGAGGGCTGGGCTTATCACTTCCGCTCTACCAATCGTGAGGGCGACTATTCCTCAGAGTATAGGGGTCCTTCGACTCCGTTCGGCTACGCCCCACTCCGCTCAGGATGCCAGAGGAGAGAACGAACCATTCTCCTCAGTGCTTCTCACTTGGCCGGGTTGGACTCTTGCGACTTGGCTGGGGCGGAGTCGTCTGCTTTAGCTGGACTGGAGTCTTGCGACTGGGTTGAGTTGGAGTCACTCGTTTTGGGCGCAGCGGAGTCGTTTGAGTTGGCTGGCTTGGAGTCATCCGTTTTGGCTGGCGTCGAGTCTTGTGCCTTGGGCGGATTAGAGTCTTCCGTCTGCGCGGGCTTCGTGGCTTCCGCTTTGCAGCTAGTGATGTCGGGGTCCTGGATCTCGCCGTCCTTCGCTGCGGGCCACTTCGCCATGTAGCATCCGGCGTCCGCGAATTTCCCGTCGGCGTAGGTGTAGAGGCTGAGATGGCTCTCGGTAGGCGACTCATGGCGCACGACCACGAGGCCTGAAAATCCGTTGCTGCTGGTGGGCTGGATGGTGTAGCTGGAGGCGACCGCGTCCAGCACCGAGACATAGCCGTCGTCGGAGTGGCGGAAGATCCACAGCGGGCAATTGGACATGGCATCGCATCCGCCCTCGAGACCGAGCGAGGTGGCGAACAGCAGCGGCTTGTCTCCGCCGAGGTCGACAAAACGAATGCGCGTGGTGGAGGCGATCTCGCGGATGCGCTCATCGTCGTAGCCACGCTCGCTCATGGGCTTTTGTAGGCGCAGGACGATGGCATCGATGAGCGTGGCGCGATCGGGCTCGGTCAGCCGCGAGGTGTTTCCGAGGCTGGGATCGGTGCGGCCGATGGTCTGCTGGTCGCGCCAATTCCACTCGAAATCTGCGGCCAGGACAACGGCGCAGACAAGAACAACCGCCGCCGAGCAAGCCGCAATCTTCCGCGAAAGGCCCATAGAGCGCTTGTACGCCAGAAGCTAGCGCGATGTCCAGCAGGACGCGATTCGGCGCCGTCCGAAGCGGCTGGTCTTGGTAAGGACTTGGAGTTCCTCAGCCGTAATGGTAGACTGGTATAAGAATATGGTAGACAGGTAGACCATGGCGTTGAACATCAAGAATCCGGAAGCCCACAAGCTGGCGGAAGAACTCGCTCGCCGAACGGGCGAAAACATGACGGAAGCGGTGACGCAGGCTTTGCGGGAACGGTTGAAACGAGTACGCCACTCGCAGCGCGGCCCACGAACCGAGCGGCTCATGCGCATTGCCAAGGACTGTGCAGGACGTTGGAAAGAACCGTTCAAATCGACGGATCATGGCGAACTGCTCTACGACGAAAAAGGGCTGCCACGATGATCGTGGACAGCTCGGCTCTGATCGCTATCCTCAAAGAAGAACCGGAGGCAGCGAGGTTTATTGAACTCATCGATTCCGCGTTGCACTGTCGAATATCAGCGGCCAACTATGTCGAGACGGCGGCCGTAGTGGACAGCAACGGCGACCCAATCATGAGCAGGCGGTTTGAGGATTTCTTAAAGCAAGCGGAAATTGAAATTGAGCCGGTCACGGTCGAACAGGCTCGTATTGCGCGGGAGGCATACCGCGATTACGGCAAGGGCAGCGCGCATCCGGCGCGACTGAATTTCGGTGACTGCTTTGCTTACGCTCTGGCCAAAGACGTGGGCGAGCCACTGCTTTTCAAGGGCGAGGACTTTCGTCAGACCGACGTTACGCCGCGTCAGCCAGAGTGACGTAAGGCCCGGGCTCACTTCTGGTTCGGCTTCTGTCTTATCAGGCCCAACTAACTAACACTAGCCGCCGAAGGTTTCGGCTGACGGCGGAGGCGAAGTCTGGTACTCTCGCCGTCACGGGAAGCACAGATGCCACGCGTCAAAGCTGCGTCACAGCGCAGCAACAATAATGCTGCCAGTTCCGCGAAGGCTGCCACGGCGCGCGCGCGCGAGCAGCACGAGTTAGTCATTATCTCCGGCATGAGCGGCGCGGGCAAGGCGTCCGCGCTGAAGACCTTCGAAGACCTCGGCTATTACTGCGTCGACAATCTACCGGTCGGGCTGATCGGCAATTTTGCCGAGCTGGTGCTGGATACGCTGGAGATTCAGCGCGCGGCGCTGGTGGTTGACATTCGCGAAGGCGCGCGCCTGGACAAGCTGCCGCAGATCCTGGCGACGCTGCGGCGGCTGCTGAAGACGACGGTGCTCTTCCTGGAAGCCGATGAAGAGGCGCTACTGCGGCGTTACAGCGAGACACGGCGGCCGCATCCGCTGGGGCGCAATGTTTCAGTGCGAGCATCGCTGTCGGCCGAGCGCCGGCGATTGAAGCCCTTGCGCGCGCTGGCGGACTTCGTGATCGATACGACGAAGTTCAACGTGCACGAGTTGCGCACGCAGCTGACTGAGCGCTTCACCGAAGGGAAGAGCGAGACGAACATCCTCATCTCGTGCGTGAGCTTTGGTTATCGCGAAGGCGTGCCCGAGGACGCGGACCTTGTATTCGATGTGCGCTTCCTGCCGAATCCGCACTTCATCCCGAAGTTCCGGCCACTCACCGGGCGCCATCCTGCGGTGGCGAAGTACATCCGCTCGTTTCCGCAAACGAAAGAGTTTATCCGCCGGATCTCCGAGCTGCTGATTTATCTGATCCCGCATTACATCCGCGAGGGCAAGAGCTACCTGACGATCGCGTTCGGCTGCACCGGCGGCAAGCATCGCTCGGTGATGATCGCCGAGGATGTGCAAAAGCGCCTGGCCAAAGCGGGATTCAACGTGAAGGTGGCGCACCGGGATTCGCCGGTAGAGAGCTAGTTCGCAGCGACATTTGCTAAACTGTATGGGCCTGGCAACTCCGGCCAGAGGCAACCGCGCGCGGAGAGGTGCGTGAGTGGTTGAAACGAGCCGCCTCGAAAGCGGCCATACCTTGACGGGTATCGGGAGTTCGAATCTCCCCCTCTCCGCCATATTTCCCAACGCCGCTTAAGCCGTCCTACTGCTCGATCCCATCGCGCTCCTGAAGTCGGGAACTCACATCACAAATCGGGCAGCTTCGTATCAGGGCACGACTTCAGTCGTGCCGCAAGAAACGCAGGGCAGGCTTTAGCCCCTGCGATTGCCGGTGCAGGGGCTAAAGCCCAGGTTTTGTTCGAACTTTTCGGCACGACTGAAGTCAAGATTGTTCACTTGACAAAAGAACAGTCCTGCCGCATGGTGGACGTGACCACCAGACTGGTGGTGCCAATTGAGGGCCGTTAGGCCGTGTGAACCACGGCCCAAACTGGAGCGGCTTCCAAAGAGGAAGACGATGACTATTGGCGTTGGCTTTCTGTGTGGAGATGGCGCTGTACTTGGAACAGACACGGAAGAGAGCTATCAAGATACCAAGACCTCGGTTAACAAAATTACCATTGTAAAACGCACCTATATTCATGCTGGCGTGGCAGCATCTGGAGAGAGCGGGCTAATTGACTACATAGTTCCGAAGGTATGTAGATACCTAGAGTCCGAGAAGGGCGACAACACCACGATAGAGGCTGGACTTCAAAGCCTAATGGCCGACGTATACGACAGCAAACAGGTACGCAGTTATCCATCGGATAAGCCGGAAGATAAGACCGTTAGCATGATCGTGATCTGCCGCCCGAAAGGGCATATCGCGGCAATGTTTCAAACATGCGCTAGTCTCGTAACGCGGGTGGTAACCCCTGCTTTGATAGGTTGCGGCCCACTTCGCGACATCGCCGATGAGTTTGGCCGTTTCAGTATGACCACGGACAAAGCTAGGTGGGCAGCCCTATATCTGGTTTTGTTGGCGAAGGAACGGTGGAACGGTGTCGGCGGCCTATCGCAGGTTCTGCAGATTTGGAACGATGGATCATATGCATTAGATCGACATTGGGATCAGGCGAGGCGGGAGCGCCTGCTCCTTTCGATTAGATCAATGCACCACTTGGCTGTGCTGAATACAACCGACTTAGTTCAGAGCGATAGGGAGTTCACAAAAAATTCTTCCGCAATCCTCCGGCACCTGCGGGAGATTCGCAAGGAATTGCGTGGCATTGACGAGCAAAACATGCAGCAAATATTCAGGACTCAGCTTGGCATCAAGACAGACAAAGCTACGATACGACACCTCGCAAAACAGGCGAAGTACACTGGCAGACTACGCAGTTAGCCTCTCAAAGGTGAGCGGATCGGCGGTAACCATATGGCGCAAAGTATCGAGGAACAAGTCGGAACGCTTGCGGCGATTGAAGCGGAAGGTCATCTCGTCCAGGTACGCCGCGAGATGCTTCGCGCTGATGCGATGCCACGTTCCGATGATTCCGCGCTTCAAGAGAGAGAATGCGTTTTCAACGGTGTTCGTGTGAATGTCGCCGTCAACGTAGACGCCAGCCTTGTGCTTGATCGTCTTGTGCTTCGGCTTGAGTTCTCCCATTGCCGGGGGGTATGCGCCGTATTCGTCGGTCACGATCACGTCTACATCTTCGGAGATGTTGTCTTTAATGAACGCGGCAAGCGTGCCTGTCTTCGCATCGCCAGCGTGGAAGAAACGGAGATCGCCGCCACGCTGCCGAATGCCGATAACAATCTGCTTTGTGCTCTCGCCGAATCCCGGCTTGCGCTGATGACCGCGCTGCTTACCGCCAATGTAGGTTTCGTCTATCTCAACGGTACCGCCAAGTGCGGGCTGCTCCACTTCGCGCATAGCAGCCCTGATGCGATGGCACAGATACCACGCCGTCTTGTAGGAACCCTTGTGCTGTCCCCATATCGTCCGGCGCAGTTGGTTAGCAGAGAAACCCTTCCGCGCTTCCACGATCAACAGGGTGGCGGTGAACCAGATGTTCAACGGCAAATGCGAGTCATTGAAGATCGTGCCCGCCGTAACGCTGAATTGGTAATCACATTCCTTGCAATAGAAGAGTTGCTTCGCTGTCGCAAGCTCCACGGCGGGGCCACAGCAGCGCGGACATTCCGGGCCGTTCGGCCAGCGCAAGCGAGCAAGCATTTCGCGGCACTTCGCATCTGTATCAAACAGGGTGTTCAGATCAAGTAGCGTCACAGGGAGCCTCGCATGAACGAGAAGGAAAAACGAGAACAGTTGAAGCGGGTGTCAACTAGAACCCTGCTCGCTTCCATCAAGAGGGACATACGGAAGACGCTAAAAGAGTCTGCCGCGTCCGCTAAACCTAAGAAGAAGTGAGCCTTGCTGTCCATGCAAGGATAGTACGGCTAGAAGGGTACTTTTGTCAAGTGAATAATCATGACTGAAGTCGTGCCCTGATACAAAGCAATCAAAGCAATTCATGAGATAGGCTAGACAGGCTCTAGTCACCGACACGGGCAATATGCCTGTAGTCAGGTTCATCGCTCATAGGCCGGACGCGTACCATCCGGTTGGGCAACTTTGCATCACGGCTGGGCATACAAAGATTGAAAGAGGCACTCATGTCAAATCAGAAATTAGAAACCACTTGTTGTGTTGTCGGCGGCGGACCTGCGGGCATGATGCTGGGATACCTGCTGGCGCGTGCCGGCGTTGCGGTCACCGTGCTGGAAAAGCATCAGGACTTCAACCGCGATTTCCGCGGCGACACTGTGCACCCGTCGACGCTCGAGCTGATGTACGAGCTTGGCATCCTGGAAGACTTCCTCAAAGTTCCGCATCAGAAGCTGACATCGGCCGGTGGCATCTACGGCGATTACGCGTTTCAGGCCGCCGACTTCAGCCGCCTGCCCACGCACTGTAAGTTTGTCGCGCTGATGCCGCAGTGGGATTTTCTCAACTTTCTCGCCGATAAGGCAAAGCAGTTTCCCAGCTTCACCTTACGGATGCAGAACGAAGCCACCGATCTGATCAACGACAACGGCTGCACTAGGGGCGTGGTGGCAAAGACGCCGGACGGCGCGGCCGAGATTGATGCCGATCTGGTAGTCGGCTGCGATGGGCGTCATTCGCTCACTCGGAAGGCCGCCGGCTTTGAAGTTCTGGAATTCGGCGTTCCCATCGACGTGCTCTGGTTTCGAATCCCGGCAAGCAGCACAACTCCTGAACATCTATTGGGAAATCTCAACTACGGCAAGGCGCTGGTTCTGATCCCGCGCGGCGATTACTACCAGGCGGGAATGATCATTCCTAAGGGGACGTTTGACCAGATCCGTGTGGAAGGTTTGGAAGAGTTTCGCGGGCAATTGCACCGGATAGCGCCGTTTCTCGGAGATCGGGTGGAAGAGATACGCGATTGGGAGCAGGTGAAGTTGCTGTCGGTGCAGATCAACCGCTTGCGAAAGTGGTATCGGCCGGGCCTGCTGTGCATCGGCGATGCCGCACATGCCATGTCGCCGGCGGGAGGCGTCGGCATCAACCTTGCGATCCAGGACGCAGTGACAACAGCGAACATCCTGGCCGATCCTTTGCGCCAGGGACGGGTCAGCGATGAGTTGCTGGCACAGGTGCAGCGACGCCGCGAAATGCCAACGCGGGTCGTCCAGTTCGTGCAGGTCAACATGCACAATGGACTGAAAACCATCTTCCGCAATCCTGGTCCTGCGAAGGCACCTTGGCAGCTGAAGGCAATCGTGAACGTTCCGGGCGTGCAACATGGAATGGCGCGAATCCTTGGCCTGGGCGTGCGTCCCGAGCACATTGCCGGGGCCAGAAAGAAGCCAGCGTGCGATGCCAAGCTGATCAGGAAGATTGCCGTCGGCGCAGGACTGGCGCTGGCGGGAGTGGTGATCGCCGAGCGATTGATCCGCAGTTTTCGCAGGCCAAGCTATGGGTGGAGGTGATCGGGTAGGCGCCATTGTCGTTGAATAGGACGGTCGGTGAGGATGCAGCTCGATCTACATTTCGCTTGCGCACGCAAGCTGCCGGCCGAATACTTGCACCGTGAAGTCTAGCTGGCTTCGTCTGCTCATCGTTCCCGCGCTTGCTACCATCGCCACCATCAGCTTCGGCCAGGCCCAGCCTGTCATGATTGGCGTTCTGGAAGACACTCCCGGACAATCCGCCAACGATCCTCACTACCGCGACGTGCGCGTGGTGTTTTATCGCGACGGGCAAGCGTGGAAGGCGTTTCCCAGCGATTGTCCCGATGAAGCGTGCCTGAAGACGATTGCGGCGAAATATCCGCGGCAGGTCGACTGGACGGTGACGCTGGACGGTCGCGCGGTGGGCAACGTGACTGCGCGCACGCCGGAGGATTTCGAGACGTATTCCAGAGTAGGCCAGCAGGCGCTGACGGGCACAAATCCGCCGCCGACCATCGGGCAGCGCTCGGAGCAGTTCGGCACCTTCTACGGCGAACCGGTCTACCGTCCGCTGATCACCGTATCGCAACCGAATTATCGCGATCCGGAGCAGTGGAAGCCGGCGAAGCTGTCGGATGCGCAGACCGCAGCGGTGCGGCGTGAGCTTCGCAAGAAATATCCCAAGGTGATGAATTGCAAGGGCGACGGCAGCGACGCGTTTCCGTGGCCGTATCAGGACAACAACATTGCCTTCGGCAAGGCCTACGCGTCGGCGCGCGGCTGGAGCATTGCCGAAGCGCATCTTGTGCCGAACCGCTGTGACGGCCCGGCGGATGATCCCTTCGCGATGCAATGGTTCGTCATCACGCCGCAGGGCGAAGTGCGTTGGCTCGGCTCCAATATGTGGCTGGTGGACGCGGGCGATTACGGCGGCGACGGCAAGTCCGAACTGGTGTTCGCGCTCAACGACTATGATCGCGGCGGATACCGCCTCTACTACGACGACTTTCGCCAGCGTGCAGCCTTCGAGTTCAACTATCACTGACAGACAGCGGGCGCTCGAGCTGGTCCATTCAGGACGGTCAAGCTGACGTTGTCGGGAAGCGGCTTGCTGTTTCCACAACGCAGTTACCGTCGAGGAACATTCATCAATTCTCAATTTGACGGCGCGGCAAAAGCGGTGTTAACTTCGCAGTACACTGGAAAGGAGGGTGATCCAAAAAATATGATATCTGACAGTCATTGTAGTTTCTCAAGTGAGGTGGCTGAGGCTTAGGGCTTCCGCTCTAAATCCTCGCAAGACAGCTGGTTTTGGTGTCTGCCGCTGGGGCCACACAGAGTGGACAGCCTCAGGCCAATCCTAACAGCTAACCGGAAAGGACCCGCTGGCGCCGTGCGCTGCGGGTCTTTTTCATTGCGCATTGCGGTAGGCCTGCAATTGAATGAAAATGATTCTATGACCGGAGTGCAATTTGTCACCGACGCCAAAGGACGCAAGGTAGCTGTCCTGATCGATCTCAAGAAGCACGGCGCGAGGTTGCAGGATTTCTGGGATGGCCTCATTTCGGAGTCGCGGCGCAAGGAAAAAGGTATCCCGCTGGAGACTGTCAAGGCGGACCTGATCAAGCGCGGACGACTTCGTGGTTGACTACGCCGTCGAGATCAAGCCCTCAGCACGGAAGGAACTCGAGGCCCTCCCTGACAATATGCTGACGCGCGTCGTGCAACGACTCCAGTCTCTACAACGAAATCCCAAACCCGCCGGAGTCAAGAAGCTGAAAGGCTACAAAGACCAGTGGCGTATCCGCGTAGGCGACTGGCGGGTGCTGTACATCATCGACGATGCAGCCAGGCTCGTCAGCATCACGCGGGTCGCGCACCGACGCGAGGTATACCGGTGACCTATGCACAAGACCACTCGGCAATCCGTTGAAGTTCCCGTCCTCGAAACCGAACGCCTGCGTCTGCGCGGACATCGCGTTGACGATCTCGAGGCCTGCTCCGCGCTCTGGGCCGATACCGAGGTTGTTCGCCATACCACAGGCAAGCCGCAGACGCGCGAGGAAGTCTGGTGGCGCATTCTGCGTTACATCGGGCACTGGGCGCTGATGGGTTACGGATTCTGGGCGCTGGAGGAAAAGGCCACAGGCAAGTTTGTTGGCGAAGTGGGATTCGCCGACTTCAAGCGCGAACTCAATCCTCCGCTCGGCGACACGCCGGAGAGCGGTTGGATCCTGGCGTCAGAGTTTCATGGCAAGGGCTATGCGACCGAGGCTATGCATGCGGTGATCGCCTGGGGTGACGAGCGATTCGGCGCCGTGCGCACGGCCTGCCTCATTCATCCCGATAACGCCGCGTCGCTTCGCGTGGCGGACAAATGCGGATACCACGAGTATGCGCGGTCGACCTATCGCGACAAGGAAGTCCTCGTATTGGAACGCCTCGCTACCCAGACAGCGCAGACGAGCTGACGCGCTATCCCGGCGTCGGCGGCTTCTTCCCCTGCGACGAGCCACCCTGTGATCCACCTTGAGAGCCGCCTTGCGAGCCGCCCCCTTGCGAGCCACCTTGAGAACCGCCTTGTGAGCCTGATGTGGAGCCATTCGATCCCGGAGCGCTCTGTTGCAGACCGTGCGGACCCACCGCCGCCTCGCCCGGACGCAGCTTGCGGCAGCAACCACTCACCATGTCGCCTTGCGGCAGGTTCACCTGCGCCGAATACGGATAGTTCGCCTTGCGCACGGGATCGGTGCAGGCCTGCTTCTGGACGGTCGCCGACAAATCGAAGCTGCCATTCATTGGCGCCAAACCATTGGCGCGATGCCACTCCCACGCGTTGTCCTGCGCCACCCAATAGAAATCCCCAAGCAGCGTCTGGTCCGGCTGATTGACGCCGAGGTAGCGCGCTGCGCCATTCACAAATTGAATGCTCCACTTCGGCCCATAGCCGAAGCAAACCATGTCGGGCGGCTTGGGCGCCTTCTCCTGGCCGGGAACGATGATCTGTGATGGCGGAACGGATTGAGTTTGCGGCGCTGAGTTTTGGGCTGGCTGACTGCTTTGCTGTGCTGCTGCGAAGACAGTCGCGGTCAAGGTGAGAATTGCGGCTAGGCGGAGCATTCGTTGCATGGGTTCCCTCAAAGACGAAATGGTCGCTGCAAAATCGTTCAGAGTCAACTGCTAGTTTTCCCAGCTAATTTCAGCCCCTTGCGTACGACCTGTTCGGTGGCTTCGCGCATTCCCATTGCAGGCAGCGCCTCGGCGCTTACCCAGCGCACGTCGCTGACGTCCCCTCCGGCCTGCGCTTCGCCGGAGATCGGCCGGCACAGATAGTCGATGAGCACGTAGTGATACTGCGTCTGGCCCAGCGCGTCGGTGAAGATGCTATCGAAGACATCCAGCACTTCGCCCGGCTCGACCTCAAAGCCGGTTTCCTCCAGCGCCTCGCGGCGCACGCCGTCGCGCAGCTTCTCGCCTAACTCCAGCATGCCACCGGGAACCGACCACTCCCCGCGCAGCGGCTCGGTGTTGCGGCGCACCAGCAGTGCGCGCCCGCCTTGTACGATGACGGCGCCGACGCCGATCAGCGGATGTTCAGGGTAGTCACGCTTCATATGGGGCCGGTTCACCGGGCGGGTTGTTGAAATCCAACGCTGAAGAAGTCGGACGGGCTGAATCCAGAGACCTTCCAGCCTTTGGCCCCAAGCTTAATCTGAAAGCGCATTTGCACGCTGCGGCGCGAGGGGATCTGGCCGAAGTTGTACGGCAACGCGTCCATCTCGATCTCGGCGGTTGCACTGCCACGGTCCTTCTCGGCCGTAACCTGCAGGATCTGGTAACGGAAATTCACCTCGTCGTATTGATGGAAGAACGCGCGCAGCTGCGCCTCAAGATCCGCCCAGCCCGTCAACTCCTTCTTGTCAAAGATCGATAGCACCATTTGGATGTTCTGGGTCTGCATGCCATTTTGCAGCGGCTGAAAGACACCGCGGATGAGCTGCTCGGTCAAGGTAAGTCCCTGCTCTTGCTCGGTCGGAGGAGCCGGTTCGCCGGAGTCAGGGGCGGGTTGCGCCTGGCCGGACTGCTGTTGGGCCGGGACAAGGGTGCTGCCGGGGGCCGCTTCCGCTGCGGACAGCAAACTCACGCTCGGTATGAGCACTACCAGCAAGCCAAAGCAGATCAAGGGTCTTCGCATCAAATCCATAATTTGGGGAGTGCGGCCTGCACGGCCTCTCGTGCATAATACTGCCTTAGCGGGCTACGGTGCAGCATTTCCCTGACGCGGCGCCGTGCCCGAAATTGCCTGTCTTCGGCGCAACTTTGTGTGGTTATGAGGGTTATTGCCGATGTGGGCAGCATCGCGTTAGATCGAGCCGTGCTGGCGGGCGCCCCCGTACAGGGTGTGCAGGCACCGCCGGCCGCAATACGGGGCGACTTGGCTGAACCTGTCGTTTTACAGATGCTGAGCGATGCCGAGGTCATGCTGCGCGTGGCTTCCGGCGACGACCCTGCCTTCGATTATCTGGTCGAGAAATACCGCCGGCCGATGATCAGCTTCATGTATCGCATGACGCACAATCAGGCAGTGGCCGAAGAGCTCGCGCAGGAGGTTTTCCTGCGGGTTTATCGCTCGCGCCAAAGTTATGAGGCGAGCGCCAAGTTCACCACCTGGTTATATCGTATTGCGACTAATCTGGCGGTAAACCACGCGCGCGATACCAAGCACGAGCGGCCGGAAAATACGGTCAACATCGACGAGCCCGACACGGAAACGGGCATGACGGTCGATGTTCCCGATACCGGGATGAACGCTGAGCAGACCATTCTGCGGCGTGAGCGGCTGGCTGCAATCCGCAAGCAGGTGGAAGCGCTGCCCGAGCGGCAGCGCATGGCAGTGCTGATGCACAAGTATCAGAATATGGATTACAAGCAGATTGCGGCGGTGCTGAAGTTGAGCGAGTCAGCGACCAAGTCGCTGCTCTTTCGCGCGTATGAGACGCTGCGCGAGACGTTGAGACAGTTTATTTAGGGGCAGAAAAATAGGTGTAGTTATGATTTGCGAAAAACTTCGTCAGGATTTGATGGAAGCGTTGCTGGGCGGGCCGCAGTCGGTTTCGCCGGAGATGCAGGAGCATCTGGCAAGCTGCCGGGCTTGCGCGGCTGAGCTGGCTTCCTTGCAGCAGACCATGAGTTTGCTGGATGAATGGCAGACGCCCGAGCCTTCGCCGTATTTCAATACGCGACTGCGTGCGCGCATACGCGAAGAGGCGTTGGCGCCGGCGCAGCGCGGCTGGATCGCGTGGTTTCGCCGTCCCGTGCTGGCGGGTGCGGCGGCGTTGCTCCTCGGGCTGGGAATTGGGTTGATGGAGATCGGTCACTTCGGCGGCGATCACGATACCTTTGCCAACAATGAAAATACACCTCGAGCCAGTGCGCCGGGCACTGCGGTAGGTGATTTGCAGTATCTCGATAAGAACGCGGATCTGTTCTCCGACTTCGACGCCCTTGATCGGCAGTCGGCGGAGTAGGTGCAAGAGCGGTGTTGCGGGCCAAATCCATATCGCTAGTCGCGGTTGTCGTGCTCGCCGCGATGCCGGCGGTGTGCTTATCTCCGCCGTGGCAGCGGCGAGGTGCGTCTGTACCTCCGCCCTCGGCCCATTCCAGCGCACCGCCCAGCTCGCCCGCGCCACAGTCCGGTGGGCAGCAAGGCTATACCTTTCATCCCCAGGGTCCGGGGCCGCATCGTGGCGACTGGCTGCGCAAGTACATGACCTTGCCGCCGCATCAGCAGGAGCAGCAATTGCGGCGCGATCCCGGCTTCCAGAGCCTCTCGCCTGAGCGGCAGAATCATCTGCTCGATCGCTTGCGCAATTTCAACAGCCAGTCTCCGGAAAAGAAGGCGCAAATCCTCAACCGCATGGAGACTTTCGAGCACATGTCTCCGCAGCAGCAGCAGCAGACGCGCAACCTGTACAATCAGTACCGCAATCTGCCGGAAGATCAGAAAGACAAAGTCTCGCAAGCCTATCGCCGGCTGCGCGGCATGCCTCCGTCGGCGCGCAATGAACTGTTGAACTCCGACGAGTTCAAAAACAACTACACTCCGGAACAGCGCGATCTGCTGCGCGGCATGACGGATCTGAACATGGCGCCGGCCCCAACCCCGACTCATTGAGTAAGCGTCTGCGGCGCACCACGGAGTGAACTCAGCGTCTGCAGCGAAAATCGTTTAACATTGAATGTTCGTTGTTCTTGCGGGCGCCGGCTCATTCGCGAACACTGCAGCCTGGCGCAAGTTTCTTATGACCCAACTCATTCGCGATACGTATCGCTACCGGGAGCTGATCTGGGCTCTCGCGCTCAAAGAACTGAAAATTCGCTACAAGCGCTCGGTGCTGGGCTTCCTGTGGGCGCTGCTGAATCCCGCCTTCATGATGCTGGTGTTGACCCTGGTCTTCTCCACCATCATGCGCTTCCCCATCCCGCACTACGCCATATTTCTGCTGAGCGTGCTGTTGCCCTGGACATTCTTCTCGCAGTCGCTTTCCTATGCAGTCGAGTCCATCGTGACCAACGGCGATCTGATCAAGAAGGTCGCGGTTCCCAAGCTTGTGTTTCCCATGGCCGCGCTGGTTTCTAACATCATCAATTTGCTGCTGTCGCTGATACCGCTCGCCATACTGGTGCCGCTGCTGCGGCATCCGTTTTACTGGACCTGGATTTATCTACCCGTTCCGCTGCTGGCGCTGGCGATTTTCACGTTGGGCATGGTCTTCTTTTTTGCCGCCGCCAACGTGTACTACCGCGACGTGTCGCACATTCTGCAGGTCCTGCTGTCGGCCTGGTTCTATGTCACGCCGATTATCTATCCGTTGGACATGCTGCCGGCACGTTACCGCTGGATTTTGAAGATGAATCCCATCATCTACGTCATCAACGGATTCCGCCTGGCGGTGTACTACGGCCAGTTGCCCAAGGCGCCATCGATCATCGCCTCGTTTGTTTGCGCGTTCATCAGCCTGTTCATCGGCTATTCGCTGTTCCGGAAATACCAGAACAACTTTGTCTTTTACGTTTGAGCTGCAAATGTCTGAACCCGTAATTCGAGTGGAGAACGTTACCCAGCGCTTTCGCCTGATCCAGGAGCGTCCGGACACGGTGCGCGAGCTGTTCTCCAAAACCTTCCGCAACCGCTCCAGCTACCACGATTTCGAAGCGGTGAAGAACGTCTCCTTCGAAGTTCCCAGCGGGCAGACTCTAGCGCTCATCGGGCGCAACGGTTCCGGCAAGAGCACGATGCTGAAGATCATCGCCGGCGTTTATCGGCCGACCACAGGCACGGTGACGGTCAACGGCAGCCTGGCGCCGCTGATCGAGTTGGGCGCAGGCTTCCATCACGAACTAACGGGCCGCGAGAACATTTTGCTGAACGGTCTGCTGATGGGCTATTCCAAGCGCGAGATGCTGGAGCGGCAGCAGGACATCATCGACTTCGCCGACATCGGCGAGTTCATCGACTCGCCGGTCAAGCAATACTCCTCCGGAATGTACATGAGGCTGGCGTTCTCCGTCGCCATCGAGGTCGATCCGCAGATCCTGGTCGTCGACGAAATCCTCGGCGTCGGCGATATTGGTTTTCAGGAGAAATGCTTCGAACGCATTCGCCGATTCCGCGCCGCCGGCAAGACGATTCTGCTGGTGACGCACGACATGAAAACCGTGGAGGAACATTGCGATCGCGCGTTGCTGCTCGATCATGGGAACCTGATCGCGGATGGCCCTGCGGAAGAAACTGTCGCCATGTACAAGACCATGATGATTCCCGAGGCCGTCGGCGCTCACTAGGCTCGAATGCACGTAGCCTTCGTCCTTCCCCGGTCTTTTCCTTATCACGGCGGATACGAGAATTCGCTGCTCGCGCTTGCGCAATATCTTGTCGCGCACGGACATCGCGCCACTGTCTTCACCACCGTCGCTGACGATCTGGAATCCTTCTGGCTGCCCGGCTTCAAAACCTTTCCCCTGGAGCAAGTCTCCGCAGACGGCGTCGTCATTCGTCGCTTCCCTATCTGCTACAACAAGCTCCGCCGCCGCGCCACTCGACTGCTGGGACTCGTTCCTTACTGGCGATGGAAAGCGCAATACTGGCGGCCCTCGTTTCGTGTTCCCGGATTGATGGAAGCGCTGCGCGAACTCGATGCCGACCTCTTCCACATCGGCCCGCTGCCCTACAACAGCGTGATGTACGCCGGATTGCACGCCGGTGAGCTGCGTAATTTGCCCGTCGTCGCCACGCCCTGCTCTCATCTTGGCGAACCGGGCAGCAACGAAGTCGTGCAGCATTACCTGCAGCCGCATCAGATTGCCATGCTGCAACGCTGCCAGAAAGTCTTCTGCATGACGCAAACCGAGCGCGACCGCCTGCAGAGTCTGGGCATCGACTCTGCAAAGCTGGCGATCACACCATTCGGAATCGATCTGGGTTCGTCGGTCGGCGGCAATCCGGATTTCCTGCGGCAGCGCTATAACGTCGACGGCCCGGTCGTCCTGCATCTTGGAATGAAAGCTTTCGACAAGGGATCACAGACGCTGGTCGAAGCCATGAAGCTCGTGTGGGCACGCGGCTCGAATGCCTGGCTGGTCATGGCCGGTCCCAGCCTCTCGACCTTTGACGATTTCATCGCCACCGCGGGAAAGAATTGTCCCCGACTCCTCAACCTTCCGCCGTTCGGCGAGGCCGAGAAGCGCGACCTGCTGGCATCGGCTACTATGGTCGCGCAGCCTTCGCGCGTAGAGTCGCTCGGCCTGGTGCTGATCGAGGCGTGGGCCAACAAGAAGCCGGTGATCGCGGCCGACATCGCGGTCTCGCGCGAACTGATCACCAGTTGTGGCGGCGGAGTCACCGTGCCATTCGGCAACGCCGAACAACTCGCCACCAACATCGAAAAGTTACTGAGCGATCCCGCGTCGCGCCAGAGCATGGGAGGGGGAGGCTACGAGAAAGCATCACAATACGACGGCGACACTGCGTGGCGCCGCACCACGAATGAACTCGAACGTGTCGCCCAATCGCGACGCTCTTCTGCGGAACAGGAACATGCTCGCTAACATCGCCAGCCACACAGGTGACTTGACAGAAGCGGCCAGCCTGTTAAGAATTCATCCCCAAGTGCATCGTGTAAGAACGGAACGCCGATCCAGATTCCACTGAATCAAGAATGTCACTCGTAAGATTCGCACGGAAATCTCATCGCGAACAGTTGGCGGTCGTCCGCATGAAGGTTCGCCGCCTACTGCTGAACTGGGGGCGGAAGATCCCTCATGTGGGGAACGACCGCACAATTTATGTTATTGGACTGTTCGGCAGCGGACGTTGGTATATCAACGAACTCTTGCTGCGGTACGTTGGAGAAAGGGCATACTACTTCAGGGATAATATCCTTTTCCATCCCGGTCCGACATCGATGATTTATAGCGGCCACGCCACCATGAAGCATAACTCTTGCTTCCAGTATCCACCCACAGTAACCAGCCGCATATTAGAAGCGGTCAGGTCGGGATATGCCGATTTGATTTTTGTCTATCGCCATCCTCTCGATTCATTGTTGACCAACTGGATTTGGTGGCGGCGATACATTCGCGACAACAGGGTAAGTACAATTGCCTCACAGGTCCATAAGAACACGGATGACCTCTGCGCTGATCTGGAGCAGAACTTTCCTGAGTTCAAGGCCTTCGCCGAAGGCGCCCCTGATTTTTTCGCCGCCATGCCTGATCCGAGATTTCTATCTTTCCCTGAATTTGTTGAAGAAACTGAGCTTTTTCTTCCGGTCGCCACGCTAACATTGCGACTGGAAGACTTTATGATTGACTCGCTGAAGGAGTTTTCTAAGATCGTTGACCTTATGTCGATTGACCTTGATTTGCGGCATTTATGTGTAGTACCTCCTAGAGCCAAACCTTATGGCTATCTGGCTGCTAAAGAAAAAGTCCCGCGGTTTGGAGATTTTGTTAACAGTCTGGACTCTCTAACCAAGGAACGGATTGAGAGGATCGGCTACCCGCCTATAGTGTGACGATCTGAGTACAACATCGCCATTTCATGAATTTTCCGGAACGGCTAGCTGCAGATAGTCAACCTAAACTCCGATCGCACAATTCACCTGCCGAGCCTGTATCCTGATGTGCAGTGGTAGTCTGAAAGGTGCGGGGGAGACAGGCGTGAGCATCGCGCGATCGGACAGACATGTCGTTTATCGATAGGATCAGTGACGCGATATATCGAGGCCGGCGAGCACCGCTGATCACTCTTCTTCTGGCTCTTTCCTTCGTCAAGACCGGCGTTTGGTATATGCCGAACTTTGACGGCTGGAAGTCCATGCGCCTCGACCCGTTTCACAACCCTTTTAGCTCTCCCGATGCTCACTACCTCTTCTGGAACTGGCTGGGACCCTTTCTCGCTTGGCGGTCCAGAATTCACAATGAGCAATCCTTTCTTTATTTTCATCTGCTTTTCTCCTTAGTTTTTACGGCAGGCTTCATTTGGCTTGCGTTCAAGATCTTCGAAGAACGCGAAGCCCGCACTGCCCTGATCCTCTTCATCGCGCTTCCAGTTTCAGCGACAGCCTACTTTTGGATCGGCATGGATTCGATAACCCTCGCGCTTATGATGTTGATCGTGGCCGCGCATAGATGGCCGTCTGTCTCTTTCCTTCTCGGCATTGCACTCGGGATGCAGCACGCGGAGCAAGGCTTCGTTGCCTTCGGCGCCATGTTGTTCGCGTTAGTGTTGTCCAGGTTCGTAAAGTCCCAGGAGTCCTTCTCCGTGCCGTGGGCTTTAGCATCGCTACTGGGAGTAGTTGCTGGAAGAATCGTCTTGATGCTCGTTTTTCATCATTACAGAATTCTCGTCAACTCTGGTCGCCCCTACTATCTGCGCCAGTACGGTGAAATGTACGCCACCATGTTCTGGTACCATTTTCAGTACGTGTTGTGGTCGGTGCTCGGTGTCGGATGGATCGTGGTTGCAAAATTCGCCGAGCGCGGCAAAGCGGCGCTTCCACTCCTGGTTTCCTTATGTGGTGTCATGTTACTGCTGCCGGTCGTGGGCGATGAAACGCGGGTGTTGTCGATCGTTACCTTCCCGCTGCTGGCCGCCTACATACTGCTGAACCGGGATTTCCTGGCGTCGTTAAGCAACCGATTCGTTTCATGGATCTTTGGCATCTGGGTGCTGGTTCCCTTGCCGTGGGCTTGGGGAGGACGCCCTCTGGTTTCGATTTTTCCTTACAACGTTATCTATCTCCTGCATCGCCTTTTCGGTTGGTTTTCCGTACCGGCGGATCAGCGCATGTGGCCGTTTCTTAATTAACCGAAAGCTGAACAGAGATCATCCACCGTAATGAGAACCGCCATCATCACTCCCGCTATTCACGATCCCAACCGGCTCTTCGGCGCGGAGCGGCATTTTCTAGGAATGGTGCAGGCGTTCCGGCGTCACGCCGACGCCGACTGGATCCAAGTTCCCGTCAGCGAAGCCAGCTTCGAAACGATTTTGCGCGGCTATCTTGATTGCCACGAGCTCGACCTGTCTTCCTACGATCTTGTCGTTTCTACCAAGGCGCCGACCTACGCCGCGCAACATACCAATCATGTCTGCTGGCTGCTGCATCAGATCCGCGTCTTCTACGACCGCTTTGACGATGAGTACGGAAATCTTCCCGCTCAGGCGCTGGTTCAGTTGCAGTCGCAGCGGCAAACCATCCAGCGTCTCGACAACCTCGCCCTGCGACGCGTGCGCAAGATTTTCACCAACGGCCAGGAAACCGCGCGCCGGCTGAAGCTCTACAACGGATTTGACGCGGAAGTGCTCTACCCTCCTGTCTTCACGCAAGGCCACTACTGCGCTGGCCAGGATCATTTCCTGCTGCCCGGCCGCCTGCATCGCTGGAAGCGTGTCGATCTCGCCATTCGTGCGATGAAGCAGCTGTCGAGCGACATTCCATTGCTGATTGCGGGCGCAGGCGAAGACGAGCAGGAATTTCGCAAGCTCGCCGGCAACGATCCTCGCATCCGGTTTCTCGGCTTCGTTAGCGACCAAGAGATGCTGCGGCTCTACGCCAACGCGCTGGCTGTCGTCTTCATTCCCAAGGACGAAGACTTCGGCTACATCACCGTCGAAGCCATGCTGAGCCACAAGCCGGTGATCGTCTGCAAGGACTCCGGCGAGCCCGCTTTACTGGTGAGCAATGGCCGTACGGGATTTGTCGTCAATCCCGATCCGGCGGAGATCGCCGGCGCTATGGGTATTCTCGCGGCCAATCGCGAACTGGCGCGCGAGATGGGCGAACACGCGTTTCAAAGTGCACCATCGCAATCCTGGGATGACGCAGTGCAACGGTTGATCGAAGCCGGATCACGCCAGCCAACGGCTTCAGCCTCCTCCAACAATCACTACGCCGAACAGACCTCGATCTCACTTCTGGTCGCGGACAATCAGGTGCTCGACCCGCCGGTCGGCGGCGGACGCATCCGCATCTACGAACTCTATCGCCACCTCGCTCAACTGGACTTCGACATCACCTACATCGGCGCGTATGACTGGCCAGGACCGGTGTACCGCGATCAGATGCTTGCCTCCAACTTTCGCGAGATTGTCACTCCTCTCACGCAGCCGCACTTCGCTCGCGATCGTCACTATCAGCGCGCCACCGGTGGCAAGACGACCATCGATGTCACGATTCCGAAGCTGCTGAAGTATTCGCCGCGCTTTCGGCGCATGGCGAAGGAGCACGGCCGCCGTGCTGAGGCCGTCATCATTTCGCATCCGTGGGTTCATCCCTATGTGCCTCCCCGTCCCGGCCAGAAGCTGATTTACGACGCTCACAACTGCGAATATGTCGTGAAGCGACAGATCCTGAGTGATACCGCCGCCGGCAGAAAGCTCGTGGAAGAAGTTCGCGAGTTGGAAAAGAATTTGTGCCGCAGCGCCGATCTTATCTTTGTCTGCTCCGACGACGACGCCGATCAGTTCGCCAGTCTCTACGGAATTGAGCGTGACAAAATCGTTCTGGTTCCCAACGGCGTCGATGTAGAAGAGATTCAGCCTGCCAGCCGGGCCGAGCGCGACTGGGCAAGGCAGGAATTGGGCTTGCCGCTCGACCGGCCAGTGCTTGTCTTCATCGGCAGCGGCTACGCTCCTAACACCGAAGCAGCTGCGTTTCTGGTGAAGGAGGTTGCGCCTCGGCTGCCCAACTGCAGGGTGGTGATCGCCGGCAGCGTTCGCGATTCCTATCACGCTTCCCATCCGTCGCCCGCTCCGGAAAACGTCATCTGGCTTGGAATCGTCGAAGCGGACCGCCGTCTGTCGTTCTATCATTCCGCGGACGTCGCGCTGAATCCGATGTTCTCCGGCTCAGGCACGAATCTGAAGATGCTCGACTACTTCGCCGCCGGCCTTCCCGTCGTCTCGACTCCCGCGGGTGCTCGCGGGCTCGAGCTTTCGTCGGACGATTGCGTGGTCTGCCCGCATGGGCAGTTCGTCGCGAACACTGAAGAGTTGCTCAATGATCCTGCGCAGTGCGATCGGCTTGGAACCAACGCGCGTAAGTTAGCGGTCGACCGTTATTCCTGGTCGATGATCGCCGCCGACGCGGCGCAAGCTGTGCGAAATCTTCTTCAGGGAGCGCCGACTCGTGTTTCGTGAAGGCCTGCTGCAGTACTGGTGGATGCTGTATCGCCACTCGAAGACCCTCAACCAGCGGACCGACATCTTCCGCAACATTGAGGATTCGTTCGCCGCGAAACACGGCGACCAGCGCCTGGTTGCGGGGAATGTCTACGTCGACATCGGCAGCGGCTCGTCTCCGGTGCCGACATTTCTCTATCAGCGCTGCCACGCCACAACATACGCAACCGAGATGGACCGCGCCTATCTCGACCGCCAGAAGAGCTACATGCGAACGCTGGGACTCAGCAAGCGCGACAGCTTCTTTGTGCAGAAGGAAGACGCAACGCGACTGAGCTTCGACAATCGCTCGGTCGATCTCGTCACCGCCGTCTCCACCATCGAGCACATTCCCGGCGATGGCGACTCGCGCTCCATGTCCGAGTTCGCTCGCGTCCTCTGTCCCGGAGGGCGGCTCGTGGTCACCGTTCCGACCGCTCCGGCCTACATCGAAAATCAGTCGACGTTCTACTACGCCGGCTTCGAACGGCGCTACGATCATGCCGCTCTGGAAAGCCGTTTGTTTCGTCCGGAGTTGAAACTCATCGAACAGTTGTACATGGTTTCGCCGCCGCAGGAGTTCGTCGAGCAATTTCAGCAATCGTTCCGCGAATTCTTGCACGGCGATAGCTGGAGCGATACCTGGTACAAGAATGGCTGGCACGATCAGTATCCCGATGTCAGCATTCTTCTCAGCGTCGGAATGATTCGTCTCTCGCTGGACCCGAGCGGCTCGTTTGGAGCATGCCTGGCATTTGAGAAGCAGTAGTAAGCTGGAGTCATCTTGCGTTACCTGATGGTGTCAACCTATCCCCCGAAGCGCTGCGGCATCGGAGCCTATGCTGAGCAGAGCGTGGCTCAGTTGCGCGCGCAGGGACACGTTGTCGACATCGTCTCGCCTGACCTGCAGGGTAACGTGGATTTTGCCTGGGATCTTCACGGCGGCAAGAAGCTGCTGCGACTGTTTCGAATTCTGCCTTACTACGACCGGGTGATCCTGCAGTATCACTGGGCCTTTTACTATCGCAATCCGTTCCTGCGCGAACGCCGCTGGGAGACCCTGCAGACCACACTGTGCTTCGTGCTACTGTTCCTGCGCTGCCGCAGGCTGGAGGTTGTCGCGCACGAAATTCCTTACATCCTCGGAAAGCAAGGCTGGCTGTACAAGTGGAAATGGAAATTCGCGCCGCGAGTGATCTTCCACACTACAAAAGAATGTGAGCGCTTCGAGCAGCATTACGGGATACGGTTTAACCGTTCGCGGATTACGTTCCGCGGGCATGACAATGTCTACCAAAAGTTTGTTGACCACACGCAACCCAGCGCCCGCCGGCAACTCAAACTCCCGCCGCAGGGATTGCTGTTTTTGTGCATCGGCTTCATTCAGCGCCACAAGGGATTCCACCGCGCGATTCGCGCCTTCGCCAAAGCGGGCGTGCCGCAGGCACAGCTGTACATCGTCGGCTCGCTGCGTGTGCCCGATTCCGAAACCGTCAAATACCTTAACGAGCTGCGCCAACTCGCAGCTGAATACTCCAATGTCCATCTCATCGAGTCATTCGTCAGCAATGACGATTTCGATACCTGGATCACAGCCTCGGATTGTGTGGTTCTGCCGTACTCCGAAATCTGGTCCTCCGCGGTTCTGGGCCGCGCTCGAATACTCGACCGTCCTGCCATCGTCTCCGCTGTCGGCGGCTTGCCCGAGCAGGCCTGCGAAAACGATGTGGTGTTCAGCACGGACGAAGAACTGGCCGACACTTTCTGCACGCTGGCTCGCCGTTTATCTGCTGGCGCGAAACACGATTCGAAACCTGAATCATGCGTGCCATGAAGTACCTGTCCTTCTTCAGCCCGCTGTGTACAATCGCCAGCAGGTGAAGACAGTCGCCATCGCCATTCCGTCGCTGCATCGCCCCGATCTGACCGCGCGCTGCATTCATTTCATCCAGAAGCAAACGCTTCCGGCTTCCGACTGGGAGATCGTTGTCATCGAAAACGAAGCGCAGGCGGGCGAGATTCTTCCTGATCCATTGCCGCCCAACACGCGGCGTCTTGAGCTGCCCGCTAATGAAGGCACCACCGGCTCCATCAACCGCGCGGTTACGATGACTGAATCGCGCTACGTCTTGCTGCTGAACAACGACGTGGAGCTTGCCGCCGACTATATCGCCAAGCTGGTCGCGGCTTTGGATCAGGATCCCAAGCTCGGCTTCGCCACTGGCAAGCTGCTGCGCGCCACCCAGCGCGATCATCTCGACGGAGCGGGCGATGCGATGCTAACGGCGGGCGGCGCCTATCGTCTGGGCCATCTCGATCCCGATCGGCAGCAGTTTGATCGGCCCATGCCGGTGCTCGCGGGCTGTGGCGCAGCAGTGCTCTACAAACGGGAAGCCTTCCAGGAAAGCGGCGGTCTGGATCCCGATTTCTTCGCCTATCTCGACGATCTTGATTTGGCGCTGCGGGCGCAGCTTGTGGGGTACGGCGGTCTCTATTTGCCTGAGGCGATTGCCTATCACGTCGGCAGCGCGACGTTGGGCCAGCCACTGCATCCGCGCGTCGTCGAATACATCACGCGCAACCAGATTTATTTGTTGATCAAGGACTACCCGCGGCCGGTCTTCTTGCGATTGCTGTTGCGGATCGTCGTCTACCAGTCTCTGTGGATGATGTTCGCGATGAAAAATGGTCACGCAGGCGCCTGGCTTCGCGGTCTGCGCGATGCGCTTCGCAATCGACGCAGCATGCGGCAGAAGAGTCGCGCGTTATTGGCTCGCCGCCGCATCGGCGATGGTGAGTTTCTCCAGCGCCTACGCGACTCCGAGCGCCAGATCCACCAGTGGCAACAATCGTTGCCCGCCCAGCAGAGATCCAAGCTGCTGAATTCCTACTTTCGACTGTTTGGCTGATCCCACTCGTCCGCGCTTCAGAAGCTAGTCGTCAACCGCATGTTAAAGCTGCGGGCCGGTCCGATGGCATTGCCTGAGAACAGGCCGCCAAAGTCAATCACATCCAGAACGTTGGTCAGGTTTTGGCCGTCCACTTGAAACCGCACCTTCATGCGATCCGACTGGTAGACATCGGCTCCAGCTGACGCGCTGAGCAGTGTCGAGGGATAGATTCGCCCGCGCGCGAAATTGACGCGGCTGATCACCTGCGGGCCGTATTCCGCCAGAGCTTCTTGCTCCGTGCCTTGGAAATCGAACGGCAAGCCGCTGCCGTATTGCACTCCGCCCGCGACCCATAACCGCGATTTGATCTGATAGGTCCAGCGCGTAAACAGTGTGTTGCGCTGGTCCTGCGAATCCGGGAAGTGTCCCGTCAGCTGCGCTAGCGCGGCCTGCGCATCGGCGCCGATGAACAATCCACCGGACACGGGATTCCACGCGTTCCCCACCATGTATGAGTAGCTGGCAAATCCGGAAATCTTATGCCAGTTCGGCACCTCGATCTTCCCTTCCGCGCCGTAGATAATCGCCTTGCGAAACGCGATCGGAAAACTGATGGTCGTATTGTCGATCTGGTCGTCGTCGGCGTAGTTGACCACATCGCGCAGGTAGTAATTCGCGTCGACGCGCAGATTGTTGCCGATGGCCTTCGACACGCCCGCCTCGTAATAGTTGCCTTGCGACGGTACCAGCGGCAGTTGAACGACATCGGGATTGATCAGGTCAACTTCGAACGACGTGGAAAGCAGCAAGTTCTCAAACGACGGCGTCTGAAAGACACGGTCGTACGAAACGTGCGCCAGCAATCCGAGCTTCGGGAAGTAGCGCGAGATGGCAACTCGCGGATCGACCGCTTGCTTGTTGACTACAAGCTGGTAATGGTCCCAGCGCAGTCCCAGATTCATCGTCCAGTTGCCCAGGCGAATCAGGTCCTGTACAAACGCGGACTGCTCCAGGTCCGGACGGACGCCTTGATCGGGGTAAGCTCCGGGAAAGCTGAACGTCAGCGCTGTTCCTGGATCGAACTGCGATGGGTCGGTGATGTTGTAATTGAAGTTTTCGTGCAGGAACGTGTTATCCGACTCGACTCCGGCTTTCCATTGGTTGCGGCCGTGGTCGATGGTCACCATTCCCTTGAGGTACAGCTCGTCGAACCAGTTGTGCTGGAACAGAATGATCGGCGTCGACAGGTCGTTGGAGTAGAAGTCGTTGCCATTATTACGCGCCATGAAACGGAAGTCGCCGACCACGTTTGACGAGAAAATGTGCCGGTAGTTCGCTATCGCCATGGTCTCGAAGTTGTTGGCGTTCTGCTGCTGGCAGGGCGGCCCGGACGTCTGCCCCGGCGCATAGCACCAGTTTTGCTGCACTAACTCATTGGGCAGCTGATAGCGCGACAACGCGTAGCGCACGATAAAGTTCAGCCGGTCGTTAGGCGTGAGATCGCGCTGGTAGTTCGCCGAGAAATCGCCGACGGTCCCGGTATTCGTGTAATTCTCCGGTACGACTGGGTTCAAATAGTGATCCGTTTGCGCGCCCGATGCGGTAAAGCCGAGCACGTTCTTGCCCCAGGCGTACTCGCCCTGCGCAAAACTTCCCAGGCTGTCGTAGCTGCCGCCCGACAGCACGAATTGGCCGTGAAAGCCGGTTTGCGGATCGGGCAGCGTGTTCAGTTCCACTACTCCGCCCATCTTTCGCCCGTACTCGGCGGGAAATCCGGCGGTGTAGATAGTCATCGAGTCGACATCGTTGGCGCTGATCTCCGGCCCGAAGCTGGGCGAGCGATTGTCGGTCAGCGGAATGCCGTCGACCACAAATTGTGTCTGATATTCCGAGCCGCGGGGATGCAACACCGCGTTGCCTTCGTAGAGCCAGCCCGGCTGCGTGTTTACCAAATCCTGAATCGACCGCCCTGGTACTGAGGTCAGACGGTCCTGAATCTGCTGCGTGCCGATCTGGTTTACCGAGCCGGCCCGGTCTGGATCGAGCAAGGTTGCCTGCGCCTGCACCGTAACCGACTCATTCGCGCCCGCAACCTTCAATGCGATCGCGTGATTCACCGGGACCGGCGAGTGAATATCGATGGACTCGGAAACCGGCGCGAAGCCCGGCTGCTGGATGGTCAGCTGATAGGTCCCGTACGACAGACGCTGGACGGTCAGCGTACCTTGCTCGTTGGTGGTCAGGCTGGTGTGATACTGATTGGCCTGGCTGCTGAGCTCGACCGTCGCCTTCATGCCGAGCCCGGCCGGGTCGGTGACGGTCAGATGCAGCTCGCCGCGATTGCTCTGCGCGAACAGCGCAGCAGACCACAGGAAAATGACGAGGACTTTCTTCATCGGCGAGAGACTGGACTGCCCGGGCGCTCCAAGGTCAGGTGCAGATGAAGTCATTGTACGGGAGAAAGAAGTGCGCTCGTCAGCGTAGCGACTGTGTCGAAAACGCGGGCAATAGTTGGGGCAGCGAGGGAAGATTTTCTGCAGCCTATTCCCGCAGGTGTACGACGGGTGGAGCACCGCTTTAGCGGTGCATGCTGCATTTCCAGAACAAGTTCGGCTTTAGCCGCTGAGGTCGGAAACCATTACCTCGGCATGCACGCTCTTGCCGGACTCACGCCTGTCCCACCAACTCCGCCAGACAGGTGTTGTACGTCTCGTTTGCCAACCAGCGCACAAACTCATTGTGCGGTCCCAGCACAATCTGCTTCGACTCCACCGGCTTGTCGGTGAGCTCAAAGCCCATGATGATGATTTCGTCGCCCTTTTTGATCAGGTGAGCGGCCGCGCCGTTCATGCAGATGGCGCCGGAGCCGCGTGGGCCGGGAATGGTGTAGGTCTCAAGCCGCGCACCGCTGGTGTTGCTGACGACCAGCACGCGCTCGCCGGGAAGCAGTCCAACCATCTCCATCAGTTCTTCGTCGATCGTGATGCTACCGACATACTTCAAATCGGCTTCAGTAACTGTGGCCTGGTGGATTTTGGAACGTAACATCCATCGCATTGCTCTCGATTCCTTTCGTGTCCCGCTCTCGCACCGCGGATACGGGCACTCCTCCATATGGTAGCAGGTTGTGGAAAGTCGTCCACTCCCCCGATTGTGGGACGCGGAACGCAAGCAAACGGTCGCACAAAAAGTGAGGACACGGCCTCAATCTTCCCGCTCAGGTGACCACTTAGCGACAGCGAAGTTAATTACCATTGTTAACACCCACGGCGGATTGTAAAATTCGCTCGCTGACACCGGTGATCCATTGTGAACCTCGAGACCCCAGGGTCATCCGCACTATCCGAGCGCGCCGCACCACATTCCGTTAGGCCAATTCTCCGGCGTATTGCGTACGCGATCCTGGCTTTGGAAATCGCCGCTCTCCTGGGTCTCTTCGGCTGCAATTCATGCCAGCGCCGGCCAACCTTCCGTCAGGGATATTCCTGCATCAACCAGGCCTGCACCGCAGCCGCCACGTTTTTTGGCGGTACGCCCGGAGGCGATCCCATCCTGGGCTTTCAGACTAGCGTCTATCTGCCCGAAGCCAGCGGTCTCTCGGGAGGAACCGCTACTAATCTATCCGGTCAGGTTGCCGGAGGACTTCTGAAGAACTCGGTCGCACTCAATGCCGGCCCGAGCAACGCATTCGTCGAAGCCGGCTATGTGGTCCAGGGTGGAGTCAATCTTGACCAGTGTGGCCAGGGCGGAAATTTCTATTTCATCACCGAATACGCGAATGGGGCGCTGGCTGTGAAATGCCTGGCTCCGATACCGGAGCAGGACTTCGGCAACTACGTCAACGTTCGAATCCTGAACGTCTTCAACTCCGGCTCAGCCCCGACGTTCCTGGTCACCATCGCGAACCGCAACACCAATCTCCAGCCCTGCAGCGAAGCCAGCCCTTGTGTTGAACCACTCTGGATGCCGGGCGGCAATTACTTTGGCACCGCGGCGTACGGGCAGACGCTGGTCGGAACCAACGGCGCCTTCGCCGACGGCTCCCTGTTTATCAACAACTACTATCAGAATGCGCCCGGCCCCGATCATCTCAATTTCGAGAAAGTTGACGGCACGGGGAGTTTCGACAATCCGCCGCTGGGATCGTGGGTCGCGTGGCCATCGCAGCCGGTCGACGCCAATGGAGGCGCCTTTCATACCTTCTGCTGTCAGATCACCACGCTGTTTCCCGGAGTCCTGAACTTCGGCAACCTGCCGCTGCATTCCTCGGCGAGTTCACAGACCGTGACCATCACCAACACCAGCACCGCCAGCACCATGAACATCAGCGACATCAGCATCAGCGGGGCAAGGAGTGCCGATTTCACCAAGAACAGGACGGGCTGCCATGAGACCTTGCCGCCCCAGGGAACGTGCGACATCACAGTCTCGTTCACGCCCTCGGTCGCGGGCCGAGCGGATGCGACATTAACTGTGACCGGCAGCGGCGGCGGTGGATCGGGCTCGGAGACAGTTACGCTTGTCGGATATGGGCATTAGCACTACATCGAGGAAGAATGGGCAGGTCGATAAGAATGCGAAAACAATGGCTGCGTGATGCCGGACTGCTCGCGTTGGTGATTGGCTTGGGAGTCTTCCTTGCCGTCGAAGCGCCACACTATTCGGCGTTGGCTGCGTCGCCCAGCAGCAATCCCGCTCCGCCACCGATTCCAAAGCAGCCGGTCACCTATTCGGAAATACCGGTGCAGCAGTCGATCGGAGCTCCGGGAATGCGCCCCACGCATCCAGGCCAGACTCCCGGCTTCAGCAAGGACGAGTTGCGGCAGTACCTTCTCAACACGCCCGGCGCTTTCGGCACCAATAAGCCGTCTGCCGTGAAAATCACTCGTCTCGATTGCGACGCGAATGGTGGCGATATCGGTGCAATCCTCGGCCGCGTAAATATGCTGCCCAGCGCAATGCTGGTGTGCTACGTCGAGTTCCAGGGAACGGTCACCTACTCCGGCTTACCCTCCCAGCACTCGCCGCGGGGCACGTTCCTGACGTTTAGTACTGGCTTCCGCGTGTTCGACGCTAAGACCGGCAACCTGTTGCTGGCAGGCGGGCTGGATCATCCCTCCGGATCCCATTAGGCGGCGATCCGGAAATGCATCGGTAGAGCGGACCTTCAGGTCCGCGTCCAGGTACCACTTGTGGAGAAGAGTCGGCTTTTAGCCGACGATACCTTGCCGCCAGCTGAAGCCGGCTCAGAAAAGGAAAGCAACGGCTTAGACGCTGGCCTGAAGGCCAGCACTACCTCAGCCCGTTTAGCCGGCACCCGCTAACTGCGCAGCCGGTCCAGCAGCTCGCCTTTCGCATTGACCAGCGAGATGTCCAGCGCCGGCACTCCCAGCGCGTGAGTCGAGCAGCTGAGGCAAGGATCGTAGGCTCTCACCAGCGCCGAAACGCGGTTCAGCATTCCCTCTTCCAGCTTGTTGCCTTTGATGAAATGCTCACCCACTTGCCGCACGCCGTTGCTGATGGCGCGATGGTTGTGGCCGGTGGCAACGATCAGGTTCGCCCAGGTGATGGCGCCGTTCTCGTCGACTTTGTAGTGGTGGATCAGAGTGCCGCGCGGCGCCTCGATCATGCCGACACCTTCCAGCGCATTGACCCCGGCTTCGGCGCGAACGTGCGTATCCAGCGCGTCCGGCTCCTGCAGCAGAAGCTGCATGGCTTCCAGCGCGTACATCACTTCGATGAGCCGCGCGTAGTGATAGAGGAACGAGCTGTGCGGGACGCGGCCAAAGCGCTCGCGAAATTCGTGCAGTTCGGCGTCGGCGCGCGGCGTGCCCATTTTTTCTGCAACGTTGATACGGCCCAGCGGCCCCACGCGGTAAATCCCTTCCGGCCAGCCTTGCGGCTTATAGTACGGCGCCTTCAGGTACGAGTCGCTGATGGTGGCCTCGCCGATGAAGCGGTGATACTCCTCAGCCGCGATATCGTGCACGATGCCGGAATCCGGCCAGCGCAGCCGCAGCTTGCCATCGTAGAGCTGAATGTTGCCCGCCTCATCGACCAATCCCGCATACATCGTCGGGGCAGAGCCGAAGTTCTCGATCTCCTCCCGGAACGAGTCGAGTAAGCCTTTGAAGATGCCAAGCGTCTTCTCCGTCGTCGCCAGCGCCTGTGGAATCCCGGCGAGGAAGCGATCTCGTGCCGGCTGCGTCATGGGCGACTTCACGCCGCCGGGCACGATCCAAGAGGGATGGACCCGTTCTTCCGCGAGTCCTTCGATCACCGTCAGCCCGAACTTGCGCAGCTCGATGCCGGCCCGCGCCAGCTCCGGATTGGCTTCGATCAAGCCGGCAACATTGCGCGTGGCGGGATCGCAATCCATGCCCAACAGCAGATCGGGCGCAGACAGATAGAAGAAGCTGAGCGCGTGCGACTGTACCACCTGCGCGCAGTGAATGATCTCGCGCAGCAATTGCGCGGCGCGCGGGATGCGCACTGCCATAATCGCGTCGCAAGCCTTCGACGATGCCAGCTGATGGCTGATGGGACAGATGCCGCAGATGCGCGAGGTAATGCCCGGCATCTCGTAGAACGGCCGGCCTTCGGTGAACTTCTCGAAGCCGCGGACCTGCGTGACCTGAAAATTGGTGTCAGTCACCTTGCCATCGTCGTCGAGCTTGATGGTGATTTTGGCGTGGCCTTCGATGCGGCTTACCGGTTCAATCGTGATCGACTTCATGTTCGTTCCTTGGTAAACGCGTTGACCCTACCACTACCGAATGTTGATTCACCACGGAGGCACGGAGGGCACGGAGTTTTTTCTTGTTTTAAGCTTTCTCTTTTCGGCGCTTCTCTTTTGATTTTCCTCTTTCAGTCTTTCTCTTCTCCGTGATCTCCGTGCCTCCGTGGTGAAACCTTCTGCTTCTCGTGGTACAGCATCCGTTGTCTACCCAAACTTGATCTTCTGCCCGTTCTCCGGCTTGCGGCCTTCCAGCAGGTTGTTGAGGAAGCCGGCAATCAGTTTGTTCGGCGGCGGACAGCCTGGCAGGCAGACGTCCACTTTCACGAAGTCCTGTGCCGGACGCGCCAGCTTCGCCAGCTGCGGCAATCCGTCATGCGGAACACCGGGATCGGCATCCGCGCCCTCCACGTAGATCCGCTGCAGCAGCTTGTTTACCGGAAGTACATTGCGCAGAGCCGCCACATTGCCGGTAACCGCGCAGTCGCCCAGCGAAACCAGCATCTTGCTGCGGGCGCGAATCTCGCGCAGCCGCTCTACATCTTCCTGGGTGCTGATGGCGCCTTCGACCAGGGTGACGTCGACGTCTTCGGGAAATTCCTGCGCGTCCACCAGCGGCCCGTAAACGATGTCGACCTTGCGCACGATGGGAATCAGCGCGCCGTCCAGATCGAGCAGCGACATGTGGCAGCCGGAGCAGCCGTCCAGCCAGATGGTAGCCAGCTTCAGCTTCTTCATACCGGAACTCCTTCGCTGCGGCGCCCGCGGTGACGGGCGATTGCCGTGATCGCCGTCGTCGAGCGCGTCATCTCCTCCACCGCTTTGCCCTTCTCGGCCAGCGCGCCGGTGGGGCACGCCTGCACACACTTGCCGCAATCTGTACAGGTATCAGCCTGACCCCACTTCTGGTTCAGGTCGGGAATGATGCGGGCGTGAATGCCGCGCGCGATCATCTCCCACACGTGCGCTCCCTCGATCTGAGCGCAGGTGCGCACGCAGCGCTTGCACAGGATGCAGCGGTTATGGTCGAGCACGAAGCGCGGATGCGACATATCCACCGGCAGCCGCGGGAAGTTGTAGGCGAAGCGCACCGTAGTGATGCCCATCGCGTACGCCATGTCCTGCAGCTCGCAGTGGCCGTTGGAGACGCAGACCGCGCACGTGTGATTGCGCTCCACCAGCAGCAACTCGATGGTCATGCGGCGATAACGCGCCAGGCGCGGCGAATTGGTGATGACCGACATGCCATCCTGGGCCGGCGTGGTGCAGGCGGGAAAGAGCCGGTCGACGCCCGCCAGTTCGACCATGCAGAGCCGGCATGCGCCCACCGGCGTCAGGCCCTCCAGGAAGCAGAGCGTCGGAATGGATTTTCCGCTGGCGCGGGCGGCGTCGAGGACGGTTTGACCCTCAACCGCGTTTACCAGTTCGCCATCGATACGCAGCGAGATTTTCTTTTGCGGCAAGGCTAAGCTCCTTCCCTATCGCGACACCGCAACCGAGGCGTCGCAGCGCAGGCAGCGGCAGCACTCCTCGTGGGTTTCTTCGGCCGACAGCCCAAGGTCCACTTCTTCAAACGAGCTGGCACGCTGCCGTGCGGGCATCGCCCGCGAGTGATGGCGCCGGCTCTCGCTCGGCTCTTTCGGCGGCAACTGGCTGTAGGTCATGGGGCGGAAGAGCATCTCCCAGCGCTTGTGATCCATCAGCTGTTCGTCAATCGACTGTGCTGCCTGCTTGCCGTAGGCCATCGCGTTCGAAACGTTCGACGCGCCGGTCACCAGATCGCCGCCGGCGAAGAAGCGCGGACGGCTGGTCTCCAGCGTGAAGTGGTTGACCACAACTGTCCCGCTGTCCTTGATTTCGAGTCCCGACGCCTTGGCGAAGTCGAGATCGACGGTCTCGCCAACAGCCAGGACGACCGAATCGCACTCCAGACGCTGGACCTCGTCGGTGAGGATCGGCTTGCGGCGTCCGGAGCGGTCGTACTCGCCGAGGCGAGTCTTCACTACTTCCAGCGCTTTGACGTTGCCCTTGGCATCTCCCATGATGCGATGCGGCGCCGACAGGAAAACGATCTTCGCGCCTTCCTCTTCGCACGCGGCTGTCTCCTCTTCGATCGCCGGCATGTCCTTGCGCTCGCGGCGATAGACCACGGTGACGCTCGCTCCCAGGCGCAGCGCGGTTCGCGCCGAATCGATGGCAGCATTGCCGCCGCCAATCACCACGACCTTGTGTCCCAGCGCTACGGAATCGCCTTTGGCGATCGACTCCAGGAACGGCAGCGCCGGGAAAACTCCCTTCAGCTCCGTGCCCGGCAGATAGACCCAGGATTCCTTCCATGTGCCGATTGCCAGGCAGACGGCGTCGAAGCGCTCGTCCAGATCATTCAGCGTAATGTCGAAGCCAACGCGCGTATCGAGTACGAACTTCACACCCAGCCGCTCGATCAGCTCCAGCTCGCGCCTCAGCGCCGGCTTGGGCAAACGATACTCGGGCAGCGCAAAGCGCAGCATGCCACCAGCTTCGGGCAGCGAATCGAACACCGTCACGTCATGCCCGAACAGTGCGAGATAAAAGGCCGCCGTCAGGCCTGCCGGCCCAGCACCCGCGACCGCGACCTTGCGTCCGGTCGACTCCAGCTTGCGCGCCAGCACACGTCGCACGGCTTCTTCAAAGTGATCGCCCAGCAGAATGTAATCGCCGATGAAGCGATGCACCTCGCGCATGTTGACCGACTCGTCGACCGTCTGCCGGCGGCAGCGGTGGTCGCAAGGATGCTGGCAGACGCGTCCGGTCGAGCACGGCAACGGGTTGTCCATGATGATGGACTCGAATGCTTCCTCGATCTGTCCTTCCTTGTAGAGTTCCAGGAAACGCGGGATGTTCATGTGCAGCGGACAGCTGTTTTCGCACGGCGCCAGCGCCAGCTCGGTGCAGATGCCGGCGACGCAACGATGCGAGACGATGTGGTCTTCGAACTCCTGACGGAAGTGCCGCATCGTGGTGAGCACCGGATTCGGCGCGGTCTGTCCCAGCCCGCAAAGCGAGCAATCGCGAATATAGCGGCTGAGTTCGTCGAGCCGCTCCAGGTGATCCATGCGGCCGGCGCCATCGGTGATGCGATTCAGGATGCGCAGGCACTTATTCAGCCCGACGCGGCACGGAATGCATTTGCCGCACGACTCCGAGTTAGTGAACTCCACGAAGTAGCGGGCGACATCGACCATGCAGTTGTCTTCGTCCATCACCACCATGCCGCCCGAACCCATGATGGAGCCCAGCTGCGCCAGGCTTTCGTAGTCGACCGGAGTGTCGAACATCTCACTCGGAATGCAGCCGCCCGACGGCCCCCCGGTCTGCACCGCTTTGACGGTCCGACCCTCGGGACCGCCTCCGCCGATGTCGTAGATGAAGGTCTTGATCGGCGTGCCCATCGGCATCTCGACCAGGCCGCTGTTGTGAATCTTTCCCACCAGCGAGAAGACTTTTGTCCCGGCGCTCTTGGCGCTGCCGGTCTCGGTGAACCACACCGGGCCTTTGGTGATGATCGGCGCGATGTTGTACCAGGTCTCGACGTTGTTGATGTTGCTCGGCTTGCCCCACAGACCTCTCTGCGCCGGAAATGGCGGACGCGGACGCGGACGACCGGCCTCACCTTCGAGCGATGCAATCAGCGCAGTCTCTTCGCCGCAGACAAACGCTCCTGCGCCTTCCACCAGCTGTATGTCGAAGTTGAAGCCGCGGCCGAGGATGTTATTGCCCAGCAGCCCATAGTCGCGGGCTTGCTCGATGGCGCGGTTCAGACGATGCACGGCGAGCGGATATTCGGCGCGGACGTAGATAATCCCGGAGGTCGCGCCCATGACGTAACCGCCGATGATCATCCCTTCAAGTAACGCATGAGGGTCGCTCTCGATCTCATTGCGATTCATGTAGGCGCCGGGATCGCCCTCATCGGCATTGCAAATGATGAATTTCTGATCGGAGACCGCCTTGCGCAGGAACTCCCACTTGTTGCCGGTCAGAAATCCCGCGCCGCCGCGGCCACGCAGCTTGGAGGCCTTCACCTGCTCGATCACCACGTCGGGCTTCTCGTCGATCAGCGTCTTGTACAGCGCCTGGTAGCCGCCGACGGCGATGTACTCCTCGATATCGTCTGGATTGATCAGCCCGCAGTTGCGCAGCACGATCTTTTTCTGGCCTTTGAAGAACGGAACTTCGTTCCAGCGTGGCACCTCGGGATAACCCTGGCCGTAGCGAATCGTACCGGTGATGTGGTCCCACTCCTCGATCTTGCAATAGACCAGCTCGGGATTGATCCTGCCGGAGGTGATGTCATGAACAATGCGGCTGGCGTCGTGAGCCTGCACGCGGCGCAGGATCAGCAGCGGATGTCCGGGCACGTGCACGTTAACCAGCGGCTCCTCGCAGCAGGCGCCGAAGCAGCCTACGCTGGCCAAGTAGATATTCGCGCCGCTGTGGTCCAGCACTTCGACGAAGGCGTGATACAAACCTTCCGCGCCGTTGCCGCGGCCGCAAGTGCCCATGCCAACTGCAATGCGCGGCGACGCCGGGACCAGTCGCGCCAATCCAGCTTCGCGGACTGCGTTAAATGCACCAATGTCCTCAATGCGGGGCATCAATCACTCTCCCGTTCCAGCGCGCGGACCTCGCGCTGCAATGTCCGCTCGTTCACGTGTCCGCAGATGCGATGGTTGATCTCCACCACCGGCGCCAGCGCGCATTGTCCGAAGCAGGCCACCGTACGCACGGTGAACTTCTGGTCGGGCGTCGTCAGCGAGATCTTGTCGGCATCGCCGCCGTTCTCGCCATCATCGATTCCCAGGCCGAGCTCGTAACGCAGGCTTTCCAGCAGCGCCCGCGAGTTGCGGGTGTGGCACGCGGTGCCGCGGCAAATGCAGATGGTGTTATCGCCCTGCGGCTCCAGATTGAACAGCGCGTAGAAAGTCGCAACGCTGAAGAGACGCGACAGCGGAATATCGAGCTTGGCGGCTATGTAACGCAGCGTCTCCGGCGAGAGAAACTTGTGCGGGTTATGCTCCTGCACGGCTTCGAGAACGCCGAGCAGTTCTCCGGGTTGTCCACTGTGTTTGGCTATGGTTTGATCGATGAACGCCTGGTCGCCGTTCTCAAGGGAAATCTGCGCAGTTGCCATGTGTCTGGCGCTCCTTTCTGGGCGAGAGACCAGCACGCAGCCTTTGTCCCCAGCGCGGTGTTTCCACGCGGGGTGGGCAGCAGGACCACCAGCGCCTTCCCGGCTCAAGGGAGCGGGAGCTTGTCGTTCTCCCGCGGCACTGAGTAGTCCTTCGCTGCTTTAGGATTTCACGCTGGCTACCAATGGGGCAGTGCTTTGGGTCACGTGGCGGGGTGATTGGTGATATCGAAACGGGACGGTTGCAGGGTGGGAAGAGCGCAAGGGCATGGCTTCAGCCGTATCACTTAAGCAATGTTCCATGTGTGTCATCCCGAGCGAAGCGAGGCTGCTCGCGTGAGCAGCCTCGCGCAGTCGAGGGACCTGCTTTCTGGCGGACATGGTAGGGATGCAGGCGGAGAGCAGGTCCCTCCGCTCGGACTGAAGTCCTCCGTCGGGATGACAAGTAAAACCAGAAAGCAATGACACGCACGCCTGAAGGCGTGCTCCACCCTTGCCTTTATTCACATCCGTCGTCCTAGCTGCGCAGCAAAAAGCGGAGGCGAATGCACCGGCCTCCGCTTGCTGACGAGGGGGTTATTGGGTTACGGCTTGGCTGTCATGTACAACATGTCGCCGTGCTTACCGGCTTCGATCTTGTAATCCGACGGCACCTGGAACAACGTCGCATCCGGCTCGCCTCGCGTGACGCTGGTGACGGTGGTGGTCATGTTGCCCATCATCGGATCGGTGTGGGTTGTCGACAACGGAATCTGCAGATCGATCGAAACCCAGCGCTCGGTCACAACCGAGATTGCCTTGGTATTACCGATCTGGCCGGCGGGAATCGTGCGGGTCACGCGCGTGCCCGTTGCCGGCAAACCCAGGATAGTCTTGGTGCCGAGCGATTCGCTCGCCACGTTTTCTCCGAAAGGCTTGGGCAGCGGCGCGGCTCCCGCCGTATCAACGGGCTGCGGCCTGGGCGGATGCAACGGCATCTCGTGTGCCGTCTTCTTCTGCGGATTCAGGATGTAATGCTTGCCCGCGACCGGATCCATGATCACCACCATGGTCCCCTCGGTAGCACCCGTAGCCGGCGTCACCAGCTTGAAGGGCACTTCCTTGCGGACGCGGCCCGACGAATCGCGATACTCCGTGCTCTGATTCTCGGTGTGAATTGTGTTGCCATCCGACAGTGTTTGGTCATGGATGACGGTGATGGTGGCAGTCATGGGAGCGCCTGTGACCACTTTGTCACCCAGGCCAACTTCCTCATGGAAGAACGCGCCACCACCCATGCCGCCCCCCGGGCCTTGCATGGTAAATTCCGCCATTCCGCCCGGCGGAGGCGGTGGCGGAGGCAGGCCGGGCTCCTGCGCTGATACCAACACCGACAGCCCGGCGATCAGCAAGATCGCAAACAATACTTTGGAAGTAGCACTCAGCACCACAGACTTCATCGCCCTCATGGTCTCATCCTCACTAAAGAAATTCAGTTGTACAGCTTGAACTTCTGTACTTCAATTCATGATGCGGACGGCTCGCACAGCGCCGTCATAACCAACCACAACGTCCGCCACCTGCGACTGAGCCTGGCCCGGCTGCGCCGGCAATTCCATGCGCACTACCTGCGAGTCGGAAGAGCAACTCAGCGGATCACAGATCATCAACGCGGTATATCCAGCGTCGCTGTCGGATTGCGAATCGTCCTCGGCGACAGGCTGCGGTGCGGCCGTCGTCCTCTTCTGCCCGGCTGCAGGTTGAGCTGCGCTGCGCCGCTCGACCGTCGCGCTCTTATTCGTCGCAACCGCGGTTAACTTCGGAGACTCCGTCTGAGCGGCCACGACCGGCTTCTGCACGGCGGGCTGAACGATCGCGGGTGACACCTTAGCCTGTTTCGGCTCCGCACTCGAGCGGTGTTCGAGCAGCCGGATGCCCAGGAACATCCCCACAATCACCGCTGCCGCAACGGCAACGTAGGCGCCAATCTCGAACCAGTGACTCATCCGCATAGCAAACGGGGCCTTCGACAAAGCCCTGCTTTGGGCGCTGTTTTGCCGAAACGCCCGCAGCACCGCCCGCTCCACGTCCGCGCCGGCTCCCAGACCGGCAGTTCGCATCTGCAGCGTCCCGAGCGAAGCAGCCAGCAAGCGCTGTTCGCCGAGCCAGCTACCACAGCTTTCACACTGCTGCGCGTGACTCAGAATTCGTTCGTCTTCGTTTTGGTTTTGGTTTTGCGCTCGCGACAACTCCTTCAACGTGAGAGCTTCGGCGCTATGTTTGAATTCACGGCATGTCATGATACGCACCTCGCTGCAACCTTAGAGATCACCGGCGCGATCGCCGCAGAGTGCTGCAGCTTCTTGCTCAACATTTCGTGCGCCCGATGGAGCCGTGAGCGGATGGTGCCGATCGCACAACCGGCGGCCTGGGCCGCATCCGCATAACTCAGCTCATGTAAGTCGCACAAGACAACCACCTCGCGATAATGCTCCGGCAAACTCAGTACTGCTTTCCAGACTGCGTTCGAGGTCTGGCGGCGGGCGATGCCTTCGGTTGGGTCGCACTCCACCATCAACGCCGCCGCTTCGTCTTCCACCGGGCTGCCAAGCACCTGCTCGGGATAATTCCGTTCCAGCGCACGCCGAACGTAATTCCTCGCCACGCCGAACAGGTACGCAGCCAGCGATCCCCGTTCCGGATCGAAGTCGCGCCCGCGCTGCACCAGGAAGAGGAACACCTCTTGCGCCACCTCTTCGGCGACATGCACAGAACCGCTCATGTGCATGGCAAAGCGAAAGATCGGGCCTTGCCGTCTGCGATACAGCGCGGCGAACGCATCTTCATTTCCAGCGAGAGCCTGCTCGAGCAGATGCTCGTCACTTAAATCGGTCAGCAACATCACCTCATCGGTACCGGGGTCCCCGACAAACGCCGCTGAAGCCTGCCCTGGGCGAAACCGAAGGGCGCTTGTTGGGGTGAAGGTGAACCTGATCTCGTTTCCGCCTGTATTTCATCCGGCAGAAACGTAAAGTTCCGTAAAGTTAGGTGGAGTGCGCAAAGTTTGGCACCCTAAACCAACCAGCCTGTATTCATCGTAGCCCCTGCTGTAGGATTCCGACAAAAAACGCGCCAATTCACTTGACACCTGTTTGCAACTGAAACAGAATTCGGTCTCACCGCGGTTCGCTTCAGACCATCGCATGTTCCTCGGGCACGTAACCCTCAATCACCAACCCAAGGGAGATTGTCCATGTTGTATCTAACCCCAAAGAAGAGCTTTTGCCGCGCCAGTTTATTGTTAGCAATTGTTGCAGCTGTCCTTCTGCCATCCTCGCAGGCGCAGACGTTCAGCGTGATTCACACCTTCAATGGCGCCGACGGCTCAAAGCCTCTGGCCGGCGTAAGCATCGACGCCATAGGCAGGCTCTACGGCACTACATGGAGCGGCGGCTCGTATGACGACGGAACGACATTCCGGCTGGCACGGCAAGGATCGGGCTGGATTCTGAATCCCCTGCTCGAATTTTACGGTAATAACGGTACAAATCCACTCGCCAAACCGGGCTTTGCGCCCAACGGATTGCTCTATGGCACCACCAATGCCGGCGGCCACGGGAACTGCGAAGGCCTGGGCTGCGGCGAGGTTTACGCACTGCGTCCCGGTCCCACGGCTTGCACATCAGCGCTCTGCCCGTGGTCAGGGGTCGTCGCGTTATCCTTCTCGGGCATTAATGCAATTTGCGAACTGGGACAGGGCATTTTCCGCGACCGCGTGCCAGGTCTTCGAAACACCACCGACACGAACCCGGGAGTTTGCCCTGGATTTGGAGATCTGGCTTTTGATGCGGCCGGAAATGTCTACGGCACCGTCTCCTGCTGCGATGGTTCCGTATACGAGCTGACTTCAAGCGGAACCAATGTACTTTATTCATTTTCCGGCGGCGCAGACGGCTCTGGTCCGCTGAGCGGAGTCATCTTCGATCAGGCCGGAAATCTGTACGGTACTACTTACAGCGGCGGCGCCAACGGCTGCGGTACGGTATATGAGCTTAGTCCTAATGGCTCCAGCTGGACGGAGACTGTGCTCTATTCGTTCGGCTGTGACACCGATAGCGGCTCAGCCCCGATTGGCGGATTGATCATCGACGCTGCCGGCAATCTCTATGGCACGACCAACTTTGGCGGTGCAAATCACGGGGGCACGGTCTTTGAACTCAGCCCCTCTGGCGGAGGATGGACCTTCCAGTTGTTGTATAGCCTTCGCTACAACGGAACCTTCGATTTTATCTACTACGGACCCACGGGCAGCCTGGCGATGGACGCTGCCGGCAACCTGTATGGCACGGGACTTATGGACGGCTCCTTCGGCGGCGGCAACGTCTTTAAGTTGACCCCCTCTAACGGCAGCTGGACGTACACCGACCTGTACGACTTCGATGCCGACACAAACGGTACTTTCCCTTGGGGCGATGTTTCGCTCGACGTCAATGGCAATCTCTACGGGACGACCAGCGCGGGGGGAAATTCCAATGGTGACGGCTACGGTGTGGTGTGGGAGATCACGCCGTAAGTATTCTGCGCGATCGAAATCAAAAGGCCTCCGATTCGTCGGAGGCCTTTGTCATTGCAGATTCAAATCGCGATTAGTTGAACGAGGAGCCGTCGTTGCGCTTCAGCGTCGGACGATCGTCATCACCAGAGGAAGAACCGCTGCCATTGCCGCTCCCGCTGCCTGACGAGGGATTGTCGGCAGTGGCGCGGCGCAACGTCGGGTGGTCACCCTTGTCCTTGTCGTTCTGCACCTTGTGCCGGTTCTCCAGCGAGGCCAGCCGCGACTTCACGTTCTGGAACTCCGAGGTATCGACAATGTATTCGGGTCGCGCCGGCAGAACTGTCTTCATTTCGTTTTGGGCCGCGGCAACGCGATCGGGCGTCATCGGATGCGATGCGAAAGCCTTGGCCAGCGTGCCCGGCTTCTTCTTCTCCTGCGCTTCAATCTTCTCGAAGAACGAGATGAACGACTGCGGATCGTAGCCCGCCTTGTACATGTACTCCATGCCGAGGAAGTCGGCCTGAGCTTCGAAAGTACGAGAGAACTTCATAAACGTCAGCGGCACGCCGATCCCGAGCGCGGCCTGCGTTCCTTCGTAAACCGCCCAGCCGCCAGGCACGAAGATCAACGGAATGCTTGCCAGGTTCACGATGTTGCCGCGGGTCTGCTCGCGCGCCACGTGGCAGGCAGCAACGTGGCCGATCTCGTGCGCCATCACACCGGCCAGTTCGGCTTCATTATCGGCGGCAAGAATCAAGCCCGAGTTCACATAGAAGAATCCGCCGGGAAGCGCGAAGGCGTTGATGTCGTCGGTATCGATCACCTTGATGGTGAACGGAACCTTCGCGTCCGAGTTGCGAACCAGATTCTGACCGATGCGGTTGACGTACTCGGTAACCACCGGATCGCTAACCATCTTGGCCTGATGCTCAACCTGCATCGAGTACTGCTTGCCCATGGCAACTTGCTTATCGAGCGAGTACCAATTGCCCAGGCCCTTGTCGCAACCGACATTGCGATTGCCGATGGCGTCGATGTTATCCATCGTATCTTTGGGAGGCGTGTTCTTCTCCGGCTTATCGGGCAGATACTGACCATCAGAGGAAGACGAGGAACTCTGGCTTGAGGCGTTCTGATCCGATGGCGATGTGGAACTGGGATTCTGCGCCGCCGGCGACGAACCCTGGTCCGAGGGCGACGAGCTCTGCGCAACGCCGAACGAAACCAGCAGGAGCGCCATCGCGCCAACACTGAAAAATCGGGATACCGAACGCATGGTGTACACCTTCTTCACTTCATGGCGGAGGGACGAATTAGACGAGAAGGCCTCGGGCTGATCATAGAAACCCACCTTGGCCATAGTTGTTGCCATTATCAGTTTATTCTCATATGCGGAGGGCGCAAAGTCCACCACTGTCTGGACGCTCTGCCTAATCAGATGTGAGCATTCCACTAGGGTTTCCAAAATGCGGACTGTAGAGTTGCATTTTCTTTAAGTTTCCACGAGACGTAGTACCCTGCATCGTGGACTGGTGGGCTTAAGCTGCTGAAATGGCGGTGCTTGCAGGGATTGCCTTGCCGACGTGGGAAGGACTGCTGCATGATCCCGAGCCGGTAACTTTTGACTCTGAGCCGTTGCGACGTATGATTCTAGAGATGCGCAGCACACAGGCCGCCCTGATTTTTGCGTCGCGACGGAGTCACCGGCTGTGACGAGCACGCTGAAAAGCGACGCAAATTCCACGCGCGAAGTCCGGCACGACTACTCCAGCCGGATGGCGGCGATGCCGTCGCACAAGCCGAGCAGGATTCTGCTGGTGCGCTTCAGCGCGCTGGGCGACGTCATTCAGACGCTTCCCATCCTAACCATGCTGCGCGACGGCTTCCCCGACGCCAAGATCGGCTGGGCCATCGATACCGAATTGGCGCCGGCGATTGAAGGTCATCCGGCGCTGGATTATGTGCATCACTGCTCGCGGCGAAGCTGGTCGCGGGCCCTCTCGAATCCCGCGAAATGGCCGCCAGCCGCGCGCGAGTTTCGCGCGTTTGTGAATGAGGTGCGAGCGGTTCACTACGACGTTTCCATCGATGCACAAGGATTGTTGAAGACGGCGCTGTTGCCGTATATGGCCGGCATCAAGCGCCGCATCGGCTTCAGGCACGGGCGGGAGTTCAGCAGCGTCTTCTACACCGAACGCCATCTCCGGCGCGGAGAATATTTCGATCCCGCGGTCTGCCACCTGGAGCACATGGCCTATCTGGCGCACAATATCGGCGCTGCCGATGTGCGCTACACGATCGAGCCACCGCGCGTAACCGACGCTGTGCGACAGCGCGTTGCCGAGCTTCTGGATGGCGCGTTCAGCACCAACGCATCGTTGATCGCGATGGCGCCGGCGACGCAGTGGGTCAGCAAACATTGGCCGGAAGAGTACTGGACAACGCTGATCTCACAGCTGCTGAATGAGACGGATCTGAACCTGATCGTGCAAGGCTCGCCCGCCGACGCGCCGGTTGGCGAGCGCATTCTGCGCGGGTTCTCGACATCGCAGCTTGAGGGGCGAGTGTGCAACCTCTTCGGCAAGCTGCCCATCCCGGAAATGTATGCGCTGTACGAGCGCGTGCAGGCGGCGGTCGGATCGGACAGCGCTCCGCTGCACATTGCCGGCGCCATGCGCGTGCCGGTGCTGGTTGGAATTTACGGGCCGACTGGTTATCGCCGCACGCCGCCGGTTGGCAGCCCGCACATCAAGCTGTTTTCGACCGAGGGTGAGCTGGCATGCCAGCCGTGCCATAAGCGCGTTTGTCCGCTCGGCACCGACGAATGCATGAAGCGGGTGCGTCCGGAAGAGATTTTCCAGGCGCTGCTCGACGGGCTGACGGAAGCGGGGATTGTGTTTCAGAGCAAGGGCGCGGCGGTGGTGCGGTGATCGCATGTTGAATCTTTCCAAACTCGCGGCGGCTGAATTTCATACCGAGCCGTACGAATATCTGCTCGTCGACGATGTCCTCGAGGCCGATTGCAAGCCCGCCATCGTCGACGACTTTCCGCGCATCGAGAAAACCGGCAGCTTCCCGCTGTCGCGGCTCAGCTATGGGCCGGCATTCAAGCAGCTGACCAGCGAATTATTGGGCCCCGATTTTGCCGCGGCTGTCAGCGCGAAGTTCTCGATGGATCTCAGCCAGTATCCGACGATGCTGACCGTGCGCGGCCACTGCGATGGCGGCTCTGACGGCGGAATTCATACCGACTCGAAGGACAAAGTCATCACTGTGCTGCTCTACCTCAATCCCGATTGGGAGGACAGCGGAGGCCGGCTGCGGCTGTTGCGCTCGAAGAACCTCGAAGACTATGTCGCCGAAGTTCCGCCCACCATGGGTAGCCTCATCATCTTCAAGCGCAGCGATCGCTCCTGGCACGGGCACCATCCATTCGAGGGCAAGCGCATGAGCCTGCAGATGAACTGGGTGAAGAGCGACGCCTACCTGCGCAAGGAACGCTTTCGCCACGAGGTGAGCTCGTTCGTGAAGGGACTGGTCGGGCGGAAGAGCTGATGAGCAATTTCGGTGTACTCAGTTTTGAAGGGGCACGCCTTCAGGCGTGCCGACCAGAGGCCTTGTAAATCGGCTATAGCCGCTGAGGGAGTTGTCCTTCAGGGCCTAAAGGCCATCCTCATTGCATCTTGCCGGCACGGCTGAAGCCGTGCCCTTTCAAGACAGGCATCATCTCCATTGAAACCGTTGTCGCAGCCTCATGCACCAACACGCTGCGCTGCAATCCATGACCAAAACCGGCGGTCCGCCGCTATCTGTAACCATCGTCGCGCAGAATGAAGACCGCACCATCGCGCGCGTGCTCGCCGCCGTCGCCGACATCGCCGACGAAATCGTCTTCCTCGACAGCGGCTCGACCGACCGCACCGCCGACATCGCCAAGAGCTTCGGCGTACGCTTCTATCATCAGGACTGGCTGGGTTACGCCGAGCAGAAGAACAAAGCCATCGACCTGGCGTCGGGCGAGTGGATTCTCAGCCTCGACGCCGACGAAGTCCTCACCCCCGCGCTGGTCGCGGAGATTCGCGATCTGATGCAGGGCGGCGTGTCCGACGAGATCTCCGGATTCAGGATCCCTCGTGTGCTATTTATCTGCGAAACTCCCGTACGCGGGGGCGGATTTTATCCTGACGCGCAGCTGCGGCTCATTCGCAAAAGCAAAGGCCGATTTCAACCGCGCATCATCCACGAATCGATCAAAGTCGAAGGCGAAGTCCGACAGCTGAAGAACGACATGCTGCACTACGCGTATCGCGACGTCGATCAGTTCGCACAGACGATGGATCAGTACGCACGACTCAGCGCCCAGCATTACCTCGAGCATGAAAACACAGCATGGCGCCGCAGCCGGCTGAACGAGATCCTGAATCCCGCCTGGACGTTTTTTTATCGGCAGGTCGTGCGCGGCGGCTGGTTACACGGCGCTCTGTGTTGGCGGCTGAACGTCATCTACGCCGGCTATGTGCGGAAGAAGGTCACATACCTGCGGGAGCTGCGAAGACGCGCCGCCGGCTGAAGCCGGCTCGAGAAGGCGATGGGACGCTTAGACGCCGGCCTGAAGAGACTGGTTCGCAATCCCTGTCGCCGCTCCGCGGCTCAGATGTTTTCCCGCCCACACCGCGGGCTCACGCCCGCGGCTAACGCAAATGTCGCCGCTGCGCGGCTGGTTGCGTCGCAATTTGGGATGTTTATCCAAATCGAAAACTGCTCCCCAGTTGCGACACCGTCTCTGAAGGCCAGCTCTACCCATCACAACGACCTGTGACGAACCTCGCGGCGCGGGTTGCTCTTTCGGCGCACACTGCTCTGTTCTAATCCTCTATGTCTGCGACCCTCCCAGTCATCGAACCCGCTGTGGCGTCGCGCTTTGCGGCACTCGAAAGGCTGATCGGCAATACTCCATTGCTCGCCATCGACTACGAGATCTTGGGCCGCCGGCGCACCATCTTCGCCAAAAGCGAGCAGATGAACTTCACCGGCAGCATCAAGGATCGGATGGCGCTGCACATTCTGCGCGAAGCGTATGCCAGCGGCCGCATCCATCCAGGCGATACCATCGTCGAGGCTACCAGCGGCAATACCGGCATCTCGTTCGCCGCGGTCGGCCGCGCGCTGGGACATCCGGTCACGATCTTCATGCCCAACTGGATGAGCCGCGAGCGCACCGATCTGATTCACAGCCTGGGTGCAAACATCGTTGCGGTGACGAAGACGCAGGGCGGATTCCTGGGTAGCATTCGCATGGCTGAGGAGCTTGCCGCTCAACGCGACGATGTTTTCCTGCCCCGCCAGTTCTCCAACTGTGCCAACGTCGCGGCGCACGAGCAGACCACCGGACCGGAGTTGTATTGGCAACTGAAGTATGAAGGTCTGCAGGCCGAGGCCTTCGTCGCCGGCGTGGGAACCGGTGGAACCGTCATGGGCGTGGGACGATTCCTGCGGGAAATGAATCCCGCAACGCGCGTGTTCCCGATGGAGCCGGCGGAGTCACCGACGCTGTCGACCGGATGCAAGGTCGGGCAGCATCGTATTCAGGGAATCTCCGATGAGTTTGTTCCCGGCATCCTCCACATGGAGCAGCTGGAGCACCCGATTGATGTCTCCGACGGCGATTCCATTCTGATGGCGCAAAAGCTTGCCGCTGAGTTGGGGCTGGCGGTTGGAATCAGTTCGGGCGCGAATTTCCTGGCCGCAATCAAGGTGCAGAATGAGATGGGAGACGATGCCGTGGTCGCAACCGTCTTCCCCGACGACAACAAGAAGTACCTGAGCACCGACCTGCTGCGCGACGAGCCGGTACGCTCGCATCACATCTCGCCCGGAGTAAGCCTGCTCAGTTTCCGCGTCCTGAGCCGCGTGTGTAAAGCGTGCAGCGCAGTTCGCGACTGATAGTCGTCCCCTCAGGCTTGGCGCGTTATCTATCGTATTACCCACCACCGGCTGTCCATTGCACCGTGTTAGACTTTCTATAGACCTCCGTATGGCTCAGATTCAGCGTAGAAAGAGTTATCAGGCCACCGTTGGCGGCGTGCGCGTCGGCGGCGATGCACCAGTTGTGGTGCAGTCGATGACCAACACCGATACCGCCGACATCGACGGCACCATCCGTCAGTCGATGGCGCTGGCCCGCGCCGGCTCCGAACTGGTGCGCGTCACCGTCAACAACGATGACGCGGCCAAAGCCGTGCCGCACATCGTCGACGGTCTTGAAAAGTTGGGCGTGCCCGTACCCATCATCGGCGACTTCCACTACAACGGGCACATCCTGCTGAAAAAGTATCCCGAGTGCGCGCGCGCGCTGGCCAAGTATCGAATTAATCCCGGCAACGTCTCCATCGGCAAGAAGGACGACGATAACTTCCGCACCATGATCGAAGTTGCCATCGAGAACGACAAGCCGGTGCGCATTGGCGTCAACTGGGGCTCGCTCGATCAGCAACTGCTCACACGGCTGATGGACGCCAACTCCAAGCTCGACGAGTCCAAGGACGCCCGCGATGTGACCATGGAAGCGATGGTGCAAAGTGCGCTGCGCTCCGCCGAACTCGCCGTCAGCTACGGCATGAAGCGCGAGCAGATCATCCTTAGCGCGAAGGTCAGCGGCGTGCAGGATCTGATCGACGTTTATCGCGAGCTTGCGAGCCGTTGCGAGTATCCGCTGCATCTTGGCCTGACCGAAGCGGGTATGGGCGCGAAAGGCATTGTCAGCTCGGCATCCGCGCTGGGCGTCCTGATGCAGGAAGGGATCGGCGACACGATTCGCGTCTCGCTCACTCCCGCGCCGAACGGCGACCGCACTGAAGAGGTCCTGGTCGCGCAGCAGATTCTGCAATCGATGGGCATTCGCAGCTTCACGCCGCAAGTCACCGCGTGTCCCGGCTGCGGCCGCACCACCAGCACCTTCTTTCAAGAGATGGCCGAGCAGATTCAGACCTACCTGCGCGAGCAGATGCCGCAGTGGAAGACGCGCTACTCGGGCGTGGAAGAGATGAAGGTCGCGGTGATGGGCTGCGTGGTCAACGGGCCGGGCGAGTCGAAGCACTCGAACATCGGAATCTCGCTGCCGGGAACGTTCGAGGAGCCGAAGGCGCCGGTCTACGTCGATGGCCGCCTGATGCTGACGCTGAAGGGCGATCACATCGTCGCCGAATTCACCAAGATCCTCAACGACTACGTCGACTCGCACTACGCGGCGAAACAGCAATTAGTAACTAGCAGCTAGTAAATAGAAGTCATCCCATAAATTGTTCTGGGTTGTGTCAGGGCACGACCTTTAGTCGTGCCGATACGAATGCATTAAACCGCCGGGCTTTAGCCCCTGCAAACTGAGTACTCCCAGGGGCTAAAGCCCAAGTCATTCATGAGTGGGATACGGCACGGCTGAAGCCGTGCCCTGACACAAGCGGTTTATGAGATGACTTCTAGCGACTAGCTTGTGCTCCTACTCACCCGCCCATCCGATGCGCAGGTCGAACGGTTTCTCGCGCAGGCTGCCGAGTCGAACCTTGTAGACTGGCGGGCGTCCGGAAGACAACCATAGTGATAGTCTCATTCGGGAGCGGAGGGAAACCATTTGAGACGATTGGCGATGGTAATGGCGGTGTTGTTGGCTGCCTCGGCGCCGGGGAATTGCAAGAGCACCAAGCTGGTTGCCAGTGTAAAGAGTCCCACCTATGCCGGGCAGCACTTCCAGCGAGTGCTGGTGATCGGCATGAGCAACGACCCGGCCGTTCGTTCTGACTTCGAAGACGCGATGGCCAACGCGCTCAAGCGCGAGGGCGTCCACGCCATTCCAGGCCATAACATTCTGCTGTGGACGAAGTCGACGAGAGCGGATCCCAACTACCTGAAGGAGCAGATCAAGGAACACAACATCGATGCCGTCATCGTCTCGCGGCTGGTGAGCGTGAAGAACGACGTCACTTACATCCCGGGCCAGGCTTACACGGTTCCGTATCCCTACTACAACTCGTTCTACGGCTACTACGGCGCCATCTATCCGCGGGTCTATGCTCCCGATTATCTCCGGGAGGACAAGACCGTACGCGTCGAAACCAACCTATACGGAACCTCCACGCCGCAAGGGGAGTTTGTGTGGACGGGCATCAGCGAGACCTTCAATCCCAAGAACGCGGACAAGGCCATTAATGGCGTTGTGCAAGTAGTCGTGCAGGCTCTGCAGAAAGAGGGGATCTTCTGACAAACGGTCGGCGCCAAAACAAAAGGCCGAAAGCGAATCGCTCTCGGCCCAGGGAGGTGTTAGCCTCCGTGAGAGGTCAACAACTAACACTTCAGAAAGCTAAGATGCACTTCGGGAGGGTGGGGTTAGTTTCGAGGCAGGAGTTGCTCGTGGTTGTCGGGCAAATGGTTGGAAGTGAACAACTAATTGCTAATCGCTAATTGCTAAAAGCTGATCTTCAAAATCCTTCCTTTCGTTCCCACTATCCATCCAGCTTGCGGATTGGCAAAGGCCACGCCCCAGTAGCCGGTCGCGTCGGGGAGTGCATACCAGCTGGTTCCTTCGTCGGGAGACCACGCCGCGCCGGTGTTGGCGGCGATTATCACAATGTGATCGTAGCTACCGCCTGCGCTGCGGTGGTCACCCACGGCGGTGGTGTTGGTCAGGTAGCTCAAGCCATAGACGGCGCCCATCACCGGCGGCGAACTCGTGAGCGACCAGGTCTTTCCGCCATCGTGGGAGATGGCGGTTGCCGCATGATTTCCGTTCTTCGGATTCAAATCTCCGCCGCCGATCATGCCGTTCTGCGCATCGCGAAACGCCACGCTGAATGCGCCTGCGCCCTGCGAGCTCGCGAACGGTGTGTTGTAAGCGCTCCACGTATTACCGCCGTCATTCGTAGCCAAGACGCGCGCCGTCGCGGCGTTGCCGGTCACGATCCAGGCATTGCTCGTCCCTTCTTTGCCAATGCAGGTTCCGCTCGAAGCGAACGATCCTTCATTCTGCAGCGCGGGCGGCATGTTCTTGCTGATGTTCTCCCACGTCTTGCCATCATTGGTACGAAGATTGGGGAACACTCCGTTGACGGAATCGCTGATCGCGATACCGCGTTCCGGCGTCCAGAAGGCGAAGCAATCGTAGAAGGCGCCGAAGATCTGGTTGCGGAATTGCACCTTCCAGTTCGCGCCGCCGTCTTCGGTCTTGTAGATGCGGAAGTCGCCGGGCTGTTGCCCAATCGACAGCACATACGCGGTCGTGGCACTGATGCCCTGGACATCACGTAGCTCAAGCGCCTCGGCTCCCTGCACGACGCCTGCTTTCCACGTCTTGCCGCCGTCGGTGGTGACAACGAAGGTGCCGTTTCGACCCGAGACCCAGACAATGCGATCGTTGACCGGGCTGACCGCGATCAGGCTGTTCGTGGTGCCGCTGTTCTGCGGAGTCAGTTTCGGTTGATGGGCTGGTGAGGTCGACTGCGCTATCAATGTACTCGAGGCCAACATCATGAGCAGCAGACTGGCTAGCGCGCGATTCGGCATAGCGCTCCTTCGAACACACGTGAACATCGGAGTATAGAGGCGGGCCGCGGCATGATTCAAAGTCGCCGGAGCCAGCGTACCAGAAATAATTTTTGCAAGTTCTGCCGGCGGCGCGTTCAATAGGTGATGGCTGCCAGCGGAGGGCCTTCTTGGGAACAGACGGGGCCCAGGTTAACGTCCAAAAGAAGGATGTGAACCTGGGGCACCGGCCGGCTATCCAGTCATCGAGACTTGCCTGCGGGAGACTCAGTTGATGCGCCGTGATTACCGAATCCGTTTCGTTGTTCTGATGACATGCTTGCTGGCTTTGTCGATGAAGTGCGTTGCGCAGGCACCGGCCAACTGTGCGCTGACCAATGCCGACATCGTCAAGATGATGCGAGCCGGGTTGCCGGAAAGCATCATTGTGCGCGAGATTCGCCTGTCGGGAGGCACGCTCAATACGACTCCGGATGCGATGATCCAGCTCAAGAAGCAAGGCGCGTCGGAGCGAATTCTAAGCGCTGTGCTCGATGCGCACGCCGGCCCCGAGCCTTATCCGATGTACGAGGGATACGGAGCTTCCCATCCGCACATGCCATCGTTTCAGGCGGATGTGCGTGTGAAGTCCAACAAGCATGCGACCATCTCGGTGGGACACAATCACGTCGCGGTGCAAAAAGGTGGCGCACCGCTGTTCGTTGTGACGTGGGAGAATCTCGATCGGAGCAAATGAAAAACCCAGGTTAGCCCAAACGAAGGGCGAACCCTTCGACAAGCTCAGGGCAGGCTCTGGGGCACCGGCATTTACGGAAAGCTCACTTTCAGAATGGCGCCGTTCACTCCGACCATCCATCCGTTTTGCGGATTCGCGAACGCTACCGCCCAATAGCCGCTCACGCCGGGAAGGAAATTCCACGTCGTGCCTTCGTCGGGAGACCAGGCTGCGCCGCCGATATCGGCCGTGGCCAGCACATACTGCGTGTAATCGGTTGGGCTGCGTTTCGTTTTGCAATGACAATCGCTCTGCTTACCGACAGCTTTCTTGTCGCCGCCACCGACACCAGTAGTGTTACTCAAGTACGAGATGCAGAAGATGGCATAGTTCAGCGGCGGATGATTGGTGAGCTGCCACGTCTGGCCGCCGTCATGCGAGATCGCGGTCTGCGCCGCCGTCAGGAAATTTGCGGGCACGAGATCGCCGCCGCCCAGAAAGCCGTTGCTGGCATCGCGAAACGCCACGCTGAATCCACCAGCGGTCGGCGAGCTATGCAGCGGAGTATCGTACGCAGCCCAGGTGTTGCCGCCGTCGGTGGTGGCGAGAATTCGCGCGATGTCGGAACCTCCAGTGGTAATCCAGGCGTTGCCCGAACCCTGCGTCGCTACGCAAGTTCCGCTCGAGGAGAACGACGCTTCTCCTGTCAGCGCGGGCGGCATGTTGTTGGCGATGCTTACCCAGTTCATGCCGTCGGTGGTGATCAGGTCGGGAAACACGCCGTTCACCGAATCGCTGTGCGCGATGCCGTTGGTCGCGGTCCAGAAGGCGAAGCAATCATAGAATGCGCCAACCAGCTGATTCTGAAACTGCAGTGTCCAAGTCGCGCCGCCGTCTTCTGTCTTGTAGATGGAAAAATCCTGCGGGATATTGCCGATGGCGAGCACATACGCGATCTGATCGCTCACCGCCTGCACATCGCGCAGTTGGACGTCGGCGGCGTTCTGCGTCGGCACCACGCCGGTACGCCAGGTGTTGCCGCCATCGGTGGTAACGACGAAGACGCTGCCGGTTCCAACCGCCCAGACCGTGTTCTCATCCACCGGGCTGACGGCGATCAGAAGTTGCGTGGTGCCGCTGTTCTGCGGCGTGAGCGTTGGCCCCTGACCAAACGCTGCGGGTGCGATAAGCAGTGTGAAAGTCAATACAGCAGGAAGGAAAACGGCTGGGATGCGTTTCGACATGGCCCACTCCCGAAACGAGATTTCAGCGGAGTATAGGTCGGGCCGAGAAAGGGTGTCAAACCGCGATGGGGATAGGAGGTAGAGCGATCCAACTCTGCCCTGTATAGTAACTAACTAGTAAAATAGAGACGTGAGCGAGCGCGGGCGTGAGCGTGCGGAGTGTAAGATTATCGGACTATGCAAGACCGCCTCTTTGTGGCAGTGGTAGGCGAGCCGAGATCAGGAAAGTCCACAACTTGGAATGAGCTCTTCGGAAGAAGAGTCAAGACTGGAGAAAGACCCCACGTGCTCAGCGTGACCCAGGCGGACCGCATCAAAGCTCGCTTCGTGAGTGACTCCAATAAACTAGGACCTTTATCAGTCGAAGTATTCCTTATTAGCGGCTCCAACGAAGAAAGAAAACAGTATGCGGAGAAGGTTCTCCGGCGCGTTGACTGTCGAATTGTGCTCTGCTCAGTACAGTACGTCGAGGAAGCTTTCGCGCGGACGTGGAATTACGTTTTCGAGCAAGAGTTTTGCATATATGCCCAATGGATCAATCCTGGTCACGGTGGGCACGAAAACTGGGATCGTCTGGGCTTGATGAACCGATTACTTGCACAGCGTGCGGTAATCTCCGTGCGCGACGGACGTGAGAATCAAGCTCGATTGAAAAAGCGAGTTGGTGAAATCAGACAGTATATTCACGGCTGGGCGGCAGCTAGGGGTTTGCTCAAATTGTGAGAATTCGCGCGTCCGCGCGTAGCTGCTCCAGCGTGAGCGAAGACCCAGCAAACATTTCTGGTGCCAGGCCACATCCGGGCCATCCATCTGAACGGAATCGCTGGGGGGCGCTCGCCGTGGGACGGCTGACCAAACGAGGGGAGTGATCGAATCGATGCTAGTCTTTGGGAGCAATCGTCGCTGCCAGACGATGAAACAACGCATTGTTCGGGACATCAAAACGTAGAATGCCGTTCTCGGCATCATAACTGTAGTGCGCGACTTCTGAGCCACCGAATAGCGCTCTTGGTAGAGCGTACGTGGCGAATGGGTTGTAGAAAACAGAAAGGCCATCCAACAGGGATTCTTGGTATTCTTCCTTCTCATGAACTTTCTGCACAAGACATCTCGTGCTTGCATCAAATCTAAATACCTGAAACATTGTGCGATATTGTGAATCAGTGCTTAGTGCTTGGAGCTTTCCAAAAGTTGCTGTGTTCGAAAAGAGAACCGCACTAATGTTGGGCATTTGAGCGTTTGTGAAATAACCTAGTGGAATCTCTGCTCCATTTGGTTTGCGGATGGAACTGGTCCAGCGTGCTTTGTGCTCTTGGTTTACTTGCTCCGCCGACTCCGGCGGCTGGCCATCATACCCGAAGAGGACCCTCAGAATTGCCTTGTTCAATTGTAGGTAGAAGAATGGCTGTTCGAATGGTGCCACTGCGATAACGAATGGCTTGTTACGCACATGATCGAGCTTCGAATATTGTGTCTCAAACTTTTCGTTTTTCCCCGAGATTGCATTCGCTAATCGCACGGTCGCCTGATCAACGAGAGGCGTCCGCACCAGAGTTTGAAGATCCCCCCAGAAGGACTCCAATTTCCTTTCCCACTCATTGCAGGATCCCTGTGCTGCTTGAGCAATAACCGCTTCAATACAGAACGCATATGGATGAGTTATCACGAAATCCGGCACCCGAAACGACAAATCAGGAGTAAATCCAAACCTCTTCAGGGCCGCAAAGACGTACAACTCCCAAAATCCAGAGTTGAATGTTGTTTGGAATTCGTGCACGAACTTGCCGTCCCGGTCGACGAATTCCTCAGCCCACGAAGATAGAACATCGCGCGCGCCTTTGTATGCCGAATGCATCGCGCGTCGAAAATTAGGGTGAGTCTTGCTCGGTTCGGCAATAACGCGAAAGAGGTTCATAAGGCGACCATTGTGGAGCCTGTTTTGACAGGGGACGGTCGTATTTTTTCACGCAAACGCCCTAGTGCTCTAGTGACCGTGGTAATACGGAATCAACGGAGGATGCTCGGGATCATCATCGAGCATAAGACGCTCCTTAAAATCGAGGTTCTCGGCCGGGTGTGCCATTTCACTATCAAAAATTACGAGCTGTGTTTCAGCAAGTGGGCCTGCCGCCATCGAATAAAGATATCTGTGCATAGCTAAGAAGATGTCCTTATTAACCTCCGTGCCGATATTCTTCATAGGAGAGTCAATCATCAGAAAGTTGGGCAATGGCAGCGAGTGCTCCTCAGCTAACCGATGCAAGGCAACAGCAAAGCAAACATTGAACAGGGTCTACTACTATGCCTTAGGTCAAGCTTCTGTTGCCATAGGCTATTGCACCAAATCAGCCCAGAACAGTCCGGAAAACCACACGGCATGGTCAAATGCGGGTTGGGCGGCCATCGATAATAGGGACTACGGCACAGCCAAGTCATATTTTGGGAAGGCAGAGGAGCTCTTTTATGCGTCGAAGGACAAGCACACGGTTACGCAAGAGTTGGATTTGGCATGGGGCATAACCGTCGCCGCATACTGCGCCGGAGACAAGAAACAAGCCAGGGATTTATATCGAGCTATCAAGAAAACCTATCCAGACTTTGTTAGGATGTCTTCTCTCAAACAACTCCCGTTGATCTGGTCAGATAATACACAGGTTCTCATCACAAGAGTGTACCTAGATTTCAAGTAGGTCGACCTTTATCTTAGGAAGTGACCGGTGGAAGGCCGTATAGTCCGGCGATTCGCCAGCCGTCGGAATCGAAGCACGAAGCGCAGTACAACCGCTTCGACTCGGGAGAAAACTAGTTCGCGATGTCCCAGTGAAGCGCAATTCCTACAATGAATTTGTGCGCTGGCTTCAGAGAGACCCGAAATTCCACAAAAACCATTCAGTCTCTTGACGCTACGAATGCAGCTGGTAGGTTAATGGGTTAACTAATATGGTGCCGCCTAAGATTGACCTCCACAAAGTCTTCCTGGGCCTCCAGGAGCAGATGATTACGACCTTGGCGGCTAACCGGGAAATCATCCAACATCCCACCGCGAAGGGTACCGCCACTGAACTTCATTGGCTGACAATGCTCCGAAATTATCTTCCGAGCCGCTATGCCACGGACAGCGCTTTTGTGTTGGATTGTGAAGGGCAAATTAGTGAGCAGATAGATGTCGTCATCTATGACCGTCAATACTCGCCCTTTTTGTTCAACCAAGACGGCGCAAGATATATCCCTTCGGAAAGTGTGTACGCCGTTTTCGAAGTACGCCAAGAGCTCAATGCCAACAACGTTGTCTACGCTGGCGAAAAAGCCGCTTCAGTTCGTGGACTTCAGAGAACCAGCGCGGCGATCCCGCACGCCGGGGGCAAATACGAGCCCAAAGAGCCACCGAGAATCATCGCGGGATTCCTTTCCCTTGACAGCGGGTGGAAACCACCGTTGGGGAAACTTTTGTCAATGCGCTTAAGCCGCTGAAGGCGACTGAACAACTCGACCTCGGGTGCGTTTTGCGACACGGGGCGTTTGAGGTTTTGTACGAAAACGAATTAGGAATCACGGTAGGCAAACCCGAAACGGCACTCATGTTCTTCTTTTTAAGGCTGCTCGCTCGACTCCAATCCAGCGGCACCGTCGCAGCGATGGATATCGATGCATACGGCAAAGCTCTATGACAGTATCCGAGGCTTTCGACACATTCAAAAGCGAGTTAGAGCTTCCTGACCGCAAACAGAAAGAAGCTGCCGCCGCCCAGCAACAGTTGCGAGACGAGATTGCAAAACACTTGTATCTCTCAAACTAGTTCCTGACCGGCTCGTATGCACGACATACAAAGATAGATCCCCTGAACGATATCGATGTATTCCTGGTTCGCAACACTGACCGAACCGGTCTATTACAAAACGGAAACGGACTTTTTCCCGGGGTCGCCCTCGACCAACTCGTGAATGCCATGCAGAATGCATATCCACGTGGGGCGAATATCAAGAAGCAGAATCGTTCCGTGAATGTCCAGATTGCCGGTCTGCCGTTCGGATTCGACCTTACTCCGGCATGGCTGCGTCACCCGGACGGTTATTGGATACCAGACGCAGATAGCGGCAACTGGATACCCAGCGATCCGGAACTTCACGCTGCGATGATGACAAGAGCAAACGAACAGAGTGGCGGCAAGCTCAAACCCATTATCAAAATGGTGAAGCACTGGAGTCGTAACAATTACGATGGACTTTGTTCATTCCACATCGAACTAATTTGTGCTGATATTTTTGGTCGCCAAGCGCTGGTCAACTATCCAACAGGAATGACGATTGTCCTTGCGAACCTTCCAACATACATCAACACCACGATGATGGACCCGGTCTATCGCATCTCCAAGGTCAACAAGGAATTGTCTGCCGACGCTGCAGCGCAGCTGGACTTACGAGCGAGATCTGACGGAAGGCGCGCTATCGATGCACTGAAGTTTGAGAATGCAGGCTACCACGACGAAGCGATAGCCAAATGGAAAGAGATATTCTTGAGCGGTTTTCCAAAATGATTTGAATGCAGTCCGCTTAAGCGGCTCGCCCCGCACACCCCACGACACTCGCTCACGCGCCTTACCGCGCTGCCGATTTTACTAGTTAGTTACTAGAGAGGGCAGAGTTGGATCGCTCCTTCTTTTGCTTGGGTGGGGTTTTTCTCGTCTTCCAAGTCACAGACCCATATACACAGTCGCAGATAGTCCTGGGTCACAACAGCCGGCGGCGCAACATACCCATGAGGCTCGCAATCCCGCAGCCGAACAGGATCAGGCTACTAGGCTCGGGGACCGACTGCCCCCCGCAAACGCCGTTACAACCGGTAAGCGTAAACGATTCTGAAGGAATCGTGCCAGCGCCGCTTGCCGAAGCCATAGACGGGCCGGAGTTCTCGTCCCAGTAGACCTGGTCGCCCTCGGCCATGGCGTTCTGCAGGTTCACCCAATAGGTGCCAGCGTTGAGCACCGGACCGTCGAATATGGCGCTCTCGGTGCAGACATCGGCATGAAGTTGATTGACAACGCAGTTGGTCTGCTCGAAGCCGACCGTCTGATCAAAGTAGGTGGTGCCGCCGTTCTCCATCGAGGTGATAGAAAGCTCGGCCGAGGTCAGGGTGTCGCCCGGCATTAGCCATGCAGTGAAGGTAAAGCCACCGATGGTGGAGGTGTCAGCCAGGTTGAAGCTGTCGCTGACTACATGGAAGCTAATGTCCCAGGCGTCGACATTGCCGTTGCTTGGACCGTTGTCATAAAGAGTCTCCTGCGCCGTGGCGGAAACGGCCGCCAGCTGTGCCAGGAACAGCAAGACCATGCTCATGAGCAGGTGCTTTGGTAGACGAGCGGCGGCTTCAGCCATAGTTGTCCTCCAGTGGCTTTGGGATTGCTATGATTCTGAACCGGGGTTCTATTGTGAGGATTTAACCGGCTATGACTATACACCTCGCGCTCCGATTGTCAACGCCAGAGTGATTGGGAAGCGCCACAACCACAACTGGCGTAACATCGCCATATCACAAGTAATCCATTTCTGGCGTTTCTCATTCCCCCACGCCATACTCCGGCCATCGGCTCGATTTTACTACTTAGTTACTAGAGAGGGCAGAGTTGGATCGCTCTACCTCCTATCCCGTCAAACCGCGATGGGGATAGGAGGTAGGCGTGTCGTCTACTGCTCGCGAAAAAAGCAAATTTTGACCTAATCTTTAATCGCAATTGCTTGACGACGAAGCGAACCGAATACAATGAAAAAGCGCACTCAAGCATCGCCGCTTAATGAGTGTCGCTTGAAGTAGACTTAATCCCGGTTGACGGAGGATGGTGATGACCTACATCCCGTGTCCAGGTGGCTTGGCTACGAATTGGAAGACCAAAAAGGAAGCGCTGAAATGGCTGAAAAAGGTGAATAATTGGCCCTGTGGTGGAGAGAGTCACTGTAGAGGTGAGGTTCCCTGCGCCAGGGGCGGTACTCTGATAAGGGTGGAGTTGGTCAAGGGTGGTTATGCCTGGAATGCACAGGTGTTTTGTATTTGTCCCCCACTCGGCCCGCCGGAAGGTGAAGACGCGATCGTGGTCTGGGCGCCGGTGGGTGCATCGCAGAAGCCGGCAACCAAGGCGGCAAAGAAGCGCGCGCCAGCAAAGTAGGGCAGACACGTCGGAGATGCTTCTTTATTCGGTTGACGGGCGCGTGGCCCGGTCTGCCGCCCTCTCTTCGCTTTCATCTCGTCTCGACTCATCGGAAATGTGGGTGCCCCGGGTCTCGCAGGATTCGAGACCCGGGAGGCCAAGGTCGATCACGGGGCTGGTGTGCCCCGGATCCCATCGCCACCCAACAACTAGCTACGTTTGCCCGATGATGCGTCGTACCCACCCAGGTCTGGAAAAGAGCCAGACCCTTCGACAAGCTCAGGGCAGGCTCTGGGGCACCCACATTAACGAGCTTCACGCTAGAGCAGAGCCATGACAATAGTGCGCGACACCCGGGCCACCCGCCAACGCCTGAATTCAAACTGCAGCACTGCCTGTCATCCTGTAATGGCTCCATGTGAATTCACAAATAGATCACACCTACTCCACATCTCGATGACATGCGCCTTTCTGCGCGCCTCTACTCTGGCTTCACAGTCCAGCCAACTAACGCTGTGAACTAGAGAGAGGAACGCTATGAAGGACACGCAAAACATTCTGGAGCGGCCGGTGGATCGCCGGTCGTTTATCAAAAAGGGAGCCTTTGCCGCAGGTGCTGCAACCGTAGGTGTGGGACTTCTGAGTCATGGCCTGAGTGCTCTGGCTCAGGAGTCCACGGCCACTACCAGCCTTACGCAGGGCGACATCGCAATTCTCCAGTTCCTTGCCGCTGCCGAACTGATCGAGAGCGATCTGTGGCAGCAATACGCGGAACTGGGCGGCATCGGCAACAATCCCCCGATTGAGGTCGATCCCAACCAGTCGCTGAACAACTATCAGATCGCGCTGTCGAATCTCGACGGCGATGCACCGCAATACATCTCCAGCAACACGCTGGATGAAGTCAGCCATGCAACCTTCCTGAACGCGTACCTGGATTCGAAGGGCGCGGATCCGGTGAACCTCGACAAGTTCCGCACGCTGCAGGGCAGTAAAGCCGGGCCGGCGGCGAATGTCGGGCGGCTCACCAACCTGATGCAGCTCAATGTGGACACCAGCTGGTACGTTCGTTATCGCAGCACCACCAATCCTGATTTCGGCGCGACCTTCCCGCAGGCGATCACGCTGAACGGCGTGTACGCGATTCCGCGCACCAATGCCGATTTCGACGGGCCGCCGTTCCAGAACGCGACCAGCATTCCCGGCAACGTGCACATTCAGGCGATTGCCAATGTCGCGGCCTTTCACTTCGGCACGATCGAGCAGGGCGGCTCAAGCCTGTACGCGGCGATGAGCCAGAAGGTCAGCAGCCTTGAGGTGCTGAAGATCACGCTCGGCATCGGCGGCGACGAGATCGCGCACTTCCTGGAGTGGGTTGATTTCGCCGGCAACGGCGTACAGGCGCCGGTTGCGCCGTTCACCGACCCGATTACCAAGCTGTCGTTTCCCAACTTCTTCAACCCGCTGAATCCGCTGATTCAGCCCAGCTTGATCTTCCCGGTGCCGACGGAGTTCATCGACGCGAATCTGCCGCGCTGTGCGGTGATTCGTCCCAGCAGTGACAAGTTCGCCGGAGCGGTAGCGGCAGCGAATGGCTTCATCGCTGACGGACTCTTCAAGGGACAGTCGCCGGAGTTCTTCACCCTGCTCAATCAGCTAGCGACCGCGGCCGATGCGGCCACTCGCCAGGTGTGAACCTCGGGGGCACAAGCGGCGGCTCGAAGAGCTGAGCAGGAGCTGCCGCCTCAACCGCGACGGACAGGATCATGATTTGCACCAGCCCTCCCATGATCCTGTCCATCGCTGCAGTTCATTCCATTGTTGAGGAGCTTCTATGTTTGAAGGATTGTTTCAGCCTATGCATTTGCTGGTTGTGCTGTTTATCGCCTTGCTGGTCTTCGGGCCAAAAAAACTGCCCGAGCTTGGCAAAGGTCTGGGAGATGGCATTCGCAGCTTCAAAGATTCGATGCGCGAGAAAGATGAGAACACGGCGGCGGAGCAACAGCAGAAGTTGTCGGCAGCTGATTCGCCGGCGAAGACGTCGAGCGCAGCCGGAGCGTAGCACATGCCGGACATACTGTTCATCTTGCTGCTGGCGATGATCATCCTTGGGCCGAAGAAGCTGCCGCAGGTCGCGGCGCAGGTGGTGAAATACCTGGCGCAGTTTCAGCGGATGAAGCGCGAGGTGATGGAGCAGGTGAACGGGGAGATACTTCGTCTGGAAAAGCAAAACGCGCCCGGCAAACAGGCTGATGGAGGCGAACCTGCGCCGATGATGGCAAGCTCGCAATCGGTCGAAACCGGCACATAAGCCGGCGGCGCTGGATATCGATTTGCGGCGTCGTATAATCGTTGCCACTTTGCAACGAACTCGCCTGTGAATCGATGCTGAGCAGCATACTGATCATCATTGCCAGTACTGGCGCGGCGCTGCTGTTTCTGGTCGCGGTCACGCGCATCTGGCCGCATCACGCCCGCAAGGAATCAAACGACTTTACCGGCGCGGTGGTGGCCGTCATCGGAACCACCTATGCCGTGATTCTCGCCTTCACCCTGTCCGGGGTGTGGAACAACTTCCAGGAAGCACAGGCCACCGCGGAGCAGGAGGCCAACGCGCTGACCAACGTTTACCGCATCGCGACCCAACTGCAGGACCCCAATGCGCGGCGCATCGAGGAGCTGTGCGCTCGCTATGCGGACAACGCCTTGAACCGCGAGTGGCCGGAAATGAGGAACGACGTGATGCCTCCGGAGGCGGATGACATCACCGACCAGCTATGGCAGCTTGCCGGGCAAACGCAGGCGCACGCCACGCCGGACGCCATTGCCGCCTATCAGCTGATGGAAGAACTACGCGGCCTGACGCAGTACCGCCGCCTGCGCCTTGTGCAGGCGCGCGAGCGGTTGCCGGTCCTGCTGTGGGTAGTGCTGATCGCCGGCGGCGTCATCACCGTGGCCGCTGCCTGCTTCTTCGGCGTATCCGACTTCCGCTTTCACCTTCTGCAGGTGCTGATGCTCAGCTTCCTGATCTCGCTGGTGCTGTTCGCCATCGCCGACATCGACCGCCCGTACCAGGGATTGGTGACGGTCGCCCCCCAGGGCTTCCAATCTGCCGCTCAGAAGCTGCAGCATAGGCCGGAAATGATGAAGTAGGGCTGGTTCCCACTCATTCGAAAATCGCGAATGAGCGGGGCACCCGGCTGAAGTAGGTCGTTAGCGGTGGAAGCCTTGCCACCGGTCGAAGATTCCTGCTCCGAAACCTGCTAGCATCTCGCGCGCCTCGGCGCCGGGATCTCCATAGACTTCGGCGCGATCAATGGCCGACGATTCCAACATTTTCGGCACGAGCTCTTGCACGACCGGGCCTTTGAGGTGCGCCAGTATGGCATTGGCATCGGCGTACTTCTCCAGGATTCGGCAGCGCTTGCGATCCGGGCTCAAGTGCCATTCGTAGCCCAGAGCGCCAGGCTCCCCGGAGTATCCGCAATCATCTGCTTGGCGGTTTTCTCGAAGGAATCGAACTGCCCCTCGTGAATCGTGAGTTCGACCAGAAGATAGACGTGTTGTGGCATTAGGGTCTCCTTGTGTGCCGCCGGCTAAAGCCGGCTCGGGAAAACAGATAAGCGGCCTCTCGGCACGACTGAAGTCGTGCCCTGATACGAATAATTCCGAACGCGGCGTCGGCGAGAAGCCGGCTACCGCTCGGCGGCCTGTTTGAGATTCTCGAGGCCGCTCTCGAAGTGCTGGCCCATCATGCGATCCATGCTGGTGAAGACGCTCATCAGCTTCATCATGTACAGATTCGGGCCGTGCATGCTCCACGTAACTTTAGTAGCTGTTCCGTCGGGCTCGAGCGTGAATTCATTGATGTTGTGAGCGGCGAATGGCCGACGCCAGTCAACATCGACAGTAACGGATTTTGAGGGCGTCGACGCCGTGATCGCCATGTGCCCCGCACCGGTTTGGCCCGTGCCGCTCCAGTCCGATGCCGCTCCCACGCCGCTCTCCGGACCGCTGAAGGTGCGCTTCATCGTAGCGTCTTCACGATCCTGCGGCGCCCATTGCGGCCAGTTGTGGAGATCGTTGATGAGCGGAAAGATCTTCTCCGGCGGAGCCTGGATCACCAGCGATCGCTGAATGCGAAAGGTGTCGGGCTTGGTCGCGGCAAAGAGAAGTATTGCGGCCAGAAAAACTACGATGACAACGATGATCTTCAGAATCATCGGACGCCCTGTGTGAAAGAGATGTCAGGCATTCTAGCTGAACGGGGCTCGTGGGTTGTGTCGCCGGCTGAAGCCGGCTCAACATTTGAATGCCAGCGTACCCAGGACTCCGCTGCGCTCCGTCCTGGGCTATCCTGACGCCGCCCTCCGGGCTCGAGCGTTTCCTGGCGGAGACTGATGCGCTTGAATTCCGTGTCGGCGCTGGGCGGAATTCCGTGTCAGCACTGAGTTGAGTGCCTTCGGCGACGGCGGTAATCGGCGGTCTCAACCTGCTCCATCGAGTGTCAGAAGGAAGTCGCCGTATTCGGCGTCAGGAGGCCGCTGGGACGAATTGCCGTGTCTCTGCCCACCCTTCCCCGGTCGTCGAAATTAGACCCTGTGCTCAAGGCGCACAAGCCACTCTCGCAAGCTACTCCCCGTGACAGCGGCACAGCCTTCGCGTCCTCTGCTAATTTTAGGCCGCGGGACGGCTCGATTGGTCGGGTTTCAATCGATGCGCTTACTTCTGAAATCCACGAAAAGCAGGTCCCCTCGTCGGACTCAAGTCCTCCTCGTGATGACAAGACACAAGTGGGTTACTTCGGAGGGAACAGGAACTTCAGCATCGGAGCTACCCGTTGTGCCCAGGCGGATTCGGTGTGCTCGGCGTCGGGGACTTCGAGATACTGCAGATCGCGGCTTTCCACCCATCCCTTTTTGACCAACGCGACTTTCAGCTCCTGGGCGTCGGGCAGGGCGCGCTGGCTCTCTTTCGTACCAATGTCGAGCCAGATCTTGAGCTCGGGTTTGCGCGGCAGCTTGGCTACGGTCTTCAGGATGGCGCGGTTGCGCCACCACACCGACGGCGACATCACCGCGAGCTTGCTGAAGAGCCAGGTGTAGCGCAGTCCGAGATAGAGCGTTACTAGGCCGCCGAGCGACGAACCGCCTAGTCCGCAGTTGTCTTCGCCGGGCAGCGTGCGATAGGCGTGGTCGACGAAGGGCTTCAGCTCCTCGACCAGCATCTGGCCATAGGCATCGGCCTGGCCGCCGCCGAGGCGCTTGTCCTCGACCGGTGTGTACTCGTCGATGCGATGCTTGCCGGTGTTGTAGATGCCGACGATGATCAGCGGTTCAATCTCGCCAGCGAGGGTCAGCGCATCGGCGGTCTCGCCCAGGCGCCAGTAGTTGCCCTTGCAGAAGGAGGTTTCGGGATCGAAGAGGTTCTGGCCGTCCTGCATGTAGAGGACGGGAAAGCGGCGGTCGGGCTGCTCGCCGTACATCGGCGGCAAGTAGACGATGAAGTCGTGCTTCTCGTCCACCAAGTTCGACGGGAACTGCTGATGCAGACGCAGACGGGACTTCAGATCGCCCGCCACAGCGGCAGGCGCAGGATTCATCGCGGTGGAAGTGGACATGGTTGTGGCGCGGAGGTCCTTGTTGGATGAAGTGGAACTGGTTTTTGCGGTACGAGCGATTGGATGCGTCTCCTGAATGCGATGTCGCTTCGGTCCGGCTTTACTCAGGTTCGTTCTGCGAATTTCTTAAAGTTATCGATCGACCTCTGACTATATTGCCCCACCTCGATGATGTAGCCGTCAGGATCGCGCATGTAACATCGCAATTCGGCGCCGTGGTTGTCGAGTGGCTCGGTCAGAAAATGCGCGCCCTTCGCCTTCCACTGCTCATAGCAAGCCCAAATGTCGGCCACACGCAGGTTGAGAAAGCTGTTGAAGGTGTTCAGATCGAGCGGAGGCTCGAGAAAGACGTCGGGCTTGTCCGGCGTCGGGCCGCCACCAGAGTTCAGAATGAGCCAGGAATTGGCGAGCTTGATGTAAGTGGGATTGGGTTCGCGGATGACTTTACCGCCCAGAACTCCGACATAGAAATCCCTGGAGCTCGCCTGCTCCTTCACCGTCAGAAAGTGGGCAACGTAAAAACCTTCTTTCGCGATGGGAGCATCGGGCAAGTTCATACGATCCGTCACCATCCTGTAGAATTGTGGCTCCTAGAGCGACTTGGTAATTGGGTAGAAGTAGCTTTGAAGGGGCACGCCTTCAGGCGTGCCGCGAAGGCCGGCCAGAAACTCGGCTTTAGCGGCTGAGGGAGCGAAACCTCAGGGCCTAAAGGCCAGTTCCTTCGTACCTTGGCGGCACGGTTGAAGCCCGTGCCCTTTCAAAGCCGGATACACCAACATCGACGCCGCTCTAGAGTATCAAAACGTCAGTTCAGGCCCACAAAATCTCTCTTTCCGAGGCATATCGAAAGTGAATCGTGAATTCCACCGTTGGTGGTCCAACGACCTGCAACGCCACATGGACCTGCTGGTCTTCGGACATGATGGTCCGAAGGTGCTCGTTTTCCCTACATCGCAGGGCCGCTTCTACGAATACGAAGACAACAAGATGATCGCCGCCCTCGCCGATCGTCTGGAGAACGGCTGGCTGCAAGTCTATTGCGTTGACAGCGTCGACAGCGAGAGCTGGTACAACAAGCACGCGCATCCTTACTGGCGGCTGCAGCGGCATCTGCAATACGAGAGCTACATCCTGAACGACGTGCTGCCGCTGATGTGGAACAAGAACTGGAATCCGCGGACGATTCTCACCGGCTGCAGCTTCGGCGCCTATCACGCGCTCAACTTCGCCATGAAGCATCCCGACAAAGTCACCGACTGCGTCTGCATGGGCGGCGCGTACGACATCAGGAAGTTTCTCAACGGCTGGTCCAGCGACGACGTCTACTTCAACAATCCGCCGGATTACCTGGCCAACTGCACCGACGGCTGGCGTTACAACCACCTGCGCACCGTGCTCTCGACTGGCGAGTGGGACATGTGCTGGAACGACAACGCGCGCATGGCCGGGATCATGGGCTCACGCGGCATTCGCCACGAGCTCTATGTGTGGGGCGACCAGAGCTATCACGATTGGCCGTGGTGGCGGCCGATGGCGCGGGCGTATCTGGGATAGCGCTCACTCGCAGCGCAGCGCGGTCATGGGATCGACCTTGGCCGCGCGTCGCGCAGGAACGTACCCGGCGAGAACCGCGATCACGACCATCGCAACGATGGCAAGTCCGAAGCTCAGCGGATCGGTTGGCTTAATGCCAAAGAGCAAATCCGACAGAACGCTCGATGCGGCACGCGCACTGGCGAACGCAAGCGGCAAACCGAGGGCGATTCCCGCGACGACGAGAGCCAGGGTCTCGCGCAGCACCATCATCAGCACACCCCGTTGCTGTGCCCCGAGCGCCATGCGGACGCCGATCTCCGCGGTGCGTTGTCCCACGCTGTAGGACATGATCCCGAAAAGGCCAACAGCAGCCAACAGCAGAGTCAGTGCTCCCATACTGCTCGCAAGGTTGGCGAAGGTGCGCTCTTCCGCCAGCGACTCGGCTGACTGCTCGGTCTGAGTACGCAGGTCGAAGATCGGAAGGCGCGGATCGACTTGCCGCACAGCCTCCCGCACCGCGTTCACAATTTCGGATTCATTTCCGCGGTAGCGAACTTCAAAGTTCGCCACACCAGTCGGCTCCTGCGTGTAAGACTGGTAGACCGTCGGGTAGATCTTGGTGCGGAGATCGGTGTACTTGGCATCGCGCGACACGCCGACGATTTCGAGCGGCGGATCCTTCGGCGGTGCGGTCATGTGTTTCCGTAGCGGCCATCCCGTTCCTTCGCCGCCGTCCCCGAGCCAGAATCGCTGCCCGATCGGGTTCTCGCCAAGAAAGTATTGCTGCACAAATTCCTGATTAACCACCACAACCGGCCCCGACGCAGCCGTGTCAGACAGCTTTAGCGCGCGTCCCACCAGGATTGGAATGTCCATCGTAGTAAAGAAGCTGGGCGAAACAATGTTGACGTCAGCGATCTCGCCGTTATGCTGGCTCTTCGGTGAAAGGTAGACGGCAAGCGCAAGGTGAGTGGAGTTGAGAAGCGGATGCCGCGATAGTGACGCGCTCTCTACACCCGGAATGCTACTGAGGTGCTGAATCACCTGGTCGTACAGCGGCCCGCTGGCTTTCTCGGTGTAGCCATTCGCTTCAGGGTTGACTCGAAACAGCAGCAGGTTGCTTTGATCAAAGCCGGCATTCACCGAATTGAGATTGCGAAGCGTTCGAACGAACAGACCCGCTCCGACCAGCAGCACCAGAGAAACTGCTACCTGCGTCATGATCATCAGCCGCGAGGTAAGCGTTCGTCTGCCCCCACCGACTTGTGTCTTAAGCATTGGGGCCAGGCTGCTTCTGCCGGCCCGCAGCGCTGGGACGAGACCGAACAGAAGACCAGTCAGCACGGATATGGCGATGGTGAAGCTGAGCACGCGCAGATCAAGGTTGGCTTGCAGCGGGACGCCGCCGCGAATCCATTGCGTCCAGCGCAGAAGTAGCTCTTTGCCCCAAACTGCCAGCAGGCAACCTGCGATACCGGCGATCGCGGAAAGCAACAGGCATTCGGTGAGTATTTGCCGCATCAATCGCGAGGAGGTTGCTCCCAGCGCCATACGCATGGCGAACTCCTCGCGTCGCCCCGAACTCTTGGCCAGCAGCAGATTGGCCACATTGGTGCAAGCGATCAGCAGCACCATTCCTACCACGCTCATCAGTATGATGAGCGGCTGACGATATTGTCGACGCGAGAACCCATCGCCCTGCGCGCCCGAAGTCACAAACAGGCGCGGATACTCGCTCGGCGCAAACTCGCTAGCCCCTTTTGGCTTCTCTTTGGCAGCATTCCAGCTATCCACAACGCTCTGCTGAAACACCGGATCCATCCGTGCCTGCGCCTTCCGACGCGTCACTCCCGGTTGCAATCGCGCCATGATCCGCAGCCACCACAGCTCGGGCTTCTTCATGCCAGGATTCTGTGGCCCCAGCAGCGGCTCGGTGGCTAAGGGAAGCGTAAAGTCGGCCGCCTCGTCGAGTCGCATGGCTGCAGTGAAATCCGGAGGCGAGATTCCAACAATCGTGAAGCGAACGTTATTGATAGTGACCGTTTTACCCACTACGGCCGAGTCGCCCGCGAAACGCCGCTGCCAGTATTGCCACGTGATGACCGCCGCTGGCGGCGCTCCGCTGGCATCGTCGGCCGCGGTCAGCATGCGCCCACGCCACGCGCGCACGCCCAGTCCTTCGTAGTACCCACCGCTGACGACCTGCCCCGCCGCTAATTCCGCCCGGCCATCGGCAATGAAATTCAACTGCGCGCCGCTTGCGAAGGCGAATACGTCGGAGAAAACGTCTTTCGCCTGCTGCATCCGCTGGAACGTGAGGTACGGGAACGATGTGCCCTGCAAATGGCCGGTGGTGGAGAAATCGGAGGTGGCGGTCCCATCGTAACCGCCGCGAATCGGAACGTCGTGATTCGGTGAATCCCAAACCATCAGCACGAGTTCGTTCGGGTTGCGGACCGGAAGCGGCTTCAGCAAGACCGCATTCACCACCGTAAACAGCGCCGTGTTTGCCCCGATTCCCAGCGCGAGCGTGAGAATCACAATCGCGGTAAACCACGGGCTCTTGCGCATCTGTCTAAGCGCATAGCGAATGTCTTGCAGCAGTACGTTCATGGGTCTCGGGGATAAACAGCAAATGGACGGCCATCGGCGGTCGCGCTAAATCACTATGAACACTGGCCTTGTGACGCATGAACCAAGGCGATGGTCACAGAAATGTCCGCTGCTGGGAGCCTCTGTCCGAAAGTGGACTGGGCTTAATACGTTGAAGACCGGCTATCGCACCCGCGCGTCTGTGCTCTCGTCGGCGCCAGGGCGACCGTTCTGAGTCATGGGCCGCAGGATCAGCAGCTTCGACTTCCCTTCCCGGCCGCCCGGCAGCAACACCAGGTGTTTGGCTGAGTCATAAGCTACCGTGTGCCCCTTCACTTCGGTGAGAATGTTGTCCGTCGTCGTGAGGCTGCCCTTGGCCCACATCACCAGCAAGGCGCCTTCGCTCGCCACATAGAGCGTGCGCGAGTCTACGTCGAGCCAGAGCGCGTCGACGCCCTCAGCCGCGGTCACACGAGAAACCTCCGCGCCGGTGTCGCCGCTGATCGCCAGCACCGCTCCGCGCACCGAGACGTACAGCTCGTGATATTGCGGGTCGTAAACCAAGCCGGTCGGCTGTGAAGCGCTCAGCGTGAAGCGGTTCACGATCTTCAATTGCGGATCGAGCGCTACGATCTGGTGCTGGTCTTGCACGGCGACGAAAATCGTCCCGTGATCGCCAAGTGCGAGGCTGCGCGGCATTCCACCAAGATCAACTTTGGCGACATCCTGTTTCGTCCGTACGTCGAGTTGCGACAGAGTTCCAGCGTCGGCATCGGTCCAATACAACTTGCCGTCGTCGAGCAGCAGCGCATCGGGCGAGCCGGTCAGCCCAATCGAATCGATGACCTTCCATCCGTCGGTGCTGATGATCGCGATGGAATTGCTGCCGTGATCGGCAACGTAAACGCGTCCCGCCTGCACATCGACAGCGATCGACCTCGGCGACTGCAAACCCGTGATCTGCGCAATCGTGCGGCGCTTTGCCGGATCGAAGACATCTACTGCGGACGCACCAGGCTGTGCCAGCAGCAGCATTCCGTTGGCAAACGCCATCTCGCCGAAGCCGGGCGAGCCAGGCAAGTTGACGATCCCGATCTGGCGAAGATCGGAGGCGCTCACCGTCCATGACGTGAGCAACGTGAGTGCGATAAGGAATCGGGCAGAACGCATGGCAGTCTTCCGACGGTGAGATGCGCGGCGAAGATGGTAAGGCTGCCTGCAGGTTGGTAGAGCTGGCCCTTAGGCCAGCGTCGAGCTTAGGTAGTGCTGACCTTCAGGTCAGCGTTTCGCGCATTAATTCTGATTTGGAGCCGGCTTCAGCCGGCGGTGGTAGAGCTGGCCTTTTAGGCCAGCGTCTCAGGTCTGCCTATCACTGTTCGGAGCCGGCTTCACAGGCCGCTGAAAAAGTCGATTGTGGAATGTTTTGAAGGGGCGCAGCTTTAGCTGCGCCGTTGCAAGTCTTTATTTTTGTCATCCCGAGGAGGCCTTCAGGCCGACGAGCGATCTGCGGTTCGACTTTTCAGCCGCCGGCTTCAGCCGGCGGCACCGGCCTCTAGCCGCGAAATTCCTCCATCCACGATCGCGTCCCGGGATATCGGCAGGAGAACGTCGCGACCTTTGCCGCGGCCGACAACGCCTCGCGAAATTCATATCCCGGCCGAGAGATGTAATAACAGAACGCGCCATGAAAAATGTCGCCTGCGCCCAGGGTATCGACGGCGCGAAGCTTCGGCACCGCAATCGTGGCTCGACGCTGACGATCAACAAATCGGATGCCGTCGGCGCCTCTTGTTATGGCGATCTGCTGTATCCCACGGTCGCAGAGAAACTCGAAGGCGTCTTTAACATCGCGGCATCCAGGCGGACGGTAATCGTCCGAGCAAATCGCAATATCGACGAATCGCAACAACTCGCTCATCCCCTTCTTCCAACTTCCGCTATCGAGGACAACCGGAATCCCGCGCTCGCGTGCCGCCCGCGCCGCCGCAATACACAGCTGCATGTAATGTCCATCGACCTGCACAATCGACACGCCGCTCAGCCATCGCGGATTGAATTCCGTCGCGATCGACGAAAATACGGCTGCATTTGCCGACACCACCGTCCGCTCGCCCGTCCGGCGGAGAACCATGATCGACGAAACCGGCGGCGCCTCCGTTTGCTCGCGAGCGAGATCGTGCAGCGCGACCGAGAAGCGCTTAGCGTCTGCGCGAATGACTGAGCTCAGCGAATGCCCGCCTATAGCCGTGACCAGCGATGCCCGTCCGCCAAGAAACGCAAACGTTGCCGCCGCATTCGCCGACGGCCCTCCCGCCGACAACCGCTGTCCGACCACTGAGATTTTCCGATTTCGCCGCGGAATCTCGTCGACCGTATAGCTGATGTCGACCGTCGCCAGGCCAACAAACAATCCCTTCGGCCGCCGATGTTTCGAGCGAGAACTCATCGTGATCTCTCGGATTATCACCCACCGCCGCAGCTAGCTCGAATCGCCCAGTTTATGTTGTAATAGAGAGACCGTTATGCCAAAGCTTAAGACACACAGCGGAGCGGCCAAGCGCTTCAAGAAGACAGGCACGGGCAAGATCAAGCGCGGTCACGCGTATAAGCGCCACATCCTGACTTCCAAGGGCACCAAGCGCAAGCGCCAGCTCGATAAAGACGTGATGCTTGATAAGGCGGACGTGCCCAAGATCAAGCGCATGATTCCATACTAACGCCGCATGGTGCGGCATCCGGCGTCGGCCACCAGGCCACGACGGCGTACAGCGTGTGAAGAGGTACCTCGGCCCCTCAAGCCCCAGAAATCGAGTGCTTGAGCGTGGTCACCTTCTTACCTCCAGCCGCTTATCGAAGTTGAAAAGGAGAAGCAATGCCTCGCGTAAAACGTGGTACCAAGCGCCGCGCGCGCCGCAAAAAGATACTGGAGCGTGCAAGCGGCTATTATCTGACAAAATCAAAGCTCTACCGCTCGGCGAAAGAGTCAGTGGAGCGCGGGCTGAAGTTTGCCTACAGCGGCCGCAAGCAGAAGAAGCGCCAGTTCCGTTCCATCTGGATCGTGCGCATCGGCGCCGCCGCCAAGCTGAACGGCGTCAGCTACAGCAAGTTCATCAGCGGACTGAAGAAGGCGGGCGTTGATCTCGATCGCAAGATTCTTGCCGATCTGGCGGTCAACGATCCCACCGGGTTTACGGCGCTGTGCCATCTGGCGCAAAACGCTCCGGCATAAGCCGCCCCGGTCCAGGTAATTCGCAGTCAGGAATGGGCGGCCGAAATGGCCGCCCGTTGTGTTTAGGATTCACCACAGAGACACAGAGGACACGGAGAAGAGCAACGAAACTTTGGTCTTTGAATCGGCGATTGATAACGACGTCAAGGCTGACAAGGACGTTGGCGCTGATAAAAATGAGTCTCGCGCAGCGAGACGGAAGATGATAGCCCAGCGCTTCAGCGCTGGGTAGGACAGTATCCGATACCGAGTCCCTTTAGGGACGACAGATGAACAGCCGGCCTTGAGGCCTGCGCCTCGCGGCAGAACGCAAACCCTTCCGCGTCGGCTAACGCTCGGGATCACACTGAAGACGAACGATATGTACACGGTTCCCAAACTCGAAGACTACTCGCCCGAGGCACTCGATCGCGCCGTCGCCGACCTGCTCTCCGCACTCGACGACGAAACCTCCGCGTTGCATTCCGACGCCGATTACAAAACCTTCCGCGACCGCTGGCTCGCTCGCAAGAACGGCGTCCTTACTCAAATCAACGACACATGGCTGAAAGCCGCGCCTGGTCCGGCCAAAAGCGAGGTCGGCCGTCGCGTCAACGAACTGAAAGCTCGCGTGGAAACGGCAATTGAAGACGCACACGACAAAATCCACGCATCTTCGGCTGATGCGCGCCTCGCCACCGAGCGGCTCGACGTCTCCCTCCCCGGCATCCAGCGCCCTATCGGCGTCAAGCATCCCGTCTTGCGCGTGATGGACGAGATCGTCGCGGTCTTCAAGGCGATGGGCTACTCAGTCGGTGAAGGCCCCGAGGTCGAGACCGACTACTACAACTTCGAGTCGCTCAACTTTCCGCCGAACCATCCTGCGCGCGACACACAGGACACGCTGTTCATCGCCGGGCAGGACGGCAAACCAGCGCGCGATCGTCTGCTGCTGCGCACGCACACTTCGCCGGTGCAGATTCGTACCATGGAGAAGCAGCCGCCGCCGCTGCGCATCGTCATTCCCGGCAAGGTTCACCGCAACGATCCGCTGGACGCAACGCACTCGCCGCTCTTCCATCAGGTGGAGGGTCTGGCGGTCGACACCAACATCACCTTCTGCGATCTGAAGGGCACTCTGGATCACGCAATGAAGGTGCTGTTCGGCTCGTCGGTGAAGACGCGCTTCTATCCGTCGTTCTTTCCCTTCACCGAGCCGAGCGCCGACATGCAGGTAAGCTGCATCTTCTGCAGCGGCAAGGGCTGCCGCACCTGCAAATTCAGCGGCTGGATCGAGCTGCTGGGTTGCGGCATGGTCGACCCGAACGTCTTCGACTTCGTGAAGCAGAACGGTTATGACTCGTCGAAGATCTCGGGCTTCGCCTTCGGCATGGGCGTGGAGCGCATCGCGCTGCTGAAGTACGGCGTCGAGGGCATTCAATTGTTCTACGAAGGCGACGTGCGCTTCCTGGAGCAGTTCGCATGACGATGCTAGCAGCTGAGAAAGTTGACGAATCGCCGCAGAACCAGCGCCGCAGGCGCGGTATATCTTAGCCCAGCGCTTCAGCGCTGGGTGCGCGTACCAAAAGCCCGAGTCCCTTTAGGGACGGCAGATGAGTCGGCGGGTTTCAACCCGCCAGAAGATCGGTATGAGAATCATCCCTTCATGGTTGCGTGAATTTGTTGCTATCGCGGTTGACGATCGTCAACTCGCCGAAGACCTGACTTCGGCTGGCATCGCGGTGGAGTCTGTCCAAGAAGAAAACGGCGAGACCATCTACGAGATGGACCTCACGACGAATCGCGTCGATGCGATGAATCACTACGGCGTCGCGCGCGAGACGTCTGCGATCTACGACGTTGAGTTGAAACCTGTCGAGCCGAAGCTGCCGAAGCAAAAGGTCCGTCGTTCTCCTCCGCCGAATGTGTCGGGGCCGATCGGGATGACGAGCCTCACAGACCAGACGGAAGCTGCGGCAATGAGCCTTGAGGTCGGCGCATTCCCCATTGTCATCGAAGACCCGCACGGCTGCGCCCGATACACAGCGCGCATAGTGCGCAATGTGAAGATCGGCACCTCGCCAGAGCATATCGTTAAGCGTCTCGAACTTCTGGGTTCGCGCTCCATCAACAACGCTGCCGACGCGACGAATTACGCGATCAACGAGCTTGGCCATCCTACACACGCCTTCGACCTCGACCTGCTGGTCGGCGGAACGATCATCGTGCGCCGCGCGTGCGAAGGCGAAGTGCTGAAAACTTTGGACGGCGTCGATCGCAAACTGACAACAGAAGACCTCGTGATTACCGACGCGAAGAAGCCGGTGGCACTGGCCGGCGTGATGGGCGGCTTCGACACCATGATTACCGAGCGCACCAAGAACGTCCTGATCGAATCCGCGTGGTTCGAGCCGTGGACGGTGCGCTCCATGGCCAAGCGCCACGGCATGCACACCGACGCCTCTCACCGCTTCGAACGTGGCGCCGATTACGGCATTACGCGGCTGGCCTGCGACCGCGTCGCGGAACTGATTCTGGCGAGTGCCGGCGGCGAACTGCAAGGCGAGCGCATCGATACGATCGGTCGCGAGCTGAAGCGCGAGCCAATTCCGCTGCGGCGCTCGGAGATCAATAGGAACCTTGGCATCGAGCTAGCACGACCCGAGGTCGAACGGATTCTGCGGCGGCTGGGCTTCGGCGCGACTCCCGACAAATCCGGCGACTTGAGCGTGCAGGTTCCCACCTGGCGCCTCGACGTCGAACGCGAGATCGATCTGCTGGAAGAGCTGGCGCGCATTTACGGCTACAACAATTTCCCCAATACGCTGCCGACGTTTTCGGGCGGAGTCGTCGAACTGTCCGACGAGCCCAAGAACGAGAAGATGCGCGAGACGATGCTAGCTCTGGGCTACGACGAGGCAATCTCGATTACGTTCATCTCCGAACAGGAAGCAAGAGCTTTCCAATCGAACGAAAATCCCCACTCAAGCAGACCCGGCTTGAATGGGGCACCCGCCGCCGCACCCGAGCCTCTCGCGGTCGCCAATCCGCTGAACGAAGAGTCGGCCTACATGCGGACGTCGCTGCTGCCCGGCCTGCTGAATTTTGTTGGCTACAACCTGAATCGGGGCGCGACCACCGTGCGTCTCTTCGAGGCGGGCGACATTTTCGAGAAGCTCGGCGAGCGCCATGACGAGCGTCGACATCTCGGATTCGCAGCCACTGGCGACGCGATTACGAAGAGTGTGCACTCCGCCGCCCAGCCATACACCTTCTTCCACATGAAGGGCGCCATGGAAAGGCTACTGGCGGCCTTCGAGCACAACTCGCTCGAGTTCGACACCAACATTCCGCCTTATCTGCATCCTGGCCGCTCGGCGCGTGCGGTGATGGACGGAGAGACCGTCGCGATTTTCGGCCAGTTGCATCCCGAGCAAGCTGCCGCACGCAAGCAGCGGCAGGAGGTTTACGTTGCCGAAGTGATGCTCGACCGCCTGTATCAGCATCGCCTGCGCGAACCGCGCTATCAGCGCATCTCGAAGTTCCCTGTCGTCGGCCGCGATTTTTCTTTCGTCTTCGACGATGCGGTCACGTTCGAGCGAATCTATTCCGTAGCCGCCGAACTAGGTCTCGGCGAGCTGCAAAGTTTCGTTCCCGCCGAAATCTATCGCGGCGAGAAAGTCGGCGCGGGCAAATATTCGGTCCTGCTCCATGCCGAGTTCCAATCGCAGGACCGCACGCTGCGTGATGATGAAGTGGCGCAGTGGTCGGCACAGATCATCGCCAAGCTGGAAGCGCTCGGCGGCGTTCTGCGCGCGCAGTAAGAAACCCACCACAGAGCAGACAGAGAGGCTAAAGTAGCGGGCCTAAGCGAAAGGCGAAAAGCGATCAGCGAAGAGCGGCTCTTTCACGGCTGCGCCTCCTTCGCCCAATAACTGGTGCGCGCCAGAACGGTTTCGCCACCCGTGTCCTTCAGCCGCACTGTCAGCTGATGCAATCCTGGACGCGGTCGCGAAGGCTGAAAGCTGAGCAGATAGCGACTGTGCAGATGATTCGCGAAGTTATTCAGACGCGCGTCGAAGCCCTTGGCTGACTCGAACATCTGATACTCGCCGCCGCTCTGGAAGGCGATCGCTTTCGCCGTATTCTTTCGCATCGCCTGCGCCGCCAGCACCAGCGGCGCCAGCAGATCCGGGTTGTCGTGGATTTCCGTCTGCTCGGGATGGAGATCAGGATTGTTGTTGCCCTTCAGCGTATCGAGCACGTTCGACTTTGACGGCGAAAACGCCAGGGTATAGACGACGACATTGCTGTCGCCAATCGCTTTGATTACGTCTTCGATCTTGGCGGAGTGGCTACCGTGATCGCGCGTCTCACTGATCAGCAGCAGCACCCGCTTGCGATCCTGCGGAACGCCGTTCAACATCTTCACCGAATAGTTCACCGCGTCCAGAACCGCGGCGCCGCCATCGCCAGGCTGCAGGCTATTCAGGGCGCCGGTGATCAGGCTCTCGTTGCCGGTAAAGTTTTCGATGGCGTGGACCTCGCTGTCGAAGGCAACGACCGCAATCTTCGAATCGGGCTGCGCCAGCACCGGCTGCAACATCGCGCTGAGCCCATGCATGCGAGGCAACTCGAAATCAGCACGCCGACCGCACTGGACGGCGACTACCAGCGACACCGGTTCCGACTCTGCCGCTTCATCCAAGTGCACACTCTGAACCACACCGTCGTCCTCGATGACGAAGTCCTTGGCTTCGAGTCCGTACACCACTTCACCGGATTTGTCCCGGACGAGCGCCGGCACCAGTACCACGTTGGATTGCGTGCGGAAGGTAGGCTGCTCCTGGGCAAGCGCCATCGCCGCCACAAGCAGGAGGCCGATCCACGTCCACCGATGTTTGATCACAAGGTGCAGCATCCGTTTACAAGCGAACAAATATAAGGTTACAGTTTAGTTGCACGTGCGTGGCAAATCTCTTGCCCGCGGAGTATAGTTTCGCGTCATCAAAATGTCGGGTCCAATGAATAGCCCAGTGCAGGAACCAAAGAGTGTCGGGCGGCGAATGCTGACCGCGACGCTAACCAAGTCCATCCTATTGTCTTCGGAGACCAAGCATCTGGAATTCGAGGCCAGCGAGCTCACCCAATTCAATTTCACGGCCGGCCAGTTCGTTACCATCCGGGAGCCAAAGCCGGACGGCAAGATCCACTCGCGCGCGTACTCTATCGCGTCGCCGCCGCGTGATAACCCGACCTTCGATATTTGCCTGAATCGCGTTGAGAACGGTTTCATGTCGAACTGGCTCTGCGATCTCGAGATCGGCGCGAGCATCACCTTTCACGGGCCGCACGGGCTGTTCGTGATGCGCGAACCGAGAACCAGGGGGCTCTTCATTGCGACCGGCACGGGCATCGCGCCATTTCGCAGCATGGCGCAGTGGCTGTTCGCCGATCCGCAACGCAACCAGGGGCACGAGTACTGGCTGGTTTATGGGACGCGCTACGAAGATGGCATTTACTACCGCGAAGAGTTCGAGGAGATGCAGCGGCGTCATCCCAATTTTCATTACGTTGCCACGCTCAGCCGGTGTCGCGATGACTGGCAAGGTTGCCGAGGCTACGTGCAAGACTACGTGCGCCAGATCGTCTCCAGTCATGGGGATATGCAGGCCTACATCTGCGGGCTGAATGACATGGTGGACGCCAATCGCAAGCTGCTGACGGAAGAATTTGGATGGGACAAGAAGCAGATCGTCTTTGAACGCTACGACTAAGGGTGCAACTACTACGAGAAGGGCGCTGTTCGTGGCTCCGAGTCACCGCCGTTGTCATCCCACACTATTTGCTCGGCCATCGCAGCCGCAAAATAAAACGCGGCCCTAAGCTGAGCAGTCGCTCGCCTTCGGGCCGCACCTATCGACTACTTAAATATAACTACGCTTGCTTGCGGGTCTTGTCCTGCTCCCAGGACTTGTCGTGCTCCGACTGCGGGTTCTTCTGACCGCTCTGCTGGCCCGGCTGGCCATGCTGTTGCTGGCCTTGCTGCTGTCCCTGTTGACCCTGCTTCTGATTCGAGTCCTGCTGACCCTGCTTATTACGATCCTGATCCATGTCTGAGTCTCCTTTTGGCAGTCCACTGAGCTTCAGTAGTTCCGCCTGGGTTCGTCCTACTTGCTCTTAGTTCGATGGGAGTTCTTCTTGGCAGGATGCCCTGCCGCGTCGGCGCTGTTGCTCCGAATGAGGCACCAGTTGTGACATCCGGCGAATTGCACGAATCGCGCATAACCTGCGCTTCGTCTTAAAACGTCGTGAAATCTCGTTTGATATTACGCATGAGCCAACGTGTCGCAGCAATTGCTCATCTATACGGCTGCAATGGACTTGACCGCAACACTCTGAGGTATTGATGCTTCGCCTGCCCGCTTCTGCTCTTCTGTGTTTGTCGATCTCAACATGTCTGCTTCTTTCGACCGTCGGCTGCGGAGGCGGCACCAGCAACAGTAACAATGGTGACAACGGCAACGGCGGAGGGGGAACGACAACTCCACCGCCAACCATTTCCATTACGATCTCACCAACATCGGCAACGGTCTCTGCCAGTGGAACGCAACAGTTCCAGGCAACCGTCACTGGCTCCACGAACACGGCGGTGCAGTGGGAAGTGAATCAGACTGCCGGTGGCAGCGCACAAACAGGGACGATTTCCAGCAGCGGTCTCTACACCGCTCCACCGACCACGGTTCCTATGCAAGTCACCGTGACCGCGGTTTCGCAAGCAGATCCAACGAAGATCGCAAATGCGTCCGTGACGGTAAATCCGATCAACGCACCGCCGGTGATCTCTGTCACGATTGCTCCTACGACGGCGACGCTGGCCATCAGCACCAATCAGCAGTTCACCGCGACGGTGACCGGCACGAACAACACTGCCGTCACTTGGTCGGTCGACGGCGTGGCCGGCGGAAACATGACTGTCGGTACGATCAACACTAGCGGCTTATACACCGCTCCTGCGACAGCGGGCGGACATACCATTACGGCCACCAGCGTAGTCGACAAGACGAAGAGTGCGAGCGCAACCGTTGCTGTCCTCAGTCTTAGCGTCGCTCCGGCATCCTTAAAACTGGCGCTGCAGGGAGTTCAGCAATTCACCGCTACCGTGCAGGGAACGACCAATACTTCTGTGACGTGGTCGGTCGATGGAGTAGCCGGCGGCAACAGCATGGTTGGCACCATCACTAGTGGCGGCCTGTATACGGCGCCTGGAACGGCCGGCACCTACACCGTCACTGCAACCAGCGTTGCGCTGCCTTCGTACAGCGTGAATGCCACGGTGAACGTGGTGAACGCACCGCCGGGAACAGTGTCGGTCCTTACCTATCACAATGACGATGTCCGCGACGGTGCGAACACCAACGAAACAACCTTGACTCCGGCGAATGTGAATTCGCAGCAATTTGGCAAGCTGTATTCCTATCCGGTCGATGGTCAGATCTATGCCCAGCCTCTCTATGTGCCCAACCTCACCGTCGCCGGCGTGGTGCACAATGTCGTATTCATCGAGACAGAAAACGACACCGTTTACGCTTTCGACGCCGATGGATTGCAGCAGACTGCGCTGTGGCAGCGGCATCTCGCCACACCACTGCAAATCAATGACGACGAGGGAATCAAGCCGCTGCTGGGCATCACTTCGACTCCGGTGATCGACAACACAACCAACACGATGTACGTGCTGACCGACGGCCTCGAGAGCGGCAACAAGGTATTTCGGCTGCATGCGCTCAATCTCAGCAACGGTGGCGAGGAGTTCGGTGGTCCGGTGATCGTGACCGGCACGGTTCCGGGCACCGGCCAGGACAGCAAGAACGGGCAGATTACCCTGGAGACCGATTGCTACCAGCGCAACGGCCTGGCGCTGGATCCCGCGACCAACGCGGTGTACATCACCTTCGGACATTGCGCGCACGGTTGGATTCTGGCCTACGACAAGGCGTCGCTGCAGCAGATCGCGATCATGAATGACACCAACGATGGCGCCGGCGGAGGATTGTGGGGCGGAACGCCTGCGGTCGACGACACCACCGGCGACATCTACCTGATCACCGGCGTCGATCTCGACGATCCGGCTCCCGACTATAACGACTCGGCGCTGCGCTTGCAGGCGGGCACGTTGAACGTTCTCGATTACTTCAAGCCTTCCAACGAACAGATCCTGCGTGATAACGATGCCGATTTCGGCAGTGGATCGCCCATCATCATGCCGGATAATCCGTCGCAGTATCCGCATGAGTTGATCGGCGGCGGCAAGGACGGCCGCATCTTCGTCATCAATCGCGACAACATGGGCGGCTATCAGATGACCGACCATGTGATTCAGGACGTGCAGACCGGCACGCAGCAATTCGACAATATCTTCTCGACGCCGACGTTATGGAATAACACCATCTACTATCACGAGGCGCAGGATGTGGTGCAGGCTTTCAGCTGGGATCCGAATACGGGATTGATTTCCACCAGCCCGATTATGCAAGGAACCATTACCTACGGCGGCCACGGAGCCAACGCCTCGCTGTCGTCGAATGGCAGCTCGACAGCTATCCTGTGGGATCTTGACACCACGAATGCCGGCAGCGGTGGCGCGGCCATCCTGCACGCCTACGACGCCACCAACTTGCAGACCGAGCTCTATAACAGCGATCAAGCAGGAGGCCGCGATACAGCAGGACCGGCGGTCAAGTTCACGCTCCCGACCATCGCCGATGGCCTCGTCTTCGTCGGCACGGCGAGTGAACTGGACGTGTATGGGCCACTGCCACAGTGAGCTTACGGAATTCAACTAGCCGAGGAAGGCAGCTGCGGAAATCTGGTGGGCCCGGAGGGATTTGAACTTGAGCCGCTTTGCGGGCGTCCGAGCCCGCAGACGAAATCCCGAGCGAAGCGAGGGACCTCTATAACAGGAATGCCGCGACAAAATCTTGGTGGGCCCGGAGGGATTTGAACCCCCGACCAAGGGATTATGAGTCCCCTGCTCTAACCGCTGAGCTACAGGCCCGATTTCCGTATACATTGCTTAAAATACAAGCGTTATATGCATCAGCTTCTAACAGCCAACGATTGACTAAAAGCAGTGGTGGCAGTTCTAGTGGCACTTGACTTGCTCTTTCTCCTTGTGGGGCGAAGCCTCTGAGAGACAGGAACCACTAGCCGCTCAACCGCGGCGAGCGTATGGGCTGGAGCAAGATGAGCGTAGCGCATTGTCATTTGGATCTGCTGGTGTCCCATAAGTTCTGCCACTGTTCGCAGGTCAACGCCCGCCATCACCAAGCGGCTGGCGAAAGTATGGCGCAGACAATACCACGTGAAATCTTTCACACCGGCCTCACTCACGGCCGGCTCAAACCAGTGCTTGTACCCACGCAATGGCTCTCCGTTCATGTTAACAAACACCGGCCCCCCTGCTCCTGATGAGCGTCGTTGGAGGTCTCTGAGGGCGGCGACGGCCACTGAATTGAGCGGGATGTGGCGACCCCTGCCGTTCTTACTCTTGGGGATGGTAATGATCTTGCGCTTCAAGTCCACGCGATCCCATATGAGGCCGAATTGCTCGCTAGGCCTTAGCCCCGTATTTAGCGCGATTTCGAACTCCGGCAAGTGCTCTGGATATTTCTTCGCGATTACCGCGCGAAGGCGCGATTCCTCGTCCGAACAGTGTTTCAGATAGTCGAGTTTTGTCTCCAGGGGCTCATACTGGTTACCTTGGACCGGTCGATTGCGTCCATCGGCTGGCTGAAATCCCCCTCTCAAATTGGGCGCGCGATGGCCTTCAAGGGAGTCCTCCGCCCGATCCTGCCGGATCTGGGACTCCATGGCGCGCAGAGCGGAGCTTCATTGGGCTGGCCTATGCGTATCGTTCGCCGACCTAATTAGCCAGGCACTCAATTGGACAATGTACTGGCTGAAAATAGAATTTTGTTTTTCCTATACATCAAGTAGAAGAGACCCCTCCGCAGCCGATTAGCGGCGACTGTCGAGATTGCGCTTGGATGTCCACGAGAGAGTGATTCGGACACTTAGAAATTTTTCGATGGCGGGTTGATCTCGTCAGCGAAGATATCTTCGGTGAGTGCCTTGTCGATGGCTTGGTCGAGTCGGGCGAGCAACTGGGCCAAGGTTTCGCCTCGGCGGCGGACCAGCATGGCCAGGCAATTATGTCCGTCGGTGGCGGTGGCGACGCAACCAATGGGACGGAGCACGCCAACGGTGATTTCGCCGTCTGCGATTAGCTCCGCGATGTTGGGCAGCGACAAGGCAGTGACGGCCGAGTTCTTCCCGGCTGCATGCGTGTCTACGCTGCCGGTTCGATGGCGGGCGGTAGGCTTGCGGCGATCTGCCAAGGCAGCAACTCCTCGATGTGAGTGATGGGATGGTCTGCGATGCGCGTCAGTACCTCTCGCAGGTATGCTTCCGGATCAAGTCCGTTGACTTTCGCCGAGCCAATCAAACTGTAGATGGCCGCAGCGCGCTCACCGCCGGCGTCCGATCCCGCAAAGAGCAGGCAGCGTCGGCAGTCGGTATCGAACCGGCATTCAGCCGCTCTTAGATTTACGCCGAAAATCTCTCCGGGACGGCGTTGGTGGGGAAGCCAGCAATTGCATCACCGACAATCCGCCCCGGGTTGCCATTCGTCAATGCCTATCAGTGGCCAGACCCTATCTTAGGCCGAACATATGGCACTCGCCACTTCCCGCTTTGAACATCTATGTTTGGTACACTGCTTCAGTATGTTGCTTCGATGGTGTCCAAGCACGAGAGCCGGATTGGCAGATGCCGACTTGGCTTAAAGCGCCCACATCCTCACCTGATTTGTCTGTAATTGGCGGTTGCCCTTCGCATGACTCGCGGCTGGGGCGGCGCTTGTTCCTGGTGCTTGGCGCCATCGCTCTGGTATACGCCTTCCTGGCCGCCCTGGCGACGGTTGCCGATCCGGATCTCGGTTGGCACTTGGCGACTGGACGTTGGCTGGCCCAGCATCACCGTGTCTTTACCACGGACGTCTTCTCCTACACCATACCCGGAGCGTCTGCGATTTATCCTCCCTTCGGCGGACTTGTCCTCTATGGCATTGACCTGCTCGGTGGCTTTGCACTGCTGTCATGGCTGAGCGCGCTGGCGTGTGGTGCTACGGTCGCCCTCTTGCTCCGACGCGGGTCGGCTGTTACCGCGGCCATCGCCATTCTCGCAGTGCCCTTCATCGCATATCGGAGTGTTCCGCGAGCTGAACTCTTCGCCATCGTTCTTTTTGCCGCCTACCTTTCTCTGCTTTGGGAAAATTATCAGACCAACAGAGCTCGTCTTTGGTTGTTCCCTGTATTGATGCTTATTTGGGTCAATGTCCATTTCAGCTTCTTTTCCGGACTGGCTCTGATGGTAGCCTTCGGCGGAATGGACATTCTGGAACTGCCATTTTCCGATACTCGGTTTCGGGCACTACAGCGACTGAAGCGAGAAATTCCTTGGTTTTTGGCCACCGTTATCGCAACGCTTGCTAATCCATGGGGATGGAAACTCTATCCGGCGCTCTTCGACTACACCCGAGTGCTGCATTCGCTGTACATCAATGAGTGGGCCAGCTTGAATTGGAACTGGACCAATCCCCTGGTCAGCTTCTCGCTGCGGAACACAAGCGACATCTTCCACGTGTTGCTGGTCTTCACTGTCATGGCGATCGCCGTGGCATTTCTTCAGCGCCAACTCGGGCCAGCCATCCTTCTCCTGGCGGCAATTTATGAAGCGGCGCGCCACGTTCGAATGATCGAAATGGCCAGCTGTGTGGCGGTGGTCGTCGGCGGGTCCGTCGTCTATTCACTGGTGATGTGGATTGGGTCGCGGATTCCTAGCGGCCGAGCGCGGTTGATCGCGGCGACCGTCGCAGCAGGGATCTTCGCGACAGTTGCCATCGTACGGTCCGCGGACGTACTGACCAATTATCACTACCTTACCGAGCGTAATCTTTCCACATTTGGCGCAGGCTTATCGCCGTGGTTTCCGCGACGCGCCGCCGAATTTATCCAAAACGAGAACCTTCCCGGGGAGGTTCTCAACACCTTCAATGAAGGTGGCTATCTTATCTGGAAGCTGGGACCGCAACGTCGCGACTATATCGACGGACGCGCGGCTCCTTTTGGACGAGCCTTCAGCCAGCACGGCGGTGATTTGCTGAGCACAACCCTTGACACATCGCTGTGGCAACAGGAAGTTGAAAAGTACGGCATCAACACCATCATCTTTCCACTCACCTTAGACGAAATCTCGCTGGAGCGGCTCAGATATGATTGTAAGAGCGTGGAATGGCGGCCAGTCTATCTCGACGAGGTGTCGATCGTTTTGGTCCGCCGCAAGCCAGAGACAGAAGATCTGATCCGGCGCTTTGAAGTGGATTGCGCCACTGCACCAATACCACGCGAACAGTTGCCGATCTCCGCTGCGGCATTCAACTCATGGAGCAATGCCGCGCGTGTCCTCTCTGCGCTTGGGCGTAATGCCGAGGCGCTTTCGGCAATTGACAAGGCAGTCGAAATCGCTCCTGACAGCGCACATGCGCACTGGTATCGCGGCCAGATTCTCGCCGCCTTGCAGCGCACCTACGCGGCGGAACAGGAATACGAGAAGGCGCTGGCTCTTGCACATCGCGAGGTCACGCCCTGGGGCTCGCTACCCGGTTTCCAGGCTGCTGTTTGGTCTTCGTTGGCGGCGGTCTACAATCGCGATGAGCGAACTGAGGAGACCATACAGGCTCTGCAAGCAGTAATTCGGCTGTCTTCGGATCCGTCCACAAAAATAGAGGCCATGGCAAATCTGGGGGCGCTGTACCTCACTGTGGGACAACTTTCCGAGGCTGAAAAGGAATGGGTTGCAGCTCTTTCTCTTGCTCCCGATGAGAGCCCCATCTGGTTTTCGTTGGCCGACTTGTACGAGCGAAATGGGCGCCTGGCTGCGGCGGTTCACGCCCGGCAACAGGGTATCTCTTTGTCCTCCGATGCATCGACGAAAGCGGATGGGCTGGTGAAACTGGCTCGGCTCTACCTGATGGGGCGGCAGCCCAGGGAAGCATTGCAAACTCTCGACCAGGCAGTGGCCGCAGCGCCACCCCAGTTGCTGGGGGAAACCAAGGGGCCCAACTTCAACTTCAATGTTACGCAGGAGCGCGCCGCTGCTTGGATGGCCTTGGGCGATCTGAAACAGGCTATCTCCTTCGAGGAACAAGCGGTGCGGCTCGATCCCGACGCCGCCGATGCTTGGTCCCATCTGGCGAAGCTCTATCAACGAGAAGGGCGGCTGGCAGATCAGAAGCGAGCTGAGGAACGCGGTGGAGCAATCGTCACGGATAACCGGAAATTTTGAGCTAAACATGCGCGACACTCAGACGGCCTAGACCACGACGGACACGAGCCTGTGTCGCTCCCTATGATAGATTGAAATGCTGGACGCAAGAGTCGACCTTCTCCCGTGCTGAAGACCACAGCGCGTTACTCGATGACGTAGGAGAGCCGTGGCAACCAAGACTATTGTGATTACGGGCGGCGCCGGATTCATCGGCGTGAACGCGGCGGAGTCCTTTATCCGCGAGGGATGGTACGTCATTCTGCTGGACAACCTTTCAGGTAAAGGCACCGACTTGAACCTGCGCTACCTACAGCGGAAGTATTCTTCGCAGTGTGAGTTCGTTCAGGCCGATATCCGCTACGATTCGTTTTCGCTCTTGCGAGCGGTCGACCGGGCGGAGCTAGTTCTGCACCTGGCGGCGCAGGTCGCGGTCACGACGTCGATCATTCGCCCCATCGAAGACTTCGAGATTAACGCTCGCGGAACTTTCAATGTTCTCGAGGCTGTTCGCGAATCCGGCAATAGGCCTATGGTGATCTACGCCTCGACAAATAAGGTTTACGGCAGCATGCCCGACGTCGTCTGCGAGAAAGGCGCGACCCGGTACAGCTTTCGCGATTTTCCTGACGGCATTGACGAATCCCGCCCGCTTGACTTCCACTCGCCGTATGGCTGCAGCAAGGGTGCGGCCGATCAATACGTCCACGACTACGGACGCATCTATGGCATCCCCACGGTGGTCTTCCGCCAGTCCTGCATCTACGGCCAACGCGAGTTTGGTGTTGAAGACCAGGGATGGGTGGCGTGGTTTTCGATAGCTGCGCTTCTGGAGCGGCCGATCACGATTTACGGCGACGGCCTGCAAGTGCGCGATCTGCTGCATCTCGACGATCTGATCGCGGCGTACAAGTGCGCTGCGTCGGATTCAAAAAGAAGCGCTGGCAGCATCTTCAACATCGGCGGAGGTCCAACCCGCACGCTGTCGCTGTCCGACTTGCTCGCATTTCTGGAGAAGCGCTTAAAAAGAAGATTCCCGTCAGCAACGCCGAAACCCGGGCTGGTGATCAGCCCGTTTTTGTCGCCGATATCCGAAAAGCCGAGCGCGAACTCGGTTGGCGTCCTGCCATCGATCCTCTACCGGAATCGAGATGCTGCTGAATTGGATCGAGCAGAATCGCGCTGACGTCGAGCGTGTGGTGGCAACGTTCTGAGAACGGGCGTGCTTTGGCCGGGTTGTTTGTGAACTCTCTCGCTATTGTCATCATGACCAAATCGGAGCGGAGGGATCTGCGGTTTTGGTGGTATGGCCTGATTTCGCCGCTTTCTTGATCGCTGTGTGAGCTGGACCCATCGCGAACCGACTCCATGCCCAAGAGCTACGCCATCATTCCCGCCTACAACGAAGGGCCGAATTTGGGATCGGTGCTGCATCAGTTGCAGCAACTGGCCGCCATCATGCCGCTGGCTGTTGTTGTGGTCAACGACGGCAGTCGCGACAATACTGCGCAGGAGGCCGAGCGCTTCCGTGACATACTCGATCTGCAGATCCTGACACATCCAGTGAATCTAGGTGTGCCCATGACGTTTTACGATGGCCTCGTTGCTGCTGCGGCCCGCGCCGAACCGAGCGATTGCATCTTCATCATGGAAGGCGATGGGACCAGCGACCTGCAATTGCTACCCGAAATGGCGCGCCGGGTCTACAACGGCGACGATGTTGTGGTCGCCTCGCGCTATATTCGCGGTGGAGCCTATCTGAATTTTCCCTGGCAGCGGACCTGGGGTAGCTACCTGGTGAACTTGGTGTTGTGGGTTTTCTTCCATGTGCGGGGAATCACAGATTACACCATCTTTTATCGTGCCTATCGCGCCGATGTGGTCCAGCGTGCGCTGCGAGACTATGGTGCCGGATTTGTAACCACCAAGTCTTTTGCGGCTAATCTGGAAGTTCTATTGCGCATGCTGCCCTATAGCCGCCGCTTTAGCGAGGTGCCCCTTATCTACGACTACGGTCTGAAGAAAAGCCAAAGCAAAATGGACCCCTTCAAGACGTTGGGTGAGTATCAAGGCCTAATCGTCAATCGCCTACTCCGGAGAATCTGAGCGGGTAAATGCGATGGCAGACTTTTGCTCGCACTTTGCGTTTGATCAGCTTCAGAAGCGGGCAGCAAGCATAATTCGAAAAGGAGCGACCTGGGTTTTTCTGTCAGATCCGCTTGCAGAGAATACAGGGTCTGGTCACGGCTAGTACTAGCATTGCCCTTTTTGCGCCAGCCATGCCCACTACTTAGAGTTCGGGGTAGGAATCCATCTAATACCTCCATTTCGGGCGCCCGGCTCAGGTAGCGTACGTAATATCTCCGGGTGCTCACGTGCTACCTTGCCTATTTTCAGTGCTGAACTAGGGTGAGATACGATTCACTCCACGAGCGCGGAGAGCTCCACGCCGGACTCTGGCTTCAACAGCTCAAACCTAACCGGGACTAATGGCTTGATCTTGATTGGAACGCTATCGCCGATGCCTGCCTTTTGAAATGCATCGATTGTCACTTCGAGATTCTCAAATTCAGCTTGGTCTACGGTCATCGCACAGGGTCCTGTGGAGATGGGAGTTCCGAAGACGATAGGCTTCGGCTCGATTGTCTCGTGCTGGATGCGAAACGCCCCACCTCGCCGAATCAACTCCGGAAAGTTCGATGCATTTTCGGCGGACTTGGTGAATGAGGCCCTGCATACTTGCAACCGGTCCACGGCTACGAGCTGATTGCCACTGAACGTCACAAGAAGGCCACCATAAGGAAACTCAATCACCTCTGCGATCTGCTTCAACGACTTTTCATTGCGGAGATGGTCGCGTTCGAAGAGGGGGTTGCAGGGGCAACTCCGGCCGACGATGAAATCAAAGCTCTCCCTGCTCGTTCCAAAGATGAGTTGCGCGGGCTGATTGCCCGTGTCAAAGGAGAAACAAAAGACGCGGGGGTTCGCGACCAATTCGAGGAGATCAGCCCGCATAGCTACGCCGCTGTGCTTGTCAATACGCTAATTCTTATTCTCGGAAAAATTGGTGGCACTTCTGGTGGCACTTCGTTTTGGTTCTAGGTGCGACACGGTGCGCATCAGTGCAGAGATGGAGAGGTTCAACCCGCGCACAAAACCTTGATTTGCTGGCGATTTTAATCTCTCTGCCGTTGGCTGCGTCTTCCTGCACGGAGGGGAGAAGCATGCGCAAAAGGGATTATGAGTCCCCTGCTCTAACCGCTGAGCTACAGGCCCGTGGACAGTTGGGTTGGTCTCTTCTCTACAGCCTCAGTCTCGCACAACCGTTCCATCGCTGCCAATCGATGTACTCGGGCAACAAGATTCCTCGGCAGGTACTCTGATGCCGTCGGCAGCTCCTATTGACTGCCGAGCCGTTGTGCGGCCTCCAAGCACTCGCGGGCACGAGCGGTATCGCCGAGAGACTGGTACGCATCACCCATGTTCATCAGAGCTTTGCGACGGACGGCAGGGTTCGTCGTGTACCTCAGTACCTGCTTGTACTGCGCGATGGCGGACGAGAAATTCTGGTGCGCCTGCTCGTACGCACCGATATTCAGATTGCCGGTTGGGTCGGCGGGAAAGATAGCCACCGCTCGGAAGAAGTGAGGCATGGCTTCTTCCATCTTGCCCTCGTCCACCAACGCCTCTCCCAGGTTGTCCTCTGCTACATAGTTGCCGGGCGTTACCTGCGCAGCGTGCGACCACAAAGTAACATCGTCTTGCCAGTACCCTACCTGGCGATAAGTAACGATCATCAGCGCTACAAGGACCGCAACGCAGGCGGCGGGCAGCGCTTTAGCCAGTCGTCGCTGCTGCGCCAGCTCGGCAACGCCCCAGCAGATCATCAGATAGATACCAATAAACGGCAGATAGGCGTAACGGTCAGCCATGCCCTGCATGCCCACCTGCACCACGCCGATCATGGGCACGAGCGTGCCGAGAAACCAGAACCACCCCACGAACAGGTAGCGGCGGTCGCGAGCTCGCACGACGAGGACAGTGATGATCAGCAGCCCGGCGGCAGCCACCACTGCCTGCCATCCCAGCGCAGAGCCCAGGGGATGGGGGTAGAAAACCGCAAGGCGCGAAGGCCAGATCGCCTTTTCCAAATAGCGGGCATAGGAAAGTGCCGCATTTGCCAGGCGAATGTCGAGAGGAATTCTGAACATCGCCATGGCACCGCCGGCATGTTGCGCTTTGATCGTGACGACGGCACTAGCGGTGGAAAGTCCGAACAGGGGCAGCTTCTCCAGCACCAGCCAGAGAAATCGCTCTTCGCTCTTCGCTTTTCGCTCTTCGTCAGAAGATTGTTCCTCTCTCTTCGCAGGTTGCATTCCGCCAGATACACCGGGCGCGCCCTTCTGGCGAAAAACCAATAGCGAATGGCGAAAAGCGAGCCTTTGCAGGGGCCAGTAGTCCCACAGCAACAGCACGAAGGGCAAGGTGATCACCTGCGGCTTCGACATCAATCCCAGCAAGAACAGCAACGCGCATAGGAGATAGCGACCGATGTGTGGCCGCTCCGCATACCAGCGGTACGCCGCCAGGGCGAGCAGAAAAAACACCATGCTGAGCAGATTCTTGCGCTCGGCTACAAAGGCGACCGATTCGACATTGATGGGATGTAGTGCGAAGAGCGCAGCCACCATGGCGCTGCGGCCGACGAAGCCGGTCGCCGACCGCAGTACCCAAAACAGCAGCAGCACATTGACGATATGGAGAATTACGTTCGTCCCGTGATGCCCTGCAGGATCGAGATAAAAGAACTGATAATCGAGCGCGTGGGACAGCCATGTCACGGGATGCCAGTTAGCTGCGTCGTAGGTGGCGAACGCCCATTTGACCGTCTCCCAGCTGAGTCCCCTTTGGACATGGCTATTGGCGGTGACGTAGACGCTGTCGTCATAGCTGCAAAAGGGGTAGCGGATCACCCTGTAGTAGAGTGCGGCAGTCGCCAGGACGAGGAGGGTTGCGAAAAGCAGCGCCATTGTCCTGAACGAGGGCGATTGCGAATTCGTGGACAGAGGATCAACTGCCCGTCCGGCCGCCAACGCCGATCTTGGGATGTCTTTATCGACCACGGATGAGACTCAGCCAGACGCTCCAACAAATAAACCGCAATCACGGCTTGCGAGGCATGATAACGTATCGATTGCGTCCGCATCGTGTATACCTCGTTACTTCGGGCATCCAGCTCATAAGATTGTGAATCTCAGCTAGGACCGAAGGGCTGGGCAGCTTCACCTGATCTTCTGGCTGTAGGCTGTCTGCCATCCAAGGTTGCGCAGGAGGTGAGCGAGTACTTGCGGACATGATCCAACCAAAACGCTGTCCGGTCTGTGAGGCGGGGGAAATCAAAAAGTATCCGATGGATTTACCGGATCAGTTGGGGAAGTGGCAACTCCTGCTTGCAGACCGAGTGGTCTATTGCTGCAGTAACGGACACAGATTTCTTATGCTTCCCGACGAAAGCCACAGAAGTGAGACCTTCCTTTAGGGCTTTCGGAATTTCACGGGCTGAGAAACGTATCTACCGGGCTATCCAATAAAGAACTGAATCGTTGCCGAACCCTTCAAAGCCGCCTTTTGAGGCGGCTTTTTTTCACCACAGTCACAGGATTACTCGATGCGTAACGCCTTCACCGGCTCGATCGAGGCAGCGCGCTGCGCCGGAACCAAGCCTGCAATGAACGCGCAGAAAGCCAGCACCAGGACCGCTCCACCCAGGATCAGCGGATTGAAGGCGCCCACGCCGTACAGCTTACTGGCCATCAGCCGGCCCGCGACGATCACCAGCGGAATACCAATGATGAGACCAAGACCGATCTGCCAGAATGCGCCGCGCAGCACCATCGCCACGATATCCTTGCGATCCGCGCCCACCGCCATGCGAATGCCAATCTCGCTGGTGCGGCGCGCGATGTTATAGGCCGTCACGCCATAAAGCCCGATCGACGCCAGCAGCAGGGCGAGCAGACTAAACAACTGAGTCAGGCGGGCAATCAGCCGTGCTCGATTAAAGACGCGAACCACCTGCTCGCCAAAGGTGCTCATGTGGACGATGCTCAGGTTGGGATCGATGCCGGCCAGCACCCTGCGCACCTGCGGCCCGATCTCATCCGCAGGGCCAGCAAACTGGATCTCCAGATTGCGCACGTACTCCGACTGCGCCATCATGCGGCGATAGTTGGATTCGGTGAACTCGATATTCTGGAAGTACGGAACAAAAAACATCGGATTCTGGTTGTCTTCGTAGCTGGGGTCGCGGTACTGGGTGTCTTTGACCACGCCGACGATCTCAAAATCTGCAGCGTGTCCCGGCCGATCGAAGCCGAAATGTTGGCCGATGGGCTCCTGGTTGGGGAAGAACTTGCGTACAAATTTTTCGTCGACCACGGCAATGCGTTGCGAGGTTGCCGTGTCCTGCTCGGCGATGAGGCGGCCGCGCACCAGCTGCGTTCCAATGGTCTTGAAGTAATCGGGGCTGACGCGCAGCCAGCCGGCCTCGATGTTGCGCGTGGACTCTGCCGACCGGCCCTGGACCTGGAGGGAGTCATTCCAGCTGTCGCCGTCCTCCGGACTGTACATGGAATAGGCGACGTGCTGCACGCCGGGAATCTGCAGCAGGCGGTCATGCAGCTGCTGATTGAGTGCGGGTAACCGTTCCAGCGTGTAGCCCGCGCTTAGCGGATCGATCATCACGATGAGGCGGCCTTCGGTGTTGAAACCGAAGTGATAGTGCTCCAGGTGGCGCAGGCTTTCGCCCACCATCCCGGCCATGGCGAGCAGCACCAGCGACAACGCAGCTTGCGCAATGACCAGCGATTTCTGCGGTAAAGCCGAATGATCGCGGGTTGAGCGATTAGCGCCGCGCAGCGCTTGGGCGGGATCGGAGTGCGAGGTGATCCACGCTGGAGCAACGCCGAAAACGATTCCCGTGATCAGCGACAGTACAAAGGCGAACGCCAGAATGGTGGAGGATGGCGACGTGTCGATGGGCACAAATTCCGCACCGCGGAAGGCAATCAGAAGAATGGCACGCGATCCGGAGTACGCCATCACCAAACCGGCGGCTCCGCCGATGCAGGCCAACAGAACGCTCTCGGTCAACACCCCGCGGATCAGTCGACGACGCGTGGCTCCCAACGCCAGCTGTACCGCCGTCTGCTGCCGCCGGGCCATGCCGCGTGCCAGCAGAAGGTTCGCCAGGTTGGCGCAGGCGATCAGCAGCACCAGGGCTGACGCTGCAATCAGCATGTAGAGGCCGGATCGATATTCGTTGCGCAAACTAGCAACGCCGGCTCCGCCCGGGCCAAGTTTGATGAACTGCTTGCCAATCTTGTTGATGTGATCCTGGTCAAAGGAGTATGCCAGCGTAGGCAGATACTGTCGCAGCTCGGTGGTCAGCTGCGCTTCCACTTGCGACGGTTGCATGCCCGGCTTCATCCGGCCGATCAGATACAGCCAGTGTTGCGTGTCGACGTGCAGCAACGAACTCGGCTGCGTCAGCAGGGGCTCGTAGGCCAGCGTCACATAAAAATCGGGAGGATCGTCGCGCAGGCGGTCGCCGTAAAATCCCGGCGGCGTGATACCGACCAGAGTGAACGACTTGCCGTTGACCATCAACGTTGAGCCAACGATGGAGGAATCGGAGCCGTAGTGTTCCTGCCAGGCGCGATAGCTCATCAAGATCGCGGGTGGCGCCCCGGCCGTGTCGTCTTGTGGATTCAGTAGCCGTCCGACGTACGCCTGCAGGCCGAAGGTCGTGAAGTAGTTGCCGGAGACGAACTCGCCCGGGAATGTTTCCGCCACTTCCGAAGAACCAGAACGGCGCACACTGAACACATAAGAGTTGGCCGAGAAGGCCGCGATCTGGTCGAACTGTGGAGTGTTGGCGACGATGTATTGATAGAGGCTGTAGGAAAACACTCCCCAGCCTTCGTTCTGCAGGCCGCCCCAGACGCAACAATTGTCGTTGTCGCCAATGCGATACAGCTGCGCGGGATTGGCTACCGGCAGCGACTTCAACATCACCGCGTGCACTAGGGTGAAGATGGCAGTGTTGGCGCCGATGCCCAGTGCGAGCGTCAGGACCGCCGTGATGGTGAAGCCCGGAGACTTACGGAGTTGTCGCAGCGCGTAGCGAAGATCCTGCAGAATTGTCGTCATCCTCTGGACTCCCGTCAACATATGGAGATGCAAGCCAAACGCCAGAGCTGACCGATGTAAGTTATTGAATTAGCGTCACTTGCCTGCGGCAAAGCGCCATCAGAGGCAGGCTTCTGTCCGCTTTGCGAGCCGGGTGTCCGGTATCGAACGGCCCCAGCTCGGTGACGATCTTTGATACGGACTAGCTTGAGGAACGGTTCGGATTGACGTGATGAGGATTTGCCGAAGCGCTACTTGCGTCCTTCGCGCCTCTGTGCGACGACCAGGCCGCGCGGTGTCGGCAACATCACGACGGAGATCAATCCTTCGCGCTCTAGCTTCAGCGCAGCTTCACGGACCTGTTTGAGGTGCGAGCTCGCGTCATGCATCAAGATCAGTCCGAACGGCGAGATCTGCGGTAGATATCGCCGGACTTCCTGTTCGCGGATTGGCATGTCGCTGTCGCTGAAGAAGAGATCGATGGTGCCATTAACTTTCATCTCCAGGCTGGATTCGTTGCGGAGATCAATGAGGTCGCGAAACTCGGAGGCGTCGATTTTTTCTTTGGCCGCTGCGAAAACTTTGGGATCGTACTCGCAACTTATGATCCGCCCGAACCCGTTCAGCCGCATTGCCTCGGCAATCCACAGCGTGCTAACGCCCATGAAGGTCCCGGTCTCGACGACGAGGCTGGGCTTGATGGTGGTGACCAGCGTCCGCAGGAACTCCAGCACTTCGACCTCGGCGGTCATCGAGTCGTACATGCTCCAACGCTCGGGATGCGGACACTCCGGCGTGGGCCGATGGTACTCGGGCACGAGCGTGCCGGCGCGCGCGATGAATTCGCGCATGATGCGGTGCTCTTGCTTTTCCTTCTTGAACAAACGGCGCAGGCTCATTCAGGCGCTCTTCTTCTTGCCGCGTTGCTGCTCGTTCTTGCCGCGTAGTTGCTGGAGCATGGCATCACGCAAAAGGCCATTAAGCCGGGACTCGTAGCCTTTGCCGTCGCGCCGCAGCCAAGCGAGTACGTCGGCATCAATACGCAAAGTCACCTGCTGTTTGCGAGGCCGGTACCAGGCGTTACGGATCGCGTTCTTCCAAAACCTCTCTGTCAGCGGCGGAATATCCACAAAATCGATGCTGTCATCGGGCATTGCCGCCAGCTTCTCCGCTTCGCGCCTCAGTTTGGGCGTCAGCTTCACGTCAGCTAATGTGCTTCTCACGATTTTGCCCATGGTTCGAAAGAGCCCGTGAGGGCGATATTTGTGTTAGCCGTGGGCGTCAGCCCGCGGTGGACTGCATGTTTTGATTCTGAGCCCGCGAAGCGGCGGCATATCTCGTGAAGTGCGTCTCGCCACTCCGTGGCTCTAACATCCTCGATCGCCAACCGCGGGCTCACGCCCGCGGCTAAAACTAATGTCGCCGCTTCGCGGCTAGATCCGACGCTTGTGTGTCGTTTGACATTGTATGTTCTCATCCGCATTTCTAACCAGCTCAACTCATGGCGTTGTCGTTCGCTCAGCGTTCGCAACACATGGTGTTGTCCTGCGTTACGATTGACACATTATGCGCGAGATGTGGCGGCATCGTGGAATGAGATTGATCTTCACCGCCAATCTCATCTCCATGATCGGCAGCGGCATGAATTCGGCCGCAGTCATCTGGTTCATCCTGCAAGCCACCCATTCCGAGGTGTCGCTGGGCTTTCTCATTGCCCTGCAGACGCTTCCCTCAATGCTGCTGCTTCCCTTCACCGGCGTCATCATCGACCGCGAAGACCGGCGGCACCTGATGATGTGGCTCGATGGCGCGCGCGCCGTGATCATTTTCGCCGTCGCCATGCTGGCGCTCACGCATCACGTGCGGCTGTGGCACGTCTACCTGATGAACGTCCTGGTTGCCATCGGCTTCTGGATGTTCTTCCCGACTATGAATGCGCTGATCCAGGAGCTGACGCCGGACGACAAGATGCTCGACTCGAACTCTCTGCTGCTGGCTGCGCTGCAAGGCGGCTGGCTGATGGCGGGCGCGATCGTCGGCTTCGTCTACAACCACATCGGCCTCGGCGGAGTGCTGCTGATCGACTGCGCGAGCTACGCGGTGTCCATCGCCTGCGTCTTCTATGTGCGCAAAGGACGGGTCACAGTGTGGCGTCCGGAGCCGGCGCCGGCAGAGCAGCCGGCAGAATCTGGTTCGATGACGCGGTACCTGCATGAACTCGGCGAAGGATATCGCTACGTGCGTGACCACCGGCGCGTGTTGCTGATTGGCATTGCGTGGGCGCTGTTCGTCGCTGCCATGATGACGCAGGGCGTGCTGTCAGCTCCGCTGAGCGAGCGCATCCTCCACGGTGGTGCGGTCGGCTACGGCTGGCTGAATGGTGGTTGGGCGGTCGGCGCGTTTATCAGCGTGTTCTACTCCGCGATGTTCATTCGCCGCTACGGCGCGAATCGCTCGGTGACACTGACCATGGGAATCATTGCTGCGTGCCTGTTCTTGTTGCCAATCTCACGCTGGCTGGCGCTTGCCGTGACCATCTACTTCGTAATGGGCTCCAGCCGCGGCACCGGAGGCATCGCGCTCTCCAGCGAGATGATGCAGCTAACGCCGCGGCACGTCATGGGACGAGTACAGAACGCCTTCTCGTTCGTCGCCAGTGGTCTGCAGATCTGCACCGCGTTGCTGGTGGGCGAGGCGGCGCACCGCGACGGCTTGAAGTATGGCTTTTGGATGGTAGGGGCAATGTATCTCGGCGCCGCGCTCGCGGCCTGGCTGCCTGTCCGGCATGGCGCGGTCGAGGTGTATGAGACCAGCAATACTGCGGCGGATTGACGAAGCAGTCAGCGGTCAGCACTTAGGGAAGCTCTGATTAGTTTGGCTTTGAAAGGGGTGGCCTTCAGGCCGCCCGTAAGTACCGCAAAATCACTACGGCTTTAGCCGCTGAGGTACCGCCTCTCGACTTAATCAGACTTTCCTTAGCAATTAGCTTCGAGCCGGGAGCTTCTTGCAATCGGGGGACGGATTTCTCTGCGGTTGTTTCAGATTGAATCTGGTTTTGCTCGTGGCTCGAGGCTCGCGGCTCGTAGCTCGGTTCTCCGGTCGGCGGCAATCGCGAGGGCGGTACGGGGCGCGTCGTGCAGCAGGAAGTCGCACAGCACGCGATTAAATTCGTCGGGGACTTCCTCGTATGGCATATGACCAGCGCCTTGAAACATCACCAGCGCGCTGTTTTTCAGTAGCCGCTGCAATTGATGGATGGACGACGGATACACCGCGCGGTCACGCGAGCCCCAGAGCAGCAGCGTAGGAATGCTGCTGATCTCCGCCAACGACTCGCCGATCGCGGCCAGATCGTCATGCCAGGAGCGCAGGATGCGCAGCAGATGTTCGAAACTCCCCGGAGCTTCAACTCCGGCAATGTAGCCCTCGAAAGTCCCAGGCGCAATTCGCGCAGGATCACCGTATAGCGCCTTGAAGTAGCGCTTGGCAATGACACGCAGCCGCGGCTGCACGTGTACGACATAGAGCCCGCCGAGGGTTGTCGCGAGCAGGCGCGTGAGAACTTTGCCGTGACTCGACCAAGGGTTAATCGGCGAAACCAGCACCAGTCTCCGGATGCGATGTAAGCGGCTCGTGCGCGAGGCCACGGCAGCCATGATCATGGTGAGCCCGCCACCGCGCGAAGATCCCACAATGTCAGCGTTCTCGATCCCGAGTTCCTCCATGAAGCGCAGGACACCGTCCGCGTCGCCTGAGAGCGAAGAACCGTTGACCTGCGGGCGCTCAGAGAATCCGCACCCAGGCAGATCCATGGCGTAAACGGAAAAATGCTGGGACAGCGCCTCCATGTTGAAGCGCCAGGAAAACGAGAAACCCAGGAAGCCGTGAATCAGTACCAGCGGCGGGCCCGACCCGGCGAACCAGTAGCGCCAGGTCACGCCGTCCAGAATCAGACTGCGCTCTTCCGCGCCGGCTATTCGCGCAATTTGCGGCGTCTTGCTGACGTCCTGGACCGGAAGTGTGCTCATCATGGCAACCAAACGATTCGAGGGCGAATCTAGTAGACCGATATCGCCTCTGTCGCTCGGGGGAGCCGTTACTCCCCCGTTTTTATTGCTTGTTGAGAATAGGTTAACACCGCAGTTGTATCGGGCTCGATTCTGAAGTTTCGCACCACGAGGCGGTAGAGCAGCAGCGCGCACACCGCCGATCCGGCAAGTAGTAATGTCCCGATCATTGGCTGATGCAACAGGAGCTTGCCGGTTCCGAACAGACACGTGTAGATCATGACGCAGCCCAGCGCCCACGCGATGAGATTTCCGCCAATATCCTGATGCGGTTGGTCATCCACCATTTGTACCGCAATGCGGCGCCAGCCTCGAACGTCCGGATGCACGCGCCGATAGAAGCAGATCAGGACGTCGTCAGGTTCAGGCTTGGTCAGAAACGTCACAGTAAGCCAGACGAGTGTGGTGATAATAGTCGTCGTCAGCGCGCCCTTGGCGAATACCAGCGAACTGCTTCCGGCAAACGGCTGCCAACGGCTCAGGATGATCGTGACTACGAGCGAGCAAGCCATCGCCGAGATTTCGCTCCAGGCGTTGATGCGCCACCAATACCAGCGCAGGATATAGACCGCGCCGGTGCCCGCTCCGATCTGCAGAACAACCTGCCATCCGGATGCGATTGATCCCAGTTGCACCGACACCCAGGCGGACGCGATCACCAGCAACACCGTGCACACTCGCGAGACGGACACGTAGTGCCGCTCTGAAGCGTTCTTGTTGAGAAATCGGCGGTAGAAATCCGAGACCAGGTACGACGCGCCCCAATTCAGCTGGGTGGCGATGGTCGACATGAACGCCGCCAGAAATCCTGCCATGGCAATTCCGCGATATTTATGCGGAAGATACTGATTTAGCGCCATGATGTAGCCAATCTCAGGGTGCTGCATTCCGGGATACAAAACGATGACGGCCAGGCCGGTCACAATCCACGGCCACGGACGAATGGCGTAATGGGCAATGTTGAACCAGAGGACAGAGAGCAACCCCTGACGCTCGTCGCGCGCACTGAAAATGCGCTGCGCGATGTAGCCACCGCCGCCGGGCTCCGCACCCGGATACCAGAACGCCCACCACTGCAATCCGATAAACACGAGAAAGCTCGCGACAGGAACCATCCACAACGGCTCGGCTGTAATGCCGCGGGAGAATTGCGGCAGAAGCGCGAGCGGACTCGCCGCACCGGGTCCGGCGTTTGCCTGCATTTTCCGCAAACTGTCGATCATCGCCTGCATTCCGCCGCAGGCCGCAACTGCGTAATAGCCAATCGCGATCACGATGCTCATCTTGAGCACGAACTGAAAGAGATCAGTCCACAAGACGCCCCACAATCCGCCCAGTGCCACATACAGCCCGGTGAATGGAATGAGAAAGAAGACACAAATGGCGAGCGCCGCGCCATCGTTGCCGTTCCACACCGAACCGAAATGCGCGCTCATGACGCGACTAACATTGACGAGCATCGGCGTCCCCGCCAGCGTGGTGGAGACTATGCTGGTCATCGCCTTTGTAACCCAGCCGAGAATCACACAGTTCATCAGCAGCCCGAGATACACGGCGCGGAAGCCTCGCAAGAATGCTGCGGGCTTACTGGAGTAGCGAATCTCGGCGAATTGCACATCGGTCAACAACCCGGAACGGCGCCAGAGCCGCGCGAACAGAAACACCGTCAGCATCCCTGACGGCAAAAGGCACCACCAGAGCCAGTTTCCCGAGATGCCCTGCGTGTAGACCAAACCGGTGACGACCAGCGGCGTGTCAGCGGCAAAAGTTGTCGCGACCATGGAGGTCCCGGCGAGCCACCAGTTCACGGTGCGGCCGGAGACAAAGTAGTCGTCGACACTGCGGCTGGAGCGGCGTCGAAACCACAAGCCCATCAGCAGCGTGATGGCCATGTAGCCGACGATCGCAGTCCAGTCGAAGAAGGTGAAGGTCAAGTCAGTTCCTCAATCTGCCGACGGTCGAGTTCGACCGCGCATCTTGAACAAATTTGGACGGCCTTTGACGCCCGTCACAGTTTCTCCCTCACCTGTAGACGTATAATCGATCATTGGTCAGGAGCAGCCAAAATTATGAGTGGAACCAACGGCAGCAATGGCAAGGCGACGCCTAAACCGCGCGCTGAATGGATCACGAACCGCCGCCAGGAGGCGGCCCGCAGCGGCGACGATAACATGTCGCAGATGCACTTCGCCCGCAAGGGCCTGGTCACGGAAGAGATGCTCTTTGTCGCCGAGCGCGAGCAACTCGCTCCCGAACTCGTGCGCGACGAGGTTGCTGCCGGGCACATGATCATTCCGGCCAATGTGAACCATCCTGAGCTGGAGCCGATGTGCATTGGCGTTGCTTCGAAGTGCAAAATCAACTCCAACATCGGCAACTCGTCGGTGACGAGCGACGTCGACGAGGAGTTGAAAAAGCTGCACACCTCGGTCCACTACGGCGCGGACACGGTCATGGATCTCTCCACCGGCGGCGGCATCCACGACATTCGCGAAGCCATTCTGCGCCACTCGCCCGTACCGATCGGCACGGTCCCGATCTACGAGGCGGTCGCGCGCGTGAAGCGCATCGAAGACCTGAACGCCGACATCATGCTGGAAGTCATCGAAGAGCAGGCCGAGCAGGGTGTGGATTACATGACCATCCACGCTGGCGTTCTGGTCGAGTATCTGCCCTTGATCACCAAGCGGATTACCGGCATCGTCAGCCGTGGCGGCGCGATCCTGGCGCAATGGATGGCGCATCATCACAAACAGAACTTCCTCTATGAGCGCTTCGACGACATCACCAAGATTCTTGCCAAGCATGATGTGAGTTACTCGCTGGGCGACGGCTTGCGTCCCGGTTGTATCGCCGACGCCAGCGACGAAGCGCAGTTTGCCGAACTGAAGACGCTGGGCGAATTGACAAAGAAGGCCTGGGAACGCGACGTGCAGGTCATGATCGAAGGCCCCGGGCACGTGCCGCTCGACAAAATCAAGGAGCAGGTCGAAAAGGAAGTCGAGCTTTGCTACGGCGCACCGTTCTACACGCTCGGGCCCCTGGTGATCGACATCGCGCCTGGCTATGACCACATCACGTCGGCGATTGGCGCAGCGATGATCGGCTGGTACGGTGCGGCAATGCTCTGCTACGTCACGCCGAAGGAGCACCTCGGCTTGCCGAACGACAAGGACGTGAAGGACGGCATCATCGCCTACAAGATTGCGGCGCATGCCGCCGATGTAGCCCGGCATCGTCCGGGCGCGCAGGATCGTGACAACGCCATCAGCTATGCGCGCTACACCTTCGATTGGGACAAGCAGTTCGCGCTCTCGCTCGATCCGGAAACCGCGCGCTCGATGCACGATGAGACGCTGCCCGATGCGTATTACAAAGAAGCGGCGTTTTGCTCCATGTGCGGTCCGAAGTTCTGCTCGATGAACTACTCTGCCAAGGTGGATGAGTACAACCGCCAGGTGCATGGCGTGGAAAAGAAGGACTACTCCGAGCTGATGAACAAGCTGGTGGCGATTAAGTAGCCATCAGCCGTCAGCTATCAGCTTTAAGTGAGGCCGTGCGGTGCGCGGCCTCGGAGTCTAGAACAGGACAGGTTTCTGAAAATGGGCACGTCATTCGGCAGCTTCGAGGAGTTTTGGGCGGCGCTGGGCCGGCTTTACGATCAACAACTGAAGCACGACCAGCAACTCGCTGCGAACGCCGCACAACTCGCTGCGAACGCCGCACAGATCGCGCAGACTGGAGAACAGATGCAGGCCACTGACGCGCGTCTTGATCGCCTCGCCTCCATGATTGCGACGCTGGCTGGAACGGTGGCCAAGCAAGCCGAAGAAGTCGAGTCTCATGAGCGCCGGTTGGAGCGTCTGGAAGGCACAGCCTGATGCGTGAAGTAAGGCTACTTCCTTCTGCTCCTGTAATCTCCTCGTAACCTTCGCACAGCCTTTCTGACGTCTGTCTTTGCTACACTCGCAAGGTGAGAAGAATCCGCTTGAATGCCTGGATCTTCGCCTGCCTCTCGGGCGTGCTTCAGGTGCTGATCTTCCCCAATTTCTCCATCTATCTCCTCAGCTGGGTGGCGCTGGCGCCGCTCATCTACGCCATCCTGAAATGCCGCGAACAAGACTTGATGATGGTGCTCGCCGACGGCGGGCAATTTCTCGCACCGGCGACCGCGTGGCAAGGATTTCTGCTGGGTTATGTGTGCGGCGTCATTTGGTACCTGGGAAGCTGTTCCTGGATTTTTCACGTTATGCACGTGTACGGCGGCATCGGCACAGCGATGTCGATTCTCTTACTGGTTCTGTTTGCTCTTTATCTCGCCTTGTATCACGGCCTCTTCGGATTTCTGCTGGCTTTGATCGCCGCACGGCGCAACGGCTTCAGCCTGCGCGCTCTGGTCTTTACGCCGTTTGTCTGGGTCGCGGTTGAGATGGCGCGAACCTACATCACCGGTTTTCCCTGGGACCTGCTCGGAACCACCCAGATCGACAATATTCCGCTCTCGCGCATCGCGACGGTCACCGGTGTGTACGGAATCTCGTTTGAGATTGCGCTGGTGAACACGGCAGTAGCAGCGGCGTTTCTGGTCCCCTATGCCAAGCGAAAGATATTGCTGACGGCTGCACTGGTCTCGGCGATCATCTTGCATGCCGGAAAACTGGCCAAACCCGGAGCGCTGCCCACCGAACACGGCGCGACTTTGGTGCAGGCGAACATTCCCATCCTCGAGGCCGACTGGTCGCTCGATTATTTGCAGCAGACGCTCGACTCGCTGCGCGCTCTGAGCGTGCGGCCGCAGTTTGAAAAATCCGACTCGCCCGGCCTCATCATCTGGCCGGAGTCGCCGGCACCCTTCTGGACGACCGACCTGCACCTGCGCAGCACGCTGGCCAATGTGGCGCGTGCGACCGGCTCGTACATCATCGCAGGCTCGATTGGTATTGAGCATACGGGCGAGCCTAACCGGCATCCCGACATCTACAACTCGGCCGCGGTAATCACACCAACGGGAGCGTGGACTGCGCGCTATGACAAGATTCATCTTGTCCCCTTCGGCGAGTACGTGCCATTCGAGAAATTGTTCAGCTTCGCGGGTGGACTCACGCGGCAGGTTGGGACGTTCGCGCGTGGCAGATCGCGCGAGCCCTTGGTTGTTGGCAATATCAAGGCAGGAGTATTTGTCTGTTATGAGTCGATCTTCCCCGGCGAGGTGCGCGAGTTCGCCCATAATGGCGGCGAGGTGTTCGTGAATATCTCCAACGACGGCTGGTATGGCGAAGGCGGCGCGCCGCGACAGCATCTCAACATGGCGCGCATGCGCGCAGTGGAAAACAATCGCTGGCTGCTGCGCGATACCAACAACGGCATCACCGCCGTCATCGATCCCTATGGCCGCATTGTCGCCGAGGCGCCGCGCAATCAGCGCACGGCGTTGCAAGGTGCATTCGGTCTGGAAGAGTCAACCACCTTCTACACGCGCCACGGCGATTGGTTCTCATTTCTGTGTGCGATAATCACTTTGACGGCGTTGCTGCTGCGCTATTTCAATCCCGTCGGAATGCAGGAGCAGGAGCAACTGGCAATCAGCCATTAGGTGTTAGCAATTGGCAATTGGCAATTGGCAATTGGCAATTAGTATTTGGCATTTGGTACTGAGTAGTTGGCACGTAGCAGCCAGTATCTGCGGCGGGGTCGCACTTGAGGCTTTGGCCAAGTGCTAAATGCTAAGTACTAAATGCCAAGTAATCGGAACCATCATGGTCGAAGAATTAGAACAGGAATACGCCGCGCTACGCGAGAAGGTCCACGACCTACAGGAGTATCTTTGACGCGCCCAAGCTGCGCGAAAAGCTGAGCGAGATCGAGAAGCAAACTGCCGATCCCACGCTCTGGTCGAATCCCGAAAAATCGCAACATGTAATGCGCGAGAAGAAGCGGCTGGAAAGCGCGCTGGCGACGCATGACGAACTGGTACGCCGCTCCGGCGATATCAACGCCTACTTTGATCTCGCACACGAAGGCGAGGACGTCTCGACGGATTTGCGGCGCGAGGTTAACGATCTGCGCGCGTTGGTGGAGAAGCTCGAGACTGAAACGCTGCTCTCTGGTGACAACGACGATCGAAATGCCATCGTAACGATTCATCCTGGTGCGGGCGGCACCGAGTCACAGGACTGGGCCGAGATGCTGATGCGAATGTATCTGCGTTGGGCCGAACGCCAGGGCTTCCAGACTTCGCTATACGAATATCAGCCGGGCGATGAAGCGGGCATCAAGTCGGCCACCTTCGGCGTGAACGGCGAGCATGCTTACGGTCTCCTCACCAGCGAGATCGGCGTGCATCGACTGGTGCGCATTTCGCCGTTCGATCAGGCGAAGCGGCGGCACACTTCATTTGCCAGCGTGTTCGTCTCGCCCGAGATCGACGAGAGCATCAACATCGATATCAAGCCGGAAGATATTCGGACTGACACTTATCGCTCGGGCGGCAAAGGCGGCCAGCACGTCAACACCACGGATTCGGCAGTGCGCATTACTCATATTCCGACGGGCATCGTGGCTGCTTGTCAGAACGAGCGTTCGCAGCATAAGAATCGCGAGAAGGCGATGAGCATTCTGCGCTCCCGGCTCTACGAGTACGAGTTGGAAAAAAAGCGCGCCGAGACGAAGCAGATTGAAGACTCCAAGCTCGACATCGATTTCGGTTCGCAGATTCGGTCGTATGTATTGCAGCCGTATCGCATGGTGAAAGACCTGCGCACTCGAGTCGAGATTGGCGATGTGGACCGCGTACTCGACGGCGACCTGAACGAACTGATCCGCGGCTACTTGCTGATGCGCCGGAAAGAACAGAAGTAAACGGCAGAATCAGATTTGTGACGGAATCAAGTAAGCTCCCGGGATGCCAGTATCGAGAGTCGCCAGTTCGGCACCGTGAGCCTTCGCAAGTCGCACGAGATGTCCGTCCGTTAGCTGCTTGGGATATTTGACCCAGCCAGGGATATGCGCGATGTCGTGCGTGTCGTCGACAAACGAAAATACCTGCTCGTTTCTCCTCTTCATCCGCAGTAGAAGATCCCGTGCTTCAGAAACAGTGAATCCATAATGCGGCGTTTGAGCCAGGACACGAACGAAACCAAGCTCCGTAATGGAACACGTAAACAGCTGAAAACCTTCCTCTTTCTGCAGGACCTGAAACCAAGTCGCGACCCGCTCGTGAAACTCGTGTTCGCGAATGCCGAATGCCACAAGCGCGTTGACATCGAGAAGGCCTTTCATGGGAAATCGGCCAGTATCTGCTTTACCTGTTTGCTGGTCAGGATAGGTGCACCCGGCAACGTGAGCACCGGAAGTCCGGTAATCCGATCCGTCACAACCTTTCCCTTGGTCCGACGTTTTCTTCTGGGCCGCAGAATGATGGTTTCGCCATCGACTTTCAAGTTGAGCGCGTCGCCCGGTTGCAGTCCCAGGCGCCGACGAATCTCACTGGGCAACACAACCTGGCCTTTGGTCGAAATCTTGGTCTGCATGGTAAGACGATCTTACCAGATGCAAAGGGTGCTTATGAGCTTAGCGGAATGCACGCCCTGCGCTTTGCGGACGCGACAACCTTGTCACTGACTTTCGCCTTGCGTCTCGCTAAACTCCGACCGGAGGTGCTCGATGCCTCGGAGTCGCTCGTCTCGCGGTCGCGTCCACATCGTACTCATTCCCGGTTTCGCCGGATTTGACGCTCTCGGCCAGCTTGAGTATTACGCTGGTGTTACTCCACAGTTTCAGCAATGGAAGGATTCGCGAGAAGGCCGCCGCGACGATGTCGCGCTGCATTACTTCGATAACTTCCCGACGGCCGCAGTTCGCACTCGCGCCGCTCGCTTGCGGCGTTATCTCACTACACGCATCGCGCGTGGCGAATTCGCAAAGAACGACCCGGTCGCGCTAGTCGGTCATTCCACCGGCGGGCTCGACATTCGCTGGCTGTTGTGGAAGTTGAATGAGGACAAGAAGCGTCCCTTTCCGGTTGATGGTGCCACAATGTCGGGCCAGGTCCTCACAGCCACCGATATTCTGCATCGGATTAAACGTGTGGTTTTTCTATCTGTCCCACAATGGGGTACTAACATTGCCGACTGGGTGCGCAGCTACAGGCTAGGCCGCGAGCTGATCGTGGCTGAGTTACGGACCTCTGTCGGCGCATCGCAGGTGCCGCTTCTCGATCGTCTGCAGCAGTGGATTTCCAACAGTGCCGCCGACGCCACGAAGTTGGGATTAGTCCTCGCATTACGCGATGCCTTGAGCGAGGCAGAAGCGGGTACCAGCCGAGACCCCATGTGCGTTGCCCTGTCGCAGGAGGCCGCGTCCGAGCTGCAACTTTGGCTGCGTCACATCGCGACGGATTTTCGTGCCATCGATGACCTGGCAGCCGGAGAGGCCAGCGACGATCCGCAAAGCCCTGCTCACTTTAACCGGCACACGCGCGATGAGGAGATTGCCAGCTGGCAAGCTGACGACATCAAGGCTCGCTCCTATGCCACGGTTGGTGCACGGCCATTCGACTTCGCTGCCGACCAACCGGTAGCGCCGTGGGAGTTGCTAAAGCCGCTGACATATCCCGACCTCACGCCAAGAGCGAAGCCAGCGCCCGAGACGGATATTGCCTACCGCACATTTTACAGAGCTTGCGCCGGCGGGCCATTCGCGTCCGTCGCTCCGAAGAACCCGCCCACACCGAAGCCGTTCCTCGTCCCTGCGAACTTCAAAGTTGCGCTTCAGCCGTGGGACAACGACGGCATCGTCAATACGCAATCCATGTTGTGGCCAAACGGTAAGGAGACGTTGCTTGTGCGAGCTGACCACATGGACATCGTTGGCCACTTCAGACCTGTGGATAGCGTATCGGAATGCGGCCTGCGTACGCTTCAAGCTTACGATCTTCTGAAATCGGATTCCGGCTTTCATCGTGCCGCTTTTGCACGGGTGTGGAACGATGTGTTTGAGTTTTGCGTCTCGTAGCGAGGGTGAGTCGAACGCGCCTTCCCGATAGAACGACTCTTTTCTAGCAATCCCATTGCGAAAATCTGCTGCAGAAATGTCTTGGCGACTCGCTCGCTTTGATGAATAATGCTCGCCCATCAGGTATTGCAAATCCCGAGGGCGAAAAATGAAAAGCACGCGCTCCCTGCTGCTGTTCGTCGTAGTGTTCCTTCTGGTGGCAACCTTCTCTCCGGCACAAACCTTTCGTGGAACCATTCTCGGCTCAGTCACCGATACATCAGGCGCGGTCATTCCCGGCGCTACAGTCAAGGTGCGTAATGTCGACACCGGCCTGGAACGTACCACCCAAACCAGCGGCGACGGCAGCTACAACGTGCCCGAGTTGCCGATTGGAACTTATAACGTCACTTGCTCGCAAAGCGGCTTTCAAACTGCCTTGACAAAAGGCGTCGCGGTGGACGTTGCTGCCGAGAGTCGAATAGACGTCGTATTGAAGCCGGGACAGGTGGCCCAAGAGGTCGAGGTCACGGGCGAGGTCCCGCAGGTCGACACGACGAGTGACACGTTGGGCGGCATTCTCACCTCGAAAACTATCGAAAGCATTCCGGTCAACGGGCGCGACTATACCAAGCTGATCTACACCAATGCCGGTGTCGCCGGTTCGCCTGACCAGATCACAGACTCGCCCGGCTCTTTCGGCGTCTTCTCGATGAACGGCTCGCGTGGTCGCGCCAACAACTTCCTGCTGGACGGCACGGATATGAATGACGGCTTCCGTAACGATCCCGCGATCAATGAAGCCGGCGTCTTCAGCGATCCGGCGACCATCCTGCCGCTCGACGCCGTTGCTGAGCTCCATGTGCTGTCGAACTTCCAGGCCGAGTACGGTCGCAACAGCGGCGCCGTGGTCAACATCGTGACCAAGAGCGGCACCAACAACTGGCACGGCACGCTGCTGGAATATTGGCGCAGCGGCGAGCTTGGTGCGCGCAATTACTTCAACATCCGCAGCCAGCCCAAGAACCCGTTCCTGAACAATCAGTTTGGCGGATCGGTGGGCGGGCCGATCGTGAAGGACAAGCTATTCTTCTTTGCCGACTATGAAGGCCAGCGCGAGAGCGGTTCGCAAGCCGGCTTGACCTGCGTGCCCGATGCCAATGTGATTGCGCAGGCGAAGGCGATGGCCGCGTCAAGCCCGACTGGGCTGAGCCAGCCGATCCTGAACTTGCTGGCGCGCAATCCGTGGCCGGCACCCAACATTCCGGGAGCGTCAGCCAACGTCGACGGCACCTGCAACCCGCCGGCGCCGGGAGCGGCGGCCGACAATCTCGCCACGTCGATTCCCTTCAGCAACGACGTCGACAGCGTGATCGGAAAGATTGACTACAATCCCAGCACCAATAACAACTTTACCGGCCGCTATTATTTCGGCAATAGCAACCAGAGCTTCCCGTTCGCGCAGCTGGCCGGCGGACTGCTGCCCGGCTTCAACACAGTGACGCCTACGCGCGTGCAACTCGCCTCGTTTTCCTGGGTGAAGATCGTCAATCCTTCGCAGGTGAATGAGGCGCGCTTCGTTTGGAACCGTTTTACCGAAGGATTCTTTCCCCAGGACAGCGACTTCAATCCCGCGTCGATTGGCATCGACACTGGCGTGAGCTCGTATAACTACGGTCTGCCAAAAATCTCGGTGGGCAGCTTCGCGATTCTAGGCTCGAGTCCCAGCGTTCCTCGCCAGCGTGTCGACTCGAACTGGGAGTTCGTGGATGACTACTCCTGGAAGATTGGCCGCCATGATGTGAAGTTCGGCTACCAGTTCACCCGCACCACGATCCAGATCATTCAGGATTCGAACTTCCGCGGCAAGCTTGATTTCACTGATTTCACATCGTTTCTCGAAGGAACCGCCTCGAGCGGCAGCCAGGCGTCTGGTTACACCAAGCGGCACGAATATCAGAACGACGACGGGCTCTACATTCAGGACAGCTTTCGCTGGACTCCGAGGCTGACGGTGAATCTCGGCTTGCGCTGGGATTACTTCGGCGTCGTCGGCGAAAACAACGATTTCTTCTACCAATTGCAGCCCACCGGTGGCGGAACACTGCAGCAAGTCGGTGGCCCGGGCGGGCCGTCGAAGCTCTATCAGCCCGACTGGAAGAATTTTGCGCCACGCGTAGGATTCGCGTGGGATCCTACCGGCAAAGGTATGACGGTTCTGCGCGCCGGCTACGGAGTTTATTACGACGCGTTCTCGCAGGATATGTTCTTGGCGCACGTGCCCTATAACTGCACCTTCTGTCCCGGTCCGGCTTACACCGGCGTAGGTGCAGCGCCGATCACCTTCCTGACAGCGAGCACCAGTCCGATCACAGCGGGATCGCCTGTCTTCGGCAGCGCCTCGCCGCTGGGCGACTTCTTCGGCATCGATCCCAACATTCGCACGCCTTTACCGAACGCCTGCTGAATGTTCACATTCCAGTTCTGGAGGTGTAAAGCCAGCTGAAGCGATTGCGAATGTCGTAATTCGAATTGCCCTTCTCGGCCAGCGGATTGAGGCTATTGTCGGGCTGCGACGCGTTGGGGATGAAATCCTCCAGATCGCTGGCGTTGTCGATCGCGTGTGGACCACACATAGTTCACCTGGGTCGACAACCCGTGCCACGAGTTGATGCGGAAGGTCGTCTGCAGCGCGTTGTATCCCCAGCTCGAGCCCGTCGCGCCTGAAGAGCGGCTGGGGTATTGACGGAACAGCCACGCTGCAAAGCGGACAACCGTTCACGCTGAACTACAACTTCGAAGGCGATTACTCCGGCTCGGGTGAAGGCTTCGACCGCCCCGACGTCGTAGGCCCGATTCAATACGGCGGCTCGCCTTCGCAATATCTGAACCTGGCAAATTTCTCGGTGCCGTGCACGTTCGGAAACACGACCGCGCCTGGTGCGACTAGCGAAGCCGCCTGCCTGGCCGGCAGTCGTCACTTCGGCGATCTGGGACGCAATGCCCTGATTGGACCGCCGTTCAAGGAGTTCAACTTCGCGGTCTTCAAGGACACGAAAATGACCGAGCGGACGACTCTGCAGCTGCGCGCGGAGTTCTTCAACATCTTCAACCATCCCAACTTCTCCAATCCCGAACTGCCGAACTTCATCGCTGATCCGGGTGCGAATGGCATCAACCCCGCGAATGGGCACGGGGTGGGCTATTACGCACTGACGGCGACTGGCGATGTGGGCATTGGAAATCCTTTCCTCGGCAGCGGCGGGCCGCGCGGCGTGCAGTTTGCGGCGAAGGTGATTTTCTAGGAGAGCGGCGGGTGGAGCACGCCTTCAGGCGCAATCCACCTTAGATTCGATCCGCGACCACGTGGAACGATAGCTTTGACGCGGTGACGCGGCTGCGTCCGTAGTAGAGGAACAGCGCGACCCAGACTAGTTGCAATAACAGAATCACGAACGCGGAAGTCACCTGCGTAAATCCCGCGAACAGGTCGGGCACGATGGGCACAGTGATCGGCATCAGCAGAACGAACGCGCCAAGGTAGATCACCGAGACGATCGCCATCAGCTGATAAACCGAGATGCGGGACGTACCGCGATAATCGGCGCGCAGCCATTCGGAGCAGGCGCGCCATCCCCAGGTCGCGGTGACGGGAACGAGAGCGGCCAAGCGAAACCGTTGCGTCAGGAACAGCGCAACTCCCGCTGATCCGGAGATCGCGAAGATCGCAGACGTGATCGCCTGCACTGGAATGAGCGGTTCGCCTGCTAATCCCGACGCATAGGCTGCCTTTTTCGTCGAACCGCGAATAACGAGATTGTGGGTGTGGAAGAGCCGCGCGATCGCAGGATTCGCGTCACGCAGCGGCATACCATAGCAGCACCCAAAGCTCAGGCAGGCCAGGCGTCCGACGGATTCGCCTAACGCATAAGAGATCGCCGCCGCGGCGAAGATCGGCATTATCAAGAGTTTGCGATGCAGGAAATGCCCGGCGAGCGGCCTCACGGCAATGAGAAGCAGCGGCAGCGCGATGGTCGCGACGAAGGCGGCGCCGGCGATTGTGAAGGTGTTGCGCTTGCGCTCGACGATGCTCGCGATTAGTCGTGACGATGGCACGCACAACAGAATCACAAAGGCCACCAGCAGCAGGCTGATCGTCGCTGGAATGCCGACCGAGCCAAGCAGCAGCAGCAGCACGGAGAAGGCGAAGATATTGCCGGTTGCGCTAAAGAAGCCATAGAAGGTGAGATTCAGGCCGCGCCAGGAGCCGTCGGCCGACTTGGCAATGGGCACGGCTGCGAGCATCTGCCAGCGCTCTGCAGGCAGCGTGCGTACGCCCCAGGCGATCAGGGCGAAAAGACTAAGCGCGAGAGCGACGACGAAGGCGATGTTCAGCATGGTCCCTCCTCAGCCGGCAACGCCAGCAGCGAGCGCACGGCGACGTCGGTTTCCGCGAGCGGCGAGTCCAACGTCAGCGAGAAGCGGCTCTGCACGCCGCCGCGATGCTGGTTGTCGATCAGGTCGTTGGCAAACTGAATGCGATTCGGCTGAAACAGAAGCACGACCGTGCTGCTGCCGGGACGAAACAGCGCCTTTGGCGCACCGGCCCGCAGCATCATTCCCGTCTGCATCGATCGCGGGCTTTCGTAGCGATCCTCGCTGTAACGTTGCTCGATCTGCCCGATCATGAGCGCGACAACCTCGATCATCGCAATGCGGCCGACGGCTGAGCCGTTGGGACAATCTGTTTCCAGGATCGTAACCACGCGGCGGTTCTTGGAAACCGGAGTCATCAATTGCACCGCGGCATTAGGATTGCACGGAAAATAGCGGCCTTCGACGGAATAGAAATCGAGCACGCGGCCGGACGCAGGGCTGTGCGTGTAGTGATACTTTTCCGGCGTCAGGCGAAAGACTACATAATCGCCGCCTTCAAACGAATGCTGCCACGGCGAGCCGTCGCCCAGGAGCTCAGGAAATGAAAAGAACTTCTGTTTGAGATAAAGACCTGACGATTCCTTCATCGAGCCGATGAGCGCGCGCGAGTCACAGGGACACACTATGGCGCGTGGATTCACCGGCATCGGACGGCAATTCCAGTAGCGGATCTGGCGCTCGAAGATTTTTCGCGCGGTATCGTACTCCGACAAGTTGCCGACGAATTCGGAGAGCTGAATTCCGGAGTCTCGCAAGAACTTCAACATGCCGGTGGCGCGCGAGGACAACACGTTGTCGTAATTCAAATAGCCCAGCATGCGCGAGACATAGCGGCTGGATGCAAGCCACGTCAGCAGCGGAGCTTTCTCCAGCGCGGGAGAATACAGCGCACTAATCACCGAGTTTCCCAGCAGATGCTCGCGAACAACATTGCCGGAGGCGCGGTCGATGTAGTGGTGCTCGGACTGGCTCATGGTTTTTCCCGCGCGGTGCGGAGGCGATCCCGGCAGCTCAGCAAGATCATCAGGTTGAGCAGCGAAGAAGTTTCGTGCGGCGAGAGCTGATCGCTCACAATTCGCTCTTCGACGCTGACGAGAAAGCGCTCTGGATCTTGAATCCGGACTCCGTGACGCAAAGCCCCTCTCACTTCGCCGACCGCGGTTCGCTCCAGTTCACCAATGTCTTCGCGCATATGAGCTATAGCCTCGCGCAGATGCTGGCAGCGCAGGTTCTCGCGGTAAAACGCTTCGGCCATGCGATTTAATTCGCGGGCTTCAAGGCGCATTGGGTCCGTGCCCGAGTCACCCAGGATCCCGGCCAGCAATCGATGGCTTGCCTGCTGCTGTTCGCAGCCGCTGCGGGTAGCGAGATCGGACAACGTCGTCTGCATGTTCATAGCTTCGACAAGATCGCGGGCGGTCTCGTCGATGTAGGTCAGCAACGCACGACGATAGTCGCGTATCGAGACTCGGTAGTAACCAGGATGACGGCGGCTGGTTCGCGTCTTCTTGCAATGGCGCAGGATGCCCTCGAGGAATTGATTGCGCGAGTCGCGGCGGACATAAAACGCAGGCACTCCTGCGGCGGAGAAGAAGAAGGGCTGCCGGCGCTCGCTTTCGAAAGTGGGATCGTCCGGGATCTGCTGGTGCGTGACGTCACCTTGCATCGCCAGCCGGTAGGACAGCGCCAAGAGAAACTGCTGCAGGCTCGCCGCCGGCGCCATGTCGCGGTCGTAGCCGGGAAACAGGCTGTAGTAGCGCGCTTCGAAGCCGGAGTAACCATCGCGAGCATGCTCGCGCAATCGCAACGGCATGTAAAACGACATCTTCCGATCAACGATGCCGAGTTCGTCCAGCTCTGACGACAACCGCTGGATATTGCCTGCGGTTCCGTCCAGCGCCGAGGAATGCTCGGTGGCCAGCCAGGCTACGGGATAAGTCAGGAGGCGGGCATCGGGCACGCAATCGCCGCGCAGCCGGAAGAGCTTCGCCGCCAGGCTGTCGAGCCAACGCGGCCCATAGGGCGTGAGCGGATGTCCGCAGAGGCTAAGCTGCGCTTTCTCCTTCCACTCGCGCCACAGCAGCCGCAGATGGGTGAAGTCGAGTTCGTGCGGCAGGAACGACAGCAGCCGCTCAGGATGAAACCGGTTGAAGGCGATGCGATAAGGCGCTGCAGTATAGGTGCCGACGAAGAGTGCGAGAAAGTGTTCGTAGATTTTGATGGCGAGGTCGCCGAGGCGCTTTTCGTCCTCAGGCAGAGCGTCGCTACATCGCAGTTGCTGATCGAGCGAGCGGCTGCCGATGCTGATGTGGATGCCATTGTTCGCCAGGCTCACATTCGAGAGGCTGGGCAGCACGATCAGATCGTTGGCGATGATGCCGGCCTCGCGTAGCTTGGCGACGGCATTGAGCTGGCTGCGGCTCAGCACCTGATGGCACAGGTGCATGTACTGATATTTCGCCTCGCCGTCGCCCCAGCCGGAAAGACACGGGCTCATGAAGAGCTCGCGATAGAACGAATCGGAGAGACACGACGAAAGCTCTTCCTGATGCACCGAAGGCACCGGCGCGTGATAAACCATCGCGCGCTGTCCGGACTCTTTCAGGCCGAAGCGCTGGTTGGCCCACGAAATGAGCAATGAGGTGAAGAGAAAACGGCGAGCGGCGTCGCGGGCAAGCTGTGCTCCCAGTGAGCGATCGCCTTCTGCGGCGACGATGTGGAATGACGTCGTCTCGGGAGAGGTGTTGTCGTTGAGGAAGTGACGCATCAGACGCTCGGCTTCCTGGCGCATCGGCTCGGGCATATGCGGCTGCGTACCGACGAGATCAGCGAGCGCCAGCTTGAGCGCGTAGCTGATGGGAATGCGGAGCCAGCACTCGCCCGCTTGCGTGAAACGAAAACGCGCCGCGTCGGAGCGCTCGCCGATGGTGCCATCGCGCGCGACCTGCAGATCGGCCTGAAAGACGTGCGACGCGTGGCGGCTGAGGCGCGCTTCGGGAAAGCGAATCCAACTGTTCTCCCAAACGTTGCACGTGTCGTTTAGAAAAGCCTCCAGCTCGAGCAAGGTGCGACGGGGAGCTTCACCGCTGGCGCTGCGGCGTGCGATGTTCTGAAAGAAGCGCGATTCGCGAATGCTGAGCGGAAGATCGCAATGCTCGGAAGGTCCGACGACTACGGCCTGGAGTTCGTCTTCGCTGCCGGCGGTGGCGTCGTGAGCGGTGAAAGGAAGCTGATCAACAGGAATGTGGGTGCTACGGAGCCCGAGCGATTCCAGCAAGCCTTCAGTGCGAATCGTAGCCATCGACACCAGCGCGCCCTGCGACCGAGCTTCTACGGCTCATGTCATTAGTGTGGAGGAGGATGTTGACAAGGAAGTAAATGCAGCGTGAATAGTGCAATAAAACCGCAGTGGTATCAAAAGAAACAACGCGCGAAAATGCGGCGTTCCACGGCAGTTTCTGCCTGAAAAGAATCCGTTAGCGTGAGGTGGGAACGACGAACTCGATGCCGCGGTCTTCGTTGTCGCGCTTGGTGGCGGCGAGATTCAAATCGGAGAGCGGAACCTTCCTGGCGTGCGATTGGTTGAAGATCCAGATGGTCTGGCCGACGACAGCATAGTTCTCGACTTCTTCGGTGTGGCCATCGCGGTAGACCAGCACCGTCTCCGCGTGGATCTGGGCCTTCGACTGGGCTGAACTTTCCTGCTGCGCGCGCAGTTGGTCGACTTCGCTTCTCAGGTTACTAATCTCGTCCTGAGTCTGGCTGTCCGGCGAATAGTCGGGGTCAGGAGTCGCGTAGACATAAGGCTGAGCCTGATAGTTCTGCGCTTGATAGTTCGAAGCCGCGTAGTTATCGGACGGGTAGTCGAACGAGTTGTCCCAGGCGCCCCAATCCCAGCCCCAACCCCATCCGGGCCACCACGCGCTGCCCCAGCCCCATCCCCACCAGGGATAGCCCCAACCCCATCCCCAGCGATAGGGGTAGCCGCGCCAACCCCAACCGTAGCCATAGCCACGTCCGCCCCAAGCATACGGATATCGGTAGCCGTTGGAGTAGCCGCGATAGCTGTTGTTCCAGTAGGGTGCGCGATAAGCTCCGGGATAACCAGGCGCGCGGTAGACGCCAGCGTAACCGGGTGCGCGATAAGCGCCGGAATAGGAAGGAGCGCGATATCCACTGGCCGCGCCGTGGTAGCTATAGCCGGCGGACCCATGCGCGGCATAACCGCCTCCGCCGCCCGAGTACGAGTGCCCGCCGCCACCCATACCTCCATGGCCGCCGCCTCGCTGTCCCCAGACTGGGAGCGTGAGCAGAGCGCACAAACCCGCACTCAGAACCCAGCGCCGCATACCAGTATTATCGCTCCAATTGATAGACGCGAGAAACAGGAAAGAGGATGGAGAATTTGTGGGTTTGAAATAGGACGCCCGTTTCAAAACGGCACAATCAGGCAGCAACGGTGCCGCCGTCATCAGATGTGATGCTACTTCTTTGCCGCAGATTTCTTCTTGGCAGATTTCTTCTTGGCAGGTTCCTGCTTTGACGTCTCAAGCTCTGCTGCAGCCTTGACTCTGCCGATGTGAATCGCGTGCCGCAGCGCCTCCCAATCCTTCACGGTCTGGTTCGCGTAGGCGATGCCAAAATTCACCACCGCCTTGTCGAAGCGGTCGGACATGCCGAGGTAACCAGCCAGCGCGCAGGGATCGCCGGAGCGGGCATGACCCTTGGACAAAAGGTCGCCCACCATGTGTGCGTACTGCACCAGGCCATTGCCTTTCAAGTCCTCGTCCTCGATCGCGGCCTTGTGATCGCGCAACTGGCGAACGATGTAGTCGCGACCCTCAATCGAGGTCCAACCCAGAAACAGGTCCGACTGCATCTGCATGGCGCGCTGGCCCTCGATGACGCGCTGCCCCTGATGCGCCGCCATGGTGTCCGGCGCAACATAAGCTGCGTAAGCCGAAGGCGGCTCTTCCTTGACTTGGAGGAAGAGCGGATCGGCGATGGCGCCGGCGAACATCAGCACGATGTAATCGCGCGTACCAACACTGCCGGTGCCGACCACGCGAAAGGCCACGTCTTCTGGCTGATACTGCAGGAAGAAATGCGCGCGCTCCGGCAGAAGTGTCTTGACGTAAGCATCAAGCGACTCGATCACGGTGCTGGCTTCTGCTTGGCGCACATGGAACTGACATGGCTTCTCCTCGCGAAAGCGGTGCTTGCCGTTGGCAAAGACCGTCAGCTTACGCAGATTGTGGTCCGGCGTGGCCCGCTCGGCTTTGCGCAAAACCGACTTCACCGGCGAAACGACGCGATAGATCTGGAAGCGCGCCAGATCCACCATCGCCATCTCCGAGAACATGCGCATGAATTCGCGATAGCGCTCCACGAAGGCGAGCACCGCCGCTTTGCAAAGTTTGTCGGAGTTGCCGGCCTCGCGCCCGGCCAGAATCAGGCTCGCGGCCATGCGCTTGATGTCCCACTCCCACGGGCCAATCACGCTCTCATCGAAATCGTTGATGTCGAAGATAAGGCGGCCATCGGGCGCTTCGAAGGCGCCGAGGTTCTGCACGTGAGCGTCGCCGCAGATGCGGGTCATCAAGCCGGTATAGGGCAAAGGCGCGAGATCGGCGGCCATCAATGGCACAGCGCCACGAAAGAAGCCGAAGGGCGACGCAGCCATGCGCGCATACTTGATGGGTAGCAGGTGGGCAATGCGGGTGCGGTTGGCTTCGTGGAGGAGATCGACAACGTCGAAGGTGCGCTGCTTCGGGCTCCAGACACCCTGGTCGACACGTTTGACGCGGGTGCGCAGGGAACGGCCAAAGGTCCGGCGCTCTTCGCGCGTCCGGTGCGCAGGATCGATTACAGGTATCGCGGACAAAGCAGAAGGCATGATACATGGGCGGGGGGCAAATGCAAAAGTGGCCGGAGTTCGCAGGGGCGCTATTCGCTTTTCGCTGTTCGCTCCTCGCCAGCGGCGGAGCTGCGGCAGCCGCTGTTCTTAACCTAGGCGGCTAATTTTGGAGCAACGATCGATGAGGAATAGGCCAAGCGAAAGGCGAAGAGCGAATTGCGAACAGCGGCCTTAATAGCGCAACGAACGACCTACCTCGGACATCCATAAGCCCTGTTACTCAGAACGGAGGGCATCATGAAAATCGCATTTCTTGGTTTGGGCAACATGGGGGCGCCGATGGCGCGACAGCTGATTCGCGCCGGGCACGACGTCACGGTGTGGAACCGCACGCTGGCGAAGGCCGATCCACTGCGCGCGGAAGGAGCGCTGGTCAGCCAGTCGCCAGGCGATGCGGCAAAGCAGGCGGAATTTGTTGTGACCATGCTGGCCGACGATCAAGCAGTCGAATCGGCGGTGCTGCATACAGGTGGCGTGATCGACAGCCTGCCGCGCGGCGCTACCCACATCTCGATGAGCACCATCAGCGTCGACCTCTCGAAGAAGCTGGACGAAGAGCATGACAAGCGCGGTCAGCACTACATGGCTGCGCCGGTCTTTGGACGCCCGGATGCCGCCGAGGCAGGCAAGCTGTTTGTTGCGGCGGCCGGTGCGAAAGACGTGGTCGATCGCTGCATGCCGATCCTGGAGGCGATTGGCCAGCGTGTCTTTGTGATGGGTGAGAAGCCGGAGATGGCCAACGTGGTCAAGCTGAGCGGGAATTTCCTGATCGCCGCGGTAATTGAGTCGCTGAGCGAAGCGATCGCGCTGACCCGCAAGTATGGCATCGAGCCGCATCAGTATGTCGACTTCCTGACCAACACGCTGTTTGCGGCGCCCGTGTACAAGACCTACGGCGGCCTGATTGCCGACGCCAAGCACGAGGCTGGCGGGTTTGCCTTGCGACTGGGATTGAAAGACGTCAAGCTGGCGCTGGCCGCGGCCGAGAACGTCGACGCGTCCCTACCGATCGCGAGCCTGGTGCGCGACCATATGCTGATGGCCATCGGGCGCGGCTTCGACAAGCAGGACTGGAGCGTGCTGGGCAAGCTGGCCGCGGAAAACGCGGGAATACAATGATTTACGTGTTATAACACATTTGCTACTTTTGCGAGGCTCCAGCATCCAATAGTTAGCGAGTAAGAAGCAAGCGATTTGAGGGCACACTCGACGGTGTGCCCTTTCCACTGGAGCAAGCACATGATTACCATCAGACCATCGGCAGAACGGGGCCATGCGAACCACGGCTGGCTGGACACCCATTACAGCTTTTCGTTTTCCGACTACTACGACCCCGGGCACATGGGCTTTCGCGACCTGCGGGTCATCAACGAAGATGTCGTCAGCGCGGGCCGCGGATTTGGCAAGCATCCGCATCGCGACATGGAGATCCTCACCTACATTGTCGATGGCGAGCTGAGCCATCGCGACTCGATGGGACGCGGCGCGACCATCAAGCGCAACGACGTGCAGCGTATGTCGGCAGGCACGGGAGTGATGCACAGCGAGGTCAATCAGTCGGACAAGCCGGTGCACCTGCTGCAGATCTGGATCCTGCCGGAGGCCGAGGGATTGAAGCCCAGCTATGAGGACCGGACGTTCTCACCAGACGAGAAGAAAAACCGGCTGCGGCTGATTGCTTCGCATGACGGGCGCGACGGCTCGACGACCATCAACCAAGATGCGAGTGTCTATGCGTCAGTGCTGGACAGCGGCAAGTCGGTGGAGCTGGAACTGAAGCCGCAACGTCATGCCTGGGTACAGCTGATCAGCGGCGAGCTTGATGTGAACGGCAGCAAGCTGACAAAGGGCGACGGAGCGGCGATCAGCGGCGAGAGCAACCTGACGATTGCCAACAACGGCAGCAACGGCTCGGCGGAGTTTCTGGTCTTTGATCTTGCGTAAGTTAGCGAGCCCTCCACCCCAAATCGGCTTCGTGTCAGGGCACGGCTTGAGCCGTGCCGATAGCTAGAGGTAAGAATTGGGGCATTGGCGCCTGCACTAGCAGGCGCCAATGCCCCTTCTTTTTTGCGAGCGATCCGGCACGAGTAAACTCGTGCCCTGACACGAACCGTTGCAGCGAGAAATATTCTCACGAGCGTCAGCCGAAGTTAGCGTCCAAATGAAGGACGCGAGCCCTTCGCAACCTCCGGGCAGGCTCTGGGGCACCGAATCATATCCTGCAAATCCCGCCTATAATCCCTTGCATGCCCTTCAAGCGCACGGCGAAGACGTACGACGAAGAGTCGCTGTACGAATACGCCATCGGGGCGCTGGGCCGTCAGGCGCGCACGGTCGCCGAGATCAAGCGTCTGATGCGCAATCGCGTGGCGGCGCAGGAGAACGGCGACGCGCTCATCGAGCTAGTTGTCGCGCGGCTGAAAGCGCAGCATTATCTCAACGACAGCAGCTACGCCGATAACTACTCGCACCTCCGCAAGGAGAACGAAAAGTTCGGACGGCTGCGCGTGGTGCAGGATCTGAAAGTCAAGGGCGTGCACGCCGACATCATCGATAAAGCGGTTCACGCCGCCTATGACGAAGTCAACGAGGAGCAACTAGCGCGCGAGTTTCTGCGGCGCAAGCGCATCGTCAAACCGGTTGATCAGAAGCAGGCTGCCCGCGTTTTTCGTACACTGGTCCGCGCCGGTTTTGCCAGCCGCGTGATTTTTCGCATACTGAAGAAGTGGGATGTGGATGAAGAGACGATTGCGATGCTGGAAGAAGGCAGTAGCCAGTAGTTCACTAGTCAGTTGTCGGTTGTAGGTTTCCGGCAGCTATTCGACGACCAAGAAAATGCTCGACAGGCGTGCTGACGCAAACCGTGCCGTTTGAGACGCAGAATCCAAGAGAACTGATTGAACTCTGCGGCGTATAACTGACAACCGGCAACTGACAACTCAATTCCTATGCCGAAAAAACTTGACCACACCGCTGCCTGCGAACATCTGTCGCGGGTGGACCGCCAACTGGCGCGGATCATCGCGCAATCGGGACCATGCCGGCTCGTGCAGGAAACCACGCAGAGCATCTTCGCTGCCCTCATGGAGTCGATCATCTATCAGCAGCTCAACGGTAAGGTCGCCGCGACCATCACTGCGCGGGTGAAGGCGCTGTTCCCGGAGAACACGCAGCGCATTCGCACGCGGCGTGGGCTGGTCGACGGATTCCCTACTCCAGAGCAGATTCTGGCGGCATCGGAGGAACTCCTGCGATCGGCCGGATTGTCTCGCGGCAAAATGCTGGCGATTCGCGATCTCGCGGCCAAAACCCTTGACGGCACCGTGCCGACGGTTCAGCAGGCGCATCGCATGAGCGACGAGGAGCTAATCGAACGGCTCGACACAGTGCGCGGCATCGGCCGCTGGACGGTGGAGATGTTGCTGATCTTTCGTCTCGGTCGGCCGGATGTCCTACCGGTCGATGATTACGGCGTCCGCAAAGGTTTTGCACGAATGCGCAAGCTGGAGGAGCTTCCCAAGCCGAAGGAGTTGATGGCGTACGGCGAGCGCTGGAGTCCGTATCGCAGCGTCGCCAGCTGGTATTTGTGGCGGGCCGCGGAGATGAAAGCGCTGCCCATGGCCGGGGGCGGCGACGAAGAAGACGGCGGCGAAGGCAGCAAAGAAAGCTTCCGCCAATCGGAAGAAGGTTTGACGCTGTACACGAGCCGCAGATCCTTCGACTACGCGGCGGCACGTGCCCGCCAGGAACGGGGGCTGTCAAATGCAGGCCGCCGCTCCGCTAAGGATGACAAATTAGGTAATTCGCAACGGTCGACAAAATCTATCTGTTTCTGAAAGTGAGAAACATCATGAAAGCTGCAGCTGTCGTGCTGCTGGCCCTGGTTGCCGTTACTGCACGCGCCCAGGATATGGCTGGTCACTACTATTTGCATGGGGTGATGGAAGTCGGCTCGGAGATGCTGCTCAAGCCGGACGGCAACTTTGAATGGGAGCTCGAGTATGGAGCAGCTGACTATTGGGCCAAAGGCACCTGGCATCGCGATGGCGATGCAGTGGTGTTGCACAGCACGGGCAAGGAGCGAGAACCATTTCGTTTTCTACGCAGCGAGGCCGGCAAGCCCGGACAAATTCGCGTGTTCGTGCTCGGCAAGAACGGCAAGGGTGTGGACAACATCGACACGTATCTTCTAATCGGCGATAAGCCGCAGGAAGGGAGGACTGACGAGAACGGCCTTGCAACGTACCCCGACGACCCGAAGGCACGCGCCATCGTCCTGGAAGTGCGCGTGTATGAGGCGCAGTCTGCGCCGTTCAGGATTGATCCTGCCAAGAAAGACTACTATTTCGAGATCGACGGCGAAGCCATGACCCAAGTCCTCTTCAAGGACGAGCGGCTGACCATCGACGGGACCTCGCTGATCATGAAGCGCGATCCCGACCACCCGATGAAGTATGAGAGGGGGCAGTGACATTGCCGGCTGCTGCGATCCCTGGGCGGCAGGGTGCCTCACCTTTCGCTGTCCTATAGAGCTTCTTACGGGAAGTCTGCTTTACTTTTTGCTAAGATGTAAAGCATGGCTGAGGCAACGCTTTCTTCCAAGAACCAGATCGTCATTCCCCGCGAGGCCCGCGAGGCGCTAAACCTGAAGCCGGGCGACAAGCTTCTGGTTGTCGTGCACGACAATCGCATGTTGGTGCTGGAGAAGCCTAAGTCTTACCGCGAAGCAATCAAGGGGCTGGGGCGCGGTCTGTACCCCAGAAACTACCTGAAAAAGGAACGTGATAGTTGGCGCTAGAACAGCTCCGGAGCTTGCTCCGGCGGCACCGCAGAATTGCGCTGGACAGCTCAATCTTTATCTACCAGCTTGAGGCAAACCCACGTTACTTGCCGCTAACCGGAGCTGTGTTCGTGGCGCTGGAATCGGCGGCGCACACCGCCGTAACGTCCACCGTTACCTGGACGGAGCTTCTCGTTCCAGCCTATCGCTCTTCCCAGCAGAAGCGAATCAATCAGTACATCGGCCTATTTTCGACCTTCCCACATTTGGAGTGGATTGTTCCAGACTTAGTTATCGCCGATCTCGCTGCGCGATTGCGCGCCAGGCATAATTTGAAAACGCCTGACGCGCTACAAGCTGCTACTGCGATTCAATCCGGGGCAACACTGTTCATAACCAATGACCGAGCTTTTCGCCGAATTCCGGACTTGCATTCGCTGATTCTGGATGACCTGCTCTGATGGGGCTCCACCGGCGTCATTCGGTGCCGATCTTCGGGGCCCATTTGCGGGTAGTGGTTCCGCGCTCGAATACGGCGACGCTGTCATAGAAGTGCATGCCGAGCGTTGTCCTCGTGAATTCGGTGGGCGGAAGCTGATCGCGAGAGTGATCGGCGTTCAGCTCGTCCAGTAAGTCCTTGCAGCGCTCGATGAATGTGCCCGCGCGGCGGTAGCCGCCGTCATACTCCTCCCAGTAGGCCGTGTGCAGGTCTTCGACCATGTAAATGCCGTTCTTCGTCAGCTTCGGATATAAGAACTCGAAGGTCTTGAGCATGTGGCTCATGAGGTGGCTGCCGTCGTCGAGCACAATATCGATGGGCCCGAATTCGTCTACGAGGCTTTGCAGAAAGCGCGTGTCCTGCTGGGCGCCGATACGGATCGCAATCTGGTCCTCCTCGTAAGCTTTGCACCCCGGCAGGATGTCAATGCCGACAATGGTAGCGTGCGGGCCGAAGTACCGCTTCCACATCTGCAACGAGCCGCCCGACGCAACTCCAATTTCCAAGAAAGTGACGGACTTATCCACGAAGTCGCGAAAGAAGCGCTCGTAGATTGGAAAGTAGTGCTTCCATTTCCAGATCTGCCTGCCGTCGTTGGTGAGAAAATCCGCCCAGAGATTCATGTCGTTACTCCGCCGGTGAGTTGTCGGCGCGGACCCACGGTAAGCTCACGACGGCGACTTCTGCAGGAAGTCCAGGAATTTCTGCGAGGCTTCGCGCTCGTTGCCGGATATCTGCTGCGGAATGATTGCCGGCACAGCCGTCGGACACGCTTTCAATCCTGCGCAAACGTTGGTGGCCTGCGGCAGCGCAGCTTGGAGAGCGACGCTGGACTGAGCATCATCGGAAGAATTGAGAATGATGAGATCGATGTTCTCGGTGGTGGCGGTTTGCCGCGAGAGCATGTCTTTGTAGTCGCCGGTTTCGCTCTGAATGATGATGGGAGCGCCGGAGGCCAGGCGGGGATTGCTGCCTTGAAAATCCAGAATCCGGCGGTCGACTTCGCTGCCGTAAGGCGAGCGAAGATCGCGCAGAAGGTGTACTACAACCGTCGAAGACTTGGGCCGTGGCTTGCAACCGAACAGCAGGGTGACAAGCAGGATTGGCAGGATTGCCAGTACAAAGCTCGGTCGTTGTGCCATCTGGACATCATATCTGGAGCGGCCAGCTTCGCCTAGCGGCGGCGGAGTGGAAAAACCGAATTCCGATGATGGAGGGCTGAAGTGGGAATCAATGGCGATCACAAGCTGAATATGCCCAAAAGTGTTAGGTTGCCACTAGCAGAAAATTAATCTCCTACGTGAAGAAACACCCTTTTCCAGCGGGACAACTTCATAGATAATGCACGCTACCGAACCTTTGGTTCCCTGGGTGGGGAAGATGAGCGTCAGCACGGTGTTTTGTCTGTCGTTGGGGTTGTGGATTTCGCCGGTGGCCGCGCAGCAAGCACAGGTCATCGCGAGCAGCGGGAATGTGTTTGCGCTTCCGCCTGCATATCCCAGGGCCGCTGCCTCGACAGTAAGGATACCGGTTGCAGTCGATGCCGACCTTTCCGCCGTTGCTCTTGGATTGCCTGCCAGTCAATCTTTTTATAAGGCGACGCTGACGGAAGCGCCGGCTGCCGTATGCACGCAAGCGAGCGCGCCTGAGCTCGCGGTGCCGAAGACTTACGCTTTCGATCATCTGCAATTCAGCTCGGCTGCAATCAAAGGCACCTTCAGCCACGACAATCTGGTGAAGATGGCGCGCAACTTTGTTCCCGGCCAGCCGCTGCCCGACGCGCCGTCGTATGTTCCGCTGACCAAGCAGCAGAAGTTTGACCTGTTCGTGCAGCGCGCCTACTCATTCGACACCATCAGCGGCGCGATTTCGGATTCACTCATCGCGCAGGCGACGGGCGGTTATCCCAGCTTTGGCGGAGGGATGGGCGGCTATGGCAAGCGACTGGCCGCGGCGACTGCGGGCGCGGAGAGTGCGTCATTCTTCGGGACGTTTGCGTTGCCGACGCTGCTGCATCAGGATCCGCGATACTTTCGCGCGACGCAGACGGAGATCTCGCAGCGGCTGGCCTACGCCGCCAGCCGCGTGTTGATTGGGCGCAGCGACGACGGCCGCAACGTGGTTAACACCTCGCTTATCCTTAGTCAGTTCATTCAGGCCGCAGTCTCGAACGCCTACATTCCTTATCGCAATGAAACCGTGTCCGGAACGATGGAGAATGCCCTGACCGGCCTGGGATCGGTGGCGCAAGCGCGAATTCTGAATGAGTTCTGGCCGGACATCATGTCGTTCGTCTCACACCACGAGCCAAAGTTTGTTCACCACTGGGAGGACAAGTGGGACAACAGCAGCGTGGGACACAAGTGGGAAAACAGCAGCCTGGGGCAGTGGTCGCAGAAGTAATTCAGGCCATCCTTTGGCCATGACAATTGTCATCCGCCATCACTGACAATCCACACTACATACGCGGCGAAAACTCTCCGATAATCGTAATCGTATAAGACGGCAGTTGAGCTGCGACCGCGTTACTCCCGAGCACCGCGCCCGCCCTTTTAAACTTGCCGCAACAATGCGATGCTATTCGTACAGAAAGCCCAGGTTGTACCTATGCGCGAACTGAAGGACGAGCTGGCATCGCTGCGCATCGACCGCGAAGCGCCGCGCCGAGGAAGATGGCGCGCGCCGCTGGTGGTGCTGGTGCTGATCGGCGTGGCCGTCGTCGCTGGATTTTATTACGTCAGGTCGAATCCGGTATTCGGCGCGGTCGAAGTAGAGACCGTGCAGCCGAGGGTCGAAAGCGCGAGCGAGGCCAGCGCCGGTACGCCAATCCTGACGGCGTCCGGTTACCTGGTGGCGCGCAAGCAGTCGGTGGTTTCGTCGAAGATTCAAGGCCGCATCTCGAAGCTGCTGGTGGAAGAGGGCAGCGTGGTGAGAGAGGGCGATGTGCTGGCGACGCTGGACAACGCTGACGCGATGGCCGCGATCGTCAAGGCCAAAGCCGATATCGACTACGCCAAAGCCGACCTGGCGGAGGCGGAACGTCAGGAGCGTTTGCAGCAGGACCTTTATCGCAGCAAAGTTGTTTCGCAGGATGCGCTGGACGCTGCTAAGTCGAAGGTGAATCTCGCCGCAGCAGCGATTGGACAGGACCAAGCCAACCTGCAGGTCCAAGAGGCGTATCTGGACTTCACCACCGTTCGCGCGCCGTTTGCCGGAGTGGTGGTGAAGAAGATGACCGAGGCGGGCGAGAGTGTTGCGCCGATTCCGCCGGGTGTGAGCATCTCCACGTCGTCGGGAGCGATCGTCGCCATCGCCGACATGAATACGCTGGAAGCCGAGGTCGATGTGAACGAGTCGAATGTCGGACAGTTGCAGCCCAATCAGCCAGCCGAGATCACGGTGCAGGCGATTCCGGATCATACATACAGAGGTGTTTTGCGGCAGGTAATTCCAACCGCCGACCGCACCAAGGCGACCGTCACCGTGAAGGTTTCGATCCTCGACAAAGACAAATACCTGCGGCCGGAGATGAGTTGCAACGTTACGTTCCTTCAGCCGCAAAAGAAAACTCAGAGCGCGGGCGCCATGCCGGTGCGCATCATCACGGTTCCGAAAGATGCAGTGATCACGCGCGACGGCAAACAATCGGTGTTTGCGATTGAGGACAAGCGCGCCCGCTCGATGCCCATTGCGACCGGCGCCGATCTGCGCGGGCAGATCATCGTGAAACAAGGGCTGGCGGGCGGCGAGACGATCGTGAACAATCCTCCGCAGAAGTTGAAGGATGGGGATGTGGTGAAGGTGAAGAGTAGTGGCTAGTGGCTAGTGGTCAGTGACCAGTGGCCAGAACCAACCAGGAGATCTATGAGCACAACCAACACGGCCACGACGACTGCCGTCAGCGTGCAGAACGTGCGCAAGGTGTATCAGCGCGACCAGATCCAGATCAAGGTGCTCGACGGCCTCAACCTCGAGGTCCCGCAGGGCGAGTTTGTTGCGCTGATGGGACCATCGGGCTCAGGCAAGACGACGCTGCTGAACCTGATTGCCGGCATCGACCGCGTGACGTCAGGCAAGGTCGTGGTTGCGGGAACGGATCTCACGCCGCTGTCGGAGGGCGAACTGGCCAAGTGGCGCAGCCGCAACATTGGATTCATCTTCCAGTTCTACAACCTGATCCCGGTGCTGAATGCGGTAGAGAATGTCGAGTTGCCGCTGCTGCTCACTTCGCTCTCGGGACGCGAGCGCCGCGAGCGCGCGATGACTGCGCTCAGGATTGTCGGGCTGGAAGATCGCGCGAAGCATTATCCCCGGCAACTTTCCGGCGGACAAGAGCAGCGCGTTGCCATCGCACGCGCCGTCGTGACTGATCCGACGGTGCTGGTGGCCGATGAACCGACCGGCGACCTTGATCATCAGAGCGCAGAAGAAATTTTGACGCTGATGGAGACGTTCAATAAGGAGTTTCACAAGACGATCCTGATGGTGACGCATGATCCGCGCGCCGCCGCAAGAGCGCGCGTGCAGCATCATCTGGATAAGGGAGTGTTGAGCAACTGAAGAAGATCTCGTTCACCACGGAGGCACGGAGGACACGGAGTTCTTGAAATCAAAATCGCGGGCGAGTCACAGTCGGCTTTGCCGCATACATCAGGGCATGACGGGCGGTGGCCTGAGCGAACCCTGATATTGGGAACAGCTTTGAAGAAACTCCGTGATCTCCGTGCCTCCGTGGTGAATACGAATTCGAGAGAGTTATGAAGTTTGCCCCACTGATCCTTAAGCATCTGCGCAAGAACTGGATTCGCACGCTCTCGACGGTGCTGGCGATGTCGGTGTGCATCTTCCTGTTCTGCACGCTGCAAACCGTCGTGGAGGCGGTGAACTTCGGGCTGCACTCGGGCAACGCCGGCCGCCTGGTCACGCGCCATTACGTCAGCCTGGTGTTCAATCTGCCGCTGAACTACAAGCAGAAGATCGAGGCTGTTCCTGGGGTGAAAGAAGTTGTCATGAACTGGTGGTTCGGCGGCGTCTATCGCGATCCCAAAAACTTTTTCGCCACCATCGCCACCGAGCCCGGACCATTCCTCGATGTCTACCCCGAATTCATGTTGACACCTGATCAGAAGGAGAAGTGGCTGCACGACCGGCGGGGCGCCATCGTGGGACGCAAGCTGGCGCAGCGCTTCGGATGGAAGATAGGCGATGAGATTCAGTTGGAGAGCACCATCCCCCCCTACAGAGTGGGACATCCCTTCGACTTCGTCATCGACGGCATCTACGACACCGATGAGGCCAAGTATCCGGGAGCGGACCTGGGTTCGCTTTACTTCGACTACAAGTATCTGTACGAGGCGACAGGACGCAATCTCGGCATCGGCTGGCTGGTGGAGAAGATTGACGATCCCAGCCACGCGGGCGCAATCAGCAAGGCCATCGACGCGCAGTTTGAGAATACCGACGCGCAGACGAAAACAGAGACCGAGCAGGCCTTCCAGGCGGGCTTCGTTGCCATGGCCGGGAACCTGGCGTTCCTGCTGAACGGCATCGGACTGGCCGTCGCATTCACCATTTTGTTGGTGACGGCAAATACCATGAGCATCGCGGTGCGCGAGCGGCAACAGGAGATTGCGGTGCTGAAGACGCTGGGCTTTTCCGGCGGGCTGGTGATGACGCTGATCCTGAGCGAGGCGCTGCTGATCGGCGCGCTGGGCGGAGCGGTTGGACTGCTGATCAGCGCCGGAGCACTGCATGTTCTGCCGCAGGTGCCGCTGCTGGGCGATATTGTGGCGCAGTATCCGAGCTTCGGGCTCTCAGCGCATACGATGACGTTTGGAGTGGCGATCGCGCTGCTGCTGGGACTGTTCGCCGGATTTTTCCCGGCGATGACGGGATACCGGGCAAGGATTACGGAGACGTTGAGGCAAGTGTAGGAAGGAAGCTCCGAGCCACGAGCCACGAGCTGCGAGCTGTTGGTCGGAGAGATGGTCACCGGCGGTAGGCAAGCGGCGTGCCGTGCCCAGGAATTGCTCGAAGCTCGTAGCTCGAAGCTAGTCGCTAATTACTGGTTCCAAATATGGCGTTGCCGCTTAGTTACAACATCCGCAATCTTCGCCAGCGCTGGAAGGTGACGCTGCTGGCGGTCATCGGCATTGGGCTGGTGGTGGCCGTATTCGTCGCGCTACTGGCAATGGAGAACGGCTTCCGCATCGCGCTGCGCTCCACCGGCTCGCCGCTGAACGGCATCATCACCCAGCGAGGCTCGACGTCCGAGCTGACGTCCTGGATTAATGTCGCCGACGCGCAAGTCATCGCCGTCGACCCTCATGTCGCACGCGACAGCAATGGCAAGCCAATGTCGTCGTGCGAGGTCGTCATCCTCGCCAATAAGCCGCGCCGCTCCGACGGCCAACCGGCCAACATTACGTTTCGCGGCGTGCAGCCGATGGTGTTCAACGTTCGCAATAACATCAAGATTGTGGAAGGCCGGAACTTCACGCCCGGCCTTTACGAAGTCATCGTCGGAAAGAAAATGGCCGACCGCGTCACCGGGCTTAACATCGGCGACACCATCAGCGTGCAGAGGCACGACTTCAAGGTTGTGGGCCTGTTCACCGCCGACGGCAGCTCGTTTGAAAGCGAGATCTGGGGCGACTATGACGCTATGGGGCCGGCCATTGGACGTAACGGCGGTTGCAGTTCTATGACCGTGCGCATGAGCAACCCTGCCACATTGTCGGAGTTCGACAAAGAAGTGCGCGCCAACCCCCGCGTGCAACTGGAAGTGGATTCGGAGCCGAAGTATTACGAAGACCAGGCTGGGCCGGTGGCGGGCGCGCTGATTGGATTGGCCGCGTTCGTTGCGGTTGTGATGGGCATCGGCGCGGTCTTTGGCGCGATGAACACCATGTACGCCATTGTTTCGCAGCGCACGCGCGAGATTGGCACACTGCGGGCGCTGGGCTTCTCGCGCTTCAGCATTCTGGTGTCGTTTGTGATGGAGTCGGTGATCCTGGCGCTGATCGGCGGCGTGCTGGGATGCCTGTTGGCCTTCACCGTGAACGGCTACACCGCGGGTACGGGCCAGACGCAGAGCTTCAGCGAGATGGCCTTCGCCTTCAAGATCACGCCGCCGGTGCTGATCTTCGGCATCGTGTTCGCGGTGCTGATGGGCTTTGTCGGCGGATTGCTGCCGGCTTTCCGCGCGGCAAGGATGCCGATCACGAGGGCGCTGAGAGAAGCGTGAGAGAAGCAGCTGTCAGTTGTCAGCGACCGTCGGGGTTCGATCACTCCAATTTACGTCATTGGTACATCGACGGGTGACCACCGTCACGCGCGATCTTCCTGAAAGCTGGCTACGATGGAGTCGTCCGAATGACTAATGCGTGCAGGGTTCTCCAGGTTCTCCTTGGACACTCTGTAGCACTGGGAGTTGTTATGATGGACCCAGCCCCTGTTGACCCTCAGCCAACCTTCAATCGGCGATCCGAAACAGAGAGCATCTGCACGTTTTGCTCGCTCACCATTCGAGCGGACAAGTATGTGTCTCTGCAAGACGCGGAAGAAATTCACGCCGACGTGTGCTTGGCGAAGCCCGATTCGCCGGTGCGTTATCTCCTGCTGTAGCTGTTAGCGAAGAGCTGCGAACGGCGACCGTATCTCGAGTGCGGTCGCCTTCGCAGTTTCCCGCGCCGCGCGGAGCACCAAGGAAGCTCTGATTAAGTTCTATTAAGGGCCCTCAGCGGCTAAAGCCGCAATGATTTTGATGAGCTTACGGACGGCCTGAAGGCCGTCCCCTTCAAAACCGAACCTAATCAGAGTCTTACTAATCCATCTCTCTCCTCACGCCTTGCATCCTGAATAGAAAGGCGTAGCTATCTCAAGTCCGCCGAAACAAATATCTCAGGAGGATCATCGATGCCGGAGAGGGAAACATTGGAACGCGCACAGGGAGATGCACACGAGGGCAAAGCGCCGAGCACGCAGGCTGGGGAATTCGTCAAAGAGGAGATGGACCACATTCGCGAAGGCAAGCATGGCGCGCGCTCGCCGCAGCAGGCGATCGCCATCGGCTTATCAAAGGCGCGCCGCGCGGGCGTGAAGCTGCCTCTTCCCAAGAAAGGCTCGACCTCGGAGGCGGCGCGCACCAAAGCTGCGCGCGACGAGCGCACAGGACAGTCGGGGTCGCGAAAGAAAACTTCGGCCAAGCGTTCGCGCGCGGTGAGCGGGGCGTTGAAGCGCGAGGGCAAAGATGCCGCGTCGCACTCGGAGTTGTCGAAGCAAGCGCATAGGACCGCTCGGCAGCGCGGTAGTGCGGCGCGGAAGCAGGCAGCCGCAAAGGCCGTGCTCACGAAAGGTGCCGCAGGCCGCAGCCAGGCAGCGAAGAAGGCGGCGAGAACGCGGGCAGAACGGGCGGCGTAAAGCGGCAAGCCACGAAGCTTTATCCGACTAACGAGGGCCCTCAGCGGCTAAAGCCGCAATGATTTTGCTGAGCTTACAGACGGCCTAAAAGGCCGTCCCCTTCAAACCCGAACTTAGTCAGAGCCTCCCTAAAGGTTGCTAGATGGCCTGCGCGAAGGTGCCAGGCCAGCTTGTGGCGCCGGAACAGGATTATGGACGTAGCTTCTTCCGGCGCCTTTGTTTTGCGATCACGCGCGAGCCGGGAAAAAAGCATGACTCACCCTGTGAATCTTGCTATATTCTCCCTACTTCCCTTTCTTCTCCCCGCGGGTAAACAGACAATTCCTCCGAGGTGAAGGGAGGTACAGGCGCAACTTCGTGCGAATTTCCAAGTCCCCCTTGCTGTACCTGATGTGTGCGGGCGTCGCAGGCCTGCTCATTTCCGTTCCCGCGCACGCGCAGGGCTTCGGCACCACCAAGAAGAAAATCGTTCTGCATCGCAAGCTGCCGCCAACGGCGCATATCTCCGGCAACAGCTTCGAGGTCCAGGTGACCTCGCATGGCATTCAGGAAGACATCGGCGTCGACCTGAAGAGCATCCTGGAAACCGAACTGATGAAGGACGACGTGCGGTTGCGGGTCGAGGACAAGAATCCCGATACGCTGATCACCTGCACGGTGACGCAGTACGCGCAGCCCAAGCCCACAACCTCGACGCAGCAGACCTATGCCTTGGGCTCGAAGAAGCCGCAGAACGAGACCGTCACCCGCTACACCGGGCTGCTGACGGTCGCCTATTCGGCGAAGGATCGCCGCAGTGGCCGCACGCTGGACTCGTACAACGTGACCGCCAAGTTTGACGACGAGTTCAATGCGAACGGCTCAACCAAAGGCGGCGTCGGCGGCACGCTCAGCAACACCTTCAACCGCATCAAGCACGGCAAGAGCGAGGCCGACACTCCGCCGACCGACGCCGAGCTGCGCAACAAGCTGCTGCACGACGTGGTCTCGCAGATCGCATCGCGGCTGGTGAACACTGACGAATCGATCGAGGTGCTACTGGCGCGCGGTAAGCTCGACGATGCCAACAAGCAGGCGGACGCTGGTCTCTGGAGCCGTAACCTCGAGACGCTGGAAACGATGACGCCATTCCCCGACAAGGCGGATGACGCCTACCGCCTGTACAACATTGGCGTGGCGTATGAGGCGCTGGCGTATGCGTCGGAGGATCAGAAGGCTGCGAAGAAGGATCTGGAGAACGCCGCCATCAATTACGGCAAGGCGATCGACGACAAGCCCGACGAGAAGTATTTTCTGACGCCGCAGACCCGCATCGAAACCGCGATCGCGCATTACAAGACGCTGTCAGAGCAGCCCGTGCAATCAGCATCCGCTTCGAGCAGCAGTTCCTCGTCAACGTCTACCGGCTCGACCACGACGGCGAGCAAGTCAACCAAGAGTTCGACTTCTCATACGACTCACACCGGAACGACGACGACGGCGTCTTCCAGCAGTAGTTCTGCGAGCAGCGCGAAGAGTTCCACCGCAACTGCCAAGCCCGCAGCCAAAGGACCGGCGCTCACCAACGATCAGGTCATAGCGCTGGTGAAGGCGAACCTCGATGAGGAGAACATCATCGACACCATCCGCAACGCGCCCAACGTCGACTTCGATCTCAGCGTGAACGGCGAGATCAACCTGGCGAACCACGGCGTAAAGGGCAAGATCCTGACGGCGATGAAGCAGCGCGCCCGCCAGGGATCGACGCATAAGGCATCTGCGCAATGAAGGCCTGTGGTAGTGCAGTCAAGTTCGGGCTAGCCGGACAATGGTTCCGGTGGTATCGCCGGGCTTCAGCTCGGGGTCAGGTAGTGCGGACCTTCAGGTCCGCGTTTCGCTCTGCAATTCGAGATAGGAGCCGGCTTCAGCCGGCGGCAGTTGGCGGCGCGGTCTTTGGTTCCGCCGGGCTAAAGCCCGGCCTACAATTTTTCTTAGAGCGGATACGCGGCGCTGAAGCGCCGCACTACCGTGATTTGTACGCCTGCGGCCCGGCTAAAGCCGTGCCCTTCCACCGCCTGCTTCGGACATCAATTCCTTGCGCGCTGCTGCTCATCGCACTCGCCTCACCCGCTCTGGCCCAGAACCGTTGCGGCGCCGGCAAGGATCTCGTTGTCCAGGCGCTGGAACGCGTTCCTCCCGGCAGCAACGCCTCGACGATGGAAGACGGCGTCGAGCTGCTGAAACACGCGATCGGCGAATGCGAGAGCCTGGGCGACGCGTGGTACTACCGCTCGCTGCTAGAGCGCAAGCTGGGAAACGCGCGCAAGGCTGACTACTCACTGCAGAAGGCGCGCGACAATAGCTCCGAGGCGCTGCAGCAAAACCTCGATCCCTTCGCGCTGTCGACGCGTCCCAACATTCCGCCGTCGAGTACGGTGCGGGAGAAGTGGGCGCTGGTGGTCGGCATCGGCAAGTTCAAGCAGGCGGAGATTGATCCGCTGAGGTACGCTGCAGCCGATGCTTCCGCATTCGCTGCGTGGCTGAAGAATCCGGCGCTCGGCCGCTTCAAGCCTGATCACGTAGTAATGCTCACCGATACCGAAGCGACGACGCGCAACATCAAAGAGAAGCTGAACTGGCTGGCCCGCAGCGCTGCGCCGGACGATATGGTCGTGATCTACATCGCGACCCACGGCTCCTCCCGCGAGATGGACACGCGCGGCGTGAACTACATCATCACCTACGACACCGAGGTTGGTAAGAACATGGACAACGAAGACGCGCTGTTTGCGACCGCACTGCCCATGGTCGACGTCGCCAACACTGTCGCGTCCCGCGTAGCGGCACAGCGCGCGGCGATCTTCGTCGATACCTGTTACGGCGCAGCCGCGGCCGGAAGCGGCACCAAGCTCGTCGCGCCCGGCGTCGCATCGGCGTCGGTTTCCAGCGAAACGCTGAGCCGCATCGCGCAAGGCACAGGTCGCGCCGTGCTGGCTGCCAGCACCGCCGATCAGGAGTCGCTGGAAGACAGCGCTCTCGGTCACGGCTATTTCACTTACTATCTGCTGGAAGGACTTCGCAAGAATCAAGGACAGGATTCGCTGGCGAAGATTTTCCCCTACGTGAAGCAGCAGGTTTCCGCGCGCGCCGAGCAGAAGTGGAAGATGCAGCAGACTCCGGTGATGAGCCAGAGCGATCAGGGCGGTGACATCGTCATCGGCGTCGCTACCGGCGCCACCAAAGCCGCAAACGGCGGGTAGTTCGCCGCTCTATCAACTTCGTAAGATTACGATTCTGGAATTCAACTGTTAGATCGCGACGATGACCGAATCTCCTAAAAGCACCTGGGATCGCGTCCGCGAACGGCTCACGCGCGAGCGCGTGGTGCGCATTTTGGTCACCGTTCTGCTTGTCGGCGCCTGCAGTTATTACTTCGAGGAGATCAAGCAACAGCTGCCGATTCTGGCGACCCTACAGTTGGAGACATTCGATTGGCTGTCTCACCTGCAATACCGCGAAGGCCTGGAGGCGCCGATCATCGGGGTCGAAATCGATGACGACACCTTCTACGGAAATCTTCATCTGACCGGAGCCGAGGACATCACCGACCGCAAATTCCTGGCCACCGTCGTCAAGCAAGCGGTCAAAGCTCACGCTGCTGTCATCGCGCTGGACATTAATCTTGTCGCCGATAGGCTTGACAGCACCGATCCACAGCGCAAGAGTTCGAATCGCGATCTGTTCGAAGCGATTGCCGCCGCAAATAAGGCTGGAATTCCGGTTGTGCTCACGCAGGGGCTCGACTACAAGAGCAAGACGCCACTGCCCAATATTTCTTATTGCAGGAATGCGGCCCCGGACTCGAAGCCGTGCTGCAAAGATACGGCTCTTGATTCGGAGCATTGCGACAAACCACTGATCACGATTTATGACTGCCAGACCGCGTCGGACGAACTGCCGAGCAACGATCCCTATCGCGCGCGAGCCGGCTTCGATCTGAAGCCGGAGGATACGCGCAAAGTTCCTCTCACCGCCTACACCAGCAATCAGCGGCTATGCCCGTCGTTTGCTTTGCAGGTTGCCAATGCTTACGACGACGTGATGAGTCAGGAACCGGTCATGAGTCACAAAGTGGCAAAGGCAACAGAGAAGGGGCAGTTGTTTGTCTACGCCGGATTCGTCCCCGACTTCCATCATCGCGAAGCCGCATCTGCGGACGACTCGCAGCAGGCCGTGCTTGACTATCTCAACAACCAGCAGGCGCAGAACGCGCCGCCCGGCGCCGACGATCCCTACAGGTTTCCCCATGTATCGGCTCTCAAGGTTTTTAGTGGCGATCCGTCGGTGGTCGCCAAGCTGGCCCATCACATCGTGCTGATCGGCGGGCATCGCCACGCCGCATGTATTCCCGATGCGCAAGATCCCAGCAAATGCACACCCGGGACCGATTGGCTGGACTATCATCCCGGCCCCACCGGACCGATGGTCGGAATGTACATTCACGCCAATTACATTAGGGCACTGCTGGAACATCGTTATCAGTTGCCCTTGACTCGTTGGCAGGGCGTGGGCATCGATGTGGCGATCGCCGCCTTTGTGATTCTGATCGAGCTGCTGTGGGTTGAGCATTGGTGGCAGCGGGCATTTCTTCTGTTTATCGGCGGGGCTGTTCTGGTACTGGTCTACAGAGCGCTGTCGCCTCTGCCGCACGGACGGTGGATCGCCATTGCCACAGACTTGGTCCTGGCGGCCTTGATCATCCTGTTCGCGTTTCGGGCGCGGGAGCGTCATCGAGGAGTGGTCGTGCTGCTGCTGGCGATTCTGGGCGTCGCGCTCATCTATGTGGCGCAGACGCTGCGCGGTTACGCCATCGATGTCCTGGCCGTGCTGGTCATTGTCCTCGTGCATCATCTGTATGATTATTGGCGAGAAAAGAAGCTCGAATGGAAGGAGCTTACAAGTAAAGGCCATGCCTAAATCTCTGATACCGCGCGCGACCGTTCTGCTGGCTGCGATATGCCTGGCGGCTTCCACTCCCTCGGCCACGTCCGCTCAGCAGGCACAAGGCCAGCAACAAACCGCAGACCAGCAGAAGAAGTCCAGCGCGTCGGCCAAGCCAACCGCGGCGAAAACTCCGCCGGCTCCCGCTAAGGATGCCGATAAGCTCACACCTGAGCGCATGTCGACCCGCGGCCTGCACAAAGGCAACAGCGATCAAGGCGGCAAGCAGGACCCGAAGCCCAAACAGGACCAGCAGTCCACCACCAAGCCGGACTCACAGAAGTAGCGAACAGCTCTTTGGACCGCGGATTTATCAAGAACTGTGTTGGGCAGATTTCTGCCTTCTCCGACCCGGCTGCGGAGGCTGCTGAAAAAACTATGGCTTACAATGGCCTCGCGTCGGGGCACGAGTTTACTCGCGCCGGTAAGCCCTTTCATTTTTGTCAATTCCGAGTGGGTTTTAGCTCACGAGGAATCTGCTTTCTGACTTGCACCGGCTTCTCCAGCCGGCGTACCTGTCCGTCGGCTCCGGCGACCCAATTGCTCCACATGTATAATTTTCTTACTGCGCGCCCGTAGCTCAGCTGGATAGAGCGGATGCCTCCGGAGCATCAGGTCGGGAGTTCGAATCTCTCCGGGCGCGCCAGATTACCTCCTCGCCCTGAACAAGTTGCAGCGATTCGTCGCTCACGGAAATTTGTTCCACTTTTTCGCTGTGCCCAATTTTGTGCCCACCCATGTTCGACATCGCGTTCAAAACCGCGTCGGATGAGGGGTGGACATAACGCATCGACACTTCGATGGAGCTGTGTCCGGCAATTCGTGCCAGTGTCCACACATCGCAGCCTGACTCACCCAGGCGCGTCAGAAACGTATGACGAAACGAATACGGCACCCATGGCCTCAACAGTGAGGGTTTCGTTTTGTTCTGCTCTGCCTTCTTCTTGATCTCTGCATTTGCCAGCCGAAAGGCAGCCGCGTGTTGCTTCTTGAGGCTGGACTGATTGATGTGACCCCATTTTGTCGGTGCGGGCCAGACCCATCCGTCGGAGGGATGGCCCGCCACTTCCCAGCGGGTCTCTAAGACGAAGCGCACGCGTGGCGTCATGGGAAGCAGCAGCCTTGCGGCGCGCGTCTTGCCGCGGCGTACGAAGATCTTTCCGAACTGGCCGCTATTCCACTGCAGGTCCTCCCAGCCCATCTGGTAGCACTCGTCCGGCCTCAGTCCTTCATCGACGAGAACCGTCGCGACGGATTTCATGACTTCGGGAGCGTACTTCAGGTACAGTCGCTCCTCTTCGGGCGACACCAGGTGAAGCTTAAACTCGATAGTGTTCCATCACTCCCGATACGCGTTTCCAACGCGCAGTTGGCAGTGGCGATCGCCGACCTGAAACCTCTTTTGTGCGGGTCACACACGGTAAACCTGCGTGCTGAATCCAGCCCGCCTTGGCTGGATAGCTCCGAACAGGTCAAGGTGTGTCACCAGTCCCTGCTCGGCTTGTGGCGGCGTCTGAACCAGGCTGCCCAGCCCCCAGCGCTTCAGCGTCATCGCCTGCACCTCAATTTTTTTGAGGCGCGTCTTTGCGCTGCGGCACTGCGAACCGCGAAGCGCCAGCGACGGTCTGATCCTGCCTCTCAAGCGCCGGCGACACCTTCAACCAAGCGGGCTCGCCAGCAGCTTCTGACACGAATGGAGAATCTTGCTCGGCGTGGTGAAAGGCAATTTGAAAGTGACGCTGGACGACAAGAAAAAGAAGAGGTGCTCAGGATGTTTGCCGAATACCGTGATTCGATCCTGGCCGAGCTCTTCCACCGCGTTCCGAAGTGGTGGCGGCGCAGCGGAGTCACCCGGCATTTCTACAAGAGCATTGTCGATTATGTTTTCGGTCTGGCAATGAACGGACTGCGCGACGCAGGCATTAAGGATCCAGACGCTTCCGAGCTCAGACGCCTTGTCCGCAGATTTCTCGCCTATACGCGACGGGGACGGACAGGGATGGGAATACCGGATTTCGAAAGGTTTCCGCACGTAATGGGCAATCGCCTGGCTGCTTTCATTCAGAAGCGCTGGGCAAAGCAGAATTCCGACCGTAGTGTTCGGCCGCTCAGAAAGGGGAAGAATGGGCAAACATTCGATTTCACACCGCAAGGATTATGAACGGGCTTTGGAGAACATCGAAACCCGTGAAGGGCTCGAGCGATTAAAGGAGGATTGGCCTGGTCTGACCGCCGCGCAGCGAGGCGATCGTTTGAGGCCTCTGCTTTCCGCTGGTTGTACGAGACGCGGCTTAGCTTCCGATCTCGGATGCGATGAAGGCACAATTCGGCGTTGTCTGAGAATCGTAGCACTTTCCACTGGGGCCCGCAATGCAATCGAGGCGGGCGCTAACGCAGATCGATTCCTGCTCCGGCAGCATCAGTGGGAGGAGCGCGTCGACGATGTCTGCAGGCTGATACGAGAAACTCTGGAGGGCAGTGTAAGTGATGAACTGGCCGGTTATGTGGTCTGGTTCCTCTTGGTGTATGCCCAAGCTATCTGTTTTCATGACTGGGGTCGGGAAGCGTTCTCTGAAGAACTTGACTTCCGGATCCAGGCGCTTTCGGGGCGGATTAGATCGGCTTGGCTGCCTGCGCTTTGGCCAAGGCTCTCACATCAACACGACATGGAACAACGCAATATCAGCATAGTGCGCCGCGCGCCCATGACTCCTGGCGGGAGGTGCCGGTCGGGCATGGCGCAGATGAGATATGTGAGTTTGAGCGTCCGTTGTCCGCTGTCCTCATCTTTATCAGGAAGTTGGAGAATCGCAACTTAATAATTGACGCAGCTGTTGATAAGGCTCTACATGCTATCAGGCAGCTGAATAGGTCCTCTGCCTCGGACTTGAGGCTTGCCAATGAAGCCAGAAGGCTGACCCCGCAATGCTGCGCAAAACGTTTCTTTTCGGCGGAACAGGAGAAGAAGAGTTCAGCAACCGGATGGGACATGGGAATGGTAGCTTAGATATGTGCTACACACGCTGGACTTGTTCATCCTCGCCCTAATCGCCGACCGCTCAGATACCCCGTATCGCTGGCAGCGCAACGCGGCTCTCTCAACCGGAGCCACGTTGCCAGCCGTCCGGCGCTTGATCGATGGAAAACTGGTACGTGAAGAGCGCGCCGGACCTAGAAACAGGCGGCAGTTTAGCCTGCCCCAGAGAGGCCGTGCCGAGCTACGGAATCTGGGAGAACGCCTCGAAGCAGCTCTACGTGATGATATCCGCGATTTCGAAGCTCTCCTCAGGCTCGTATCTTTGGCAGCAGCCGACGGCAAACGTGACCTCGCAATAAATTTGCTGAAGCAGGCTGCTTCGGACCGAAAAAGATCTCTACCTTACCAATTGAACATTCTGCCGGATCCGCTTCCCACCACCGCAGCGGCGTTCTACTCTGTCGCCATCGCTCAATACGAACATGGAAAGCACCAAGCTGCTATCCGATGCATTGAGTCATTGCTCAAGAGCCTGGGTCCGAAAAATCCGAGAAAATCTGGTGCCGCCGCTCCCTATTTAAAGGGCCATACCATAAGGTCCAAAAAGCCTTAGAGGCGTTTTCGCCCGGTCTGATGTGCCAAGGTCCAGATCTCGTCCGAGAGAACTTTGGCGCCTCTCCGGTGCCCATCTGCCGGGGGCGAGTTCGGTCTTCAGCGCCAGCCCTATGATCCGAGGACATTCCCCGATCGAGGAAGCGGCTGCTCCAGGCGGGCCAAGACTCTCGCCAGCAAGACGGGATGATATTCCCGTCTACTAGGCACAAAGTTGGACGGCAAACCCACAACAGACTTGGGGTTCATTTGTCCGATATGCCGACTTCCATGTAAGTCAAAGTCAAGAAGAAAGCGCAAGGTCTCTGGGCACGCTCGCGAGAGCGTGCGTTTGATTGATCAGGATTCAGGGTTGCGCACGAGTGCCTCACGGCGGGTGGTC